>Ga0209295_1000014_pt1 | contig 477156 bp, 500 predicted proteins | sample Porto_5metaG_FD_187428 | JGI IMG/M metagenome (GOLD analysis project Ga0209295, IMG submission 187428) | Marine algal microbial communities from Porto, Portugal - Porto_5 metaG (SPAdes) (version 2) | ecosystem: Host-associated > Algae > Red algae > Unclassified | place: Portugal: Porto...
ATTGATGCGGGTGTAGTTTAGTGGTAAAACCTCAGCCTTCCAAGCTGATGTCGTGAGTTCGATTCTCATCACCCGCTCCAATACATAATTTTGTTTATAACGCAGTATTTCGTTTCATAGATAAACGAAGTGTTGCGTTTTTTATTATGTCAGTATAATGTAAAAAGCACTGTGACCTACAGTGCTTTTTCAATGAGTTCATATTTACTTTCTCCACCATGTATTTGTATAAACATCTTCGTCAAGGATTGTATAAGTGCCTCACTCTTTTCCCGGGAAATAGATGGTGGGAAGAGAATGATTTGAAGAATGCTTTTTGTGTCTTGAGAAATTTGTGCTTTACTTGCTTGAGAAAATAACCCTTTAAGCTCTGCGCCATCCTGCCATTCAATATGACCAGTTTCATTTTTGGATAATGAAAGAGGTCCTTTCAATTGAGCGGCATCTAATGTAAGGATAGGCAAGAAATATTTTAATGAAAAAAATATCGACAAATCCTGTACGGAATTGGTCGAGTCAATAAATTGTTCTTTTTGAATATCAGCAAGAAGCGGAAGAAAAGGGACATCTTCTAGAAGATTCGTCCATTCTTTGATCGCTGGTACTTCTTCCAAAGTTTGATCTTCATATTCAAAAAACAAAGATTCTTGAAACAGGCGTAGTCGGCCTTTTAACATTTGAGGGGATTTACCTATCTCAATATGTGAATATTCAATCTGTCCAACATGGATAGACGGGCTTTGAGGTTGGGAGATTTCCATTTGTATCTTCACAGTGACTCACTCCAATCGGTCATGATACACTCGTATTATACTGAAAACAACTGAAGAAACAAAGAAAGGAGGTTTGCAAGGTGATTCATGTTGGACAATTAAAAGAAGAGTTAATTCAATATGCGAACGAAATTGGTGTCGATAAAATTCGATTTGCAAGTGCTGATACATTTGATTCATTAAAGGACCGCCTCATCTTACATGAATCGTTAGGGTATTTGTCCGGTTTTGAAGAGCCTGATATCGAAAAACGAACAAATCCTGCTTTGCTGCTTCCAAAAGCAAAATCAATTGTCGCTATTGCGCTCGCATACCCTTCCAAAATGAAAGATGCTCCCCGAAGTACAAAGGATGCAAGAAGAGGGATTTTTTGCAGGGCTTCATGGGGAACTGATTATCATGTTGTGCTGAAAAAAAAGCTCGACATGCTTGAAGAATTTTTGCGCAGTAAACACGAAGATATACGGACTAAATCAATGGTGGACACAGGTGAATTGTCTGACCGTGCTGTAGCCGAACGTGCTGGCATTGGCTTTAGTGCAAAGAACTGTATGATTATCACACCAGAGTTCGGATCTTATGTCTATTTGGCTGAGATGATTACAAATGTTCCATTTGAACCGGATGAGAAAATAGAAGACCAGTGCGGAACTTGTAATAAATGTGTGGATTCATGCCCAACGGGTGCTCTTGTGAATCCAGGCCAGCTCAATTCTCAAAGGTGTATTTCGTTTTTAACACAGACAAAAGGGTTTTTACCTGACGAATTTCGCTCGAAAATAGGGAATCGGTTGTATGGATGTGATACGTGCCAAACGGTCTGCCCAATTAATAAAGGGAAAGACTTTCATCTACATCCTGAAATGGAGCCGGACCCTGAAATTGCAAAGCCGCTCTTAAAGCCACTGCTGACAATCAGCAATCGTGAATTTAAAGAGAAGTATGGTCATGTTTCTGGATCATGGCGAGGGAAAAAGCCTATTCAGCGGAATGCCATTTTGGCACTTGCTCACTTTAAAGATGCATCTGCTTTGCCAGATTTGGTTGACCTGATGCATAAAGATCCAAGACCGGTCATTCGAGGCACGGCTGCTTGGGCAATCGGTAAAATTGGCGATGGTCAGCAGCTTTCAGAACTCGAAAAAGCCCTTGAGCGGGAAAGTGATGAAGAAGCAAAACAAGAGATCATCAAAGGGATTGAATTGTTACAAACACCTTTAAATACTAAATAACCTCCCATTGAACATAGAATGAACCAAACAGAGATGTTAAAAAAAGTTTGGTGGTGTCTGTGTGAAACAATTATTAGAACAAACGTTAGAAGACAGACTGGCATATTTATTAAATGGCAGTACGATCAAACAGCCCCAGCTGATGTCTGATGTGGACGCTGTGGAGCGAAAGAAAGAGCTGTTTGCAAGAAGACAAGTTGAGATTGTCAAGGCGAAAGCAAAAGCAAAACTTCTCGATTCAGCTATTCAAGATGATGGAGCTCAGCAAGTACAATATCTCGCGCACCTCACTTATGTCTGTAAGGATATAGACGATTCTTTTTATTTAGAGGAACAGGTTGAGAAAAGAGAAGCGTTTCTTTATAACGACATGCTTGTGAAAGATCGGATGATGTTAGAAGAACGACAAAAGGAAGGTCAGGTGGATGAGCGCTTCCAAAATGAAGACCAATTTGGAAGAGCTTTTCACTATGACCGGCGTGCAGCTGTTCAATATGCTGAGACGTATTGGAATAAACGGAATCCAGCCTATAAAAATTTTGAAGATAACTGTACGAATTTTATTTCACAATGTCTAAAAGCAGGGAATGCGCCAACGAGAGGATATCCGAACCGTGGATCTGGCTGGTGGGTTCGTCCACATACATGGAGCTACAGCTGGACGGTGGCACATTCGATGAAAAATTATTTAGCGAATTCCAAAGCGGGGTTGAGAGCGAAGAAGGTCAAGGAGCCGCAGGAGCTTCAAATAGGTGATGTTATTTGTTACGATTTTGAGGGTGACGGTAGGTATAATCATACAACCATTGTCGTTGATCATGATAAAGGCGGAATGCCTCTTGTGAATGCACAAACGTATGACAGCCGTATGCGTTACTGGTCGTATGAAGATTCAACGGCTTATACACCTAGTATTCGTTATACGTTTTTTCACATTTTGGACGATGCTCCGAAGGATAGTTAATGGTATAATGTTGAGCGGAAAAGAAAATTAGAGGTGAACTTTTTTGGGACTTCATGTCGTTTTATATCAACCAGAAATTCCAGCTAATACTGGAAATATTGCGCGAACATGTGCAGCAACAAATACAACACTTCATCTGATTCGTCCGCTTGGTTTTTCGACAGATGATAAAATGCTGAAGCGTGCAGGACTCGATTATTGGAAATATGCCAATGTCGTCTATCATGATTCATTAGATGAATTGTTTGAGGCTCATCCGAAGGGGCAATTTTTCTATATCACAAAGTTTGGGCAAAAGCCGCATACAACGTTTGATTACTCGCAGCTAGATGAAGACTACTTCTTCGTATTTGGCAGAGAGACGAGTGGATTACCAAAAGATTTGATTGAACGGAATATGGATCGCTGTCTACGTTTACCGATGACAGAGCATGTTCGTTCACTGAATCTATCGAATACGGCAGCAATTCTTGTGTATGAGGCGCTTCGCCAGCAACAATACCGAGATTTGATATAAGAACATGATAAAAAGCCGAGATCCCATCTCGCTTTCAGTGAATATGTAAGTGCTGAAAATATGAACGAAATCAAAAAGGATGTTCCGCTGATGGAACATCCTTTTTTTCATTTACCAGGCTTGCCTTCGTAGCCAGCTGTGAAAATGGATACTAAAAACGTAATGATGACGCCCATCATAATGACCGTTCTCATATAAGCTCCCCCTTATCCCTTTGTTACTATCGCTGCCTATTTCATATGATGTGAAGTTCGCCTTGAAAAGCAGGAGAAGAAGATCATTTTTCTCCTGTTTTTCCTTTATTATGAAGGGTCTTGCGGATGGTTGTCAATTCAGTTTGCCAATTCGTCATTTTGAAGAACGAAAGCATGTAATAGGACGCCTCCGCATAGATTGTAAAACAGTATCTGATTTCTAGCTTCAATCTTGAAAGAGGAGGTTCATATGGATATTTTAAAGAAAATTGAACAGCACAGAGAAGAAGAGCAGCGACTGAAATGGGAAGGCACCTTCAGCGAATATTTAGATATTATTAAAGAAAATCCACTTGTCGCTCAATCTGCTCATTCTCGCGTTTATCATATGATTAAGGACAGCGGGATTGAAGAGGAGAATGGGGTCAGAACCTACAAATTTTTTGATCAGGAGCTTTTTGGTTTAGAGGAATCATTGGAAAGGCTAGTGGAAGAGTATTTTCACCCTGCGGCTAAACGTTTAGATGTCAGAAAGCGTATTTTATTGTTAATGGGCCCAGTCAGCGGCGGGAAATCGACGCTTGTCACAAGGCTGAAAAGAGGGCTGGAAGAGTATTCACTGACAGATCATGGCGCAGTCTATGCGATTAAAGGCTGCCCGATGCATGAAGATCCGCTTCATCTCATTCCGCAAAATCTGCGGGAGGATTTCTATAGAGAATACGGCATACGTGTGCAGGGGAATTTATCACCTTTGAACTTGATGAGGCTGGAAGAGGAATATGGCGGCCGCATTGAGGATGTGAGAGTGGAACGAATCTTTTTCTCAGAGGACAAACGGACCGGCATTGGTACCTTCAGCCCGTCGGATCCGAAATCTCAGGACATTGCTGACTTAACAGGAAGTATTGATTTTTCAACGATTGCTGAATTTGGTTCAGAGTCAGACCCGCGTGCGTATCGGTTTGATGGAGAGCTCAATAAAGCGAACCGTGGAATGATGGAATTTCAGGAGATGTTAAAGTGTGATGAGAAATTTCTATGGCATCTTCTTTCATTAACGCAGGAGGGAAATTTTAAGGCAGGGCGTTTTGCGTTGATTAGTGCGGATGAATTGATTGTTGCACATACGAATGAAACGGAGTACCGATCATTTATTTCGAATAAAAAGAACGAGGCTTTACACTCAAGAATTATTGTGATGCCGATCCCTTATAATTTAAAGGTGACAGAGGAAGAACGCATTTATCATAAGATGATTTCAGAAAGTGATGTCTCAGATGTTCATATTGCACCGCACACGCTAAAGGTAGCTGCGATGTTCTCTATTTTGACAAGGCTGAAAGAGCCGAAGCGGTCTGATATCGATTTGGTGAAAAAAATGCGACTGTATGATGGGGAAAGTGTCGAAGGTTTCCAATCTGTTGATATTGATGAGATGAAAAAGGAATTTCATGACGAAGGAATGAGCGGAATTGACCCGAGATATGTCATTAACCGCATTTCATCCACTATTATTCGAAAGAACATGGAATCCATCAATGCACTGGATGTCCTCCGTTCCTTAAAAGAAGGACTGGATCAGCATCCATCGATCTCAAGTGAAGATCGGGAACGTTATTTGAATTTTATTTCTGTCGCACGAAAAGAGTATGACGATATGGCGAAGAAGGAAGTTCAAAAGGCATTTGTGTATTCCTATGAGGAGTCTGCGAAAACTCTCATGGATAATTACTTAGATAATGTCGAGGCGTACTGCAATAAAAACAAACTGCGTGATCCGTTAACAGGTGAAGAAATGAATCCTGATGAAAAGCTCATGCGTTCAATTGAGGAACAGATCGGCATTTCTGAAAACGCCAAAAAGGCATTCAGAGAAGAAATCCTTATTCGGATTTCGGCTTATGCGAGAAAGGGCAAACGCTTTGATTATAATTCTCACGAGAGATTACGAGAAGCTATTCAGAAGAAGCTCTTTGCCGATTTGAAAGATGTCGTGAAAATTACGACATCGACGAAAACGCCGGATGAGCAACAGTTGAAAAAGGTCAATGAAGTAGTGGCGCGATTGATTGATGAGCATGGCTATAATTCTACAAGTGCAAATGAACTCTTAAAATATGTAGGTAGTCTTCTGAATCGTTAATAAATGAAGGAGGCATTATTGGCGCAAACCAGCACCGGTAATGTCTTTTTTAAAAATCGTCGTCATTTCGACGACGGCCAGCATACGATAATGGAATCGATGGGTACAAGAATTGTCCAAAAAGGTGAGGAGGGGGATGGATGTCCCGGCAAGAAAAAAGTCAGTTTATTGTGTCTCAGGAAGACTGGTCCCTCCATCGAAAAGGCTTTGATGACCAGCAGCGTCATCAGAAAAAAGTCAAAGAGGCGATTAAAAACAATTTGCCGGATCTTGTCACAGAGGAAAGCATCATTATGTCTAATGGCAAAGATGTGGTCAAAATTCCGATCCGTTCTTTAGATGAATATAAAATTCGGTACAACTATGATAAGAATAAGCATGTAGGTCAAGGGGATGGAGACAGCCAAGTTGGCGATGTGGTCGCTCGGGATGGATCTGACAGTAAGCAAGGGCAGGGAAAAGGTCAAGGTGCTGGAGATCAAGCCGGCGATGATTATTACGAAGCAGAAGTCTCATTAATGGATTTAGAGGAAGCGCTATTTCGTGAGCTGGAGCTACCAAATCTTAAACAAAAGGAACTTGATGATATCGTTGTCGAGGAAATTGAGTTTAATGATATTCGCAAAACGGGGTTAACCGGTAATATCCATAAAAAACGAACCATGCTGTCAGCATTTAAACGAAATGCCATGACAGGAAGCCCTTCCTTTTATCCCATTTATCCAGAGGATATTAAATATAAGACGTGGAATGAAGTCACCAAACCAGAATCAAAAGCGGTTGTCCTAGCGATGATGGATACGAGCGGAAGTATGGGGCTTTGGGAAAAATATATGGCGAGAAGCTTTTTCTTTTGGATGACACGTTTCTTGCGGACAAAGTATGAGACAGTCGAGATCGAATTCATTGCCCACCATACAGAGGCGAAGGTCGTAGATGAGGAGCACTTCTTTTCTCGGGGAGAGAGCGGGGGAACCATTTGTTCTTCTGTCTATCGAAAGGCACTAGAGCTCATAGACGAACGATATCCTCCGTCACGATATAATATTTATCCTTTCCATTTTTCTGATGGTGACAATTTGACCTCTGATAATGCACGGTGCGTGAAGCTCGTTTCTGAAATTATGAAAAAAGCCAATTTATTTTGTTATGGTGAAGTGAATCAATATAATCGGCATTCTACGTTAATGTCAGCATATAAACATATTCAGGATGAGAAATTTAAGCATTATATTTTGAAGCAAAAATCAGACGTTTTTCTCGCATTAAAAAAATTTTTTCAGCAGGAAGAAGTTCTTTCTTAAAGAGAACATTCAAAAAAACCTTTCAGCATAAGGGCTGAAAGGTTTTTTGTGTGGAGAAGGAAGGGATCACCAGAAAAAAAGTAAAACTTTCTCTTTGACATTTCAATTTTCATTTATTAATATTTAATCTTGTTAAATATAAGTTTTTCAAAAAAAGATGCCGATCGTCTTTTCTTCTTTTTCTGCTTTTTGCTCATAAGTGAACAATAAGTATAAATGGGCTGCACACCATTTTCAGCGGAGTAGAAAAAGGGGAAACAGGCAGCTCTATGAGCTTGTTTCATAATCTGTCAGATGATGGGCATTCTAAGTTTGCTAAAGCAGATGACACTATATTTTTATACATGAAAGGAGAAACAAAACATGAACAGAGGGCGTTTATTGCTAACGAATATTATTGGCCTTATTGTGATTCTTGCCATTATTGCCGGAGGTGCTTATTACTACTACGAAAGCACAAACTTCGTAAAAACAGATGAAGCAAAAGTGACAGGTGACATGTACCAAATTACAGCGCCAGCAGCTGGACAAATTAAAGGCTGGGACATCAATGAAGGTGACGAAGTGCAAAAAGACAGCACAGTTGCAAAAGTTGAAGGAGAAGCAAAAACAAACATTAAAGCAGTGGCTGATGGCACATTAGTCAAAAAAGAAGTACAAAACAACCAACAAGTGCAGCCTGGGACAGTTCTTGGTGAAACGATTGACTTAAGCAAGCTTTACATTACAGCGAATATTAAAGAAACAGACATTAAGAACATTGAAAAAGGTGACAAAGTGGACATCGTTGTAGACGGCGATCCTGATACAACATTTGAAGGAACAGTTGAACAAATTGGTTATGCAACAAACTCAACATTCAATATGCTGCCAGCCACAAACTCAAGTGGTAACTACACGAAAGTGACACAAAAAGTAGCAGTGAAAATTTCAATTAAAAATCCATCTGACAAAGTACTTCCAGGTATGAATGCTTCTGTCAAAATTTCATCTTAATGATGACTGATATCAAAAAATGAAAGGAGGTTGTCTGAGATGGCAAATCAACCTGCAGCGACAAAACAGGGAGCAGGCTCCTTGTCTTTACTGATCATTTTAATGGCCGGTTTGTTCGTAGCGATTTTAAACCAAACGCTTTTGAACGTAGCCATGCCCCATTTAATGACTGAATTTAATGTGAGTGCGACGACAATTCAGTGGCTTACAACAGGTTACATGCTTGTTAACGGTGTGCTCATTCCGTTATCTGCGTTTTTAATCACACGTTTTGGCCAGCGCAGCTTATTCCTCGTGGCGATGATTTCATTTACACTAGGGACTTTTATTTGCGGTATTGCGCCAAACTTTTCTACGATGCTGATTGGTCGTTTGATTCAGGCAGTCGGTGGCGGTATCTTACAGCCGCTCGTCATGACAACAATCCTTTTTATTTTCCCTCCAGAAAACAGAGGGAAAGGAATGGGGATTTTTGGTCTTGCGATGATGTTTGCGCCAGCTGTCGGACCAACGTTATCTGGTTATATTATTGAACACTATTCATGGCGTATTATGTTTTATGGACTTGTACCAATCGGTGCGATTGTCATTATCGCGGCTTTCTTTATGTTTAAAAATATTGTAGAGCCTAAAAAAATCAAGCTGGACAGTCTTGGTGCGATTCTGTCGATCGTTGGTTTTGCTTCGCTTCTATACGGAGTGAGTGAAGCGGGAAGTGATGGTTGGACAGATCCAATCGTTTTATCTACGATTATCATTGGTGCGATTGCGATCATTCTCTTTATTTTCCAACAGCTAAAAGCGGATAATCCGATGCTTGATTTCCGCGTGTTTAAATACAGTATTTTCTCATTATCAAGTGTTATCAACATTATTATTACTGTTGCCTTATACACTGGGATGTTCTTACTTCCGATCTACTTGCAGAACCTCGTTGGGTTTACTGCACTGCAATCGGGGTTATTAATGCTTCCAGGGGCACTTGCGATGCTGATTATGTCCCCAATTTCAGGGATCTTGTTTGATAAATTTGGACCTCGTCCACTTGCCATTGTGGGGATGCTAATTACGGTTGTCACCACATACGAGTTTACAAGGCTGACGATTGATACATCTTATAGTCACATTGTGCTCATGTATGCAGTACGTGCCTTTGGTATGTCACTCTTGATGATGCCAGTCATGACTGCTGGGATGAACCAATTACCGCAACATTTAAACAGTCATGGTACAGCGATGTCAAACACACTGAGACAAATCAGTGGTTCAATCGGTACGAGTTTGATCACGACGATTTATACAAATCGCACGACATTCCATTATTCCAATATGGCAGATCAAACGAATACAGCTGATCCGTTCTTTATGAATTCATTCCAAGCGGCTGTCTCTAATGTGATGCACCATATGGGCATGACAGCAGAAGCTGCTCAAAAATATGTGTCGACCCAGCTCTTTACGAAAGCACAAGTCGATTCCAATGTGATGGGCATCAATGATGCTTACATGTGGGTGACATTATTCTGTGCAGCTGGTGTGATTCTCAGCTTGTTCCTGCGAGATGTACGTAAGGATAAAAAGCGAAAAGAAAAGCAGGATAAGAAACAAGAAATGACATTGCTTCCAGCACCTAAGGAAGCAAACCAAGATGCAAGATAAGTGTGGAGGGACCGTACATGAAAATTTATGTCGTATACGATAGTGAAGGTGACCATACAAAAGCACTTGCAGAAGCGATTGCAGCTGGCGCAGGTGAAGCAGAGCAAGCTGAAGTGTTCATTGATCATGTGAAAGATGCGGATATCCGCAAGCTTGATCAAATGGATGCAATCATTTGGGGCTGCCCTGGTCACTTTGGTACCATTAGTTCTGGATTAAAGACATGGATTGACCGTCTTGGGTATTTATGGGCAGAAGGAAAACTTATCGATAAAGTCGGTGCCGTTTTCTGTACCACTGCAACAACACACGGCGGATTAGAAATGACGATGCATAATTTGATTACGCCAATGTTCCATCAAGGGATGCTTGTGGTCGGCCTTCCTGGAAATGTTCCAGAAAATGCGTTATACGGTTCTTATTATGGAGCAGGTGTGACGTGCCCGATTGATTCTGATGAAGTGATTTCTGCAGAAGGCATTGAGCTGGGGAAAGCATTAGGAAGACGTGTAGCATCAGTCACTGCGTCATTTAAGCGATAAGGAGAGGGTTCTTTTGGCGACGATTATTGTAGCGTTAGTAGCTGCTGTTCTAGTCATTATCGGATTAGTAGCGTTCAATGTCAGACACGCTTCGGCCGAGAAGGAAGAGATCAAAGAAGATGTATCGAATCATCCTGACGTGCCGCATAGCGAGCCAGAAGTTGCGGCGAGACCTGTAGAGCCTGAAGTGGAAGAAAAAGCGTCAGAGTCTTCTCAGACAGATGATGCTCCGTCAGGTGATGATTTCTATAGACAGGCGCTTCAAAAGTTTAAACAGCCAGAACCACCTGTCAAAGAAGAAGAACCAGAGACGAAAATGAATGATGATATGTATCGTTCTGCTTTACAGAAACTAAAGCAGAAGGACAAATAAAAAGAGAACCTCTCGTCAGGTTCTCTTTTTTATTACACAAAAAAACCGCCGGCATAAGCCGAGCGGTTTTCCTTCACTCTATAAAGTGCTAAAAGAGCAGATGCTCTTAAATTACGCTTTGTTAACGTTAGCAGCTTGTGGTCCACGGTTACCTTCAACGATTTCGAAAGAAACTGATTGACCTTCTTCTAAAGTTTTGAAGCCTTCGCCTTGGATAGCAGAGAAGTGAACGAATACATCGTCTTGACCTTCTACTTCGATGAATCCGAAACCTTTTTCAGAGTTGAACCATTTTACTTTACCTTCTAACATGAAATTTCCTCCTAAAGCGATCTTAACGCTTAAATTCACTATTCTTGCTCTTACACAAACTTCAAAGACGAAAACTCTTTCAAAACTTTCTTCTTAAAGATGATACGAACAAAAATAATTACCTTTACTTTACCAGTGTTTGCGGGAAAAAACAACTGTTATACGAAAACTTTTTTAAAAATAATTAGCGCTAACAAATTGAGGAAAAAGCCTATGTTAAGTGTTCTCTTTTACGTCCAGAAAAGCTCACTTGGTTTCTGCCTGACTGCTTCGCTTTATAGAGCTCCTGGTCTGCAATAATCGGTAATTGTTTCATGTTTTCACTTGTACCTGCATCATAAGCACATCCAATTGACACCGTAATGTGAATCGATGTTCCATTTTGTAAATAAATTGGCTGATCCGCCATTTTTTTTCGTAAACGTTCCGCAATTTGCCATGTTTTTTCAACGGAACAATTCGGTAAAAGCACAGCAAATTCTTCACCGCCGATCCGCCCAATATAATCAGAGCTTCTTGTGTTCTTAATCAGCCTTGTTCCGATTTCTTTTAAAACGATATCTCCCTCATGATGTCCATACTGATCATTGATGGTTTTGAAATAATCGATGTCTAGGTAAATCAAGGACATTTGATGGATAGGTTGCTTTAAGTTCAGAGAAAAAGCATCACTTAATATTTCATCGAATTTCCGTTTATTTAAAACACCAGTTAAAAAGTCATAATGAGCTTGGAATTTATACAAATTTAACATCTGATACGCTTTTGTTTGATGCTCAATGACATAAAAGTTAAATAAACCGGCAATATACGAGAAAATCCAATAGGCAGTATGCAGTTCAAACGATCTTTCATTGACAATGATGATAAATAAAATCGTCGCAATGACGTTGCTCATGGTAATAGATAACAGCATTTTTACGACGTGATTGATATGACGCTCAGCAATTAAAAAGGAAGCTGTGGCGATAAATATCATGGAAAAAATATTAATGAAAGAAGCGACATTGGCTTCGATTAATAATCGGCCAATAATGATCACACAGGCTGCAATGAACGTTTGTGCAATGCCTCCATAAAATGCCGTTAAAATAAGGGGGATATGTCTTAAATCGATGATGGCTGGTCCTGCTTTAATAGAGAAAAACATTAAGAGGACACCGAGTAACCCAGAAATCATTCCTTTAAAAATTTGTCTGAGCAAGGTGTCTTCCTTTTTTAAAAAATTCTCTTTAAACACAAGCATCAATAAATAATGGAAAGTGACAAGAATTGTTAAATTAATAAAGAGGTCTCTTAGCAAAATAAAATCACCTTTTTAAAATTACTAAAATTTGTTGCAAAAGAAAAGGGGAAACAAGATAATTAATAAAAATTTCACTTATGAGGGGTTTAAAATGAGGAGAAAACAATACCCAGATCGAACGGACTGGCTTTCTTTTTTTGAGACGTGGCCTGATGAAGGATTTGAACGAGATATGCCCATTGAATATCAAGATCTAACATTTCGGTTTGAGAATGAGGAAGAGCGATTTGTGGGGACGAGGTCTCTTGGAGTACAAGAATTTTCTTTGAAGGCTGTTCGAAAAAAGGACGCATCCGTTTTAGGAGTATATGCCTTTAAAACTGTGCGACATGTAGAAATAAAAAAGGATCGGCAGCATGAAAAAGAGCTGTTGATACTATTAGATGGTGTGGAACGATTTGTTATCACGATCGAAATTACCTTCTTGCCTTCCTTCTGCATCATGGTGAAAGAGCATTTTTCGGGAGAATAAACAGGAGCCTTCTGAAAAAAGGCTCCTGTTTTAGTTATTTGTGCTCGATGTCATTGAGCACTTGCTGAATAGATTCATCATCCATTACATTCATGACACTTTCATCAATGTGAAGAGACTGGGCGTAAGACTCTCTCGGCGGCTGATGAGTTTGGTATGTTTTTGATGATGTTTGATGCTGGCTTGTTTCATTAGGCTGGACAGCGGTGAATGCTTGCTTGATCATTTGTCCTACTTCAGCTGTGCCTTTTGAGTCTTTACGTGAATGTGAATGGGACTCATGACGAGATGACTCATGATGGTGTTGATCTTTGCCTTTCATCATTGAGGACAAATTCATTTGAGTCATGCTGCTTAGTCTTCTCCGTAATAGTGGTGAAAATAATGCAATGATGGCTGTTGATGCTGCGATCATTGCACCAGTACTCATACCTTTTCTCTTTTTAAACAAACGAATCCCTCCATTTGATCGTGATGATACTTCTTCATCATGTTTAGGATGACCAATCAAGGCTGATTTATGAATTCATTGCTGAAATAGAGGATGTGTGCATAAAAAGTCTGCTGGATGAAAAACCTATGAGCAAAAGGAGGGAATAAATTGATGAATAAGAAATGGATGCTATCTTTATTACTCGTTCCAACATTGATCACTGCTGGGTGTGGAATGAACAACCAAGGCGATGAACGAAGAGGAACAATGAAACGACAGTACGAAAATGTCACATATAAGAACGACAACATGAGACAGGATCAACCAAATGTGCAAACACCTCAGAAGGTGAAAGTGGCAGATAAGGCATCAGAGCTTGTTGCCAACATGTCTGAAGTGAAAACAGCGAACGTACTTGTCACAGGGAAAAATGCATTTGTTGCTGTCGTGCTTGAAGGCAATAAAAGTGGAGATGTAACAGACGATTTGAAAAAGAAAATTTCTGACAAAGTCAAATCGACGGATCAACAAATTGATAATGTGTATGTATCTGCTAATCCAGACTTTGTCGATCGTATGGCAGGGTACGGAAAACGTATTAGAAGTGGAGAGCCAATTTCAGGATTCTTCGACGAGTTTACTGAAACGGTTCGACGTGTCTTCCCTGAATCAAAATAGCTACGACAAAAGCCGTATGTCATATGCGGCTTTTTTGTTTGGAACCGCACCTTGCGCACCTGACTGCATAAAGTAAAAAATATATCACCTCTTGTTGATCTTTGTTTTTTCATAGAAAGAGAAAGAGGTTGCAGGATGAATTCAGGTGGGGAGTAAATGAAAGCAAAACCGTCATTAATTCATAAAAAACTTGTAAGCGGAATGATTGCAGCAGGTTTGATTTTTTATGCGTTCACTGCGTACTTGATTTATGTTGCGTTCCAGCTGGCAGAGCAATATCTAGAGCAGCATTCTTCGCCTAAAACGGTCTTAACGGAAGGACTCAATAAGCAAGTCTATGAACATATTCGAATCTACTATGCAAAGGATGAGGGCGCCTTTGTCGATTTGACCATAGAAGCGCTGGAACAGGCAAAGAAGAGAACGATGTCAGTGTTTCAGTATGAAGCTGACAAACCGTTAGATATCATTTATTTTGATGATAAAGAGACGATTGAGCAATTTGCCGGTATCAAGCATATTACAGGTTTTTATTCTGATGTTGATCATATGATTGGATTATACCCAGATAAACGGGAAGAATTGTTGAAGAAAGAGACACTGCCTTTATACTTTTTCAACACGTTATTCATTCATGAGTATGCCCATTTTGTTTTCTATGAAAAGGTGCATGCATACAATGTATCTCCAGTCGTCTTTCCCCTTTGGTTCCATGAAGGAACAGCAGAATGGACGGCCTATGATGTGCTGAACGCCACGTCTGAACGGTTTGACGTCATTCCTTTTAAATCTCTTTATTCTGATCAAGACTGGCAAGAATCTCGCACGACGTATGAGACAGATGTTTATTTACAAAGCTACTATATGATCTATGAGCTTGTGCAGCTTTATGGACGAGATGTCATACATGAGATCATGGAGGAAACGGCGAAAACTAGTCGTTTTGATAGAGGATTTGAACAAGCGACAGGACAACGTCTCACAGATTTTGAAGAGCAATTTAAACTGAATTATCAAAGAAACAACGGCTGACCTGTAAATAGGTCGGCCGTTGTTTTTGGTTAATGAAGCGGTTTTTGCTGATTGGCTTTGCTTGGCGGCATCTGCACTTGTCCCTGCATAGGGGCAAATGTAGACGTCATCGCCTGCATATCTTGAGCTGTAAGCTGCGGAACTTGATAATAGCTATGTTTGTTTTGATATAAGAAAATTTCATACGCCATTTCAATAAAGTTCGGGATTTGCGCTGCAAGCACACGTCGCACCACAGGGTTTGTGACCTCTAATGCAGTCATTGAGAGTAATCCAGCATGAGATTTCACGAGACCAAGCATATGCCCTGTAATTCCCGCATCTTTTACATCCTGTATTGATTGATTAGGCTTCTTAGGCTGAGATGGTTTTATTCCGTATGTCACCTGTGTCTGTTCTTTCATCATATAAGTAGATGTTTCTTCACTAGGCTTTTGACCAGTAGAAAAGCAATCTACCGTGACGTTGTACTGGGACAATACAAATTGATATTGTCGATCTAACATGTCGGATAATGCGGGATCTTGGATAAATTGCCGAAAGATCATGTATTGATCCAAAATATTAATGGTCCCTGCTAATACCTCATGTAAATCAAATAACTCATGCCCGCCATGATTGAATTGGGGCTGCTGGACATGTCCTTGAACGTTTGGTTGCTGATCGTTTTGCATAAAGAATCCTCCTTCTGTTTATACAGTCTGTTTTAATGTGAGGAAGTTTTCCTCCTTTCATGCAAAAAACATTATTTACAATTAGAGGGTTTTCTTCCTTTTTGTCGAAAAAATGTATCAGACGAATGAACATGGGGGTACCAGATGCAGGACAAAATCATTAATCGTTTGATAGAAGACGAACATGTGCAGGCACCAGTGATTGGCATCGGTGTTTCGCCGTTTGAACAGCATCATCTTGAGGCTTTTTTTCAATCATTTCCGCATGAATTAAATGCCTCTTTTATTGTTGTGCAAAATCATGTGACAGGCGATTGTGTAACTGATTTGGAAGCACTTGTTTTACCGATTGGCTACCGGGCAAAGCCGATTAAGCATGGTGAGAAAGTCATGAAAAATACGATTTATGTTTGTCCGCAGCATGCAGCTGTGACATTGACAGAAGACAAACGGCTACACATAACAGAGCAGCATCCTACGAACAAGGCGTGTGCTGTAAATTCATTGTTTCAGTCACTTGCCAATGTGCAAAAGGAAGAGGCATATGCGATCTTTTTTCAAAAAGGCTATTGTGTAGGAAGTGGTTTGCTTCAAATCGTTGAGCAAGGCGGTACAGCCATATCGTGCAGTGAGACAAATAGTGGGTTTGATCGTATGTATCATCAAACATTTCAAGACCCTTCTGCACTTGCGTCATATATAGCCAACATCATCAACGTTCCGCATACAGATGTTGCAGACCCTGTTTTGATCAGAATCATTGAACGTCTTGAAATGCATAAAGGAATTGCATTTTCAACCTATGAGAAGCGCAGACTGCTCTCTGTCATTCAAAAAAGAATGAGGAGTGCGAACCAATCGATCTCCTTATTGTCCGAGTATGATCGTTTATTAGAGAGAGAACCAGATGAGCTTGATCGCCTGCATGTACAGCTTTTAAGCGGCACGACTTCCTTTTTTAGAGATATGGAAGCCTTTCGAGTATGTGAACATCACATCATTCCGTCGATCATTGATAATACATTGAAAAATGGGAAATCTCGATGCCGCATTTGGATTGCAGGATGTTCTACAGGTGAAGAAGCCTATTCTTTTGCGATGTTATTTTTAGAAGAAGTGAAACGAAGACAAGTGTCCATTGAACTTCAAGTGTTTGCAACAGACATCAACCGGAAAGCCATCCAAAGTGCAAGCAAAGGTGTTTATTCGCTTGAGTCTATGGCACGAATGCCAGAAAAATGGAGGGCACGATATTTCGAAAAAAAAGGTGACGCTTTTATTGTGAAGCAGTCGCTTAGAAAACATATAGTCTTTGCTCCTCACAATTTATTGATCGATTCACCTTTTATCCACCTCGATTTTATCAGTTGCCGAAATGTTCTGATGTACTTCCAGCCAGAAGTACAAAAACGAGTCTTATCTCGATTCCAATATGCACTAAAGGATCAAGGGATGTTGATATTAGGACCGAATGAAAAGGTACCCAATATCCCTCGTTTATTTCATTTGTTCAATGAAAAGTGGAACATTTACACCCACTCAAACGTTCCTAAATACAATGCAGGTCATACGGAGTTAAAAGAACGAGCTGTCCAATATATGAAAGAAGTAGAGCAGGAGTATGATGCATGTTTCATCATAGACGATTGCGAGAAAATCCTTGCGATATCAAACGGTGCCTATTCTTACTTAGCGCATGCAGAAGTCTCAGATGAATTATGTGAATATGTAACCCCTGATTATATGAAAGAGATACTAAGTCAAAGCTTTCAAAAGGTATGGACTGAAGAGACTGAGGTTGTTTTTCAACATGTTCTCATTTCGGAAAATGGAAGAAAGCAGTATGCAGATTTTACAGTGAAACATTTTGATCGCCGTTTTAAAGGAGTATACGTCATTCTCATTCGGAAGAGTGAGAGAGGAAAAAATCAAAAGAACGGCAGGGACAAAGGGATGTTAGATCAGAATTCGGTTTATCAACAGCGAATTGTCGATTTAGAAAACGAGCTCAATGAGGTCAAACAAAAGGAGCAAGAAGCAAGGGCTCAATTAAAAGAAAAAAACAAGCAAATAGAAGTGCGCGAGAAAACAAACGAGCATTTTATAAATATCATAAACAATTTAAAGGTGACAAGAGAAGAACTGTACCGGCCGTCTGTGAAGCCAGAACTTGCCACGTTGTTTGTGGACCGGAAAATGAATATTCGCTATCACACTCCTACAGCTACCTCTTTATTCACTTCAGCTCAAACCCGGCACCAGCAAACGTTTCAGTCGATGGTGAAAAAGTTATCGAAGGAAATGCTCTATCATGATATTCAATCTGTCATTTCAGATAGGCGCGTGATCGAACGTGAAATTGAAACGAACGAAGGAGAACAATTCACGGTTCATATGACGCCTTTCTATGATCAAGATCGCGAGGGAGCAGTGATGACCTGGATCAAAATGACCGAAATGACAAAATTGAAGCAGGCTCTTCATCTTGCGGTGACAGCACTTGATAACAGCCATATTCATATTGTGGTTGCAACAGGAGAAGGTGTCATTCAGTGTGTCAACCAGCGCTTTTGTCAGTTTGTACAGCAGCATGAATATGACTTGATCGGAAAAGATATTTTTTCTGTCTATTATGCGTTGTGTCAATGTGATGATCTAGCGAAACAATGGGACGTGTGTTTAAGAGAGGGCAGCTGGACAGGTGAGCTGTATTTTCAGGACTTATCAGGGCGTGAGCGATGGGAAAGAGTCTCTTTACACCGAATCGATGACCCTGACAAAATGCAGTCTACTGTCATGCGGATTTCAGAGGATATTACAAGTCAAAAACAGTCTGAGAAAATGCTGATGAAGTCTGAAATGCTGTCAGCAGTTGGACAGCTTGCAGCTGGTATTGCCCATGAGATACGGAACCCACTGACGTCGTTAAAAGGCTTTTTACAGCTAATGATTCAAAGTAAAAAGTATCAGAAGGATTATGCCGATGTGATGATGTCAGAGTTTAATCGGCTTGAGTCTATTATTAACGAATTTCTTGTGCTCTCTAGAAGTAAATCTGTTAAATTTGAACCGGTGAATGTGAATCTTCTGCTCGAAGAAGTCATTATGGTCGTTGAATCTCAGGCGGTCTTAAAAGGAGTGTCGATTCAAAAGAATCTGGCGCCCTCACTGCCACATATTCAAGGCATTCCAAATGAATTGAAACAAGTGTTCCTTAACATTCTTAAAAATGGAATTGAAGCGATGGATGGAGTAACAGGTGTGATCCAAGTGACTTCATTATTGAAAAACGACCAAATGATGCTGATATTTGAAGACCAAGGAAAGGGCATACCAGAAGAGGAGATTGGGAAATTAGGTGAACCTTTTTACACAACGAAAGAAAAAGGCACGGGTCTTGGATTAATGATGACCATTAAGATTATTGAAAGCCATGGCGGTACCATTCTTTTTAAGAGCAAAAGCTTTGAAGGGACACGTGTGATTATTACGTTTCCAAGTAATTGAGATCAGTTTTACATGAAATCCATCCAGTCTTAATAATTGCTTTGTACACTAGAAGAGATGAAGTTCAAAGGGGAGAAATCTAATGAAACGTATACAATCTATTCGAATGGTCTGTTGTTTGATTTTGGTGATATTTAGTCTGCAATCTTTACTGCCTAGTATCATGACAGCTGAGGCGTTTTCTTCTTCTGAGAAAAAGGAGACTTTATGGAAACAAACAAAGCCGATGAACATAAAAAAAGCCCGAAAACTGATAGGAGAAACGGTAACGGTGAGCGGAATCGTAACAGCAGATCAATCCGCTATAGGGAATGGGAAACTATCAACATATATTCAAGACAAAACAGCTGGTCTCAATATTTATTCTGCGCAGCCTAAGAATTTTCCAGAACTGAAAGCAGGCATGAAGGTCACGGTGACTGGCAAGGTGACGACTTATAAAGGGCTCGTTGAAATTGTGCCAGATCAAGATCGTCTGAAGATAGAGGCTGTGAATCAGCCATTGCCTTCGCCAAAGAAAGTTTCCATTAAACAATTGGAATCGGATCAGGCAAGCAAATATGAAGGAAGATTAGTGAAGGTAAAAGGCTATGTAGAACAAGTGCCAGATCAGCCAGCTGGCGGTGGATACAATGTGGTTATCATCGATAAAAAATATCATAGCACAGTCCTTAGAGTCATGGTTGATACGGGTGCCATTGATCAAGTGAAGACCGGAAAATGGTATGAGTTTACTGGCGTTTTAAGCAGATATGATACGCTGCAAGTACTTCCAAGACACAAAACCGATGTCAAATTGCTGAAGCACCAGCCAAAGCCGCCAAAAATCAAAAAAGAATATGAGGCAACGGTAGATCGTGTTGTGGATGGAGATACCATTCATTTGAAGAAGCCTGTGCTCGGCACAACAAAGGTACGCTTCGTGAATATGGACACACCAGAAACCTACCACAAGCCAAAGAATGAATTAGATCAAAACCAGCTGCGCTTTGGACAAAAAGCGACGGATTATTTAAAAACACTTCTTTCAAGTGGTGATCGAGTCACATTAAAGATTGGCCCGGAAGCAAAGGATGGATATGGACGTCTTTTAGCTCAAGTCAAAACCAAAAAAGGGCTGAATACGAACCTAGAGCTTGTGAAAAAAGGATATGCCCCTACTTATTTCATCTGGCCTGTTGGAGATGAAAAAGAGTATCAGATGTTCCAACAAGCAGTGAAAGATGCCAAGGAAAAAGGGCTTGGTATTTGGAATGAAGAAGATCCTCTGCTAGAACAGCCGTTTGAATTTAGAGCACGCGAGCAGAAAAAAGGGCTCACACGTTATGTTGGTGATTCATCTGCAAAAACCTACGTATCACCTGACAGCTGGAATGAGATCGATGTAGATAAACGTGTCTTTTTTGCTTCTAAAGAAGAAGCAGAGCAGGCTGGATATCAGGCGTCAGCATCATCCAGTGAAGTCCCATTAACCATTTTAAGCATGAATGATCTGCATGGGAAAATTGATCAGCAATATGAGCTGGATGTAAAAGGTGATGGCAGGAAAGGAACATATGGACGGATGGATTTTGTGGCGGCTTATATAAAACAAAAGCAAGCTGCGCAAAAAAATACACTGACAGTTCATGCAGGAGATATGATAGGCGGAAGCTCGCCGGTTTCTTCTCTTTTACAAGATGAACCAACCGTTGAACTAATGGAGAACATCGGCTTTGATGTTGGGACAGTTGGCAACCATGAGTTTGATGAAGGTGTAGACGAACTATTACGAATCTTAAAAGGTGGAGATCACCCGAAAGGCACAAAAGGATACGATGGGCAGAACTTCCCGCTTGTTTGTGCAAACTGTGAATACAAGGATACTGGCAAACCACTTTTACCGGCCTATGAAATTATGGATGTCGAAGGAATTCCTGTGGCTTTTATCGGAGTTGTGACAACATCAGCGGCAGGTATGGTCATGCCAGAAGGAATTAAAGACATTCAATTTACTGATGAAGTCCAAGCTGTCAATGAAGCAGCGAAGGGTTTAAAGCAAAAAGGGATTAAAGCGATCGCAGTTCTGGCTCATATGACCGCCTCTCAAAATGGCGATACCATTACTGGAGAAAGCGCAAGGCTTGCCAAAGAAGGCGATGACGAAATTGATGTCATTTTCGCTGGCCATAATCACGAAGTGGTCAATGGAGAAGTGAATGGAAAATTAATTGTCCAAGCCTTTGAATACGGAAAGGCAATTGGAGAAGTCAATGTCACACTTGACAGGAAAACAAAAGATATTGTCAAAAAGAGTGCAAAGATCCAGTATGTAGACCAGGCTGGTATTGAAAAGGATCAGGAGGCAGCGGACATTTTAGCTCGTTACGGAAAAGAAGTGGAGCCGATTATTAGTGAGGTGGTTGGAGAAGCAGGGGTCAAGATGGAGGGCGGCTATTCAAATGATGGTGATACACCACTTGGCAATCTCATTGCGGATGGCATGAGATATTCAATGAAAAGTGACTTTGCCATGATGAATGGTGGCGGCATCAGACAAAATCTCGAAAAAGGACCCATTACTTGGGGAGACCTCTTTAATATTCAGCCATTTGGAAATGTGTTAGTGAAGCTGGACATTAAGGGGAAAGATTTAGTTGATATCATTGAAGCTCAAATATCTCCTCAATTTGGACCGGATTATAGCATTTCAGGCTTTTCTTATTCGTACAATCCGTTAACATATAAAGTAGTCGACTTAAAACTGCCTGATGGTTCTTCCGTTGATTTCGATAAAACATATACACTCACAGTGAACAACTTCATGGCGACTGCCACTGGAAGTAAGTATGCACCGATTGGGCGGCTAGGGAAAAATCCGGAAACAGGCCCAGAAGATTTAGAAGCAACGGTCGCTTTTGTAAAGAGCTTCGAGGGAGCTTCTATTGTGTATCAAAAAGAGGGCCGAATTCAACAAGCGAAACAAGAAGAAAAGGCAGCAGCAAGCTAAAGAATCATCAGCAAAGACAAAGGAGTTAACGCATGAAAAAATGGCTTGCAGTGATTGTCATGTCAGTGGGGATTGTGGTGCTTGGCTGGGGAATCTGGCAAATGGCTTCTACTCACTTACAAACAGCACATTCTTTAGAGGAAGCAAAGAAGGTCGTAGAAACTGATCAAGGGATGACAAAGGAAAAATTTTCACCTGAAATGGGGAAAGCCTCTGGCATCCTGACCATTCCGAAATTAAAAGCCGATTTGCCGATTGTTGAAGGGACAGATGCGGACGACCTTGCCAAAGGCGTCGGTCATTATAAAGGCAGTTATTACCCTGATCAAAATGGACAAATCGTTTTGTCGGGACACAGGGATACGGTCTTCCGCCGGACTGGTGAACTGGATATTGGGGATCAGCTGAAAATCACTGTACCGTATGGCGAGTTTGTTTATGAAATTACGCATACGAAAATTGTGGATCAGCACGATACATCCATTATTACCTTACAAAATAAAAAGGAAGAGCTTGTGTTAACCACATGCTATCCATTTCATTTTGTCGGCAACGCACCAGAGCGGTACATTATTTATGCGAAAAGAGCATCTGTCTAACGTCAAAAGAGCCTGTATGATCAGGCTCTTTTTTCTACATATTGTCCATTAATTCAGCCATATCAGGTGGAAGCGGTGCTTCTATCGTCAGCTTTTCACCTGTGAATGGATGGTTCATGTCTACTTGTTTGGCATGAAGGGCGCATCTGTTTATCAGGTCACGCTTCCCGCCATATAATGTATCGCCAGCTAAAGGATGCCCGAGACTGCTAAGATGGACCCGAATTTGATGCGTTCTGCCTGTTTCTAATCGCAGCTTAACGGCCGTCATCTGTAAACGTTTATTGAGATGGAAGACCTCATAATGAGTCTTGGCGCTTTGACCAGTAGGAGAAACCCTCCTTCTGACGGCATGGTGTTTATCACGTCCAATGGCTGCTTGGATCGTTCCTTTCTTTTTCTTAAACAGTCCTTGTGCGATGGCAAGATACGTTCTGTTAATCGCTTTTTTTGAAAGCATTTGATCGAGTACAGCATGTGCCAACCTGTGTTTGGCAAAAATGACGGTGCCGCTTGTATCTTGATCAAGCCTATGTATATGTCTGACCCGCTTTTCTTCTCCATTTGCTTGAAAATGGAAAGCGACTAGGTTCGCCAGCGTACCTGTTTGTCCTTTTTCATTTGGATGCGTCGGCCTTCCAGCAGGCTTTTGGACAACTAATAAATGCTCGTCTTCAAAGAGTACCTCTAATTCACCATATTCTGGCGTCACATCACTTTCTTCCGTCTCAAATAAATCAATGAGAATCTGATCACCTGTACTCACTTTTGCAGCATGGTGGGCAGGTTTTTGATTGAGACGGACTTTTTGGTGCTCCATCCAAAAATGGATAATCGGTTTAGAGGCAGACACTTCGTCTTTTAAAAATTGACTTAAGGAAATGCCATTTTGCTGCTCACCTACTTTTAGGGAGAGCGTGTGTCCTTTTATGATCATGATATTCGTCCTCTCTTTGGGTATATATAGGAAACACTTACCTTAGCGAATGACTTTTTTTCTGTGCTATTCTGAATGGAGTAATAACGACAGAGAGGTAGATGCCACGTGAGATTAATGAAAGCTGCGACAGACCTTCAAGAGCAGGCAATTGAAGAAGTATCAAAGGAAATTGAAGATCTCTTATCCCATTCTGGCAATGGAGAAGCGCAGGAAAAACAACCCCCGCTTACATTCATTGATGGTGTGTATAACGGGACAATGGATGATGCTTTTCGTATCTTATCAGGTCTTCAGCTATTACATACCATTATTTTAAAGCCGAAGCGACATATCACAAAACGAGATCGTGAGTTATTTGAACTCAACCGTGAACAAGTTAATGCGTGCGGCTTTTCTTTCCCGTTTGATTTAGATGATTTTGCAGGCCGTCACCTTCAAAATGCGTAAAAGTTGGTGTGAACTTCCTTGTTAACTTACAAGGTCGTCGCACATACTATTTTTAAGGGAACGGAGAAACCTTCAAGATCTGTAATACCAATTCCGCTCTTTTTCAACAATGTCTATTCTCCACGAATCGGAGCGCTTGGATCTCTTGCAGAAAGAATCGAACATGACAGGAGCCTGACAAAACGATGCAGGCTCCTTTTATACATAATCATTTTAGCAGACATTCATCTTTGAAAGTCAATTTTATTCACGATATGATAGCAGTATGGAAGATATTTCAGACTTTCGGAAAAAAGGAGTGGCCTCTTTGGTAAAGGCGATTATATTTGATTTTGATGGATTAATTTTAGATACAGAAACACATGAATATGAGGTTCTGCAGGAAATGTTTGCGGAGCATGAATCGGAGCTACCTCTGTCTGTATGGGGAAATGTGATTGGAACGCAGGCAGGTTTTAAGCCTTTTGAATATTTGGAAGAGCAGTTAGGGAAGACATTAGATCATGAGGCTCTCACAGAAGACCGGCGTTCACGTTTTCAAAAGAGAATGAAGGACGAAGCAGCAAGACCTGGTGTAGAAGCTTATTTAGAAGCGGCAAAGGAGCTTGGAATTAAGATTGGACTTGCTTCCAGCTCAGATTATAAATGGGTGTCTGATCACCTGAAACAAATTGGACTTTTCGATTACTTTGAATGTATCCGCACGTCAGACGATGTGGAAGAAGTGAAACCTCACCCAGAACTTTATTTGCAAACCGCACAATGCTTAGGCGTTGAGCCAAAAGATTGCGTGGCATTTGAGGACTCTGTGAATGGGTCAATCGCTGCCAAACGAGCGGGCATGAAATGTGTCATCGTGCCAAATAAAGTGACGAGCACACTGCAGTTTGAAGAATATGATGTTAGATTAGAATCCATGGCTGAAATCGAATTGCTCCAGCTATTCCATCAGCTTGAAAAAGAGGATCAGTAAGGGGGCAATACATCATGGCAGAAAAACTAGATTTAACGCGATTTGAAAAAAGAATGGTGATTCGAAATATTAGAGAAGAAGATATCGACCGAATCATTGCATTGCAAGAGGTATGCTTTCCAGGCATGGACCCTTGGAAAAAAGAGCACCTTGAAAGCCACCTTGAACATTTCCCAGAAGGCCAGTTCTGTGCGGAATTCGAGGGGGAAATCATTGGCTCATGTTCAAGTTTATTAATTAACTTTGATGAATACGATGATCGTCACACATGGCAGGACATCACAGATGATGGATATATCACAAACCATAATCCAGATGGGATGAATATGTACGGAATTGAAGTAATGGTCAGTCCTGAGTACCGCCGGATGAAAATCGGTCATCGTTTATACGAAGCAAGAAAAGATTTAGCGAGAAGATTAAATTTAAAAAGCATCATCATTGGCGGACGTATCCCGAATTATCATAAATATCAAGAAGAAATGACGCCTCGCCAATATGTAGAGCAAGTCATGCTGCACCAAATTTATGATCCTGTGCTATCTTTTCAGCTGTTAAATGAATTTAGCCTGATGCGTATCAATCCGAATTACTTGCCGGATGATAAAGCTTCCAGTACGTACGCAACGCTAATGGAATGGAACAATGTCGATTATCGCCCGCAATCGAAAAGATATTATAAATCGGCGTTCCCAGTACGAATTTGTGTCATTCAATATGCAATGAAGCAAATTCATTCCTTTGAGGAGTTTATGAATCAAGTGGAGTATTACGTGGATGTGGCATCAGATGCGTCAGCTGACTTTGCCGTTTTCCCGGAAATCTTTACAACGCAGCTTATGTCATATTTAGAAGAGAGATCACCAAGTCTAGCAGTGCAGCGGATCACAGAATATACCGAGGACTACATCAATTTGTTTACAGATCTCTCGGTCAAGTACAACATTAATATCATCGGTGGTTCTCATTTCGTTGAAGAGGAAGGGAAAATCTATAATATCGCCTATTTATTTAGACGTGATGGAACGATTGAAAAGCAATACAAGCTGCATATCACGCCGAATGAAAGAAAATGGTGGGGGATTTCAGCTGGTGACCAAGTCCGGGTATTTGATACGGATTGCGGTAAAATTGCGATCCAAATTTGCTACGATATTGAATTCCCTGAGCTTGCTCGAATTGCAGCTGACAAAGGAGCGAAAATTATCTTCACTCCATTCTGTACAGAAGACCGTCAAGGCTATTTACGAGTACGTTACTGTGCGCAGGCGAGAGCGGTTGAAAATCAGATATATACGGTCATTTCTGGAACGGTCGGAAACCTTCCGCAAACAGAAAACATGGATGTCCAATATGCACAATCAGCAATCTTTGCACCATCTGATTTTGAATTCGCAAGAGATGGCATTGTAGGGGAATGCAACCCGAATATTGAAATGGTGGTTGTCGGTGATGTCGACTTAGAAATATTAAGAAGGCAGCGTCAAGATGGGACGGTTCGTCAGCTGAAAGACCGAAGAAGAGACGTGTACCATATTGAATATAAGAAATAATTAAAACAAGCGCCCCGCAGTTATGCGAGGCGCTTTTCTTTATGTTTACATTTTCTTTAATGCGAGTGTAGCAAAGTGGGCAATGCTTTTGGCAGCTAGAAATGGAACGTCTGATTTGACAAGAGATTGATAGATCGTTTTTTCTACTTGTTTCCATGTAAGAGCAGGCTCTTCTAAAAGATTTTTTAAATCAGGTCCTACATGCTGGTTGAAAAACTGTTCAAATTGTTCACGTTTTTCTTGTCCGGCAATCACTTCTAATTTTTGTAGCCACTTTTCTTGTTTTTGGAAAGATTGTTCGATGTTTTGTTTAATGGTGTCTGTTGTTGAAGGAAGCTGAAAATCACTTTCTGCTGTCACCTGCTTCGTTTGAATAGATGCAGCATCAGCTGTTTGTGTAATAGGTGAAGCGAATAAAAGGACAGAGGTGGAGAGCATCAAAGATTTTGCGATTGTTTTCATTAAGAAAACCTCCTAGTTCATTTAGTATTGTGCACGAGATTTATTATACATTTTTGTTAAAATAAGGTAATGGGGCTTACCGCTTATTTTTTCATGCGACAAAGGGATGCCAAATGAAAAGACGAATATACTGAATGGAAATGATGTTTTACAAAGGGAGAGGGATATGGGGCGAGAATCTAAACATCTGTATATCAATTTGCCGGTTAAGCATGTAAATGAGTCAAAGGATTTCTTTGAACAGCTGGGTTTTGACTTTCAACAAGAACTGACGAATGAACATGCTGCTTGTTTTGTGATGAATGAGACGATCACAGTCATGCTGTTATCACTTAAGCATTTCCAATCCATTTCAGAGAAGGAATTGGTAGATGCCAGAAATGGCGCAGAGGTCATTATCTCTTTACAGGTCGAGACGAGGGAAGAGGTTGATGAGCTTGTAGAGCGTGCGATCGCAGCTGGTGGTTCACCGTTTAAGGAAAAACAAGACCATGATTTCATGTATGGCTGGAGCTTTCAGGATCGTGATGGTCATTTATGGGAAGTGTTTTATATGGATGAGGAGAGAAGCGACCTTTCATAAGGGTGCTTCTTTTTTATTGATGATCAGTGGTATGATAAGAGGGTAAAAAATAAGGAATTCATCTAGAGAAAAGTAGGTGCTGCATGGAGTTTTTACTTGTCTTAATGCCAGTGTTCGGCATATTCCTTATAGGGTATATTGGGCAGAAGACAATTGGTTTTGATATACATACGCTCTCATCAATGTCTTTATATTTAATGTCACCATTTCTTGCGTTTGAAACCTTTTATCAAAATAAAGTATCGATGGACTATGTGTACTTATCTATATTTGTCGTAGGGCTTTGTCTTTCACTTGTTTTATGTGTCTTCATTTTATCTCGAATTTACGGGTATTCGAATGAAACGTATTGTGCCATGATTTTGTCATCAGCATTTATGAATAATGGAAATTACGGCACACCTGTTGTCCTTCTTGTTTTTGGAGCAGCTGGTTTAGATATTGCGATTGTGCTAATGGTCCTTCAGCAGCTCGTCATGAGTACGATCGGCATGTATTATGCAGCAAAAGGTGGAGAGGACGCGGGAGACTTGAAGGTCGTTCTAAAAAAAGTGCTGCGTATGCCGGTTGCTTACGGGGCTCTTCTTGGTTTATTATTTCAGCTCATTGACCTTTCATTACCTAAAGAGCTTATGACAGGTGTTCAGCTGGTCGGGGATGCAGCGATACCAACGATTATGCTGATTTTAGGTATGCAGCTCGCAGTGATTTCTTTTAAACAAGTGGATTATCGCAATATTTCCTATGCGGTGCTGCTGAAGCTGTTTATCTCACCACTCATCGCCTTTGGTTTTACACTTATTTTACCTGTTGATGATTTGGTGAAACAAATTATGATTTTAGTTGCAGCGATGCCGACAGCGGCGAATACAACGTTGATGGCTGTGCAATTTCGAACGAAGCCTGAGTTTGTCTCAAGCACGACGTTTCTCAGTACGATTTTAAGTATTGTGACTTTACCTGTTTTATTATGGATTTTATCCATGCACCCTCTGGGATAGGGGACGGCAAACAAAGGGGGACTTATGAATGAATGTAGATGTTCATTTTCAAGTAAGTGATGTGTTAAAAACGAAGCATTTTACGCATGCGAAAGTGTTAGCTGGGGAAAAGGGATTGTTTCGGCAGGTAAAATGGGTACATGTACTTGAAGTGCCTGCTGTAGAGGATTTGTTAAACGGAGGCGAGCTGATCTTAACGACGGCCGCAGGCTTCCATGATCAATTGGAAGTCTTTCAGGCGTTTTTAAGGCAGTTGATTGACTCAGGTGCGGCCGGCTTGTGTATTGAATTTGTACCGCTCCGGTTTGATGTACCGGAAGAACTGATTATTTATGCAGAAGAACGTGATTTTCCGCTTATTCTGTTTACAAAAGAAGTGAAGTTCGTCAATATTACACAGCATCTCCATACGATGATGATTGAGCGTCAGTATCAGATGATGGCGGATTTAGAAACACTGTCGTCCAAGTTGAATGAGCTTTTATTGACTCCTCATCCGCAGATGGATATTTTGGATCAAGTGTATCAGCACGTGAGAGGGATTCTTTTGTTGATCCCTGTTCAAGGTGAACCGATTATTTTATGTGATTCATCCAAACAAACAGAAGAGCTTGTGATGAATTATTTGCAGTATGCTTCATTACCAAAAGGATATGAAGTGACGCAAAAACAAGTCCTTGCACTCAAACAAACCTTTGCAGACCTCGTCCTCATTCATCAATCGAACACGCTCTCGGAATTTGAACTGCTTGTGATGGATAAAGGAGCGAATGCCCTTGCCCAGCAAACTTTAAGAGAGCTGTATACAGAAGAGCTGAAGAAGACAAAAGAGAATGAATGGCTGCAAAAATGGTTTCATGAAGAGCATACAGAAAGAGAAATCATAGAACACCTTGAGGAAACAGAAGGACTGAAAAAACCGACCGGCTGTGTGGTGATGCTCTTTCAAAAAAACCACCAAATAGAAGAAATCGCAGGGAATCTTTATTTTCTTGTCTCTTGCCGTTCTATTTTTCAGCGTGCTGGTTTCTATTTGATTGTGTACGAGCATCAAGGACAAACCTTATTTATTTTATTGAATACAAGAAAAGTCGAGGACTGGAAAGAGCGTGCAGAAAAAGCGGCAAACGACATCACGCAATTATATGATCGTGAGAAGCCTGGCGAGGCAGTCATCAATTATGGAATCGGTTCATATTGTGAGCAATTTCAGTCTATGAGAAAAAGTTTTCAAGCAGCGAAAGAAGTGCTGCATTTAAAGAAAGTGATGCCGCAACGGATAAAAAGCCCATTTTATCAAGATTTACATATGCTTCGGTTGATGCCTGTCATGAAAGAAAGCGGGTTATTAGAATGCATGGTGAAAGAGTATTTAGAGCCGGTGATTTTATATGATAAACAAAATAGCGGCAGGCTCTATCAGACGCTGAATATCTTTTTACAGACAAACGGTTCTAAAAAAGAAACCGCAAGCCAGCTCTATATTGTGAGGCAGACGCTTTATCACAGATTGGATAAGCTTCATGCTTTACTTGGTGAGGATATGATGCAAGCGCCAAAACGTCAAGCGCTTGAATTTGCGATCCTTGCTTATGAATTTTTACAGGGGAATCGCCATTAATGGTATATGTTAGATTTGCTAAGGGATCAAGTAGAGTGTCTCATGGTTCTTTTCAATCAGTTGACGATCTGTCTAATGTAATGTGTCTGGCCCCTTTTTTATAATGAGAGTAACGACACGAGCGGTCTTGTTTCAATTTCATATGCCTCACTTTTTATCCATATAATGAATGGAGAGGTCATATGCAGGACCGGTTTAAGCTTCTTTGATGATGAAAACGGATACATGGGGGCGTGGGAAGATGAAAACACATAACGCACAAGATCTTCAGGCGAAAGATGATCAGTTCATTTGGCATCATATGAAAGGGACAAACAAAGAAAATGAAAGTATGGTGATTCATGAGGCAGAAGGCGCATGGGTGACAGATATTCATGGAAATCGCTATTTAGACGGGATGTCAGGACTATGGTGTGTAAATGCCGGATATGGACGTAAAGAGCTTGCAGAAGCGGCGTATAAGCAATTAAATACGATGCCTTACTACCCACTGACACAAAGCCATGTGCCAGCGATTCAGCTGGCTGAGAAGCTCAATGAATGGCTAGACGGGGACTATGTGATGTTCTTTTCTAACAGTGGTTCTGAAGCGAATGAAGCGGCATTTAAAATTGCCAAACAATATCATGCGCAAAAGGGAGAGAGTACACGCACAAAATTTATTTCCCGATATCGATCGTATCATGGCAACACAGCAGCAGCTCTAGCCGCAACGGGTCAAGCGCAGCGTAAGTACAAATATGAACCGTTAGGGCAGGGGTTTATCCATGTCGCACCGCCTGATATGTACCGGCATCCTGAAGATCAAGAGAGCTTGGCAAGTGCTGATGCAATCGATCAAGCGATGACGTGGGAACTAAGTGAGACGATAGCTGGGGTCATTATGGAGCCGATCATTACGGGCGGAGGTATCCTAATGCCGCCAAAAGGGTATTTGAAGAAGGTCAAAGATATCTGTGAAGCCCATGGAGCGCTTCTCATTGTAGATGAAGTCATCTGCGGATTTGGCCGGACAGGAAAGCGGTTTGGATTTATGCATGAGGAAGTGAAGCCAGATATCATCACCATGGCAAAAGGGATCACAAGTGGATATTTACCGCTATCTGCAACGTGCGTGAAACGAGACATTTATGAAGCGTATGCAGGAGAAGATACGTATGACAGGCTACGGCATGTGAATACATTTGGCGGTCACCCTGCTTCCTGTGCGGTGGCACTTGCTAACCTAGACATCATGGAAAACGAGCAATTAGTGGAGCGGTCAGGCACGCTTGGCCAAGACATGCTCGAACGTTTGCAAGAGTTAAAAGAGCATCCATTTGTCGGTGATGTGAGAGGAAAAGGCCTGCTGTTTGGGATTGAGCTTGTGCAGGATCAGGCGTCAAAAAAGCCAGCTGATCCAAGTGTAGTCGGTCAATTGATTGCAGAATGTAAAAAACGAGGATTGATCATCGGGAAAAATGGCGATACAGTGGCTGGCTATAATAACGTGGCACAGCTCGCACCACCGCTAAATATCACTGATGAAGACGCCTCATTCATTATTCATACTTTAAAAGAAAGCATGGCGCAATTATAGCAGAGATTTCTCTGTTTCAGATTGTTGACAAAGGGCTAAAATATTATTTATTTTAGCCCTTTGTCTTCTTTTCAGCGTGATAGAAAACCTTTGCAGCCCTAGGAAGGACGAGTACTGGCGCGGAGCGAATTTGACATTCGTGAGCACCAGCACGCAGGACTGATAAAGAATGCGAGGGTTTGCCTACACGCTGTAGCAGAGAGGTTTCTCTGCTTTTTTCTATGCCCTGAAAGGATCAGGTCTGAATCGATCTGCTAGGCTGAATGGTCAATGGGCACACTAGGTGTATTGAAAAAAACATGCGATTCTATTACTGTAAGGAGAAGATAGAACCAATACACACGAGAAGGAGACGGCATATGAGTTTTCATGATCAACCCATTCTACCTGCTGTTCGCAATATGAAGCAATTTGAGGAATTTTTAAAAAGTCCATTTACATATGGGGTCTTACTAGATGTCCACTTAGGGCGGCTTAAGGGCATCATGAATGAGGCGAATGCGCATCATAAAAAAATGTTTGTCCATGTCGATCTCATTCACGGAATCAAACATGATGAGTACGGAACGGAATTTATTTGTCAGGAAATGAAACCAGCTGGCATTATTTCTACTAGGTCTTCTGTCATAGTAAAAGCCAAGCAGAAAAAGGTATATGCCATCCAGCGAATGTTTTTACTTGATACAAGTGCGATGGAAAAAAGCATGGAGTTTGTCGGGAAACATCGTCCAGATTTTATTGAAGTATTGCCGGGTGTCGTGCCAGATTTAATTACAGAAGTGCGCGAAAGAGCTGGAATACCAATATTTGCAGGAGGATTTATTCGAACAAAAGAAGATGTAGAAAGGGCGCTTGCAGCAGGGGCGACAGCTGTCACCACATCGAATACAGAGCTTTGGAAAGCGTTCCAAAAGTGAAAAAGATAAAATGTGAAAATTGATTGACAACGTTTTCATCCTCTGTTACTATAGCACTAAGTTAATATCATGTGATGGAGAAACGGAGATCCACAACGACGCTTTACTAGGTGACAAATGACCCTGATGTAAAGTATGTTTGTTGTGGATCTTTTTTCTTTATCTTTTCTACACATTTATAGGGGATGGCAACTGAACCAGAGGAGGAATTTTTCATGACACCATTTTGGGGTGAAGTCGTTGGTACAATGCTTCTGATTATTTTCGGAGGCGGTGTGTGTGCGGCAGTCAGTTTAAAGAAATCGCTCGCTTACCAGTCCGGCTGGATTGTAATCGCTTTCGGATGGGGATTTGCAGTAGCGATTGCAGCTTATGCCACTGGAGGAATCAGCGGTGCACATTTAAACCCGGCGCTGACAATAGGTCTTGCATTAGAAGGGAGTTTTCCTTGGGCTGATGTTCCAATGTATATTGTCGGTCAAATGCTTGGCGCATTACTCGGAGCTATTATTGTCTTCTTACATTACTTACCACACTGGAAAGCGACAGACGATCCAGGTGCAAAACTAGGCGTATTCTCAACTGGTCCTGCGATTCCGCATACTTTTGCAAACGTGCTCAGTGAAGTCATTGGTACATTTGTATTGGTGGTAGGAATTTTAGCGATTGGTGCAAATAAATTTGCAGACGGAGTCAATCCGCTGATTGTTGGTTTCTTAATTGTCGCAATTGGTCTTTCATTAGGTGGTACAACTGGTTACGCAATTAACCCTGCACGTGATTTAGGTCCAAGAATCGCACATGCCATTCTGCCGATTCCAGGTAAAGGTCCATCAAATTGGAAATATGCTTGGGTTCCTGTTGTTGGTCCAATTTTGGGCGGTGCATTTGGCGGTGTTTTCTATAATGCAGCCTTTAAAGCGAACGTCACACCAGCCTTTTGGATTGTAAGCGTTATTTTAGTTGTGGTATTGTTAGGACTCTATGTTTCTACGAAAAACCAGACAAATGCTGTCAATGAAAGTATGTAAGGGGAGGAAAACACCATGGCAAAAGAAAAATATATTCTCGCATTAGATCAAGGGACAACAAGCTCAAGAGCGATCTTATTTGATCAAGAAGGTAAAATTGCCCATACAGCTCAGAAGGAATTCAATCAATATTTTCCGAACCCAGGCTGGGTAGAACACAATGCAAATGAAATTTGGAGCTCTGTTCTATCAGTTATTTCAACTGCTTTAATCGAATCAGGAATTGAAGCAGATCAAATCGCCGGTATCGGAATTACGAACCAGCGTGAGACAGCTGTCGTTTGGGATAAACATACAGGCGCACCCGTTTACAATGCAATTGTTTGGCAGTCACGACAAACATCTGGTATATGTGATGAGCTAAAAGCGCAAGGGCACGATGAAACGTTTAGAAATAAAACGGGTCTACTCATTGATGCTTATTTCTCAGGTACTAAAGTGAAATGGATTTTAGACAATGTCGAAGGTGCTCGTGAGAAAGCAGAAAATGGTGACTTGCTGTTTGGCACAATTGATACATGGCTCATTTGGAAAATGACTGGCGGGCAATCACACGTGACAGATTACTCGAATGCATCAAGAACGTTAATGTTCAATATTTACGATCTGAAATGGGATGAAGAACTACTTGATATCTTAGGTGTTCCAGCTTCCATGCTGCCAGACGTCAAACCATCATCACACATTTATGGTGAAACAACAGACTATCACTTCTTCGGTAAAAATATTCCGATTGCAGGAGCGGCAGGAGATCAGCAGTCTGCGTTATTCGGCCAGGCTTGCTTTGAAGAAGGAATGGCGAAGAACACATATGGTACAGGATGTTTCATGTTGATGAATACAGGGGAAAAAGCAATTAAGTCGGATCATGGATTGTTAACGACGATTGCATGGGGCATTGACGGCAAAGTTGAATATGCTTTAGAAGGAAGTATTTTCGTTGCTGGCTCAGCGATCCAGTGGCTGCGTGATGGACTTAGAATGTTTAAAGACTCAAAAGACAGTGAAGCTTATGCTAAGCGCGTTGAGTCAACAGACGGCGTATATGTCGTACCAGCATTCGTTGGTTTAGGCACACCATACTGGGATAGTGATGTCCGAGGCGCTGTATTCGGTTTAACACGCGGTACTTCTAAAGAGCACTTTGTTCGTGCAACGTTAGAATCACTTGCTTATCAAACGAAAGATGTTTTAGATGCGATGGAAAAAGATTCAAACATCTCACTTAAAACATTGCGCGTCGATGGCGGGGCTGTAAAGAATGATTTCTTAATGGGCTTCCAAAGTGATTTGCTCGATGTACCAGTAGAACGTCCAGAAATTAATGAAACGACGGCACTCGGTGCGGCCTATCTTGCGGGAATTGCAGTTGGCTTCTGGAACGACCGTTCAGACATTGCAAAACAATGGAACCTTGACAAGCGCTTTGAACCTAAAATGGAAGAAGACAGCCGTGACTCGTTATACAGCGGGTGGAAAAAGGCTGTAAAAGCAGCTCAAGCTTTCAAATAAACAAAAAGTATGGTATACTTCAAGTAAGTTAATAGAACGGTTGGAGAACTGGAGAGACCGCAAGCACCGAAGTGTAGAAATACGCTTTGGGTGTTTGCGGTCTCTTTTTCTTTACCGTACAACATGGGAGGAACAAGAGATGACTTTTTCTAGCTTAGAAAGAGAACAAATGCTTCAGGACATGACAAAAAAACCATATGATGTGTTTATCATTGGTGGGGGTATTACAGGCGCTGGTACTGCACTTGATGCAGCTTCACGCGGAATGCGTGTCGGTCTTGCAGAAATGCAGGACTTCGCAGCAGGTACGTCTAGCCGCTCAACGAAACTTGTACACGGCGGACTTCGTTATTTAAAACAATTTGAAGTGAAAATGGTCGCAGAGGTCGGTAAAGAGCGTGCCATCGTATACGAAAACGGTCCTCATGTGACAACGCCAGAATGGATGCTTCTTCCGATGCATAAAGGCGGGACATTCGGTAAGTTTTCAACTTCAATCGGACTTAGAGTATATGACTTTTTAGCTGGCGTTAAGCATAGTGAACGCAGAAGTATGCTAAGTGCAAAAGAGACACTTGCAAAAGAACCACTTGTGAAAAAAGATGGCTTAAAAGGCGGGGGCTACTATGTTGAATACCGTACAGATGATGCACGCCTGACAATTGAAGTCATGAAAGAGGCTGTGAAATTCGGGGCAGAAGCGGTCAACTATGCGAAAGTAAAAGAATTTATTTATGATAAAGGCAAAGTTGTCGGTGTTGTCATTGAAGATGTCACAACACAGAAAACATACGATGTATATGCGAAAAAAATCGTCAATGCGACTGGTCCATGGGTCGATCAGCTAAGAGACAAGGACCACTCAAAAGAGGGGAAACATTTACAACATACAAAAGGAATTCACTTAGTATTTGACCAATCTGTTTTCCCATTAAAACAAGCAATCTACTTTGACACACCTGATAAACGAATGGTCTTTGCTATTCCAAGAGAAGGAAAAACGTACGTGGGAACAACAGATACCGTATACAAAAAACAGCTGGAACATCCGCGTATGACAAAAGCAGATCGTGATTACGTGATCAAAGCCATTCAATATATGTTCCCAGATCTTCATATTACAGAGAAAGACGTTGAATCTAACTGGGCTGGTCTTCGCCCACTCATTCATGAAGAAGGCAAAGATCCTTCAGAAATTTCTCGTAAGGATGAGGTATGGACATCATCTTCAGGCTTAATCACGATTGCTGGCGGTAAATTAACAGGTTACCGTAAAATGGCTGAACACATTGTGAATCTTGTACGTGATGGACTTAAAGAGGAAACTGGAAAAGATTTTGGACCATGTAAAACGAAACATATGCCAATTTCAGGCGGGCATGTAGGCGGTTCAAAAAATATGGCATCCTTTGTTCAAGCGAAAACGGCAGAAGGAGCATCCGTTGGTTTGACAGAACCGATTGCACAAAAATTAGCTGAGAAATATGGCTCAAACGTCAGCAATGTCTTCAAGCGTGTGGAGCAGCTTCAAGGGGAAGCAGACAAACGAAACATTCCCGCATATGTGTTGGCTGAACTTGTCTATGCGATCGAAGAAGAATTGGCTGTAACACCTGTCGATTTCTTCTTGAGAAGAACAGGCAGCCTATTATTTAATATCAATTGGGCAAAAACGTATGCACAGCCTGTTGTTGACTATATGGCAGATCGTTTTGGCTGGGATGAAGCGACAAAACAGAAACATCAAACTGAATTAGACCGACTATTCCATGAAGCAGTCGTACCGCTTGATGCTGAATAAGTAAAAAGCCGATCGTGTATCGGCTTTTTTTATTTTGTACATCGTTTTTTCATATGTTCATGATATAACATGACATAAAGGATAATTCCATATAAAATAACAGTAGATATTATTTTATTGATGATAAGAACTGGGAGGACGACCATGAGTTGGAATACGAATTATGAGCGTTGGATCAATGAGAAGCACCTGGATACTGAACTAAGGGAATGGCTGGAGGCACATCAAGATGATCATCAAGCGCTTGAAGACTGCTTCTACAAAAACCTTGAGTTTGGGACTGGAGGAATGCGCGGAGAAATTGGTGCTGGAACGAACCGAATGAATGTTTACACTGTTCGAAAAGCATCTGCTGGTCTTGCTGCGTATATTGCAGCACATGGAGAGGATGCAAAAAAAAGAGGCGTCGCCATTGCCTATGATTCACGCCATAAATCTCCTGAATTTGCGATGGAAGCGGCCAAAACACTTGCTTCACATGGCATTCAAACATACGTATTTGACGAACTGCGTCCGACACCAGAACTCTCTTTTGCAGTTCGAGAACTGAATGCCTTTGCAGGGATTGTTGTGACAGCGAGTCACAATCCGCCAGAATATAATGGCTATAAAGTTTATGGAGAAGATGGAGGCCAAATGCCCCCATTTGAAGCAGATCAAGTCATTAAAGAAGTAGATGCCATCGAAAATGAATTAGCCATTTCAGTGGAATCAGAAGAAGTATTGAAGCAAAATGGTTTGATCCGCATGATTGGTGAAGAAATCGATCAAGCGTATATGGAAAAATTAAAAACGATTCGTGTGCACCCTGAGCTTGCAAAAGAAGTCGATGTCAAAGTGGTGTTTACTCCGCTTCATGGGACGGCGAATAAACCTGTCCGAAACGGACTTCAGGCCTTTGGTTATAAGCATGTGACGGTTGTGCCTGAACAGGAAAAACCAGATCCGCAATTCTCGACGGTTACGTCTCCAAATCCAGAGGAGCATGCCGCTTTTGAATACGCCATCAAGCTTGGTGAAAAGCAAAATGCTGATATTTTGATTGCGACAGATCCAGATGCAGATCGATTAGGTATCGCTGTGAAAAATCATGATGGTGAATTTACCGTTTTGACCGGCAACCAAACAGGCGCCTTACTACTTCATTATTTATTATCTGAAAAACAAAAACTAGGTCAGCTGCCGCCTCGCCCCGTTGTGATGAAAACGATTGTGACAAGTGAGCTTGGGCGTGCTGTTGCCTCAGCATTTGGAGCTGACACGATTGATACGCTCACTGGCTTTAAATTTATCGGAGAAAAAATCAAGCAGTTTGAAGAAAGCGGAGAATACACGTTTCAATTTGGCTATGAAGAAAGCTACGGCTATTTGATCGGTGATTTTGCACGAGATAAAGATGCAGTTCAAGCTGCGTTATTAGCAGTTGAAGTCGCAGCCTTTTATAAGAAACAAGGGAAGTCATTATATGATGCGCTTGTTGATATTTTTAAGGAATTTGGATTTTACAGAGAAGGGTTAAAGTCATTAACCTTAAAGGGGAAAGTAGGAGCAGAGCAGATTTCTGCTATTCTTCATACCTTTAGATCAAACCCGCCAGCTTCTATCGCCGGTCAGCGCATTACGGTCATTGAGGATTATCAATCAAGTCAAAGGCACCTTGTAGCTGAAAAGAAAGAAGAAACGATTCATCTGCCGGCATCAAACGTCCTGAAATATTTCCTAGAAGATGGCTCATGGTTTTGTTTACGACCTTCTGGTACGGAGCCTAAAGTCAAATTTTATATTGCAGTCAAAGGCACATCGTTAACAGACAGCGAAGAAAAGCTGAAACACTTATCAGAAGAAGTCATGAAAGTCGTCTATGACATTGTGGAAGAAACAGCTAAATAAAATATCACAAAGCCATCATGTCATGCATGATGGCTTTTTCTCAGTCAAAAGGATGAGAAAAAATCATCCTTTTTGAGAAAGAGCCGCACAGATGCTCATGGTATAATCAACATATTGATAAGAGAGGCAGTAAAAGCCGGGGGTACACACGATGGGAGATTACCAAGAAAAAGTCAAAACATTAAAAACGTTAAAAGAAATTGCTGAAAAGCTAAATGAAGGGATGGAAATGAAGGAAACGCTTCATGAAGTGCTTCATATGCTTATGGAAGTGACAGGCTTTCAAACAGCATGGATTTATTTTATAGAAGAAGACGGATCGTATGAACTAATGGCAGAAGTATGCTTACCTGAAGCGCTGGCAAAGGATCGAAAGCAATTGATGTGTCAAAACGATTGCTATTGCATCAACCGCTACACGAAAGGCTCACTGCAATCAGCTACCAATATCATCAATTGTAAACGGATTGAAACGGCGATTGAGCAAAAGCTTGGAGATACAGAAGGAATTACCCATCATGCAACCGTTCCGCTCCAAGCATGTAAGCGTACGTTTGGCTTATTAAATGTGGCGGCAAAAGGGAAGGTCACATTTACACAGGAGGAGCTGAATCTGCTTGAAAGTATTGCACTGCAAATTGGTACGGCTATTCAGCGCATGAAGCTTGTGCAAAATGAGCAGCAGCATGCACTTTTAGAAGAACGAAACCGGCTTGCGCAGGATTTACATGATTCTGTGAATCAAATGCTGTTTTCCGTGAGTTTGACTGCAAAGGCAGCGCGTCAAATGACCAGTGATCAACATTTAGGGGAAATGATTGATTTTATTCAGCATTTATCACAAGATGCCCTCATTGAAATGCGTTCACTCATCTGGCAGTTAAGACCAAAAGGACTTGAAAAAGGATTTACGACAGCGATTGAAGAGTATGCACAGCTTTTAGGTCTAAATTGTTCATTGTCTTTATCAGGCTGTATGGAAATAGATCATTCAAAGCACGAAACCTTATTTCGCGTATGCCAAGAAGCTCTAAATAATTGCCAAAAGCATGCGGGCGTTGAGAAAGTAGAGGTCAAACTGGAGCAATCAGGAGATACGTTTGGTATGAAAATCATCGATCAGGGAAAGGGATTTCAGTATGATGAACAAATGAGTCTTCCTTCATTTGGGCTGAAAGGGATGGCTGACCGTATCCGAAGAGCAGGAGGTACATTTTGCATCAATTCTGAGCTAGGGAAGGGAACGACGATTGATGTGAAAGTACCATTTTCTCAAGAAAGGAAGGGATTTTCATGAGGGTAGTTATTGCAGATGATCATCACATTGTCAGAAAAGGGCTGGTCTTTTTCTTGCAAACCCAGCCAGATGTAGACATCGTCGGTGAGGCATCCAATGGGGAAGAGGCACTGCAGGTAGTCAGGCAAACGAATCCTGATATTGTCTTGATGGACCTTTCTATGCCTGTAATGAATGGGATTGAGGCGACAAAGCAAATGACGCTGGATATGCCGGATGTCCGCATTGTCATTCTGACAAGCTATGCAGATAAGGACTATGTGATCCCTGCTATCCAAGCGGGAGCAAAGGCTTATCAGCTCAAAGATGTAGCACCTGAAAAGCTTCTCACGACAATGATTGAGGTGCAAAATGGTACGTATCAATTAGACGGTCATATTACGACGTTTCTCATCCAGCATCTAACTGAACCTAAAGAGCAGAAATGGGCATTGATGAACGAACTGACCAATAGAGAACGTGATGTCTTATTTGAAATCGCAAAAGGGAAAAGTAACAAAGAAATTGCCTCATCGCTGTTTATTTCTGAAAAGACTGTGAAAACTCACGTGTCTCATGTGCTATCAAAGTTAGAGCTGGCAGATCGAACTCAGGCCGCTCTCTATGCAGTAGATTATCAAAAAAATCAGCCAAAAGAGCTGTTGTAAACAGTTATGGTGGACATTCCAAAAGACTTCATGAGTATTTCTCATGAAGTCTTTTCTTCTTTATAAAAGGCGGTTAATAAAAGGCTGAAAACAAAGAGCTAAAATAAAGTTCATTTTAGCCCTATGTCAACAATTTGAAAGAAAATCAGCCTTTTCCTTTATGTGTACATCGGTTCAGCATATGCTTCAGCAACGGCAGCCTCTGAAGCATGGTCGATATACTGCAGGAGCCCATATAAACATTTTTCAACATCTGCATCGTTCCGGTTAAATTGATACGCATGTAAGAAATGCTCAATACGTTTCGAGAGCAAATCATCTTGCGTACGTACCATAAGAATAAGTAAATTATCCCATTGCGAGCGATGCGTATAATAAAGTGCTTTATCATAATCTGCCACATTCATTAAACCTTCTCCTTTCCCTTGAGAAGTCCTCATTAGTTTGCTCGGATCAGGTCGACTTTTTCAGGGGAAAAGTTGGTGTCTGCATAAACAGGGTACCGGGAATTATAGGCTGAATAAATGCTTGATGTATGAAAAAGAACCAACCAGCAAAACCTAAACAAAATAGATATGAAAGTGAGAATATTGATATCATGCACCCGAAATTATGGATGCTTTTTGCAGCAGGAATTGTTTTATTTGGCAGTCTCATGGTTCATCCATCTTCACAAGCAGCTGTGCAGCCGGCAGAGAATTGGGAAAGACTTGCGTATACTGCCTTGCAAGATGAATATGAAGGCGCCGCTTTAAACGATTATCATTACATTGGACGTACACAAGTGAATGAAGATCAAACAAAAGATGTGTTTCGTGTGACCGTGAAGGAAGGCTCCACACGATTTGCAGCACATGCAGAAATTTATTTTCATCCGGTGACGGGTCATTTGATTAGTATTAACGTGTTTCGGTTATAAAAAAGCACCTCTTTTAAAAAGAGGTGCTCCAGCTCCAGCTGAAAAGAAGATCTATTTCATGCTTCCTTGAAGATATGAGCGAATATCCACTCCGAGTGAATCCGCTAAACGCTGTCCATAATCTTCATCTGCACGATAGAAGTTGCAGATCGCAAGTAATTTCGTTTTTTCATTTACGTCTTTCAAGTCAGCTGTCAAGTTTTTGATCAATGCTTGTTTCTCTTTTTCAGAGTAGCTTCGATATTTTTCTCCAGCTTGTTTGAAATCATTTGGTTTTTCGATTTTTTGTCTCACCATACGGTCACCGTGAAGAACCGGTTCACTTTCTTTGTAGTGAGGGTTTTCTTTTGGCTGATCGTCATAACGGTTTGGTTCATAGTTAATATGACCGCTTGGACGAGTTGTTGTCATAAAGCCATCCTGTTGGTTATTGTGAACAGGCGCATAAGGACAGTTCACTGGGATGCGCATGTAGTTTGCACCTAGGCGGTGACGCTGCGTGTCAGGATAAGAGAACAGACGACCTTGAAGCAGTTTGTCTTCAGATGCTTCAATTCCTGGTACTAGGGCACTTGGCGTGAAAGCAGATTGCTCTGTTTCAGCAAAGAAATTTTCTGGATTGCGGTTCAGTGTCATGCGGCCCACTTTTTGCAGTGGATAATCTTCCTCGCTCCACGTCTTCGTCGGATCACATGGATCATAATCTAGTTCATCATAATCACTGAGCGGCATAAGCTGAACGTAAAGATCCCATGCTGGATAATTTCCTTTTTCAATACGATCATACAAATCTCTTGTCGCATGCTGGAAGTCGTTTGCTTGAATTTCTGCAGCTTCTTCCATTGATAAATTGCGAATGCCTTCTGATGGTCTCCAGTGATATTTCACATATTTTGTTTCTCCGTATTTGTTTACCCATCTAAACGTATGAACACCAGAACCGCGCATTTCAGCATAGTTCGCAGGAATACCTTCGTCAGAGAAGAGCCATGTGAGCATGTGAGTGGATTCAGGTGTTAACGTCATAAAATCCCAATAACGGTCAGGATCTTGAATGTTTGTTACAGGATCTGGCTTGAGAGAGTGAACCATATCAGGAAATTTGAGTGCATCACGAATAAAGAAGATCGGCAAGTTGTTCCCAACTAGATCATAGTTGCCTTCTTCTGTATAAAATTTGACAGCGAAGCCGCGAGGGTCACGTAATGTTTCAGGCGAACCTTTAGGATGAATAACCGTTGAGAAACGGACAAAAACGTCTGTTTGTTTTCCTTTTTCACTTAAGAAGGCTGCTCTTGTATGTTTCTCCATGCTATTTTCTACTTCAAATACACCATAAGCGCCGGCGCCTCTTGCATGAACGACACGCTCTGGAATACGTTCACGGTCAAAGTGTGCAAGTTTTTCAATCAAATGGTAATCATCAAGAAATGAAGGCCCCCTGTGACCAGCAGTTCTTGAGTTTTGATTATCGCCAACTGGCACGCCTTGATTCGTTGTCAAATTTTTATGATTAGAATTTGTCATTCTTTTTCTCCTCCTGTAAACAAAAAATGGTTTCTAGCAATCTATATACCCTAATTATATTGAATCAAACATGATAGTCAATATTTATTTATAATAATTTTAAATAAATTATTATTACAAGGAGGTAAAGAAAAAGACGAAAGAAATAAATTCTTTCGCCTTAGAGCAGAAGCTCTCTTAGAGCATCTTTGTTTTGTGTTAAATCATTTAATGTGTATTGGTCAAGAACGCGTAAATAAGCAGTGAGTGCTTCATGAAGTACGTGCTTTAATGAACAAATCGGGGAGATAATACAGCTGTTTTTCTTCGGATCAAAGCATTCAACCATGACTAAATCATCCTCTGTATAGCGGACAACCTCACCAATATTAATGCTTTCTGGGCTTTTCCCCAGCCTAATCCCACCATTTCTTCCGCGGATCGTTTCTACATAACCACGTTTTCCTAGATGGTAAATTACCTTTGTCAGGTGATTTTTCGAAATGCCATAAATATCGGCAATCTGCTGAATATTTGACAGTTCATTGTTTTCTCTCGAAGCTAAATAAATGAGTACCCTTAATGAGAAATCTGTATAATTCGTAAGTTTCATTTGAACGACCTCTAAACCTAATAGAGTTTTGTATCATCGTAACACATTTTAGACAAAAACTGTTCGAGAAAGTGCTAAATGTGACAACATTTAAAACATGTATTATAAATATTGCTTTTATATGTTGTCTTCCATTACGATAAAGATGTATTTAAAATACATCTTTTTGAAAGAAGGAATAACGATGTTATCCACAGATCAAATGAATGCCATTAAACAATCAGCCCCTCTTCTAAAAGCTGAGGGAACAAAACTTGTGACAGTTTTTTATCAAAATATGATCAGACAGCATCCAGAGCTACTCAATCAGTTTAATAAAACAAATCTCATGAATGGAAGCCAGCCAGAGGCGCTTGCCGCAACACTCTATCAAGCTGCACTGCACATTGACCGCTTGGCAGACTTGCTTCCTGCTGTGAAACAAATTGCCCATAAGCATGTCAGTGTCATGGTGAAAAAAGAGCAGTACCCAATCGTCGGATATCACCTTCTTGAAGCAATGAAAGAGGTATTTGGGTTATCAGAGGAAGATGACACATTGTTGGCTTGGAAGGCTGCATATGACATCATTGCGAATATATTCATCACCATTGAGGCAGAAATGATGGCTGAAAATGTGAAACAAACTGGTGGATGGGCAGATGTCAAACCGTTTATTGTGAAGAAAAAGAAACAAGAATCTCCATCACTCATTTCCTTTTATTTAGTACCAGAGGATGAATCTGAGCTACCAATGTATGAATCTGGTCAATACATTACGGTGCAGGTAGATATGCCGGGTGAAGCCTATGTATGCAGCAGACAATACAGTTTATCAGATCAATATCACCCATCTTACTATCGCATCACAGTGAAACGAGATGGGCATGTCTCCACATTCCTGCATGATGAAATGAGAGAAGGCGATGTTCTTCACGTGAGTATGCCGCAGGGAATGTTCTGCTTGCAAGATGACACAAAAGAACCCGTTTATTTGATTAGTGCCGGTTCTGGTGTCACACCAATGATTGGTCTAGTGAAAAAAGCGTCGTATAACAATCAGCCATTCACGATGATTCATGCAGACAGACTAGAGGATGTAACTGCTTTTGAACAAGAGTTTGAACAAGTTCTCACTTCATCTCCAGAGGGGCGTATTATCCTTTGTAACGAACAATTTGAAAAAAGTGTAAAGAGTGAGCTGGTTGAGAAGGTGGCTACGCGGATTGACCGACCTTTCCTTCAATCAGTCATTGGTGAAGGAAAAGGCCAATTTTATGTTTGCGGTTCCCCAGTATTTACTCAAGAGATGATCCTTATTTTAAAAGCGTTGGACATTCCGGAAGAGAATATCCATTTTGAAGCGTTCGGCGGGCAGTCCATGAAAGAGATGGAAGTCGTCTAAACAACTGGCTGAACATCATGTTTTTTTAGGTACGCTCATATAGTAGGGATAAGTCCGATGAGGAGGGATGGTTTCCTTGAGCGTATCTGAAAAGCGTCTTTTACAACGAGCCATTGATGAAATTACAGAAATTGCAGAAGGATTTGGTCTGGATTTTTATCCGATGAGGTATGAAATCTGTCCCGCGGAGATTATTTATACATTCGGTGCATATGGCATGCCAACACGATTTAGCCACTGGAGCTTTGGAAAGCAATTTCACAAAATGAAGCTTCATTATGATTTAGGATTAAGCAAAATTTATGAGCTGGTGATTAATTCAAATCCTTGCTATGCCTTTCTCCTTGATAACAATTCGCTTGTTCAAAATAAACTAATTGTGGCTCATGTCTTGGCACACTGCGATTTCTTTAAAAACAACTGCCGTTTCCAAAACACAAAACGAGATATGGTGGAAAGTATGTCAGCGGCAGCAGAGCGAATTAAAGAATATGAACATATCCACGGTACAAAAGAAGTCGAGTCCTTTTTAGATGCTGTATTGGCATTGCAGGAGCATATTGATCCGTCGCTTGTTCGTTCAAAATTAAGCTGGAATCTCGACGATGAAGATGAATATGAAGAGGACAAACCAAAACGTCAAACGCCATATGATGATTTGTGGGGAATGGATGAACCGAAAACACGTGAGAAAAAGAAAACGATCAAGCAATTCCCACCAAAGCCAGAAAAAGATATTTTGCTCTTTATCGAGGCACACTCCCGGGAGCTAGAGCCTTGGCAGCGGGATGTGCTGACGATGCTGAGAGAGGAAATGCTCTATTTTTGGCCACAGCTAGAAACGAAAATCATGAATGAAGGCTGGGCATCGTATTGGCACCAGCGGATTATGCGTGAACTTGATTTAGATTCAAGTGAATCGATTGAATTTGCCAAATTAAATGCAGGTGTCGTGCAGCCATCTAAGACAGGAATCAATCCTTACTATTTAGGGCTGAAGATTTTTGAAGATATTGAAGAGCGCTACGATCATCCATGCGAGGAATTAAAAAAAGCAGGAGTGACGGAAGGGTCCGGTCGCAGCAAAATGTTTGAAGTGCGGGAAATTGAATCAGACATTTCTTTTATTCGAAATTACTTAACGAAAGACCTTGTGATGAGGGAAGATTTGTACTTGTTTCAAAAGCAGGGGAGAGACTATAAAGTCATTGATAAAGAATGGAAGGCAGTCCGTGATCAGCTAGTCAGTATGAGGGTCAATGGCGGCTTTCCGTATTTGACAGTCATCGATGGCGACTATTTAAAAAACAATGAACTCTATATTAAACATTGGTATGAAGGCATTGAGCTCGATCTCAAATACTTAGAAAAGGTGCTTCCATATTTGTATCAGCTATGGGGAAGAAGTGTGCACATCGAGTCAGTTCTTGAAGGAAAAGAAGTGATGTTTTCATACGATGGAAAAGGGGTTCATAGGAAGTATCTCACTTAATGATCAAAAAAGATGTCTACGACGAGACATCTTTTTTTTTGATTAGCACTTTATTGGTTTTTCAGCAGTTTGAAAATGTGTTTCGCTTGATCTGTATTTTCCATGAGCCCTTTTAGCTGTTCGCTTGTTGGCCCATAAGCATAAAATGGTACTTCATCCCCTGTATGACCCGATGTGGTCCAGCCTGTATGAGACCTTGTATTGATGACTTTTTCGATGGCATCATCAATTTGAACAGGATCTTTTGTTTCAGCTGCCTTTTGAATAGAGGCGATTTCCTCTTTTGTGAAATCAAGGTCGATGTATTGTTTGAGCGCAGTCTCGACCGTCATACCCCCTACAATTTTGTTTGCAATGAAATCAGGTGTCTTTTTTGCTGCTTTGACAGGCTGATAATCCCAGCTGCCCGAGCCGTCTGCCCCGAAGGAAAGGCCGCCAGTTGAATGATCTGCTGTCGTGATGACTAACGTGTTTTTATCCTTTTTTGCGAAACGAATGGCTTCTTCAAATGCTTTTTCAAAATCTTTCATCTCACTCATCGCACTGACAATATCGTGGTCATGTCCAGCCCAGTCAATTTGACTGCCTTCAACCATGAGGAAAAATCCTTTTTTGTTTTTAGACAGCTGTTTGATGGCTGAGGATGTCATGTCTTGCAATGAAGGGGTCGTTTTATCACGATCAATTGCTTTATCGAGACCACCGTCAGCAAAAATGCCTAACAATTTTTGCTGTTTGTTTTTTTGTAAGTCCGCTTTATTGGTTACGTAACGATAGCCTGCTTTTTGAAATTCTTTCGTCAAATCACGATCTTTGCGGACAAAATCGATCAGTCCTCCGCCAAGCATGACATCGACTGTATGCTGTTTGCCAATTTTCTCATCGAAGAAATCATCAGCAATGGCTGCCGTGTTTTTTCTAGAAACATCGTGGGCGGCATACGCAGCAGGTGTCGCATTGGTTAATTCAGATGTGACGACGAGACCAGTAGACTTTCCTTTGCGTTTTGCTTCTTCTAATACTGTTTTTAGTTTTTTGCCATTTTTGTTTACACCAATGGCGTTGTTGTATGTCTTTTGACCAGTTGCCATGGCTGTACCAGCTGCTGCTGAATCAGTAATGTTACTTTTAGAATCATCAGGGTATGTTTTATGCATGCCAGTGAGGTAAGGGTCAAACGCTGTTTGCTTGGAAAGATCACCGTTGTGTTTAAATGAGCGGTAAGTTGAAAGGTAAGGTGTTCCCATGCCATCTCCAATGAGCACGATCACATTTTGTACGTCATTTTTTGGTTTCTTTTTAGCCTCAGCTTTGTCAGCCTGTCCAAATTCAATTCCTGAAAAAATACCAATCGATAACACTGATGCGGCTGCGATTGCAGCTATTTTCGTTTTCGAGCTTTTCAACACACTCATTCATTTTGCCTCCTCATTGTTTATGTATCGCTCTCACGTTTACAATGGTAGAACAGAAGTGTGGATTCCAAATGACAGCACCGTAAAGTTCACTTTAAAATTGTAAAGGTCCACTTTACATAGAATGAACCAAAAAGAGAAATGAATGTATGATTTATCTATGACAAGATGCATTTGTTTTGTCACGATTGTGTAATAAAAATGAAATAAAAAGAACCCTAAAAAAAAATATTTTTTGCCGAATTAATAAGCATAATGTCGTAGGAAGTCAAGACTATTTCTTCTGGTATTCGATCCTTATAATAGAAAGTAGATAAAAATTCGGATCACGATAGATACATACAGGAGGAACAAATGAAAAAACAATTGATCACAGCTGCAAGTGCAGTTCTACTTGGGACGACATTATTTGCCGGAGCTGCCTCAGCACAATCAGTAAAGGTTCAAAAAGGTGACTCTCTTTCTGTTCTAGCGAAAAAATACAAAACAACCGTGAGTAAGATTAAATCAGACAATAAACTGAAATCTAACACGATTTATGTTGGACAAACCTTAAAAGTGAATGGTACTTCTTCAAAAAAGGTAACGAAAACATCAAAAACAACAACAAAAGTAAAAGCGTCTTCAACGACAGCCACTCATAAAGTTGTCAAAGGTGATACTTTATCTAAAATCGGCAAAAAATATGGAATGACAGTGAAAGAGCTGAAATCGTTAAATAAACTCAAAACAGATCTGATTAAAATTGGACAAAAGCTGAAAGTGAAAAAGACGTCCAAAGTGAAACCAACACCTGTCAAAGAAAAAACAGTTGCTACTTCTTCTTTAAATACGTCTAAACTCGTAGCAGATGCGAAAGCACAAAACGGTACACCATATAAATGGGGTGGAACGACACCGAAAGGCTTTGATTGCAGCGGTTTTATGTGGTATATCATTAACAAACAAACAAAGATTTCAAGACAAACAACTGAAGGTTTTTGGGGATCAATGAAAAGCGTCTCAACACCTAAAGTTGGAGATTTTGTCTTCTTTACAACCTATAAATCTGGCCCATCTCACATGGGTGTCTACCTTGGGAACAACAAGTTTATCCACGCTGCTTCTGATGGTGTGACGATCAGCGATATGACTTCAAGCTATTGGAAGCCAATTTACCTTGGCGCAAAGACATTTGTAAATTAATAATGGATCTTAAGAGACTGCTTACTAGGCAGTCTCTTTTTTTGTATATCGTTTGCGCAGCTAAAACAGTCCTTTATCATAGCTCTCTATGAGTCTAAAGGCTTTTAAATAAGCAAAAGTGAAGACAAGTTATCAAAAGAATAATTTTATTTTTACTTTATAAAAATTATATCAAAAAAGTATAATTTTGTATGTTGTATAATAAATAGAAGAGGCCAAGCTATGATTTGAATAAAGATTGAAGAAAATCTACCATGAATATTGACAAGTATTTTGTTGATAAATAAGAATTTTCACTCTATTTTTAAAAAAAGTGTTTTCATTTTTTAATTTTCATATATAATAATTTTACGCCACCAATTTATTGCGCTAAATTAAATCTAAATATTCAGAAAATAAAGTGAATTACGAAGTGGTGGCGTCTTTAGACGGATACTAAGTTTTGGGAGTGATGGTATGAGCAATTCGTTGTTTAGAAAGAAGAGCATTTCAGAGCTAATTGCGGCAACACAAGGAGAAAAAGCGTTAAGAAAGGAATTAGGATCATTTGATTTAACGATGCTTGGCATTGGGGCGATTATCGGAACAGGGATATTTGTTCTGACAGGTACAGGCGCCGTCACAGCAGGTCCAGGACTTGTTTTATCATTTGTAATTGCGGGCCTTGCTTGTTTATTTGCGGCATTGTCATATGCGGAATTCGCTTCCACAGTGCCAGTATCAGGATCTGTTTATACATTTACGTACGCATCTATGGGAGAATTTTTAGCGTTTATCATTGGCTGGGATTTGATATTAGAATATATGCTAGCCGCTAGTGCCGTTTCAGCAGGCTGGTCAGGCTACTTTGTATCGTTTTTAAATGGGATAGGGATTCATATACCGGTTGAATTAACAGCAGCACCAGGTGGTTTAAAGGGTCAAGTGACATATTTTAATCTTCCTGCATTTATTATTTTAATGATCATCACCTTCTTGCTGTACTTCGGTATTAAAGAATCAAAACGAGTCAACAACATCATGGTCATTATGAAAATTGCGGTGATTCTGCTCTTTATTTTAGTCGCTGTGAAATATGTAAAACCTGAAAACTGGACACCATTCGTTCCTTTTGGAACTTCAGGCGTGTTAAGTGCAGCAGCTCTCGTATTCTTTGCATTTATCGGATTTGATGCAGTTGCTTCTGCGGCAGAGGAAACAAAAAATCCATCCCGCAACTTGCCAAGAGGAATCATCACTTCCTTATTGGTTTGTACCATGTTGTATGTGGTAGTCAGTGCCATCATGACAGGCATTGTTCCATTTATGAACTTTGAGGGAGTATCCCATCCAGTGTCTCTTGTTTTACAAGTAGCCGGTCAAAATTGGGTGGCGGGTATTGTAGATGTTGGGGCGATTTTAGGGATGACCACGGTCATGCTTGTCATGCTGTACGGCCAAACACGTGTCATGTTTGCCATGTCTCGTGATGGCTTGGTACCAAAGGTTCTTTCAAAGGTTCATCCAAAACATAAAACACCTTATATCAATACTCTTTTCTTTGGGACATTGTCAGCATTAATGGGTGGATTCATTCCGCTTGATGAGTTGGCAAGTCTAGTGAACATCGGAACACTTTCAGCTTTCATTTTGATTTCAGTTGCTGTCATTGTCATGAGAAAAACACAGCCTGATTTACCGAGAGCATTCAGATGCCCCGCAGTGCCGCTCATTCCAATCTTGGCTATTCTATCTTGCGGACTGCTCATTTATAAGCTTGGCACCATCACATTTGTTCGTTTCTTAATCTGGCTTGCCATTGGGCTTGTTGTCTATTTCTTATATTCAAGAAAGCACTCCGAATTAAACAAAAAATAAGAGTGTACAGAAAAAGCCAGTCAAGTATGACTGGCTTTTTAGTATTAAAAACCTAATTGAAGATCGACATCAATCGAGACGATCGCATAGACACAAACGATGACAAAAATATTCAGAACGACGCCTAGGAAACCTGGTCCAGTGCGGCCTTTTTTAATGAACAGTTCAATCACACCGAATGGAACTGCGGCCATTGCAAAAGGAAGCATTTGAAACGAATAAAATGTCACATTGCTAATAATGGCGAGGTTCAGCATGAGCAGCGATAAAATAGCGGTGCCGACTGAAATCCAGCCAAACACATTATGCTCTTTAAAAATTCTTACCAATTCCATAATTCCACCTCGCTCACTTTGGCCGTTTTAATGCGTTTTGTCTTCACAAATTTCTCTATTTCTTTAGAAGGACCTGTGACAACAGAACCGTAAACCGTGACACCATTTTGATTGATGTAGCGTATTCGGTTAGAGAGGTCAAGTTCAGGTCTGCCAGAGATCGTTTTTGCCCAGGATGGATGCTGGTTGACATAGGCGAGGGCATCTTTGAACTGATCAACCTCTGTTTTTGATGTGTGCTGAAGCTCTTTTAAAAATTCAGAGTCTTTCCCAGGAAAACCGATTGGACGCTGATTTCCACTTAATGAATCTTCTGTTTTTATCGCATTCCAAAGCACTTTCATATCATATTTTTTAGCAAATGAATACACGTCTTTCGGTGTGTATGCTTTGTCATAGGATACATACACTTCACTCACTGTTCCTTCAGGTAGCTTGTCTAGAGTAGTGAGTGTTTGTTTTTTTGATGTATCTGCCTGAGACGAAGGGTGCGTAAAGAAATCCTCCGTATTACGTGCGCTGTCGCCATAATAAGAGATCGTAGGCTGCTTTAATTTATCGAAAAACATTTCGATTTGTTCACTGCCGATGGCTTCTGTTTTATTGCCAATTTGTTTTTGTAGCTTAAGTTCTGTGTTCATACCAAACAGTTTGACTTGCCCTTTTAAATCCTTCATATCAATGGCGACATTCGGTTTTGTTAGGGCGACTGTTACAGCGGCCGTTTCCATAAAATGATTGCCTTTACTGTCTGCTCCGCCAACGCCGTAGTATAGATAACTACCTAGTGTACAAAGCGGTAAAATAATCAGCGTAGATATGACAGCAAGCACAGAAATACGTAAATAGGACTTTCTTTTTCCGTATTGTAAAATGGCTTTTTGTTTTTCAGGACTGATGGAGAAGTCTGTCCAATCTGAGTCATTCAGTTCTTGGCTTAAGCGTTTTTCATTTTCTTCGAGCTCTTCTTCAAACGCCATCATTTCTTCTTCATTCATCTCGCCATTATTATATTGTTCCCATCGCTTATTAAACTCTTCATTCATCATTAACACCTCTGTTATATAGTGCTTTTAGGCGCTGCCTTGCACGAAATAAAACACTTTTAAAATTTGCTTCAGTAATATTCATGACCTTGGATGCTTCTTTGTAATTCAGCTCTTTTAAATAATACAATGTCAACGCTTCCTTGTAGTTATCTGGAAGCTGCTCCAAATACATGTTGAGGACTTCTTTTATTTCAATCTGTTCAGCGGGACTTTGTACAGACGTTTGTAAAAGGCCGCCAATGAGATCATCCGATATGGTCACTTCTTTTTTATGTTTCCTGACATAATCAATAAAAGCATTTCGTGCCACCTGAAATAACCAAGGTTTCACTTTGCTATGGTCGTAGGAATGAATATGTATATAAGCACGCATAAAGGTTTCCTGCAATAAGTCTTCTGCCAAATGTTTGTCTTTTGTCATGGAGAGCAGAAACCTGTAAACATCGTTCATATACATTTGATAAATTTCATCGATCGTCACTGATTTTTCTCCCCTCTATGTTATACACGCATAAGAAAGGCATAAAGTTGCACGAAACTTCTCATAGGCCGTACATTACTCATCTCTTTCGCCGAATCAAAATCATTTCTCCTTATCATAGCGAAATTTGCATCATTTATAAAGTATTTTCAATAGAACAAATCAGGAAAAAAACTCAAAAAACGACAATTTTGGACACATTTCTTCCTCTATTCTCTCCTAAAAACACATGCTTGAATACAGAAGGAGCGGTCATCTTAAGTGAAAAGATGATTTTAGTGAACCGTCTCTATTTTATCAGCAGGAGAAAATTTTTAGTACCAGGTAATAAAAAATTTGTTATAATAGAAACAAATCCTTCATTCTTCAAACAAAGGAAGTGCACTATGTATAAATTTTCAGGCTATACCGTCAAAGCATTTTTTGCTCTCCGAGGCGGAATCAAAGTATATCAAAAAGAGAATCTGCCAACAGACCGGGGGTTTGTCATTGCTTGTACGCATGAGGGTTTTGTGGATGTTCTTGCATTAGGCGCAGGAATTCTTCCGTTTGAGATCCACTACATGGCGAAAAAAGAATTGTTTGCAAATAAATGGATCGGCGGATTTTTAAAGAGGATTCATGCTTTTCCAGTTGATCGAGAGAATCCTGGGCCAAGCAGTATTAAAACGCCCATTAAATTATTAAAAGAGGGAAAGATCGTTGGGATTTTTCCAAGCGGAACACGTACAACAGAAGATGTTCCTTTAAAAAGAGGGGCCGTTACGATTGCGCAGCTCGGCAAATCACCAATCGTTCCAGCAGCGTACAAAGGACCTTCTAATGCAAAAAGCCTTTTTAAGAAGGGGAAAATGCGCTTAATCATTGGTGAACCGATTGAGCTGTCTGAATTTGATCATCTGCCGCCAAAAGAAAGATTAGGTGCGATGACAGAAGTATTAAACACAAGAATCAAAGAACTTGAAGCTAAGTTAATCGAAAAGGGATAAAGAAAACGACCACTTGCTAAGGCAAGGGTCGTTTTTTTTTCTTAAGAAGCGCCTTCTTCAGCTGCTTCTAATAGTTGTTCGTTTAGTTTTTTGACTTCGATGTATGCCACATGGTGTCCATCGACTTCATTAATGATAAATTCATAGCCTTGTTCACGAATCGCGTCATTTTTCTCGACTTCATATTTTTGTGTAAGGAACCAGCCGCCGATTGTGTCGACTTCTTCGTTATCAAGCTGAATACCTAGTAGCAGGTTAACTTGATCTACAAGGACCTTTCCATCAAAGATATAGTGGTCTTCTCCCAGTTTACGCACTTCGTTGATTTCATCAATATCGAATTCATCACGAATTTCACCGACGATTTCTTCAAGGATGTCTTCAACTGTTACAAGTCCTGCTGTACCGCCATATTCATCTGATAAAATGGCCATGTGTACACGCTCACGCTGCATTTTAAGCAGTAGATCATGAACAGGAACTGTTTCAATTACATGAATAATCGGGTTTACAAAATGTTCGATCGTATCACTTGTGGAACATTCACCACTAATACATGCAGTGAGTACTTCTTTAATATTCACAACACCGATGATGTTGTCTTTATCGCCATCTTCAATTGGATAACGTGTATATTTCTCGACCTTGGTCACTTTCAGCATTTCCTCAATGGTAATATCGTGCGGGAAGCTGACAACTTCGGTACGAGGAATCATAATTTCTTTCGCCAGACGGTCATCAAATTCAAAAATTTTATTCACATATTTGAATTCAGACTGGTTAATCTCGCCGCTTTTATAGCTCTCAGATAAAATAATCCGCAATTCTTCTTCAGAGTGCGCCATGTCATGCTCAGAAACTTGTTGAAGACCAAATGCTTTCGTTAATAAACGAGCAGATCCATTTAACACCCAAATGAACGGAAACATCACTTTATAAAATATCATAAGCGGTCTAGCAAATAGAAGGGACACTTGCTCAGCCTTTTGAATGGCGAGTGTTTTCGGTGCAAGCTCTCCAACCACGACGTGTAAAAACGTCATAATACTAAACGCAATAATAAAAGTGACAATATGACTGGCTGATTGAGGAATCGACAGCTCTACAAATAGTGGAGCAAGCATATGCGCAATCGTTTCTTCCCCTAACCAACCAATCCCAAGGGCGGTAATGGTAATACCGAGCTGACAGGCCGACAGATACTCATCAAGGTGAGTCGTGACATGCTTGACAGCAACTGCTGTTTTATTACCTTCTGCAATTAATTGATCAATTCTTGAGCTTCTTAAGCGAATGATCGCAAACTCCGATGCAACGAAAAACGCGGTTAAAGCTATAAGTAAAGCAACTATGAGTAAATTCACTATGTCCAATTAAGGCCTTCGTTCTGACTTTGAGAACGAAGGTAACACCTCCTGTTTAGTAAAAATTTTAACTTAACAGCAGTAAAAATGATTGGACAGCCGTCATTTTTTCAGGAGTAAGCTGCTCTTTTAGTTTTTCACGTTGTTCTGGCTGAAGCTGCTTACAACGTGCCAAAATGCGGTCCATATGCTCATTCATCCGATCGATATCAGAGGTTAAATGGACAAGTTCGTCATGTTCTTCCTTTTGAGAAGGGAATTGTTCATCTAATCTGGATTTGATGTCAGAAAGAGCCAATCTCTGCTGTTTGCAAAGAACGATTAATTGTAATCGTTTTAAAGCATGTTCATCGTAATAACGATAATTAGAGCAAGATCTAACAGGCGCAAGCAACCCTAGATTCGTATAATAATCTACAGTTCGCTTCGTCACCTGTGCAATCTGTGCTAGTTCACCAATACGATACTTTTTCTCAGCCCCATCTGAACATCTCCTCCTAACCGTCACGTTATAGTTTATGAAAATAGTTTAATATAATTCGAGTCTGAAATACAAGATAATTGTTCAGATTTCCTGCCAATATGAAGAAACAAAGGGCATTTCCATCAATTTAGGTTGTCATCTCTAAAATACTGTAGCGATACAGGAATTTTCAGATTATTTATGGTAAGATAAAATGAATACCGTTTCATATATATGTAGAGAGACGGATTTTACGTGAACCGGAGGTGGTTAAGTGGGGCCCTCAAAGTAGTCTTATTTAATCAGTTAACCGTTTTGCAAAAGACAACATCATCAATCAGGAGGTGACTCCTTGTTCTTCTAAGAAAGAGCAAGGTTAAATGGACGATATTGTTAATCTGAGTATAGTCGGAGTTTTGATTGCTTTAACAGCTTTCTTTGTTGCATCTGAATTTGCCATTGTAAAGGTGAGAAGTTCAAGAATTAATCAGCTTGTTGCCGAAGGGTCCAAAAAGGCTATCATGGCGAAAAAGGTGACATCAAGGCTAGATGAATATTTGTCAGCCTGTCAGCTCGGTATTACAGTGACATCCCTTGGTTTAGGGTGGATCGGTAAACCGGCAGTAAAAGAACTTTTAGTTCGAGGTTTTGGTTTGACAAACATTCCTGATTCAGCAATCAGCCTGATCTCAGCAACACTTGCGTTCTCTATTATTACCTTTTTGCATGTAGTTGTTGGCGAGCTTGCACCAAAAACACTTGCCATACAAAAGGCAGAAAAAATGACGCTTTGGCTGTCAGGACCGCTGCATGCATTTTATATCCTTATGTACCCTTTCATTTATGTGTTGAACGGGTCAGCCCGTGTACTAACGAAAATGATGGGCATCGATATGGGGTCTGAAAAAGAACATTCCCATTCCGAAGAGGAATTAAAGATTTTATTATCTGAAAGCTTAAAAAATGGGGAAATCAACTCATCAGAGTATAATTATATGAACAAGATATTCGATTTTGATAATCGAATCGCAAGAGAAATTATGATACCGCGAAGAGAAATTTGTGCGATTCCAGAAGATATGGCTTTAGACGAAATACTGGCAATCATGACAAAGGAAAAGTACACACGTTTCCCCGTGTTTTCAGGGGATAAAGACCATGTCATTGGCATGCTCAACAAAAAGCAGCTCTTTGCAGATATTGTGTATCTAGGAGAAAAAGATCAACTGAAGCTTCAAGATTATATTTATCCAGTGATTGAAGTGATTGACACGATTCCAATTCAAGAGCTTCTCGTCAAGATGCAGCGCGATCGAATGCATATGGCGATTTTAACGGATGAATATGGCGGGACATCTGGACTTGTCACCACGGAGGATATTTTAGAAGAGATTGTTGGAGACATTCGAGATGAATTCGATGAAGATGAGCAGCCTGTCATCCAAAAGAGAGCGGAGCATCATTATATATTAGATGGAAAAGTAAGATTAGAGGAAGTTCAAGATTTGATCGAATTGTCATATCATGATGAAGAAATTGATACGATAGGCGGGCTAATCTTAAATGAGAACATTGATATCCGAGAAGGACAATCCATTTATCTTGATGATATTCGGATGAAGGTCTTGGAGATGGATGGACGCTATGTGAAAAAGATCGACCTGAAAAAAGGCGTCACATCATCAGAAAAAGAAAATACACGCACAGGGCTTGATATAAAAGAGCCGCTGTTAGTAAATGAAATGACCTTGAGCGAAAAATAAGCTCAAGGTTTTTTTAGGTATTTAGCCTCTTTTTTGAGAATATATGTTCGTATATAATAAGAACAAACGTTCGTAAAAGGGGGATGGACATGCTCTGGTATGAAACAGCAAGTATTGCGGAGAAAAAAACCTCAATGAAACGTATTGAGTTTCATTTAAAAAATTTCAAGAACTATCAAGCAGCCATTTTAAATATTGAAAGACAGCTTGAAAAGCGAAGTTCTCTCCAACATCATCATATGGCACGTCAAAAATTAGAAGAGCAGAAAAGTCAGTATGAACTGATTGTTGCTTGTATTGAAACGGCTTTAAAAGAATTGGATGAAATAGAGCAGCAGCTCATTGATTATAAGTATTTTCGAGATTGGCGCATGGCAAAATGTGCAATCGAAATCGGCTATAGTGAGAAGACACTATTTTTAATGAAGCGCCAGCTGATGGATCAACTGCTCATCAGCCTAGCTGCCATCACAGATATTTAAAACAGAAGTTGTCCTATTTGATAAAACGCCGCAAAAAGGCATAAAGAGCCGATGATTGTCACAAGTAAATAGGCAGCAAGCTTTCCTATTTGACGCTGCATCAGCATCGTCGCAGATTCTACACTAAACGTAGAGAATGTGGTAAAGCCGCCAAAAAAACCAGTTCCTATGATCACTAGCAGTGGATGATTGGACGTTACAGCGCCTGTGAGAAAACCTAAACCGGCTGCACCTAATAAATTAATGAAAATAATACTGTACGGGAAAAGGGCATGGGATGGAGTTTTCTGGATTGTTTGGCTGATGAAGAAACGACATGCACTACCGATCCCTCCAGCTACAGCTGTACAAAAAACAATCATTTATCTGCTTCCTTTCTGCTGCTTATTTTGATGAAAGAGCCGCTCAGCAAGGATCAGGCCAGCTAAAGCAGCGGCTACTCCAGCAATGACTGAGAGCAGGATGTACATCATACTTAAATTGAACTGCCCTGCCTGTAACAGAAGAACTGTCTCTTTAGAAAAGGTGGACATGGTCGTAAACCCGCCGCAAAACCCTGTTCCAATCAAAGCTGCAAGATATTTTTTTCCTTTCTGAAATAGAAAGTATCCTGTCGCAAAACCAAGAAGCAGGCTGCCGGAAATATTTTCAATCATCGTTGCATAGGGGAATGTCTGGCTGATGACAGTTTGACTTAGTTCATATCTGCAAAGTGTACCAATCAATCCACCGATAAAAACGGCGAAATAAGTTTTCATCTGCATCATTTCTCCTTTTGAAAAAATAGCGGGTTATCCGTTACCACACCATCAATTGGATATTTTTTGATTCGATCCGCTGTTTTTTGATCTTTTACAGTCCATATAAACACATCCATCCCGAATGTGTGGATGCGGTCTATCCACCATCTATTCATCATCGTTTTCTTCATATTAAGACAATTGGCAAACGAGCTGTATGTCGTTAACTTTCGTTTCGTTAGTTTAAATGCATCAGGCTTTATAATCAAAGCTGTGCGAAGAGAAGGGGCGAATGCTTTGATTCTTTGCAGTGCATGAACATCAAAAGATTGAATGATGATATGACGAGAATAGGCAAACCGATTGATGATGCGGGCAACGGCCTTTTCGATTCCTATCTGCCGTTTTGGGTGTTTGATCTCGATCAATATCCCAATCCGCTGACTGTATCTTTCAAGAATTTCTTGTAATGTTGGAATTCGTTCATTCGTATACTGTTGGTCAAACCAGCTTCCTGCGTCCAGTTTTTTCAACTGATCAAGTGTATAGCTTTTGACTAATCCGTTTCCGTTCGTCGTTCGCTCAACGGTATCATCATGGATGACGACGACGTGCTGATCCATTGTCATTTGTACGTCTAATTCAATATAATCTGCTCCTTGCTCGACAGCTACATCAAACGCAGCGATTGTATTTTCTGGGGCTGCGCTTGATGACCCTCTATGTGCGATAATATACACTTGCTCCAGCTCCCTGACATAAGTTCTGGTCTTATCATATCAAATGCTTTGGTGGTTTTCCTTCTTTACTATATGGAGAAGAAGAGCGCCGTATTATCATGGAACCTCATGTACCGAAAAAGCTTGATGTATCATTTTGAAAAATTTACAGGAATAGAGCAAGCTTTGATTGAGTAAACCTGAATTACATCAATTTTTCTTCGATCAATTTTGTCCAAATCGTCAGCGTTCGTCAAAATATTAGTGCTTTCGTCATGTTGACTGAAAATTCTGATGTTTTATAATGATGAAAAGGAGGCGAGATGATTGGGTAAAGGGAGAATTAGAGTGGAAGAACGTATTAAGGCCGAAACGGATGCTGAAATGTTTAAAGCGACTCTCCTTGATCAGGCTCAGAAGAAAAAGTAGTTTGCTGCCCGTCGATATGTCTCAAGCCAAAATTTCATAATTGCACATCATGCCTCGGGATAGGTCCCGAGGCTTTTTATATAGAGGTCAGACATTTAAGAGAGGACATAAACGAAGGTTATATTATAAACTAGAGAGGATTGTTTTAAAGGAGAGAGACAGAGATGTTTACACAAAAATGGATGGATACATATTTTACAGTCGATATTGCGATCCAAATAGGCATTAGCCTTTGTATTTTATTGCTTTTTTTATTACTTCGAAAAGTATTTACGAAATACTTGTTTCACCTGCTCTTTAAGCTGACAAATCGGTCTAAAACCGAAGTCATTAACCAAATTGTCGTGGCGTTTGAAAAACCTGCGAGACTGTTTTTTGTGGCACTAGGTTTATATTTTGCGTTAAGACAAGCCCCATACTTTGAGCACCATATGGATGTCATTGTCAAATTGTATAGATCCTCTATTATTTTGATGCTGACGTGGGGGCTTTGTAATCTAACCGCAGCTTCTTCCTTCTTATTTCAAAAAGTGAATTCAAAATTTGAATTAGAGATGGATGATATTTTAGCCCCATTTTTATCAAAGGTTCTTCGGTTTATGATTATTGCACTGAGTATTAGCGTCATTGCACAAGAATTTAATTATGATGTGAACGGACTTGTGGCAGGGCTTGGCCTAGGTGGTCTTGCTTTTGCACTCGCTGCGCAGGATACAGTGGCGAACTTTTTTGGAGGAATTGTGATTATTACAGAGAAGCCTTTTACAATGGGCGATTTTGTAGAGACTCCAAGTGTACTTGGGACTGTAGAGGACATTACCTTCCGAAGCACAAAATTTAGAACACCTGCTGAAGCGGTGGTGACCGTGCCAAATTCGACCCTTTCAAAGGAGCCGATCACAAATTGGACGAGAATGAATAAACGTCAAATTACGTTCTCCGTTCGCGTATCTTACAATACACCGAAAGAAAACATTGATAAGTGCATCAAACGTCTGAAGCAAATGCTTTATGAGCATGATGGGGTTCATAAGGAAACGATTATGGTGAATTTCGATGTGCTGGCAGACAGCTATTTAAACTTATTCTTTAACTTTTATACAAACACAACGGCTTGGTCTGAAAACCTGGATATTAAGCAGGATATTAACTATCGCATTATTGATATCTTCCATGAAGAAGGGGTAGAATTTGCTTTCCCTGGACAGACCATTTATATGAAACAAAAAGGTGAGAAACAGCTCGGTGAATAAAGGAGGAATGGTGGTTGGATCAAACAAAAGTGGCAGCGCTAAGAGAGAGATTATCAAAGGCCTCACATATTACAGTCCTTTCAGGTGCTGGGATGAGCACAGAATCGGGAATTCCCGATTTTAGATCAACGGGTGGACTATGGACAGAAGATACTTCTCGCATGGAGGCAATGAGCCGGTCCTACTTTTTATCACATCCGCATCAATTTTGGCCGAAATTCAAAGAATTGTTTCAAATGAAGATGAGTGGAGAGTACGAGCCAAACGCTGGACATGCTTTTTTAGCCAATTTAGAAAAGCAAGGAAAACGTGTGGATATTTTCACGCAAAATATCGATGGTCTGCATAAAAAAGCGGGAAGCCAGCATGTGTATGAACTGCATGGTTCCATTCAAACAGCTACATGTCCATCATGCGGGTCAACATACGAACTGCCTTATTTATTACAAGAAGAGGTACCGGTTTGTGAGCGGATTTCATCAGACGGCCGTACATGTGGACGAGTACTTAAAACAGATGTTGTCCTTTTTGGGGACATGGTGAAGCACTTTGACCAAGTGGAGAAATCACTCCAGCAAACGGACATGCTACTCGTCATGGGAACTTCCTTAGAAGTGGCACCAGCCCGATATATTCCGGAAGATGCTGCTCATCATCCTTCCATCTTTAAGGTCATGATGAATTTAAGTGAAACGGAATTCGATCCGCTGTTTGATCTTGTCTTTCACGAACGAATTGGCGAGCTTGTGAATGCTTTATAAATCATAAAAAACCCGCATCCAACAGGTGCGGGTTTGCTTTATTGTTGTAGTGGCTTCATTGTTTCATCAAGGACTTCAAACGTGTAGCCCTTCGCCTTTAATTGTGTGATCAGACTGTTTAAGTATTTTGCGGTAGCTGGCTGATCATGCATTAAGATGATTTTTGGCTCTTTCGGGTACTTGGTTTCAAGCACTTGCAGCTGATTTAATACTTCTGGTACATATTTTGAGCTTTTATATTTCCAGTCAAGACTGTCAATGGTCCAGTCCCAGTATACAAAGCCTTTTTGTTTTAAACGTGTTTTTTGCTGGTCTGTTAAGTTTGGAGAACTGCCATAAGGTGTTCTCACAAGATGTGTATATTCACCAGTAACAGAAGCCAATATACGTTGATCTTCTTTCATTTCATTTACAGGAGAATCACTTTTTTGATAAAAGCGTTTCACATCATGCGTGATGCCATGAAGTCCTAATTGATGACCTTCTTGATGAAGTCTTTTCACAGCTGCTGGGTGTTCTTTGATTTGCGGCCCGAGCATAAAGAATGTGGCCTTCACTTGCTGTGACTTTAGCACATCTAACAGCTGATTTGATGTAGCAGAAGGGCCATCATCAAAGGTCAAAAAGATCGTTTGATCCGTTACATGTTTGTTTGGATTGATCTTAAAATGTGCATCTAATGTTTTTGGCGAATCATCTTTTGCTTTCAGACTTGTACTTGTGTCTCGAAATGGACTGCTCACAGACACTTCATTCGGTTGATCTGCTGCCTGCATATTGGTTTTAGACATATCCCAAATGAAAAAAAGGATCAATGTCAGGATGACTAGACCAATCGCCTTTGAGAGCAGCATCGTGTTTGAAGGTGTCTGTTTTTTCGTAACCCGTTGCATTACAATCGCTCCAATAAATCAGTAGTTTGTGTCGAATCATGTAGTGGATTCTGTCTTTTTTCGCTGTTTTTTGTCGTGCTCATATGGAGTAAGTATACAGGAAAAAAGCGCCTATGAATATAGAAGATGCTAAAAAATTGGAATCTTTTTGGTTATGAATCTATATTTGTTACAATAGAAGGTTATCCAGTCAAATGGATATGAAATAATTCTGAATAATCATTGAAACGTTTACATTTATCCGCTAAGATAGCATCAGATTCAACCATTAAGCAAAGCGAAGGGGAGATTCCATATGAAAGTATTGTACAATGGGGATTTTATTGAAAAAAAAGATGCACATGTTGATATTGAAGACAGAGGCTATCAATTTGGCGACGGAGTCTATGAAGTCATCCGCGTATATAATGGGACTTTGTTTACATTAAAAGAGCATACTGAGCGTCTATTCAAGAGTGCAAAGGAAATCGGCATTCATCTGCAAGGTACAGTATCCGATATGGAAGAGAATTTGAAGAAGCTAGTCGCAGATAATCAAGTGATTGATGGCGGCGTGTATATTCAAGTCACGCGAGGCGTCGCACCTCGTAAACATCAATATGGTGTACTTACCCCTCAGATTACGGCATATACATTTCAAGTGAAAAAGCCTATTCAAGAGCAGACAGCTGGTGTGAAAGCTCTATTGTCTGAAGATCTTCGCTGGTTAAGGTGTGATATTAAAAGCTTAAACCTTTTATATAACGTCATGGAAAAGCAGAAAGCGTCTGAAGCTGGTGCGTTTGAAGCGATTTTAATAAGAGACGGCTTTGTGACAGAGGGGACGTCCTCGAATGTATATGCCGTCATTGACGGTGTCATTCGTACACACCCAGCAAATCACCTGATTTTAAACGGCATTACACGTAGAAAGCTGCTAGAGGTTTGTCAGGAAGAAGGATGTCGTGTGGAAGAAACCCGCATGAGTAAAGAGGAACTTTTGCGTGCACAGGAAATTTTCATCAGTTCAACGACAGCTGAAGTGATTCCAATTGTAGAGATAGATGGTCAGCCAGTTGGGAAAGGTGTTCCAGGGGAGATCACGAAGCGTGTACAGGAAGGGTTCCAGAAAAAAATTAAGCATGAAAGCGAAGCATCTATTTCTTCGTAAAAAGAAAAAGGCTGTAAACCAATGTTTACAGCCTTTCAGCGTGTAGACAAACCCTCGCATTCTTTGTCAGTCCTGCGTGCTGGTGCTCACGAATGCCAAATTCGCTCCGCGCCAGTACTCGTCATTCCTAGGGCTGCAAAGGTTTTCTATCACGCTGAAAAGAAGACAAAGGGCTAAAATAAAGTTCATTTTAGCCTTTTGTGATTCATATTTATTTCACGATCAGTACAGGTATATCTGATTTGGACGATAACTTTTCACTCACACTGCCAAAGAGCATTTTTTTCAATCTGCTTTGGTCACGTGCTCCCATGACGATGAGGTCTGCTGAAATCTTTTCAGCGTATTCGATAATCGCTTCTGCAGGCTCCCCTTCAACAATTTCAATCGCAGCTTCAAACTGCTCTTCATTTAACAGCATTCTTGCTTCTGCAACGACCTCTTCTGTATGATCTTCAAAAATCAAGGGACTTTGCTGTTCATCATGAGGTACATACACAGGGGGTGTTTGAAGGTCTGCCATGCCGCCTCCGATATAAGCGCCGCCAGTCATTGGGCGAGGTGCATCAAACACCTGTCTGCTGGATTTCCCATCATGAGCGTAGGCAACGGTCAGCTTGGCATTCAACGTTTTGGCTAAAGCGATTGCCTTCTTTAATGCTTTCTTACTGTCTTCATGTCCATCAAACGCAACGACCATCCGATCAGCTTGAAACAATGTCCTCATTCCTTTCAAAAGGAGTCTATACGTTCATGGTATACCCGTTATGAGAAAAAGATACACATGAAAACGATTGTGTTTTTGTTAGAAAATTTCATTTATTGAAAAATATTTATTGACAAAATGGTGACAGCCACTATAAGATAAAAAAAGATTCAAGAGCCAAAAGGAGGAAATGTCATGTGCAACATCATTGGAAGAATGAAATCAAACTGCATGAATGGGTTGATTCACGTGACAATTACACCTTCATTGGTCATTGAAAAGGGACTCGTATGTTCCAATTGATCGGATGAATCAAGGCGTATGTTGCGTATTTGTCAACATGCGCCTTTTTATCATGTATAAAAGAGGCGTACCAGTCAGCTGGTTGCCTCTTTTTTTGTTGTATACATTTCGTATCTCGAAATAATGGAATGCATCAACAACTAAATGAAGAGGAGTGAAAGCATGTGAACATGCCAAAGGCAAGACAAATGACAAAAGTTCAAAAAACGAAACAAGGTGACAATCAGGAAAATATAGAAAGCGGCTAGCTTTAAAAGGAGAGACAAACATGTTTTCAGTATTTGTGAAATTAGGCTGGTTCTTTAAACAAGAGTGGAGGCGCTATACAATCGCCATTACGCTGCTGCTCATTGTGAATGTGCTTGAAATGCTGCCACCGAGGTATCTAGGTCAAGCAGTTGATGACATTCGGTCTGGTCAATTTACAACATCCAGTATCTTATTTTACGTAACCATTTTTTGCTTACTTGGTGTCAGTGTCTATGCGCTCACCTACTTTTGGATGTACCAGTTATTTGGCGGCGCAAATGTCATGGAGCGTGTGATGCGCGGAAAATTAATGCGCCACTTACTGAAGATGACACCCACCTTTTATGAAAAGAAAAAAACTGGAAATCTAATGGCGCTAGGTACAAATGATTTGAATGCTGTGGCTTTAACAACAGGCTTTGGCGTTTTAACATTAGTCGATTCCACTGCTTACATGCTGATGATCTTTTTTACGATGGGGCTGACGATCAGCTGGAAATTAACTTTAATGGCCATTATTCCGATGCCGCTGATGGCGATTTTGATAGCGTTTTATGGCAGTAAAATTCATGAACGCTTTACAGTTGCTCAAGATGCATTTGGTGATATGAATGATCGTGTATTAGAATCGGTTGCCGGCGTTCGGGTGATTCGGTCTTTTGTGCAGGAAAAACAAGATGTGAATCGCTTTCGAGAAATGACAGATGATGTTTTTCAAAAAAATATGAGAGTAGCGATCATTGATTCATTGTTTGAGCCGACGGTGAAATTGCTTGTGGGGATCAGTTATTTAATCGGTATCGGTTACGGCGCATATCTTGTGTTCCAAAGTGATTTAACCATTGGTGAGCTTGTCGCATTTAACGTCTATCTGGGAATGATGATCTGGCCAATGTTTGCTATTGGTGAATTGATTAATATCATGCAAAGAGGAAATGCCTCATTAGACCGGTTGAATCATACACTCAGTTATCAACCGGATGTAACTGACGCAGCCAAGCCAAAAAGATTACAAGAGCCTGGCGATATTCAATTTGAACATGTGACATTTAGGTATCCAACTTCCTCTAAAGATAATCTAACGGATGTCTCCTTTACTGTACGAAAAGGGCAAACGATTGGTATTACAGGAAAAACGGGAAGCGGAAAAACAACGATTGTCAAACAGCTTCTTCGTCAGTATCCGACAGGTGATGGGAAGATCTTGCTTTCAGGTGTTCCAATTGAGGACATTGAATTGGATCAACTGTTCCAATGGATTGGCTATGTTCCGCAAGATCATGTCCTTTTCTCAAAAAGTGTAGAAGAGAATATGCGTTTCGGTCATAGAGACGCGAGAGAAGCTGAATTAGCACAAGCGATTAAAGATGCTTACTTTGAAAAGGATTTACGCCTTTTACCAGAAGGCTTGGAAACCATGGTTGGAGAAAAGGGAGTGGCGCTGTCAGGAGGACAGAAGCAGCGGATTTCCATTGCACGTGCTTTATTAATTGATCCAGACATTTTGATTTTGGATGACTCTTTATCTGCAGTTGATGCAAAAACAGAAACGGCTATTTTAGAGAATTTAAGACAAAATCGTCATGGAAAAACGACATTTATTACAACCCACCGTCTATCAGCTGTAGAGCATGCGGATCTCATTCTTGTCATGGAAGAAGGACGTATTGTTCAAAAGGGAACCCATCAAGCGCTTATTCAGCAAGATGGATGGTATAAAGAGCAATTTCTGCGTCAGCAGCTGACAAATCAGCTGGAAGGAGGGGATGAGGCATGACAACAGGGAGAAGACTTCTTGCCTATGCACTCCTATATAAAAAAGTATTGTCTGTTGCTTTGATCTTTCTGATCATTGCAGTTGGTGCTGAGTTGACAGGACCTTTCATTGGGAAAAAAATGATTGATGATCATATTTTAGGTGTAGAAAAACCGTATGTTGAGGTAAATGAAAAAACAGATAAAACGGTTTATTACCAGGGAAATAACTATATAAGAAGTGACCGGCTACAGAATCAAAATGAAGCTGGAAAGCAAATCAATGTCGTGCAAGTCGGATTTGGGTACTATTTTGTGAATGAACCGATTCGATTTGACGGGAGCCGGACAATAAAAGGGGATCAGCTCACCATTGAAAATGGGAGCGAGCGTGAGACGTATCAGGTACAGCAGTTATCCAAAGAGGAAATCTTTGCTTTTTATCAGCCGGAAATCAGTGGTTTGGTACAGCTTGTTCTATTTTATTTTGGGATGCTCGTCATTGCGATTTTCTTTCAATATGGGCAGCACTATTTACTCCAGCGTATTGCAAATCGCATTATTCAAAAAATGCGAGTGGACGTATTTGAACATATTCAAACGCTTCCGATTCGGTATTTTGATAATTTACCGGCTGGAAAGGTTGTCGCCCGGATTACGAATGACACAGAAACCATTCGTGATTTATATGTCACAGTACTCGCTAATTTCGTCACAAGTGCCATTTACATGGTTGGAATTTATATCGCCATGTTCTTATTAAATGTGAAGCTGGCGCTTATTTGTTTAGTGGCTGTTCCGATTATTTTCCTATGGTCGATGACTTACCGAAAGTTTGCGTCAGTTTACAATCATCGCATTCGATCCATCATCAGTGAAATTAATGCCAAGCTAAATGAAGCCATTCAAGGAATGACGATTATTCAAGCATTTCGACATGAACAAGCAACGAAAGAAGAATTTGATGAGCTGAATAACAATCACTTTCGATATCAGCGAAAGATGCTTCATTTAAATTCACTGCTTTCACATAACTTGGTGAATCTGCTTCGGAACTTAGCATATGTCGCACTCATTTGGTATTTTGGCGGCGCGTCCTTAAGTGCGACGGGCATTGTGTCGATTGGGGTGCTCTATGCATTTGTCGATTATTTAAATCGTTTGTTCCAGCCGATTACAGGCATTGTGAATCAATTCTCTAGATTAGAATTAGCCAGGGTTTCATCTGAACGGGTCTTTCGATTATTAGATGAGCCAGGTACTGAAGTGGAAGAACCAATTCAGAAGAAACTAGAGGGACACGTCCAATTTCAGGATGTTACCTTTGCGTATAATGAAGGGAAAAATGTATTAAAGAACATCACCTTTGAGGCGAAAAAAGGTCAGACGGTGGCACTCGTTGGACATACCGGTTCTGGGAAAAGTTCGATCATGAATTTGCTACTACGTTTTTATGATATTCAGCATGGGGACATCCTCATTGATGGAGAAAGCATCTATGATCAGTCGCGCCAAACGCTGCGTAAACAAATGGGCATTGTACTACAAGATCCTTATTTGTTCTCTGGAACGATTGCGTCCAATGTCAGTTTGGGAAATGAAGACATTAAAAGAGAAACGATTGAAACATCGTTAAAGCAAGTGGGCGCAGCAGAACTATTAAAGCATTTGCCTGAAGGTTTTGATGAACCAGTTGTTGAAAAGGGGAGTACTCTTTCCTCTGGGGAGCGTCAATTGATTTCATTTGCCCGTGCACTGGCATACGATCCAGCGATCTTAATTCTAGATGAAGCGACGGCTAACATTGATACAGAAACAGAAGCCATCATTCAGCGGGCACTGGATGTCGTCAAAGAAGGACGAACCACTTTTGTCATTGCACACCGATTATCTACTATTAAGAAAGCTGACATGATTTTGGTGTTAGAAAAGGGTGAGATTGTCGAGCGCGGCAGCCATGAAGAGCTCATGGAGCAAGGCGGACTGTATGCGCAAATGTACGAATTACAAAAGGGAGCTGTGACGAGCGGCTGATAGGATGAGTAGCAAAAGCCTCTTTCAAATTGAAAGAGGCTTTTTCATGGCAATGAAAAAAGTCGAGGCTTTATGATATGATCTCGACTTTTACTGGTTGTATATCATTTACACGAACTAAATGGTCAATAAGCGATACCGACACGTTGATGCACAAATTCTTTTGAGTTTAGCTGCTGATACAAAAAGTGTGCAGTATCTTCAACTGAGATTTTCTGTCCATCTATAGGGAGAAAATTCTTTTCATAGCGATATGACCGTGTCACTTCTCCATCTGGTAAATAGGTTGGGCAAATGATTGTCCAATCTAGTTCAGTTGATTGAAGAATTTCAAATGCTTTGGCATGTTCTTTAGCAGCTCGGGAAGTGGTTCGCCTTGATTCATTTGTTTCAAAGCGGTAAAGCTCAGGCTGCTGCCTTGCTTTCAAAATCCCTGCTGTACCAATCGTTATAATTCTTGATGTTCCTGTTTGCTTCATGGCTTGTACGATATGCTCCATTGAAACAGATAAAGTATCATCACCATCTGTTGATAGACAGCTCACGACAATATCTGATCCTTTAATTGTTTCAAGCACATCCTCTTGATTTCTGGAATTGCCGGTGACTTGAAACATACCCGCAAGCATTTCTTCCCGGTTTGTCCGAATTAACGAGCGAACCATGTAACGATCATCTTCTTTTACGAAACGAAGAAATGCTTGTCCTACACGTCCATGAGCACCGAAAAGAGCTATTTTCATCTGATCGATCCCTCCACTACATACTATAAGTGAAAAGAACTTAAAATGGTACAGTTTTATGTCATGCTTTTTTTATAAAGATGAAAGGACCGAATACTATGAGCATATTCACATAATAGAGAGAGACCGACAAATTGTAGAAGTTCAAAATTCACACCTGAAATAATGTCCATGAAGATCCGCTCCTTTCTAATACATCATATGAATTCAAAAGGAATCGGTGAGGGATAAAACCAAAAAAAGAAGACACCATAAGAGGTGCCTTCTATGATCCAGATATGAAATTAAGCTTTTGTTCCGCCAAGGTTTTGCTGAGCGTAAGATACAAGACGTTTCGTGATTTCTCCACCAACTGAACCGTTAGCACGAGCTGTTGTTTCTGCTCCAAGGTTTACACCAAACTCAGAAGCGATTTCGTATTTCATTTGATCGATTGCTTGCGCTGCTCCAGGAACTAGTAATTGATTTGAACTATTAGAATTTGCCATGATGTGAATCTCCTTTTTATATATGATTTTTTTGGTTGGGTTTGCTGGAGTCGCACCAGCGAAATGACCAAGTCATTTGCCACTTGGCGAAACCCAATGCGGTAACTGCTTTGTACTAAATATTATGGTTCGCTACGAAAAAAACATACGGAAAAAGAACATGGTAAATGTTGTTTTCATATACAAAAAACCACCACCCAATGGTGATGGTTTGTGGAACGTCTTCTTATTCAGCTGAGCGGATGCGGAGCTCAGTCTCTGTATCAAAGAAGTGCGCTTTATTCATATCAATGGCAAGAGGGATTGTCTGACCTGCCTGAATATCTGTGCGAGAATCAACACGTGCAATAAACGTTTGACCAGCGAGAGAAGAATAAAGCATCGTTTCCGCTCCCATTAATTCAGCCACTTCTACGTTTGCTTCAATTTTTGTTCCTTCAGAAGCCTCTATAAACACAGGCTCATCATGGAAATCTTCTGGTCTGATGCCTAGAATCACATCTTTTCCGATATAGCCCTGACTGCGTAATACTTTCATTTTTCCTTCTGGTACACGAATGTGCGTATTCCCAATGGCAATGGCTCCGTCAGACAGTTTTCCTGTAAAAAAGTTCATCGCTGGAGAGCCAATAAATCCTCCTACAAAGACATTCTCTGGGTTTTCATACACATCCTTTGGTGCGCCAACCTGCTGAATAAAGCCATCTTTCATGACAACAAGCCGAGTAGCCATTGTCATGGCTTCTGTTTGATCGTGTGTGACATAGATGAATGTCGTCTGCAGCCGCTGATGAAGTTTAGAAATTTCGGCACGCATCTGAACACGAAGTTTAGCATCTAAATTAGAGAGAGGTTCATCCAAAAGAAAGACTTTTGCATCGCGTACAATGGCCCTTCCAAGTGCAACACGCTGTCTTTGACCTCCAGACAATGCCTTAGGTTTTCGATCTAAGTATTGTTCAAGCCCTAATATTTTTGCAGCGTTTCGTACCCGCTCATCAATTTCTGCTTTAGGAAATTTTCGAAGCTTTAATCCAAAAGCCATATTATCGTACACATTCATATGAGGATATAAGGCATAGTTTTGGAAAACCATCGCAATATCCCGATCTTTTGGTGCCACATCATTCATTCGCTTGCCGTCTAATAGAAAATCTCCTTGTGAAATTTCTTCAAGGCCTGCAATCATGCGGAGGGTTGTTGATTTTCCGCACCCAGATGGACCAACAAACACAATAAATTCTTTATCCTCAATATGTAGATTAAAGTTATCTACTGCTGTTACTTTGTTATCGTACACTTTATAAATTTGATTCAGCATCATTTCAGCCATAGGTGGTAGCCTCCCAGTCCTTTTTGAAAGCGCTTTACTTATAAATGAAGTGTATAAAAAGGAAGGGTGTCTGTAAATGGACAACGTGCACAACATCTTATCTTCATTTTTAGGCAAGGTGCTCATGTTAGGATCATTTAAGAAAGATCGAGAAGATTCATCATGAAATAAGCAGCTGACGCTTCTTGAAAATGCCGTATATCTAGTCCTGTCCGTTCAATAAATTTATCAATCCGATACTGGAGGCTGTTTCGATGAACATATAACGCTTTTGCTGCCTGCGATGCATTTAAATTACACTGCATATAGGTCGTGAGAGTTCTGTAAACGTCCCGATCAAAGATTGTTTCTATAAATGCATCTGATATAGCGGCAGAAACCATGTCTGTATCAAGGCGAATGAAAGCAGGTAAACATTGATAAAATGTTGCAACCCCTGACCTAAGTTTTCCTTGCTTCAGATGCCATAAAAAGAGCTGATGTTCATTTAATAATCTCATTTTTAAATTTACATTTGGCAAATGCAGCTGTCCTTGCATGAAGACAACGTCTGTTAAAAAATCACTTGTGATGGCTTGAGACAAATCATGTAGCTGTTCAAGTTGACCATTTTCTGATGTAGCGTTTGTTTGAATGAGCATAGCTGTTTCAGTGCCTGTCCATATGAAATGAATATGTTCGAGGCTGCTGTTCACAGCCTCTTTTATTTGCTGCCTTTGTTCTGCTTGGTGATCCATTTTGAAAAAATGAACACGGACGGATTGATCGATGGTGATTGATTTGTTTTCAAAGAGATAGCTGTACCATTTCTGTTCTTCTTCCGTTTCCTGCGTATGAGGTACATCAATTGGTGTGAGGAATGAATTGAGAAGAAGCGTTTCCCTTTCTGTTAGCTCCGTTTTGTTTACTCCGAAAATTTCGCCTTCGTCTGTTTGATACCAGAGAATTTGTTTATCATTTGTTGGTGAACTGATGATATGGTGTCCGTAAACAAGTTTTAGTTTTTCTAACATGGCGAGGCTCCTTAAACAGTTTAATCATACACATGGAATAGCATTAATTCGTGAATTTCTTCTTTTAAGGTTGGTTCAACTTCATGAGGCGGAAGCTGAGAGCCCCATTCAATATCACCCGTTTTGTGATAAATGCCTTCATAGTGTGAACCATTATGAAAAAAGGATATTTTCCAGCCAGGTAATTGCGCTTTTTTAAAGAGAGGTTTCCATTGAAAATGAGAAATCATATCATCATTGCCTCCTTGCTTTTATTGATGAAACAATAAATACACACGACAATACGGAAACAATCTTGAACTTGGTTTTATTGTATCTCATCTGATGAAAAGAGCATAGGGAAAGCACAGATTTCAGAGACATGAAAAGAAAACATCAGTAGGCGTTTGCATGGTCTATAGGAGTAAGAGCCATTTGTGTTAGGTAAGATGCGTATTCAACGATTCTTTTCCAAATCAGCCATTCTGAGTTTTTCAATGGTGCATGCAGAAAAATCTCGCGGCCTGGACGAGAATTGGCTTCAAACATCCAGATAGCACCTAAGTGATCAATACCTAAGTCAAAGCCAATTTCCCCAATCAGACCGGGCATTTTTTCATCTATCACACGACTAAGTGCGAGGGCAGTATCAGAGAGCTCTTGCAAAACCTTCAAACGTTTCTCTGCATCAGGAAAGATATCATATAGTGTTTTTACTGAACCACCATGCAGTTGATGGGTTGTGACAGTGTGATCTCCTGAAACTTTTCCAGCAGCGGCTGTAACAGTCCAATGACCATACTTATTTTTATTCGTATGAATTCTAAAATCCAGTGGTTGATTGTCTATTTGAAGAAGCTCAATGCCTTGTTGTGCAATCAAGTCTTGAATTGCACAATCTTCCCGCAGTTTTTTCACGAAATGGTCTACGGAATGATATGAAGTGGATTTCCCTTTATTTGAGCAGACAGTGACCCCGTTTTCCGTCTTCTTTAACTGATAAATCCCGTCTCCGTGACTGCCGTTTGTTGGTTTTAAATAAATGACATGATGCATATGAAGGAGTGTTTCTATTTTATTTAAAGCATCAACAGGATCTAATCGTATAGAATGTGGTAAGAAAGAGCTTGTTTTTTCATCTGTTAATAGCTGTTCATGAATGTCCCATTTATTAAAAAAATAAGGGTTGAACCAAGGGATATCGTAGTCTTGAGTGAGTTTTCGTTTTGTTTCTTGAATGAATGCCGACTGAGCAGCCTTTCTATTAGGCAGCCGGTCATAAACAACGGATGGGAGGGGCATCTGCTTTTTTACCCAGCGCTCCTCTTGGTAAAGCAAACCTTCTACTATTCCTTTATCCCAATCGATAGAATGAGTACCAAAAAGATATGCAAAACCAGCATGCTGCCTGCAAGATTGCAGCAGTTTCATAAAATAGGAAGATCTTGTGCCTAAAGGTGCTGTATTTTGTTCGAATCCTGCAGTGAAAATGCCGATGAGAGGTCCTATATAGAGTGTTTGTTGAACAAATATGACATCAGCTTTTGTTTTGTATGGAATGAGTAAAGCGCGATAAAGGTCTTCTGATAATAAAATCATTTGAGATTGATGATGATAGGAAATGGCGAAATCATCTACTAAACAAGAACCTAAAGCAATAGATAAAATTGCCTCCTGCTCTTTAAACTGAGCAGGGAGATGTACTGTTTTTTCACTTGCTGAATGAGGAGCGATGATGTAGCGTTTTCTCTTCATAAGGAACCTCCTTTTCTTCAGCCATCATCGATTTGGCATGTTCAAGTATGGTCTGAATCAATTGATTCTCCCTCTCAGGGTAAGCTTTTAAAAAAGAGGATCGTCCTGGCTTTGATCTTACATTTGAGATGAAAAGTCTGCCTTCATTTGTATGAAGCAAGTCTATAGCGAATTCAATACACGGTGAGAAAGTTTTGTCTATAAACGCTGGAAGAGATGATTGAATGGAGGCAATATCATCTAACAACAGCTCCTTGATGTGTGGCTTTAATGAGTTTAAATAGTGATCAAAGGCTACCACATGAATGGAATTTTGTGTATTGCTTAAAAGACTGTTTTCTACTGATGGTTTTGTATGAATCCCCATGCTATTCCATTGATTTTGTGAATTTTTTATAAGAAAAATCCTAATTTCATTGAATATAACGTCTTTTTGATCATTCGTGTTAAAAAATTGAAGGAAAGATCGGCCGATATACTTTTTGCACCAACGCTCAACCTCTTCTGAATGTGAAAAGGTGATGATTTGCTGAGCGTTTAGCTGCACAGTAATGAGTGATTTGTCTCTTAAAGAAATGAAGCAAGAGGGTGCTGCGTGCTGTTGAGAAAGCGGCTGTATTTTACAATATCCGCCCTTTCTGACCAAGTTGAGAAGGTCTGAAGGCTTTGTCAATAGAGAGCAGACAGGTAAATATGGTTGTAAAGAAGGGAGGAGACGGAGCTGCTCGAATAGCCGCATTTTATTTGAAATTCCAGTATTCAAAAAAACGGTTTTTGGATACTTTTTTAACCAATTCATGATAGGTTTTGCTTTTTTAGATTGTGCGTCATGCTGATAAAGACAACGATCATAAATCAAGTCAGGAATCTGAAATTCTGACGCTTCAAATCCTTTGCCAGTCTTAAATTTTTGACCGTGAATGACATTTGAAGCAGGCTTTAAATCTAGAGGTGAAAAACGAACAACTTCTAAATCAAAAGAAGAGGCTGCTTTGGCAAGCTGATGTGTGAATGCTTCTTCATGCTTCGGAGAAAGAGTGACAATGCCGAGCGTTGACGTCATGAAACAACACCTACTTTTCAAATTCTTTTTTTAACATCTGAAAAACACTTTTTGTTGATTTTACATAAACTTGGCGTTCCTATATCATTACGACAGATCGTTGTCTCATATGTCACATTGAATGCTTCATTTGCTTGGACTCTTGACAACAACTATAATACGTATAGATAAAAACAATAAACTTCAGGTGTTGTTTGAAAGGTAGATGACGACTTTGGATATATTCACAACGTTTATCTTTATGATTGTGATAGGTGCAGTGATAGGGGCAGCAACAAACCATCTCGCGATTAAAATGCTTTTTCGTCCGTATAAGCCATATTATTTATTTGGGAAGCAGCTCCCATTTACACCGGGTCTCATTCCTAAAAGGAGAGATGAAGTAGCCAAGCAGGTTGGCGTCATGGTGATGGAGCATTTACTAACGCCAGAGGGCATTAAAAAACGATTTGAATCATCAGAGGCAAAGCAAGAGATATTGCGGACAGTGCACCGATATATTGATAAAGGTGCTGATATGGAAATGACGGTTTTCTCCATGTTAGAAAAATACGGTTTTTCACAGGCTGACGTTAAAGCTGACGCATGGCTTCATCAGTGGACTGATCATAAGCTCCACTCACTGCTTGAAAAGTATGATCAGCAAACGTTGTCTGAGCTGTTGCCACAGGATGTAGAAAATAAGCTTGCATCAAAAATTCCAGATGCCGCAGATTATATTTTAAAGAGAGGCATTCATTATTTTGAAAGTGATGAGGGAAAAGCAAGACTCGGTCATATGATAGATGATTTCTTAAAAGAACGAGGAATGCTTGGCAGTATGGTCCAAATGTTTTTAGGGAATTCAAGCTTAATTGATCGCGTGCATCCTGAAATGATGAAGTTCTTAAAGAATGCAGAGACAAAAAGGTTTTTATCAGATTTACTTGTTCAAGAATGGGACAAGGTAAAGCAATTTTCTTTACATGAGCTTGATGAAAAATGGAATGTGAAAGAGCTTCTATTTAGTGTGAAAAAGCAATTGCTTTCACATTTTTCTACAAAGGTGCTGTTAGATAGACCAGTAGGAGTTTACATCAGTGCAGTAGCGGATGATCTTAAGACCAAATTTGCACCATCTCTCATTGATAAAGGGATTGAAGCCGCATCTAATGCGCTTGAGGGACTGCTCGCAAAGCTCCAATTTGAAGAAATTATTCGTGAACAAATTGAACTTTTCCCGCTTGAAAAAATGGAAGAGCTTGTGATCAGCATATCTAATAAGGAGCTGAAGATGATCACATTTTTAGGCGGTCTTTTAGGTGGATTGATCGGTGCTGTCCAAGCGATTTTTGTCACCTTATTCTAAGGCAAGATCGAGAAATTTCGATGAATTTATTGTATATATGTGAAACGAAAGCCATAGTTTGTTATAGTGGAGTGGTGTCCGCCGATCCATATCGGTGATAACGGATAGAAAGGAGACATAACATGTCTGTAAATCTTTATGATGTTGCATATGACCTTGAAAAAGCACTGCGTCATAGCGAAGAATATTCAGCGTTAAGAAATCTTTATGATGAGGTAAACGGGGATGAATCCTCTAAAAGAATGTTTGAGAACTTCCGTGACATTCAAGTAAACCTTCAACAAAAACAAATGACTGGTCAAGAGATTACACAAGAAGAAGTAGAGCAAGCGCAAAAAACGGTTGCACTTGTGCAGCAGCACGATAAAATCTCTCAGTTGATGGAAGCAGAACAACGCGTAAGTGTTCTCATCGGTGAATTAAATAAAATTATCATGAAGCCTCTTGAAGAGCTTTATGGAAATACTGAAGAAAATTAATTGAAAGGGCGATCATATTCGCCCTTTTTTTCATTCATATCGCCGCTTGTATATCTTTAAAAAAAGGGTTGTCGAAGCTCGTAAATTCTGCGATAATACTTATTGAAAGTGCTTTCAAAAAGCGCTATCGTGATGAATTGGGTGCGTTCCACTTTGGATTTACGGCGATGAGCCAAATGAGAGAGAAGCGCTTCTGGGAGAAAAGCAAAGCATAAGGGGATATGATATAAGCAATGCTTTGGTGTGTGAAAGATGAGGGGATCATGGGGAGCTTCATCACGCCATTGTTACGCATCCAAACCATACATAAAAAAAAGCCTAGGGGTAGGCTTTTTTTATTTGCGATTGAGGCATAAAACAAGGGCTGCTTCAACTGCATGTTCTAAAGCGCTAAGCTAGGGCATATCCTCATCGTAAGTACAGTCATCAAGAAGGGGGATGCCTCAGTGTCAAAAAAGCTACTTGCACTCAATATAGATGGAACGTTGCTTCGTTCCAATGGGAAAATCCATTCCGCTACAAAAGAAGCTGTGGAATATGTTAAGAAAAAAGGGGTTTACGTGACGATTGTCACCAACCGTCATTTTCGATCTGCACAAAAAATTGCCAAGGCGTTGAAAATACCAACTTCAACTCTTGTGACGCATAGTGGTGCATTTATCGCTGATAAGCTTGATGAGCCGCTCCATGTGAAGAAATTAACGGAAGAGAAAACATTTAATCTTGTGCAGATCCTTGAAAGCTTTGATTGTAATGTTCGCTTGTTACATGAAAAATTCTCAATCGGCAATCGGAAAAAAACACAGTCTCAACTGATGGGAAAAACGTTGATTCATCCGTCTGATCCCATTTTCTATCCCGTTCAATTTGTTGAATCATTAAGTGATATGCTCATGGATGAACCGGTGAGCACACCTGTCATTGAAGTGTATTCGACGGCAGCACTTCAGCCTGAAATCCACACAACCATTCAACAAGCATTCCCATCTGTTGATCTGATTAAGATCAGTGATGAGAAAATGAACATTGTATGCAAAGGGGTATCGAAAGAAGCAGGACTTTCTCTTTTAACTTCAGCACTAGGTTTTACATTAGAAGATACGGTCGTGATCGGTCACGGGACAGACGACATCCCGATGCTTGAGTTAGCTGGCTTAGGCGTTGCGATGGGGAATGCACCTCATTCGGTCAAACGTAAAGCCGATTGGGTGACACGTTCTCATGATGAACAGGGTGTTGCTTATATGATCAAAGAATACTTTAGAATGCAGCAAAGGGAAGGTTTTTTACATCAATTTGATATTAAACGATAATATAGTGAAGGCCCTGTCTATTAAGAAATGGCAGGGCCTTCATCTGTTCTCTTCATTGCTTTTCCTAGATGAATTTTGTAAAATGAAACAAGTTTGAAGATAAAGGTGATACGATGCGAATTTTAGTTAAAGGGCTGTCTGATGAACGATTTCATCGACCGCTTGTCAATATAGCCAATTTATTCGAGGAAGATAGTGAAGTGCTGTTTGATTCAGGTGAAGCGAACGATGGCCTGGTCATGGTGTTTGATTGGAAAGAAACTGGCGGTATGGTGGAGGCTTCTGGCCATATTGCTGGATCAGATATGACGAGTTGTTTTACAAGAGAGATGCCGGAGGGCTTGAACGATAAAGAGCGCTGGAAGCAAATCAAAAACACTGTGCTGTCTGTTTATTTACATCTGCTTCAGGAATATACAGGAATGACGCAAAAATGGGGGATTCTTACGGGGATACGCCCTACGAAATTACTTCATAAGATGCTAAGAGAAGGCATGACAAAGGAAGAAGCACATGCAGCGTTAAAGCGCGATTACTTGATTCATGATGAAAAGATCAATTTGATGCAGGAAATTGTTGATCGTCAAATCAAAGCCATTCCAGATCTGTACGATCTGCAGGAGGAAGTGAGTATTTATATCGGTATTCCTTTCTGTCCAACAAAATGTGCTTATTGCACGTTCCCTGCTTATGCCATTCAAGGACAAGCTGGAAGAGTAGGAACGTTTCTTTTTGGGCTGCATTATGAAATGCAAAAAATGGGCGAATGGTTAAAGGAACATGGGATTAAAGTGACGACTGTTTATTTTGGCGGAGGTACTCCAACGAGTATTACAGCAGAAGAAATGGATTTGCTGTATGAGGAGATGTATCGCTCTTTTCCAGATGTGAAACATATTCGGGAAGTCACTGTAGAAGCGGGACGACCTGATACGATTTCACCTGATAAGCTGGAGGTGCTCAACCGTTATCATATTGACCGGATTAGTATCAATCCGCAATCATATGAGAATGAAACATTGAAAGCGATTGGCCGGCACCATAGTGTGGAAGAAACGATTGAAAAGTATCATTTATCAAGGCAGTATGGCATGAATAATATTAACATGGACTTAATCATTGGGCTGCCAGGAGAAGGGCTAAAGGAATTCCAACATTCCTTGCAGCAAACAGAAGAACTGAAGCCTGAATCTTTAACGGTGCATACCCTTTCCTTTAAGAGAGCGTCTGAAATGACCCGCAATAAGGAAAAGTATCAAGTGGCAGACCGTGAAGAGATCACACGTATGATGGATGAAGCGGTTGCTTGGACAAAGGCACATGACTATCATCCGTACTATTTATACAGACAAAAAAACATTTTGGGGAATCTCGAAAATGTCGGGTATTCGTTAGATGGACAGGAAAGTTTGTATAATATTATCATTATGGAAGAGGTGCAGACGATCATTGGCATTGGATGCGGCGCTGCGAGTAAATTCATTGATCCGCGAACCGGAAAAATTACGCAGTATGCCAATCCAAAAGATCCAAAGTCTTATAATGATCGTTATGAGCACTATACGGAAGAGAAGATTCAGTTTCTTGAGTCATTATTTGTTTCTCACATGTAAACACTGCGGTGACGCAGTGTTTTTTTCATTTGTAAAAGGGTATATAGGGGGTAAAAAGGTAAAGCAGGTGTACATATGATGGATGTGATCGGAATTGGGATTGGGCCAGCAAATTTAGGATTGGCCGCTTTATTAGAGGAGTATGAAGATGTGACATGCTGTTTTTTTGAACAGGAAACCGAATTTGCTTGGCATCCTGGTATGCTCATCAAAGGAACGGACTTACAAGTTTCCTTTCTAGCGGACCTTGTGACAATGGCTAATCCAAGGAGCAAGTATACATTTTTAAATTATTTACATGAATCAAACAGGCTTCACCGATTTTATACATTTGAACAATTTGATATCCCCCGGAGAGAATTCAATGAGTATTTATCATGGGTTGCAGGTGAATTAGATAGCTGTCAGTTCGGGATGAAGGTGGAAGAAGTGACCGACTGTGAAGACGGGTATCTTGTAAAAGTTCGGCGGTTGAAAGATGGGGCGCTTTCTGAATATCGTGCAAAGCATGTCGTCCTTGGAACTGGAAGCAAGCCGATGATTCCTGTCGATGTGCCAGAAGCTGCGTTGCCGCATGTGACCCATAGCAGCCGTTATGTAGATCAACAAAAAGAACTTCATGAAGCTGAAACGGTGGCGGTGATTGGTTCAGGTCAGAGTGCAGCTGAAATTTTCTTAGACCTGCTTCAGCATCAGAAGAAAGGACAGCAGCTTTCATGGTTTACACGTTCAAGTGAATTTAGAGAACTAGAGACAGCGGAGCTTGGTCAGGAGCTATTTACACCTAAGTATGTTGAATATTTTCATTCCCTTCCTTATGAGGAACGGATGAACACATTGCCTAGACTGGCAGGATTAAGGAATGGCATAGATGCATCGACGCTTTCTCGTATTTATCAGGAATTGTACCATCGCTCCGTTTCAGGAGAAGAGCCTTCTGTACTCATTCAGCCAATGACTGAGCTTGAAGCGATACATATGGAGGATGAGCAGCAGTTAGAGCTGCATTTGAAACAATGGCAACTGAAGAAAGAAAAGAAAATGACAGCCGATCATGTGGTATTGGCTACAGGATATACGCCTAATATTCCGGAATGGTTTAGCGCATATGAACCATTGATTGAATGGGAAAGCGATGAGCATTTTAAAGTGACAGACGACTTCAGGCTTGTGTTTAAAGACAAACGGTCTCATCATTTCTTTACATTCACGAACCTTGATCACTCTCATGGAACAGCGGCGACCAATTTAAAACTATCGATCTACCGCAATCAGAAAGTCATCCGAACCATTCGCGGGGATACGAAAGAACAAGTGAAGCAAGAAACAGCATTTCAGCAATTTGAATTAATATAAAAAGAAGGGCCCCAGCACAGGGCCCTTTTCAATTAAATGGTTGTTTCTCTTTTTACTTTTGGTTTTTCAGTTTTCCATTTGAAGATTTTGTTTAGGATTTGATAGATACGCTTTGATTCTTTCGTCACTAGCGGTCCTAAAATCGCAAGGATTAATACATATAATGCAGCAAATGGCTTCAATGTAGCGGCAAGACCGCCTGCAATCCCAAGTTCGGCTACAATGATGGAAAACTCTCCTCTTGATACGATGGTTAATCCAATATTAGAAGAAGCTTTATGAGAGAAACCGGCTCTTCTTCCAGCAAACATCCCGGCGGTGAAGTTCCCAATTAAGGTGAGAATGACAGCGCCGATCGCAAGCCAGAAGGCATCTCCTAATGTAAATGGATCAATACTCAATCCGAAGCTGAAGAAGAACATGGCGCCAAAGAAATCTCTAAAAGGAACAACGAGATGTTCAATGCGGTCTGAGTGCTCTGTTTCTGAAAACACAAGACCGAGTAAGAGAGCGCCAATGGCCTCTGCGACATGAATCGTCTCTGAAAAACCAGCCACGAAGAACAAAGTGGCAAAAATGACAATGATAAATACTTCATTTGAACGGATATCGAATAGTTTGTTTAATAGTTTTGGCAACTTACGTGCGATGATAAAGAAAATCATCATGTAACCAAAAGCGATTAAAATAGATAATAAGGCACCGCCAACGGACGTGGCATCTCCAAGGACAAGACCGGATACGACAGATAAATAGACGGCGAGAAAAATATCCTCAAACATAATAATCCCAAGAATTAACTCTGTTTCAGGGTTCGCTGTCCGTTTTAAATCGACAAGGACTTTGGCGACAATGGCGCTGGATGAAATGGTGATAACGCCTGCCATAATGAGAACTTCAAGGAATCCAAAGCCTGTGATAAACCCATAAAGCAATCCTAAGCTAAAGTTGATCAAAATATAAATAGATCCGCCGACTGCAATGGATTTACCCGATTTTATGAGTTTGCCGACAGAGAACTCAAGCCCGAGGTAGAATAGAAGGAACAGGACACCCATTCTACCAAAAAACGAAATAATCTCGGTGCTCTCGATAAACTTCAAATCAATGATCCCGATGGTTGGTGCATGCGGACCAACAATCATCCCGAGGACAATGAGAAAAGGAATGATAGAAAATTTAATTTTATTGGCGATTAAGCTGGCAATGGCGATGAGAATAAGCGCCGTTCCAACTTCAAAGACTAAATGATCCATTCATCACTCTCCCCCTCTAGAAAGAAAATCACGTATCAATCGCTTCAAGTGTTTTCTTTCGCCTGAAATGACCATCGTATCATTTGCTTGAATAATCGAATCGGCACCGGGGTTGAGTAATTTTTCATTTGTATGTTTAATGATCGCAATGACGGTGACTTCATAATTTTGTCTCACATCTAAATCGCCGAGTGTATGTCCAACCGCTTTTGCGTCTTTTTCTACCTTAAACCATTCAATGATCAAATCATTGAACGCCATTTCAATCGTTTCAAGTGCTTGCGGCTTATACACCATACCGCCAATAATGGCAGCAATTTGCCGGGCTTCAGCATCATCGAGAGAAATGGTGGACAGTACTTCATCTGGATCTTCATCGTCGAAACGATAAATCTCCCGTCTGCCATCATCATGAATCACAATCGTCATCTTTTCTCTATTTCTCGTTTCAATTTCAAATTTCTTTCCAATCCCAGGAAGATCATTTTCTTTAATGTTCATTTTATCCCTCCGAATATGATAGGTTTTGTTTTTCATATAGTGAGTACGGATGAAATAAAATGAATCAGTCGAGGTAATTTGATTGGTACATAATGGGGATTGCACACTTCATTTCTAAAAAACATAAATCAATAGATAACGCTGTGGCTGGTGCAAGCTTTACAAGAAAAGCTTTTGAAGCGCCCATTGATAACCTCTGTTTTAACAGAAGAGATGATGCATGTTTTTTTGAAAATGGAGGTGTCTTCACAGCGTTGATTTCTTCATCATAAATCGATGGAGAAATCAGGCTCGGTGTGCTCGCTTCTGCTTGTGAAGCAAAAACGACATTTGAAAAGGGAGAAAACATGACGATGCAGCTAATCAATATACATATGGAACTTCTTATCAATCATTCTCCCCCTTTCATATGATGTTTTATTTCTTATTTTACTATATAAAAATATATTTCTCGTTTCAACAATTATGCTTATTTTAGTATCAGTTGATCTTGAAATTTTTTATGTAGAGGAAAAGGAATTGCTTGATGGAAATTGAAGTAAGTCATGAGTTTGAAAAGAAAGAGGGGGAATGGATGATGACATATATCAATTGTCAGGTAGACGGGGATATTTTTGAAATCGTTTTCAATAGACCTGAAGCGTATAATTCGTTTCATGTTGACATGTTTGCTGAATTGAAGGAAGCGTGTGATACAGCGAGTGAGAGCAGTGCGAAAATTGTTGTTCTTAAGGGGATGGGCAAAGGGTTTTCAGCAGGCGGAGATATTGGCATGATGCTAAAGCAAGATCGTGAAGAAGATTTTCATCGCGTGATGGATTTGATCGAGGGAATTACACTTTCTTTAGCCAGTATGAAAAAAGTGACGATTGCACTTGTCCACGGGGCAGCGGCTGGTCTTGCTTTTAGCTTTGCCCTTAGCTGTGACTATTTGTTTATGCATCAAGATGCTAAACTTGCCATGAACTTTAATGGAATCGGGTTAATCCCAGATGGCGGAGGGCATTTTTTCCTCACCAAAAGAGTTAGTGAACAAACCGCTAAACAATTGATTTGGAGCGGACAAAAGCTACCGGCTGAAGAAGCGCTCAAGCTTCGCCTTGCGGACGGCGTGTTTCAAGATGAGGTGGATACGTATCAAAAAGCGTGCGTCAAGCCATTTTTAAATATGCCACTTCAAGCCTTTGTTGAAACAAAGATGATTTATTTTCAGCAGTCAGAATCACAGCTGTTAGCCGTTCTTCAAAAAGAGCGTGCTGCACAAGCTAGACTGAGACAAAGCCGTGATCATCAGGAGGGTGTTCAAGCGTTTTTGGAAAAAAGACGTCCTGTGTTTCATTAAATAGAAGAATGAATGGCCGGCGGAAGCCGGCTTTTTTAACGTTCAAATAAAAGAAGTTTACCTGCATCATTTACGAGCCGGTGAGAATGCTTTGTGTATTGTTGTTCGATTAAACGATGACGTCCTAATTCTTTTGCTTTTTCATCACTATCTGTGGTGATTTTTTCGTTTAATAAGGTTTCACCTGACGAATCAAATACAGTCAAATAGTAGGTTTTCTCCATCTCTGATCTTCCCTTTCTTCTTGTTTTTTAATGAATTATACAAGGAGGAAGTTAAAACCTCTTTTTTCACCCCTGAAAATGTGTTTTTTAGAATGAGAGCGATAGAACGTGCATTCGTAAAAACGGCGTGATAAAATATGGACAACTACAGTAACGTACAAGGAGATAGACGTTTGACGAAGCTCACTTTTATTCATGCCGCAGATCTTCATTTAGATAGTCCGTTTGCGGGAATGTCCAATATACCGAACCGAATTTTTAAGAGGTTGAAAGAAAGTACATTTCAAAGTGCCAAGAACATGTTTGAACTTGCGATTGATCGAGAAGTAGACTTTATGCTGCTGAGCGGAGATATATTTGACGAATCGAATCGCAGCCTAAAAGCACAGCTTTTTTTAAGAAATCAGTTTCTTAAGCTACAATCACACGGGATTGAAGTGTTTATTATTTATGGTAATCATGATCATTTAGGTGGTGAATGGACACCAATTGAGTGGCCAGAGAATGTTCACGTTTTTTTGAGCAGTACGCCAAGTGAGCAAGCCTTTTATAGAGAAGGTCAGCTTGTGGCAAGTATTTACGGGTTCAGCTACAAAGATCGAGCTGTCCATGAAAATATGACACCTTATTATGAAAAAACAACAAATGCCCCCTATCATATTGCAATGCTTCACGGCACATTAGCAGGTCAAGAAGGGCATGATGCGTATGCACCATTTCAGCTTCAGCAGCTTCTAGAGCGGGATTTTGATTATTGGGCGCTTGGACATATTCATAAGCGGGCTCTTCTGCATGAAGACCCAATGGTGATCTATCCTGGAAACGTGCAAGGAAGACATATAAAAGAAACAGGAGAGAAAGGCTGTTATGTCGTTTACCTATCTGAAGATGCTCAAAGAGCGGAGTTTATGAGCTGTTCAGATGTCATCTTTGAGACATTGACAATAGATATCACACATACCGCTCATATGACCGATCTTGTGATACTTGTGGACAAAAAGATGAGTGGACTGAAAGAGAGAGGTGTTCCTCATTTTGTGAAAATCGAACTAACTGGCGATGCTCCTGTTTATATGGAGCTCACGCAGCTTGAAGTGCTTGAGGAGCTGATGGCTGTTCTTCATGAACAGGAGGAAGATGAAGACTTGTTCGTTTGGGTGATATCGATTGACTGCCGGACACATGAAGATGCCGTCTATCCAGAAGATTCTTTTTTGACAGAACTAACAGCAGAAATTGCCGAGTTTGATGCGTATGATGAGCTGCTTTCACCGATCAAGCGTCATCCAACCTATAGAAAGGCAGGAAGAGCTTTTACAAAAGAGGACGAGATCGATATTAAAGAAGAGGCACAAAGGCTGCTGGCAGAACAGCTGAAGCATTTATGAGAGAAGGAGAGGCATGATGAAAATACGTTCACTCCATATTGCGAATTTCGGGAAATTTTCCAATCAAACCTTCCACTTTTCTGATGACGGTTTTCAGTTAGTTTATGGCCTGAATGAATCGGGGAAAACGACATTGAAGGCGTTTATTGAATCGATGTTATTTGGTTTTTCCAAAAGCCATATGTATAAGCCAAAGCATGGCTCATTTTATGGCGGGTCTCTTACATGTTTAGATGAGGAATTAGGTGTGATTCATATTGAAAGAACATCTGATCATGGCGGCCAAGCTCAGGTGTTGCTGCCAAATGGTGAAGTGAAAGATGAAGCGTTTCTACATGCGATGTTAAAGGGAACAGATCGCAGATTATACCAATCGATCTATTCTTTTGACGTGTTTGGTCTGCAAAATGTACAAGCATTAAATCAAGATCAAATAGGGGAATTTCTACTCTTTTCAAGTTTGTTTGGCTCAGATGCGGCATCCAAAATGGACAGCAGGCTGCTAAAACAGCAGGAGCAGCTTTTTAAACCGAATGGACGTAAGCCTGAATTAAATCAGCAGCTTGATCATGTAAAAGAGCTGTCAGGTAAGTTGAAACAGGCCAAATTGGTAGAAAGTCGTTATACCGAAAAGAAAAAAGAACAAGCTGAATTAACCGAGAAGGTAGAAATGCTTCAGCATGAAATGAGACAGGCTGAAGAAGAGATTCAGCTTTTGACTGAACATATTCGACTTTATCCTATGATAGAAAACAAGATAGAGTTAAAAAAAGATTTGGCTAGTTATCCTGAACGAGTCAAACGGTTTAGACCGGAAACCGCGCATGAACTTGATAAATTAGAATCACACCTTCACCCAAAAAAGGCGCAAGTGACGGCACTGAAACAAAAATTAGATCATTTGCAAACGTCGCTCACGCAAGTTCAGCCACTCTATGACAAGGATACGGTATTGGAGATGAATCGAGTCATAGCTGAATCATCTGATGCTGAACTTGTGAAGAAACGCTTAGCAGAAGGGAAAACAGAGCAGAATTCTTTGAAACAAAAAATAGAAGAAGCATCAGCGAAGCTGAAGTGGCAGCGTCCAATCAAGCTTGACCAGCTGGATGATTCACTTGACTTTGAGTGGGAATTAAAAGAGGCTGTGAGCCAATACGTTCGTTTAATGGATAGGAAAACGCAGCTCGATGACCGGTTTGATCATGCAAGACATGAGCTGGAAGAAGCGGAAACCGCTCTAAAAGGATTAAAGGAGCAGCCCGTTAAACAGCAAGATGCAGAAGATGTCAGGGGCACAAGGGCTACAGTGAAACAGAATCATTCCAGAGTGTGGTTATTCCCGCTGATGTTCGTGCTATGTGCTGTCATTCTCACGGTCTTATTCGTTTTAGCAGAGAGCTGGGTGACGTTGCTGTTTGCAGGATTTTCCGTTTTTGTCTTGATCGCTATTTATCCAGTACTTAAACAGACTCAGATGAAGGAAGCAAACGATAGTAACGCCTATCATTCCTTTCAAGTTCAAACAGCTTCAGCTGAAACGCTAGTGAAGCAAAAGGAGCTTTTATACGAAAGAATGATACAGCAATATGAAGACTGGGAGCGGGAACTGGAACCTGTACAGCAACAAGTAGAAGATATGAGAAGGCAGCTGGGTTTGTCCTCAGAGCTCTCATTCCTTGTGGAAGCTTTCCATATCTTGAAACAATTAAAAGCGAATACAGCGGCATATGAGGCGCTTAACAAGGAAATAGAGATGCTCACACAGCAGCAATCGACCTACGAGCAAAGAGTTTCAGCGCTCATGAGTCTCCTTCAAAGAAAAGAAGGGACCATTCAAGAGAATATCTCAGCCTTTCAAGAGATATTGAAAGATGAGGAAAAAAGAGAAAAAGAACGTCAGACATTGCACGTATCCATTCAACATGTAGAGCAGCAGCTGACAACATTAGAAGGAGAAGTTCAATATTATGAAAAACAAACGGACGAGCTTTTTCGAAAAGTAGAAGCAGCGTCAAAAGAAGATTATCATGTCCTATCTCATCTATCCAAAGAATACCGGGAGCGGCTGTACAATTTGCAGCAGCTGAACCAAGAGCTACACAAAAGCGGTTATATAGATGAGGAAGAGGTCATTGTCCGTAAAGGTTTACGCACCCTTGAGGAGCAGTGTGCACAAGCAAAAAGACATCTGAATGACATGCAAGAGAATGTGACGAATATGAAAAAACGCTTGGCAGAATTAGCAGTAGAAATACGCCAAATAGAAGCATCAGGTACAGTGTCTGATTTGACTCATCAGCTTGCTGTAGAGCAGGAGCAGGCAAAGCATCTAGCGAAAAAATGGGCGGCTATTCAGCTCGTTCGTTCCGTCATTCGAGAGAAACTCAATGAGCATAAAGAAACGAGGCTACCAGCACTCCTCCAAACAGCTTCCCGATTTATTCAGCCGTTAACGAATGATCGATATGAAGTGATTTTATTTTCTGCCGAAGATGACCGGCTGATTGTGAAACGGAGGGATGGACGCCTATTCCGCCCGGAGGAGCTTTCACAAGCAACATGTGAACAAATTTATCTCTCGATTCGTTTTGCACTTGCTTTGTCCCACCAGCAAGATTGTCAGCTCCCATTTATGATGGATGACAGTTTCGTTCACTTTGATCATGTCCGTCTAGACAGGGTGCTGGAGCTGATGAGTGAACTCACTCGTTTTGAAACACAGCTGTTTTATTTCACTTGTCATCATTATATGAAACAAGCAGCGGAAGACGGGCAGATTACGAGCTTAGCAGTGGAATGATTTACAAATTATGACTTATGTTATACTTATATGAGCAGAAACATGGAAGGAGCATTTATTGAATGGCTAAAGGGATCATGACCTATGACGTCGGCGAACAAGTTGACCTGCATTTATTAATTAAATCATCTACTAAAGGGATTGCGAGTAATGGCAAACCATTTTTAACGTTAATTCTTCAAGATCAAAGTGGAGATATTGAGGCGAAGCTATGGGATGCAAAGCAGAACGATGAACTCACATATGCTGCGCAAACCATTGTGAAGGTAGTAGGTGATATTCATCATTATCGCGGAAGGAATCAGCTGAAGCTTAGGAATATACGTCCTGTTGCTGAAAACGAGCAAATCCGCATTGATGATTTTCTAGAAACAGCTCCTATTCCAAAGCATGATATGATGGATACCATCATGCAATATATTTTTGATATGAAAAACCCTAATATTCAGCGTGTCACAAGACATTTGCTGAAGAAATATGGACAGGAATTTGCTGATTACCCAGCAGCTACGAAAAACCATCACGAGTTTGTTTCGGGTCTTGCCTATCACGTGGTATCGATGCTTCATTTAGCGAAATCCATTGTTGATCTATACCCATCACTAGATCGAGATCTTTTATATTCAGGGATCATTCTACATGATTTAGGGAAAGTCAAAGAGCTTTCGGGTCCTGTCTCCACCACATATACAGTAGAAGGGAACTTAATTGGCCACATTTCTATTATGGTGACAGAAATTGCGAAAGCCGCAGAGGAGCTTGGCATTGATTCTGAGGAAATTCTGATTCTGCAGCATTTAGTGCTGAGTCATCATGGAAAAGGGGAGTGGGGCAGTCCTAAACCACCAATGGTGAAGGAAGCCGAAATTCTCCACTATATAGATAATTTAGATGCAAAAATGAACATGATGGATCGTGCGCTTGAGCATGTGAAGCCAGGAGAATATACAGAGCGTATTTTTGCACTAGAGAATCGTTCGTTTTATAAACCAACCTTTCACAATGAATCCTCATGATAAAACGCCCGTTTGATGCGGGCGTTTTTTTTCATAACTTGTCTTCTTTTCGCATAAGCATGTAACACAAAGGAAGAGAGATTAGTCCTGAAAAAGGAGGCGAAGACAATGTTATTTTTTCCATGGTGGGTATATGCATGTATCATTGGTATTATCTTTTGTGCCTATAAATTAATGACGACAGCCAAAGAGGAGCAAGAGATTGATCAATCCTTTATTGAAAAAGAGGGAGAAATCTTTATCGAACGAATGGAGCAGGAGAGAGAGCGTAGACGTCAAGGACAGCAAATGAAACGATCCCAGGAAACGGCGAAGCATGAGGACCATTCGATTGCATAATCAATAAGAATAAAAAAACCCCTCTACAAGTTCATGTAGAGGGGTTTTTCGTTCATTATTGGTTTGGTGTTTGTTGTGTGGTTTGCTCAGATTTTTCTTTGAATGTATTTTCAAGTTCTTTATCTTTTACTTTCACATCAGCATCTTTCACCAATTTGTTTAAGATCGTTTGAATTTCATTGTTGTCTGCTTGTTTTTGATCAAGCAGTTCTTTTTTCAAGTCTGCTTTCATGTCATCGTATTTACCGCGTTCTTCGGTCTTTTTAATGATATGGTAACCAAATTGAGATTTTACTGGTTTGCTGATTTCATTTACTTTTAGTTTGAAGGCAGCTTTACTGAAGTTCTCATCCATTTGGCCTTCTTTTGCGAACCAGCCTACATCGCCGCCTTGTGCTGCTGAAGCAGTGTCAGTTGAATATTCAGATACAAGGTCATCCCACTTTTCGCCTTTATCTAATTTCTTTTCTACTTCATCTGCTGTTTTCTTGTCAGCAACTAAAATGTGGCTTGCGCGGATTTTTCCTTTTAGGTCATCGTAATACGCTTTTACTTCTTTGTCAGTGATTTTGATGTTAGCTTTGGCAGCCTTTTGAGTCAGCAGCTCATATTTTACTTGATCTTTGATGTAATCTTTTCCGAATTCATCTTGAAGTTGTTTTAAACGATCTTCACCAAGTGTCTTTTTATATTCTTCCAATTTCTTATCAATTTCTTTATCTGATACTTTGTATTTGTCAGCAAGAACCTTTTGTTGAACAAGTAGGTTTAACGCATCTCCACCTGCTTGTTTCTTAAGTGTTGTGTAAAGCTCTTCTTTTGTGACATCTCCTGATTTTGTGGTTGCGATCACTTCTTTGTCACCGCTACTGCATGCGCCAAGAGTTAAAACACTTACTGCTGTTACAGCTGCTAAAGCCATTTTTTTCATTCAAAAAACACTCCTAATCTTTCCAATTTATTTATCATTGCTTGTATCATAACATATTGTGACATGCTGTAAAAAGAAATGCAAATGGGAGGGCATTCGTCTAGTCAAATTTTTGCGACCAACATACACATATATTGATCACAAAAAGGAGGCTGAATTATATGGGAGCAGGATATTCTAATGGGTTTGCTTTATTGGTCGTGCTATTCATTTTGCTGATCATCGTTGGTGCAGCATATCTTTATTAATTAAATCGCTGTGACAGAAAGGAGCCGTCCTGCCATGCGTGCGGGCGGTTCTTTTTTAAAACGATGACAAGTGCCTAAACGTTTTAAAATTTTCTGCATACACTGAGCTTAGAACAGAGGAAGAACTGGCAGGAGGTGTTTTCACATGGGAGGAGAAGTCTTTGCTGGCGGTTTTGCACTAGTCGTCGTATTATTTATCTTATTGATCATTATCGGTGCATCTTGGATTTGCTAATAGATCATCATACACAAAAAGCTGCCATCAAACAGGCAGCTTTTGCTTTGATCTTAAATAGATATGGTAATTTCAACAAATGATGAGATCAGTAAGATCAGTATCGATACATTGATAAAGCGAAACACCTTATCTTGCCGTTCTTCAGGAATCTCTCTGACAAGGCATAATGTATTAGTAAGCCTGTTTATTGAATACACAATAAACGCGGCAAAGACGATGAAGTAAAATAAAACTATCGGAGATCCCCCCTCTCTATGCTATTCCCATACTACATTACCAAATTTTTTATGAAAAAGATAGAAGTTGGCTTTAAAAACCTCATGATGAGGAAGTTGGGTCAACTAAAATATCAAACTCGTCTTGGGCTTGATCAATGATGCATGATTTTGGCGCTTTGAGCAGTTTCCAAGCAAATAAAAAGTCAGGCAAACAATAGCCTGCATGAATACTTGCGATCATGATAAAATAGTGTGCGTACATTGGAAATGCCATTCCTAAAACAAAGTAAACAGGTGAGATGACACAAAACGGGCTGAGCAGTGAGAAAAGCATCACTCTCTTAGGCACGCGCTGCCAGCAATTTCGTTTAAATAACGTCATTTTTTTCTTATGTTTCATGACTGGGATCAAGTGAACCACGCGGTGGACAAGCAATGTCGCAAGTAAAAGCACGATAAAAAGCGGTGCATTGTGACTGCTGAGCCTCGTTTCAGGATGAGTCAGTTGAAAACATAAAAATGCCATAATGAAAAAAAATACAGTCAGACATATGGCTGAAATCATCATTCTCGTATAACCATAATCCTTTTCAAGATTAATGGTCTTCCAACAATTCATTTTTCATCCTTCCAATCTCAAAAAAACTAATTGAATATCTCAAGATAATTTACTCTTCCTGAGGATAAAAATCAATGGTTTTCAAGAAAAAAAATAAATTGTTACATTCATATGGAATAAAGAGAGGAAACTTTGGGTTTTTCAAGAAAAAAAGACATAAGAGGGAGGTTCGTCTCTTTCGTCAATGAGTAATTTCGGCTAAAATAGAGTGACTAAGAGAAAGAGGGAACGTACATGAGTATTGAGGAACGAATGAGCCAGCTCGAATATTATATGGAACTGTTACTGACGGCGACAGATATGAGCCCTTATCCATATTATGCGCTATTGATCCGGCAGCGTGTATCGAAAGAAGAGGCAAAGGACATTGAGCGTATTTGTGCTGAGCTCTCAGATGAAATGGACAAGCAAAAAGCACAAGGCTACGTCATGTTCGACGATCTCCTTGCGCTGTTTGCGGGACAGTTAATTGAAAAGCTGGATGTTCATGAGACGATTTTTGCTTTGCATGATCAAGGGCTGTTTCAGCCGTTAATGAATGAATTTATAAAGATCATTAAACAATTTGATTTGCTTTAGCCGCTTTTTCCTCCACTGAGTCTTCAAGTTCTTCAGGCTTTTTCGTGACTTTCCCACGTTCATTCAAAAAGTCCTTCTCAATGTTTGAAAACGATTTCTCAAAAATCTCCATGAAATCCTCACCATAAATGTTTCGGATAATACACATCATTTCTAAAATTTCAGGGAACTTTCCGTAAATGTCATGAAGCGGCTGTGCGCCTTTGACAATACCAGTTCGGGCCGGGTCGTAATCTTCGAGTAGTTTATGGAATGTCTCTTCGCCTTTTGGCGTTAGTTCAATATACGTATTGCGTTTATCGTTTAACTTTTTAGAAAATTTTAAAAATCCTCTTTCCTCTAATTTTTTAGAGAAGTTAAACGCCGTTGATACATGCATGACGCCAAACTTTGCAATTTCTGATATTGAAGCTCCTTTTAATTGATACGCAATCCACAAAATATGATGTTCATTGATATTTAGGTTATACGGTTTGATCCACTGCTGCCAGTCCTTTTCAATGGATTTCCAAAGAGCTTTGCTCAATTGGGCCATTCTTTGACTGAATAAAAGTGCTTCTTTTACATCGAAAGGCTGTTCCGAATGATTCATCCATTTCACCTACTTCTCTTTTTCTTGTAATTCTATTATGCCAATAAAATAAAGATTAATAAAGCTGAAAATTCAAGAATTTTTAAAAGTCATGAAAAACATTGACAAAATAACCTTTTTTCAACAAAAAAAGTGCGGGATACGCACCCCGCACACTTTTGTAAACGAATATTTTTTTGTGAGTATATTAGTTTTGTAAGGTTTTCTCCAGTTGTTTGAGCTTTTCCTCAATTTCCTGAATTTCCTTTTGTAGGTCCTGCTGATGAGGTTTGATTTCCTCGCGCCATTGCTGAATGGATGTTTGCAATTCAGTTCCGACCTCTTTAATGACTTCAGCACTTTCTTTTGCGGTTTCAACAATCTGCTCTTTTAAAGCTTGTCCATCTCTTTTTAATCTTGTCAGCGTATCTTCGAATTTGTCATAGCCGTCTTTCATCTTTCCGCGTACATCTCTGCCAGAAGAGGGAGTCGTCAGGAGCACTGCCGCACCTCCGAGGAGACCGCCTACAAATAATCCTGTTAATAAAGAACGTCCACTAGCCATTCCAATCACCTCTAGTCAAATTTTACACATTCGCATGTTCTCTCTGAGCTGACGATCAGCTTCATTGAACTTCCATACATAGCTTGCTTTATTTTAGCATACTTTTGAAGAAAAGGGAGGGGAGAAGGTTGTCTGTCTTTCTGTTCGTTTTTACGTGTATGTGTGTGATTTTCGCAGGTGGTTCTATTCATTATGTAAGGCAGCTTGGGTATGCAGGGTCTTATCCGCCAAAACATGTATTAAGACAAAAAGCAATTGTGTGTGCGGCAGGTGCAGGGATTTCGCTCTCCATTTTGCTGCTTACCCTTTTTCTTTTATAGAAGCATGAAAGCATGAAAAAAACCTCTTCATCTAATGAAGAGGTTCAGTTATTCGTTAAGCGACTTCAATCATTCTTGCGCGCTTTAATATGGACTGAGCAATCGGGAAGACAAATACCATAGCTATCGTATTGATCACAGTTGCTGGCAGGACAACACCTACAAGAAGTGCTGGTAACGCAGCCGGCAGTCCAGTAATCAGTAAAGCGGCAGATAGGAAAATCACGCCCGATACGACGGTCCCAACAGCGGTGAGTACAGCGGTCAGAACGACTTTGTTCTTGATCTTCTGGCAAGATAAGAAAAGGGCTAAGAAGATAAAGGCTGTCACCGGTTTATCAATCATATTTGGAATTTGTCCGCCTGGAAAACCTGTTGTCAAAGCGGAAATGACCCCAGTGACTAGGGCGATCACAACGACATGCTGTACCTTTGGAAAAAGGATGATGCTTAAAAACATCATGACCAGCATCATATCAGGTTTCATTCCGAAAAAGATGGGCGGGAAAATCGTATGCAAAACAGCTCCCATTGCTGCAAGCAATGACATAATCACTAATTCTTTTGTTTTCATTTCTATGCTCTCCTCTGCTAAGCTCTTAGAACTCTCCAATAATATGGCTGATCATTTATTGCAAGAGTCATGACTTTATATTTCTCGTTATTATAACAAATTTATTTCACGATAGAAAAGCCTTTTTACTCATTTTCTTGCTGGAACTTTTTCATAAAGTCCGCAAGCTTTTGGCAGTCTTCTATAGAGACGGCGTTGTAAATCGAGGCTCTGCATCCGCCAACAGAACGATGGCCGGCGAGTCCAACCATTTGTTCTTGTTTTGCTTTCTCCACAAAGGATGCAGTGAGTGCATCATCACGAAGGGTAAACGTGACATTCATATGTGAACGGCTGTCAGCACGTGCATGTCCTTTGTAAAAACCGCCGCTTTGATCAATCGTATCATACAGAAGCGCTGCTTTTTGTTCATTGCGTTTTTCTGCTGCTTCTACGCCGCCCGCCTGTTTCACATGCTCCAGGACAAGGGATAGCATATAAATCGCAAAAGTCGGTGGTGTGTGATAAAGAGAATTGGCTTTGGCATGTGTTGAATATTTTAAAATTTTAGGTGTGCCGCTTTTTTCTTTCTCTAATAAACGTTTGCGCGCGATCACAATCGTGATACCAGAAGGCCCTAGGTTTTTTTGTGCCCCGGCATAAATGAAATCAAATGAAGACACGTCTATTTTTTTGCTGAGAATATCACTGGACATGTCGGCAATAAGCGGGAGTGACGTGTTCGGGAACGTTTTCCACTGAGTACCGAAAATGGTATTGTTCGATGTGATGTGCAAGTAAGCCCCGTCATTTAAAACGGAAGCATCCACATCTGGAATATACGAATAGTTGTCGTCTTCACTTGAGGCAAACACTGATGTTTCACCAAACCCATTTGCTTCTGACAAGGCTTTCTCTGACCAAGCACCTGTTTGGATGAAATGAGCCGTTTCGCCTTCATGTAAGAAGTTCATCGGAATCATTGCAAATTGAAGACTTGCCCCGCCTTGTAAAAAGAGGACCTCATAATCTTCTGGAATGTCCATCAATTCTACCAAGAGTGCTTTCGCTTTATTGTGGACTTCTTCATACTCACCGCTGCGATGAGAAAGTTCCATCACAGACATCCCGGTTTGTTTAAAATCAACAAGTTCTTCCTGTGCTTTTTGAAGCACTTCTAGCGGCAGCGCCGCCGGACCAGCATTAAAATTCGTCGTTCGCTTCATCACAATCTCTCCCTATTTCTCGCGTTAATGGATCAAAAGATAAAACCATCCTATCACAAATTTGAAGCATTTGGACAAAAAATTTGAATCGTCCTAAATATCTTACGATTCAGAGGATAAGCACATAAAAGAAGTGAAAAAAAGAAAAACCTCATCAATTAAGATGAGGTAAGGCGCGTATGGATGGCAGAAGAAATGCCTTTTAAATCCTCTGATGTATATTGATCTTGGTGAGATTTCCATACGGCACCAAAGCCGTCGCCTTTGCCATAACGTGGAATGATGTGCATATGGTAATGGAACACAGATTGTCCGGCTTTTTCACCGTTGTTGTTCAGAAGGTTTAAACCAATTGGTTCAAATTCTTGCTTAATCGCTCTAGCAATTTTCGGAATCGCTTGGAAGTAATGATTAGACACTTCTGGTGTCATGTCATAAATGTTTTCTTTATGTATTTTCGGGATTACAAGGGTATGTCCTTTTGTTACTTGGCTGATATCAAGAAAAGCCAATACATGCTCGTCTTCATATACTTTTGCACATGGAATGTCTCCATCAATGATCTTGCAAAAAATGCAGTCGCTCACGCCATGTCACTCCTCATTAATTTTCCTTTATCGTATCACAAAAAGAAGCAAAAAAGAAAACAGGACAAGCGAACTCCTTTGGTCGCTCATCCTGCTCCTGTAGAAGAAATGCTGATGCTTTCATTTGATATGCCTTTTGAATTCTCTATTTACTGAAATAAAGAATTCATATGCCTGCTATTTCTGCCGTAAACACCTCATTTGACGTTTTGGTTCGTCGTATACATATTTGTATAGGACACAAAAATCAAGAATCAGTGAAGCAAAACAGAAGCTAAGGTTTTTAGATGAAAAACCAATTTGTCATGCGGTTATTGCCTTTAACAAACACCTCATTTACGTATTGGTCATCAAGTTCATTTCTTCTACATACATTATGATGACCAGTATGCCGATGTTTTATTCATGAGTTGTCTATAGGTAAACATTTCAAATTGTCTTTCGTTTTTGGTACTATAAAGGAAAAAAGAAAGAAAGGAACGAACTGATGTCCCTTCTAACTGTAAAAGATGTAACGGGTGGATATACAAAGAATCCCGTTCTGAAAAATATTTCATTTGAATTAGAAAGAAACCAAATCGTTGGTCTCATTGGCTTAAACGGGGCGGGAAAAAGTACAACCATTCGTCATATTATTGGATTAATGAAACCTCATAAAGGGGTCATTGAGCTGAACGGACGAACCCTTCAAGAAGATCAAGAGGCGTATCGTTCACAATTTACGTTTATTCCAGAGACACCTGTCTTATATGAAGAATTAACGTTAAAAGAGCATTTAGAGCTGACAGCGATGGCTTACGGCCTTTCAAAAGAACAATTAGAAGAACGTCTGCCGTCTTTGCTGAAGGAATTCCGAATGGAGAAGCGATTGAAATGGTTCCCTGCTCATTTTTCTAAAGGGATGAAGCAAAAGGTGATGATTATGTGTGCGTTTCTTGTGGAGCCAGAGTTGTATATTATCGATGAGCCGTTTTTAGGGCTTGATCCGCTTGCGATCAACGCACTATTAGAACGTATGAATGCGGCGAAACAAAATGGCGCAAGTGTTCTGATGTCAACGCATATTTTAGCCACAGCGGAACGTTATTGTGATTCCTTTATTATTTTGCATGAAGGGGAAATTAGAGCGAAAGGAACACTGACAGAACTAAGAGAGCAGTTCAACATGAGAGATGCGACACTCGATGATCTTTATTTGGAATTAACAAAGGAAGAAAGCTATGAGTAAAACAACGCAAACCATTTGGAAATCACGATTAGAAGAACACGTACAAGAAACAAGAAAATATTTAAAATATATGTTCAACGATCATCTTGTGATTGTGCTCATTTTTTTCCTTGCAGGCGGGGCGAGCTGGTACAGTAATTGGCTGAAGCATATTCCAGCTCACTTCCCATCCTATTGGGTCATGGCAGTTGTTTTCTCATTGGTACTGACTAGTTCTTACGTGCGAACGTTGATCAAAGAGGCAGATCTTGTGTTTATGCTTCCTTTGGAAGCTAAGATGGACTCTTATTTAAAACAAGCGTTTAACTTTAGCTTCATTTCTCAGTTATTTCCTTTGATTGCCGTGTCCATTATTGCACTTCCGCTATATTCGGCTGTCTCCTCAGGCGATCTGATGCTATATGTGCTCATTTTGGCGCAAATGATCTTAATAAAAGGTCTGAATACAGCGATTCAATGGAGAATCACTTATTTTCAAGGGAAACATGTCAGATGGATTGATGCAGTGATTCGTTTTCTGCTCAATACAATGTTAATGTATACCGTTTTACAAGCAGCTTATGCCATTGCCATTGTTTTTTATCTTTTATATGCTGTCTATCTCATTTATCTAACAAATGCAGTAAAAAAACAGCCCTTTCAATGGGAATTGCATATTTCTGATGAGTTAAAACGAAAACAGCGTTTTTACCGCTTGGCAAACTTATTTACGGATGTCCCTCATTTAAAGAAACAAGTGAAAAGAAGGGCGTATATGGACTGGGTCTTGCAGTTTGTCCCTTATGAACAGCGTAAAGCTTTTTCTTATATGTATGTGAGGGCGTTTTTACGTTCAAATGACTATTTTGGTCTTGTGTTTAGGTTAACGGCCGTGTTTGTGCTCATCCTCTTGTATACAGGTGCAGCAGGCTGGGTGGGGGCATTACTTGTCTTGTTTACAGTCTTTATCACAGGTGTACAGCTTGTCCCGTTAACAAAGCACTTTGCTCATCTGTCGTTACAGGCACTTTATCCTGTGTCTCAGCAAGAAAAAGATCGAAGCTTTTTTGTTCTCGTACGAAATGTACTCATCATCCAGTCAATTGTACTGAGCTCCGCCGTTTTCCCAGCAGGTGGATGGAAGGGAAGCGGACTTGCTCTTCTCATTTCATTGGTATTTGTGCTTGTCCTATTCAAGCCTTACGTACAAAGCAGATTAAAAAAGATGAGATAAGCATTTTTTACAGCGTGTGTATGATGTCACCAAGGAGGGAACTGGGATGAATGCAGCTGAACGGGAACTGTATGAAGAGGCCATTTTTTTTCAAATGCGTTTTTTAAGAAAACCATCCAAGATCGAGCGGTTTTCAAAAGGCGTTCAGCAGCAAGTGAATCGCCGAATCCCTGCTCGATTTCATCAAGTCATCACAAGTGCGGTGAAAACAATGGTTGAATCCACCGTATCAGGAAGCCATTTTACTTCATTTACAGTCATTGATGAACAATTGTCTATTGTAGAGCGAAATGAGCTGGCAAAGGAAAAGGTGACATATTATCAAAAGGCCGCTGCGATTGAAGGAATTGGCACAGGTGCGGGTGGATTGTTTCTCGGAATGGCGGATTTCCCTCTCCTTTTGAGTATCAAAATGAAATGTCTATATGAACTTGCTTGTATATATGGATTTGATTTGTCTCAAAAAGAGGAAAGGCTCTTTTTGCTTTGTATTTTTCAACTCGCCTTTTCAAGCAGTGCACACCGTCAAAAAATGATGAAACTCATTGAAGAATGGGAAACAACCCGGGAAGAAATGGATTGGTATAGCTTTCAGCAGGAATATCGAGATTATATTGACCTTGTGAAGCTGTTTCAATTAATGCCTGTGGTCGGTGCCGCTGTTGGTGGGGTGGCAAATCATCAGCTGACAGGACAGCTTGGTGAAGTCGCACGCCATGTGTTTCACTTGAGAGTGTTGAAAGAATCGAAATAGAAAAGCCGCTGGTGGCAGCGGCTTTTTTTTATTCATCGTAGGAAAGGACGGCATGAGCGAGTACCTTTGCTGCGACAGGCATTGCGTTTTCGTTAATATCAAATTTCGGATGGTGATGTGGATACACATCTTGGCTGTTTTCTGGCATAGCTCCTGTGTAGAAGAAAGTACCAGGAACATGCTGAAGGTAGTAAGCAAAGTCTTCTCCGCCCATTTGAGTTTCGGCTTCTTTTACTTCTGTTACTCCTTCTGTCTGTTTGGCTATTTCTGCTATATATTCAGTTGGTGCAGGGTGATTTTTGACTGCAGGATAGCCTCTTACATATTCATAAGTATAAGAGGCATCGTGCATGTGGCAGACACCTTTCACCACCTGTTCAATTTCACGTTCAATGATATGGCGTGCACTCTCTTCAAAGGAACGTGCAGTACCTGTTAGCACGGCCGAATCTGCAATGACGTTAAAGGCATTTTCAGCGACAAATCCCCCTACAGATACCACCGCAGAATCAATCGGGTTGACTTTACGGGCCACGACCTGCTGAAGATTGGCTACAATTTGTGAACCGATGAGTACGGCATCTTTCGTCAGGTGCGGCTGTGCGCCATGTCCGCCTTTACCTTGCACTTGAATAGAGAAACGATCGGCGGCTGCCATAAAGTTCCCGCTTTTATAAAGAACAGTGCCGCATGGCTCTGAGGACCAAAGGTGGGTGCCGAAAATGACGTCAACACCGTCTAAACAGCCATCTTCAATCATTGGTTTCGCACCGCCGGGGGCATATTCTTCAGCGTGTTGATGAATGAGGACGATTTTTCCTGTTAATTGATCTCGGTGCTCATGTAAGATCTTCGCTAAGACGAGAAGTGTTGCTGTGTGGCCATCGTGACCGCATGCGTGCATGACGCCAGGTTTTGTTGAACGGTAAGGTACATCCTTTTCATCATGAATGGGAAGTGCATCAAAATCAGCTCTCAGTGCAATGGTCGGTCCAGGGGAAGCTCCTTCAATAAAAGCGAGTACACCATGTCCGCCTACATGTGTGCGTGTTGGGATATGTAATCTGTCATAATATTGAGCGATGTAAGCAGCGGTTTCCTCTTCCTGAAAAGAAAGTTCTGGATTCATATGGAGATGGCGTCTAATTTCAACCATTTCCTCATAATGTTCATCAAGACGTTCATTGATCCTTTTGTGTAAAGTGGATACTGTCATTGATCCGAAAACCTCCTTTAGGCTCTTTTACTGATTGTATGGTAATTGTTAGAATCTTTCAACAGAAGAGGATGTCGAGAATGACAGAAAAGGTCATTTTACATAAAAGTCGAAGGTTAAGTATGAAGCTTGAAAAAGGGGGAGTGGCATTGGGAAGCTGTCCAAATTGTTCAAAAGCATTTTCTTTCGTCGAAAAATTTCATTTATCGCATACGAGAATGATGCTTTGTCCAAGCTGCCGGCATCAAATCAAAGAAACGTTCGTTTCGAAGATGAGCTTTTTGATGATTTGTTTGATTCCACTGTTGGTACTACTTATTCAGATGAAAGGTGCTTCACCTATGCTCAAATGGCCAATCTTATTAGGATGGATCTTGCTGAATTTTTATGTACTTCAGCCAATCATTCATCGGTACGAGCTTAGAGATAAGCGGTGAAAGCCCAGCAGAAGGGCTTTTTTTTATGAAAAAAAGAAGTGCGAAAAGCAGCACTTCCTTAATGGTCTATGACGGCATGATAGGATGTCAGATAGGCAGGACGAGAGAAGATGGAGCCAGTATCCTCGTGCGGCTGAAAGAACGCTTCTGACTCTTGGAAGTCTTGAAATAAGTCTTCAGATTCCCAAAGGGTCAATATCAAGTACACTTCTTCATCCTTTTTTGGTCTTAACACACGAAGCGCCTGAAAGCCGCGCTGGTGCTCTGACATGTTTGTTTTTTTCTGAAAGGTGGATTCAAAAAGTGCTCTGCTTTCGAGCTTTACAGGGATATGATTCAGCGTGACAAAGCCAGATTGGACGAGCTCACCTTTTGTATAAATCACATCATAGGCATGGGGTGCTTTAAAGACTGTCTCACCCTCCGTTTCATGAAAAAGAGCCGCTTGTTCCTTACCGACCGTATAAAGCAGATTTTCAAGATGATGTTTTTTTGCGATTTTTTGCAAAAAGTCTGCTGTTCCATATGTAATATAGAAATTCATCTAAACCGCCTCCTGCTTGATAGTATAACAAAAGAATGATATATAATTCTTTGGTAGTCAATCCATAAAACATATTATGAAGCAATACATCCCATACTATCCGTATAAAGGAATGAGGTGACCTAATTTGAAGAAAAAGAAGATAATCATTCCATTAGTCATTGCAGGAAGTACAATCGTGCTTTCATTTATTGGCTATCTGACCATTTTATTTTTAGGACATTATGTCATAGATGAGAAGAAGCTCGTTTTTCACGCTTCCTCGAAAATCATTGATCAGAATGGAAAAGAACTCACAAGCATGTATTCAGAAAATCGGGACCCTGTGTCATTAAAAGAGGTCCCAGATAAAGTGGCGAAAGCTTTTGTTGCTGTAGAGGACAAGCGCTTTTATGAGCACCACGGAATTGATGCACAATCGATTTCAAGGGCGGTTTATCGAGATATATTAGCAGGTGGAAAGGTAGAAGGCGGCAGTACCATCACCCAGCAGCTCGCCAAAAATATCTTTCTCACAAATGATAAAACGTTTCTTCGAAAAACAAAAGAAGTCATTATTGCGATCAATTTAGAAAGAGATTATTCAAAGGACAAGCTGCTTGAAATGTATTTGAATCAGCTTTACTTTGGTCATGGCGTCTATGGGATCCAAGCAGCGGCCAATTACTATTTTAGTAAAGATGTAAAAGATCTCACTGTCAGTGAAGGAGCTACACTTGCTGCCATGCCAAAGGCACCTTCAACGTATTCCCCTGTTCTACACCCAGATAAAAATAAACAAAGACGGGATACCATCCTGAATTTAATGAATGAACAAGGATATTTGTCTTCTACAGAAACAGTTGAAGCAAAAGGAAGAACACTTGGTATTCATTTAAAAAAGAAATCAGAAACCCCTTGGGTGGACAGTTATGTAGATCTCATGATTAAAGAAGCAGAATCACAGTATTCGATTTCGCATGAACAATTGCTTCAAGGCGGCTATACCATTACGGTACCAATCGATATGAATTTGCAAAAAGTTGCCTATGATGCAATGAAAAACAATCGTTATTTCCCGGGAAAAAGCGGGTCACCTGAAGGAAGCGCTGTGTTTATTGACAACGCATCTGGTGGTGTAAAAGCAGCAATAGGCGGACGAGAATATCAGGCAAGAGGTTATAACAGAGTCACAGCTGTTAGACAGCCTGGTTCTGTCTTTAAGCCGATCGCAGTATATGGTCCAGCGATGCAGGAGAAAAAATTCAGACCGTATTCACTGCTTGAGGACAAGGAAAAAAGCTATGACGGCTATTCTCCAAAGAACTACGATGGACAGTATGAGGGCAGGGTCACGATGGTAGAGGCTCTCATGAAAAGCAAAAATACATCTGCCGTATGGACGTTAAGCCAGCTTGGCATCGATACGTCTAAATCTTATCTTGAGAAAATGGGGATGGATATTTCGGATAAAGGACTTGCCATAGCGCTTGGCGGTCTAGAAAAAGGGGTTTCTCCATTGCAGATAGCTGGAGCATTTCATACATTTGCAAATGAAGGCGTTTATAAAAAGCCGTTCTTCATTCAGAAAATCACGAATGATGATGGAGAAACCGTTGAAAAATATCGAAACAAAGAAGAACGAGTGTTTAGCGTTCAGAATGCTTGGAATATGACAAGAATGCTTCAACAGGTCGTCAAAGGCGGAACCGCTCAGAGCGGATCATACGCTGGAGATTTGGCTGGTAAAACAGGCACAACTACGTATTCCGGTGTCAAAGGGGCAACGAAAGATGCTTGGTTTGCTGGCTACACGCCTAGTACAACAGGGGCAATCTGGATGGGGTATGACAAAACGGATAACAGTCATTATTTAACTGGCGGCAGTCAGTATCCAGTGCAGTTGATGAAAGATATTTTAACGACAGCCCAAATAACCAATGAAACCTTCCAAAAACCAGAGGGAATTAAAGAACTTCAATCGCCAATCCATTTAGAAGGACTGTCAGGCTTTGAAGCACGTTATGCATTTAAAATCAAAGGGCTCTTTACATTGGAGCTGTCATGGGATGAACAGGAAGACAAACGCGTTGAATATCGTATTTATGAAATGAGAAATGGAAGCGAGACCCTGATCGATTCTGTAACAGGAACAAACAGCTACACAATGCCGTATGCAAATGTGTTTTCAGATGCGCAGTATAAGGTTGTTCCATACAATACTCAAACACAAGAAGAAGGCGAAGGCAGTGCTTATATCAAGCCAGAGGCTTTTGGACGTTAATATTCGGCGATTTTTTGAACATTGAGCCGCTTTAGTATACCGAGCCTTGAAAAAGCGGTATAGTAAAAGCAGTGTTTGAGCCTTATACAAAGAGAGTGTGAGGCGAAAGGTGGAATGAAAGGTAATGGGAAAAACGAAGGCTTTTAATGACACGTTCTTAAAGGCGTGCAAAGGGGAAAAAACAGACCATGTACCGGTTTGGTATATGAGACAGGCAGGACGCTCGCAGCCTGAATATCGTGCCCTTAAAGAAAAATACGGGCTATTTGAAATTACGCATCAGCCAGAGCTATGTGCTTACGTAACAAGACTTCCTGTAGAACAATATGGTGTAGATGCCGCTATTTTATATAAAGATATTATGACTCCGCTTCCAGCTATTGGAGTGGATGTTGAAATTAAAAATGGAATTGGACCAGTGATTGACTCGCCTATTCGGACAAAGGCAGATATCCAGCGTCTTGGAGAGCTTCATCCTGAAGAAGACCTGCCGTATGTGCTTGATACGATCAAGCTGTTAACAGAGGAGCAGTTGAATGTTCCGCTGATTGGTTTCGCAGGTGCACCTTTTACGATGGCAAGCTATATGATTGAAGGCGGTCCATCTAAAAATTATCATAAAACAAAGGCGCTCATGTACAGTGAGCCAGAGACATGGATGCTTTTGATGAATAAATTAGCCGATATGACGATCACATACATACGCGCTCAGGTAAAAGCAGGCGTCCGAGCATTTCAAATCTTCGACTCTTGGGTTGGCGCTTTAAATGCAGCAGATTACCGGACGTTCATTAAGCCTGTCATGCAGCGTATTTTCACAGAGCTGAAGTCTGAAAACGTACCAATGATTATGTATGGTGTCGGTGCGAGCCATCTGGCGAAAGATTGGCATGACTTGCCGCTTGATGTCGTTGGACTGGATTGGCGTATGAGTATAGACGAAGCGCGAAAAGAAGGCTTAACAAAAACGTTACAAGGAAACCTTGATCCAACGATTTTACTTTCTCCTTGGGAAGTGATTGAAGAAAGAGCAGCAGCGATTTTAGATCAAGGGATGAAATCAGATCAATTCATCTTTAACTTAGGTCACGGGGTATTTCCTGATGTCTCACCAGACACGTTAAAGAAGCTGACAGATTTTATTCACGATTATTCAGCTAAACATAAAAAAACATCCATCTAAATGATTTCAAATGATCTGAAGGAGTGTTGGTTGTGGAGAAAAAGAAAATGGGGCTACTTGTCATGGCATATGGCACCCCATATAAAGAAGAAGACATTGAACGTTACTATACACATATCCGTAGAGGCAGAAAGCCAGAGCCGGAGATGCTGCAAGATTTAAAGGACCGCTACAAGGCAATTGGCGGCATTTCTCCTTTATCAAAAATTACAGAACAGCAGGCAAATGGTTTGTGTGAACATTTGAATGAGATCCAAGACGAGATTGAATTTCATGTATACATTGGGTTAAAACACATCGAGCCTTTCATTGAAGATGCAGTCGCTGACATGCACCGAGATGGCATCACAGAAGCGGTGAGTATTGTCCTTGCACCGCACTTCTCCACATTTAGTGTGAAATCGTATAACAAACGTGCACAAGATGAAGCAGAAAAGCTTGGCCATCTGAACATTACTTCTGTTGAAAGCTGGTACGATGAACCGAAGTTTGTGGACTATTGGGTGAAACAAGTAAAAGAGACGTATGCATCCATGAGTAAGGAAGAAAGAGATTCAGCAGTGCTGATTGTGTCTGCACACAGTCTTCCTGAAAAAATTATTGCAGCAGGAGACCCATACCCTGATCAGCTTGCACAATCTGCAAAAATGATTGCTGAAGGTGCAGGAATTGAGCATTATGAAATTGGCTGGCAAAGTGAAGGCAATACGCCTGATCCATGGCTTGGACCAGACGTACAGGATCTCACGCGTGACCTATTTGAGCAAAAAGGCTATAAAACATTTGTATACGTGCCTGTTGGATTTGTCGCTGATCACCTTGAAGTGTTATACGACAATGATTATGAATGTAAAGTCGTCACGGATGAAATTGGTGCAGCCTACTATCGTCCAGAAATGCCAAATGCGAAACCAGCATTTATTGATGCACTGGCAACAGTCGTATTAAAGAAGCTTAATGAAAGCAAGTAATCATATAAAAGAAGGCGATCCTATGCATGACAATCAAAAACACCTTGTCATCATTGGCGGTGGCATCACGGGTTTGGCCGCCGCCTTCTATTTGGAAAAGGAAATTGAAGAAAAAGGCCTTCCTATCCAAATATCTCTTATTGAAGCGAGTCCTAGGCTAGGTGGAAAAATTCAAACATTATATAAAGACGGTTATATCATTGAACGTGGACCCGATTCATTTTTAGAAAGAAAGGTCAGTGGACCCCAGCTGGCAAAAGATGTTGGTCTATCTGATCAGCTCGTCAATAATGAAACAGGGCAAGCGTATGTATTAGTCAATGAAACCCTTCATCCGATGCCAAAGGGCGCTGTCATGGGCATTCCAACTCAAATCAGTCCTTTCATTACAACTGGGCTTTTTTCAGTTGCCGGAAAAGCACGTGCAGCGATGGATTTCGTTTTGCCAAAAAGCAAACAGACAGAAGATCAGTCTCTGGGGGAATTTTTTAGAAGACGTGTGGGTGATGAAGTGGTGGAGAATTTAATTGAACCGCTACTATCAGGCATTTATGCTGGTGACATTGATCGCCTGAGCTTAATGTCTACCTTCCCGCAGTTCTATCAAACAGAACAGAAGCATCGCAGTTTGATTCTTGGGATGAAAAAATCACAGCAGCATGCAAAAGCGCAACAAGTGACAGCGAAAAAGCAAGGACAGTTCCAGACAATCAATCAAGGGCTGCAAGCACTTGTTGAAGCGGTCGAAAGTAAACTCAAGCTGACGAAGATTTACAAAGGGACAAAAGTGACCCAGATCGAAAAAGCAGAGGGAGGCTATGGCGTTCAATTAGACAGCGGTCAAACGCTTTTTGCAGATTCTGCCATTGTGACAACTCCTCACCAATCGATCTATTCCATGTTTCCAAAAGAAGCAGGGCTTGAGTACTTGCATGACATGACATCGACTTCTGTTGCAACAGTTGCACTCGGATTTAAAGAAGAGGATGTTCACAATGAATATGATGGTACTGGTTTTGTCATCTCAAGAAATAGTGATTTCTCCATTACAGCATGTACGTGGACAAATAAGAAATGGCCTCACACTGCACCTAAAGGAAAAACATTGCTCCGTGCATACGTTGGGAAAGCTGGCGATGAATCAATTGTCGAACAGTCTGATCATCAAATCGTGAGCATCGTGCTGGAGGATTTGAAGAAAATCATGGATATTAAAGCAGATCCAGAGCTGACGACAGTGACTCGCTGGAAAACAAGCATGCCGCAATATCATGTGGGTCATCAAAAACAGATTTCGACGATGCGAGAAACGTTTATGCAATCATATCCTGGTATTTATATCACGGGTGCTGCATTTGAAGGTGTTGGGATTCCTGATTGTATTGATCAAGGAAAAGCTGCCATCTCAGAAGCTGTATCTTATCTATTTTCATAAAAAACAAACTCCCTTTTCTGTCATGGAAAGGGAGTTTTTCATGTTCGTATGTTTAGAAAAGAGTGGTGAATAATAAAATTGAACAAAGTTGTTGCATCTGAGGAAAAGGATGTGGTATATTACTTTCTGTACTTAATGACCGAAACGTTCAAATAGTCATTTTGGGAGTGAGATCATGAGTGTTGATAGGAGACAAATGATTTTAGATGGAGCAACAAAGGCATTTACCCAGTTCGGGTATAAAGCCACGACAATGGACCTTGTAGCAAAGCTTGCCAACGTTGGAAAAGGAACGATTTATACTTTTTTCAAAAACAAAGAAGAGCTGTTCGATGAAATTTTCACATCACTGTTAATGGAGATGAGGAAAATTGCAGATGAAGCAATAGATGAGAAGAATAGTTTCTCAGAAAACCTTCATTTAGCACTCTTTGCAATATTAGAATTTCGAAAAAACCACCAGCTTACAATTAAAATCTTTCAGGAAAATGCGGAGCTTGGCACATCAGCAGTGAAAGAAATGATTGAAAAAATGGAGCAGATGATCATTCGCTATATTAAAACAAAAGTAAAAGAAGCGATTGAAAAAGGCGACATTAAGCCCTGTGATCCTGAATTGACGGCATTTGTGATGGTGAAACTATATATTGCACTTATTTTTGACTGGGAAAAGCGATATGAGCCTTTAACAAAAGAAGAGGTCGCTGAATCGCTCGAGCTTTATGTACTAAAAGGACTGTCTGCAACAACATAATTTTTTTTTGAGTTCAAATGACCGAATTCTTAATTTAGTCATTCATCAATGGGAGGAAAACAGCAATGAATTTAATTCGGAATCAATGGAAAGACATTGTGACGAGCAAAAAACTACTGATCCCGATTTTAGCTGTCTTATTTATTCCGCTGATTTATAGTGGTGTATTTTTAAAAGCTTACTGGGATCCATATGGTACAGTTGATCAATTACCTGTAGCGGTTGTCAACTTGGATGAAGGCAGTCATTATGACGGCAAAACCCTTCAAGTGGGCGATGATTTAGTGAAGGAATTGAAGAAAAACGATAGTTTTAAATGGCATTTTGTTGATAGTGAAGAAAAGGCCATCAAAGGGTTAAATAACGAAGACTATTATCTCGTCGTCGAGATTCCGAAAGATTTCTCGAAAAATGCGAGTACAGTACTAGACAAACATCCGAAAAAATCGAATCTGAAATATTATACGAATCCAGGCGCAAACTATGCTGCGTCTCAAATTGCGAATAACGCCATTATCAAATTAAAAGATTCGGTTTCAAAGGAAGTCACAGAAAATTATGCAGAGGTCATCTTTGATAACTTCAAAACGATTGCAAAAGGATTAGATCAAGCAAGCGATGGAGCGAAGAAAATTGATGACGGAACAAAAAGCGCAAAAGACGGTAGCCAAAAGTTAAAAGACAATCTGGCGAAATTGGCAGAAGGAACGTTAACGTATAGCGAAGGTGTTCATCAGTTTGCAGGAAAAATGGGTGAACTGAACACTGGAATTCAATCTCTTGATAGCGGTCTTGGTCAGCTCTTAACAGGCTATCAAACGATTGATCAGAAATTTGGTGAGCTTGGCACAGGAATTGATACTTTGACCGAAGGGTTAAACACAAGCCGTGAAGGACATGAGCAGCTTTCTTCTAAAATGCCGCAATTCACAGCAGGCATTGAGCAGCTGAACAATAAAGCACAGTCATTTTCAGAAAAAATCGCTGCTGTGGAGAAAGTATTGTCTTCACCTGAATTAGCGAACCTTGAAAAGATGGCGCCTAAGATTGATCAGGTGAAAGAAGATGCAAAAACGTTCAGTACCAAACTTGCTTCTTTAAAAGAAGCATTATCTAATCGAGATGCAAAAGTTAAAAGTATTATTCAAAACAGCTCGATGACAGATGAAGAGAAAAAGGCGGCAATGGATCAGCTAGACAGTCTTCCTACAATCGAACTGCCTGATTTGTCTGGTCTTGAGCAAAGCTTAGCGGCGCTGCAGGAACTGCCTGACGCAAGTGAAGTTCAGTCTGCGGTTGCATCTGCAAAAGCACAGCTACAGCAAGTCAAGCAACTGCCAGAGAAAACAGAACAGCTGTATACATCGACAGTCGCCATACAAAATGCGATTGATCAAATGACATCCGGTACGAATAAATTGTATCAAGGTGCACTGAAGCTTCAAACGGGTCAAGGGAAATTACAAGATGGCCTGCAAACAGCAAATGGAAAGCTTGATACAGCGAAAAGTGGTGCGGATAAACTGGCAAATGGTTCAAGCCAGCTTAGTGCAGCATTGAATAAACTAGAAAGTGGATCAGCGAGTATCCAAAGCAACTCATCTAAACTGGCTGAAGGGTCAAAATCCCTTGATAAAGGATTAGGTGACTTAAAAAGTGGAACTGGAAAGCTTTCTGATAAGCTAAAAAGCGCTGCAGATGAAACAGGAGACATTGATGCGGGGCAGGACAACTACAATATGATTGCAAGCCCAGTCAAAACAGAGAATGATACAGCGAAAAAAATTGATAACTATGGAACAGGGCTCACACCATATATTTTATCAATGGGACTCTTTGTTGGAGCTCTTATGCTGACTGTTGTATTCCCAATGAAAGATCCTGCAGGACGCCCTAGAAATGCGTTTGAATGGTTTGTCAGCAAATATAGTGTGCTTCTCTTAGTCGGTATCTTGCAGGCAGTGATTGCAAGCTCCATGCTCATCTTTGGACTTGGACTTGAAGTGGAAAGCCTCTGGCGCTTCTATCTCTTTGCGATCATCGTCAGTCTGACATTCCTAGCGATCATTCAGCTTCTTGCGACGACGATGGGGAACCCAGGACGCTTTATTGCCGTCATTATCTTGGTTCTTCAGCTTGCAGCAAGTGCGGGTACATTCCCGCTTGAGCTTGTACCAAAATTCTTCCAAGTTATTCACAGTCTGCTTCCAATGACGTATACCATCAACGGATTTAGAACGATCATTGCAAGCGGTGATAACAGTTATTTATGGCACCAAGCAGCGATTCTTGGAACAGTAGCCATCATCATGATGGCTGCAACAACAGCATACTTTGCTTGGAACATAAGAAAAATGAAACAAGAAGAAGCTTAATCAAAAAAACCTTTCTCTTTCATGAGAAAGGTTTTTTATTTCAGATTGTTGACAAAGGGCTAAAATGAACTTTATTTTAGCCCTTTGTCTTCTTTTCAGCGTGATAGAAAACCTTTGAAGTCTAGGAAGGACGAGCACTGGCACAGAGCGAATTGACATTCGTGAGTACCAGCGCGCAGGACTGACACCGAATGCGAGGGTTTGTCTACACGCTGAAACCTTTCTCTTTCATGAGAAAGGTTTTTCTATTAGAAATTAGACATCAGGAACCCGAAGCGATATATTTTAAGAAGGATGCTGAAAAAAGGCATGCTTGGAAAGAATTTCTTTTAGATGAAGGAGGATATGCCGAATGACAACGGAAGTAAATGAAACGATTCAGCTTATTCAAAAGCTTGTGTCGATCCCAAGTCCATCAGGAAATACAGAGAAAGTGATTGGCTTTGTCGAACGTTTTTTACAAGATTTAAATATTGAAACGAAGCGAAATCGAAAAGGCGGATTAATTGCCACCCTAAAAGGAACAGATGACAAGGAACACCGCATGCTGACAGCACATGTCGATACGCTCGGTGCGATGGTCAAAGAAATTAAATCAAATGGCCGGCTGCGTCTTGCACTCATTGGAGGCTTTCAATATAACTCGATAGAAGGCGAGTATTGTGAAATTGAAACAGTAACAGGCCGTACATACACAGGTACCATTCTGATGCATCAAACGTCCGTTCACGTATATGAGGATGCTGGAAAAGCGAAGCGAAATCAAGAAAATATGGAGATTCGCTTAGATGAGAAAGTGAAAAATGCAGACGATGTGCAAGCGCTCGGCATTCAAGTAGGAGACTTTATCTCATTTGATCCTAGAGTGGAAGTGACGTCTTCAGGTTTTATTAAATCAAGACACCTTGATGATAAGGCAAGTGTGGCGTTGTTGCTGAGATTGATTCACCGCATTCAAACAGAGAACATCACATTGCCGCATACGACACATTTCTTAATTTCAAATAATGAAGAAATCGGATACGGTGGGAACTCGAATATCCCGGAAGAAACGGTGGAATATTTGGCTGTTGATATGGGAGCCATCGGTGACGGTCAATCAACCGATGAATACAGCGTGTCAATATGTGTGAAGGATTCTAGCGGTCCTTATCACTATGGTCTGCGCAAACATTTAGCAGCATTAGCTGAGGCAAATAAGATCGATTACCGCCTTGATATATACCCTTATTATGGCTCAGATGCGTCGGCAGCGATTCGAGCAGGGCATGATATCATTCATGGACTGATTGGACCTGGCATTGACTCTTCGCATGCCTTTGAAAGAACCCATGAAGACTCATTGATTCATACAGCCAATCTTCTGTACCACTATGTTCAAAGCAAATTAATCACAGTATAAAAAAAGAACCCCGATCGCGGGGTTCTTTTTGATTAGCTTGAAAGTTGTGTTGGCTCAGGTACATCTTGTCCAGTCATCACGCGGTGTCCTTTTTCAGGGTCATATTGCCCTTCCCATTTAGACATCACGACAGCTGCAAGTGCATTACCAGTTAAGTTGACAACGGTTCTTGCCATATCCATGATACGATCAACACCTGCAATAAAGGCTAGACCTTCAGCAGGAACACCGATCGTTCCAAGTGTTGCAAGTAATACGACAAAGGATGTACCAGGAACGGCAGCCATTCCTTTTGATGTCACCATCAATACAAGGATTAGTGTGAGCTGCTGTACGATCGTGAGGTCAATGCCATATACCTGCGCTAAGAAAAGCGCCGCAATGGCTTGATACAAGACGGAGCCGTCCAGATTAAACGTATAACCAATTGGGATAACAAAAGAAACAATTCCTTTTGGACACCCGATGCGCTCCATTTTATCCATGACTCTCGGTAAAACTGTTTCAGAGCTGGATGTACTAAAGGCGAGAAGCATTTCGTCTTTCATGTAAGCAAGAAATCTGAAAATATTGACGCCAATCATCTTTCCAATAATTCCGAATACAACGATAAGGAAGAGAGCGAGCGCAAAATAAACAAGACCTACGAGCTTACCTAATGAAACAAGAGATTCAAGACCAAATTTTGATACTGTCACACCAATGAGCGCGAAAACACCAAATGGTGCAGCTTTCATCACAACATTGACGACATGGAACATCGCATGTGACACACCTTCAAAGAAGGCGAGTACTGGTTTGCCGCGTTCACCAATCGCTGAAACGCCAAGTGCGAATAATACAGTGAAGAAAATAATCGCAAGCAAATCACCTTCCGCCAATGATTGGAAGAAGTTCGTCGGAACGATATGAAGGAACGTATCAGCAACTGATTTACTGCTTTGTTCTTTTTCCGTTTCAACATACTGGCTAATATCCTGTTTTTCTGTATGTCCAAAGTCAACGCCTGCACCTGGTTGAACAAAGTTCGCAAGCACAAGACCAAGGATGATCGCAAACGTTGTGATAATTTCAAAATAAAGAATGGTTCTAAAACCAAGCTTCCCTACTTTTTTACCATCACCCGCACCTGCAACACCTAAAATTAAGCTAGATACGACAATCGGAATGACAATCATCTTAATGAGTCGTAAGAAGAAGTCTCCAATTGGTTTTAAATATGTCTCAACACCAGGGTTACCGAAAAAGATCGCACCAACCACGACACCGAGAATAAGACCGATTAGGATTTGAGTTGCTAATCCAAATTTTAATTTTTTCATAGATTTCCTCCCTAACATATTCATTAAAGGAATATTCCCATTATATTAAGTTTTAATATATGAATTAAAGTATAACTAAAATTAAAGAGGTTCGTCCACGATTAAATTATATTAAGAAAATACAAAATTATTTGAAAAAATGGACACTTCGAACCCCCTTCGTTGTTTCAAGTCAATAAAAAGTGCCTTCCGAACTAAAAGTCATCATATGAAAATACTAAAAAACCCTTCTGTACCAAGGGTTTTACCTTTTTACCTATTTTTCAGAAAAAATAAAAAGCACTTTTGACTCCAACTGACGAAGGAGGAAAAAAGTGCTTTTTTGTTCTATTTATTTCCTTATTTAAGATAACTTACTTGTGAGCATTCCTCACATTCATTACCGTAACACTCGTGCTGTTCCATTAAATCATTTCCACATTTTGTGCATTTTTTTGAAGGCAAATTTCTAAAAAACTCAGTGATTTTTCCTAGCATTTGTCATCCTCCAATACGTTTTATTGCTATCATTGTATTATAACAGATTGATAATTGTCAATCTGTTTTGCAACAATAGGCAAGAAGAATGCTTTTTTTATGAAAAATGGGTATATTGTAAGAAGGGGATTTTTTGAAAAGGAGGAAATATGACGATGAAATTAACCGTGATTGGCTGCTACGGAGGATTTCCAGCAGCTGGTGAAGCCACATCAGGTTATCTTTTTGAATCAGATGGTTTTCGTCTGCTTGTCGACTGCGGGAGCGGAGTTCTGTCAAAGCTTCAGCAATACATTGATATAGAAGAACTAGATGCTGTACTCCTTTCTCATTATCATCACGATCATATTGCAGATATCGGACCTCTCCAATATGCGAAGCTAGTGGGTTATCATTTAGGAAAAAGCAGTGGTCCGCTGACGATCTACGGACATACCGGGGATCAAGCAGCATTTCAGCGGCTCTCTGATGATGTACATACAAAGACAAAACCTTATCACCCGGAAGAGGGCATTCAAATCGGACCATTTCAAATTGATTTTTTGAAAACGGTTCATCCGGCAGAATGCTATGCGATGAGAATTCAGGCAAATGAGGCTGTGGTGGTGTATACAGCTGACTCCAGCTATCAAGATGCATTTATCCCTTTTAGCAAGGATGCAGACTTACTTATTGCCGAAAGCAACTTTTACGCCGGACAAGACGGATCGGGTGCAGGACATATGAACAGCACTGAAGTAGGGAAGCTGGCAAGTGAAGCAAATGTTGGAGAGCTTATCATCACCCATCTGCCTCATTTCGGCCGGCATAAAGACCTAGTCAATGAAGCACAGGCGTTATATACTGGCAATATACAGCTTGCCCAATCAGGGCTTAGATGGAACAAGGAAGGAAGATAGAGATGCTGTTTATCGATAACGAGCAACATTATGACCCAATGATTAATTTAGCAATTGAAGAGTATTGCTTAAAATATTTAGATCCAGAAGAAACGTATTTGCTGTTTTACATCAACCAGCCGTCCATTATTATTGGAAAGAACCAAAATACAATAGAAGAAATCAATACAAAATATGTGGAAGACAATGGCATCAAAGTCGTTCGCAGGTTATCTGGCGGTGGTGCAGTTTACCATGACAAAGGAAACTTGAACTTCAGTTTTATTACAAAAGACGATGGGGACAGCTTTCATAACTTTAAAAAATTCACCGAGCCAGTCATCAAAGCGCTTGAAAAGCTTGGCGTCAAAGCGGAATTAAGCGGCAGAAATGACATCATGGCAGATGGGCGTAAAATTTCGGGGAATGCTCAATTTGCTACACGAGGACGTATCTTCAGTCATGGCACCCTATTATTTGATTCAGAAATCGAACATGTTGTCTCGGCATTAAATGTGAAGAAAGAAAAGATCGAATCAAAAGGTATCAAATCCATTAGAAGCAGGGTTGCGAATATTAGTGAACTGATGGATCAAAAGATGACAACAGAAGAATTTAGAAAAATTCTTTTAAGCTATATTTTTGACACGAACGGAGACGTGCCTGAGTATCAGTTGACAGAAAAGGATTGGGAGAAGATTCATGAGATTTCTCGTGATCGATACCAAAAATGGGAATGGAACTACGGCCGTTCACCTAAGTTTAACTTGCAGCACTCTAAGCGTTTTCCAGCTGGATCGATTGATCTTCGATTAGAAGTGAAAAAAGGCATCATTCAAGACTGCAAAATTTTTGGTGACTTCTTCGGTGTAGGGGATATTGCTGATATTGAGAAACGACTCATTGGGCAGCAATATGATCGCAAAACCATTAGTGATGTATTAGAAGACATGGATATGCGCCATTATTTTGGTAACGTATCAAAAGAAGATTTTCTGGATTTGATTTATTAAGCAAGGACAAGCACGGCTAGAGATAGCGGTGCTTTTTCTAATGAAAGAGATGAAAGCGGTTTACATTTGATCTTGTGAATTTTTTCGATTGTCTATTATAATAGAAAGGAGGAATGTTTGGTCATAAAATGAATGGCTATTCATTCATTGATGAAGTATAAGGGGTGGGAGAATGGATTTGATCAAAAATCTTGAGCAGACTGCGATGACCAAGGGAGAGAACGTCGCACTGATCTTTGAAGGGAACAAGTGGACCTATCAAGAACTGATGACAAGTATCGAACGTTTTGCAGATGGTTTAGTGAGCGAAGGGTTTCAAGCGGGAGATCATATCGCGCTGATTTTAGGAAATTCACCGCATTTTGTGATTTCATTTTTTGGTGCATTAAAGGCAGGACTTGTTGTTGTACCTGTCAATCCAACATATACGCCAAGTGAAATCGGCTATATGCTGGTCACTGGTGATGTAAAAGGGATTGTTGCACCGGATCAGCTTCTGCCGATATACGAGCAGGTGTATGAACAGCTTCCATCTATTGAACGAGTCATTATTTGTGCACAAAATGAATCTGCGTGCAGGTCAAGTTTAAAAGAAGTATCTGATCGTCTTGTTTTCTTCGGAAAGCTTGTGTCTGGAGATGCGCCGGAAACTGAGCATCCTGTCATCCAACCTGACGATACGGCCGTTATTTTATTTACATCTGGCACAACAGGAAAACCAAAAGGGGCAATGCTCACTCATGTTAACCTATATTCAAATGCAAGAGACATTGCGGAGTACCTGTCAATTGATGAGAAGGACAAGGTGATTGCTGCTTTGCCGATGTTCCATGTGTTTTGTTTGACCGTCTGTATGAATGCCCCTTTGATTCATGGAGCGACCATCTATGTCCTGCCGCATTTCAGCCCATCAGAGCTTTTACGAATGATGGAGAAAGAAAAGCCAACGCTATTTGTTGGTGTTCCAACCATGTATAACTATTTATACCGCCAGGACGGTCATGAGGAAGCGATGAAGTCGGTGAGGATTTGTATATCAGGCGGTGCGTCCATGCCTGTTGCTTTACTTCACGGTTTTGAAGAAAAATTCGGTGTCACGGTGCTAGAGGGTTATGGATTATCAGAGGCTTCTCCAGTGACGGCATTCAATCCCCTTGATGGAAAAAGAAAACCAGGCTCAGTCGGCACTGATATTATGAATGTGAAAAATAAGATCGTGAATGAACTTGGAGAGGAAGTTGGACCAAACGAAGTCGGAGAACTGATCGCAAAAGGGCCAAACATTATGAAAGGCTATTATCAAATGCCAGAAGACACAGAAGCAGCACTGAAAGATGGCTGGCTGTACACAGGAGATTTGGCAAGGAGAGATGAAGACGGATATATTTATATCGTCGATCGAAAAAAGGACATGATTCTCGTTGGCGGGTATAATGTCTATCCAAGAGAAGTAGAAGAAGTGCTTTATCAACATGAAGCTGTAGCAGAAGCCGTTGTCATCGGTGTGCCCGATCCAAACACAGGAGAGGCTGTTGTCTGCTACATTTCCCCTAAGAAACATGCTCACATCAATCAAGAAGACATCATCACACATTGTTCACGCTATTTGGCAAAATATAAGCAGCCCCAAACGATCCATTTCATTGATGATATTCCAAAAAACACGACTGGCAAAATTTTAAGAAGAGCGCTAAAGGATAAGTACCAAGCAGAAACAAGTAAATAAAAAAAGAGTCTCTTCTTATGAAGTGGCTCCTCAGCGTGTAGACAAACCCTCGCATTCTTTGTCAGTCCTGCGTGCTTGGTTCACATTCGCTCCGCACCTCCTAGACTGCAAAGGTTTTCTATCACGCTGAAAAGAAGACAAGGGGATAAAATAAAGTTCATTTTATCCCTTTGTCAACAATCTAGGGAGACTCTTATGAAGAGTCTCCTTTTTGAATCGCTTCTTGTACCTGTTTTCGAAAGGAATTTGACTGTTTTTGATTTAATTCATAATAGGTGCCGTCTACTAAAAAAACAACTTGAGAGCGGTTGGTCCATAGCTGAAAAGAAGTGCCATTTGTCCGTCCGAACATGACCTTGGCGATATAATCTGGCTTTTTTACATTCTTTTTGAGATGGCTGCTTGTTTGTTTCCCTTTGTTTAATTGTTCAATTAGATCCTCAGTTGTATCTTTATCATCTATTTCATAAGAAATGGACTGGTTCGTCGGTGCAAGCAATAATTTCTCTGCTCGATTTTCATCGAAGATGTCACTTGTCCGGCTGAACACATAAAAGAAGGTAATCAGTAAAAGCCCAAAGATCACAATTCCTGCAAGGATTTTCTTCATGATGAACCTCCAACTCACTTTTTTATAGTTAGTTTCTCCGATTTTTGAACAGCATAATCATTTTTTTCACTCAAGCTTTTTCAGATAGGGCATGCTATGATGGAGCCACATGAGACAGGTTCTAAACAAAAACGTGCGTGATTACAATAGAGAGAGAAATGGAAAGGAGGCTGACCAGTGCGAGTACGCAAATGGATAGCTCTTGCAACGGTAGCATACATATTGTACGGTCTTTTTATTTATTCTTACTTATTTCTAATGGGGGATTCATCTGTCCCTGACAGTGTGAAAGGGACAAGTGCAGACCCGCATACATTTATGACAAGCAATGAGCTTTTGATCAGTGGAAATTACTCGAACATTCGTAACCTGTTGTACTTTATGACAATTCCTTTAGATTGGTATGTCTTTTTCCTTTTGCTCATTTCAGGATTTTCAAGGAAATTAGCAGATTGGAGCTTGGCAGCAGCTCGTTTTGACCTTTTGAGCAAACTTGTGTATGTGTTTGTGCTGTCATTTTTGACGATGCTGATCACATTGCCGGTCAAGTGGGTGAGCTACCAGTTGTCCTTGAACTACGGTGTTTCAGCACAAAGCACGGCAAGTTGGCTAAAAGACCAAACGCTTGATTTTTGGATTCAATATCCACTGCTTGTTCTATGCGCGATTGTGTTCTTTTGGCTCATTCAAAAGAAAAGGAAGTATTGGTGGCTGTATGCTTGGTGTTTAACCGTTCCAGTTACTCTATTTCTCTTCTTTATACAGCCGGTCGTTATTGATCCACTCTACAATGATTTTTACCCATTGAAGAATCAAGCGCTTGAGAAAAAGATATTAACTCTTGCAGAGAAAGCACACATTCCAGCAGATCATGTATATGAAGTCAACATGTCAGAGAAAACAAACACGATGAATGCTTACGTCACAGGAATTGGTGAAAATAAGCGTATTGTTTTGTGGGATACGACACTTCAAAAGCTGAAAGACCGTGAAATCTTATTTATCATGGCGCATGAGATGGGACATTACGTGATGAAGCATGTGTATATCGGTTTAGCAGGATATTTAGTGCTGTCTCTGGTTGGATTTTTTGCCATTGACCGTCTTTATTTTTCCCTTTACCAAAAAGGCGCTTCTCCATTTCGTCTGAAGGCACCACATGACGTTGCTGCTCTTCCGCTTCTGTTGATCATTGTATCTATGTTGTCATTTGCTGCTTCTCCTTTTACAAATGCTGTGTCAAGACATCAAGAACGTGCAGCTGATGAATATGCCGTGAATTTGACGAAAGATGGAGAGGCGGGGGTGACGTCATTTCAAAAGCTTGCAAAATCAGGGCTTTCCCAAGTCAATCCGCCACTTTTAGTGAAAATATTCCGCTATGGACACCCAACGATGATGGAGAGAATCATCGATATGGAAAAAGCCGCAAAAAAAGAGGAAACATCGAAAAAGCAATAAATAAAAAATCCGGCTCAGTTCGCCGGATTTTTTTGTCACACTTATTTTAGTTAGAAGCCGCTTGAACGTTAATTAATCCTTTTCCATAATAGAACGAATTACCAAGCGGTGTTGCCGTATTTTCTAAGCGCTGACGAACCTGAGACGTTGATAGATTCGGATACTTAGACAGGATAAGCGCTGCTGCTCCTGCTACATGAGGAGATGCCATCGATGTTCCCGTATAAGATGTATATCCACTGCTTGGTACTGTACTTAAAATCGATGTACCAGGTGCAGAAACATCTAATTCAGGACCTGCGCTAGAAGACGAGTTTCTGACATTGTTGCTGTTCACGTTGGCAACAGCAATTGTAGAGTCGTATTTTGCAGGATAGCCAACGGTGCTAGTAGAGCCAGTTGAACCTGAATTCCCTGCTGCGGCAACGACAACTACTCCGCGGTTATTCGCTGTGTCTACAGCATTTTTAAGCGCTGTGGAGCCGTTTGGTCCGCCTAAGCTCATATTGATGACATCCATGTTATTGGCAACAGCCCATTCAATACCGCTGATAATCCAGCTGTATTGTCCATCGCCGTAACGATCTAATACTTTAACGGCATACAAGGAGGCGCTTGGCGCAACCCCAAGAACACCAATCGTGTTATCAAGGGCAGCAATGGTTCCGGCTACGTGAGTTCCGTGTGATTGAAAGTCTTGTGTGGCATTTGGCTCTGAAGGGACGAAGCTAGCACCGCCTGCAACATTTAAGTCAGGGTGTGCGGCGTGGATTCCAGTATCAAGGACAGCTACTTTGACGTTAGCACCTTTATAACCTTGAGCGTGTACGGCTGGAGCTTTGATTTGAGGGATACCATAAGGGACGGTTTGGGCATATGCTTCTGCTTTGTGGTCTTCTTCTACATAAGCAATGCTAGGGTCGTGTTCAAGTTTTTTTGCGGCTTGTTCAGACATCTTCACTTGTGCAGCATTAATGAGGCGGTATTGTTTTTCTAATTTCCCACCATTTTGTGTCACTGCTTGTTTCTTAGAGCTGTTTGTGGTGGCAGAAGCTTTAAAGCCGACAATATAGCTTTTTTCGCTTTCTGACTTTGAGGCAGTCTCGGCATTTGCCATCGAGCCTCCAAACCCTGCTGAAAACAGAAGAGGGACAGCCAATAAAACACTTGTCATCACATTTTTCTTTTTCACGCACATTCCACATCCCTTTTTTCTTATTTCAGAATAATCATCCGTAGTCTATAAGAATGATCCGTTTGATTATTCTGTATTTTCAGTTTAATAGAGATAGGCAAATAAGAGTAGGCCCGAATTTTTGTGGAAGTCCTAGCGAAAAATAGGGAATTAAGTCACTTGGAAATGATGGTAAAATATGTTTATTCTATATTTCCAACGGTTTCCTATTAAAAAGGAATCGTGCTTTTTTTCTCATGGTCTATTTGAGGATAAACATTCGATACCCGAAATGCCATAAAATAGGTAGAAAAGGCTATCATCTATTTCGAATTTCGATATAAAAAAATATTATTTTATCATTGTTTTTGACATGAAAAAGAACCTGTTATGAAAACAGGTTCTTTAAGAAGGGGCAGATTGTGTTAAATGGCTGACCACGTTGTAATCGTTCACCTTCCATTCACCATCTGTCCATTCCACATAATTTAAGCAGGCATTCTCAAGTCTTGTATCCTTAATACCCATATGTTCGTCAGCTAGTGAGGTGAGTAAGGCATGGATGGCAGCACCGTGTGCTACGATTAGTACCCGTTGATCTGGGTAGGTTGCTCTCACTTTTTCGATACCTTCTAGCATTCGATCTTGAAGTGCCGATAGTGGTTCCATATTTGGATACTGTTTATTTGGAAACAGTTTCTGACGTTCCTCAAATGACATGCCTTCAGCGTCGCCATAGTCACGTTCAATAAAATCGTCCATGATTATGAGCGGTGCATGTACATGCTGTAAAATCAAATGAGCTGTTTCTTTTGCCCTTGATAGCGGACTGGAAATGACAACATCCCAGTGGGCATCTTTTAAGTAAAGACCGGTTTGTTCCGCTTGCCATTTACCAGTGTCATTTAAAGGGATATCTGTTCGTCCTTGAATTCGTTTTGCTGCATTCCAATCGGTTTCTCCGTGTCTGACTAGGCAAATTGCTGTCAATCAAATCCCGCCTTTTCTATCTTTTCCTCTATTATACTAAAACAGAAGAAGAATGACTGGATCAGTGATTTGTCAGACTCGTTAAGGACTCGACCGAACTTGCCACTTGGGACACTGTTTGTTTGACTTCTTTCAATTCGTTTAGGAATGTTTGCAAATCTATTTCAATTTTTCCGTTTTGGTTTTTGCTTAAGTTCATGCTGCTGACGATATCATCGAATAGCGAGTTGATTTGGGTCATTTTTTCTTTACTGTCTGTCACAAGTAAATTCACATCAGCAATATGCTGTGACACAATGGCAATTTGTGAATTTGTGTTGTTGACGAGCTCAGATACAGTTGAAACCGTTTTCTTTGTATCCTCTGATAATTTGCGAACCTCATTTGCAACGACAGCAAAGCCTTTGCCATGTTCACCTGCTCGAGCTGATTCGATTGAAGCGTTTAAAGATAGTAAATTCGTTTGCTCCGCAATACCTGTGACGATCCCAAAAATTTGTTCAATTTGTTTCGCAATTTCTTCTAAGCGTTTAATTTCTGTTTCAATCTTTGTCATACTGCCGTCAATTTGGTTCATTTGCGTCTGCTGAATTTCTAACTCTTTTTTACCGCCAATTGATTTCTCTTCAACTTGTGCTGAGATCTTTGTGCCAGCCTGTGACATATCCGCCATCTCATCAGATTTTGATACAAGTTTGTCCACTGCATTTGTTGTGTTTGAGAAGAGAGAAGCAAGTGAATTAGATGTTTCTGTAATTTTTGTATGAAGCTCTTTTTGCTGTAGTTCTGCTTCATCACGAACTTTAGAGTATTCATTTTGGAACGTATCTAGGACAAGCTGTTGCTCTAGATTTAAAATTTTCGTCGTCGCCTTCACTGCCGTCTGATATTCTTTGAAATCTTGGATATGCTGGGCAAATAAATCCATTATGGATAGCAATAGGTCTTGGAAGGCTGCCATATACCATTTAGGTTGAAGTCCAATTCTTAAATGAACTTGTGCAATTTTAATTCTTTTGGCCACATAAGATTCGTCAATCACACCGGCAAACATTTCACTAATATGAATGCGTAGTGTTTTCTTTAGACGCTCGACTGAGCTGTTATCTTGAATGATGTGCATCAAGGAAGACTCGACTTCTAGGTTTTTATAAAATTTATCGACGATATGTTCAATTTCATCTTGAACGATTGGATTCAGCTGTTTCAAGATAAAAAGGTCTTGCTGCGTCAAATCAATCATTTTAATTTGTTTGGCAATGTCCGTATTCTCCGGAAAATTGATTCGTTTTATCCCATCATCCTGCTGTGTGAAAAAAGCAGTGTTTTTCTTTTTACTCTCTTTTTTAAATAACAATGTGTTTGTCCCCCCATGATCATCAAAAATATCAGACTTTATGTTTTTTATCGGATAATATTGGATTTTTTAAAGGGGAAACAGTGAAATTTTACTGTTCTTTATATGACCTTTTTAGTGGTTTTTTCGCCGGACCTTCTACTACTTCTCCCGTAATGGAGAAACGAGACCCGTGACAAGGACAGTCCCACGTGCGGTCACTATTATTCCACGCGACTTCACAGCCTAAATGAGTACAAGTTGTATCGACAAGAAAGATATCGCCGTCCTCTGACTTAAAAGCGCCACATTTTTTGTGCTCATAAGATACAATGCCGCCTTCACCCGGTTTTAAATCATCAATTGTTTGATCAGCTCGCTTTAATTTACCGCTGATCAGCTTCGCTGCAACATTGGTGTTTTCTTTAATAAAGTCTTTTACGAATGCGTCTGACACGAGTCTTGATGGAGTAAAGATGGATTCGTAAGGATTCGATTTTCCTTCGATCAAATCTCCGATCAGTGTCGCTGCTACGTGGCTTGTGGTCATGCCCCATTTTCTAAAGCCTGTTGCAACAAAAATATTCGAATGATGTGTTGTCAGGCGGCCAATGTAAGGGATTTGATCCATTGTGACCATATCATGCGTGGACCAGCGGTAAAGGACTTCCGTTATACCAAGGGTGGCTTCACCAAACTTTTCTAGTGCTTCATAGTGTGCGGATTCATCTCCGCCTTGTCCGGTTTTATGGCCTTGTCCACCGATGAGCACGACATCTTCTCCATGGAATTTCGCCGTTCTTAATGAATGGGCAGGCTGATCAATTCCTAAGTACATGCCGTCTGGAAGCGGTTTTTTTGTTTTGGCTGCGACGACATAAGATTGCTCAGGATGGATTCGTGTGAAATACAGTCCTTTGCCATCGTAAAAAGGAAAGTGTGAGCATGAAATGATAGAGCGCCCCATCAGATGATGACCACTTTTTGTGATGACAGCAGGGTGTTTTCCTTCTTTTACATCGACTGCCGCTGTCTGTTCAAATATGCGCACGCCTCGGTCAATGAGCTGATCGATCAGTGCATGAAGATAATGAAGAGGATGAAATTGTGCCTGCTGCGTCATGGCGAGGGCTGCCTTAATGCCAGCATCAAACGGGAGCGCTGTTATCCATTCGCGATCGATACCGAGCTGTTTGTACGCATCTAATTCCTTCTTTAACTTTTTGACGCCGTTTTCTTCTGTTGTATAAAGATAAGCATCTTTTACCTCAAGATGACAATCAATGTCATACTCTTTCACACGTGCTTGGATGAGTTCCTTTGCTTTTTCATTTGCTTCTACATATAAACGGGCTTTCGGCATACCAATATGCTGAATCAGCTCATGATAGTAAACATCATGCTGGGAGGTAATTTTCGCTGTTGTATGTCCGGTGGTTCCTTGCAATACTTGATCAGCATCTATGATGATGACATCCAGTCCGCGTTCTGTCATTTCAAATGCAGTAGCGATACCGGTAATACCAGCACCGACAATGATGACATCTGCTGTAAGATCTTCGCTGACAGTAGGAAAAGAGGGCTTCTCACTATCAGCTAGCCATAATGACTTTGCTTGTTCCGATCCTTTATGTTCTTGTTCCATGTTGTCGCCTCCAGTCACTTATTGTGTATAATTTTTCCACGATGCTGAAAATCATACATTTTAATGAAAACAAGAGCGAAATACATAAAAAAATGAGCAACACATAAAAATAAACGAGATAAAAAGGAAGGAGTGGTCTGACGTGTCAACAAAGCAGCCAAAGAAAACGTTACCGCCTCAGCATCAGAACGAACGTCCAGGACTTGAATATAAAATGAACCCTAGACCTATCTTTGATCGAGAGGTGCAAGGCAAAAAGCTGACAGGGAAAACGGCGATTGTCACAGGTGGAGACAGCGGGATTGGAAGAGCAGTATCTGTCTTATTTGCGAAAGAAGGAGCCAATGTAGCGATTGTTTATTTGAATGAACATCGTGATGCGGAAGAAACGAAGGACTATATTGAAAAAATGGGAGGTCGCGTTATCTTAATAGCAGGTGATCTAGGCGATGAAGCTTTTTCACACGAGGTCGTCAAACAAACAAAAGATGCTTTCGGTTCGATTGATATTTTGGTCAACAATGCAGGTGAACAGCATCCGCAAAAAAGCATTGAACAGATTACCTCTCACCAGCTTCTTCGGACATTTCAAACGAATATATTTGCCATGTTCTATTTAACAAAAGCGGTGCTCCCTCATTTAAAAAAAGGAAGCAGTATTATTAATACAGCATCGGTCACTGCTTATAAAGGTCATGAAACCTTAATTGATTATTCATCGACAAAAGGGGCGGTTGTAACGTTTACAAGATCATTATCTCTATCTCTTATCAAACAAGGGATTCGGGTAAATGGGGTAGCGCCTGGACCGATTTGGACACCGCTGATTCCATCCACTTTTACGGAAAAGGAAGTGTCTGAATTTGGTGGTGATGTCCCAATGGAGCGGCCTGGTGAGCCAGTAGAGTTAGCACCGAGTTATTTATTTTTAGCGAGCGAAGACTCTTCTTATATGAATGGACAAATGATTCATGTGAATGGCGGAACCATATTAAATGGATAAAAACAAAAAACTTGCGGTAAAGAGACAAGTTTCTGTCTCTCTGCCGCAAGTAAAATCATCATGATTGATGTAAGCAATGTTCTGCATATTGAGCTGACAGGTCATTAAAACGCTTTTCATCACGCTGATCTAGCGCCTTGTCAATCTCTTCTCTAAGGAAGGTTAAGCGCTGTTTATAAAGCGCCTCATCTAAAACCATTTGAATATAAATGTCTAAAATAGTAACGCCATTCTCTTCGGTTTTTTGGGTGTTGCGGGACTTCATGAGCTCAGCATACGTTTTTTTCTCTTTCATAAAGAATCCCCCCGATGCCTTTTTTATAGTATATGGATTGGCGGAGAAAAAATCAACAAGAATTTATAATTTTTAGACAATTTATTTTTGAGCCATATCGACACCCCTTGTCCAGTCGACAAGATGCGATATATCTTTAAAAATGGCTTTTAGATAGATCGAATGTACTAAATAACATGATAAAAAGATAATTTTAAATAAATATTGAAAAAATCCTGTCGTTTCTTATACGTTGGTGATAGATTAATAGTATCTAAAATAACCAAAAATTAACACAGGAGGAAATGAAGTGTCAGGAATTAGTGAAACACCATTAGATTCATACGTCATTAATCAAACAACAATGGCGGTCCTTCCGGTTGAAGAAGGAAAACGAGTATATTCAAAAGTGATCGAAAGAGAGACAAGCTTTTACGTTGAATTAAAGCCGCTGCAAATTATAGAACGTAGTTGCAGGTTCTTTGGCTCAAGCTATGCAGGCAGAAAAGCGGGAACATATGAAGTAACAGGTATATCACACAAGCCTCCCATCGTCATTGACTCATCCAATCATCTGTATTTCTTCCCAACCTATTCATCCAACCGCCCTCAATGCGGATGGATCTCCCACAAATACATTCATATCTTTCAGGAATCATCCCTCGGAGACACGGTTGTTACTTTTACAAATGAGCAATCGGTCAAATTAGATGTCTCATATAAGTCATTTGAGAGTCAGGTACACCGAACAGCGTATCTCCGAACGAAATTTCAAGATCGACTTGATGGAGGTCTTCCTAAGAAACAAGAATTTATGCTGTATCCAAAGGAACAGCAGCTCAACCTTGTGTATGATTTTATCTTAAGAGAACTTCGTAATCGTTATTAGTGAGAGACCAGCGGCAGACAGCCGCTGGACTGCTTACTCATCGTCATCACTTTTTTGCAGAAAAAACCATTGATTATCGTATAAAAAAGTATATAATTTATCTATATCATATAATTTTTTATATAACGAAAGGGGTCATGGGGATGATGTATGAAGAACTGGATACGCCGGCACTACTCATTGATAAACGGGTGATGATGGAGAATGTAGTGGCGATGCAGCAATACGCAGACCGTCAGCATGTCAAATTGCGCCCTCATACGAAAACTCATAAAACGCCTGCACTTGCCAAGCTGCAGGAAGAGAAAGGTGCATCTGGCATTACGGTGGCGAAAGTAGGAGAGGCTGAAGTAATGGCAGCCCATGGGCTCAAGGATATTTTTATCGCCAATCAAATTGTAGGTGAGATTAAACTCAAGCGGATTCGTAAACTGGCAGAGTTGATACAGATTTCATTCGGTATAGATTGTGTTGAGCATGTGAAGCAGATTGAGCAAGTCTTTTGTGAATCAGAGAAAAAAGCGGAGGTTTTAATTGAGATAGAGGTTGGAGAGGGAAGGTCTGGTGTCATTGATGAACATGATTTCTGCCACATATTAGAGGCGATTCAAACAAGTGATGCCGTTCATTTAAAGGGGATTTTTTCTCATGATGGTCATACGTATCAAGCGGAAAGTAAAGCACATTGCCGGACATTATACAAGGAGGCTGTAAATCGAACGCTCCGTTTTGCGCAGATTGCAGAAGAAGCTGGTATGCCGCTAGAGGTCGTCAGTATTGGATCAACACCGCCATTTTTATTTCAATTTGATATTCCAAAAGGAGTCACAGAAATACGGCCAGGCACATACATCTTGATGGATGCTTCCCAGTCCAATGTAATCGGCACATATTCACATTGTGCAGCATCTGTGCTGACAACGGTCATTAGTAAACCGACAGAGCGCCGGGTGATTACAGATGTAGGGGCCAAAGGGCTGACGGCACAAACGCGTACAAAAGGGCTGACCAAAACAGAGGGCTTAGGCAAAGTGAAAGAATATGATGATGTATTTGTTTCTAGCGTATTTGACGAGCATGCCATTATCTATCATGAAGGCTTTCGTCAAAGTGTACAGATCGGTGAGAAGGTGCAAATGATTCCGAATCACATCTGTCCTGCTGTGAATCTTCATGAAAAAGCATACCTCATTCAAGATGGCGAAGTGGTAGAAGAGCTGGAGATTGCTTGTAAAGGAAAGCTGCAATAAATGGGTAGGATCATAGAGGGAGTTCCCGCTATGTAGAGCAGAATATAAGGCAGCTTCCATGCTAAGAAAGATCATCATTTAAAATCCATACATCTAAGAAAAAGGCGCCGAAAGGGGTCTTTTTTATTTGAGAAAAAATGACGAAGATGAAATAGATTGAAACCAAATGTGCCTTTCTCGTCGTCTATTGACTGTATCATCATGAAATGGCAGGGAAATGTGAACCATTAGAAGGATTTTCATTCATTTCCGCATAAATCACAGAAGTGATACATGCGGTCTGTTACAATAAAAATAAGTCATTTCTTGCAAGGTGTTCGTATGAGGTAAAAGTTGATCATATTTGACCGATATGAACAAATGGGAAAGAGAAATGGGGGCCGTGTATGAAAAAACGATGGCATTTGATGCTGCTATTTACCGTGACAGTGACACTACTCACAGCCTGCAATCAAGCAGGTCAGCCGCCTTCAAAACAAAACACAAAAGAAGCTGCGTATGAACAATGGGTTCAGCGTTATATGGATGAGTTAAATGAAGCATATGAAAACATGACCGATCAATTTATTTCAGATGGACACGGAAAAATTCAAGTGAATGAAAAATTGACAAAAGCGACGAAAGCATTCGACCGTGTCATTCAAAAAGGGCTTACTCATCAAGAAGTGCCAGCTGTGTATCAAAAGGCAGACAAACAATTAAAGACAGGTCTTGCTTCATTTGAAAAAGGAATTAGCAAGGTAGAGCAGCTGTTAAAGCGTCCTGATCAAGAAAAGCTGTTTATGTCAGCCACTCAACATTTTCAAGATGGATTGCAAGAGACAGCCTCTTTCATTGAAGAAGTGGGAAACGTTCAGCAATCACAATGAAAAGCCTGGAAGAGAGACTTCCAGGCTTTTTTAGATGTGCAGTGTTTGCTTTAATCGGCGAACACCTTCTTGAATCATGGCTTCATCCGTACAGGCAAAACCAAGCAGCAACCCTTTCCTTTTGCTTTCATAACAATAGGGGCTTAATGGATAAATGCCGACACCTGCCGCTTTTGCGGCCTCAATCGTACCTTGTTCATCAAAGTCTGGTGTTCCTTCCAAAAAGACGTGAAGGCCTGTATCAGTTCCATATAAACGGAAGTGTTTGTCAAAGTGATGTGTCAAAAGAGCATCCATCATCGCTGCCTGCCGTTTTTTATACACCTGTCTCATCCGCCTGACATATCGCGTAAACTCTCCTTCTCTGAAAAAAGAGGCAAGAGTGATTTGCTCCATGATCGGCAGCTGTCTTTGAATAAGTGATTGCAGTGCAGCGATTTCTTTGATGACTGCTTTGGAGCCGATGATGGCAGCAAGGCGGATGCCTGGAGCAAGTACCTTGGAAAAACTGACAATATAGATCACATGATCGGGTGCTTCTGAAAATAAAGAAGGAAGCGGTCCGCCATGATAACGATAATCCCCATCAAAATCATCTTCTAATATGTAAGATTGAGCCTTCGCAGCAAACTGCAGCAGCTCCCGTCTTCTATTGACGCTCATACAGACTCCGGTTGGCCGCTGATGAGAGGGCGTTACAGCGATCAGTTTTGTACGTTCTGGCAATGTATTCACCATCATTCCTTCTTCATCGACTGGTGCGGGGTAAATAGTCATTTCGCGATGTAAAAAGGACAACCTAGCTCCAGGAAAACCAGGATCTTCAACTGCGACTGTATCTCCTTTTTTGAGCATGACTTGTGAAATTAAGTCAATGGCTTGTTGTGTGCCCCCTGTTAACACCATTTGGTCTTCTTCTATATCAATGCCGCGTTCAACCGATAAGTATTGGCGAATCTCTGAACGCACTTCCCATAATCCATGCGGAGAAGAATAGCCCCAATCTTTCATATTTAAGCGCTGTAATGCTTTTAGAAGCGAGCGTTTCCATATGTTTTGAAAATGGTCGTCGATGGCTGGTTCTTGATGGCGGAAATCAATCTCAAGTGTGTCATGAAATTGATTGGCCGAGAGCCAGTGATCCATTTGTTTTTCAGCCTCGTCAAAGTGAGGTCTTATCGGAAGTGCAAAAGGCGGTTCGTTTTGATGTGGGGGAGAAGCAGCATAGTGATTACTTGAAATGACCTTTGTTCCGCCTCTTCTAGAGGTGCTGACATAGCCTCTTGCCAGCAGTTCATCATAGGCAAGCTGTACGGTGGATCGAGATACGTTGAGCTCTTGTGCTAATACTCTTGACGGAGTCAACTGATCATCAGGATTCAGTGTGTTTGTATGAATTTTTTGAATGATGCCATTGACGATTTGCTGCCAGAGCGGGGTAGAGCTGGAACGGTCTAAATGAATGTACACAGTGCACCTTCTTTCCTTTATCATGTCATCATTGATGATGACATGGAATTATGGACTGGTCAATAGCTTCATTTTTGGATGTGGGAAGAAATCCAAATGATGTGTACACTGGTTCATATCATTTACACAGAGGAGAGAGTCCCATGATTCCTGCATCAAAAGAAGAAACAGCACAGCTATCTATGATTCCGTTTGTATTCGTTTTATTTAGCCTTTTTATGATTACAACAGCAGTGAACCTGCAAGTCCCTCTTTATACGGAATATGCAGAGCAGGCAGGATACGGAAAGGCGTCAACAGCCCTGGTGTTTGCTGCGTATGTTTTCGGACTGATTCCAGTATTACTGTTACTTGGCGGCATGTCTGACCGGGCTGGACGAAAACCGATTTTATTGATCGCACTTTGCTTTTCATTATGTGCCACCCTGCTCATGATCGTGCATCCGACCATACAAAGGCTCTTTGTCGCCCGGCTGCTGCAAGGAGTGGGACTTGGATTAAGTGTTGGCACATGTACTGCCTACTTGATTGCTTTATATCCAGAGAAATCGGGCTGGATCCCAACGTTTATCGCATTATGCAGTTCGATTGGATTTGGGGGAGGTGCTCTTTTTACAGCGATTCTTTCTTTTGAGCAAGTGTCACTGACGCCTCTTAGCTATTGGATTGTGTTGGTCTTGATTATGTTGACGATTGTTGCTGTATTCTTTTTGGTGCCGCCTGTACAAGGGGAGGCAAGTAAACCGCTAATGAACATGCCGAGGTTTCCAAAAGGGACAATGCCTGCGAACATAGCCATTGCTATCGCATGGTCTGTGTGTGGTCTTGTCATTTCGATTTTGCCAGCACAGCTTAAATTAAATGGCTATGAATTGTGGGTAGGTCCAGCGCTGTTTTTTATTAATATGGCAGGTGTTCTGATGCAGCCTTTTGTCCGAAAGATGAATAGCAGTGCAGCGCTTCGTATCGGTTTTATTTGTCTTCCATGTGGATATGGCCTGCTGTTATTCGGTGCTAATAGCGGGTCCATATTCCTTGTCCTTGCTGGAACTCTTTTAGCGGGCACAGCTTGCTATGGATTTACTTACTTAGGAGGTCTCCAGCTGATTGTTGAGAAAGGGAAGAAGGAAGCGGCTAGAGCCGTTGCTGGATATTACTTGTTTGCGTATCTAGGTCTTGGCATACCAAGTGTGTTCGTTGGTCTCTTTGCTGATATGTACGGTACTCAGACAGTGTTAACGCTCTTTTTCATGCTCGTGTTGGCTGCCTGTCTGATCTTGTTTAGTTTAAGTTTCAGAGAGAGGCAAAAGTGAAATGGATTCTTTCTCTTTCCTCTCCAATTCGTTTAAAATAAAGACAGAAGAGGGGGAGGGAAATGAGAAAAGTACAGCTAAATGGTGCGATGTGCAGATCACAAGAGGAGCTTCATGATCAACTAAAAACAGTGTTACAACTTCCTGATCATTACGGGAAAAATCTTGATGCCCTTTGGGACTGTTTAACAGGAGAAGTGAGTATGCCTGTAGAGCTCACGTGGATTCATTATCAAGCAAGCAAAGACGAGCTTGGTGATTATGCAGAGAATTTGCGACAGTTATTTCAAGAGGCTGAAGAGGAACTGCAAGGGCAGTTTCAATTGAATATTGAAGCGTAAAAAAGCAGCTGATCCCAAAAGCTGTTTTTTTATGCGGTTTTCACCCTTTCTCATTCTACTATTGAATATTTCACTAAATATGATAATATATGAACTGCCGCTTAATTGATAATGATAATCATTTGTGGCAGAGAGCTTGATAGAAAGTGTGAACCCTGTATGAAGTTGTACCAATTAAGTTTGTTGTTTGTGTGTTTGGCATGTGCGTCGCTGTTTGTCGGAGTACAGGACCTGTCTCTTTTACAGTTGTTTCATCTATCAGATGAACAAATGAACACCTTATTTTCAAGTCGCATCCCGCGGCTGATGAGTATTGTGCTTGCTGGCATGAGCCTGAGCTTATGCGGTTTTATCATGCAAAGCATGACGAGAAATAAATTTGTCTCTCCAACGACTGCAGGAACAATGGATTGGGCCAAGCTGGGTATTTTAACCGCTATGCTTGTTTTTACACAGGCAAGCCCGCTGATGAAAATGGCGATTGCGTTTTTATTTACGTTAGCTGGCAATCTATTATTCTTAAAAATTCTACGCCATATTAAGGTGAACGATACGATCTACGTACCGTTAGTCGGCTTAATGTTTGGCGGAATTGTTAGTTCAATTTCCACGTTTATAGCCTATAAATATGATTTGATCCAAAACGTATCCGCATGGCTGCAAGGAGATTTTTCTCTTATTGTTCAGGGGCGTTATGAACTGCTCTATGTGAGTGTTCCTCTATTGATCATCGCGTATTTATATGCTGACCGCTTTACAGTGGCTGGTATGGGTGAGAGCTTTGCCGTCAATTTAGGTTTAACGTATAAACGTGTCATGGCAGTTGGTTTGGTGATTGTTTCGATGATTACTTCTGTAACGATTTTGACTGTTGGCATGCTGCCATTCCTCGGCTTAATCATTCCGAATATTGTATCGATCTACCGAGGGGATCACTTGAAAAAAAGCCTGCCGCATACGGCTTTATTAGGGGCCATTTTTGTGCTCATATGTGACGTGCTCGGAAGGGTGATCATTTATCCATATGAAATATCTGTTGGGCTTATGGTCGGCATCATTGGAAGTGCGATCTTCCTGTACATGTTATTAAGGAGGAAGCGCTATGCATAAGAAACGAACATTATTTCTCATTGCAGCCATTGCAGCCGTATTCGTTGTCATCTTCGTCACCTTTCAAATGGGGTACTGGGAGTACACAGTGCCGAGCCGTTTAAAAAAGGTGCTTGCCATGACTTTGACAGGAGGCGCAATTGCCTTTTCCTCTGTTGTGTTTCAAACATTGACTAATAACCGAATCTTAACGCCAAGCATTTTAGGGTTAGACGCGCTTTACTTGTTTTTGCAAACGGCGATTATTTATCTTTTTGGTTCGACCAACTTGATGATCGCGAATAAGAACCTGAATTTCTTTCTCTGCGTTGGATTAATGATTCTTTTTTCTGTGCTTCTCTATACGGTCATGTTCAAACGCAAAAACAAGCATATTTTCTTACTCCTGCTTGTCGGGATTGTGTTTGGAACATTGTTCAAAAGTCTTTCTTCCTTTATGGAAATGCTCATTGACCCGAATGAATACCAAGTCGTACAGGACAAGTCCTTTGCCAGCTTTAATCACATGAACACAGATATTTTACTCTTCGCTTCTCTTTTATTTGCGGCACTTTGTCTTTATATATGGACCTTCCGCGCGAAATTAGATGTCATGTCGTTAGGAAAGGAACAGGCTGTGAATCTTGGGATTGACTATGACGGGATCACAAAAAAGATGCTGATCGTCATTGCCATCCTTGTTTCGATTGCGACGGCCCTCGTCGGCCCGATTACGTTTCTTGGCTTACTCGTCGTCAATGTGGCAAGAGAGCTGTTTCGTACATATCGGCACACGTACTTGCTATTAGGCTCGTTTTTCATTAGTGTCATTGCGCTTGTAGGCGGGGAATTTCTTGTGGAAAAGGTATTTACGTTTCAAACACCGCTTAGTGTGCTGATTGATTTAGTCGGCGGACTGTATTTTATTTATCTACTTTTAAAGGAGAGTCGTTCATGGTCGTGATGAAGGGAGTCAGTAAGACATATAACGGAAAAACAGTGCTTCACGAAACAACTGTCAGTGTAAAAAAAGGACAGCTGACCTCTCTCATTGGTCCAAATGGCGCAGGCAAAAGTACGCTTTTGTCCATCATGAGCCGCCTGATTCAACCTGATACTGGGGAAGCTTATTTAGAGGACAAACCTTATCGTGCTTACTCTCCTCAGGAGCTTGCGAAAAAAATGAGCATCTTGAAGCAGTCGAACCACATGAGTGTGCGTCTGACCGTTCGTGAGCTTGTCAGCTTTGGCCGCTTTCCTTACTCTCAAGGCCGCTTGACAAAAGAAGATGAGAACATGATTGATGTGTCTCTTCAATACATGAGACTTGTCGAAATCCAGCATCAATATTTAGATGAACTAAGCGGCGGACAAAGGCAGAGAGCCTTTATTGCCATGGTGCTGGCTCAGGATACGGATTATATTTTCTTAGATGAGCCTTTAAATAATTTAGATATGAACCATTCAGTTGAAATGATGAAGCTGTTTCAGCAGCTCGTGAAAGATCTTGGAAAAACGATTGTTGTTGTTCTCCATGATATTAACTTTGCATCTGTCTATTCAGATCACATCGTTGCCTTAAAAGAGGGTCAGGTGATCAAAGAAGGAAGCGTTGATGAAGTGATTCAAACAGAAGCACTTGAACACATTTATGACATGCGCATACCGATCGAAGTCATTCGTGGTGAGCGTATTTGCTTATATTTTTCTTGAAAAAATGAAGAGGTGATCAATCATGAAAAAATGGATTTGGATGATAACAGTATTAACAGCGATTGCTGTCCTTGCTGCCTGTGGTAACCAAGGAAAAACAGCGGGAACGAATGAGGAAACCGTAACAGTAAAGGATATGTTGAATAAAGACGGTGTGAAGGTCAAGAAAAACCCGAAAAAAGTCGTCGTCTTTGATATGGGAAGTCTCGATACACTTGATAAGCTTGGTGTCAACGTGACAGCCTTACCAAAACAAGTGATTCCTCACTATTTATCTAAATATGAAAGTGACAAATATGAAAATGTCGGCGGGTTAAAAGAACCAAACTTTGAGAAAATTGCAGAGTTGAAGCCTGACTTGATCATTATTCAGCACCGTCAAGCAGATGCATTTGATGAATTTTCTAAAATTGCTCCGACGATTTATATGGATGTAGATAATGCAAACTATATGGATTCATTTAAAAAGAATGCTGAAACATTAGGAAAGATTTTTGATAAGGAAGACAAAGTCAAAAAAGAACTTTCTGCCATTGACCAAAAAGTGGCTGCATTAAAGAAACAAGCAAAAGAGTTAAAGAAAAATGGACTCGTCATCATGGCGAACGACAGCAAAATGACGGCATTTGGTCCTAAGTCAAGATATGGTCTGATCCATGATGTATTTGGGATCACACCAGCAGATCAAAAGCTAGAGCCATCTGATAAACATGGACAAAGCATTTCGTATGAGTATATGGTCAAAACGAACCCAGATTACTTATTTGTCGTGGATCGAGGCGCGGCGATTGGAGAAGAAACGTCTGCAAAACAGCTTGTTGAAAATGATTATGTGAAATCAGTCAAAGCGGTTAAAAACAATCATGTGGTGTATTTAAACTCTGACATGTGGTATTTAGCAGGCGGCGGCCTTGAATCATTGAATGCGATGATTGATGAAGTGAAAAAAGGAATTGAACAAAAGTAATGGATGAAAAGCTGCTCATTTTGAGCAGCTTCAGCGTGTAGACAAACCCTCGCATTCGGTGTCAGTCCTGCGTGCAGGTGCTCACGAATGTGAAATTCGCTCCGCGCCAGTACTCGTCCTTCCTAGACTGCAAAGGTTTTCTATCACGCTGAAAAGAAGACAAAGGGCTAAAATCAAGTTCATTTTAGCCCTTTGTCAGCAATCTGAAGCTGCTCATTTTGAGCAGCTTTTTTATTGTGGATACATAAAAATATGTTGCATGCAGGAAACTTTCATCAAAATATGTTATAGTGGAACCTACATTGTGAGACTAAGATAGAGTGAGGGTTCGGAAAGGATGAAGGAGAAAACAAGATCAAAAAGAAGGCTAAGACCTTGGGTGAAAGTCGTGCTGTTTATCATGGCATTTGTCATGATCATGGCAGTATCTGTCACAGGATACGCATACTATAAAATTTCAAAAGCGTCGAATAAAGCGCAAGTATCTTTAGAAAGAGGAGAGACCTCGCAAAAGCGTGTGAAAGCTTTTGATCCAGGAAAGGATAGCTTTTCGGTGCTGCTCTTAGGGATTGACAGCCGTCCAGGTGAAACGGTAGACGAAGCAAGAAGTGATGCGGTCTTACTGGCGACGGTGAATCGAACAGACAAAACGATCAAGCTCCTAAGTATTCCTCGTGATTCTTATGTTGATATACCGGGGAGAGGATATGATAAAATTGCTCACGCCCATGCGTTTGGGAGTGCAGATTTATCAGTCAAAACGGTAGAGAATTTGTTAAACATCCCGGTAGACTATGTGATTGCAGGAAACTTTAAGGCGTTTCAAGACATTGTCGATGAGCTAAATGGAATTGACGTAACGATTGAAGATGAAGGCATTGCAAAACAAATGGAAAAGGATTCAAAAGGAAAAGTTCATGTGGAAACAGGCACGCATACGCTCAGTGGTGAAGAAGCATTAGCGTTTGTGAGAACGAGAAAGGCAGATAGTGATCTCATGCGCGGAAAGCGCCAAATGGAAGCACTTCAAGCCATCTTTGAAAAATCCAAATCCATTTCTTCCATACCGTCTTATGACAACATCATTGATACACTTGGGGATAACGTCTCCACCAATTTATCCATGAAGCAGTTGATCGGTCTATTCCCTTTACTGAGTTCATTAAAATCAGTGGATACCATTCAGTTAAAAGGGCACGATTACCAGCCTGGGAATGTGTATTACTTTGAGTTAGATGGACCAGGATTAGAAGAAGTGAGACAAGAGCTGAGAAAACAGCTCGAATTGTCATAATGGAGAAAAAGCCTGCCGCTGTGGCAGGCTTCAGCGTGTAGACAAACCCTCGCATTCTTTGTCAGTCCTGCGTGCTGGTGCTCACGAATGTGAAATTCGCTCCGCGCCAGTACTCGTCCTTTCTAGACTGCAAAGGTTTTCTATCACGCTGAAAAGAAGACAAAGGGCTAAAATAAAGTTCATTTTAGCCCTTTGTCAACAATCTGGAGCCTGCCACTGTGGCAGGCTTTTTTTAATAATAGAGGGTTGCAGGCATCGTTGGGTACCACACACCATTTAAAGCAAGCGCCCAGCCATACACCTTTTGACCTGATTCAATCTTGTCCTTTACCGAAGTGAGTGCTTCGTATGAAAAGACTTGATAAGCCTGTCCGGTTTTTTTAGCGACAATGACCGATAGAATATTGTCATTGAATACACTTGGCTCTTCGTCCGTACTCGTCCAAGCAATTCGATTATAGTAATTCATGTTAAAAGGATTTTCGAGTGCTTTCACTTCAAACTTCACTCGTTTTCCAACGATAGAAACCGTTGTATAGGCTACACTTGTTATTTGTGCAGATGCTGCTGGGGCTTGTTTTCCTGTTTGCAGTGGTTCTAATGCTGACACTGTGCTTGGCACAAGTAATCCTGCTGCTAAGGTGAGTGCTGTTATTTTTTTGAACATGAGTTGAAACCTCCTATTTTTTGGTATAACAATCAATTCGCCAAAAACTGAAGAGTCCCTTCTATAAATGTAAAATATAACCATATTATTTTCCTGAATGGAGGAAATAATGGGTGAGCATTTCCTCTACACGATGACGTATACGGGGATTAAAATATTTATGCTTTTCTTCATAGCCATTTATCAGAAATAAATATGTCGTAAATCCTTCATCGTGTTCAATTTGCTGTACGTTCATTTTTTCTTTACGTAACTGTTGTTTCAGTTGATAAAGGGCTTTTTGTGCTTCTTTTAATGAAGAGGTGACTAGCTGAATATATGGTTCATTTAGTTTGAATGTTTGATGTTTTTTAAGGTACGTCAAATCACGATTGAGGATGGAGATGACCATTGGAAGAAAGATGGCCTGTTCCATCATCTGAAGCTGTACGCTTGATAATCTCGTCATGTCCATGCCTGCTTTCTTTATTTATAGAACATTTGTTCTTATTTATTATATCGGATGAGTTAAAAAATCTCAAGGGGGGCTGAGAGGGATTCATTTGTATATTTTTATGTTTTCCATGTAAAATGAAAGATAGACAAACCTTGAAGGAGTCAAATAAGTTGCCATTATTTCTTTCTATATTTACTCATGAAAATATCACATCATTTTTTGAAAGCTACAAGGCTTTTGGACCCATTGTGGCTATATTACTCCCTTTAATAGAAGCATTTCTACCGTTTTTACCTCTCGTGGCATTTGCGGTGGCCAATGCAAATGCTTTTGGGCTATGGGAAGGCTTTTTATTGACCTGGATTGGTGCAAGTGCAGGGTCTATCCTTGTCTTTTTACTGATCAGAAAATTTGGACAGATGAGGATGCTGAACTTTATTAGCAGACACCCTTCTATTCAAAAGCTAATGCTTTGGGTTGAAAAGCGGGGATTTGGTCCATTATTTATTTTACTCTGCTTTCCTTTTACACCTTCTGCTGCCGTTAATGTCGTAGCAGGTCTATCAAGAATCAGCGTCTGGCAGTTCTCATTAGCTGCTTTATCAGGGAAGTGTGTCATGCTCTTTATTATTAGTTTTATCGGCTATGACATTTCAGCTTTAGTAAAGAATCCGTTAAGAAGTGTTTTTGCGGTTCTAGTCATTGCTTTATTATGGTATGTTGGAAAGAGAGTAGAAAATAGGTTGAATATTCGGATGAGTCAGCGTGAGGACAAAGGAGGCTCTTAATGAAAAAGAAGCCATTGCTATGGTTCATGATTATTACATGCATCGTCTTGTTGTTCCAAGTAAAGAATTTCATGTTTGTCACGTACAAAGTAGAAGGGGTTAGTATGGACCCGACATTTACAGATGGAACAGAATTATTAATTAACAAGTTCTCGCCAAAACTCACGAAAATTAGCCGGTTTGACTATGTGTTATTTCATGGCCCTAAAAATCAAATCTTGATCAAACGGGTCATTGGACTTCCAGGAGAAACAATCAAATATGAAGATGATCAACTGTTTGTTGATGGTGTAAAATGGAAAGAGCCGTATTTAAAAGAGCAGAAAAAACATAAAATGGGCAACGTCCTAACAGGTGATTTTCAGCTGAAAGCCATCACCGGTCGTCAGAACATACAAAACAATCATTACTTCGTGATCGGAGATAATCGAATACATAGCTTTGACAGCCGGCATTTTGGAACGATCTCAAAGGATCAAGTAGTCGGTGTAAAAAGGAATCATGATGAATAAAAAAGAGCCGCTCTGCTTATGCAAAGCGGCTCAGCGTGTAGACAAACCCTCGCATTCGTTGTCATGTCTGCGCTCCAGTGCTCACGAATGTCAAATTCGCTCCGCTCTGGTGCTCGACCTTCCTAGACTGCAAAGGTTTTCTATCACGCTGAAAAGAAGACAACGGGCTAAAATCAACATCATTTTAGCCCGTTGTCAGACCATCTGAAAGCCGCTCTGCTTATGCAAAGCGGCTCTTTTTATTTAGCGGCTTTATAATCAGTCTGTCTTTTTGCCCAGACATGATGTAAGAAACGAAAAAATGGTGGCAGCATGGCGATGACCAAAATAATTCTAACGACTTGTACAGCCACAACAAATGTGGAATCCTCATGAAGTGTAACAGCTGTTGTGGCCATTTCCGCAATACCGCCAGGCGAAAAAGCAAGAATGGCCGTAATGACAGAAATACCTGTTATTTCTGCGATGGCAATTGAACTGAGAACGGTCGCAGCAATCAATCCGGCTGAGCTGACGACGGCCACAATCAAGGTATTTTTTAGCCCGACAAACATTTGTTTATTCATTTTTGACCCGATGGTTGCCCCTAGAAATACCTGTGACGCAATGTTCGCTTGGGCTGGCCAGTAAGGAATCAAATCATGACCTGTCAAGGCGCCTGCCCCTACTTGGAGAGCCGCCACACCTAACATACTGCCGATGAGCCAAGGGGCGGGAAAGTGAAGACGCACGGCTAGGCGTGACATCATCCATGCCCCTAAAATGAGTGCAGCAGTCCAAGAAATGTTTGATATTGTGAAAACGCCTGATGAGAAGGCGCTGCCTTGGGCGACTACCACATCTGATTGGCTTTTTGTATTTAAATAAAATACCGTAAATGGAATGGTCAGTACGACCATTAACACGCGTATCGTTTGTACAAGACTCACTACAGCTGTATTTGCTCCAACCTCTTGGGCGATGCCCGGCATAGCGGAAAGACCGCCGGGGGCAGTGCCTACAAAGCTGGTCAGCATATCTGTTTTACTCAGCTTCCATAAGACAAACCCGGAGAGCATGGCTAATAAAATAGAAAAAACGAGCATGAAACTCACGGGAAGCCAATTTTCAGCGAAAATGTGAAGGACTTTCATGTTCATTTTTTGTCCTAGTTCGATTCCGAGAATGAATTGACCAAGGAGTAGCCATCTGCTGTGAATACGTAAGGTATTCTTTCCTTTACGCTGAAACAGGGCGGGACGGCGCAGGGCAATAAATGCAGCTGTCATTAATGTGCCAATCATCCAGCCGATAGACATCCCTGTTAGAGACAAAAGGAATCCACCTAAACCGCTTACCGCAATCAAAATGAGATCGGTTCGAAGGCTGTTTCCTTGCTTCATCACGTATAAACCTTCTTCCTGTATATTTGTTCAGTAAGTGAAATGTTGTTATCTTCACTATAATACAAAAGTCTCTATAAATAAAATACGAATTTTTTTAGTATTTTCATAAGATTATCTTATGGTTAACTCTGTTAGAAAAGAGATTTTTTTGATATAAATGACATATAATTTTCGCCAAAAACAAATACAATATACAACGATTTTCCCCTATTTTTGTTATCTGTTGACTATCATTTTCAATTACACTACAATGCTTAGTGTGAGGTGATGACATGAAAATTCCTTCTTTTAAATATAACGAAAAGGGATTGAACCGCTTTTTCGGTCCTTTAGAAGGAAGGATTATGGAGATCCTTTATCAAGGTGAGGATATGCCGATTAAAGAGGTACAGCAGAAGCTGTCAGATGAGAAGCCAATTAATTTCAACACGGTCATGACGGTACTCAATCGATTAACCGAAAAAGGAATTGTGGAAAAGAAAACAAAAGGGCGTTCATCTATCTATAACCCTGTTTTAACAAAAGAAGAATTTCTAAATGAGCAAACGAAATGGATTACTCAAGGACTGATGGATGATTTCGGCCCCCTTGCAGTCAATCATATGGTGGACGCAATTGAAAGTGCTGATCCTGAATTACTGAAGGTACTCGAAGCAAGGCTTGCATCCAAAAAAGAGGAGAAACGACATGATTAAAATGAAGTCGAGTCTGCTGTTTTTAGGCGGTATATTGATTGGCTTAGTGATCTTTTACCAGATGGGCTATTATGTACTCTCAAGCTTTTTTGGCTGGAATCAAGCATATAACCTGATCCATGTATGTCAATCTGTTCTCGAATTTTATGGATTCACTCCTTTAAAGTATTTTCTGGATGCGTTCGTCTTGTATACGCTTGGTTTTGCCGTTTTCTATATGACAAAGCAGGTCAGAAAGTATCTTCATTTCAAAAGAAATATGATGATGGCAGTCGATCAACATGCAACGCAAAGTCTATCAGACAATTATAGAAATGAGATCATTGTGTTTCATTGCCATGAACCGCTTGCTTTCGCAATGGGGATGCTTCGGCCAAAAGTGTATCTCTCAACAGCGCTTATAGACATGCTGGATGAAGGGGAAATCGATGCTGTTGTCTATCACGAATTACATCACAAATACAGCTACGATCCTTTAAAGACTTTCGCTTTCTCTATGCTCACAAAAGTGATTTGGTACATTCCTGTGTTAAAGCATATGAGACAAAGTTACTCCGTTTTTCGTGAAGTCATTGCAGATGACTATGCCATTCAGCAGACAGGGACTGAGCTTGGAGTAGGGCAAGCCCTTTTGAAACTCATTAAAAATAGAACCCAGTTTCAAAAACAAACAAAATTTGCCGTGTCCTTTGGAGATCGAGCATTGAATTTAAGAATCCAAAAAATCTTAAACCCAACATACAACATACCGTTCAATGTACCACTTATCCCAATTGTGACATCAACCATCCTCATGTTGGTCTTAATGATTATGCTCAACTTAAATTACTAATTTTTTTTACGAATGAACATTACATGATGTAGTGTAAAAATGGGAGGAAATCACTATATGAAAACAAATCAAGAAATAGGAACACTTTTTGTACGCGTCATCTTAGGCATTATTTTCTTTTTACATGGGCTTCAAGCATATCAAGGTGGACTAGGAGGCACTGCTGCATTTTTTGGTCAAATTGGTGTCCCTGAATTTATGGCCTATATTGTCAAAACAATTGAACTGGTTGGTGGAATTGCCCTGATTCTAGGTTTAGGCACACGTCTTTTCGCAGCTTTATTTGTGCCAATTATGGCTGTAGCCATTATCACAGTTGGTTTTGCAAGAGGATTTGTGGGCGGTTATGAATTTGAACTTTCTTTAATGGTCATGGCGCTTTACTTGACACTTAGTGGCAGCAAGCTGCTATCGATTGATGGATTGTTAAAACAACAGCAGCAAAGCAATGAAGCAAAATTTCATTAAATAACAAAAAACTCCTTCTGCGATTTGTAGCAGAGGAGTTTTTTTATGGTTAAAAGGTCGTTTTATCATTAAAAAAGGAAAAGCGAAGAGGCGTTTTGATGATGACAGCCCTTTATTTCACATATTGAATGAGCAAAAAAGCAATTTCATTTTTTGACGGAACATACGATCTCCTATTAAAATAGGGGTAACTAAGAAACATGGTGCGTTAAAAGATATAGAAACCAGACGGCATGCTGCTGTTCATCTTGAGCAATACGCTTCATTAATTCCTTTGTTCCTTGATCACGGACATAGTCTGATACCGTTAAGTAAAAATCGACTGTTTTTTGTTCGTCTTTAAAGGCAAATAAGAGACCTTCCCTAAATTGGTCTGGACAAGGCTCTGTTATGCTTGGTTTGTGGTTTTTACCAGTCAAAGAATAGTATAGCTTTGTAAATAGCTGATAATGTCTGACTTCATCCTGACGTATTTCTTGAATGATTTTTTTCGCTTCAGGATTTTTTGCTTTTTGTGCAAGTTTTTCATAGCATTGGATCGCAGAATATTCGCCATTGATGGCCTTTTCAAGGTCTGCAATGATCCTTGTGTTTTGGCGCATGTCATATGGCGAGTAGTCATAATAACCGTAATACATGATATTGCCAGCCTCCTTTTAGATCATGATGGTTTATGATATGAAAAGAGTCGGGAAAGGTGCCTATTTTCTTTTCAATCGGAGGAGAAAGGGAAGGTGATAGGAAAATAGCTATTTACCTTTATTTTCGCTAGAATATGAGTACATAAGAAAGGTGTTGTGGAACGTGGAGATTCAGTTTTTAGCAGGCAGATCGGGGAGTGGAAAAACGACTGCAATTCTAGAAGAAATCAAAGAACAACTGCGGCTTGATCCGCTGGGTCCGCCAATCATTTTTTTAGTCCCGGATCAAATGACATTTTTAATGGAATATGAGCTTGCAAAAACGTCTGAAGCTGGTGGAATGATCAGGGCCAAAGTCTTTAGTTTTACTCGGCTTGCCTGGTCTATATTACAGCAGACTGGCGGTGCGAACCGTCAATTTGTCACAAGCACAGGGATTCAAATGCTCTTAAGAAAAGTAATAGAAGAACAGAAAGACAAGTTTAAGGTATTCAAAAAGGCGAGTGATAAACCGGGATTTGTTGAGCAAATAGAAAAGACGATGGCTGAATTCAAAAGGTACTGTATGATGCCGGAGGATATTGAAAAAATCTCGGCATCCAGCATGCATTCAGAGTATACAGAAGAAAGACGTGCGGCGGAAAAATTGCATGATCTTCATGTTCTTTATAAGCAGATGGAGCAGCATCTGCAAGATGAGTATGTGCACTCAGAGGATTACTTGACACTTCTGGCTCAGCAAATTCCTTTATCAGAAGAATTGAGAGGGGCACACATTTATATAGATGGTTTTTATCAGTTTACCCCCCAGCAGCTTCTTGTCATTGAACAGCTTTTGCTACATGCCGAAAAAATAACAGCTGCATTCACAGTGGATCGTTCCTATCATGACACGCAGCCAAATGAACTTGATTTATTTCGCATGACAGGTAAGACATATTCCCAGCTTTATCAGCTGGCCAAAGAGTGCGGAGCGGCTATTTCTGAGAACATTTTGGAGAGAAATAAGCGGCATCTTCATACCCCAGATCTAGCTTATTTAGAAAATCAATATGAACAGAGACCTTTGCAGCCGTATCAAGAAGAAACGCCTCACCTTACCGTATCGAAAAGTGCAAATAAACGAGCTGAAATTGAGGGAGTAGCGAGAGATATTCTTGATTTAGTAAGAGGGGAAGGTCTTAGGTTACGAGACATCTCAATTGTTGCAAGACATGTAGACGACTATAAAGATACGTTAAAAGAGGTGTTTCGAGATTACGATATTCCTTTCTTTATTGATGGAAATGAATCGATGCAGTATCATCCGCTCATTGAGTTCATTCGTTCGAGCCTCGATGTCATAAAAGGGAACTGGCGGTATGAGGCGGTGTTTCGCTGTGTGAAAACGGAGTTCTTATTTCCGCTTGAACTCGCTAAAAACAAAGCAAGAGAACAGGCGGATCAGCTTGAAAACTATTGTATTGCTTACGGTGTAAAAGGTGAACGCTGGACGAATGGTTCACGATTTCATTATCGCCGTTTCCAATCACTAGATGAAGATTTTGGACAAACCGATCAAGAAATAGAAATGGAGCAAATGCTGAATGATGTAAAAGAATGGATTGTTCCGCCTCTCTTTCAATTGCAAAAAAGATTGAAAAAAGCGCAAAAGCTAAGAGACATGGTAGAGGCAGTGTATGTCTTTCTAGAAGAAGCCCAAGTGCCAGAAAAGCTTGAAAAGGCAAGGCTTGAGGCAGAAGAAGCAGGCAGGTTAGCTGAAGCGATGCAGCATGGGCAAGTGTGGGATGCTGTCATTCAATTGATGGATGAATTTGTTGAAATGCTGGGCGAGGAGGAGCTCTCATTTCCATTATTTCAACAGATGATGGATACAGGACTGTCCTCTCTCAAGTTCGCTTTGATTCCCCCTTCACTTGATCAAGTGTTTATCGGAAGTATGGATTTATCCAGAATGTATCAAGTAAAGTGTACGTTTGTCATTGGAGTAAATGATGGAGTTATACCTGCACGGCCCTCTGATGAAAGTGTATTGTCTGAAGACGACCGGGAATGGTTAAAACGGGCAGGAGCAGAGCTGGCAGAGACAGGGAAGGAACGGCTGCTGGATGAACAATTTTTGATATATCAAGCGCTGTCCAGTCCATCGCACTACCTGTATTTATCCTATTCAGCTTCAGATACGGAAGGGCGGTCTCTTTTGCCTTCGACCCTCATCAAGTATTGTGAGGAACTGATGCCAAACCATCAGCAAGCCCTCTATGTGTTAGATCCAGAGCAGTTGGATGATCAGGAGCAATTAAAATTTGTAACAAACGAGCATGTCTCGTTATCCTATACCGTTTCGCAGCTGCAACAATGGCTCAATCAATATCCGATCAGCGGCGTATGGTGGAGTGTATATAATCATTTGATGACCTCGTCCAACCGCGACGTATCAAAAAAAATCATGTCCAGCTTGTTCTTTACAAATAGAGCGAAACGTTTAAAGCCGAATGTCACAAAAGAACTTTACGGTGACCATATTCAGGGCAGTGTTTCAAGAATGGAGAAATTCAATGCATGTGCATTTTCTCATTTTGCTTCCCACGGGCTAAAACTAAAAGATCGGCAATTTTACAAATTAGAAGCACCTGATATCGGCCAGCTCTTTCACTCGGCTTTAAAACTGATTTCAGATACGCTTGTTGAACAAAAAAAGGATTGGAAAAACTTAACGAAGGAAGATTGTGTGACCTACTCAAGGCATGCAATTGAACAGCTGGCTCCACGTCTGCAAAAAGAAATTTTATTAAGCTCTAATCGGCATGCATATATAAAAGAAAAGCTTCAAAAAATCCTCATCAGGGTGTCTTCTATATTAAGCGAACATGCAAAAGTGAGCGGATTCTCTCCGGTTGGACTTGAGTTAGGTTTTGGAGGTCAAGGACCTCTGCCGCCGTTTACTTTTCAATTAAAAAACGGCTGCACGATGGAGCTTGTTGGAAGGATTGACCGAGTGGATAAAGCAGAAGGGTCAAAAGGACTTCTATTAAGAATTGTCGACTATAAGTCCAGTGAGAAGGGGCTTGATCTAGCAGAAGTTTACTACGGTTTAGCCTTGCAAATGCTCACTTATTTAGACCTGACCATTACGTATTCTAAAGAATGGCTTGGCATGGAAGCGACACCGGCAGGAATTTTATACTTCCATATTCATGACCCGCTGATTCAAGCGCCTATTCCGCTCGCAGAGGATGCAATTGAGCAGGAAATATTGAAGAAATTTAAAATGAAGGGTCTATTGCTCGAAGATGTGGAAGCAGTGAAGTTGATGGATCAAACACTCGAATCAGGAAGATCACAAGTCATCCAAGCTGGTTTGAAAAAGGATGGTTCTTTCCGATCTGACTCTGCGGTATTAAGTGAAGATCATTTTCACATTCTCACAAAACACGTTCGGCGAACCTTTGAAGAGGCAGGAGAAAGAATTACAAGCGGTGAGGTAGAGATAAACCCATATAAATTAAAGGATCAAACCCCTTGCCGCTTTTGCTCCTTTAAGTCTATTTGCCAATTTGATGAATCAATAGAAGATAATGAATTTAGGGTGCTCACCTCTGAGAAGGATGATGTCATGTTAGACCGGATCAAAAAAGAAGGGGATCAGTATGCAAATACCAAAACCGAATAACAGTACTTGGACAGATGACCAATGGAACGCCATCGTTTCAGAAGGACAAGATATTCTTGTTGCTGCGGCGGCAGGGTCAGGGAAAACAGCGGTCTTGGTTGAACGGCTCATTCGAAAAATGACTCGGCCGGAGCAGCCAGTTGATGTGGACAGGCTGCTCGTAGTGACTTTTACCAATGCTTCAGCAGCAGAAATGAAGCACCGGATCACTGAAGCACTTGAAAAAGAACTATCTAAAAACCCTGGATCACTTCATATGCGGAGACAGCTGTCACTTATGAATCGTGCCAATATTTCTACCTTGCACTCCTTTTGTTTGCAAGTTCTTCGCACTTTTTATTATGAGATTGACCTTGATCCAGGTTTTCGTTTGGCTGATCAAACAGAAGGAGAATTATTAGGAGATGAAGTGTTAGATGAACTGTTTGAGGATGAGTATAAGGCTGGAAAGCCGTCATTTTTTGAACTCGTTGATCGTTACACATCTGATCGGCATGATTTAGATCTTCAATGGCTTGTCAAAAGAATTTATGAGTTTTCTAGGTCACATCCAGCGCCCGAACAATGGATGCGGGCATTCCTTTCTCTTTATGATGTGGATACACAGACAAAGGTAGAAGAATTACCCTTTTATCCATATATCAAAGAGGACCTTTCTCTCGTTTTAAGAAGCTGTCAGGAACTGCTGGAACAAGCGCTCACTTTGTCAAAAGAGCCGGGTGGTCCAGCACCGAGGGCGGAGAATTTTATAGATGATTTAGAGCAAGTAAATGAATTAATAAGGCATCAAGATGATTTTGGAACACTTTATGAGCTTTTGCCAAATATCAATTTTAAAAGATTAAAGACTTGCAAAGGGGATGACTATGACCCAGCTCTGTTAGAAAAAGCAACAGATGCACGCAATCAAGCCAAAAAACAATTAGAAAAGCTAAAAGATGAATACTTTATGCGCAGTCCCGATCAGCATTTAAAAAGCTTGGCTGAAATGAAGCCAGTTGTAGAAACACTTGTAGAGCTTGTGATTCAATATGGAGAGCGTTTCGAAAGAGCCAAACAAGAAAAATCAATCGTAGACTTTTCGGATCTAGAACATTATTGTTTGCGCATTTTAGCGAAGCAGGACGCAGAAGGAAATCTCATTGAAACAGAAGCGGCTAAATACTATCAAAAGCAATTTGAAGAAGTACTCGTGGATGAATACCAGGATACAAATCTTGTCCAAGAAACGATTTTAAAGCTCGTGTCTAAAGGGAAACATCCTGCAGAAGGCAACCGCTTTATGGTTGGTGATGTGAAGCAGTCCATTTATCGCTTTAGACTTGCAGAGCCGATGCTCTTTTTAAATAAATATAAACAATTTAAAGCAGACAGCAAAGAAACAGGTAAAAGAATTGATCTAAATAAAAATTTCCGCAGCCGGGCTGATGTATTAGACAGTACCAACTTTCTGTTCAAACAGCTGATGGGAGAAACAGTTGGAGAAATTGAATATGACGAACAAGCTGAATTAAAGCTTGGAGCGAGTTATCCGCAAAGCGAAGACACGACGACAGAAATGCTTCTTGTTCATTTAGATCAGCACGACACAGAAAGCGATGAAGAACGAGAAGAGCTAGAGACGGTACAATTTGAGGCGAGAGTGATTGCAAAGAAAATAAAAGAATTGGTAGAACAGCCTTTTCAAGTGTACGATGCAAAACAGCAGCTGACCCGCAACTTGCAGTATCGAGACATTGTGATCTTGCTTCGCTCAATGCCGTGGGCTCCGCAAATGATGGAAGAGTTGAAGAAGCAGGGAATCCCTGTTTATGCGAATCTTTCCTCAGGCTATTTCGAAGCGACAGAGGTATCTGTCATTCTTTCTTTGTTAAAAGTGATTGATAATCCATATCAAGATATTCCGCTCGCTGCTGTTTTAAGGTCACCTCTTGTTCATTTAGACGAAAATGAGATGGCACTGATTAGAACCAGTGATAAAAAAGGCACTTATTATGACGCTGTGAAGGCATTTATGAGTGTGACACACTCTGATCATCCGACATGCAGAAAGCTGGAGCGATTCTTCCTTCAATTACGCAAATGGCGTGATTTTTCGATTCAGCATTCGGTAGCAGAACTGATTTGGGAAGTGTACCGAGATACACAATATCTAGATTATGTCGGCGGGATGCCAGGAGGTAAGCAAAGACAGGCAAACCTTCGGGCTTTATATGATCGAGCGAAACAGTATGAAAAGGCTGCATTTAGAGGACTGTTTCGATTTCTTCGATTTATTGAAAGAATGCAAGAGCGTGGAGATGATCTTGGAGCGGCAAAAACGTTCAGTGAAACAGAGGATGTTGTCCGCATGATGACCATTCATAGCAGTAAAGGACTCGAATTCCCTGTTGTATTTACTGCAGGACTTGGCAGGAACTTTAACATGATGGATTTAAACCAGTCCTACTTGCTTGATAAAGAATTAGGTTTTGGCAGCAAATATATTCATCCTGAGCTGAGAATTAGTTATGCAACATTACCGCTGATCGCGATGAAAAAAAAGATGAGAAAAGAGTTATTATCTGAAGAACTGAGGGTTCTATATGTGGCGCTCACAAGGGCGAAGGAAAAATTATTTTTAGTCGGCTCTGTCAAAAATCAAGTGAAAGCTTTAAGCAAGTGGCAAAATGCCGCAAACGGAGACGACTGGCTCCTCCCTGATTTTGAACGTTATCAAGCGAGAACATACTTAGATTTTATTGGCCCTGCTCTTATCCGTCATCAAGCGATGTCTTCTCTTTTAGAAGAATCGAGAGAAGTCGTTCTCTTGCATCCATCATCATTTTCTATCACCTTTCATCAAGCGTCCGATCTTCTACAAGAAGACATGTCACTTGAAAAACAAAAACAAGACGAAGTGGTACAAGCATTAATGGAAGGTGTGCCTGTTCAAGGATATGGCGATTACGAGGAGGAAGTAAAAGAAAGACTTTCATGGCGTTATCCATATTTAGCGGCCTCCCAAGTAGGGACAAAGCAGTCAGTTTCCGAGATCAAAAGAATGAAAGAAATACAGGATGAATACAGTGTGCCTTCTTCCATTCGAAAAGCTCATGCGACACTGTACGAACGACCGGCTTTTATGAAGAAAAAAACACTCACAGCCGCAGAACAAGGGACGGCCATGCATACAGTCATGCAGCATATCCCTCTTCCTTCAAATGAACCATATGATGAATCTCGTGTAGAAGAGCTGCTCCATTCTTTAAAAGAGAAAGACTTACTAACAGATGAACAAATCCAGTCCATCAATCGAGAAGGAATTGTGGCCTTCTTTTCTACTGCTATTGGTCAAAAACTGCAGAAAGCGGACTGGGTGAAACGAGAAGTATCGTTTAGTATGGTTTTACCGGTTAAAGAGGTATACAGCCATATTGATGCAGAAGGTGAACCTGTGCTCATTCAAGGAATGATTGATTGTTTATTTGAAGCAGATGGCAAGCTCTATTTACTTGATTATAAAACAGATCGAGTGACTGGCAGATTCTCAGGTGGATTAGAGGAAGCTGAAGCGATGTTAAAAAAACGCTATGAAACACAAATATCGTTGTATTCAGCAGCGGTAGAACGTTTAACAAACAGAACATTAGAGGAGAAAATCCTTTATTTCTTTGATGGAAATCTAGAAATTTCTTTATAGGTGGAATGAATGAGAGGTGAATCACATGAGGATTCTGCATACAGCGGATTGGCATCTAGGGAAAACCCTTGAAGGCCGAAGCCGGCTTGAGGAACAAGCGGAGTTTTTAGATGAATTAAATCAAATCGTCAAGGATGAACACATTGATGTCATTGTGATGGCAGGCGATGCCTTTGATACAGTGAACCCTCCTGCTCGCGCAGAACAGCTTTTTTATGAAAGTTTGTCTGCATTATCTGATAAAGGAAAGCGTCAGGTGGTTGTGATCTCTGGCAACCATGATAACCCAGACCGTTTATCAGCCGCATCTCCTTTAACGAATGAGCAGGGGATTCATTTAATTGGATATCCGACAAATGATTTAATTCATGTCGATGTTTCTTCTGCAAGTGAACGTCTATCTATTGCCGCACTCGCTTACCCGTCTGAAGCAAGGCTAAACGAGGTGCTGGCTGAAACATTTGAAGAGAAACTGCTTCGTGATCAGTACAATTTAAAAATACAACAAATGTTTCAACATTTAAGCAGCCAATTTCAGGCGGATACGGTCAATATCGCAACAAGTCATATTTATGTGGCAGGTGGCAGTCAAACGGATTCGGAAAGGCCGATTGAAGTGGGAGGCGCATATACCGTTGCGGCCGAAAGTCTGCCTGAGGCGGCTTGTTATGTCGCATTGGGGCATTTGCATCGCCCCCAAACCATTAAACGTGCCAAGACGATTGCCCGCTATTCTGGATCTCCACTTGCATACAGCTTTTCTGAAGCAGGCTACGCCAAATCAGTCACCATTGTGGATGCAAAACCGAATGAAACAGCAAGCTGGAAAGAAGTGTTTTTATCAAGCGGTAAACCACTTATGAAGTGGAAGGCGACTGAAGGGCTGAGCCAAGTACACAGTTGGCTGGATGAAAAGCGGGATCTTCAAGCCTGGATTGATTTAGAGATTCACTTAACAGATCAGCTGTCGATCGAACAAATTCATCAGCTGAGAAAACAGCATAGTGGATTTGTCCATATTAGACCAAAGTTTAAAGAGTTACAGCAAAAAGAAGAACAAAAACAAGCGGAAAAGCTCTCGATTGAAGAGCGGTTCGTGAAATTTTATGAGCGTCAGACAGGTGGAGGTCTACCTGATGAAAAAACTGTCAAGCTATTTTTAGAGCTTGCCAATGACATGCAAGAGGAGGAAGCGAATTGAAGCCGATCACGTTAACCATTAAAGGACTTCATAGCTTCAGAGAAGAACAAACCATTGACTTTAGCTCCTTATGTGATGCAGGTGTGTTTGGTATTTTTGGACCGACTGGAAGCGGAAAATCGTCCATATTAGATGCCATGACACTCGCACTCTATGGCAAGGTCGAACGTGCACTCAATAATACGCATGGTATTTTGAATCAAGCTGAAGAAAAGCTGTCTGTCTCCTTTACGTTCGCTTTGCAAAAGGAACACCATATTTCTTATAAAGTGGAACGTGCCTTTAAACGGGCAGATGAAATGAAGGTTAGAACGACGTTATGCCGATTGATTGAAATTGGTGATACGCAGACAGTTCTTGCAGATAAAGCAAGTGAGGTCAATCGTAAAATAGAAGAATTACTTGGTTTAACCATTGACGATTTTACGAGAGCGGTTGTTTTACCCCAAGGAAAGTTTGCGGAATTCCTTTCATTGAAAGGAGCCGACAGACGCCAAATGCTGCAGCGTTTGTTTAATTTGGAGAAATATGGTGATCAGCTCGTCAAACGTTTACGCGCAAAAGCTCAAAATCACTATGGACAGAAAAACGAGCTGTTGGCTGAACTGACTGGATTAGGAGAAGCTGGTCCAGAGGCATTAGCGAAAGCTAAAGAAGCAGCTGCGCAGGCGCAAGCCATTTTTCATGAGAAAAAACAAACGCGGGACGAAGCGTTCACTGCTTTTACAAAAGCACAAGCCATCTGGCAGTATCAAAAGGAACAAGAAGCGTACGAGAAGGAACAACACAACCTCAATCTGCTGGCATCCACGATGGAAGAGAAAAAGAATCAACTTCACATTGCAGAGCAGGCAGAGACATTAAAGCCTTATGCGGATGCATTAACAAAGGCTGAAAAGCAGCTCTCTCAAGCATCAAAAGAGAAGCAGGAAGCAGAAAAACATTTACTTCATCAACGAACGATCTATGATCAAATGACGCAGGAGTATGAGCAAACGCGGCAAAAGAAAATGGAAAATGAGCCAGAGCTTCTTCAAAAGAAAGAGCAGCTTATTCAATTAAAAGAGATTGAACGAAAAAAAGAAACAGCTCTTCAGGAAAAGACCGTACTAGAGCAGCAAAACCATGAAAAAGCGCAGCAATTGACTCAAAAAAAAGCGGAAGCCGAAAACGTGCAATCTTTATTAGAGCGTGCGCTTGCGAAACAAACACAGTTGAAGCATGAGCTGGAACAATTACAAGTCTCTGTCAAAGAGCGGAAACTTGTACAAGACGCACTTCGTTTCAGTGAAAATGTTCAAAGAATGAATGTGAGCATTCAAAAGGAAGAACAAAAGATTGAGGAGCTAAGACAGCGTTCAGAAAAGGCGACACAATCGTATGAAAAGCTTCAAAAACAGCAAAAAGATCATCATGAAAAAATAAATCAATCGTTTCAAGCGATAGAGCAATTGTATTTTTATGTATGTGAATTTGAACGAGGTCTTACAGAATGGAGGCATAAAGAGCAGGACAAAAAACAAGAAAAATTAAAACAGCGTGATGTTGTCAGATCGGCAGAATTAAGAAAAGAATTAGCGGCAGAGCTAGTAGACGGTGAACCATGTCCTGTTTGTGGATCGATTCATCATGATCCAAAGGCTGTGATAGACAATGACTATGAAGAAACGGTTGCCCAAATTGATGAATGGATTGTAAAAATGGATAAAGAGCTCAAGCTGGCAGAGGAATATGCTAGAGACATGTTTGCTGCAAAGCAGCTGCTTGAAACGCATGCCAATCAATTAGTCAAACAGTTCTCCTTTTTATCTCAAAAAGCCTCCGATTCGGAAGTAGCTGCAGCAGTAGAAGCAGTACAGAATCCGCAGTCTTTGCACCAGCTGATTCAAGAATGGAAAGGGTTAAAACAAGATATTCAAGCAATCGAAAGCAAACGAGCTCGTTTAATGGACGTCACTTATGATCAAGCGGCAGAAATGAGCAAAGTAAAAGACCAACTGACATTTGAGCAGCAGCGCATACAAGAACTAGACATGCTGATCAAGGAGCTTCGATCTGAGCTTTCCGAACAACTGACGCAATTTGAACAGACCTTTCCTCACCTGACAATCAACCAAGTGCAGGAAATGCAGCAACAAATTGATGAAAAGGATCAACAAGCGGAAGGTTATCAAGAGCGTATTGAGAAGAGTATTTCTTTTCTAGAGGAAAAACAGCAGGCAAAAGAGCATCTGCAAACAGCTATATACGATCTAGAGAAGGAACTCGATAAGCTGGCGCATCAGCTGGGAAGCCAGCAACACCTGATCGATCAATATGAAACAGATTTACAGCGATATCCTTTAAAAGCCGCTTCTCTTTCTGATGAACTGGACGAAGTTCAACAATCTCTTGTTCATCTAAATGAAAAAGAACAGCAATCGTACGAGCAATTTAAGCATGCACAGCAATTATTTAGTGAGGCGCAAAGCCATTTCTCAAGCAGTGAACGTCAGCTCCAAGAGGCGAAGCGGCGAAAACAAGAAGCTGAGAAAGCGTGGCAAAAAGAAACAGCATCTACTCCTTTTGCTCATCCTCAGGAGATAGCACCTGCTTTAATGGATCGATCTGTACGTCTTACAGTCAAACAGGAAATTGAGGAATTTGAGGATAAAAGAAAGCAATGTGCAGCAAACTTAAAGCGAATTTCTGAACTGTTAAAAGGTGAGTCGCTGGATGAAGACGAGTGGACAGACATTCAACTAAAAAAAGAAGCGGCGGAAAAAGCGCTTGAAGAAGCGACAGCGCTGAGTGGATCTGCACAGGAGCATCTGCGAGTGATTGAAGCAAACCATCAGCGCTTTGCAAGCATTCATGAACGCCTTGAAGAACTGCAACAAGAAATTGACCGGCTGGATAAGCTTCAAACGGTGTTTAAAGGGAATACATTTGTTGAGTTCCTTGCAGAAGAACAGCTAGAAAGTGTCAGTCGTGATGCTTCTCATCGTCTTGGGATTTTGACAAGACAAAGGTATGCCATTGAAGTCGATTCAGAGGGCGGTTTTGTGATGCGGGATGATGCCAATGGAGGTGTCAGACGTCCGGTATCCAGCTTGTCTGGGGGAGAAACTTTCCTGACGTCTTTAGCACTTGCCCTTGCTCTGTCTGCACAAATTCAGCTGAGAGGTGAGTTCCCGCTGCAATTCTTCTTCTTAGATGAAGGATTTGGTACACTCGATCAAGACTTGTTAGATACGGTGATTACAGCATTAGAGAAGCTACAATCTCAAAATTTAGCTGTTGGTGTGATCAGCCATGTGGAAGAATTAAAGATGAGACTGCCAAAGAAACTGATTGTCCACCCAGCAGATCCAAGCGGGAAAGGAACAACAGTCTCGATGGAATTAATGTAAAGTGAGGTGATCTCAGGATGGCAAAGCAAACGATTGGATTATGTGAGCTATGCGGAAGACAAGAGGTCGTCCTTACAGAACATCACTTAACGCCAAGAGAAGAAGGAGGGGCCTTTCTACCGACTGCCTTCCTGTGTATCCCTTGCCATAAACAAGTACATGCTCTTTATACAAACCAGGAGCTTGCCGCACGTTTGAATACGCTGGATGCACTAAGACAAGATGAAAAGCTTGTTCCGTACATCAAATGGATTCGAAAGCAGCCGGCAAGCAAGCTGGTCAAAACAAAGAAATCAAGACAACGCAGAAAGAAATAAGCATAAAAAAGCGCTCCTCTAAATGAAATGAGTGTAGAGGAGCCGCTTTATGCATTGCCTACCATATTCTGATCATTTAAGTCAGGATCCACATAGTTGGTGGCGCTAATGCCATTATTTAAAATCAAGAAATCTCCGGTATTCCCCGCTCCAGAGCCTAAAGCAGATTTTGAAGAACTTTTAGGCGAAAGATAAAATGAGTCACCGACGTTTACGACGCCCCCAGAAATCGAGTTAATGTAAATGGGTCCGACAATTGCTGGCATAATCGACATCCTTTATTCGAAGTCATATCACCATCATATGCGCAGGTAGGTCCAATTGTGAGTTTGGCGGATGTTCGTCGTTGTTGCTAAATAACTCTCGAATATGCTTCACTCGCGCAACGGCATTTATTCCGCACGTAGAGCCAATTTGATAGATAGAGGAGGAAGAGACCCCTTCTACATGAATGGACGAAACTTTAATGAGAGGCTTTTCATGATAAAAGGCCGTTCTAACCGCTCGTTCTGGCAGCATCAATGGGATTGGCTCATAATACACTTCAAATTCTTTTGCATCTAGGTTTTCAGCTTCATTTCCATAAAACAAACTAATCGTTCGCTGAACAGCTAACACCTTCACGTTCGGGCATAACTCTTGTGTATCACCAATTTGAACCACACTCGAAATCCCCACAGAATTCACCTTCGAGAACTTCACTTGAGATGTGCGCTTAATCATTATCGAGGGGCTAGAGGAACAAACGGGCCAATAATTAATGATTCTGGCGGTGTATCGAAAATCGATGACAGTTGTACATGGTCCGTGTCCCCGATAATAAATAGGGAAGAGGACGATACCCCAACTACTTTAATGCTTCCAGTTTCGATGTTGCGGTTGACGACTGTGAAATTCATCCGTTTTCCTCTCCTTTCGTTTCATTTGGAATATGGGCTAAAAAGTGCTCGATTGCCCGTTTGACATCATGTTTCACGTATTCAGCAATTTGCTCGGAACGTTGAAGCGGGGTCATATCTTCCCTTTGTGGCAGCTGCCCGGCATAATATTTGATTCTGCTGTCTATTTGTTTTCGAATGTCCTCAATGATATGGTGCTTGTTGCTTTCATCAAGCGAGCCTTCGTATCGCTGCTCTAGTTCTTCAAGAAGCTGCGGTGCTTCTTCATTTAAGAATGCATCGACAAGCTGGCGTGTTTGATTGAAAAATTGATCAGCCATTTCTTGCTGCATCATTCCAATTCCCGGGGTTGTTGTTTGGCCCACTTCAAAATTTTGAACACTATTTGGATCAGATGGATTGAGGCCGATATTTAATGTGCCTTCCAGCCGCTCGATTTTCAGTTGATCAAATTGATAATCAATCCGTTCAATCGTTGTTGTCGGTTTATCTTTGATCATTTGCATTTCCTGCTGAAGCTCGTTAAGCCTTTTTTCAAGCATCATGATTTGCTGTGTTTGCTTTTGAATGATGCCATACATTTGTGAAGCGCTGTTTTGATAGTCATACATATGCATACACCTCCGGGGATTGCAGATGAACTTATGTTGTTGGTGACTGAAGCGGTACAAAAGGTGCCGTGCTTGCGCCTTGAGACTCTTCAATTCCTTGTGTGCCTGCTGCGGCAGGTGCTGCTTCTACGTAGCTACCAGTGTTATACAGATTGGAGAGTGCTTTGATTGATCCAGCACTGCCGATTTGCAGAACGGATGAGTTACTCACAGACTCCACACGTAAGTAATTAATTTGTATCGCTTGATTAATATAGAAGTTCAACGGATTCTCACTCCTTACAAGTTACCAACAAGCGGTTGATCAATGACATCACTATCATACGTATTTGTCACACTTTTATAGTTGCTAATGCGTAATTGATCACCAGTGTTAAAACTGCCTGCGCCAGCAAACGTTTTAACCTGACTATTTGGAGAAATGGTGATGCAGTCTCCAACATGAACGACTCCGCTCGTTCCGACGGCATTTACTTTAAAGGCTCCAACAATAGCCGGCATAGCGGTGCACATCCTTTAGAAAAATAGGGCACTTCGTTTTTGGGCGTTTCACCATAGCTTATGATGGGTCTTTTAATATGTGATTGTCTTTTTGAAGAACTTTGATGAGAGGAATGAAGTGTATGGTTTACCCTTTATTCGAGCATTCTTTAGAGGTGGTTTTAATGCCTTTATTTAAGAGTGTGTCAAGCTCTTGACTGCACCTGATAGTTTCTTCGGCATTCATTCCGAATTTTTTTGCGGTCTCAATCAAATGTAATCTTTTTTGTTCAATTTCATAATTGATCATAACGGACGCCAACTCTCACATTTTTTATCAAATAGAAGGATATGGTTAGTATACCCTATTTTTCTATAAAAAAAGCTCTTTCGTCAATATGAGAACTAAAGTGACAAAATTCGAAAGTGTGTTTACAGGCGCGATGTCTCTTTTTTAATCTCAGTTTGTAAATAACGTCGTCTTTTGTTGATATACTGTCGGATTAATTCTCGCTCTGAACGCAGCATGTCTTGTCGGTTTTTCGTATATGGATCCTCTCCAATTCGCTGCTCAATCGAAGCATGCCATGTCTCAATGATGGGGAGAAGCCGTTTTTCTAAAAAATGTGTATCTAGTACGTGCTGGAAAAGGGCATAATAGTCTCTTTTAAATGCAGGGATGTCTAGCAATCTAGCGGTTAATGTATTGAAACCGCTGACTGGAATATAATCAAACGCCATTTCTTCTCCATGAATATCACGACCCCAAGTCGCATCATAATCCCAAGGCATTACTTGAAACCTTCCTTGATCATTCACATAAAGCGCATAGTTATGAACAAAGCCATCAAAATTTTGGGTACACACGACACCAATGAGCCAGCGGAAATATTGTGTTACATCAAGGTACTGCTCAATCTTATTTGCAAACGTGTCGTCCCTTGCGGTGTTCAAAAAGTAAATAAATTCACTCAGCTGCTTGTCGTGTTCAGAAGTTCCCGTTTTTTTCTCATAACCGAGAAGAAGATGTTTTTTTGGCTTTTTATCAAATGAACTTAAAAGAGAGAAATTGGCGTCATCATCTACAGCATAATAAATGCCGCCTCCATGCAGCTGTCGTTTTTGGAGGAACAGCTCATCTACAGATTCTATTTTTAAATAAATGCCTTCTTTTCTTCCATTAATGGTCAGAAACACATGAGAAGCGGATGGGCTGAATACACCCATCTGTTCAAAGAAATAAAAAGACAGCCTGTTGCGAATGAAAGAAGGATCATTGTACTCTGCATTTAAGTGAAAAAGGGATTCACCCTGTCTTTGCTTTGGTTTTCGATATTCAATTTGATAGGATTTTTTCTTGAGCTTTCGGATGTGTGATCCTCGGTATGAGGCATAAATATGTGACTTCGTTTGGCCGGTTTTCAGAATGGCCTCGACGGGTTCATCGTTCCATACGTCCTTTTTTAATTCCATGAGATCTTTTGGATGAATCCAGATATCCAGTTGTTTTAAAGGTTCTGTGTCCATGCGTTCATCACCCTCCTATATCTCCTCCACTATATGAAAATGAAGGAATGTCCTGTACCTGCTGGTAGGTATTCATGGAGTTTTCTAAGAAAGAGGCATTCGCCAAGAACACTTGTCTACCGAGTCTCGTAACATAAAGCAGAGAAGATAAACAGCTTTGTCTGTTTGTTTTGTCAGAGCACAGTTTGGGAGGGGAATTGTTCGTGAGCACATTTGATCATTCGCATATTGAACATGCAGTTGATTCACTTCGAAGTGAGGGGCGTGATCAACACTTAGATCGTGAACCAGAATCGGGATATTCGCACAAATCATCTCGTTCTCGTCATTCAAATCGCCGTCACTGGTTCTTTGGTGGAGGAGGCTGCCGTAAGTCACATCGCAGCAAAAAAAGCCATAAAAGCTATCGCTCTAAAAAAAGCTATCGCTCTAAAAAAAGTCGCTGCTCAAAGAAAAGTGTAAAGAGCGAGAAACCATGCAAAAGCAAAAAGTCGTATAGAAGCAAGAAATCATGCAAAAGCAAAAAGTCGTATAAAAGCAAAAAGTCATACCGCAGTAAAAAGAGTAAACCAAAAAAATCATGCCGCAGCAAACACAGATCACATCATAAGAAAAGCTGCCGCAAATCACACCGCAGCCATCGATCTAAACGTTCTCATCACCATAAACGGAGTCACTCTTGCCGAAGATGCGGAAAGAAAAAACATCATTCCCGCCATCAAGGAAATGTTGATCGTAAATGGGATCAAGGGAATATGTGGGAGTATCGACGCTACCGCTAAATATCAGGTCTTCATTTTTGAAACCCTTTTTAAAAGAGAGTATGATAAAAAAGGGTTTTTTTTATTTCGTAGAGAAATAAAAATGAGACATCATAATGTAGTGAAATGAAGATTGTGAGGGGAAAACATGAAGTTTTTTACAGGTGAGATACATAACAGATTGTTTATCGGGGTCGTCATTGATGATGAATGGGTGATGGACGTCAAAAAGGCAGAAGCAAAACTATTTGAGCTGGAGACATTGCCAAACTCTTTATCTGAATGCATCAACATGGGGGACAAGTTTGTCGAACACGTCAAACAGCTTCTTGATTGGGCGGAGAAAAAAGAAGAAGACCGCGGCTCTTATGTCTATCCGCTTTCGGACGTGACACTCCATGCACCGATTCCAAAACCAACGAAAAACATCATGTGTGTTGGGAAAAACTATCAAGATCACGTCATGGAAATGGGAAGTGCGGCAGATATTCCTAAAGACGTGATGATCTTTACAAAGGCGCCTACCTCTGTTGTAGGGCATGAAGCGGACATTCTTCTCCATGAAGATGTGACAAGTGAATTGGATTACGAAGGGGAGCTTGCCATTGTCATTGGCAAAACAGGAAAGAATATTGCTCCTGAAGAGGTCCACGACTACATTTTCGGTTACACCATTTTAAATGATATAACGGCAAGAGATTTGCAGAAAAAACACAAACAATTTTTCATCGGAAAAAGCTTAGATACAACTTGTCCAATGGGACCTTATATCGTTCACAAGTCAGTGATCAAGGATCATGGAGCACTCCATGTGGAAACAAAGGTAAACGGAGAGGTTCGTCAGTCTGCCAGTACGGAATTAATGATCTTCCCAATTGAAGACATTGTGTCAACTCTTTCAAAAGGGATGACGCTGGAAGCGGGAGACATCATTGCAACAGGTACACCTTCTGGAGTCGGCAAAGGTTTTGAACCGCCAAAATTTTTAGCCTCAGGCGATCAGGTTGAAGTAACAATTGAACCAATTGGGACGTTATCAAATCGCGTCAAATAAAGGCGTGTTGACACAGGATTGTCGCTTTGTGTTCGACTTATTTCGTGGTACGATGAGAAGGTAATTGTTCTGATAAAGGGGGAAATCACAAATGGGAACACATTTACATATTACAGCGTGGGTGCTAGGTATTATTTTATTTTTCGTTGCCTTTGCATTAGCAGGTAAAAACGATAAAGGCGCTAAAATTGTGCATATGATCGTACGCCTATTTTACTTGATTATTATTGCAACAGGTGTAGAGCTGTATGTTCGCACAGGAATGAAAATCCCGGGTTACGGGGGCGAGTATGTTGGAAAAATGATACTTGGTATTCTTGTGATTGGTTTCATGGAAATGGTCCTTGTACGCAAGAAAAAAGGAAAATCGGTGACGGGTGTATTCATTGGTTTTATCGTGGTTGCTATTGTGACCATTCTTCTCGGCTTACGTCTGCCGATCGGTTTCCATATCTTTTAAGATAAAAAGGGCATTGCTTATCAAAAGCAGTGCCCTTTTTATGTGAGATCAAACTGAGACATCAGCCGATGACCGTCAGACGTCGTCCATTCCAATTGAACTTGATTTGTACCCGAATGATGGTGGCATTGAAGGGCAAGTGATTGCATGTCTCCTGAAAACTGAAAAAAAGACACGCGATGAGAAGGATGGAAGGAAGAGAAGATACAATCATAGACGGAAAAGCCAAGCTGTTCTACATAGTCAATGATCTGATAAAAGACGCTTTCCGGTACGAACATGAGCAAATCAAGCCACCCTTTAGAAAGAGACGCTGTATATTGAATGCGTTCACCGCCTTTTACCTCCATCAACTTCCCATTCTCACAAAGAACGACAGACCCGAGCAATTCTCCTTTTGTCCATCGATCCTTTTCTTTCAAACAGATCATAGAACTTTGAAGGCTTTCAGGTAGCATGATGTCTCCTTCTTCGTCTTCAATCAGACAATGACCGTTTTCCATCAGTAAGTACCCGTTACACCATTTTGGGTGGTTTTGCTGAAGATATGTCATTCGGTTCTCCATGAGCAAAAGCTCCTTTCCTCTTTCTTTTCTTACCAAATGAAGCTTGTCCTATACACAGGGGGAAAAAAGGACAAATCAACTATCAAGGAGCCGATGCATAAACTAAGAAAGGCTAAATGAGAACACTTGATGAAAAACGGATGGGAGCTGATGATGATGTGTGGAATAACAGGCTGGGCAGACTTTAAAAAGCAGCTCATCCAACAGGATCATGTAATCAATCAAATGACAGATACATTATCTAAACGAGGGCCGGATGATACAAATACGTGGAAAAGTGAGCACGTTCTTTTCGGCCATAAACGGTTAGCCGTTGTCGATGTTGAAGGCGGAAAGCAGCCGATGACATATACCCATCAACACCATGATTATACGGTGGTATACAATGGAGAACTCTATAACACGGAGGATATACGAAAAGAATTATTCAAAAGGGGGCACCGCTTTCTTGGGCATTCTGATACAGAGGTTCTTCTTCACGCCTATACAGAATGGAAGGAAGAGTGTGTGACCCATTTTAATGGAATTTTTGCATTTGTCATTTGGGATAGTGAGCGTGAATTATTATTTGCAGCGAGAGACCGGCTCGGTGTCAAGCCATTTTTCTATACAGAACGTCATCATTCCTTTTTGTTTGGCTCAGAAATCAAAGCACTTCTAGCTCATCCTGAAATGAAAGCCAAAGTGGATCATGAAGGGTTATCAGAAATCTTTGGTTTAGGGCCGTCTAGAACACCAGGGCAAGGCGTATTTAAAGGGGTGAAAGAGCTGAGACCTGCTCATGCCTTAACCTTCTCAAAAGATGGTTTGCGTGTGTGGAGGTACTGGAATGTCAAAAGCAAGCAGCATACAGATTCGCTTGATGACACCGCTCAGCACGTGAAGGAACTCTTTACGGATGCTGTTACAAGACAACTTGTCTCTGATGTGCCTGTATGTACGTTTTTATCGGGCGGTGTGGATTCTAGTGCCATTACGGCCATTGCCGCCAAGCACTTTGAGAAAATAGGGAAAGCCCCGCTGCATACGTATTCCGTTGATTACGACGGAAATGATCAATTCTTTGAAGCAAGTCAATTTCAGCCGAATGCTGACGGCCCGTGGATTGATCGAATGACCAAAGCGTTTCAAACGAATCATCATAGCTGTATCATTGGGCAAAAAGAGCTGGCTTCTTATTTGAAAGAAGCGGTTGAAGTGCGAGATTTGCCGGGGATGGCAGATATTGATTCTTCCTTACTATGGTTCTGCCGAGAAATTAAAAAGGATTTTGTTGTTGGTTTATCAGGTGAATGTGCAGATGAAATTTTTGGAGGTTACCCATGGTTTCACATGGCAAGCGAAACCAATGGATTTCCGTGGATGAGATCAACGGAAGCACGCATTCAGCTTCTTCAAGACTCATGGCAAAAGAAATTATCACTGAAGGAATATGCGCAAAGCAAATATGAAGAAACCGTGGCAGAAACCCCTCTTTTAGATGGGGAAACTGGAGTAGATAAAGCCCGAAGAGAACTTTTTTACTTAAATATGATTTGGTTTATGACAACACTGCTGGATCGAAAAGATCGTATGAGCATGGGGGCGAGCCTTGAGGTACGTGTTCCATTCGCAGATCATCGTCTTGTTGAGTATGTATGGAATATTCCTTGGGAAATGAAAATGTATGGAAATCGGGAAAAAGGGGTTTTGAGAAAAGCATTAGAGGGAATTTTACCGAATGAAGTGCTTTATCGCAAGAAGAGCCCTTATCCGAAAACACATCATCCTGCTTATACTCAGGCGGTAAAAGAGATGTTAACAGATTGTCTCGCGCAAAAGGATTCTGTGCTTCATGAATTTTTAGTTCCACATCAATTAAAACAGCTGATTGAAACGGAAGGGGCTTCTTTCCAGGTTCCTTGGTATGGTCAGTTAATGAAAGGCCCACAGCTCATTGCCCATTTGGCACAGATTCATCATTGGTTTGAAACATATCGAATTGATATAGAAGCATAACAAAGGGTCGGCTTTCTTGCACTTGTTGAAAGGAAGTCGGCTTTTTTGATACATAACATGAGACTTTTAGAGCACATCAAAAGTTGATCTAACCGCTTCAATTTGTATAATTAACTTAAAGTGAATTAATTTGGAGGAAAAAGGATAATGAAAATCATTGTGATCGGAGCAGGACCAGGGGGACTTGCAGCAGCTATGATGTTGCAAAGCAAAGGACATGATGTTCATATATATGAAAAACAGTCCTTTGTTGGCGGACGTAACTCTAAGTTTCAACTTGGTGATTTCACGTTTGATACAGGTCCTACTTTTCTCAGTATGATTCATATTGCAGAGGAACTGTTCACCTTTGCCGGTAAAAATCTCTATGATTATATAGATGTGATTGAATTAAAAGAAATGTATAGATTAATCTTTCAAGATGAGAAGCTTGATATGATTCGAGATCGAGACGAAATGTACAAACGGCTAGAAGCCTTTGCACCTGGTGAGGGCGAGGGGTATGTACGTTTTATGAATGATACAAAACGAAAAATGGACCGCCTAACGCCGATTCTACAAAGTAAAATGGATCGTTTCCATCATTACTTGCGACCAAAAGTCATCAAAGCACTTCCTCAGCTCTCATTAAATAAAAGCTTATATGATGTGCTGTCGGATTATTTCTCAAATGAATCAGTGAAATATGCCTTTACATTCCAATCAAAATATTTAGGGATGTCACCTTGGGAATGCCCAGGAGCGTTCTCAATTCTTTCCTTTATGGAGCATGACACAGGCGTTTATCACCCGAAAGGCGGAGTGAATCAGCTGTCAGAAGCGATGGCAAAGGCAGCTGTTGAATCTGGGGCTACCCTTCATCTATCAACTGGAGTTGACAAGTTGCTGACGGAAGGCAGGAAAGTGAAGGGCATTCGCTTAGAAACTGGTGAAGAAATACAGGCAGATGAGGTGGTCGTAAATGGTGATTTTGCACACGTGATGACAAAGCTTGTAGAGCCGGGTCTTTTAAAGAAATATAGCGAGAAGAAACTGAAAAAGAAAAAATTCTCATGTTCCACCTTCATGCTGTACCTAGGTTTAGATACGATATATGATGAGCCACATCATACCATCGTTTTTTCCGATGACTATGCGAAGTTCGTCAAAGAGATTACGAAAACCTTTGAGCTGCCGGATGATCCGTCCATTTATATTCAAAATGCAAGTGTGACAGATGATTCGCTTGCGCCAAAAGGCAAGTCCGCTCTTTATGTGTTAGCACCTGTTGCCAATAATCAAAGCGGTATTGACTGGGAAGTGTATCAAGAAGAATTTAGAGAGCTTGTGCTGGATACGCTGGAGCGGAAAACAGGCTTTAAGAATATCAGGCAGCATATTGAAGTCGAGCGGATGATCACGCCGAAGCATTGGGAAGAAGAGCTGTACGTGTATGAAGGAGCTACATTTAATCTTGGTCACCAATTGACGCAGATGATGGTACTCAGGCCGCATAATGAATTTGATGAGTTGAAACATTGCTGGCTCGTTGGTGGAGGAACCCACCCGGGCAGCGGATTGCCAACCATTTTAGAATCAGCGCGTATTACGACAAATGCGATTCTGTCAAAAGAGAAACATACGCACAAAAGAGTGCCACATCAAGAAAAGGGAAGCGCCTCATGAAAAAACATATATTGATTGCTGGCGGCGGTATTGGCGGAATGATCTCAGCTCTCTATTTAAAAAAAGCTGGACATGATGTCACCCTTGTTGAAAAAAATGAACGGCTCGGCGGGAGACTTGCTTTTGTACGTGAGAAAGGATATAAAGTAGATGAAGGTCCGACCATTGTCCTACTTCCTGATATGTTAAAAGGCATTTTACATGACGTAGGCATTGATGAAACATCTCTTGATCTCTTGCAGCTCGATCCGCTGTATACGATCCACTATCAAGATGGAACCTCCTATACGAAATACTCTGATACACTGCGACAACTAGAAGAAATCAAACGTGTATTTCCAAAGGAAGAACAGGGATATTTAACATTTATGCAAGAAATGACGGATCGGTTTCAAGAAGGGCAGGAAGCTTTTCTAGAAAAATCATTTCATGAAAAACGAACCTTTTTTACAAAAGCGAACATGAAGATTTTAATGAAATTAAAAGCATATCGAACCGTTCAAAGTTCTCTCAAAAAATATTTTTCAGATGAGCGCCTCCGAGATGCATATGCACTTCAAACCCTCTATGTCGGAGGAAATCCGTATGAAGCATCCGCCATTTATTCGCTTGTTTCATATAGTGAGCACGCACACGGAATTTACTATTTAAAAGGCGGATATGCGAGTTTAGTAGATATATTGGAGAGACAGCTCTTAAAGACGGGTGTACACATAAGAAAAAGTGAAGAAGTCGCACAATTTGAGTTTGAGGGGAAACGTGTGGTCAAGGCAAAAATAAATGATGAGCACATAGCAGCTGATGCATTTGTGATGAACGGAGATTATCCAGTGGCGTTAAAACAGCTTGGTTTAGGTGAACAAGACCGGCGTAAATACGTTCCATCCTCCGGCTGCGTGATGGTGTATCTAGGGTTAAACAAAGTATACGATGAAGCACCTGTTCATCAATTTTTCATGGGAGAACACTTTGATCAGCATATGAGAGAGGTGTTCCAAACGAAAACGATACCTCAAGATCCATCATTTTATACTTTTAATCCATCTATCATCGATCCATCCCTTGCCCCAGAAGGCAGCAGTGTCCTATATATGCTCATTCCTGTTCCATCAGGAGATCACATCAATTGGGAACAAGAGACAGACTTTGTGGATAAAATGGTGGAGCGTCTTGAGAAAAGAGGCTTTCCACAGCTGCGAGAGGCGGTTGTCTGGCAAAAGGTGAGAACACCGAATGATTCAATGCGAGAAGGATTGTTTGAAGGCGGCAGCTTTGGACTCGCTCCTAATTTGTTTCAATCAGGTGTGTTTCGCCCGCAAGTAAAGGTTGCAGATGTAGACAATCTATATGCGGTAGGTGCTTCCATCCATCCCGGCGGCGGGGTACCGATCGTGATGCAAAGTGCAAAGCTCATGGCTTCTGTACTGCTTAAAGAGCTGAACAACAGAAAGGAAGTGAAGCTAAGTGGTTGATGTGCAAACAGCATTAAAAATATGTGAAGAGACCATCCAAACCCATTCAAAAACGTTTTATCGTGCCTTTTCCATGCTGCCTAAAAAGAAAAGACAGGCTGTTTGGGCCGTATATTCTTTTTGTAGGAGAGCGGATGACATTGTAGATGAGTCTCCTTCACCAAAGGAAGAACTGGCGTCTTTTCAGGAGGCATTTAATCGTTTCTTGCAAGGAGAAGTAGATCGTGATGATCCAATGTGGGTGGCGCTGGAGTATACATTTCAACAGTTTCGTATGGATGAATCCCCATTCCGTGACCTGCTGCGAGGACAGGAGATGGATTTAGAGCAGCATCGATATGAAACGTTAGATGAACTGCTCATCTATTCCTATCATGTCGCAAGTACAGTTGGATTAATGCTGCTTCCGATCATTGCACCGCGTAAAAAAGAACAGCTAAAAGAAGCTGCGATCTCCCTTGGGATTGGCATGCAGTTGACTAATATTCTTCGAGATATTGGTGAGGATAAGGCGGAAAGGAACCGCATTTATTTGCCAAAACAAGTCATGGATCAATTTGGGTATACAGAGCAAGAATTACAAGAAGGGATCGTCAATCAAGCCTTCCAGCACGTATGGGAATATATTGCTTTTGAGGCAGAGGCGTACTATGAGGAATTTTTTGACCATCTCCATGAATTCCCACTTTATTCAAGGATTCCAGTGAAAGCAGCTGCTCACTTTTATAAGGCTATTTTAGATAAAACTCGAGAAAACGAATACCGCGTCTTTACGAAGCGGTCATATATTTCAACACAAGAAAAAGCACTTATTTTAGAAGATATTACGTAATGAAAAGAAGACAAAGGGGTAAAATAAAGTTCGTTTTAGCCCTTTGTCAACAATCTGAAAGGACTGCACCCGCAGTCCTTTTTATGTGGAAGTAAAACGGTACTCCGTCCATATCCTTGAACGCCACCGCCTATACATGAAGATACCTCTTACCCATTCATCCACGATAAAAGAAATCCAAACCCCGATAAGGCCCATTTCAAGTTGAATGCCTAATAAATAAGCGATCGGAAGGCCGATGCCCCACATTGAAATCATCGCCATATAGACTGGAAACTTCGCGTCACCAGCTGCCCGCAAGGAGTTGATGATGACCATATTAAAAGAGCGTCCAGGCTCTAAAATAATTGTCAATATGAGGAGGAGACTCGCTATTTGAATGATCTCACTGTTGCTAGTGAAAAAAGTAAGTAAATGCGTCGATGATAAAGATAAAGCAGTAGAAGAAAGAAGTGAGATGGCAATGGCCCAGTATAAGCTTTTCATGCATCTTCGATAGGCCGCATCAAATTCTTTCGCCCCGATCAGGCGCCCAATTAAGATTTGCGTTCCTTGGCTAATGGCGGCACCAAATAACATAATGAACATCATCAAATTCTGGGTATAGACTTTTGCTGCCAGTGCTTGCGTGCCCATAAATGTGATAAACAGCGTAATAATCATTTGAGAGCCATTATAAGAAAGTTGTTCTCCAGCAGAAGGAATGCCGATTTTTAGCAGTTTTTTTAAATGCGTTCGCTGGATGTAAAACATTCGCTTGAATGAAAACCGCAATCCAATGCGGTGTCGAACAATGAGAATCATGGCTGTAAGACCGATCAACCGTGCAAATGATGTGGAAAGAGCAACACCCATGACACCTAATACAGGGAAGCCAAATGGTCCGAAGATGACCAAATAATTACCAGCAATATTTAACAAGTTCATACCGATGGTGACATACATCGTATCTCTCGTGAATCCATAGCTTTTTAAAATAGCACTATAGGTCATAATGAGCGCCTGAATAAAAGAAAGCAGGCCGACAATCTGTAAAAAGACGGTTGCATCTGGCATGAGCTCGCTTGATAAGCCCATCATATGCAGGATGGGCACAGCTAACACAAACATAAGAAGACTGATCACAAAGCTAATGAGGAAGTTGGTGCCTAGTGATACATAGGCAACTTGGGTCGCATCCTGCTTGCGGCCCGCTCCTAAAAGCTGCGCAATGACAATCGTCGTCCCAGTCGTAATGAAGCTGAACATCACAATCAATAGATTTAGTAGCTGATTGCTTACTCCTACTGCAGCAACACTATTGTCAGAATACTGGCTGAGCATCAGTGTATCTGCGCTCCCCATCAGCATATATAAAGAGATTTCGATAAAAATAGGCCAAGTTAATGCAAATAATGAAGGGTGGGATTTTTCACTTTTGGCTTGAACCTTTTGTATTGTCAGTGCTTGTGGTTTCATCACATCACCTTCTTTCGTATAAATCCGATTTATAGTGTACCTTGCATCGACTATAATAAGAAGAGATGAAACCGAAACTTATTGGAGAAATCCGACTTCATAAGGGGATGAATATGGGTCCGTTTATTACATTTACTGTACCGCCATTTCCAGTCTATATTGCTTCAGGCAAAGGTGTATTCCATCGAGGAGAACGACATATCTCCAGAATTTTCACCGTATTTGATCTTCTTTATGTCACGAAAGGTGAACTGTGGATCACAGAAGACGAGGTGCCTCATCACGTAAAAGAGGGAGAATATATCATCTTATCACCGGGACTTGCCCATGGTGGACATCTGCCATGCAAAGAAGAAACACTTTATGAGTGGCTGCATTTTTCAATCGATTCATTTGAGTTTACAGATCGGCCGAGAGAACACTGGTTTGATATGAAGCAAAATCAAGCCACTTTTGAAAAAGCAGCAAGCTATGAATTTCGTCTGCCCCGAAAAGGAAAAGTGAAAGGGGGAAGCGTGCTACAGAAGCATCTTTCAGCGATGCGCGCTTTAAATGATGATGCGTCTGAACTTCAGCTCAAAAAGCAGCTTCAATTTGAGGAAATGCTCATTCATTTACAAAAAGAAGCATTTCATATTCCAAGTGCAAAGGAGACTGTCGCTTCAGAAGTGGTTCACTATCTTGAACGTCATTTTACGCAAAAATTACAGATGGAGAAGCTGGCAGAGATTCTTCATTATCATCCTGATTACATGACAAGGTGCATGCAGACCGTGTACGGACTGACGCCGAGCCAGTACATCAATCGACTCAAAATTGAAAAAGCCAAAAGCCTGCTTGCTTCAACGAATGAAAAAATAGCTCTCATTGCAGAACATGTAGGCATTGATGACCCAACGTATTTTTCAAAGCTGTTTCGGCAAAATGAAGGCATGACGCCTATCGAGTATCGTCATCTTGCTAAAAGAACGACAAAGTAAAGGAACGTGAACAGATGAAAGGAAAAAAAGAAGAGATTGTGAGCATACGTCCATTAGACGAAACCGATTTAGAAGTGGTATGGCATTTAAGGTTTAAAGCACCAGACCAGGCCTATCGAAAGTGGAATGCACCGTATTTTATTGAACATGACATATCGCTTGCTGCATTTAAAAAACGCTATTTACAGGATGATTCTGTCCTGCCAAAACTATTTGGCATTGATGTTGGAGGTGAATTAAAGGGCACAGTTTCTTACTATTGGGAGAATGAACGCACACGCTGGCTGGAGTGTGGGATTCTTATTTATGACTCACGTTTTTGGAATGGGGGCGTTGGAACAAAGGCATTGCGTCTATGGATCGATGAACTCTTTTCACACATTGATATCCCACGCATCGGTCTGACCACCTGGTCTGGAAATGAACGCATGATGCGTTGCGCAGAGAAATGCGGGTTTATCCTTGAGGGAAGACTGCGTAAGGTTCGTTACTATCAAGGGGAATATTATGATTCGATGCGGTATGGGATGCTGAGAGAAGAATGGCAAAGCCTTCCGAATCATTCATTTGAATAGTTGTTTTTAAGATTAGGAAAAAAGTATAGTAAGATTAAATAAATTGAAAAAGAAGGGTGGCGGATGAATGTGAAATGGATTACAGGTTGGTTTGTATCCATATTAGTCGCAATCTACCTATTCGTTGATGCACCAAAACACGGGAAAAATAAATGGTTATGGGCCATCTTAGGTCTTTTACTCGGGCTCTTCACACTTGGAATATATCTCATTCAAACAGGAAGAAAAGGGTTGGGCTGGACAGTACTGATTGTGTCCATTTTCATCTATGCGATTGCCATCCTCGTCTTTGTCTTGTACTTTCTCATGCTGGTCTTCGGGTACTCCAACGCAAATTAGAGAGTACGGCTGTGGTGATTTGTTTCACTTCAAGTTGCTACCGATTGATGGTTTGATTGCGCCAAAGCATCAAAGGATAAATGGTGATGGGGCTCGGGCAGGATGATCCTCATGTTTATCCATCTTATTTTATCTCATGTGGCTCACTGCTTTGGTCAAGTAAGTCCTTCATAAAGAAGGGCTTTTTTCTTTTATTTTCTGAGCAGGGACACCTGCAATGACAATCCGCTCTTCATGAAAGGAGCGATTCACTACTGCATTTGCTCCGATGGAAATATGATTCGCAATATAAATATTTCCAAACAGTTTAGCGCCAGGGCCGATCCATACATGATCTCCGATGACGGGCACATCTTTTTCATGATGGTTTTGACCAATATTCACGCCTTGATGAATATCACAAAACGCACCGATTTTGGCATGCTTGTTCACAATCAACAGCCCAGTATGGTTGATTCTGAGCCCGGGTCCAAATACACCAATTGGGATATCAAAACCAAGCTGCATGCCTTTCTTTTTATGTAAGTAACGATAAAACCATTTGCGTAACGTAGCACCGCTATTCGTATAGTACTCATATTTTCGTAAATATCTTTGATATTTCCAAATATCATCCCCAAGCCACTTTGGTCTTTTTCGATTGATGGCAAGTGCTTTCTGATCTTGTGCCAAGTAGTGGTGAAGGTCATGCTTCGTTAAAATCATCAGATCTCCCTCGATTCCCATTCGTTTCAGAGAAATTATACCATCATAACCATTTGTATCAAGATAAAATAACGTTCATTTTTTGTTTTACTGCATTCATTTCATTCGGCCGTCCCGTATCAAACAAGGGAGCTACAACGAATAGAGCAAAAGAACCAGGAGAATTGTTTTGTAATTTTTTTCAATATTTTTCATACTCAAACGTTACATCGCCCTTATGGCTGTAGATGTTTGTAAAAAATACACGAAATTACTCGTTAAAAAGAGAATATAGCATTCATATGCTTTTAGAATCATCTTTTTGAATACAATTGACTTTCGTATCTTACATCCTCTAGGCTAGTAAATGAAAATGATAATCTTTATCAATTGGAGGAGTGTTTTATTATGTCCATCAAAACCGTTTCTAAAAATCAGCAATTTTTAGAGCAACAAAGTCAAAGAGAATCTAATGCAAGGTCTTACCCGAGACGGTTCCCATTAGCCATGCAAAAAGCCGAAGGTATGATCGTGACAGATGCAGATGGTAGAGAATTTTATGACTGCCTAGCAGGTGCAGGAACACTTGCCCTTGGTCACAATCACCCGGTTGTTATAGATGCTATTGAACGTATGCTTCATGAAAAAAGACCGTTGCATACGCTGGACATCACTTCAGAGATTAAAGAAGAATTTGTGAATGAGATTTTTTCTCACTTGCCAGAGGAGTTTGCAAAAAGAGCGAAAATTCAATTTTGTGGACCAACTGGTGGTGATGCTATAGAAGCAGCAATTAAATTAGTCAAGACAGCAACGGGAAATCGTTCCATTCTATCATTCCATGGAGCATATCATGGTGCTACACATGGCACGATGTCATTAAGCGGCAACTTATCGCCAAAGGAAAAAGTACAAGGATTAATGCCAGATGTTCACTTCCTGCCTTATCCATATGAATACCGCTGCCCATTTGGAATTGGCGGTAAAGACTCACATCGCATTTCAAGCTCTTATATTGAGCGTGTATTAAATGACCCTGAGAGTGGAATTCTCCCGCCAGCAGGCATGATCTTTGAAGCGGTGCAAGGGGAGGGCGGCTCCATCCCAGCATCAATTGAATGGATACAAGAAATGAGACGAATCACAAAAGAAAAAGGAATTCCACTTATTATTGATGAGGTTCAATCAGGCATCGGTCGAACTGGTAAGATGTTTGCCTTTGAACATGCTGGTATTGTGCCAGATGTCATTGTGTTATCAAAAGCAATTGGGGGAAGCCTTCCGCTATCCGTTGTGATTTATGACAAAGACTTAGATCAATGGAATCCAGGTGCACACATTGGCACGTTTAGAGGAAATCAAATGGCGATGGCAGCTGGAACTGCTACGCTTAAATTTATAAAAGAAACCAATCTGCTTGATCATGTAGAAGCACTTGGTCAGCGTATGCAGGCCAATCTAAAAGACATTCAAAAACAAGTGCCTGCTCTCGGTGATGTGCGAGGAAGAGGATTAATGATTGGTGTTGAAGTTGTGAATCCAGATGAGAAACAGGATGTGGACGGCAGTTATCCAGCAAATCCAGAGCTAGCCAGTCTCATTCAAAAGAATTGTTTTGATAAAGGCTTAATTGTGGAGACAGGAGGCCGTTTTGGAAGTGTGATTCGATTCTTACCGCCTTTGATCATGACAGAAGAACAGCTTGAAAAAGTCATCACGATTTTTAAAGAGGCAGTTTACGATGCAGTCAACTAAACCATCTGTCGATTCATTATTTATTCAACAAAGCCAGCTTGGGAGGGAGTCCTTCCAAGCGGCTCTCTACACATCCATCGACAGCTTACTGGCAGAGTGGCAAACAAGCAGAGGACCGTATAGTGGAATATTGCCTGGGAAATTAGCGGCTCATGTCGAATCGTTATTCCAGATTCAACCGGCTGGTGAATCCATTGAGTCTGTTTTTCAAGATATAAAAAATCACCTTTTACCGCATTTAGTTGATGTGTCACATCCTAAATGCCTGGCACATTTGCATTGCCCACCTCTTATCCCTGCTCTGGCAGCAGAGGTGATCGTAAGTTCCTTTAACCAATCAATGGATTCCTTTGATCAAAGCGGCATTGCATCTTTGGTTGAGGAGGAAATCCTCAAGTGGTTATGTGAAAAGTTTTCTTATGGAGAACGAGCAGATGGGACCTTTACGAGCGGTGGAACCCAATCTAACTACATGGGACTGCTTTTAGCAAGAGATGCATTTTGCGAAAATACTTGGCAATGGAACGTACAGCAGAAAGGGTTGCCGAGCGAGGCAAACCGTATGCGGATTCTTTGCTCCAAGAATGCCCACTTCACTGTGAAAAAATCAGCATCTCAGCTAGGTTTAGGTGAACAGGCTGTTGTGTTAGTTGAGACGGACGAACATCACCGAATGGACCTGCATGATTTGCAGAAGAAGCTTATGGAGCTTAAAGAGCAGGATTTGCTTCCATTTGCAGTCGTGGCGACTTGCGGGACAACTGATTTTGGCAGTATTGATCCTGTACGTGACATATATGACATGGTGAAGCCTTTCGGTTTGTGGATTCATGCAGATGCTGCCTATGGAGGGGCGCTTGTATTAAGCAAAACCTTCCAAGGAAAATTAGATGGCATCGAGCTGGCTGATTCGATCACGATTGACTTTCATAAGCAATTTTATCAGCCGATCTCCTGCGGGGCATTTTTACTAAAGGATAAAAGACATTTTGGTTTGATTGATTACCACGCAGATTATCTCAATCCAAAGGAAGATGAACTGGAGGGCATTCTGCATCTCGTGAATAAATCTGTTCAGACGACGCGCCGGTTTGATGCGCTAAAACTCCTTCTCTCTCTGCGTATGATTGGAGAAGAAGGGTTTGCAAGTATCATTGACCATACCATCCATTTTGCGAAAGATGTGGCTACGTTGATTGAGAAAAATGAGCATCTTGAGGTGATCAATCCTGATCCAGAAATCAATGCAGTCGTGTTTCGTTTTATAGATGATCAACAAGCAGAGGACATCAATAAAATCATTCATCGCACACTTTTCCAAACAGGAACGGCTGTCGTAGCAAAAACAGTAGCCGATGGTCAAACTTGCTTAAAATTCACTTTGTTAAATCCGAGAACGACTATTACACATATTGAGGAAATCCTTTCTGACATTGTTGATATCGGGATCGCTCATATTCAATCCGGGAGGGTACTACGTTGAGTCAATATAAACAAATGGCTGAAAATGCAACGATGCAAAGCTTTTTAAACTGTTTTTTACGTGAAACAGGAATTGATCGATCTGCAAAGAAAGAGACAAAAGCAGACGGCTCACTTGTATTTGTAGCAGCATTAGCAAAACAAGATCTTGAGCTTGTCATTCCGATTCGATATTTTTCGCCTGTAGGCCGTCATCTCTTTGATTTTCCCGTTCGCTTTCGCCCGCAAGGCAGTGAACAACAGGGAACGATCATCGATTACACCACACTTGTTGCTTTATGTTCAAAGGAACTTCTCATTGAATATGGCCGCACAGATGCAGAGGATGAGTTCATGCTTCGCATCATTTTAAGCTGCCGGAATATTGAACGATTCATCAGAGAGAGAGAAAGTGATCGAGCGGCTCTTTCTTCAGCTGATTTTGAATATATTGAAGCGGAGCAGTCACTTCTTCTTGGGCATTTAACGCATCCTACACCAAAAAGCAGACAAGGAATGACAGAAGAGGAGGAAGCTATTTATTCCCCTGAGTTGAAAGGCTCTTTCCAGCTTCATTACTTTAAAGCACATCCGTCGATTGTGCTTCAGGATTCTTCTATTTCACAATCTGCGGCAAATCTCATGTTTGAGGAGCTCATGCGCCAGATGCCAGAAGAAAAAGAGAGACTGACGACGTTAACAGAAGGCGGTGAATATGTCCTGATTCCGATTCATCCGCTGCAAGTCCAAGTGGTCATGGAGAAAGCGTTCGTCAAGCGTTATATAGAGGACGGGATGCTGACATATTTAGGGCCGCTAGGATCTGAATACACAGCGACATCTTCCTTTAGAACGGTCTATCAAAAAGACTCTGCGTACATGCTTAAATTCTCTGTCCCTGTAAAGATCACAAACTCTTTACGCGTTAACAAACAAAAGGAACTTGATCGTGGAGTTGAGATGTCTCGTATCTTAAAAACAGAATTAGGCGTTTCTTTATATGACAAATTCTCTGGATTCCGTGTGATTGAAGATCCTGCGTATCTATCTATTCAAGGGGATGAGGCGGAATCTGGCTTTGAAGTCGTCATTCGTCAAAATCCATTTTTGCATCATGAAAAAGGGGCAAGCTTAATTGCAGGGCTATGTCAGGATCATGCATACGGAGGAAAATCAAGGCTTTCAGGCATTATCCATGAATTAGCAGATGCTGAAGGCAGATCAACAGAAGATGTCAGCCGTGATTGGTTCACACAATATTTATCGATTGCGTTAGAGCCGATGCTTTGGCTGTTTGAAACGTATGGTCTTGCCCTTGAAGCTCATCAGCAAAATGCTGTCGTACAGCTAAAGAATGGATATCCGCACACATTCTATTATCGTGACAACCAAGGCTACTATTATAGCGAATCGAAAAAGGATCAGCTTGCGAAGCTTGTTCAAAACTTAAGCGTCAGAAGTGAAACCATTTGTGCAGACGATGTAGCGGTTGAGAGACTGCGTTACTATTTCTTCTTTAATCATTTGTTTGGTCTTGTGAATGGTTTTGGTACAGAGGGGCTTGCAAAAGAAGAAGATTTATTAGCCCTGATTAGAGACACACTGCTTGCGCATGAAGAGACATATGGTGCATCTGAGCTGACGAACAGTCTTCTTCGGTCACAGGAGCTGCCTTCAAAAGCGAACTTACTCACGCGGTTTGAAGATATGGATGAGCTGACGGGTTCTTTAGAAACTCAATCCAGGTACACGTCTGTATTGAATCCGCTCTTTTTACATAAGGAGGCGCTGATTGGATGAGGCATCGAATTGGGTTCATTCGCGCTGAATATGAACGGGACGTCCAGCTTGTCCACAAGTGGATGCAAGAAGAGTATGTCCACCCATTTTGGCATTTGAATATTCCATTTCCTGCTTTTGAAAAGCACTTTTATCAGGCCATTCATGATCCGCATCAAACCCTTTATTTAGGAACCATTGATGGCACGCCGATGAGCTATTTTGAAGCATACAATGTGAAAGGGGATATCATTGAATCGTACTATCAGCCTTCTCCGCATGATCAAGGCATTCACCTGTTAATTGGAGAGCCAGATTATGTAGGGAAAGGATTTGCGGCTCCGCTGCTTCAAGCCATGACAGCATTTCAGTTTGAGCAGAACAAACGAACAGAAAAAATCGTGGCTGAGCCAGATATTCGGAACGAAAAAATGATTCATGTCTTTGAAAAGTGTGGATTCGAACGTGTGAAACCAGTCACTTTACCAGATAAAACAGGTCTTTTAATGTTTTGTCATCGAGATCGATTTGAAAGGAAGTATAACCATGACGCGGTTCAACAAGCAAAATAATGTAGTGGATGTCATTGGGATTGGCATTGGACCATTTAACCTAGGGCTTGCTGCATTATCTGAAGAAGTAAACGAAATTGACGCTTTGTTTTTTGAAAGAAGTGAAGCGTTCCACTGGCATCCAGGTATGCTCATTGAAGGGACAACACTTCAAGTCCCCTTTTTAGCGGATCTTGTCAGTATGGCGGATGTGAAAAGCAAATATAGCTTTCTCAACTATTTGCAGGAACAAAACCGTTTGTATTCATTTTACTTTCTAGAAGACTTCCATATCCCGCGCAAGGAATATAGCCATTATTGCCGCTGGGTCGCGGATCAATTAGATTCTTGCCGATTTGGCATGAATGTCGAATCTGTCTCCATTGTTGAAAAAGCTGGAGAAAAACGATATGAAGTGCATGTCCGTCATGTGAAAGATCAAACGGTAGAGGTGTTTGAAAGTAAGCATCTTGTTTTAGGTATCGGCACACAGCCTGCGGTACCAGCACCTCTTCAGCCAGCTTTAGGGGATCGGGTGTTTCATTCTGCTGATTACTTGAAACGAAAGAAAGAAGGCTGTTTTAAAGGAAAATCCGTGACGGTCATCGGTTCTGGTCAAAGTGCGGCAGAAGTATTCTATGACATTTTATCAGACGATGAGGCGAAGGATATTCATTGGTTTACACGCTCTAAAGGGTTTTTCCCAATGGAATATTCAAATTTGGGTCTTGAGTATTTCTCTCCAGACTATATTGATTTCTTTTATGAGCTTCCGCAACCTAAAAAAGATGCGCTATTAAAGCAGCAAGATTTGCTGTATAAAGGCATCAGCTCAGCGATGATCCGAGATATTTATCACTTGCTTTATGAACGTTCTGCTTGCGGAGAGCAGCTGAACACCGTGCTGCAGGCGATGACGGAAGTCAATTTGATTGAGGAAACGAGGGACGGCTTATCGCTTTCATGCAATCAATGGGTCAAAGAGGAATCCTTTACGCATGAGACAGACATTGTCGTCTTGGCAACGGGCTATCAATCTGTATTACCGCCATTTATTGATCCGATTTCCCATCATATTCAGTGGGATCATCAAGGACGCTTCCAGGTTGAACGTGAATATCGATTGAAAACAAATACATTAGGTGAAAATGATATTTTTGTACAAAATGCAGAGCTTCATACACATGGAGTAGGCGCACCAGATTTAGGGCTAGGGGCGTACCGAAACAGTGTCATTATCAATGAACTGGCTCGTCGACCTGTGTATCCACTTTATCAAAAGCATGTTTTCCAGACATTCGGTACACATAAACACGCAAATACATTTGAAGAAATCAAAGGGTAAGGAGGATGAACCGATGAGTGTACAAGATGAATTGAAAAAAGCGGTCAATCCTGCTGCTTGGAAAAAAGCAAACCAGCGAATGGTGGCAAAAATGCTGTCCGAATATATGTATGAGGATATGCTTCATCCCGTTCAGCTAAATCATCAGGATGGCATCGCCCAATATGAATTAATCATTCACGAACAGAAGAAATATCGTTATCTCGCAAAACCTCGTTTGTTTGATAGTTTTGATACGATTGCTGAATCGATCGAGTGCTTTCAAGACGGAACATGGACAAAGGATGTTAGTGCCATTGTGTTTTTACTAGACATTCAGCCAATCATCCCAATGTCTTCTGAAACAACTGGCCATCTGATCAAAGAGCTTCACCATACCTTGTTAGCGGATGTTCATTTGCTGTCGAAAAAAGCACTTCATGCGGATGAGCTAACGGATACAGACTACGCATGGATTGAAGGCGAGATGACTGGTCATCCTTGGATCGTCTATAACAAAGGGCGTATTGGGTTCAGCTACGATGATTACTTAGCCTATGCACCTGAAAGGCAGGAAAGTGTGCAGCTGTCTTGGATTGCTGTTCACCGAGAACTTGCGACATTCCATGCGGTCGATCATGAGAACTATGAGCACATCATTGCCAAAGAATTAGACGAAGTCACGATTCGTCAATTCCAACGTGTGTTAAAGGATGAAGGGCTGAATGCGGCTGATTATTATATGATGCCTGTTCATAAATGGCAGTGGACGCATATGATCATCCAGCATTTCCCTGAAGATTTAGCCATGCGACGTATTGTGTATTTAGGAGAAGGACTGGATCAATATATTCCACAGCAATCGATCAGAACCTTTACAAACATCTCAAATAAAGGCAAGCATCATATTAAACTGCCAATGAGTATTTTAAATACGCTAGTGTACCGGGGGCTCCCATCAGAACGTACGGTGATTGCTCCTCGTATTACAGCACATATTAAAGGAATCGCCGATCAAGACGCCTTTTTATCCGATGTATGCCGCGTGATTTTACCGGGTGAGAATGCGAGTATCAATGTTGATCATCCTTATTACAGCAAGCTACCTGGTGCGCCGTATCAATACCTTGAAATGCTTGGGGTCATTTTTAGAGAAAGCATTTATACGTATTTAGATGAAGGGGAGAGCCCTGTTACGTTGGCGGCACTGACGTATGAAGATCATGAAGGCGAGCCTTATCTGAAGCAGCTCATTGAAAAATCGGGTCTGTCAGCAAAAGAATGGATGGCGTCATTCTTCCACGTTGTCATGCCGCCGCTTCTGCACTTTATGTATCAATATGGCACGGTGTTTTCACCGCACGGACAAAATACAATTCTTGTATTAAAAGATCACAAGCCGCATCGTTTGGCGATCAAAGATTTTGTTGATGATGTGAACATTAGTGATCAACCGCTGCCTGAATTGGCTTCATTAGAAGAAGATCTAAAGGAAGTGCTGCGTAGTGAGCCGCCTGAGGGTCTTGTACAATTTATTTTTACGGGTCTGTTTATTTGCAATCTTCGTTACGTGTCAAACGTGTTAGACAATCACAATCTGTTAGATGAAACGACGCTTTGGCGCTTGCTTGCAGAAGAAATTCAGCAGTATCAAAAGCAATTTCCACAGCTAAAAGATCGTTTTGCTTTATTTGATCTATTCCAGCCTCAGCTGACAAAGCTTTGCTTAAACCGTAATCGCATGATTGATTATGGCTATGGAGATGGAGATGACCGGCCGCATGCATCAGAGCATGGCAAGGTCACAAATGCACTCGCTCAAGTTCTCTCATCCGTAGGCGAAAAATAAAAAAGAAAAGCTGTAGACAACATCTGTCTACAGCTTTTTGATTTTTTAAGAAAATGCTTGTGAGGCCAGGAAATAGAGAAGCGCCGGATCGTTCTGCTTTTCGTTCCCGCGAATCATCATAAAATGTGCGACGTTTGTTTTCGTAAATCCTGCTTCTACAAGTGATGCATGCAGGCGTTCAGCTGTTTCTTCCTGCATATCTAAACGAAAGGCGCCAGAATAAGACGTGAGAAGTGATTGAATGAGTGATAGCGCCGTTTGTTCATCGTTTGCTGCAAGCGGGCCAATCATCAGATTAGCTGGTGTTTCCACTCCAAACGCGAAGCCGGTGATTTCGTGGTGTTCATCCTTTGCGATCAGTTTAAATGCTGCTCGCTCCATTCGCTTTATTAAGAAGTTTGATCGATTGGTCCCTGCGCCTTTTTCATCCAGCCTTTCAATAGACGGGAGGTCCGTTTCATCAGCGGGAAAAAGATGAATCTGATGTGACGCGTGAAGGGCACTAGGATTTGTTTTTTGTGCTTTGTATGTATGAATATAACCGGCTGTCTGAAAGCCGATTTTTTCATAAACTGGGCGTCCTTGTACAGTAGCCGTTAAAACGACAGGGACACTTGGATCACTATGACGAAGCAGTGTGTCAATCATTTGACGGGCAAGACCAAGTCCTCGATGTGTCTCAGATACAATGACCGCCCCAATTGATGCCACTCTGTCATACTGAAAAAGTCCAGCGCATGAAATGACTTGTCCGTCAGTTGTTGTAAAACCGGTAAAATGTCCATTTGTTAAAAGAGATGTGAGCTCTTCCGCATTGTAATCAGGCCAGTCGACCTCTTTTGACAATGCGACAAGGTCTGGTATGTCATCAAGGGTTAAAGTTCGTTGTATAACGTTTGCCAATACACGCAACTCCTTCTTAGCTGATTTCTCTATATGTATCGTACCATAAGAACGCATAAGAAAAAGGAAAAGGGGATACCTTTTCCTTTTGTCTAGTTTAATAATTGAGGTCACGGTTGTATTCATATTCAAAGGTGAGCTGTAAGTTTTTAATTGAGACAACGCCTACTTTGATTAACCGTCCACCGATCAATTGAGGAACCTCGGTTGCATTAAAAGAAACAAAAAAGCGGTCTTTTGCTGGCACTTGACTTGTTTTATAAGAAGAGATGTCAACTTTTTGACCGTTCCAAGGTACGTTCACTGTTCCGCCTTTTAAGGAAGAGACAGTGAATACATAATTATATGCATTTGTACTGCCTTTTTCAGCTTCTAATGACAGGCCAGTGACAACGGCATCCTGCGGCAAGCTGCTTAAATCAAAAGAAGAATTGGGAGATCCGGCTTCATTGAAACTATTCAATGTGGCAGGTGATCCATATCGTTTCGTTGTGCCTTTTTCAATACTTTTATCAAAGACAATACGATACATGTTGTCCTCTTCATTTAATAATTGCTTTGGTTTGACGGCTAAATAGTAGTCAGTGCTTGCGGCAATTTTCGGCATATGGATGATTTCATTTTGGTTGTTTGTCCGCACAGAGGAAGACACGAGTGACCCGCTCTGATTGTAAAGATAAAGATCGAAATCATTTCCAGCTTTCACATTGACGAGTTTGATAGAAAAGCGGCCATCTGCTCCATCAAATTTAGAGCTGGTGAACCGGTAAAAATCAATGTCATTCATAGAAGAGATACTACCTTCGTGATATAAATAGGTCTTGTTTAGATGAAGAGAGTGCTGTAAGAATTGAGCTTTTTCCATCGTATCATTTTTTGCATAATCACTGTCTGGATACAGATGCTCCAATTCTTCTGTATAATATGTTGTTTGTTTCGTAGAAGTTTCACTCGCTTGAGCAGGTGATTGGAAAAGAGGGCTAGCGATAAAGAGGCCTGTAAGCAATAAAACCCCGATCTTCTTTTTGAACATGACAAACATCTCCTTTTAAGTAAATGACTTTCATTTATAATATCGGTAAATAAACGTAATTTTTCATATTTATTCCATTTTTATTTGTAAAAAGAACCTCCAATTCAGGAGGTTTTTTTAGTGAACGTTAAAATATCGAGCTTCAGGATGAGAAACGACAATGGCTGAAACAGATGCTTCGGGCTCCATCATAAACCCTTCTGTGAGATGAATCCCGATTTTTTCTGGCTGCAGCAGGTGAAATAGTTTTTCTTGGTCTTCTAGATTAGGGCACGCTGGATAGCCAAAGGAATAGCGCTGACCTTGATATTTGGCTTGGAACCGTTTCTCCATCGTGAAATCGACTGGGTCTGGGAATCCCCATTTATCACGAATTACTTGGTGCGTTCGTTCAGCCAATCCTTCTGCAAGCTCAAGTGCTAAAGCTTGGACCGCATGCATTTTCAAATAGTCACCCTCTTGTTTAAATTGCTGCGCAACCTCTCGTATGCGGGCACCAGCCGTCACTGCAAATAAGGCGATATAATCTTTCTCGTTCTCTCCGCTTTTCCGCACATAATCAGATATAGACCGGTACGGAAGTTTTTCCTGTCTTGGAAATTGGAATGTCTCAATGACGCGGTCAGGCGCTTCTGGATCATAGATATGCAGGTCATTCCCATTTGAATTGGCAGGGAAGAATTGATAGACGAATGCAGGTGCAAACCAGTTTTTCTCTCTGCCTTCTTGAAGAAGATCTGTGATCAGCTGTTTTAATTCCAATGCTTTTGGATGCTGTTCAGCCAAGAGTTTTTTGACCTTTCCTTTTAAGCCGAGATGATGGCCGATCAGCATCTGTTCATTGACATAGGGCATAATGTGGTGCAAATCAATATCCCGTACATAATGGCGTTTCGTATTTTCTGGCGTGAAAATCGCTGCCTCCGGAAGTGTCGCGCGTTTTTCTAGTAATTCAATCACGGCTTTTGGCTGCGTTGTTTCTTTTTCCTTATGGAGTGTTTCTTGATCCTCTAAGGGTTTTGTTTGAAATTGAAGAGGGTTCGCTCTTAATTCATTCGCTAAAGACAGGCCGTCCATTGCATCTTTGGCGTAAAGGACGGGGCCATCATATTGAGGCGAAATTTTCATCTTCGTAAACTTCCGTGAAAGCGCCGCGCCGCCCACCAAAATGGGAACAGAGATGTTTGCTTTTTGTAAATCTTGAGCGGTCAAGACCATTTGCTGTGCTGATTTGACAAGTAAACCTGATAATCCAATCATATCTGGCTTTTCTTTTTGCACCGCTTCAATCAATGTTTGTGGGGTTACTTTGATTCCGAGATCGACGACGTGAAAGCCATTATTGCTCAAAATGATGTCGACCAGGTTTTTCCCTATATCATGGACATCGCCTTTGACGGTGGCGAGGAGAATCTTCCCTTTGCCGCTTGCGTCCTTTTTCTCCATAAATTGCTCAAGGTATGAAACAGATGCTTTCATGACCTCAGCGGATTGGAGGACTTCAGCTACAATCAATTCGTTTTGATTAAAAAGGCGCCCAACCTCTGACATTCCCTGCATTAATGGTCCATTGATGATATGAAGAGGTGATTCAAATTTCTCCAAAGCAAGGGCCAAATCATCAATCAGGCCTTCTTTCGTCCCTTCGACGACATAGAGTGCCAGCCTTTCATCAAGTGATAAGGAGATCTTTGGTTTCTTCTCTGTTTTCTTTTTCCCGCGATAAAATTGGGTGAACTCAGCAAGGGTTTGATCATTTGTTTCATAAAGTAAAGTTTCAGCCAGCTTGATTTCTTCCTTTGGAATTGAAGCGAAGCGTTCAAGCTTTTCAGTATTCACGATCGCATAATCAAGCCCTGCTTTTACGCAGTGATACAAATAAACGGCATTCAATATTTCTCTGCCAACTGGCGGGAGTCCGAAAGACACGTTACTAATGCCTAAAATGGTGAGACATTCAGGCAGTGCTGCTTTGATTCGCTCAATGCCTTTAATGGTCTCTTCAGCAGCACCAATATACTGTTCGTCTCCAGTACCTACTGGAAAGACAAGCGGGTCAAAAATGATATCACTCGCAGGGATTCCATATTTTTTCGTGAGCAGGTCATGCGATCTTACGGCAATCTCAAGTTTTCGATCTGCTGTGACGGCCATCCCTGTTTCATCGATTGTTCCCACAACAAGTGCGCCGCCATATAGCTTGACAAGCGGAAGAATCTCTTCAAAGCGCTCTTCTCCATCCTCTAAATTAATAGAATTGATAATGGCTTTTCCTTGAGAATACATGAGTGCTTTTTCGATGACATGTTTATCGGTTGAATCAATGACAAAAGGAGCTTTCACTTTTTTCATGGCTTCTTTTAAAAAGCCTTCCATGTCTGCTATCTCATCACGATCAGGGTCTGCTAGACACACATCAATGACGTGAGCGCCATTTTTCACTTGAGCACGAGCAATTTCTGCTGCCTCTTCAAACTTTTGTTCTGCGATGAGCCGTTTGAATTTGCGTGAACCAATGACATTTGTGCGCTCACCAACAAAGAGGGGGCGCATCGCTTCTTCATAAATGAGGGGCTCGATGCCTGATACGGTATGCGGTGATGACTCATGCGTCATGCTGCGGGGCTGAAGCGAACGTACTTCATCTGACAATGCCTGAATATGTGCAGGCGTTGTACCGCAGCAGCCGCCGACGATATTTAACCAGCCTTCTTTTGCAAAAGCGGCAATTTTTTTAGCAAGCGAAGCAGGGGATTCGTGATATTGCCCTTCTTCATCAGGGAGACCAGCGTTTGGATAGCAGCTGACAGCCGACTTTGAGATGGAGGAGAGTGTACGGATATGGTCTGTCATAAATTCTGGACCAGTTGCACAGTTTAAACCGACGCTGATTGGTTTCATATGCTCAAGTGAGATATAAAAGGCTTCAATATCTTGACCGGCAAGGGTGGTGCCCATTGGTTCAATCGTCCCTGACACCATCAGTGGTAGCTCAATACCGGTTGCATGAAAAGCTTCTTGAATGCCTTTAAATCCAGCTTTGACATTCAGCATGTCTTGACTTGTTTCTAAAAGAAGAGCATCACATTTTCCATCAATCAGGGCGCGGGCTTGTTCTTCATAATTTGCAACGAGCTCTTCAAACGTTGTGCCGCCTGTCACGGATAATGTTTTTGTAGTGGGCCCCATTGCGCCTACAACAAAGCGGGGCCAGTCTGGTGTCGACAAACGGTCTGCTTCACGCTTTGCCAGCTGAGCTGCTTTTACGTTCAATTCATAGGCGAGATGGCCAAGTCCATATTCATCGAGAACGAGCTTCGTCGCGCCGAATGTATTTGTTTCGATTAAATCTGCACTTGCTTCAAGATATTGCCGGTGAATCGTGGAGATAATATGAGGGGCTGTGACGTTCAAATATTCGTTACAGCCCTCATACTCTTCTCCGCCGAAATCCTCTGCTGTGAGATCGGCGTTTTGAATCATTGTGCCCATTGCACCGTCAAGGACGAGGATGCGTTTTTTGAGCTGTTCAGTGATAGTTGGCATGGATGTTTGGCTCCTTTTCTTTCTGATGGATGTAAGTTGTCAGTTCTGCTGTTAAATCTGATCGAAGGAAAGGGGTAATTAAATAGATACCATTAAACAATTCGCAGGCTGTATCTAATAAAGAGCGGGCAATCGCTAACCCTTCTGTCCGCTGCTTTTCTTTATCTTCGCCTGCCTTGGCCATAATCTCACGAATCGAGTCAGACAATTTAATGCCGGGAATTTCATGATGAATAAACTCAGCATTTCGGCTGCTTGTTAGCGGCATAATACCGATGTAAATCGGTTTATCCAAATGTCGGCTTTCTTCATGAATCTTCACAAGCTGTTCCTCAGAGTAAACAGGTTGTGAAATAAAATAATCGGCACCATATTCGATTTTCTTCTCGAGGCGTTTGACCGCTTTATCAATATGACGGACATTGGGATTAAACGCGCCAGCCACTGAGAAATTAGTCTTTTTCCCGAGCGGTTTCCCAGAGAAAGATAGCCCCTCGTTAAATTGTTTGATCAGACGGATCAAATCAAAGGAGGTTAAATCATACACAGATGTCGCACCTGGGAAGTCTCCAATTTTAGACGGATCGCCTGTGATGGCTAAAATATCGGTTAGTCCAAGCGTGTCCAGCCCCATTAAGTGGGATTGGAGCCCAATTAAATTGCGATCACGACATGTGATATGGACAAGTGAACGCATATCAAGCTGCTGTTTTAATAAAGCGCCGCATGCCACATTGCTAATACGCGGGGTAGCTAGAGAGTTATCGGCCAGTGTGAGGGCATCAATGCCTGCACTTTTTAATTCGTTCGCTGCGACGAGGAATTTTTCAAAGTTCAGCTTCTTCGGCGGGTCCAGCTCGACGATAATCGAACGTTTTTTCACAGCAAGCTCGTCAAGACCTGGTTCTGTTCGTTGATCTTGGATGGAAATGATTTCTTCTTTTAATACTTTCACTTCTTTTTCGGTGATAGGTGCTAAATCTTTGACCGCCTCAGCCATGGCGCTTATATGCTGAGGGGTTGTTCCGCAGCAGCCTCCAATGATTCGTGCGCCCTGATTTCTAAACTCAAGTGCACTTTTTCGGAAATAATCATTATCTGTATCATAGACGAGTCTGCCTTCTTCAAGGGAGGGGAGACTGCTGTTTGGATAGACAGATAAATGCGAATTTTGCAAAAGTGGAACGCCTTCAAGTGCCTGAATCATATGATAAGGGCCTAATCGGCAGTTAATGCCGACGACATCAGCGCCAAGTGAGGATAATTCAGATAAGCCGTCTTTTAGCGGTGTACCGTCCTGCAATACACCTTGCTCATGCATGGAGACGTTCATGACAATCGGAAGCGCTGTTTCTTTGCGAGCAATCTCAAGAACGGCTTTTGCTTCTTCAATATCGTAATATGTTTCAAGCAGTAACCCATCAGGCTCTTCATTTAAAAGGATATAGAGCTGTTCTCTAAAGCTCCGTTTAATCTCGTCTAAAGAGTAAGCATTTTTGTTAAATGTTCGAATGCCGCCGATCGTTCCGAGGACATAAGCTGAGCCAGCGGCTGCTTTGGCAATTTGTACAGCTTTTGTGTTAATGCGTTTTGTTTCTTCCTCTAAACCGTAGCGGGATAGTTTAATATAATTCGCACCGTATGTGTTCGTTTGAATAATGTCCGCTCCAGCTTGCACATATGCTTCGTGCACTCTTTTGACTTCATCTTCTTTCGATAAATTTAATTCTTCAAAGCAGCGGTCAATGCCATAAGAGTATAAAAGTGTTCCCATTGCTCCATCGGCAATCAGTACGCGATTTTGTAAGTCTTGTAATAGGCCCATTGGTTTCCTCCTTATTTCTATGTAACAAAAAAAGCCTTCTGATAAGAAGAAGACTTTTTGGCTGTATTGAAATTCTTCTCCTTATCTTCCAAGCAGTTGCTTGCTGGATTTAGCACCTTGGTCATAGAAAATAGAATTCTACTACACCGGTTGCTGAGGCTTCACAGGGCCAGTCCCTCTGCCTCTCTTGATAAGAAAGCGATATGAACATGTCAATGAATTGAACTTCCATCAACTGTATCGAAAAAATCGGAAATAATCAATGGAAAATTTGAAATTTATCGAAAATTTATAAATTGGACGTCAATCGGTAAATCTGCCTTGCGCATGAGCGCAATCACTTCTTGTAAATCATCTTTATTTTTTCCTGTCACACGCACTTGGTCATCTTGAAATTGCGACTTTACTTTTATACCAGATTGTTTGATCAAGGCATTGATCTTTTTGGCATTGTCCTTATCAATCCCGCTAATCAGCTTTGCACGCTGGCGAACGGTTCCACCCAGGGCATGTTCTGTTTTTCCGTAGTCAATGTTTTTAGTCGGTACGTTTCGTTTAATCAGTTTTGTCACAAGGACATCCTTTAGCTGCTCCAGCTTGAAGTCATCATCAGAAATGAGAACGAGTTCTTCTTTTTCTAGTGAAATATCACTTTTACTTCCTTTAAAATCATAACGGTTTTTAATTTCTTTCAGTGCTGCTTGAATGGCGTTTTGCACCTCTGGCAGCTCCACCTTCGATACAATATCAAATGAACTTTCTTTTGCCATCACATATGACCTCCAACTATAGATATTGCGTCTATTTTATCATGCCAATAGGGGAAGAAGAAACTTTATCGAAGAGAGTTCAGATGTATGCGGTATAATTCAAGTGCAGTTTGTCCACTTTAGCTAACAGAACTAGAGATGTTCATGATGACAGAAGTATAGTAGAATAAAGTGAATCAAAAGATGAACGAACGCTCTTTTAAGGGCAGATAGGAAGGAAGAGAACATGAGACCAGGTGAGCAACTGACCTTGCAAATAGATAACGAGATGGAATACGGCTACTTTTTAACAGATGGAGAAGATTCTGTCCTCCTACATCGCAGTGAGATGACAGAGGATATTGGAGATCGTGATGAAGTAGAGGTCTACTTATATGTAGATCATGAGGAAAGACTGGCAGCGACGATGAAAATTCCTAAAATCAATGCACATACATACGACTGGGTAGAAGTCGTAGACGTTGTAGAAGATATGGGTGCTTTTGTCGATATAGGTTTGTCAAAGGATGCACTTGTTGCAACTGAACACCTCCCGCCTTTTGAGGAAGCGTGGCCGAAAAAAGGCGACAAACTATACTGTATGCTCAAAGTGACAAGTTACGGGAGAATGTTCGCAAAACCAGCCACTGAAGATGTGATCAGTGAATTGTTTACTGAGGCGCCAGAAACGTTAATGAACAAAGAAATGACGGGAACGATTTATCGCTTAATTGCGACAGGTTCTTTTATGCTGACAGATACAGGCGTGCGTGGATTTATCCACCGCACGGAACGAAAGGAAGAGCCTAGATTAGGATCGACCGTGACAGGACGCGTCATTGCAGTGAAAGAGGACGGAACCGTGAACGTTTCTCTGCTTCCTAGAAAACAGGATGCATTATCTGTCGATGCAGAAGAAATTTTAACTTACATGAGAACGAGAAACGGTGCAATGCCTTACGGGGATAAAAGTGATCCAGAAGATATCCGGGAAAGATTTCAAATGAGCAAAGCAGCCTTCAAACGAGCATTAGGTCATTTGATGAAAAATGATCTTGTTTACCAAAAAGAAGGATGGACATACGAGAAAAAGTGAGCATTTGCTCGCTTTTTTTATTTTTATCATAAATAATGGTTTTTTTCAGTGAAAAAAGTCATGAAAAAAGCTGAAAATCCTTCACTTTATCATTGAAACAATGACTCTCAAATCCGATAAATAAGGGGTAAGGATGATAAAAGGAGTGTGTTTTTGGATGAAAGTGAAGATTTCATTACTTCTGATGGCAGCGATGATCATGGTACTCGCCTCATGCAGCAATCAGCAGGGAGGACCACCGATATCAAATGCGAAGCATATTGGTGTCATGCTGACGGATGATGGTCTTGGTGATCAATCATTTAACGATTCATCATTTAAAGGATTAGAAAAAGCACGTGATGAGCTTGGCATTGAATTCGATTATAGAGAAATTGCAGAAACCGATACATATGAAAAAGGGCTGACCGAGCTTGTGAAAGATGGAAATGACCTGATCATCGGTGTAGGTTTCAGTATGCAAGAAGACTTAGAAAAGGTAGCGAAAAAATATCCGAAAAAGCAATTTTTACTCATTGATGCTGTGTCTGAATTGAAAAATGTCACATCAGTGACTTTTAAAGAAGAGCAGGGCAGCTATCTAGCGGGAGCACTTGCTGCCATGACAACAAAAAGTGATGTTATTGGTTTTGTTGGCGGAGTCGATGCAGAGGTGATCCACCGATTTGAACAAGGCTATCAAAAAGGCGCAAAATCTGTGAATCCGAAAATCAAGGTCGTATCCACGTATGCTGGCACATTTAGTGATGCAGGCAAAGGCAGTAAAATAGCGAAAGACATGATCAAAAAGAAAGCAGATGTTTTATATGCCGCAGCCGGTTATACGGGTGTTGGTGTATTAAAAGAAGCGCAAACGCAAGGCAAATACGCAATCGGCGTGGACAGCGATCAGTATTATACAGCTGAAAAAGCCGTTATTTCGTCTATGGTCAAAAAAGTAGATGAAGTCGTTTATCAATTCAGCGAACAGCTCGTCAAAAGCAGCAAAATCAAAACCGGGCATATCGTCTATGACTTAAGTAATGACGGAATCGATATGGCAAGAATCCGGGTGCTCAAAGATGCTGAGAAATTGACCAAAAAATTAAATGGACTGAAGCAGACACTTCTGAAAGAAGAGGGGGCAGCATCATGAGCTTACGCATCAAAATTTTGCTCAACTCACTCATTTCACTTCTTTTAGCGGTTGGCGTAATTGCCTTTATTATTGTGAGCATGACAAAGATTCAGTCATCAAGCGAAACAGAAGTTCAAACCTTACTGAACGTACAAAAAACGAAGGCCAGCTTTGAAAGTGTCGAACAAGCCATGACCAATTATTCCATGACCCTTTCAGATGAACAGCTAGAGGTCGTTCAAAGCGATATATCGACAGCGAAAAAACAGCTGCAAACGTTAAACAAAAACGCAGGAAATATGAACAAAGAAGCCCTAACACGGTTAAATTCAAAGTTTGACACATGGACGCAAGAAGCAAACAATGCCATTGGTGAAAAAAATGCCTCTGATGCCAGACGAGTAGCTGCCAGAATTGACGGTGTTTTAAACGACGTGCATACGATGAATAAAAGAGCACAAGAAGCGTATGAATACCATTTAGAGGAGGCGGCAGACAATGTGCAAAGGATCATCACAAGCGCATCTGTCGCAGCCCTCACGCTGATTGTCATCGCCGTCTTTTTAAATATTGGTTTAACGAGATCCATTGTGACGCCAATCAAATCCCTTTCTTACCGGGCAAAACAGATTGCCGAAGGAAACCTCGCTGTGGAGCGGATGAACATCAAGCGGAAAGATGAAATCGGCGGATTAAATGAGTCGTTCAATCAAATGACGGATCAGCTGATTAGCTTGATTCAAGAAATCAGTCATGTCTCAAGTCAAGTGGAATCATTCTCGATTCAGCTAGATGATGAAAACAAAAAGCTTATGGAATCAGCCAATCAAGTGTCTGTATCGACAGACGAAATGGCGAATGGTTCACAAGCGATTTCAGAAGACCTTCAGCATGGCGTTAGTTTGATTGAGAAAATGGATTCACATGGCCGTAAGAATTCCGAAAGATCACATACAGTCATCCGTAGTACAGAGGATGCCATTGAAGCGGTGGATAGCGGAAAGCACACGTTAACAGAAACAAAAGCAGCCATTGAAAAAAATACACGTGCGACGAGACAAATTGAAGAGTCTGCAGGAGAATTCACTCAGTACGCAAGCGGAATCTCCGCAATGGCCAAAACGGTTTCTGATATTGCGGACCAGACAAACCTCCTTTCGCTCAATGCGGCGATTGAAGCGGCAAGAGCAGGAGAAGCTGGCAAAGGGTTTGCCGTCGTAGCGGACGAAATTCGTAAGCTGGCAGATGAATCGTCTCGTGCAACAAGACAAATTTTTGACATGGTGAGTCATATTGAAAAAGGCATTCAATCCATTAGCCAAACTGTACAAGAAGGGGTCAAGCTATCACTTCAGCAGCAAGATGCAATGGACAAAACCTCACACTCCTTTGAAGATATAGAAACAAAAGCACAACATATTAAGCAAGAAATGGCGGTCTTAAATGACCAAATTATTCAATCAACAGAGCTTGGCGGACAAGTGCTGCACTCGATTGAAAATATTAGTGCCGTTGTAGAAGAAACGGCAGCGGGCAGCGAAGAAATTTCTGCCTCGGCAAACGAACAGCTGCAATCTTTCCATCAAATGAACAAACAAGTAGAAGAACTGATGAGTATGACAGCAAGGTTAAACGAAACCGTTCACCGATTTAAGCTGTCATAAGAAAAGCACCCTTCCCGTGATGTTTCAGGGAAGGGTGCTTTTTATGATGGGCTGCCTGTAAAGAAGATGGCAAGTGTGCTAGGGCCTGAGTGGGACCCAACAGCCGCTCCGATGACCTGGATGTCGATTTCTTTTGGGTGAAATTCGGCTTCGATTAATTGTCTCATTTCTTCTGCAAGTGCAGGGTCATCTCCATGACTAATGCCAACAGTTTGACTAGACCAGTCAGATCCTCGTTCTTTCATCAGCTCGATAATGCGTTTCAATAATTTTTTACGGCCACGAATTTTTTCAAGGGGTATCAGTTTTCCATCCTCAACGTGTAAAATGGGTTTAATACTTAACAATCCACCAACAAATGCGGACGCTTTACTGATTCTTCCGCCTCTTGCTAAATACGATAAATCGTCTACAGTAAAAATATGTTGTAAAGATTCACAAAAATGCTTTACAGACGTTTCAATTTCTTGTATTGTATTTCCGTCAATGGCAAGTGATTGAGCGTGTTTGACAGCTAGTCCATAACCAAGTGAAGCACATTTAGAATCAATGATTCGTAAATCGAAATCAGGGTAATCTTCCTTCACTTCGTTTGCCATCATCACAGCGGTTTGGTATGTACCTGAAAGCTCTGATGAAAAGGCAACATAAATAGCCGATGTATGGGTTTGGGCTGCAGAAACAAAGGCTTCTTTGATCCGGTTCGGTGAAGCTTGTGATGTTTTTGGACTTGCGCCTTGTCTCATCGCATCAAATACTTGTTTTGGTTCAATGGTGATCAAATCCTCAAATTCCTGCTCGCCGAGTAACACACGCAGCGGAATGAGTGTCATGTTTTGTTCATCATAATAAGAAAGAGGCAGATCAGCAGCACTGTCTGCTATGATATGAACAGTCATCAAAATCCCTTCTTTCTAAAAAATCAACCATATTTTACATCTTTTTAGCCTAACTATATCATAGAAAATCATTTTTTCGTGTTCAAATTCTAAATTTTAGGGAAAACCATAGAGAGAATGGTAAGTGGAGGAATGACAACATGTTCATTGGAGAAGCAAAAAAATTCATCGTCGTCGTCATTGGTGCCTTACTCAATGCGATTGGGCTGAATTTATTTTTAATCCCTGCTGACGTATATGCAAGTGGTTTTACAGGGGTTGCCCAGCTGTTATCTAGTTTAATCGATCAATATGCACCGTTTTATTTATCAACAGGGATCCTATTATTTATTTTAAACATTCCGGTCGGCATTTTAGGCTGGATGAAGGTTGGTCGTTCCTTTACTTTGTATAGCATTATTAGTGTGGCACTGACAACGATTTTCCTCGGCATTTTACCAGAGACAAGTGTTTCTGAAGATATTTTATTAAATGCTGTATTTGGCGGAGTCATTTCTGCACTTGGCATTGGGATTACACTGAAATATGGGGCCTCTACAGGCGGCCTTGACATTATTGCGATGATTTTAGCGAAATGGAAAGACAAACCAGTGGGCACGTATTTCTTCATTTTAAACGGAATTATCATTTTTACAGCAGGATTGTTACAAGGTTGGGAGAAAGCTTTATATACCCTTGTCACATTATATGTGACGACTAGGGTAATTGATGCCATCCATACGAGACATGAAAAGCTGACCGCCATGATTGTGACAAAGAAAGCAGATGAAATCAAAGAAGCCATTTATGGAAAAATGGTCAGAGGGATTACGACTGTTCCGGCAAAAGGGGCATTTACCAATGAACAAAAAGAAATGATGGTCATTGTCATTACAAGGTATGAGCTGTATGAACTTGAACAAATTATAAAGGAAGTCGATCCAAAAGCCTTTACAAATATTGTTCAAACAACCAATATTCTTGGATTTTTCAGACGAGATTAAAAGGTGGGTAGAAGATGAAAAAAGGGTTAGTGCTTTTTCTCGTTCTATTGGTTTTAACAGCTTGTGGACAACAAAAAAAGGATGAACCAGACAAGGAGGTATCCGGTCAAATGGGAGAAAAAACCGTTGTACTCACAGTAGACCCCGTCCAAAAAGGTTCTTCGGTTCAATTTCATATGTCACTAAAAAATGAATCAGATCGAGATATTGAATTCACGTTTAACACAAGCCAAAAATTCGAATTGAGTGTGTACGATGAAGACGGAAATGAAAAATACCGTTACTCGAAAGACCGTATGTTCACACAAGCCATCCAATCCTTTGTGCTGAAAGCAGATGAAACATATGACTTCCAAGATACGTGGTCAAACGGTGTGGAGCCGGGAACGTATGAAGCGGTCGTCACATTTAAAGGAAAAGCAGAAGGGCTAAAGAAAATCACTGAGAAGAAAACGTTCCAAGTGAAATAAGCATAAGAAAAGCTGTCCGCAAAGCGGACAGCTTTTTTCGTTAAAGATCATCAAGCAGGTCTTGGAACGTATGCAGCTGGTTTCTTTCTGCATCTGTCGAATTAGCAAATGCAGATGATACGGCGTTTTTAGCTCGCTGAACTGCTTGTTGACGCTCTAAACCAGATGGAAATGAAGAAGTAAGGGCTTCTTCAGTAAATGATTTGGCTTGATCAAAAAGTTCGTTTCTCACAATGAACCTCCAGAAGCATCAGTCTTCATATTTCCCCTGTCCTCCGCAGCTTCTTCAAGTGTGGAACGATACGGAAAACGTGCGTCATGCAGACTGACTGAATCTTTACCTTGTTGTATAAAGCGTTTCGATTTGCTTCTTTTACCCATTCGGAATCCGCCCCTTTACACAAGCTGACAGGACAACCTGTCTAACGGTAGTATGCCCGCTTCGACCTGCTATGTATGAATGGAAAAATTAAAGCGAGAAGTAATTCGTTAGGAATTTTGCAATCCCATCTTGTTCATTCGTATCTGTCACTTCATTAGAGACGCGTTTCACTGCATCAATCCCGTTGCCCATGGCAACCCCGCATCCAGCAAATTCAAGCATCTCTAAATCATTGTCTTCATCTCCGAATGCCACAATCCGCTCCTGAGGCACACCGTAATAATCACTGATCTTTTGCAGTCCAACGGCTTTGTTCATACCTGTTTTAATGATTTCAATGACATGCCACGGAGCAGCCCAGCGTCTGTGGTCAATCACTTCTGCATGAACATCTGTCAAATAGCTCCGAATCGCTCCGACGTCTTCTTCTTTTGCGTGAATTAAGACGCTTGTGACATTCTCTCCAAGATTGTTCCGAAGGTCTCCAACGGTCACTTTGTTTGCATTCATATTAAATATATCAATGAGCTTTTCATCATGATAATGGAAATACAAATCGTCTAGCACTTCAGCTAACACATTGTGTACTTTATATTCCTCACTAATATCCACAAGCTGTTTCACGACTTGAAGATCAAGTGATGTGTGAAATCTGCCCCATTTTTCATCAAGAGGATGATGGACAAACGCTCCATTAAAGTTCACAATCGGTGAATCGAGCTGCAATTGCTGATAATAAGGAGAGCTGGAACGAAATGGCCGGCCAGTTGAAATACAGACATGATGCCCGCTGTCTTTCACTTTTTGAATGACATCAAGTGTGTGTGCAGAAATCGTTTTATCGTCTTTTAATAACGTGCCATCCAGGTCAAGTGCGATTAGATAAGGTTTAGTCTCCATAAAATCTCCTTTGATCTGTAAGTAATAGGAGGCAGCTGGTGCGGGTGCCTCCACCTATAGTGTATCTTTATCACATCTTCGTTGTCTACATGTTAAAATAAACAAAGACGGGAATGATAAAGGAGGATTCATAGGCTGTGATCACCATTGATGAGCAAAAGACACACGATATTCCATTTTTACATATCGTAAAAGCTGAAAATAAAGATAAACCGATGCCGCTTGTATTTTTTATTCATGGATTTACAAGTGCACGCGAGCACAACTTACACTTCGCCTTTCATTTGGCGGAAAAAGGCATGAGAGTCATTTTGCCTGACTGTGCTTATCATGGTGTAAGATCAGAAAACCTCAGCTTAGAGGAACTGGCATCAAAGTTTTGGGAAATCGTCCTGAACGAAATACGTGAAATCGATATCTTAAAAACATATTTTCAAGAAAAACAATTGATTGAAGCCGATCTAATAGGTGTTGCAGGTACTTCCATGGGAGGCATCACGACCTTTGGTGCACTCGCAAAACATGATTGGATTAAAGCGGCAGTCAGCTTGATGGGCAGTCCGAAATATACGACATTCCTACAAGCACAAATTATGGACATGCGGCACAAAGGGTTGATGAAAGAGATTACAGATGAAGAGGTTCATCAGCAATTAGACGCGCTGCGTCCTTATGATTTAACGCTACAAACAGATCGATTAAACAAAAGACCGCTGTTATTCTGGCATGCAGAAAACGATCCAGTTGTCCCTTACAGACATGCAAAAGCTCTTTATGACGAGTTAGCAGAAACCCAATATAAAGAAGATCCTCACCTGATTCGTTTTATCACAGATGGACAGGCTGGCCATAAGGTCTCAAGACAAGCGATGTTTGAAACCATTGACTGGTTTGTGACACACCTGAAAAGCACAAACGTTTAGCCAAAAGGAAAAGTACGTTATACTAGTTGAAAAAGGAGTGGATATCATGGATGAAGCATTGAAAGAAAATATTTTAGGCGCCCTAGAACAGGTGATTGACCCTGAGTTAAACGTAGACATCGTCAACCTTGGACTTGTCTATGATGTCGATCTTGATGAGAATGGAAAAGCGGATATCACGATGACTTTAACATCAATGGGTTGTCCCCTAGCACCAGTTATCGTCGATGAAGTGAAAAAAGCATTAAGTGACTTGCCTGAAGTGAAAGAAACAGAAGTTCACATCGTATGGAATCCACCTTGGACACGTGACAAAATGTCAAGATACGCTAAAATTGCGCTTGGTATTCAATAAGTAAATACGGAAAATGCCTGGTATGAGTTGAACTCGTACCAGGTTTTTTTATGAAAAATTAAGGTAGAGGAGGAGTATGGCTTGATATAATGGATGTAATTTTATAGAACGGAGTACCTATAATGAAACGAAAGTGGATATGGATCGTTCTTTTGATGGGATATGGCGCTGCCTTTTTTGCATCAGTCTCTATACGTGAAGGTCAAGCACACAAAAGGCAAGGACTTGAGGCGTTTACAGATGTGAGTCACCTTATGCCGGTCAAAATAAAAAAAGTCGTGCAAGGAAAAGAAATAGAATCTTTAAAAGAAGTATTAGAAGAAGCAAAAGAGAAGAATCTGCCCATTTCAATCGCCGGAAAGCAGCATAGTATGGGCGGCCACACGTATTATGAAAATGGCATTGTACTAGACATGACGAAATTTCGCCGAATCGTATCATTTAATGAAAAAAAGAAGACCATTCGGGTCCAGAGCGGCGCCACATGGGATGATATTCAAAAATATGTGAACCCATATGGTCTTGCAGTAAAGGTGATGCAATCTCAAAACATCTTTACGATTGGTGGCTCGTTAAGTGCAAATGCACATGGACGTGACATTCGCTACGGCTCACTCATTGACACTGTGCGCTCTTTCACACTGTTAAAAGCAGATGGAGAGATCATCACAGTAAAGCCTAGCGATGATTTATTTACTGCCGTGATTGGAGGATACGGCTTATTCGGTGTCATTTTAGATGTTGAGCTGTCCTTAACAAAGGATGAATTATATAAAATGGAGACAACCTCTCTACACTTCGATGAATACACTGATTATTTTCAAAAGCATGTAAAGAACAATAAAGAAGTGCGCATGCATCTCGCAAGAATCTCTACAGCGAAAACAAATTTTTTGAAAGAGATGTATGTGACGAATTATTCGCTTACTTCTGATCAACAGATCGATCCATACCGCGAGCTCAAAGAAGATCAGCTCGTCATCCCTTTAAAATTTATGCTCGGCCTTTCGAGAAGATTTGATATGGGGAAAGATTTGCTATGGAACTTGCAAAAGAAGTATTTTCAAAGTCAAAATGACCAGCTGATCACAAGAAATAACGTGATGCGGTCTGATTCTGCTTTTTTAGAATATGAAAATGAGTCAGATACCGATGTGCTTCAAGAATACTTTGTTCCAGTTGATCGTTTTCGTGCGTATATCGATGACATGAGAAGCTTTTTACAACAGGAAGAATTGAATTTAATGAACATCACGATCCGCTACGTACAAAAAAATGAAAAAGCGGATCTCTCATATGCGAAAGAAGATATGTTTGCACTTGTTTTGTTAGTGAATTATGGTTTTGAGAAAGAAGAGAAGGAAGAAGCGGAGCGGGTCATCCGGCAAATGACAGATATCACCTTGCGGCACCATGGAAGCTATTACTTACCATACATGCCGTATCAAACGAAAGCACAAATGAAACAAGCGTATCCAAAAACCGATCTATTCTTTCAAAAGAAAAAGCAAGCAGATCCAGATGGCAGATTTATCAACTACTTTTATGAAAGGTACAATACACAATGAATGCTAAAGCAATGAAATGGTTCGTCTATTCACAAAGTCTACTGTTTTTCGCCAGTAGTCTCATTTTCCCTTTTTATATTCTTTTTATTAAAAATGTTGGGTCGAGCTACTCTCAATTTGGTCTTGCTTATGGTCTGTTTGGTTTGAGCGGTGCGTTCATTCATTTATTATTAGGAAAACTTCCTGAAACGACCGACAGGCGTCTCTTTTTAATCATTCATTCGTTTGGTATGGCGTTTCTTCTTCTACTTTTTCCACATATCACAGAAGTAGAGCAAGTTTATATGATTCAGCTTGCCTTAGGTGTGCTAGGTGGTGTTCAGAAGCACGGAGAGAAACTACTCGTCACCGAACTCACAAATGAGAAAAAGCGAATGAAAGAAGTTGGGCACTATCATTTTTGGACAGCGCTTTTTTCATCCATCGCCATTATGCTTGGCGGCCTTTTTGCTGATTTCTTCACCATTCATTTGATTTTTTATGCAAGTTCCCTATTATATTTATGCAGTGCGCTTCTGGTCCTCAATATGAAGAACAATAGATAAAATCCGCATGTCTCACGAAGATATGTGGATTTTTTTATGAAAAAAAATGAAAACAAATATTAAATATACAATTGAATTAATTTTTATACATGTTATAATGTTAAATAATTTCACAAAGATCAAGAGGGTGTATTGACGTTGAAAATAGGTATTATAGGTGCTACAGGGTACGGTGGTGCGGAATTAGTTCGTATCTTTAAGCAGCATCCACATGTGGAGGAATGTATATTGTATTCATCAAGTGGTGATGGGCAATTATACAGTCAATCTTATCCGCATCTGACAACGATTACTGACCAAACATTAAAAGCCATTGATCCGGCTGCCATTGTGCGAGAAACAGATGCTGTGTTTTTAGCGACACCAGCAGGCGTTTCAAGTGAACTCACACCGAAGCTCATGAATCAAGGGGTGCCAATTATTGATTTATCAGGTGACTTGCGCATTCAAGATGGAACTGTTTATGAAGCGTGGTATAAACGAAGGGCAGCGGATGATGCATCGGTTCAACAAGCTGTATACGGATTATCTGAATTGAATCGTGAAACCATTAAGCAAGCGGAAGTCATTGCAAACCCAGGCTGCTTTCCTACTGCAGTTCTTCTAGGTTTAGCACCGCTGATGAAACAGAATTTAATCGATGAATCTATGATCATAATAGATGCAAAAACCGGGGTGTCCGGTGCAGGACGATCAGCCTCACTTGGCACACATTTTTCAGAGCTGAACGATAACTTTAAAATTTATAAGGTGAATGAACATCAGCACACACCTGAAATAGAACAAGTACTTAGAGAATGGAACCCGCAAACGGCGAACATCACATTTTCAACACACCTTGTCCCGATGACAAGAGGGATTATGGCGACGATGTATACACAATTGAAATCAGATGTCACAAAAGAAGAATTAATGAAACGGATGAAGGACTTTTATGAAGATTCCTATTTTGTAAGAGTGAGAGATCATGGGATATATCCGCAAACAAAAGAAGTATACGGCAGTAACTTCTGTGACATTGGTTTTCATTTAGATGAGCGAACAGGCAGACTGACGATTGTATCTGTCATAGATAATCTCATGAAAGGCGCAGCCGGCCAAGCGGTTCAAAACTTCAACATCATCAAAGGCTTACATGAAGAGGCGGGCCTCACAATGACACCTCTCTATCCATAAGAACAGGGGAGACAACAAACATGATCGAATTGAATGAAAAAAGTATTGTCAAAATAGACGGGGACGTATCATCACCAAAAGGTTTTGAAGCAAAGGGGATTCATATAGGATTACGCTATTCAAAAAAAGACCTTGGCTTGATCATCAGTGAAGTACCAGCAGCGAGTGCAGCGGTATACACTCAAAGTCACTTTCAAGCTGCGCCTCTTCAAGTCACACAAAAAAGCTTGAAAAAGACGGGCAAACTAAAAGGTGTCATTGTCAATAGTGCCATCGCCAACGCATGCACAGGTGAGCAGGGATTAAAAGATGCATACGACATGCAGGCAGCCTGTGCAGACATGTTAGGCACAGAGCCTGATTACATTGCCGTTTCTTCTACTGGTGTCATTGGAGAGTGTCTGGATATGGATAAAATCAAAACAGGCATCGCTCAGCTAAAAGAAGCAAAAGCAGGAAATGGCCACTTTGAAGAAGCGATTTTAACAACAGATACAGTCATTAAAAATACGACATACTCCTTGACGATAGACGGGAAAGAGATTCTCATTTCAGGTGCAGCAAAGGGCTCTGGTATGATTCATCCGAACATGGCAACAATGCTCGGGTTTGTCACAACCGATGCAAATGTCGAACAAGAAGCTTTGCAAAATGCTCTTCGTGACATTACAGATGTGACGTTTAATCAAATTACCGTCGATGGAGAAACATCAACTAACGATATGGTGCTTGTGATGGCAAATGGAATGGCAGAAAACCAGGCACTGAATGAAGAACATCCAGAATGGCCATTGTTTAAAGAAGGATTAAAACTAGCCTGTGAAGATCTAGCAAAAGAGATTGCAAGAGACGGAGAAGGCGCAACCAAATTAATCGAAGCGAAAGTTGTTGGTGCAAAAAACAACTTAGAAGCGGGTATTATTGCAAAAAAAATCGTAGGTTCAAGTCTTGTGAAAACAGCCGTATACGGTACGGACGCCAACTGGGGACGGATTATCGGAGCAATCGGTCATAGCGCAGCTTCTGTCACGCCAGAAGAGGTTGAAGTTTACTTAGGCGGGCAATGTCTGTTTAAACATAATGAACCTCAGTCTTTCTCAGAAGAGGAAGCAAAAGCGTATCTAGAGCAGGATGAGATTACGATTTTCATTCAAATGAATGAAGGAAATGGTGAAGCGGCAGCATGGGGCTGTGACCTTACCTATGATTATGTGAAAATTAACGCGAGCTATCGCACATAATGAAGGAGATAGACATGGATAAAACGATCGTGTTCAAGTGTGGAGGCAGTGTCATTCGAGAACTTTCCGATACCTTTTATGAAAATGTCCGCTCACTTCAAGCTGCTGGATTTAAACTGGCTATCGTACATGGCGGGGGTCCTGAAATCACGAGCATGCTGCAAAAATTAGAAGTGAAGACGGAATTTGTAGATGGACAGCGCAAAACAACAAAGCCGGTGTTAGAGGTAGCCGAAATGGTCCTTTCAGGAACGGTGAATAAATACTTTGTTTCAGAGTTGGCAAAGCATGATATATCATCTGTCGGTGTATCTGGTAAAGATGGACAGATGCTTGTCGCCGATTTTCTCGATCAAGATGTATATGGGTACGTTGGCGAAATCAAAGAAGTCAATCCAGAGATGGCAGAAGCACTAATGGAGAAACAATTCATTCCCGTCATCGCGCCGCTATCTATGACCGAAGAATGCCAAACGTTAAATGTAAATGCTGATCTTGCAGCATCAGCAGTCGCAGGAGCTATGAAAGCTGATAAGCTCATGTTTGTCACAGATGTGGAAGGAATTTTAAAAAATGGTGAGCTGTTAGACGTTGTCACCGAACAAGAAGCTCTCAAGCTCATCGATGAAGGTATTATTTCCGGGGGAATGATTCCAAAAGTGCAATCTGCGCTAAGTGCTTTATCGGGAGATGTGGATGAAGTCATGATTGTGAATGGAAAAGGTAGTATTTTTACAGGAGATACCTTTAAAGGAACTCGAATTGTAAAACAAAAGGAGGCGGTCCTGTGAGTCATCTCTTTCAAACGTACGGACGGTGGAATGTTGAAATTAAAGAGGCAGAAGGTTCTTGGGCAGTTGATACAACTGGGAAAAAATATTTAGACTTTATACAAGGCATTGCGGTCACGAATTTAGGTCACAATCATCCAAAGGTCAATCAAGCCATCAAGAAGCAGCTTGACGAGGTCTGGCACGTATCAAATCTATTTGAAAATGGACTGCAAGAAAAAGCAGCGGAAAAGCTGGCAGCCAACAGTTCAGGAGATCTCGTATTTTTCTGCAACAGCGGGGCTGAAGCGAATGAAGGGGCTATCAAATTGGCCCGAAAAGCAACAGGTAAAACAAATATTGTGACGTTTTTGCACTCTTTCCATGGGCGCACGTATGCTGGTATGGCTGCCACAGGTCAAGATAAAATCAAAACTGGTTTTGGACCGATGCTGGAAGGCTTTCATTATGTACCGTTTAATGACCCTGAAGCGATCACAGCGTGTGAAATCGATGATGTCGCAGCGGTCATGCTGGAAGTGGTGCAAGGTGAAGGTGGAGTGAATCCAGCTACAGCTGAATTTCTAGAAGCCGTTCAAACGTTTTGCAAAAAACATCAAGCACTGCTGATTGTAGATGAAATCCAAACGGGTATTGGGCGAACAGGGACAGCATTTGCCTATGAGCAATCGGGACTTGATCCTGATATTATTTCAGCCGCAAAAGGTTTAGGAAATGGATTTCCAGTCGGTGCAGTGATAGGGAAAAAAGCTTTAGGGGATGCATTTTCTCCAGGCTCTCATGGCACAACATTTGGTGGCAATATGCTCGCTATGTCAGCTGTGAACGCAACCCTTGATGTAATATTCAAAGAAGACTTTCTTTCAGAAGTGAAAGAAAAGGGTGCGTACCTCTTAAAGAGACTGCAAGAAGTCAAACAGCTGAACATCGTGAAAGAAGTACGGGGCAAAGGATTAATGGCAGGAATTGAGTGTCATCAGCCAGTAGGTGATTACATCACAGCCCTTCGAGAGCAAGGTTTGCTTGTGCTTCCAGCTGGTCCGAATGTCATTCGTTTATTACCTCCGCTGAATGTCAAAAAAGTTGAATTGGATCAAGCCATTGAAGCAATCATTCAAGTGTTAGCAAATGAAGCAGTAACGGTCTAAATTTTTTTACACCAGAACGCATAAACATGCATTTATATTATTAATTATTCAATATGGGGTGACACAAGCATGAAAGGTTATTTAAATTTAGAAGATGGAGCCTCTTTTGAAGGAGATCTGACAGGAGAAGCTGGCATGACAGGTGAAGTGGTCTTTTTTACAGGGATGACAGGTTATCAAGAGGTGCTTACAGATCCTTCTTATAAAGGACAAATCATTGTCTTCACATATCCGCTCATCGGAAATTACGGCATCAATCATGAAGACTTTGAGAGCAAAAAACCACAAGTGAAAGCGGTCGTTGTCTATGAGGCAGCTGACCATTTTTCTCATCACCTTGCAGCCGTAAGCTTAAAAGATTATTTACAGAAGTGGAACATTCCGCTTCTTACACATACAGATACTCGTGCAGTCGTGCAGAACATTCGAGCAAATGGAACGATGAATGCAGTGCTTAGTTTAGACGAAAATGAAACGCCACCTGCAATGAAGCAAGACAATGTGATTGAGCAGGTCACAGAAGATGAAGTATACACACAAGGCAGCGGCGAGGATCATGTAGCGCTCATTGATTTTGGCTTTAAAAAATCAATTGCGGACTCACTCGAAGCGCGCGGCTGTAAAGTCACAGTGATTCCGTACAAACAAATGGAAAAGGTATTTGATATCAAGCCAGATGCGATCCTTTTGTCAAATGGACCTGGAGATCCAAAAACAATGAAGCCATATTTAAAAACCATTCATGACATCATGATGACCTTCCCGACACTAGGCATTTGCTTAGGTCATCAATTAATTGCTCTTGCGCTTGGCGGGGATACGTATAAGCTTCCTTTTGGCCACCGCGGAGCGAATCATCCTGTACAAGATACAGAATCAAAACGTGTCTTTATGACAAGCCAAAATCATAGCTATGTGGTCAATGAAAAAAGCATGAATGACAAAGAAGTGGACGTCAAATTCCTCCACGTGAATGACGGATCTGTTGAAGGATTCATTCATAAAGAGAAGCTGATTATGTCCGTTCAATTTCATCCAGAAGCACATCCAGGCCCTGCAGAAAGTGAATGGGTATTCGATGATTTTATTGAGAAAGTGAAACAAGCAAGGAGAGAAGTCGCACATGCCTAAAGATCAAAGCATACAAACCATTCTAGTCATCGGGTCCGGTCCAATCATCATTGGTCAGGCAGCAGAATTTGATTACTCAGGAACACAAGGTTGTATGGCCTTAAAAGAAGAAGGCTACAACGTCATCTTAGTGAATAACAACCCAGCAACCATTATGACAGACGAGTCATTTGCTGATGAAATTTATTTTGAACCGCTTTCAGTTGATTCAGTGACAAGAATCATTGAAAAAGAGAAACCAGATGGTCTTTTAGCCAATCTTGGCGGACAGACGGCTTTAAACCTTGCTGTCGAGCTGGAAAAAGCCGGTGTGCTGAAAAAGCATGGGGTAAAACTGCTCGGAACGTCAGTTGAAACAATTGAAAACGGTGAAGATCGTGAGAAATTCCGTGCTCTCATGAAGCATTTGAATGAACCTGTACCAGAAAGTGAAATTGTGGATAATGCGAAAGACGCCCTTCAATTTGCAAAAGAAGTGGGCTTTCCTGTCATTCTTCGACCAGCCTACACACTTGGTGGTAAAGGGGGAGGCATCGCTTTAACTGAAGAGGCTTTTAAACCGCTGATTGAAGGTGCTCTTCTAGCGAGTCCGATTCATCAGTGCTTAGTTGAAAAAAGCATTGCTGGCTTTAAAGAAGTCGAGTATGAGGTCATGAGAGATCGTCAAAATACGTGTATCACTGTATGTAACATGGAAAATATCGATCCAGTTGGTGTGCATACAGGCGACTCGATTGTCGTTGCACCGTCACAGACATTAACGGATCAGGATTATCAAATGCTCCGTTCAGCGAGCTTAAAAATCATTTCAGCGCTTGATGTCGTTGGCGGCTGTAATATCCAGTTCGCTCTTGATCCACTTAGCAAAGAATATTTTGTCATTGAGGTCAACCCTCGGGTCAGCCGGTCTTCTGCTCTTGCATCGAAAGCAACAGGCTATCCGATTGCCAAAATGGCGGCAAAACTTGCGGTCGGTTATACACTAGATGAATTGAAAAATCCGCTTACAGGAACAACGTATGCTAGCTTTGAGCCGGCACTCGATTATGTCGTGGTGAAATTCCCGCGCTGGCCGTTCGATAAATTTAAACAGGCAGACCGGAAATTAGGCACAAAAATGAAGGCGACTGGTGAAGTCATGGCGATTGACCGTAATTTAGAATCTGCCATTCAAAAAGCCGTCGCATCACTTGAAATCAAAACAAAGGGCTTCCACTTGCCTGAACTGAAAGAACATTCGACTGAACAGTTATTTGAATTAATCAAAACACCGGACGATCGCCGTTTCTTCGCTGTCATGGAGCTTCTTTCCAGACAAGAAACCGTTGAAACGATTCATGAAACGACGAAGATTGATCTGTTTTTCTTACATGTCTTCAAGAATATGATCACACTCGAACAAGAATTGAAGAATCATCAGGGGACGCTATCCAAAGACACCTTAAGAAAGGTGAAAGAAAAAGGTTTCCTTGATGAAACAATCGCTTCTCTGACGGATCGCAGTGAACAAGATATCAGACAGCTTCGTCAAGAGTATGGCATTGCCGCTTCATTTAAAATTGTCGATACATGTGCGGCTGAATTCGATGCAAAAACGAATTACTTCTATTCTACGTACTTTGGCAAAAGTGATGGAGAGCATCAAGAGAAAACAAAGCAGCGTGCACTCATCATTGGCTCTGGTCCGATTCGAATTGGGCAAGGGGTCGAGTTTGATTATAGTGCCGTTCATGGCGTTCTTACTTTACAAAAGCTTGGATTTGAAACCATCATGATGAACAATAATCCAGAAACGGTTAGTACCGATTATGAGATTGCAGATCGTTTATACTTTGAGCCGATCACGTTAGAACATATTTTAAACGTAGTTGAAGCGGAGCAAATTGATTTTGTCATCGTTCAATTTGGCGGGCAGACAGCAATCAATGTGGCGGAAGGTTTAGAAAAAGCCGGCGTTACCTTGTTAGGCACGTCCTTTGACACACTAGATGCATTAGAAGATCGCGATTTATTCTATCAGCTTCTTGATGAACTGAATCTTCCTCATGCAAAAGGAGATACAGCACATTCAAAAGAAGAAGCACTGGAGCATGCTGCAAGCATCGGGTACCCTGTTCTTATTCGTCCATCATATGTCATTGGTGGAATGGGCATGATCGTTGTTCATACAGAAGCTCAATTGGCAGAACTACTTGATCAGCCAGATCATTTACCTTATCCGATCTTAATTGATGAGTATGTCACTGGAAAAGAAGTGGAAGTGGATCTCATTTCAGACGGACAAACGACATTCATTCCAACCATTGTTGAGCATATTGAAAAAGCGGGCGTACACTCAGGTGACAGCTTTGCCATCTTACCAAGTGTCTCTATTAGTGAAGACATCAAACAACAGGTGTATAACGCTTCTGAACAAATCGCAAAGAAATTAGCTTTTAAAGGCATTATGAATATTCAATTTGTGATTAAAGGGAACCAGGCGCTCGTACTAGAGGTGAATCCTCGGGCAAGCCGGACTGTTCCAGTTGTAAGTAAAGTCATGGGTGTTGACATGATCCCAATGGCGACTCAGCTGTTAGCTGGTGCAACGCTTGAAGAATTGAAACCGGCAACGAAGAATAAGGGGGGCACAGCTGTTAAATTCCCAGTCTTCTCTTCACATGCCATTCAAGATATCGATTTAAAGCTCACACCTGAAATGAAGGCGACGGGTGAAGGTATGTGTGTAGGAAAGAACGTCGAAAGCGCGTTGAAAAAAGTGTTTGCACCGATCTGGAAACAGAAAGGAAGCCTCTTTATACAAGGCAGTGAATTATTCGTAGATGAAGCAAAACGAGCAGGCTTTGACGTCTGGACTGGCAGCTTTGAATCGTGGCTACAACAAGACAATAAATCGCTTCACATTCATTTAGGTGATGATGAAGAGGCAAAAGAACAGCGTGTAAAAGCACTCACACATGGTGTTCAAGTTCTAACCGAATATGAAACGGCGCAAGCGTTCCTGCAAGGAAAAGATGGAGATGTATCACCAGTATCTCTCCACGAATTATATAAAAAGGAAGTGACGGCATGAGCCAAGTCGACGTGCAACCGGCATTATACGGAAAAGACTTTTTATCGTTAAAAGACTTTTCGATCAATGACATTGCGTACTTAATTGAAAAAGCAGAAGAAATGAAACAACATCCATATCAAGATTTATTCAAAGGAAAAACATTAGCGATGATCTTTGAAAAATCTTCAACTAGAACCCGTGTCTCGTTTGAAGCGGGCATGACGCAGCTAGGCGGACATGCGCTCTTCCTCAGCTCAAATGATCTGCAAATTGGCAGAGGAGAAACGATTGGTGATACAGCGCAGGTGCTGTCTGGGTATGTAGATGGCATTATGATTCGAACCTTTGAACATGAGAAGGTAGAAGAACTTGCAAAATACGCCACTATTCCAGTGATCAACGGACTAACGGACTACTCTCATCCATGTCAGGCACTGGCTGATTTACTGACGATTAAAGAAGCAAAAGGCACACTAAAAGGTGTGAAAGTGGCGTACATCGGTGATGGGAATAATGTGGCTCATTCCTTAATGGTCGGTTGTGCGCAGTTAGGCTGTGACATTGCCGTTGCATCACCAAAAGGCTATGAACCTCTTCAAGAAGTGACAGACACTGCCCGGGCGTTTGCAAAACAATCAGGCGCAGAAGTTATCGTCACAACAGATCCAGTAGCTGCTGTTCAGGATGCAGATGTCATTTATTCAGACGTATTTACAAGCATGGGACAGGAAGCTGAAACAGAGAAACGTCTAGCAGAATTTAAAGAATATCAAGTCAATGAGGAACTCATGCAACATGCAGCAGCAGATTATATCTTCCTTCATTGTCTGCCGGCACATCGCGGAGAAGAAGTGACGGCTGATATCATTGATGGACCACACTCTAAAGTATTCCAGCAAGCAGAAAATCGTCTGCATGTGCAAAAAGCGTTAATCAAAGAGCTCATGTATCAACAACCTAAATAAATCACAAGTGTCCCTGTCTCGACTGAGCAGGGACTTTTTACATATTGGATTGGAGAGGCAAAGGACGGGACATAATAACATCAATCGAGAAAGGAGGATGGAAATGGGTCAACAGCATCAGTTTAAATCTGGTAATAAGGCACCTAATAATGGTGTTTATATCGAAATCGGTGAGACCGGTAGTATGGTGAAAGATCCTTTAAAGATAAAGCTTAAAGCAGGAGACGTCTTTCCGGATAACTCGAACCATAACCGCGTTTGGACGTACCAAAGAAAGCCGTAAGCAATTGACTAAGAGTCCATATGAATAAGTCTTTAGAGGCATGTGTCATGCCTCTTTTTTCTTTATAATAAAAAACAATTAAGTTCCAATTTTCAAATAAATAGTATGAAAAAAAGAAAGATTAAGGTAAAATATGTAAAAATAGTATAAGGTTGAAAGGATTTGTGTGATGGAAAAGATGAATCTCAGTGAAAGTGTTTGGAATAAACGCTTCACCTCATTGTTCATATCAAGACTCATAAAAAATACAGGAGAAAGTTTTGCTTTTACATCCGTTCTTTGGCTATTGATTTTAAGAGGGGATGGAGCGCTCGGTACCGGACTTCTTCTAGCAGTGACAGTTCTTCCTTCATCATTGTTGGCCCCAATACTAGGACCTCTTATGAAAAGACATCATTTATCTAAATGGATGTTTGCTTCAGATGTCATTCGAGCAACCATTGTACTCATTATTCCACTACTGCATTTTTCGCACATATTGCCTCTATGGTTATTGATCTCATTAATGGTTATTCAATCGGCAACAGGTGCAGCATATAACCCGGCTTCTGTGGCCATCCTGCCGCAGATTGTTCCAAAGCATCTCATTCAAAAAGCAAATGCGATCTTGCAATCATCTTTTGAAATTGTCGCACTTGCTGCGGTGATGGTCGCTGGTCTTTTGGTCAAATTAATTGGCCCTGCAGATACGCTCCTAATCACCACTGCTTTATTTATCATATCGGGCTTGTTCATTATTGGCGTTAAACTCCAAAAGTCAGATGCAGAAAAAGCAGCAGACATTAAACAAGCAAAGAATACATATCTGTATAACTTAAAAAGAGGCTTTCTAGTCGTTAAAAATCATCATATTTTATTTGCACTGACCCTTTATTGTATTTTAATGAATGTCGCCGCAGCTCCGTGGCAGGCATTATCCGCTGTATATGTAGCAGAAGCGCTGCAAAGTGATTCAATGGTGTATTCCATTTTAAGAGGTGTCGCTGCAGTCGGTGCGTTTATGATGGGCTTTGCACTGGCGAAGGTGAAAATCAAAAGATTCGGCTTGTTCTTTATTGTCGCAGGCATGATTGAAGGTGCTGCATTCTTTATCACTGGAATGAGTACATGGCTTCCAGTCGTTCTTCTAGCTTCCTTTATTTTTGGTGCAGCCGTCAGTGCGATCAATGTCCCAGAGATGGTTATTATTCAAACGTCTGTTGACCAAGAAGATCAGCCGCAAGTATATGCCGTGATCAATGCGTCATCAAATGTCTTTCTCCCGCTTGCAGCCGTCATATCGGGCGTCCTGGCAGAACGCTTTGGAGCAGGACCTGTCATTGCGGGGGGTGGTGTGCTTGAGATTTTATCAGGCATCGCGATCTTCCTGTTCACAGGGCTAGCGAAAAGCCATTTGTCAGCAGACAAACAGAAGTCCGAAACGGTTGAGGTGTAACTCAAAAACCCCCTGTAATTGACGGCAGGGGGTTTTAGCGTGCGCTCTCAACTTCTGGTCATCATTCTGAAAAAAAGAAAAAGAGCTAATCTCAAATCATTAGCTCTTTTCCAGCAATATTAAGAATGTTCTGTTGAACTTTCTGTTTCTTTCATTGGACTTACTTCAGCAAAGATGAATAAAATAACCGTAAACACTATGGCAAGAATGGAAGTTAACGTAAAATCATAAGCAGCTCCATTCATAGATGAAACGATGTAACCAGCCATATGTGTCAGCAGAAAAGTCCAAATGAGGGTGATAATGTAATGCATTATTCCACCGTCCTTTATGTAACAATCTATTGACTATCATACCATATATACGAGTTCAGAGAAAAGACTGTTTTCCGCCTTTATGTGACCATTTTGAGACCTTCTACTATAAAAATAAAAAGAATTCTTCTGTCTTTAGGGGATTTCCTTATTCCTACAAGAGTTGTTGTTCATATCATAGAAAGCAGAATCACTGAAAGGAGGCTGGCCATATGGGTGTAAGCGAACGTTTTTTCCAGCTTGGTTCCCAGTGGAACGTCATTCACCTTCCTCAAAAACCAAATGGCTTTGGCATTCTAATCCTCGGTGACCGAAATCACTTTGTGCAGGAAAATACATCATTCTGGCTTCAGCATTACGGAAGAAACCAGCTATTAACTGCTTTAAAGGATGAAGGATATACATTGTTTAATAGTCATCTTCATGGGAATCACTGGGGATGTGAAGATGCTGTTTTTAGTGCGAAACAGCTTGTTCATCACACATTAAAACAAGAAATATTAAACCGGGAAATTCATGTGCTGGCAGAGGGAATGGGCGCACTTGTCGCCATGAGTCTTGCCGAAGAAATGCCAGAAGTGCTAAGGTCTATAGCCATGATGAATCCATGTTTACACCTGCAAGCACAAAGAGAAAGAGAAAAGGAACACAAATTCTTCTACAAACAGTTCATGAAAGAACTCGCACAGAGCTATGGGTGCTCTGCAAAGGAAGCAGAAACGTATCCACTTCCTTCTTGCCCCGTTCATTCAGCTCATGTACCGATTCATATATGGCAGAGACTAAACGGCGCACCGTATGCCTATGAACTACATGCAAAGCCTTTTATTGATCAACATATGATGAATCCAGACCATTGTCAGATGGACCTTACCTTGCATATGTTTGATCATCCAAGAAGAATCTTTCAGTCCATTCACAAGTTTTATAAATCGCATGAAAGAGAATTGTAATGAATAGGATGATAACAGCCCTTCATGGAAAGGGCTCTTCTTTTTATTCGATATGCTAAAAAAGGGGACATGAACATGGAAACAGGACTGATCATAGGTGCAGATGAATTTTTTGGACTGACACTTTGTGAATATATGATGAAAGAGGGCATACAAGTGGATATCACATATCCTAAGGAGCAGTCAGAGGAGCAAAAAATGTTATTAGAAGAGCGGATGATGTGGCTCGGCCGCAATGATCTTGTCCGCGTTATTGATGGTCAAGATAGGAAAGAGGCATATGACCTGATCTTTTTTCAATCAGATGATTCAATGAACAGAGAGACAGACCTCGAAGCGAAGCATGGCATATACCGCTTGTTTTACGAAGAACCCGAAAGCCATTCGCATGAACAAAGCGTTTCGGCTGTTATCCTTCCACGCATGTTTGGTCCGTGGACACTCCATGAAGAGAGACGAATAAAGGACGATCACGCATTTTTTGTAGAAGATGTCGCAAAGGAGCTTTTAAAGTGGGCACGGACTGATCAAAGGCAGGAAATGATCCATCAATTGAAGGTAGAAAGACAAACAGATGACAAACAAGCAGAAGAAATCATAGCAGAATGGAAAAGACAAAACTCAACATTTTTCGACAAAAAGCAAGAATGATCTTCCATCTTATCTTTTTTCAGTATAAAATAAACCTATATTTAACATACAGGTTCATGCCTGCGTGTTGCAAAGGGAGTTGAACATGGCATGAAGTACCAGCGGCTTGTCATGATCTTTTCGTTCCTTCTTCTTATGCTATCTGCCTGCTCGCAGGCGCCGTTAAAAGGACATATTGAGAAGGTGGGTTTACTCGTCCCCGATACGATTAATGATCAAGTTTGGGGAACGAAAGGTTATAAAGGCTTATTAAATATCCAATCAACATTTGGTGTAGATGTTTATTATAAGGAAGGGATGGTCGACAAGGAGAAAATCGTTGATGCCATTGAAGAATTTCATAAAAAAGGAGTCAATTTAATTATTGGCCATGGCAATGAATACAGCGAAATTTTCAACTTGATCAGTGAAGATTATCCGAAAACACAATTTATCACGGTCAATGGAGGCAAGCCTCAAGCTGATAATGTCACAAACGTCACGTTTAAAGGAGAAGCAATGGGCTTTTTCGGAGGCATGACAGCAGCACATATGTCCAAAACAAAAAAGATTGGTATTCTGGCTACATATGATTGGCAAAGTGAAGTAGACGGTTTTATCAAAGGTGCAAAATATCAGGACGAACATGTGCAAGTCCTAGCGGAATTTGTCGAAAACTGGGATGATGCTGACAAAGCGGTGAACCTCTATCAAAAATTGAAAAAACAAGGTGTAGATGTTGTGTATCCAGCAGGTGATGGTTATAATATCCCTGTCATTGAACAAATCAAAACCGACAATTTATCTGCGATCGGATATGTCACTGATCAATCCAACCTTGGAAGCCATACGGTGTTAACTAGCACTGTACAGCATGTCGATAAAGCGTACAGTATCATTGCGAAGAAGTTTAATGAAGGCAAGCTAAACGAACAAGGTGAGTACTCCTTTGACTTTAAAGAAGGAGTGATCGAAATGGGGAAATTTAGCTCAACCATAGACCGCGCTTTTGTGAAAGACATTGAGAAGGATATTGCGAATTACAAAAAAACAGGCAAATTGCCAAATGAAAAGTGAGGACGTTGAACATGCAACACGAAAAATCGATGGAGTTTTTACAAATTGCGATGAAGTATTTTCCACAAGCAAAAGAAGAATTAGATAAAGCAGGGATTCAGCTTGATCCACAAGCACTTCAGCCGCTTCTCTCTTTGTTTACATCTGTCATGCAAGAGGCATATGAGCTTGGAAAAGCAGATGCAGCATCAGAAAAAGCCACAGAATAGTGGCTTTTTTTTATGATAATTTTTTCTTGAATGCACTAATCATAGGACCAACATCTTTAAACACAGGCTTCAGCTCATCGATGGAGTTCATAATGTTTCCAATTTGATTCATGACATGCATGTAGTCAATGGAGTCATCACTTGAAGAAGTCTCTGCACGCTCCTCCTTTTTTTCTGTCTTGCTTTTCTCTTTTTCAAGTGGCTGACCAAACATCATTGCTGAGAAAATATCCTTTTGCGCCATATCACATGTTCCTTTCTACTATTGGTATATCATTAATCTATGAAAAAAGTGAGAGGAAAGGTTAGACGTTTGTATTGCCAAGGAGAAAAAAATAAGGTAAAATTAGTACCAGATACTAATATAAGATCACAATATCACATGCTCGTATGAGTAAAAGGAGTCTTATTCAATGAATGCTGGAATTATTGGCCTTGGCCGCTATATACCTGAAAAAGTATTAACAAATCGTGATTTAGAAAAAATGGTTGAAACTTCTGACGAGTGGATTCGTACTAGAACAGGTATAGAAGAAAGAAGAATTGCATCTGATGATGTCAATACATCTCATATGGCGCTTGCTGCTGCAAAAAAAGCATTAGCTGACGCAGATGTGGCTGCAGAAGATATTGATATGATTCTTGTAGCGACAGTTACGCCAGATCAAGCATTTCCGACAGTCGCTTGTATGATTCAAGAGCAGCTCGGTGCACATAAAGCATGTGCAATGGATATTAGCGCTGCCTGCGCTGGCTTTATGTATGGGCTTGTTACTGGAAAACAATTTATCGAATCAGGCACTTACAAACACGTGCTTGTCGTTGGTGTAGAAAAGCTTTCTCGCATTACCGACTGGGATGACCGCAACACAGCTGTTTTGTTTGGAGATGGAGCAGGTGCTGCTGTACTAGGAACAGTCAGCGAAGGCAAGGGAATTCTATCATTTGAGCTTGGAGCCGATGGAAGCGGCGGGAAGCACTTGTACTTAGATGAAAAAGATCATACAATCATGAATGGAAGAGAAGTATTTAAATTTGCTGTGAGACAAATGGGCGAGTCAAGCGTAAACGTGATTGAAAAAGCTGGACTATCAAAAGAAGACGTAGACTTCTTGATTCCGCATCAAGCAAACATTCGCATTATGGAAGCAGCACGCGAACGCTTAGAGCTGCCAGTTGAAAAAATGTCGAAAACAGTCCATAAATATGGAAACACATCAGCAGCATCCATTCCAATTTCACTATGTGAAGAAATCGAAGCCGGAAAAATTCATGACGGCGATGTGATTGTAATGGTTGGTTTTGGTGGAGGATTAACGTGGGGCGCAATCGCTATGCGATGGGGCCGATAAAAGAGTGGGGTGCACAAATTAATGGATAAGAAACGAGTAGTTGTTACAGGATTAGGTGCTTTGACACCTCTTGGCAACGATGTAGAGACAACATGGAAAAATGCTGTAGCAGGTGTATCAGGTGTTGGCCCGATCACACGTGTTGATTCAAGTGAATATACAGCAAAAGTAGCTGCAGAACTAAAAGATTTTAACATCGAAGATTACATGGAGAAAAAAGAAGCGAGAAAGATGGCACGCTTCACACAATATGCAGTCGTTGCTGCTCAAAAGGCTTTAGATGATTCACGCCTTGAAATTACAGATGAAAACGCACCTCGTGTTGGGGTATGGGTTGGATCTGGTATTGGCGGACTTGAAACATTCGAAGAGCAATTCGAAGTGTATTCGAATAAAGGAGCAAGACGCGTAAGCCCGTTCTTCGTTCCAATGATGATTCCAGATATGGCAACAGGCCAAATTTCAATTGCACTTGGCGCAAAAGGGGTTAACTCTTGTACTGTAACAGCATGTGCAACAGGAACAAACTCCATTGGTGATGCCTTTAAAGTCATTCAGCGCGGAGATGCAGATGCGATGATTACAGGTGGAACAGAAGCACCGTTAACGAAAATGTCGTTTGCTGGTTTCTGTGCGAACAAAGCTCTTTCGACAAATCCTGATCCAGAGACAGCAAGCCGTCCATTTGATAAAAACCGTGACGGATTTGTCATGGGTGAGGGAGCGGGAATTGTTGTACTTGAAGAATTAGAGCATGCGTTAAAACGTGGTGCGACCATTTATGCAGAAATCGTTGGCTACGGCTCAACTGGAGATGCATACCATATCACAGCACCTGCTCCAAACGGAGAAGGCGGCGTACGTGCAATGAAAGAAGCCATTCGTGATGCAGGTTTAACAGTGGAAGAAATTGATTATATCAATGCCCACGGAACAAGCACACCGTATAATGATAAGTTTGAAACAATGGCGATTAAAGAAGTGTTCGGAGAGCATGCGAATCAGCTTGCGATCAGTTCGACAAAATCAATGACAGGTCATTTACTTGGCGCAGCAGGCGGAGTAGAAGCGATTTTCTCTGTTCTGGCGATTAAAGACAGTGTCATTCCGCCAACGATTAACCTTGAAACACCAGATGAAGAATGTGATCTTGATTATGTAGCAAATGAAGCACGTTCAAAAGAAGTACAAGTGGCTTTGAGCAACTCACTTGGTTTTGGCGGGCACAATGCGACAATTATCTTCAAAAAATACGAAGCGTAATATGTCTTAAGAAGGTGGCGATCTATAAACAGATCGCCGCCTTTTTGCATATGATGAAAATGGAGGTGTTCAGCGGTATGGGTCTGATCAATACACAATATCTCATTGAGCAATCATCATCATTTCAGGAGCTGGCGGCACGTTTTGTCCCTTATTTTAAAGGAGCGGAGAAAAAAGAAGGATCATCTATTCTCGCCCATTTACAACATCACGGAATGGTTCGATCATGGAACGCCTGCCAGGAAATGATCGACAAGCTCAAAGAAAAAGGGTATTTCAAGCTTGTGATGAAAGAATACAAAGCGCTGCAAAAAAAGTGGGGAGGTCCTGATGTCCCTGTCTTTATTTTGCCTGTTAATGAGAGCAGCAAAGAGATCAGAGAACAATTTTACTTTCAATCCGGCATGGCATTTGATGACAAAATCTTTCTTTTTTTATCCCCGCATACACCGAAGGAGCGAATCGGTACGTTGCTGACGCATGAATATCACCATGTATGCAGGTTGCATTTTCTCACGAAAGAAGAAAAAGATTTTACATTCCTTGATACAATCATGATGGAGGGGCTCGCTGAATATGCTGTGTATCATAGATATGGAGAAAGCTATACAGCAAAGTGGACGACTTTATATGACGAATCGCAGCTGCAGCGCATGTACAAGAAATGGGTATCCAGTCACCTTTATCAGAAAGTGCAGGACGACGAAAGGCTGATACAGAATCTCCTTTATGGAAAAGGGAACTACCCCAAAATGCTTGGCTATGCCACTGGATTTTATATCGTGAAAAAGTATTTCGATGAGCACCGAATCAGCGAGGAGTCTATGATTGCGGAGCCAGCGGAAACGTTTTTAAAGGCGATAGAATCATAAAGACAATCATTCGCAAAAAAAGTGACATATTACAATTTTACTAAATACTTCTTGATTTCGTCATGCTGATGTAATAATATACAAATATAAATTTTGATAATTCTTTTTATTCTAAAAAGACGGAATTTTTTGATTCGGTTCATTTGATCTATGGAGAAAGGGGCGAATGCATGAGCACACTGCTTGAAGTGCAAAACTTAAAAACCTATTTTTTTCGAAAAAAGGAACCAATACCTGCTGTTGATGGCGTTGATTTTAGTATCAAAAAAGGGGAAACAGTCGCATTAGTCGGTGAGTCTGGGTCTGGTAAAAGTATTACGTCTTTATCCATCATGGGTCTGATTAATGGGACTGGTGGGAAGATTATGGATGGTTCCATTATGCTTGATGGAAAAGACCTTGTTACATATAGTGAAAAGGAATTGTGCAGTATTCGCGGTAATGATGTATCCATGATCTTTCAGGAACCCATGACCTCACTTAATCCCGTCTTAACCATCGGGGAACAAATAACAGAAATCCTCATTTACCACAAAAAACTTTCAAAAAAAGAAGCGACCAAAAAAGCGATTGACTTGCTAAAGCTTGTAGGCTTTTCTAGGCCAGAACAAATCATCAAAGATTACCCGCACCGTTTATCCGGCGGTATGCGTCAACGAGTCATGATCGCCATTGCGCTAAGCTGTGATCCGAAGCTCCTCATTGCGGATGAGCCGACTACTGCTCTCGATGTGACCATACAAGCCCAGGTGCTGACCTTAATGAAAGATTTATGTTCGACCTTTGGTACATCTATACTTCTCATTACGCACGATTTAGGTGTTGTGTCGGAAGTAGCAGACCGTGTCATTGTCATGTACTGCGGACAGGTTGTTGAAAATGGAACCGTTGAAGAGTTGTTTGATCAGCCGCTTCACCCATACACAGAAGGACTGCTTGAATCCATTCCGGTCATTGACGGAGACATTCAGCCATTAACGGCGATAAAAGGAAATGTCCCTGCGCCAGATCAGCTTCCCGCAGGATGCCGTTTTGCGCCTAGATGCCCGAAAGCCATGGAACGATGCATAGGTGAATTGCCCAAACTGACAACCTTTGAAAATGGTAGAAGCGTCAGGTGTTTCTTATATGAGGAGGCAAGCCAAACATGACACTTGCTGAAAATCAACCATACATGACAGATCGATCTGAGAAAGAAACCATCCTGGAATTAAAAAATATACGAAAACACTTTCCGATTAAAGCTGGGGTGCTGCAAAAGAAAGTAGGAGCAGTCAAAGCGGTTGACGGCATCGACTTAAACATTTATAAAGGCGAAACGTTAGGCATCGTTGGAGAGTCTGGATGCGGTAAATCCACATTAGGACGGACGATGATTCGTTTATATGAACCAACAGAAGGACAAATTCTATTTAAAGGGCAAGATATTTCTCATGTATCTGAATCAAAACTAAGACAATCAACAAGGAAAAACATCCAAATGGTTTTTCAAGATCCCTTTGCATCACTCAACCCTAGAAAAACACTTCGAAGTATCATCAAAGAACCCTACAAAACACATCACTTATATTCCTTAAAAGAAAGAAATGAAAAAGTAGAACAGCTTTTATCCAAAGTCGGCCTTCACCCAAGTTTTGCGAATCGATACCCGCACGAATTCTCCGGCGGACAAAGGCAGCGGATCGGTATCGCTCGTGCACTTGCCATGAATCCTGAAATGATCATAGCAGATGAGCCTGTTTCAGCGCTTGACGTCTCCATTCAGGCGCAGGTCATCAATTTGATGGAAGAGCTTCAAGAAGAGTTTGACCTCACCTATCTCTTTATCTCTCACGATCTCAGTGTGGTCCGCCACATTAGTGATCGAGTGGGCGTCATGTATCTTGGCAAAATGATGGAACTTGCGGATAAGCATAGCCTGTACGATGATCCGCTTCATCCGTATACACAGGCGCTTTTATCTTCCGTTCCAGTCACCCGTAAAAAAGGTCAGGTGAAAAGGGAACGGATTATGCTGCAAGGGGATTTACCAAGCCCTGCAAATCCGCCAAAAGGTTGTGTGTTTCATACAAGATGTCCGCATGCGAAAGAAGTCTGTAAAGAAAAAGTACCACAATTTCAAGAGTTAAATACGAACCACTTTGTGGCCTGCCACCTCTACGACGCTTGATCACGCTTGTATGATCTCATCTTTGAGAGGGGGGATGAAACGGGCTTCTGTCATCATTTTTTAAAAAAGATAGGGGGAATTGTCTATGAAAGATAGAAAGAGAAAGTCCATTTTGGTCAGTTTACTGCTGATCTTTACATTGATCCTTGCTGCTTGTTCTGGTGGAAATAAAACGTCTGGAGACAGTGAAAAGAAATCCACAGGTAAACCTGTACAAGGTGGCGATCTTGTCATTGGTTCGATTGCAGAGCCTACATTATTTAACTCACTTTACTCAACAGACGTGGCAAGTTCTGATATTGAAGAGAGAATCTATAGCTTTTTACTGCAAACAGATGGAAAGCTTAACCCACAGCTGGCGTTGGCAGAAGATATTAAAGAATCCGATGACGGCAAACAGTTTGATGTGACCATTAGAAAAGGCGTGAAGTTTCATGATGGAGAAGAACTGACTGCTGATGATGTTGTGTTTACATACAGCATTCCGATCAATAAGGATTACAATGGTGAGCGTGGATCAGGCTTTGAAGTATTAGAGTCTGTCAAAAAAACAGGGGACTATTCGGTCGAATTTAAGCTGAATAAAAAAGATCCATATTTTTATAACGTCACGCTAGGAAGCTATGGCATTTTACCAAAGCATATTTTAGGTGATGTCCCTATAAAGGATCTTGGCGAAAATGAATTTAACCGAAAAAATCCAATCGGCTCTGGCCCATTTAAATTTGCCGAGTGGAAAGAAGGAGACTATGTCAAACTTGAAGCATTTGATGACTATTGGGATGGACGGCCATACCTTGATACAGTCACCATTAAAACGATTCCTGATCAAAATGCAGCCATGGCTCAGCTATCCGCAGGTGATATTGATTTCTTTGCAGTGCCTGGAGCAGAACTGCAAACAGCTGAAAAAGTTAGTAACATCAAAATCGAATCTGATCTAGGGCTTAATTATTCATATATTGGCTGGAATCAGAAAAACGAACTGTTCAAAAGTAAAAAAGTCCGTCAAGCTCTTACCCATGCCATTGATCGTCAAACGATTGTCGATCAAGTGTTAAATGGAGACGGGAAAGTAGCCAACATCCCAGAAAGCCCGCTGTCATGGAACTACCCTAAAAATGAAAATGTCCCAGTATTTGAATTTGATCAAGAAAAAGCGAAAAAGATGCTGAAAGAAGAAGGCTGGGAGGATACAGATGGAGATGGTTATCTTGATAAGGACGGTAAGAAGTTCTCCTTCGTCTTGAAGACGAACCAAGGAAACAAAGTCCGTGAAGATATTGCTGTCGTTGTCCAGCAGCAGCTCAAAGAAATTGGCATTGAAGCAAAACCGCAAATTGTAGAATTTAGTGCATTAATCGAACAAACAACCCCGCCAAAATGGGATTATGATGCGTTATTACTCGGCTGGAGCTTAGCGACATTCCCTGATCAATACAGTATTTTCCATTCAAGTCAGTCTGAAAAAGGCTTAAATAACATTTGGTATAAAAATGAAGAAGTCGATAAACTGCTAGTTGATGCCAAAAACTTGAGTGATCGAAAAGAGTATTCAAAGGCATATGAAAAAATTTATGAGCTGATTGCAGAAGACCAGCCGTATACGTTCCTTTATTATGCCAACTCACATCGTGCGATGCCATCTAATCTACAAGGCTACTCTTACCACCCAAAAGATGAATATTACAAAATCGAAAAATGGTGGATTGAACAGTAGTCTGCTAGTGAAGAAGGGGAGGGGTCTCCCCTTTTTTCATCATAGTATGGCCATCCGATGAAAAAGGAGTTGTGCATATGGTTACATATATCATTAGAAGGACACTTCTTTCCATCCCAATTTTGTTTGGTATTACGATTTTGTCCTTTGCGATTATGAAAGCAGCACCAGGCGATCCGATGTCACTCATGATGGACCCGACCATTAGTGCCGCAGACCGGGAAGCCTTTATTGATAAGTACGGCTTGAACGATCCTGAATATGTGCAATATATGAAATGGCTCGGCAATATGCTTCAAGGTGACTTTGGCACATCCATTGTAAAAAAAGGAACGCCCGTGTCGGATTTGATTTTTGCCCGGCTGCCTAATACTCTCATCCTCATGATCTTTTCTACATTAGTTGCCCTGATCATTGCCATCCCATTTGGTGTTCTTTCAGCAAAACGTCCGTATACAAAACTTGACTATGGTATTACGGTTACATCATTTATCGGACTGGCTATTCCGAATTTCTGGTTTGGTTTGATCCTTATTATGGTGTTATCAGTGAATTTAGGATGGTTTCCGACCGGGGGTGTCTCTACCTTAAATGCAGACTTTAATCTATTTGACCGGCTTCATCATATTATTTTACCGGCCTTTGTTTTAGCAACGGCTGATATGGCCGGCCTTACACGTTATACAAGGTCAAGTATGCTCGATGTGATGCGGCAGGATTACATTCGCACGGCGCGAGCGAAAGGTTTTAGAGAGAACAAAGTCATCTTCAAACATGGATTGAGAAACGGTCTGATGCCTGTTATTACGATCTTTGGACTCATGATTCCATCCTTTATTGGCGGCGCAGTCGTGGTGGAACAAATCTTCACATGGCCAGGGCTTGGGAAACTGTTTATCGATTCTGCTTTTTCAAGAGATTATCCCGTCATTATGGCGATGACTGTTATCTCTGCTGTGCTCGTGGTCGTTGGAAACTTAATAGCGGATATTCTCTATGCGATCGTTGATCCGCGTATTGAATATTAGAAGGGAGCTGAGGCACAATTGGCACAACCTAATATGGGAACACCTCCTGTTGATCTCAAATTAAAAGAAGGCCTTCCGCCAAAACCAGAGACGATGCTTCGTTTATTTTGTGAGAAATTTTTCAAAAATAAATTGGCGGTTGCCGGCTCCGCTATTTTATTGGTCATTATCTTTTCGGCTATTTTCGCCCCGGTGATCGCACCTTACGCACCGGAACAGCAAGACTTGTTGAAACGGCTACAGCCTCCAAGTGCAGAGCATTTTATGGGAACCGACAAGTTTGGTCGAGATATTTTTTCAAGGGTGCTATACGGAGCGAGGGTGTCTCTATTAGTTGGCTTTGTCTCAGTAGTCGGAGCCATCACCATTGGAACCGTCATTGGGGCGGTAGCGGGATACTTTAAAGGCTTTGTCGATTCTGTGCTCATGAGAATGGTGGATGTGGTATTGTCTATTCCAGATATTTTTCTCTTGATCACGCTAGTGACAATTTTTAAACCGGGTATTGATAAATTGATTTTAATCTTTGCGCTGACTGGCTGGACAACAACCGCCAGGCTGATCCGCAGTGAATTCTTGTCACTTCGCACAAGAGAATTCGTACTCGCAGCAAGAACGATCGGAACGAAAAACCATGTCATCATCTTTTCGCATATTTTACCGAACTGTATCGGCCCTATCATTGTGTCTGCTACATTGAAAGTCGGTTCTGTGATTTTAGCTGAGTCGACACTTAGCTATCTAGGGTTTGGCATCCAGCCTCCAACGGCGAGCTGGGGAAACATGCTTCAAGATGCACAAAATTTCTCCATCATGGTGCAAGCATGGTGGTATCCACTGTTCCCAGGTTTACTGATTCTACTTACCGTTTTATGCTTTAACTTCTTAGGTGATGGACTGAGAGATGCCCTTGATCCTAAAAAGCTAAAATAAGGTTCTGCTTATAGAAGATCGTGAAAGGACTCTGCGAGACGTTCTCCTTTTCCCAGGAAATAAAGCCGTCCTTCCGTCAGGGCGAAGTTTTAATAAAGTTGGAATAATTTATCTATCCCTTGCCCATACTGTGGACAACAGTTTTTAAAAAGTGAGGGATTGGTTATGTTATTTCTTCATGACGTATGGGTGAATTGGTTTGAAGGGGAAGAGAATGGCTATAATGTGTGCCATTTTCATGAGTGGCGCAAGGAGGACAGCGTGGAGCTGTTAGATCAAGTACCTTTACTCAAGGTGCAGAGTCCTTTGTTTGATTACATAGAGAATGATCTATCAGAGCTGCCAAAGACGCTGCTAGAGACTGTATTTGAGAAATCATATATTCGAAAAAATCATGAACGCCGTAAATTAGAGTATTGCTTTGTGGTCACGGACGGAATTAGAATCATCGCTGTAGATACGATTGGTTATTCCATCCCTGTGAGAAAGAGCCGATTGATTCCAAGACAGGAGCAATTGGTGTATGAAATGGTGAAAGATGTGAAGGCAGAGGAGTATGAATTTACGACAGACAGCCTTGAATCGACTAAAGAATATCACATCCTATCATTACCACCGCAGCATATCAGCGGATTAACGAGAAAAGAAAGACAGCTGAAGCAGCTGATGTTTATGGCGCTAGATCAACTAAAGGGGCTTCAAAATCGAGCAGAAATTGCCTATTGGTATACAGAATGGAATCCGCGTATGTACAACCAGATCAAACGAATGTCTTTCGAGGAAATTTGGAACATGCTTTATAACGAAACCATTGATGGATGGTCAGAAAACCATTTAGCTTTTTGTGAAAAAATGATTAAAGGACAGCCATTTTTTGAAAAACTTTGGGAAATGGAAAATGAATCAAAAGTGAATTAGAAAAAGCTTGCAGCTGAATATGCTGCAAGCTTGTTTTATTTGCGTTTCCGGCCAAGACCCATTGCATTCTCCATTTTTTTCAGCATTTTGTTTGCTGCACGGTTTGCCTTTTCAGCACCCTCATCTAAAATGCGGTCAAGCTCATCTGACTCAATGAGTTCATAATAGCGATCTTGAATAGGTTTTAACGCATCCACGACCACGTTCGCAAGATCTCCCTTAAATTCACCATAACCTTTACCTTCGTATTTTTGTTCAAGCTCTGCAATCGATACGTTCCCTAATACAGAATAAATCGTCAGCAAGTTGGCAATTCCAGGTTTGTTTTCTTTGTCATATTTGACGATCCCTTCTGAATCAGTCACAGCACTTTTGATTTTCTTTTCAAGCTGTTTTGGCTCATCTAATAAGGTAATGAAAGATTTTTGGTTCGGATCAGATTTGCTCATCTTTTTCGTTGGGTCTGTTAAAGACATAATCCGAGCGCCTTCTTTTGGAATTTTGACTTCAGGTACAGTAAAGATGTCGTTATACTTTCGGTTAAAGCGTTCAGCAAGCGTTCTCGTTAATTCAAGATGCTGCTTTTGATCTTCTCCTACAGGAACTAAGTCCGTACCGTATAACAAAATATCGCCAGCCATTAGTGGCGGATACGTTAATAGTCCTGAAACGACTGCTTCCTTACCAGCGGATTTGTCCTTAAATTGAGTCATTCTTTCTAATTCCCCAATATAAGCGACACATTGCAGCATCCATCCTGCCTGGGCGTGGGCAGGTACCTCTGATTGGATAAACAATGTTGCCTTCTCAGGATCAAGTCCCACTGCCAAATAAAGAGCGGCTAAGCTTCTAATATTTTGTCGAAGGGCTAAACGATCCTGACTCACCGTAATGGCATGCTGATCGACCACACAAAAGTAGCCGTTGTAATCATGCTGAAGATCGACAAATTGCTTCATCGCTCCAATGTAGTTCCCCAATGTCACAGAACCGCTAGGCTGAATGCCTGAGAAAATCGTCTTTTTTGTCATACTAAAACCTCTTTTCTTCAATATAAAAAGGCCCACCCATCACTTTTCAACAGAAAAGGGACGAATGAACCGTGGTACCACCCTTGTTATTTCAAATCAGAAATCACTCAAGACGTTGATATCGGAGACTGCTCCGTCTAAGCCTACTCACTCTATCAAGTGTTCGGTTAGCTGCTCCAAAGCCCATTCCATACATGCCATTATCTGCTTGCACCAACCGCAGACTCTCTGTAAATGGTGAATATATGTACTCTTCTTTTTCATCGCAACAGTATGTCTATCTATTATAAAGGATGACCATGAAAAAGTCACGAAGCCTATTTGTGACCTTCTCATCATGTCGTTTGACACTTAAAATTTTAGATAAAATAGTAACTATCTGTCAGAATTTTTTAAAAAAAGATGATTAATTATATGTATAAAACATTATTCCTGCTGAATTTGTTAAATTATTTTAATCAATTTACGCTTTAATTTGTTGAAGTGATTGAGACTTTAGTTTATAAAAATCAATCTTTATCCCCATTTACGTTTTTTAAAAATATGTGAAATTGATATTGCAATAAATTATTCTATTCATTATAATGAATTTGTTCACACGTTTGTGCTAGGCTCTTTACATAGTGAAAATTCAGAAAAAACAAAAGAAATAGAAAGTAAGCTATTCAGGGACTTTTTTACGCTATTTCTTAAATCTGAATCTCATCTTCTATCGAGACCTTTGAACTAAAAACATATTATAAGGGGGAATACAGTTGAAAAAGCGTTGGTCTGTTGTTACTTTAATGCTTATTTTCACACTTGTATTAAGCGCTTGTGGTTTCAGCGGAAACAAATCAGGCGACAGCACGAGCAGTTCTGGAGAGGCTAAAACAACATTAAATGTGAATATCTCCACTGAGCCTTTTTCTCTACATCCGGGATTGGCAAATGATTCAACTTCAGGAAGTGTCATCCGTCAGACTTTTGAGGGATTAACAAGAATTAACGCTGAAGGTAAGCCAGAAAACGCAATGGCTTCTGATATCAAAACAAGTGATGATGGTAAAACTTACACATTCACACTTCGTGATGCAAAATGGTCTAATGGTGACCCTGTCACAGCAAAAGACTTCGAATATGCTTGGAAATGGGCATTAGATCCTAAAAATGAATCTCAATATGCTTACCAGCTTTATTATATTAAAGGTGCTGAAGCTGCTAACAAAGGGGAAGCAAAAGTTTCTGATGTTGGCATTAAAGCAAAAGACGACAAAACGCTTGTAGTTGAGCTAGAGAACCCAACACCGTTCTTTACTGAACTAACTGCATTCTATACGTATATGCCAGTCAACAAAAAAGTGGCTGAAAAGAATAAAAACTGGTACACAAATGCTGGTGAAAACTACGTATCTAACGGACCATTCGTTCTTTCTAAATGGAAGCATGGCGGTTCTATCACACTTGAAAAGAACAATGAATACTGGGATAAAGACACTGTGAAATTGAAAAAGATTAACATGTCTATGATCAAAGATACAAACACTGAACTTAGCATGTTCAAAAAAGGCGAACTTGACTGGGCTGGTTCTCCAACTGGAAGCCTTCCAACTGAGTCTTTAAAAACGTTGAAAAAAGAAGGCGGTCTTGAAATTCAAACGATCGCTGGTATCTATAACTATAAATTCAATACAAAAGTAAAACCTTTAAACAATGCGAACATCCGTAAAGCCCTTGCATACTCAATCAACCGTCAAGCGATCGTTGACAAAATTACGCAAGGTGAACAAGTTCCAGCGATGGCAATCGTTCCTCCAACAATGGAAGGATTCACGGATAACAAAACTGGTTACTTCAAAGATCATGATGTAGCGACTGCTAAAGAACTTCTTGAAAAAGGTGCGAAAGAATTAGGTTATAAGTCAGTTTCTGATCTTCCAACATTGAAATTGTCTTACAACACAGATGAAGGCCACCAAAAGATTGCACAAGCAATTCAAGAAATGTGGAAAAAAGATTTAGGTGTGAACGTTGAACTTGATAACTCTGAGTGGAACGTATACATCGATAAAATCCACAGTGGAGACTACCAAATCGGACGTATGGGCTGGTTAGGAGACTTCAACGATCCAGTGAACTTCCTTGAGCTTTACAAAGATAAAGACGGTGGAAACAATGACACTGGATGGGAAAGCAAAGAGTACAAACAATTATTGAATGATTCTGCAAAAGAAACAGACAAAACAAAGCGTGAAGAAATGCTGAAAAAAGCAGAAAAAATCATCATCGACGATATGCCTGTAGCGCCTATTTACTTCTACACTCAACTTTGGGTACAAGATCCAAAACTTAAAGGTGTGGTTGTATCTGGACTTGGTGATGTTCAATACAAATGGGCACATTTCGAAAAGTAAGAGTTATAGTGTAAGAGATCTACGGCAAGGATCTTAAGGTATATGGAGGATGTCTCTCCATATACCTTTCTTGCTGATTAGAGAAATTGTTGTAAAATCATGGAGGTGCAATTCCGTTGCTTAAATATATCGGTAAGCGATTAATATATATTTTAATCACACTGTTTGTTATTGTAACTGCAACTTTCTTTCTCATGCAGGCAGCACCTGGTGGTCCATTCTCTGGAGAGAAGAAACTTCCTGCTGAAATTGAAGCAAACCTAAACGAGCACTACGGGTTGGACAAACCCTTATTTGTTCAATACGTGAGCTACCTAGGTTCAGTTGCAAAATTAGATTTTGGTCCCTCATTTAAATATAAAGGACAAACTGTTAATGATTTAATCAGTTCTGGATTCCCCGTTTCCTTTACCCTCGGAATTGAGGCAATTCTCCTCGCATTAGCATTTGGTGTATTGTTTGGGGTCCTTGCAGCGCTCTATCATAACAAGTGGCAAGACTATACGATTGCCATTTTAACGATCTTTGGAATCTCAGTTCCAAGTTTCATCTTAGCGGCGCTATTACAATATGTATTTGCATCTGAGGCAAGCTTTTTAGCGATCTTCCCAGTTGCAGGATGGGAGTCTTGGGCAAGCACCGTACTACCTTCTATTGCACTTTCCTTCATGCCAATGGCATTTATCGCTAGACTTGCACGGTCAAGTATGCTTGAAGTATTAAATAGTGACTACATTAGAACGGCTAGAGCAAAAGGATTAACAAAATCAGCTGTGACGATCAAACACGCCATTCGAAACGCATTGTTACCTGTTATCACATACATGGGACCAATGGCTGCTTCAGTGTTAACAGGTAGTTTTGTCGTGGAGAAGATTTTTGGTATTCCTGGTCTTGGCTCTCACTTTGTTACAAGCATTACAAACCGTGACTACACCGTCATCATGGGTGTCACAGTCTTCTACAGTATTATTCTATTAGTCAGTATTCTAGTTGTTGACGTCCTCTACGGTATTATTGATCCTAGAATTAAACTGACGAAGGCGAAGAAAGGGGTCTAACACATGGAAGAGATGAGAAAAGATTTATTTGTGCCTGCGACAGCTGACGCAGCAGAATCTGAAAAAATTTCTAAACCTAGTCTATCTTTATGGAAGGATGCCATGCTTCGCTTCCGTGCAAATAAACTTGCAATGGTTGGACTTGCAATCATTTTCATTATTGTGATTCTGGCCATTTTCGTTCCAGTGTTCTCGAAATATGATTATTCAACGACAGATTTGCTTAATGCAGATCAGCCGCCATCAAAAGAGCATTGGTTTGGTACAGATGATTTAGGCCGAGACATGTTTGTTCGTACATGGGTAGGGGCAAGAATTTCGATCTTCATCGGTCTTGCTGCAGCAGTTCTTGACGTGATCATTGGGATCATCTGGGGAAGTATTGCTGCGTTCAAAGGCGGCCGTACAGATGAAGTCATGATGCGTATCGCAGACGTTTTATGGGCAATTCCAACACTATTAATGGTTATTTTAATGATGGTTGTTCTGCCAAAAGGATTATTAACGATTATCCTTGCTATGACAGTCGTAGGCTGGATTAACATGGCACGTATCGTTCGAGGGCAAGTTTTACAATTGAAGAGCCAAGAATACGTTCTTGCAGCACAAACATTAGGTGCAAAAACATCTAGACTTTTATTTAAACACTTGATTCCAAACTCAATGGGACCGATTCTTGTCACAATGACATTAACGATTCCTTCTGCTATTTTCACAGAAGCATTCTTAAGCTATCTAGGGCTTGGTGTACCGGCTCCATTAGCTAGCTGGGGAACAATGGCTTCTGACGGAATTCCGGCCATGACGTATTATCCATGGAGATTATGGTTCCCAGCCGCATTTATCTGTATTACAATGTTTGGTTTTAACGTGGTTGGAGACGGACTAAGAGACGCTTTAGATCCGAAGTTGCGTAAATAAGGAGTGATTAGGATGGAACGTGAACGTATTCTAGAGGTGAAAGACCTTGCAATCTCATTTAAAACATATGGTGGAGAGGTTCAAGCCATTCGTGGTGTGAACTTCCACTTAAATAAAGGCGAGACACTTGCTATTGTAGGTGAATCTGGTTCTGGTAAAAGTGTAACATCACAGGCCATCATGCGATTAATCCCGATGCCGCCAGGTTATTTCAAGCGCGGAGAGATTTTATTTGATGGGCAAGATATTGTCAAGAAAACGGAAAAGCAAATGCAAACCATTCGAGGAAAAGACATTTCGATGATCTTCCAAGATCCGATGACTTCTTTGAACCCAACCATGAAGGTCGGGAAACAAATTACAGAAGTACTTTTCAAGCACGAACAAATCTCAAAAGAAGCGGCTGAAAAAAGAGCCATTGAACTTTTAGAGCTTGTTGGGATTCCAATGCCTGAAAAAAGAATCAAACAATATCCGCATGAATTTAGTGGCGGGATGAGACAAAGGGTTGTCATCGCGATGGCACTTGCAGCTGATCCAAAGCTATTGATTGCTGATGAGCCAACGACTGCACTTGATGTAACCATTCAGGCGCAAATTTTAGAATTAATGAAAGAAATTCAGCAAAAAGTCGAAACATCTATTATCTTTATTACCCATGATCTAGGTGTTGTAGCCAATGTTGCTGATCGTGTAGCCGTTATGTATGCTGGACAGATTGTGGAGACAGGGACTGTTGATGAAATTTTCTACAATCCGAAACATCCATATACATGGGGACTTTTAGCATCTATGCCAAGCCTAGACACAGATGGAGGAGCTGAAGGGAAACTAACGGCGATTCCAGGAACACCACCAGATTTAACAAACCCGCCGAAAGGAGATGCATTTGCACTCCGGAGCGATTATGCAATGAAAATTGACTTTGAACAAGAACCGCCAATGTTCAAAGTATCAGATACGCATTATGTGAAATCATGGCTACTTCATCCGAATGCCCCTAAAGTTGAACCGCCTGCTTCCGTAAAGGCGAGAATGCGTGAACTAGAAGGTAGCTACGAAAAACCTGTATTAGTAAAAGAGGGTGAATAGCATGGCAGAAAAACTGTTAGAAATTAAAAATTTAAAACAGCATTTCCATACAGCAAGAGGGACTGTAAAAGCAGTTGATGGTGTCTCATTTGATATTTATAAAGGTGAAACACTTGGACTTGTAGGTGAATCTGGATGTGGAAAGTCGACAACTGGCCGTTCGATCATAAGACTTTATGATGCGACAGATGGCGAAGTTCTCTATAAAGGAGAAAGCGTACACGGAAAGAAATCAAGACAAAAAATGCTTGAATTTAACCGCCAAATGCAGATGATTTTCCAAGACCCATATGCTTCACTTAACCCTAGAATGACAGTGCTTGATATCATTGCAGAAGGCATTGACATTCATGGTCTTGCGAAAACAAAACAAGCACGTAAAGAGCGTGTATATCAATTGCTTGAAACGGTTGGTTTGAATAAAGAGCACGCGAATAGATACCCACATGAATTTTCAGGCGGTCAAAGGCAACGTATTGGAATTGCTCGTGCGTTAGCTGTTGAGCCTGATTTCATCATTGCCGATGAGCCAATCTCTGCACTAGATGTGTCGATCCAAGCGCAGGTCGTCAACTTAATGAAAGAACTGCAAGAAGAAAAGGGCTTAACGTATTTATTCATTGCCCATGACCTTTCCATGGTGAAATATATCAGCGATCGTATCGGTGTGATGTATTTTGGGAAATTGGTTGAGCTGGCACCAGCGAATGAATTATATGAAAACCCGCTTCATCCATATACAAAATCATTACTATCTGCGATTCCGCTTCCAGATCCTGATTATGAACGTAACCGCAAACGGATTAAATACGATCCATCTGTTCATAAAGGAACAAATACGGAATTTCGTGAAGTGAAGCCAGGTCACTTTGTCAGCTGTACTGAGGAAGAATTCAAAGAGATCAAAGCAAAACAATAAGAACAGATAAGAAGCACTGCGATATCAGTGCTTCTTTTTTTATTTTACAAAAAAACAAGTTGATGGTAATTTTTATGTAAAATGAGTAAACCAGGAGGAAATCAAATGTTGTTATGGAAGACGTTTCGCTATTCATGTCTTCACTTTTTTATCGTCACGATGCTTTTTTCAATATCTTTTTTAACGGAACCAAATGGAGGAAAGTGGATGATCGCATTTTTAGTGCTCATTTGCATCATTTCGTTTTCGGTTGAATTTGCTGTGTATCGGCGCACGAATAAACAGAAGGAAGAAGTCCGGCGTATGAAGTACCTTTATTTCATCATGTTTCAGATCGCCATGACACTTCTTTTGTTTGCTTGCTTTCAAATGCTCATGAATCGTTCGATATAAAACTTTTTTGTTTTCTCTTGAAAAAAAGTGAAACCACCAAAGGCATTGTTGCGTCTTACTAGTACAGGCGTTTAAATAGCAGGAAATCGGGAATAGATAAGGAAGTGGTTCTTAACTACATCATAAGGAGCGGATCCATGAATTGGTATGAAAAGCTCAGTGAATACTTCCCGATAGAAGAAATGAAGTCAAAAGAGCATATGGAAGCTTTATTAAAGGAAAGAAGTGATATTTATCATAAAGAAGAAGGGCCTCATCATGTAATGATGTACGCTGAATTTGATTCTTTCATCTTTATTGATTATTTATTTGTTTCCAAGGATGCAAGAGGTGAAGGCCTCGGCTCAAAGCTCATTCATAAGCTGAAGGAAAAAAGAAAACCGATCTTGCTTGAGGTCGAGCCTGTAGATGAAGATGATGCAGATACTGCAAAACGCCTAAAGTTTTATCAGAGAGAGCACTTCAAGCATGCTGAATCAATTGGTTATAAACGCAGGTCACTTGCAACAAATGAAGTGAACCGCATGGAAATTCTTTATTGGTCGCCTCGTACAGATAATGAGGAAGAAATGATGGAGGCCATGAGAAAGACGTACGAAGGAATCCATACGTATAAAGACGAAGAATGGTATGGACAATCGTATGAGGATGTTGATGATGTGCTGAAGCTCTTTGAAAATAGAAAACAAAAAAATATTTTCGATCATCTCGACTAAATGAGAATGTTCAGACTTCAAACATCAGCACAAAAAGAATGAAATTGTCTAGTTTTTGTCACAAAAATTGCAAGAAAATCTGTTCACACTTACTTTTTTATAGTATAATCACTATAAAGATTACTTATTTAGAACAATTTTAATTTAAGAATACAGATCAATATTCATTCTACAAATTGAGGAGTGAAGATTTATGGTAACATTATACACATCACCAAGCTGTACATCATGTAGAAAAGCAAGAGCGTGGTTAGAAGAGCACAATATTCCATACCAAGAGAGAAATATCTTTTCTGAGCCTCTTTCAATCGATGAAATCAAAGAGATTCTTCGTATGACGGAAGATGGTACAGATGAAATTATCTCAACACGTTCTAAAGTATTCCAAAAACTAAATGTAAATGTTGAGACAATGCCGCTTCAACAATTGTATAAACTAATCAATGAGCATCCTGGTCTTCTAAGACGTCCAATTATTTTGGATGAAAAAAGACTGCAAGTTGGGTACAACGAAGATGAAATTAGACGTTTCCTTCCTAGAACGGTTCGTACATTCCAACTTCGAGAAGCTCAGCGACTTGCTAACTAATAGACAACACGAAAAGCTGCCGATCATTTGGCAGCTTTTTTTATTTATTTTCAGCCGTTTGTTCGTAAAAGAGACTGGCCAAAATAACGGTTGCGACGGTTAAAAAAGGAAGCAACAATTCAAGTGTTGTATGCTGCGCCATAAATTCATTCAGTTTTACATCACGGACAATCATTTCTCCGCCAGTAAAAGCTAAAAGGGCACTCCCTCCGTATAAAAGAATCGGAAACTTGGTTAGTGCTGCATGAATCAGCTTACTCCCCCAAATAATAATCGGAACTGAAATCATTAAGCCAAAGGCAGTGAGCACCATGTTCCCTTTAGCTGCCCCTGCAACAGCGATCACATTATCAAGTGACATAAAAAGATCTGCAATCACGATGGTCTGAACAGCACGCCAAAGCGAGCCGCTGCTTTTAATCCGAATGGATTCTTTCTTTTGTTCAATTAGCAAATTGTATCCGATATAAAGGAGAAAGAGACCGCCGATAAATTGCAAATAGGGGATGGTCAATAAATAAACGGCAGCACCAGTCATGGTAATTCTCATCAGCACTGCCAAAAGTGTGCCGATCCATATGGCTTTGTTTCGTTTTTCATTTGATAAGCTTCGACTGGCCATCGCAATGATTAATGCATTATCTCCGCCTAATATGAGGTCTATGCCAATAATCATCAGTAAGGATACGATCCACTCTGTTTCCATCCAGTTCACCTCATTTCACTAAAATAGCTCGTACAACCAATATATGAAGACGATTCAAATATATGTTTCTGCAAGTTTTCTCTGCAAAAAATGCGTTTTTATTTCTTTTATTCATCTTTTATCATAAAATAGACAGTACACAGCAATACCTCATTTCTTTAAATGGTTAACATGTAGACGGAACGGGTAAAGTGTAGTAAAGTACTATTAATTGGGAGCTTGTATGTCCCTTCAACATCTTATATAGAAGGGAAGGTTGGCAAAATGGAAATCGAAAGAATAAATGAACATACAGTCAAATTTTATATTTCCTACGGTGATATTGAAGATCGCGGTTTTGACCGTGAAGAGATTTGGTATAATCGTGAGCGCAGTGAAGAGCTGTTCTGGGAAGTGATGGACGAAGTGCACGAAGAAGAAGAATTTGCAGTAGAGGGACCACTTTGGATTCAAGTACAGGCACTTGATAAAGGTCTTGAAATTGTCGTGACAAAAGCCCAACTTTCTAAAGATGGACAAAAGCTCGAATTGCCGATTCCAGAAGATAAAAAAGATCAAACAGATGAAGAAAGTTTAGATGCTCTGCTTGATGATTTTCATAAAGAAGAGCAAGATCAAGAAGATCATAATGAGAAGGACAAAAAACTTCAACTTCAGTTCGTATTGAAAATGGATGACTTTGAAGATTTGATTGCACTTTCTCAATTAAATATGCAGGATTTTACGACAAGTTTATATTCGTTTGAAAACCGTTATTATCTATATGTTGACTTCCACGAGGATTTGTCAGATGAGCAGGTGGAGAATAAGCTTAGTATTCTGCTTGAATATGCTCATGAATCAGTGGTCAGCATCTACAGACTGCAAGAATACGGTCAGCTGATTGTCAAAGAGAATGCGCTTGAAACGATTCAACAGCACTTCTCGTAACAACCAAAAGTCGATTTCTATAGAGGAATCGACTTTTTTATCTGAATGAAAAAGTAAACAAAGTGATCGGCAAGGAGAAAATGAAATGAGAAATGTAGTCAAAGTTCTATTTTTTCTTATCATTACGATAGGTGCTTATTTGATTATCCAAATTTTTGCCGGTGATCTAGCGGTAAGTGTATTAAGTTCCGTCAGTGTTCTATTCACTTTATCGATTATTTTCATCGGGTTTGTCATTTTCTTAGAAAACAGAAACCCCTCTCAAACGATTACGTGGCTTGTGCTGCTTGGGAGCTTTCCGCTTTTCGGGTTTTTGTTTTATATTTTCTTTGGACGCAATATTAAAAAGCGCAGACTTTTTGAAAAGAAAGCGGTACTAGACGAACAGCTTGTCCAGGAAGATGAACGTATCCACAGAGAAGCGATTGAAAAAATGACTCATATGGGTGACCATCAGCAGCTCTTATTTAAGCTGGCCCACAGACTTGGACATACCCCTATTACGTATCGCACATCCTCTAAAGTTCTGACCAATGGAGAAGAAACGTTCTCTCATATTTTTGAAGAGATCAAAAAAGCAACACATCACATTCACCTAGAATATTATATTCTCCGTCATGATGATCTGGGACAAGAATTAAAGGACATTTTAATCGAGAAAGCAAAAAGTGGTGTGATTGTCCGCTTTTTATATGATGATGTAGGCAGCCTAAAACTTTCCCGTCAATATATTGCTGACTTAGAAAAGGCTGGCGTGCAGATCGTTCCGTTTTTACCAGTGAGACTGCCCTTATTAAATAATAAAATCAATTTCCGAAATCACCGGAAAATCGTGGTGATTGATGGAGAAGTAGGATTTGTCGGCGGACTTAACATTGGGGACGAATATATGGGGAGAAGCAGACAATATGGATTTTGGCGTGATACGCACCTGATGATTAAAGGTGAGGCCGTTCGTGATTTGCAGCAGATTTTTATGCAGGATTGGTATTACATGACCAATGAAAGGTGCTCGGGTGTGGATTATTTTAAAGATTTCAGCCATATGGAGAGTAGAGCAGAAGGCGTACAAATGATTGCTGGTGGTCCTGATAAACAGTGGGAAGTCATTAAAAATCTCTTTTTCTCCATGATTATCTCAGCCAAAAAATCAATTTGGATTGCTTCACCTTATTTTGTACCTGATGATGATATTTTGTCCGCACTGAAAATTGCTGCTTTGAGCGGAGTCGATGTACGAATCATTGCACCGAAAAATCCAGATAAACGCATTGTATTTCATGCGTCCCGTTCATACTTCCCCGAACTTTTAGAAGCAGGTGCGAAGGTATACGAATATGATCAAGGCTTTATGCATAGTAAGTTTATCATTGTGGATAGTGAGCTAGCATCAATTGGTACAGCAAATATGGATATGAGAAGTTTTCATCTGAACTTTGAAGTGAATGCTTTCCTCTATAAAACAAAAAGTACAGAGAAGCTGGTCAACGACTTCTTAGGTGATTTAGAGCAGTCGCATGAAATTGTTCCAGAAGAATTTGCGAAGAGACCTTTGAGGGTGAGGCTGTTTGAATCAACAGCAAGATTATTATCACCTCTTTTATAAAAATTGTATTTTCCCCCTTTTCTAAAAGGGGGATTTTTTATTTTAATAAGGGAAAGTAGGTTAAAATCGCGTTTTGATACGATAAAAGTTCATTTTCGATATTCGCTTCCTGATGAGAGAAAAAGCTATAATACGGTCATCAAAGAGCAAGAGGTGAAATATATGAATGCAGCGATCATGGAGAATGGCAAGCTGATTCGCATCACACAACATCTGACTAAAAGGCGGCTAGAGCATGTAAGAGCTACATGCAAATTTTACTGTCCTGAATGTAGGCAGGAGGTTCTATTAAAGCTAGGTGAGCATCGTGTCCATCATTTTGCACATAAACAGCTCTCGGCATGTCCATTAGCGTCCACCGGTGAAACAGCTTATCATCAGGCAGGGAAGATTGCTCTTAATGATTGGCTCACGCAGCTTGGATATGAGCCGTTACTAGAGAAATATGTTTCAAACATTCAGCAGCGCCCTGATGTGACCGTCGATATAGAAAATAAAAGCTATGCCATTGAATTTCAATGCGCAAATATTTCGTGGAAAGAGCTGCATAAACGAACGGAAGGTCTCCGTGCTGCGGGGCTCTATCCTATATGGATCATAGGGGCGAATCGTTTAAAACGAATGGCTGGCCAGCTCTTTTCATTCTCCTCCATTCATTGGGGAATTTTAAGGCAGTCAAAGAATAGGAGACTCATTTTTTATTGTCCGATCCAAAATAGATTTATCCACCTGGATCAACTTCTCGTGTTTCAGCCAACGAAAATATGTGCTTCAATGACCGTTAGACCGCCTTCAGCTTATCGCCAACTACCAGCACTCTTATCTGTTTCCTCGAGCAATCATCAATTGTATAAAGAGTGGCTCAAGTGTATTCGGCAATTTAGGGAGCGGCCACCCCGCATTTTAGCAAATGAAAGCAAGCGTTTAAGAACCATTTTTTATGAGCATCATCAAACAGCATGGCCATTTCTACCGACAGAATTATTTATCCCCCTGACAGAAGCATATATCTTTTCAAGCCCTGTTTATGTGTGGCAAGGATGTCTTTATGATTGGATGGTTCGAACGGGAAAAGAACAAGTGACCATTCATCTTCTTTTAAAAGAAATTGAGCGATGTGTCCAGAATAAAGAAGTGAAGCTCCGATATACCAATGTCACAATAGAAGAAATCAAAGAGGTGATCATTTCATATGTACGGGCGCTTGTGAAACTAGGGTTTTTATACATGACGAAAGAGGGTAATTATCAAGTAACGTCGAATCAAAAGCCTATACGAACAGCAGATGAAGCGATAAAACGAGATGCTTTCTTATTTCATTAGCATGTTTCATGCCCACTTTGATCATGATAAGAAAAAGGTGGTGCTGCTATTGAATAGAAAGAAACGCTTTTTTCTCATTTTTTTAGTTTGTTTGGTATTTATTTCTGCATATGATTTGACAAACATAGTTCAAAACAAAGAAGATAAATACAACACCAATTTCTTTCACTTTCCGAAAGGTTGGTTCAACACAACTCATGCAAGGGGGATTCATATGACTTCACAAAATAACAACAATCATTTACCAGACAGAAGCGAAGTAAAAGAAGAAAACAAATGGCGCCTTGAAGATATTTTTGAAAGTGTCGATTCTTGGAATAAGGAATTCGAAGCTGTAAAAAAAGAAATTCCGAAGCTCGCCCAATTTAAAGGCAAGCTGGCCCATTCTGCTGATGTCTTGTATGAAGCCCTAACATTTCAGGATCAACTTTCTGAAAAGCTTGGCAAGCTTTATACATATGCGCATATGAAATATGATGAAGATACAACAAATTCATCATTTCAGGCTTTAAATGATAAAGCATCCAATTTATTTACACAGCTGTCTAGTACATCTGCCTATATTGTTCCGGAGATTTTATCTATTCAAGAAGATAAGCTGCAGCAATTCATTTTGGAAAAAGAAGAATTAAAACTTTATTCTCACGCTCTCGAAGAAATTAACAAAGAGCGTCCGCATATTTTAAGTGAAGAGCAAGAAGCTTTATTAGCTGAAGCCTCTGAACCTTTATCAACATCATCCACTACGTTTAGTATGTTTAATAATGCAGATATTTCGTTCCCTTCTGTTAAGGATGAAAATGGAGAAGAAAAGAAAATTACTCATGGCAACTTCATTACCTTTTTAAACAGTGATGATCGTGAAGTGAGAAAGAATGCTTTTAAAGCCGTTTATAAAACGTATGATCAGTATAAGAATACTTTGGCGTCTACACTCAGCGGCTCGATTAAAAAGGATAATTTTTATGCGAAAGTACGTCATTACAAATCGGCAAGAGAAGCAGCGTTATCACGCAACAGTATTCCTGAAGAAGTGTATGACAATCTAATTGATACAGTTCATCAATATTTACCGTTATTACACCGCTACATTGAATTGCGTAAAAAGGTATTAAAGCTTGATGAAGTGCACAATTATGACTTGTATACACCATTAGTAAAAGATGCTGGCATGAAGCTGACCTATGATGAAGCAAAGGATTATATGCTGAAAGGGTTAGCTCCATTAGGAGAAGAATATGTTTCGGTATTAAAAGAGGGACTCGAAAATCGCTGGGTAGACGTTTATGAGAATAAAGGGAAACGAAGCGGCGCGTATTCTTCTGGAAGCTATGGTACAAATCCTTATATCTTAATGAACTGGCAAAATAATATTGATAATTTATTTACGCTGGCTCATGAATTTGGTCACTCTGTTCATAGCTACTATACAAGAAAGCATCAGCCATATCCGTACGGAAACTACAGCATTTTTGTAGCGGAAGTAGCTTCTACAACAAATGAAGCATTACTAGGCGAATACTTACTCAATCATTTAGAGGACAAAAAGCAGCGCTTGTATGTGCTCAATCACTTGTTAGAAGGATTTAGAGGGACTGTATTCAGACAAACGATGTTTGCAGAGTTCGAGCACCTGATTCATGTGAAAGCGCAAGAAGGGGAGGCATTAACGCCAGAGTTTATGACGAACCTGTATTACGACCTGAATAAGAAGTATTTTGGCGACGGTATGGTTGTGGATAAGGAAATCGGATTAGAATGGACGCGAATTCCGCATTTCTATTACAACTATTATGTGTATCAATATGCGACAGGCTATAGTGCGGCTCAGGCATTAAGTAAACAAATTTTAGAAGAAGGGAAACCTGCGGTGGAGCGTTATACAGACTTCCTTAAAGCAGGAAGCTCTGACTATCCAATCAACGTGCTGAAAAAAGCTGGTGTAGATATGGCATCGAAAGAACCAATTGAGGCAGCATGTCAATTGTTTGAAGAAAAATTAAAGGAAATGGAAGAGCTCATCTCAAAGACTGGTGAGTAACGAGAAGACTTCTGTCAGATGTGTGAGTGCAAACTCACCTTTTGGCAGGAGTTTTTTCTTGAAATAAAAAAGACCAGATTGTTGACAAAGGGCTAAAATGAACTTGATTTTAGCCCTTTGACTTCTTTTTAGCGTGATAGAAAACCTTTGCACGCAGGACTGACACCGAATGCGAGGGTTTGCCTACACGCTAGACCTCGTCTATATGAACGAGGTTTGTACATTCAATGATTACGCTTTAAAACCTTTGAAGGTTTTTCGGTGATTCATTCGATAGAGTGTAAAGAGAATGGAAGCGAATAGGAGTGGAGATGTCAGGTAAAGAGGCAGCATCTTCATTAACCCTAATATATTTAAACAGAAACATAAGCCAATGGCAACAAGTCCAATGGTTGTGCTGCGCATGCAGATCCCCCCATTTTTTTGTTACTTTCACTATATGAAAGTGACAGTCCTCTTATGTTTTGTGACAAAAATATGAACATATAGTATATCGGTTGTCATAAGTCGACAAAATTTGATATACTACAGATGTGAAATTAATCACATACAAACATTACCCCTTTGTTTGACCGTGAAAAATTTCTCCCATCCCCTTTGTTGTCGTTAAGACATAGTGAAACCGCGCTTATCCCGGCGCGGTTTCTTCGTACTTATAAATAGAACAAGTGTTCTTTTGGGGGTGAAGAAAAAAACATGGGTCAGCACCCATGTTCATTCTCACAGCGGTAGACATCAAGATCTGAATGATTGTCTCCTTCTGTATAACGCCAAAACATTTCTTGATGTACTTGTACACGTTCTACCTTTTTAGCGAATGCGAGCTTTTTCATCTCGCGTTCAACTTCTTCAAGTGTCAGGTCATATACAACGGCAATTTCTTTTGCTGATGCAAATTGAAAGTAAGCGATAAACCATTCAATTGGCGGTCGTTCTGAAGGTGTTGGTTTTTCGCCAATCATTTCAAAGAGAATTTCCTCGTAAATATCATAAGAATATGCACCTGAAATCTTTAATCCTTCTTCACCATTGATCGTATTAAAAAAGGCGAAAGTGGGAAGCTCAGACACATCCATTTCAGCTGCGATTTTCATATCACATTGGAGCGCTTTGACAGCACTTTGAGAATGGATATCTCGCTGGAACTCTTCAATGTCCAGTCCAGCCGTTTTTGCATTTTCTAGCAAGACTTGTTCACTGGTGACGTCCTGCTGATGGCAAAAAAGCGATTCTTGAATGAGTCGTAAAAATTTCATTCCGCATTTTCTGCCCTGAAGTTCAGCTGCTTTTAATGCAAGAGAGGCGAGATAAGGTGATGTCACAATTTGTTCAGACAGCATTTGTTCTTTTTTGGTCTGAGTTTTCGTGGCAAATTTCCCCCACGCTTCGGTTAGTAAATGTTTTTTTCGTTTCCGGTTCAAAGCATTAATACTAGAACTTGTAACCGTTCGTAAAGTGAAGAAACGGCCATATTTCATTTTCAACTTTTTAATTGATGGCTCTAATAACCAGCAGTCCGGGCTGAGAGGATCAATGAATACATAGATTTCAATCGGCTTTTGAGGATGTCCGTGACAATGTGAGAAATATTGCTCATGCGGATTGCAGCTCAAGATCGTCCGTCCTTTTCAGGTATTTGGTTGACCATGTGACGAGCCGTCAAAGACAGCCGCTCAAATAAAAAGTCACGAATATCGCCGGTTAGTCCTACTTGATCCATTGCATCCTCCATACATTCAAGCCATGCGTCCGCCCGCTCCTCAGTAATCGGAAAAGGGAGATGTCTCGCCCGTAGCATTGGGTGACCATGCTCCTCAGTATAAAGCGGCGGTCCGCCTAAATATTGAGTTAAGAACTGTTTTTGTTTTCTTGCTGTTTCTTTTAAGTCATCCGGGAAAATAGGATGAAGCAAAGGATGACACTTTACATTTTCATAAAAAGTATCAACAAGTTGCGATAGAAGTTCCTCTCCAACCGCTTCGTAAGGTGCGTTAAACGATTGTACCATGTTGACTACTCCTTTAACTCGTAGCTAATAGGATGGCTCACCCTATTGCGAATTTCATGTATTTCAAAAGTGATATTCAGTTTGTTCTATTTTATTGTTTCTATTCTTGTATACTTATTTTAACAACCTCTACTCAATTCCACAAACAAACCGCTTTGGTCCTTTGGGAATAGTGAGGGAGACAGGTTCCGTGTTCAATTGACCATATCATAACACATTCAGTCAAAAAAGGGTGAAAAGCGACATACAAAAAACCGAAGAGGTTATTCTCTTCGGTTTAGGCGAAATATTGAGCTGTGATTTTCTTTACATAATTTTGTGTTTCTTTAAATGGAGGAATGCCTCCGTACTTATCTACATTCCCTGAGCCTGCGTTATAAGCGGCTAAGGCAAGTGAGACATTTCCATTATATTTTTGCAGCATTTGTTTTAAATACTTCGTTCCGCCTTCAATGTTTTGGGCTGCATCAAAGGCATTGTTCACGCCAAGTGATTTAGCAGTAGACGGCATAAGCTGCATCAGTCCAAGTGCACCAGCATGGCTGACAGCATTCGTGCGATAACCGGATTCTTGCTTGATCACTGCGTGGATCAGCTTTTCTGGAACTCCGTGCTTTTGAGCCATTTGTGAGACGATCTGATTAATCTCTTTTGATGAAGAGCCTGAAACAGCTTTTTGAAGCGGCGGTGTGTAGCTGTTATTTAAGACGTTTCCAATACCATTTGCGGTATTCAATTGGCTGTCATTTGCATAAAGAGACTGAGATTGAAGCTGTTCACTGCCTGCTATCGCAGATAAATATGGGTTCATTCGTGCATATTGCGTGTTCGGAGACGTTGATGGGTCCGACCCCATGAAAGCAGAAATGGAAAGCGGGAGACGAGATAATTCTGATCCGCCTAAAAAATCTTGCAACAACGACTGGAATGAAGTCTCAGCGCTTGATTCTTGTCCAGCTGTGAGTTGTGTTTGTCCATTATCAGATTGTAACGTTTTGAGTGCTTGAAGCTGCATAAAGGATTGAAGTTGATTGACGTTCATCATGTTCCTCCTTCAAGGAATTCATCTATTCTTTTGTTTTCATTTTTTCTTCATAAAAACGTACGACTTTGTTTTTCGTGTGTCTTGGTGGGATCTGAAATTGCTGAAGCAATGCTGTGAAAGCGGCTTGTCCAATGTCTAAATCGCTCACTTCAAATTCAAGTTCATAGTCCTCTACTGTTAAATATCGGCTGTGATCCAAAACAATTAAGCCTTCTTTGATCATTTTTTCTGCTCTTGACGTTTCCAGTGAACCAAAATACATGATTTGATCCTTTTGGATGTGAAGGTTTACTAATCTGTCTGCCACTTCACCTTCTGGCAGATGGAAATGTTCAAGACTTGCGGGAGGATCGATCGTTTGGTGAGTTTCCAAAAGGCCGATCTTATGCGGTTCCTTTAATGTGAGAACCCACTGCCCGCCTTTTTCTCTCATTCGTAATGCAGCGAATTTGGATTTTATATCAAATTGAGGTGTATCAAAATAATAGTTGGTTTGAGTGTGGAAGTCCTCGTCCTTTAATTGAAAATATTCTTTTAGCTGTTCAAATTCTTCTTTCATTAATAATTGTTTTAGTTCTATCTCAATTTCCTGTGCCATTTTGACATCAACCTTTCATTTAGAGGAAATATGATTATTGTACATGAAAAGCGTCTTTTTTTCTTATTTATTCCTTAAAAAGAGACGTATATAGATGCTAAATGAGGCAAAATGAACAACGAAATGGAGAAATCAAATTTTCTCAAAAAGTTCGGTTTATCAATATTGAACTTGATATGATAAAATAAAGCTGTACTTTGTTGTAAAGGAGATCATGATGCAAAACAGAATTGAAATCACAGAAGCAACTTTAAAAGAAGACAGGCTGATCTTGACGGTCCAGTCAGATGAGCAAATTCAAAAAGCAAAAGCATCAGGACAAATGCTTGTTGATTCTGATCACTTTGCGTTCGTTTACATACTTGAGACTGAGGAGTCTTTTACGTATCTGATTTTAGGAGAACATACATGGGCTCCATTAAAAGAAGCAATGAATCGTGAAATCCCTGTCTATTTGGCGGCGGAAGAGCAAACGCTAGAACTCATTCAACTTCATCAGGAATTAAACTATTTAATCGACAATATTAAAGACAATGCCAATTACGGAGATATGGAAGAGAAAGTGAAGAGCACATTCCTCTGAAATAATTAGGTATTTGGAATTGGGGGAAGTTTCATGGACAAAAAACAATGGGATCAATTCCTCGCACCATATAAGCAAGCAGTCGAAGAATTAAAAGTGAAACTAAAAGGCATCCGAAAACTGTATGAATTTGAGGATGACCATTCACCAGTAGAATTTGTCACTGGCCGAGTGAAACCCGTTGCCAGCATATTGGAAAAGGCAAAGCGTAAAAATATCCCGATGCATGAGATTGAAACGATGCAGGATATTGCAGGGCTTCGCATTATGTGCCAATTTGTAGAAGATATACAAGTCGTCAAGAAAATGCTTCAGTCACGAAAAGACTTCGTGGTTGTAGATAAACGCGACTATATTGCAGAACATAAAGAAAGCGGATACCGCTCGTACCACCTTGTTGTGTTATATCCGCTGCAAACGATCAATGGAGAGAAGCAGCTCCTCGTCGAAATCCAAATCCGTACATTAGCCATGAACTTTTGGGCGACCATCGAGCATTCTCTGAATTATAAATATAGCGGGAATATCCCGGAGAAGGTCAAGCAGCGCCTTCAAAGAGCTTCTGAGGCAGCATCTCTTCTTGATGATGAGATGTCTGAAATCAGAGGGGAAATTCAAGAAGCGCAAGTGGCATTTTCCCGGAAAAAGAAAAACGATAGCTGAGCCTAAGCTTGATCAAATATGATGCTGCTTTCTCGTCGCAGCAAGGTGGAAAAGGAGAAGAATTCATGAAATTTGCAGTTTCTTCGAAAGGGAATTCTGTATCTGACACACTTAAAAATAAAATACAGACCTACTTATTGGATTTTGGAATGGAATTAAATGAAGAGGAACCCGATCTCGTCATTACAGTTGGCGGAGACGGAACCCTTTTATACGCTTTTCACCGGTATAGTAACCGTCTAAACGAAACCGCTTTTGTCGGCGTACATACAGGCCATCTTGGTTTTTATGCGGACTGGGTCCCGAGTGAAATTGAAAAGCTTGTGTTAGCCATTGCCAAAACGCCTTATCATATTGTGGAATATCCGATTCTTGAAGTCATCGTCAGGTACAACGATGGGGGCCGGGAAGAAAAATATTTAGCAATGAATGAATGTACGATTAAAAGTATGGAAGGTACACTTGTGGCAGATGTTGAGATTAGGGGTCAGCTTTTTGAAACATTCAGAGGAGATGGTCTTTGTTTGTCTACACCATCTGGCAGTACAGCCTATAATAAGGCACTTGGCGGGGCTATTATTCACCCATCCATTAGGGCGATCCAGCTGGCAGAAATGGCTTCAATCAACAACAGAGTGTTTAGAACGGTCGGTTCGCCGCTCATTTTGCCGGACCACCATACGTGTGTGATCAAACCGATTAATGATGTGGATTTTCAGGTGACGATAGATCATTTGTCGCTGCTGCATAAAGATGTGAAATCCATTCAATGCCGAGTGGCAGACGAGAATGTCCGGTTTGCCCGATTTAGACCATTTCCGTTTTGGAAAAGGGTGCAAGATTCCTTTATCGGCAAAGGAGAATAAGAAAGAGGTTGTTCTCGCTGGAATACTTTAAGATAAACAAAACCATATCAGACAAAGAAGAAGGCAGGCTGCTGAAGAACTACTTAATCGAACTTGGCATTTCAAAACGAATGCTGACAGATATTAAATTTGATGGCGGTGACCTTCTGATTAATGGAGAGCATGTGACCGTGAGATATGAGCTGCGCGAGGGAGACAGGCTCACCATTTTATTTCCCGAGGAAAAAGTGAGTGAAGGGCTAAAACCTGCGGCCATTCCGCTTGATATTTTATTTGAGGACGAGCACGTGCTTGTGCTGAATAAAAAGCCATATATCCCATCGATTCCTTCTCGAGAGCACCCTGAGCATAGTATTGCAAATGGGTTGCTTCACCATTATGCTAAGCAGTCCGTTCGACTGACTGTCCACTTGGTGAACCGTCTTGATCGTGATACTTCTGGTGTCATGTTAGTCGCTAAACATCGCTTTGCACACAGCCTTTTATCAAAGGCGCAGAAAAAAGGGGAAGTCAAGCGAACGTATAGAGCCATGACACACGGCATGATCACGCAAAAGGAAGGAACAATTAGAGCAAAAATTGCTCGAAAAGGGGACAGCATTATTGAACGAATGGTGAATGAATCTGGTCAGGAAGCCGTAACACATTATACGGTGCGGGCGGTACATACTCATTTAGATATGTCTGATGTGTCCCTTATCCTTGAAACGGGAAGAACTCATCAAATTCGTGTTCACATGCAATTCCTTGGTCATCCGCTTGTTGGAGATACGCTATATGGTGGAACAAGCGAGAGAATAGGCAGGCAGGCACTTCATAGTGAAACCCTTGTTTTTCCGCATCCGATAACAGGGGAGTCCATGACCTTTTCGGCTCCTTTGCCGGATGATATGACATTATTGCTTCAGTAAACAAGTAAACCCGGTCACCTGTCATGGTGGACCGGGTTTTTTATTGCGTGAAATGCTGAAATCTTGAATCATCATATGGCATAGATGAAGGAACAGATACTGTCTCAAGCTCTGGATATCTAAGGGCAGAGAGCTTGTGGCCAAAGACACAGCCTGTATCAATGTTAACCGTTCTACCGATAAATCTTGGTTCTTTTACGGGTGTATGCCCGTACACAATCCATGGTTTTCCGTGATATTCCTTTGCCCAGTCCTTCCTGACAGGTCGACCGTCTGGCCATGTTTCTCCGGTGACTGCTCCAAATAATAGATAAGACCTCATCTGTTTGTTCGGTTTTTTGCCAATATCCTTTTCCTTCATCGCTGCGTGTGCAATGATCAGTTCATTAGGAATCAGTACATCATAAAGCGGTGCCTTTTCAAATAAATGTTTAAATTCACGTGATAAAATGGTTTGTTCATCATGCGGCAGGTTTTTGATTTCGTTTACCGTTGTTTCAATGCCATGCAGTAATTTTACGGGATTTCCTTTCAAATAGCGATACAGCTTAAAACAATGGTTGCCAGGCACATAGCGGATGGCGCCCTTAGAATAGGCGTGTATGACAAATTGCATCACGGCAACTGATCGAGGGCCGCGGTCTGTTAAATCACCAACAAGGGCCAGTGTTCTCTTATCAGGGTGGACAGGTAGTCCGTGTTTGAGTTCGTATCCTAGTTTGTGTATGAGGGTAAGCAGCTCTTCGTAGCAGCCGTGGATATCGCCGATGATATCGAATTTCATAAAGGTTCCTCCTGATTTTTTCATCCATTTATCGGATATAAAGAAGTTTGAATTTTAGAAAATATAACGAATGGCTTTCATTTCATTTGGGCAATTGTTAGAATCAATGCTTTAACGTAAAACTTAAAAATTAAACATGAATGTTAGGAGGCTTTAGCCAATGGAGCATACATCTGTTTCATCACTCGTTGTCGTTATTATTGTAGCCTTTTTCACCCCCATTTTATTGCACCGATTTAAGCTGACCATCCCGGTCGTTGTCGCTGAAATCATCATGGGGCTCATCATTGGAAAAAGCGGTCTTCAACTAGTTGTTGAACACGACGCATGGCTAGATACGTTATCCATGCTAGGTTTTATTTTTCTTATGTTTTTAAGTGGACTTGAAATAGATTTTTCTTCTTTTGAATCAAAGAAGAAAGCGCGAGAACTACCAAATGGATTAAAAGAACCGAATACATTTAAAACAGCGACCATTATTTTTGTTGGCGTATTTTGTATGTCCTTTATCCTGTCTTATGCGTTTGTCCTTGCAGGATTTATTCAAAATGCCTTTTTAATGACGCTTATTATTTCCACCATCTCATTGGGTGTGGTAGTTCCTACCTTAAAAGAGGAAAAGTTGATGCAAACGAATATTGGTCAAATCATTTTGCTTGTAGCCGTCATTGCTGATTTGGTGACAATGATTTTACTTGCTGTGTTTTCCTCCATTTATGGCGATGGAACAGGGAACATGTGGTTGCTCTTATTATTATTTGCGGCAGGTATTCTTCTTTATTTATTTGGCCGGGTATTTAAGACAAAGTCCATTTTTCAGTCCATGTCAAAAGGAACGGTGCAAATTGGGACAAGAGCCATCTTTACTCTCATTATAGTCTTAGTTGCCTTATCTGAATCACTCGGTGCTGAAAATATTCTTGGGGCTTTTTTAGCAGGTGTGCTTGTGTCTCTTCTTTCGCCTAATAAAGAACTCGTACAGCAGCTGGACTCATTTGGCTATGGATTTTTAATTCCGATCTTTTTTGTGATGGTCGGTGTGGACCTGAATATATGGTCACTCTTTAAAGATCCAACCATCATGATCATGATTCCGCTACTGTTTATTGCATTATTGCTTAGTAAACTCGTTCCGATTCTTTATTTAAAAAAATGGTATGACATGAAAAAAGTCATCGGTTCTGGTTTTTTATTAACCTCGACGTTATCCCTTGTCATTGCTGCTGCAACGATTGGTGAGCGGCTTGGTGTCATTGATCATAAAATGTCAGGAGCCCTCATTCTAGTCGCTGTGCTCACGAGTATTTTAACGCCTGTTTGGTTTAAGGCGTTATTTAAACAAGAACGTGAAACCAATCATAAAAAGCGTGTGACGTTTATTGGAGCGAATCAGCTGACGTTACCTGTGACGCTTGATTTACATCAGGATGAATATGACATCCGTATTTTACACGTCTTTCAGGAAAATAAAGAAGCCTTGCTTGCTGACTCCATCTTTGAAGTTGAAGCGATTGAACAATATGACGATGATACGCTCAGGCAGGCTGGCATCGGGCAAGAGGATGTGCTCGTTGTGGCTACAGGCAGTGAAACGAAAAATAAGGAAATTGCTTTATTTGCAAAAGAAGAAGGGTCTAAACAAGTCATTGCAAGTGTCAACAAAGCGGAAGCCGAGCTGACTTTAAAGGAAGCAGGGATCGATACCTTTTCTAACTTCTTATCATCTAAAACGGTGCTGAGGGCATTGATTGAAGCACCTGATGCGATTCGCTTGTTAACAAATGAGGATTCTTCTTTGTATCAAATTCAAATGAACAATCATCGGTATCATAACGTCATGCTGAGGGAATTTCCATTTACCGGCGATTTGGTGTTTGTCCGTATTTTTAGAGGAATTGACAGCTTAGTACCGCATGGGGATACGACGCTTAGAAGCGGTGACCGCGTGCTTGTGTCTGGCTCCCGGGAGTATGTGGCAGGACTAAGAGCCCAATTAGAGTTGCAATGAACCCTTGACCGATGAACAAATCCTGATTAAGATAGAGGTACAACAATATATGTTTGATCCACTAGGGGAGTCCTTTAAAAGGGCTGAGATAAAAGTGTAGACTTTTAGACCCTCATTACCTGAACAGGTTCATACCTGCGTAGGGAAGTGGTGCGGTGTTTGACTATGCTTTTTACAAATTCCAAACCACTTTCCACGCGGAAAGTGGTTTTTTTATATGGAAAAACAGGAGGAGAGGAACATGACATTTTCGAACGAATGTAAAGAAGCAGCAGCTAGATGGTGGAATGGGAGCTTTACACACCCTTTTGTGCAAGGGATTGGTGATGGCACACTTTCACTCGATCGTTTCACTTATTATGTGATGCAGGATTCGTACTATTTAACTCATTTTGCAAAAGTACAGTCATATGGAGCCGCCATTAGTGAGGACTTACATACGACAGGCAGAATGGCATATCATGCGCAGGGTACGTATGAAGCAGAGCTATCACTGCATAGAAAGTTCACAGAACTGCTCCAGATCTCTGATGAAGCGCTGGCAAACTTTAAACCTTCTCCAACTGCGTATGCATATACCTCGCATATGTACCGATCTGTGAAAAGCGGTCGTTTTGAAGAAATTTTAGCCGCATTATTGCCGTGCTACTGGCTTTATTATGAGGTAGGAGAAAAACTGAAACAAACAACACCTGACCATCCGATTTATCAAGAATGGATTTTGACATATGGCGGGGATTGGTTTAAAGAGCTTGTTTTTGAACAGGTGAACCGTTTTGATGAACTTGCAGAAAAAGCGCCAGAACATGTGCGGGCTAATATGAAAGAAAATTTCGTGATTTCGAGCTATTACGAATACCATTTCTGGGAGATGGCGTATGAAAAAGAAATGTGGCAGACAGCATGCTTAGATGGGGTTGGTGCAAATGGAACTCCACGCAGTGACAAATGATACGCTTCCTATCAGGGAGCTCATCAAGCAAATAAAAGACATTGCGTCTGAAGTAGACTTTATTCATATTCGTGAACGATCGAAGGCAGCAGGTGAGCTGGTTCACCTTGTGAAACAACTTCTAGCAGAAGGTGTTCCGAAAGAAAAGCTGATTATCAATGACCGAGTTGACGTTGCGCTGCTGACCAATATTCACCGGGTTCATCTTCCTGGACACAGCTTTTCGCCAAAGGAATTAAGACAAAAATTTCCTCACCTCCATGCGGGGGTATCGGTTCATTCGATAGAAGAAGCCAGAGCAGCAGAGAAGAACGGGGCAGAGTATGTCATGTTTGGACATGTGTATGATACCGCATGCAAACCCGGACTACAGGCGAGAGGCATAAAGGTTGTGGAGGAAATGACTTCTACGCTGTCCATTCCAGTCGTTGTCATTGGTGGAATCACACCAGAACGACTGTCAGAATTGATGCATGTTGATTTAAAGGGAATAGCCGTCATGTCGGGGATTTTTGCTCATCCTCAGCCGCGCAAAATGGCGCAAACATTTTCTAAAAAGCGAAAGGAGAATCCTTATGAACAAGCATTATGATGTGGCAATCATTGGTGGTGGAATCATAGGGATGTCGATCGCTTATCACCTTGCAAAAGCAGGAAAGCAGATTGTCTTATTTGAGGCAAATGAGATCGGGAAGCAAACGACGAGTGCGGCTGCTGGCATGCTGGGTGCACATGCTGAAGGAGAAGGTGATGAAGATATTTTCTTTCAAGTAGGCAGACAAAGTCAGGCTTTATATGAAAAATTAACGGTCGACCTTCAGCATGAATCGGGCATTGATATTCGGACATCAGTGGGCGGGATTATGAAGGTGGCTTTTACAGAACAAGAAAAGCGAGCGCTTTGCCGGATGCAGCATTTGCCCACATTTGAATGGCTTGAAGCAAGCAACGTAAAAGAACGTATGCCTCAAATAGCAGATGACATCGTAGGAGCAGGCTTGATAGCAGATGATGTACATGTCGAGCCATATGCGGTATGCAGGGCTTTTTGGCAGGCGGCTGTTCGGCACGGAGCGGATGTGAAGGAGTTTACCCCCGTTATCGATGTGAAGAGGGGAAAAGAAATTTTGACAGTCAGTACAGCTAAAGGCATCTTCACATGTGATCATCTGACTGTAGCAAGTGGTGTATGGTCAGGCCGTTTTTTAGAAGAACTGGGGTTATCACATTCTCTCTATCCTGTAAAAGGAGAATGCGTGTCTGTTTGGAATAACGGTCCAGCGCTTGCACACACCATCTATCATGATCATTGTTATATCGTTCAAAGGGATAGCGGTAAGCTAGTAATTGGTGCAACGATGAAACCGAATGACTGGCAGGCCGTTCCGACACTTGGCGGTATTGAAGCAGTTATTCACAAAGCATCTCAGCTCATGCCATCTATTCGAGAGATGCCGATTGATCAATGCTGGGCAGGTCTTCGTCCAGCGACAAGCGACCGGCACCCCTATATCGGAAAACATCCAGAAGACGAGCGTATTCTTTTTGCAACGGGACATTACCGAAATGGCATTTTACTTGCGCCAATTACGGGGGAAATCATTCGCGGCTTGATAGTAGGCGAGTCTGTGAATAAGGAATGGCTTCATGCGTTTCGTATTGGGCGAAAGGAGGCATTGTTCGTATGAAAATTCAATTGAATGGAAGAATGGTTGATTTCGATAAGGAAAATGGCACGATTTTTGATCTGCTATCAGCCTATCAACTTGAAAACCGAGTGGTGATCGTTGAAAAAAATCAAGAAATTATAGATAAAGAAGCCTTTCAACAGGTAAAAATTCAACCAAATGACACGATTGAAATCGTTCACTTTGTAGGAGGAGGATGACAACATGCTGCATATTGGCGGAAAAACATTCACATCTAGATTATTACTTGGTACAGGGAAGTACCCATCATTTGAAATTCAAAAAGAAGCTGTGAACGTATCAGAAGCTGAAATTTTGACCTTTGCTGTGCGAAGAATGAACATATTTGAACCATCACAGCCCAATTTTTTAGAGCAGCTCGATTTATCAGCCTATACATTGCTGCCAAATACTGCCGGGGCAAGTACAGCGGAAGAAGCGGTGCGGATTGCCCGTTTAGCGAAAGCTTCTGGACTGTGTGACATGATCAAAGTAGAAGTCATTGGCTGTTCAAGGTCTCTTCTGCCAGATCCAGTCGAAACGTTAAAAGCATCTGAAATGTTATTAGAAGAAGGTTTTATCGTGCTGCCATATACGTCAGATGATGTGGTGTTGGCAAGGAAATTAGAAGAACTTGGTGTCCATGCCATTATGCCAGGTGCTTCTCCAATTGGATCAGGTCAAGGGCTTTTAAACCCTCTGAATCTATCGTTTATTATCGAACAGGCAAAGGTGCCAGTGATTATTGATGCGGGTGTTGGTTCTCCGAAGGATGCTGCTTATGCGATGGAATTGGGCGCTGATGCTGTATTACTGAATACAGCCGTGTCTGGCGCAAAGGACCCTGTGAAAATGGCTAAAGCGATGAAGCTGGCGATTGAATCTGGAAGACTCGGGTTCGAGGCAGGCCGTATTCCACTCAAAAACTATGGAACAGCCAGCAGTCCGCAGGAAGGAATGCCAGCATTTTGAGCACACGTTATTCACGCCAAGAGCTTTTTAGGCCGATTGGAGAGGAAGGGCAAAAACGGCTACATGCCTCAAAGGCCGTCATTATTGGGGCTGGGGCACTTGGAACAGCGAGTGCTGAAATGCTCGTTCGTGCCGGCGTAGGATCTGTCACCATTTTGGATAGAGATTATATTGAATGGAGCAATCTGCAGCGTCAGCAGCTATACACAGAACAAGATGTTCTTGATCGGCTGCCAAAGGCTGTGGCTGCTGAGAAAAGACTCAAGCAGGTGAACAGTGATGTTCACGTGAGAGGAATCGTCATTGACGTGACCGCTCAAAATATTGATGAGTACGTCAGCGGGGCATCCATCATCGTGGATGCAGCGGATAATTTTGAGGTGAGAATGATTGCGAACGATGCAGCCGTCAAACATCAAATTCCGTTCCTTTATGGAGCCTGTGTAGCAAGCTATGGTATTCAATTCACAGTGATTCCTGGTGAAACCCCGTGTTTACACTGCCTGCTTGAGCATTTACCTGCACAAGGCATGACATGTGATACAGCAGGAATTATTAGTCCAGTTGTGCAACAGGTTGCGGCCTATCAAGTGGCGGATACACTGAAGCTTTTAACAGGACACCACATCACGCCGGTATTAAGATCGTTTGATTTATGGACAAACGAGCGATCTGATATTCGATCCGTTACGTCTTTAAAAAAGAAACAATGTCCAAGCTGCGGTCTTAAGACATATCCATTTCTCTCTTATGATCAAAGAGCAAAAGCAGATGTATTATGTGGACGAAATACCGTACAAATTCGCAGTGCACTAGGGGCACCCCCGGCGCTGCATGAAGTAGCACGTCAGCTAAAGAAAGCAGGAATGGATGTGCTGGAAAATCCTTATTTGCTTTCGTGTCAGAAGGATGAGTACAAGCTCGTTTTATTCAAAGATGGCAGAGCGCTTGTACATGGGACAAATGATATTGCGAAAGCGAGAACGATTTATCATCAATGGATTGGCTAATGAGAGGGTGAGATGACATGACGATTAAAAAAGCATTAACCATCGCAGGTACTGATTCTGGTGGTGGAGCAGGTATTCAAGCAGATTTGAAAACCTTTCAGGAGCTTGGTGTGTACGGAATGTCCGCAATTACCGCCATTACAGCCCAAAACACACTTGGTGTTCACGGTATTTATCCACTGTCTATCGAGGCGCTCGAAAGTCAAATTGATGCAGTAGCAGAAGACTTGTTGCCAGATGCCGCTAAAACAGGGATGCTGTGGAGTGCCGACATGATCAGTGTCGTTGCTGAAAAGACGAAGCAATATGATTTGAAACTAATTGTCGATCCAGTCATGATTGCCAAAGGCGGCGCTTCTTTATTAAATGAAGATGCGGTCTCTGCTATGAAAACACAGTTACTACCTGTCAGTTATGCAGTCACACCGAATCTCCCTGAGGCAGAAGTGCTGACAGGCATGCGCATTCAGACAAAAGACGATCGCCATAAAGCAGCAGAACGACTTTATGAGCTTGGCACGTCCTATGTTGTGATCAAAGGAGGTCATAGCCCTTCAGACGGCCTCATTACAGACCTTTTGTACGATGGAAAAAGCTTTTTTGAACTCAGTAATGAACATATTGATACACCACATACACACGGAACAGGCTGTACATTTGCAGCGGCATTAACGGCAGAAATAGCAAAAGGTCGTTCCATGAAGGAAGCCTTTGAAACGGCAGAAACCTTTGTCCATGAGGCGATCAAATTTCCTCTGAATATTGGCGCTGGGCACGGACCGACTAACCACTTTGTTTATCAGCAAAACAGAGTCAAAGCATAAAAAGAAGACTGTCTTCACTTGTGAAGGCGGTCTTTTTTCTGAAATAAAAACTTTCTTTCAGCGGAAATTGTCAATATCTCATGATTTGTGATAAGATTATGATCAGGTACTAATACTATGTCTTGAAAAAATAGGAGGCTTTAATACATATGAACTTTTCTTTAGAAGGCCGTAATATTGTGGTGATGGGTGTTGCCAATAAACGAAGCATCGCTTGGGGAATTGCTCGTTCACTTCACGAAGCAGGAGCTCGTTTGATTTTTACTTATGTTGGAGATCGTCTGGCAGAATCAGTGAAAGAGCTAGCAAGCACGCTAGAGCGTGATGATTCCATTATTCTTCCTTGTGATGTGACAAGTGATGAAGAAATCGAAAAATGTTTTGCAACGATTAAAGAAAAAGTACAAGTCATCCATGGTGTTGCACATGCGATTGCATTTGCGAACAAAGAAGAGCTTGTCGGTGAATATTTGAACACGAACCGTGAAGGTTTCCTTTTAGCGCACAACATTAGTGCCTATTCACTAACAGCAGTAGCAAAAGCAGCACGTCCGCTCATGACAGAAGGCGGAAGCATTGTCACACTTACTTACCTAGGCGGAGAGCGCGTTGTCTCTAACTACAATGTCATGGGTGTAGCAAAAGCAGCCCTTGAAGCAAGTGTGAAATACTTAGCAGCTGATCTTGGAGCGGAAGGCATCCGTGTGAACAGCATTTCTGCTGGTCCAATTCGTACGTTATCTGCAAAAGGAATCAGCGGCTTTAATACGATCCTGAAGGATATAGAAGAGCGTGCACCGCTTCGCCGTACAACGACTCCTGAAGAAGTTGGCGATACAGCACTATTCTTATTCAGTGATTTATCGCGCGGCATGACAGGTGAGAATCTTCATGTTGATTCTGGCTTCCATATCATTGCCCGCTAAACGAATAAATGATTTGCAGCATACCAATCACTGGTATGCTGTTTTTTATTTTTCTTCTGATTTGGGGTGTCCTCTCATATATATAAGGAATGAATCATTCGGGAGGGATCAGTATGTCAAATAAAGGTGATGAGAATCAAAAGCCGCTTATGTATATTGTTCAGCCGAGCTATGATGAATCAGCGCCGGCCATGCAAAATATTGTGAGAAAGCGAAAGAAGTCAGAAAAACCTTCAGAAACCAAAAAAAGTGCCAAAGAGGATGCAACAGAGAGCGTGCAAGAACCTGTATCACAGGAAGTAAAGCAGAAAAAAGAAGAGCCGCCTGCGCTACAGCAAGAGCGGGAGATCAATCAAGAAAAAGATAATTCACAAAATCGAGAGCCAGTACAAGAACAAGAAAAACAGCCAGAAGGCGTATTTCATGAAACAAAAGAAGAACCAAGAAGAAAACGAGTGAAGAAGCCGTTAAGCCAAATGAATATCGAGGAGAAAGTCGATTTTCTTACAAGTCTGCCGCATAATATGCCGAGAGCGCTTTGCCTCATTGAAGCCGATGGAAAAACATACAGAGGAATCATCATGGAGAAAAAAGACAATATGGTCGTCATCCGCACAGCAGGCGGCGGTAATCCAGTGGAATTAGCGATTGGTGATATTTCTTCTATTCATCCACTTGGTTTTTAATGAACATAAAAAAAGTCCCATAACGGGACTTTTTTTGTTAGCTACGGTTGATGAGTCTTGGATTTAAGCACTCGATTGCGCAGAAGCAGTCAAGGTCTACTTCAATGCAATATTTTGATTTTTCTAAACGGAACACATCACATACGGAATCTTTATCTGTAAAATCTAAAATATGACGATCTTTGTCAAATGCAATAAGCAAGCTGAGTGTTGCGCAGTGATCAGAGATGTGTTCGACTCTGAAAAATGCAGTGCTGAAGCAAGGGCCAGCATCTACTTCTCCGACGTTTCCGAATGCGACGAATGGTTTTGATTTTGAGGTAAATAGAACAAACGGGACAGTGTCACCTAATGAATGTGATGGAGAAAGGAGATTGCTGTAACAGCTGGTCGGGCAATCCTCTTCGACGGCATTTTGTAAGTCGTTTATGTTTTCAACAGCCTCTGCTACACAGTTCCATGAATGTTTGCGGCTCATATTCAACCCTCCTATACAAGGAAATTTGTTTGAGTGTTTGAGCACTGTCATCATCATCTATAAGCTTTATTACGTGTCTCGCCGGTTGATGCATCTAATGTCAATCAATGCGGAAGCGGCCGCCTTTTGCTGACTGCTCCGCATGATTGGTTGTCATTCGTGAGGAAGGGGATGCTTTGACTTATGACAAGTTAGATGAGCGGGCGATTGGTTTAGCCGTGGTGATGATGCTTTTTATCTTTTGTTGGCATGACTCTGTCGACAAGTTCTGGATTTAAACATTGGATCGCACAGAAACAGTTCAAATCAACTTCGATACAAAAGTCCGCTTTTTCTAAACCAAAGAAGTCAGGATCGCAAGGGTGACAAACGCTTAGCGTATGTCCGTGTACATCAACAGGTCTTAATACAGATAATGTGGCACAGCAGTCATGCAATTTTTCAACCCGGAAGAAAATGGATTCGAAGCATTGGCAATCGTCAACAAATCCTCCAATGTTTCCGAAAGTAGAGAACAATCCGCCCTTTTTATCAAAAAGTAAAAACGGAATCGTATCTTTTCCAGAAACTGTCGGGCTTAATAAATTACTGTAGCAGCTCGTAGGACATTTATCTTCTACAGCTTCCTGCTCTGCTAAAATCTTATCAACCGCATCGCATACACAGTTTTCATCATGTCGGCCATGGTGTTTTCCGCAGCTCATGGATTTCAGCTCCTTTAACAAGGTATTTGACTTTAGTCCTTAACAACATATGTATGCGCCCTCTAGTTGGTGTGGGTAAATGACTATTTATCTTTGTTGTATTTTTAGAAAAAGGAAAAGCAGAGCTTTTCGCTCTGCTTTTGTACATTAGAGGATACCAATTGCAACGATCGTCGCAACAAGTGTCTGTGTAAGCGTTTGGATGGCAATAGAGATGTCTGCATCGATTGTAGAGACTGTAACGTTTCTAGAGTTTTCGATGACAAGTTTCTGGCGATTTGTTTGTTTGTGGCTAGCTGCTTGCAAGAGATCTTGCGTGACGCGGTCAGCTAGGTCACCATCAGCGATTGAGATGTTTGTAATGGTGATGATCGCTGTTTGAACAGCTGCTTGGATAGATGCTGCAACCTGTGCATCAACAGAAGAGACGTTAATGTCACAAGAATCTCTAACGATAATGACTTCCTCAGATGTCTGCTTTGTTACACTCACTTGATCAAAGTCTTGTAAAACATCTTCATCATCATAATAGTGGCCGTCACAAACTGCTTTTCTTTCGTAGTTATGATGGTAATCGCCGTGGTGTGTACAGTTGCGATCTAGAGCGACCCAAGAGTATGGTTTAGAATCCATTTCTTTTCCTCCTTCCGTTTACTTTATTAAATGCTGGAATGATTGGTTTTGTCTCGGGCATTTATCCTAGCAGGCAACCCATTTTTATTTAATCGTTATTTTGCTGCGCTTGACGACGCTGCTGGATACGTTCTCTAAGTGAATTTCGTTTAGGGCGCACTTGTGGTTCAGGCTCGACCTCTTCTGCATGTTTTGCTGCCTCTGCCTGACGCTTTTTCTCCTGCTGCTGCTGTACGAAATCATCTGCTTTCTTTTGTAAATCCTGAACCAGCTTCAAAATCATCCTTCTTTGATCTTCTGAAAGGTTTGCTTTCTGATCATCTGTGACATTATTTTTGTTTAAAATATCACTCACAAGAAGGCTTGTTAATGGATCAACATCAGTGTTGATTTGAAACTCCTTTTTTTCGTTCTCTTCAGCCACGATTATTTCACCTCTTTCATACGTGATGTTAGAAAAAGAAAGGGTCAAAGAATGCCGGCTTCAACTAAAAGTACATTCAGTGTTTGAGTGAGAATTTGTACGGAGTTCATAATGGATGCATCAGATAATGTAATCGTGACGTTATAACAATTGATGATTTGAATCACTGTTTTCTTTTGAACTGTCACTTGTTGTGCAGCTAAAAGCTGTTCTGTGATGTTTGTAGCCACTTCATCATCTGGTACAAGAATTTGAATTAAAAGAGTAATGATTGTCGTTACGGTCGCTTGAAGGGAGAGTGCGGCTGTTACATCTGTTTTATGAATCGTGACATTTTCGGAATCCTTGATCTCGATGAAATCATCATAATTGCTGATTAATTCGTTCAACAGTTGTGTGTATAATAAATCAGCACTTTCTTCAATAGACAATACTTTCACTCCTTTCTTATCTATACATTATTTAATGCAGCAGAGGCTCAAGGTGGAATCGGAAAGCATGAAAAAGTACAACCCAATTTTATTTGCACTCGATTCATCATGGTGGTCTTTCTTTTTGCATATATAAAGAAAGGACGGAAAAAGAAGAATGAAGGAGGTGGAGGTTCCATGAGCGGCGCTTTGTCATTTGCTATATTTGCCCTCGCATCCTTTAGGCTGACGAGATTGATCGTGTTTGATACGATTACAGCCCCCTTTCGCCGTCTATTTCATGAAGAGCAAGAAGAGGTAAACGAACAAGGTGAAGTCGAGACCTATATCGTCATTAAGGGGAAGGGACTGCGATCTTGGATAGGAGAGCTGTTAAGCTGTTATTGGTGTACGGGTATGTGGTGCACTGCTGCTTTACTACTGATATACATATTTTTTCCTGTCATCAGCATGTGGCTTAATTTACTATTAGCGATTGCCGCCGCAGCAGGCTTGATTGAAGCAGTCGTGTCGAAGCTTGTGAAATAAACAGGCATTCTGATCAGACACGCTTAAAGAAAATGCATATACTAACATGGAATAGGAAAGGAAGGGTTGCGATGAAACCAACTGAAACACCGTCACATATGCTTCAAGGGTATCCAGCGCAGTCAAATCAACAATCTGTATATACGAAGAAAATCAAGAAGACTGGCTGCGGCTGCGGGAAGAAAAAGAAACCTCAATAGGGAAAAACAAAAGCCGGATTTATCCGGTTTTTTTGTTGCCCTTTTTTTGGGTGATGCATATGTAAGAGAGAAGGGGTGACCAGAATGGATGCATTCGAACAATTAATCGGTTCCTTGTTCACTAAACCCCATGATGGGAAAGAGCAAGCGCACGAAAAAGCTGAAATGGATCTAGCGAATAAAGCGAAGGATCTTGAAGAGCACTTAAAAGTATTTGGCGAGAAAATGGATACTTTTGCGAAAGAAACAGAAGCATTCATGATCCGTCATGGAGAGGCAGATTACGTCTTTAAACAGCAGAAATAAAAATTCCGCACTTTTTTATGTGATCGTCCAAACCATTTCATGTATTTTTCATATTTTGTAAGGGAGAAGAGGAGGTGCTTAAATATGAGTTGTTACGGTTACGGTGGCGGTTATTGCGGAGGTTATGGCGGCGGCTACGGCGGCGGTTATGGTTCAACTTTTGTTCTTGTCGTCGTGCTTTTCATCCTTCTAATCATCGTTGGTGCTTCTTTCTTTAACTAAACAGTAAGAAGGTGAGGGAAGCAATAGGGAAGCCTTTTGCTTTCCTTTCTCTTTGCTAACAAGGCAGCAGGATAGGCACATATCTCGCCTATTTTCATATAGTAAGGTGATTACTCCACAAAGAGGAGGCAAAGGAATGGATAATAAGTTCTTTAAAAGTGTGGAAAATAAAACAGGTGTAAATATGAATGATGTCTTTAAGCTTGCAGGTTCTTTGCAAAACGCGAACTTTAAAGATGAGAATACTGTTCGAGGTGTCATTAAAAAAGTAGCGCAGCTTGCAAACAAACGTGTACCTAAAGAAATGGAAGACAAAATCGTTCAATCGATTACAAGTGGAAAAGAAAAGCTTGATTTTAATACAATCGCTAAAATGATGAACAACAAAAAATAAACAACAGGCTCTCCGTTTAAAGGGGGGCCTGTTGTTTTTGTGTGAATAATTCTCGATTTTTCTTTAAAAGAGGGTACAAAAAGCGGGAGCGGTGAGCAGTTTTTCCTCTTCTATATGATGGAACGGATAGATAAAGGGATTGTTCTGCTCTCGTCATGGCAACGTATAATAAGCGCCGCTCCTCTTCAATGGCTTCTTCATCACCGCTTCTCAGCTCATCAAGTGCAAAGTCATGAGGGAGCGCCCCATCAACCACGCTCGTGATGTACACTGTTTGGAATTCTAGTCCCTTCGCACGGTGGATCGTCATGAGCTGAACGCCTGGTTCATCTGATTTTTCCTTTTCAGCAGATTTCATATGTTCGGCATGAGCGAGGAAGGCTTCAATTGTTTCAAAACGTTTCGCCGCTGTTTTCACATCTCGTACATCATCTGTTCCTTTTTCAAGCACATTCGTATCATTCACACGTTTTTTTAAATAATCACCAAGTCCCATCCTTTGTTCAATAAACGCTACAGCTTCAGATGGCTTTAACGATTTTAACGTTCGAAACAGGGGAACGATCGATTGCAGTTTTTTGCGTTGAAACGGCTGAATGTCTGTTAGCTTTCCAAGTGCCTCTACCATAGAACAATCTTCCGTAATGGTCAGCGCCTTCATGGTATTCAGTGTTTGCTGCTTTAAAAAGAAAACGGGCAGCAGCAGCTTCATTGCGGCGACATCATCTGCATCCTGACTTAGCGAAAGAAAAGCGAGCAGCACCCGAACAATTCTTCTGCTATAAAAGGCTTTTACGCCAGCATCGGTTTGATACGGAATCGCCGATTGATGAAGACGTTCATAAATCGCACGGCCTCCTGTATTCGTTCTAAACAGCACGCAAAAGTCATTCGGTTTTGCACCGTTTTTAATTTTCTCCTGAATATCTGCTACGATCATGGTTGCTTCCTCTTCCTCGTCATATGGATAAAAAAGAGTCGGCGGAATTTTCTCCACGCGAACGGCTTTTAACGTTTTCTCGTAACGATGCTGGTTTTTCTTAATAATGGCGTCTGCACTTGCGACAATCGTATGATGAGAGCGGTAATTTGCATGTAAATGGACGATTTCGGCCGAAGGATAGTCCTGCTTGAAGTCAAGAATAAAAGCAGGATTGCTTCCTCTAAATGCATAGATGGCTTGATCATCATCGCCTACACAAAATAGCTGCTCGGATTCTCCAGCTAAAAGCTGGATTAATTGATATTGTACGGGATTAATATCTTGAAATTCATCTACTAAAATATACTTGAATCGTTCTTGATATTGTTTGAGCAATTCAGGCTGCTTATTCAGCATGTGTAAACAGGCAATCGCCATGTCATCAAAGTCAAATTGTTGATTATCACGCTTTTGCTGTTCGTATGATTGATAGATTGTCCACATTTGCTTTTCCTTTTCATCTTTCAGCTCAGGAAGTTCGTTTGGTAAAAAAGCATTTTTCCAATAGCCGATTGATTGCAGCACTTGATCGGTTGGATAGTCTTTTTCATCAAGTCCTTCATTCATGATCGCTTTGCGAATATACTGCTCTTTTTGCCAGTCGAATTTAATCAAATGCTGTCCGTTCCATTTACCCCGATCATCGTGAAGTAACATTTTATAAAATAGACTGTGGAATGTGCCTGTCACAACTTGGCTCGCCTGTGAAGGATGAAGCTGATACTGCATACGCAGTCTTTCTTTCATTTCACTGCTTGCTTTTGTGGTGAAGGTCACGAGCAGGATATGGTGAGCAGGGATTTGATGGTATGACATCAGATAAGCAGCTCTTGCTGTCAGTACCCTTGTTTTCCCGCTGCCGGCGCCAGCTAGCACAAGCATCGGACCGTCTTTGTGTGTGACTGCTTGAAGCTGTGGTGCGCTAAAGGTGATGTGTGGAAAGAGGTCAATGGTATGCACTTCTTCATTCTTTTCTAAATGAAAGGTTTCGCCAAATTGAATGGACCGTGGTTCCTGCCAGTCATCCGATTCTTCTGTTTGTGAGATGATCTGTTTGCCGGTTGGAAAGCGAAAGCCGCCAAGTTCTTTGTAGGATGCATGTTCCTCTCGTTCAGCCGGTTTCTTTTCCTCTTGTTGTTCTCTTTTTTCGCAAATCTCTTGCTGAGATATTTGCTTATGGATAAAGGCAGGTTCTTCATGTATATTTAATCTAAAAAAGACGGGTTGTCCGCAATATGGGCAAGATAAATGCCCTTTTTTTCCCTCATCATGAAGGAATTGATAGTGTTCTCTCGAATATGTATGTAATGAGATCGTTCGATCATGTCGTCGTGCGCATTTCAAAGCTAGTCCTCCAATAGTCAATCAATCTTAAAAAGAAACACATCTAATCATATCAAATGAGGCGTGTTTCAAACAGTCATAATTAGGGAATAGTAGAGTAGAAGAGAAGCAAAGGAGGCGTTCTTGATGGGATATATAGCCCCGATTCAGCCGGATCTGTATTTTCAATATATCAATCGTCCTGCTCCTCAGGATAAAGAAGACTATGCGAAAGTGACGAAGGTCACCCGCACCTTTCATGACAAGGTATACAGAGAGCTGGAGAAAAAAGAGGACTTAGTGACAGAAGCGGAAACGAAAGTACAGCAAAAAAAGCGGGAACGCTTTGTACGAGATATGTTTATGGAAGAAGGTAAGGGCGTTCATATCAATACTTACGTCTAAATGACTGCGCTTTCTTCCTGAGCGAACGAGATGGAATCAATAAAAAGCCAGAGCATCCATGATGCCCTGGCTTTTTATTTTCGTTAAACGGATAGTGTTTTTGTCATTTTGACATGTGTAATCCCTGCTTCTTCAAACGGTTCTGAAATGGCTTTGTAGCCTTTCTTTTCGTAGAAAGGAAGAGCTTGGACTTGTGCATGCATGACAGCTTCTTTCGCTCCGTTTGCCATCGCTTCAGACTCAAGTGCTTCTAAAAGCTGGTGGCCAAGACCGAAAGAGCGCGCCTCTTTTAATACACAAATTCGTTCAAGCTTTGCCTTATGACCTTCAATTATGCGCAGTCTAGCAGCAGCTTGTGGTTTGTTGTCATCATTATAAATGACAAAGTGAATGGCGTCGTTCTCAAGTTCATCAATTTCGATCTCTAACGGGACTTCTTGTTCTTTTACGAAAACTTCTTTTCGAACATAATAAGCATCTTCTCGTTGTGTTTGTTCTTTTACGATGACTGTATTCAAATGTCTTTAACCCTCTTCTCCTAAGATAAATGTTTCATAAACGGTCCAAGAACCGTTCTCTAATTGATATAAAAGGTGGAAGCGGTCAACCGTTTCCTCGTGGTCAATTTTTCTGAGCTTCAATGTGCCTAGAACGTCTGAATGCTCATCGTCTGATAACTTTTGAGCCACTGTCACATGCGGAACAAATGCATATTCAGGTGTACCAGCAAGCGGATCAGTGTACAACTTCTCATTGAGAGTCATTAATTCTTCGTTCGGTTCTACTTTCATATAAATCACGTTGTTTACAGGAGCGAATGAACTGAATTTTTTAATACGTAACGTAATAGGAGAAGCATTTTTTGCGTACTCTCGCAAGGTGGAGACGACCTCAGCTGCTTCTAGATCCGTTAATTCAAAAGGTGTTCTTAATGTTAAATGAGGTGGTATGAGTGCATAGTTCGGATCATAACGTTTCCGATAAGAGTTCGCAATATCTTGCAATTTTTTTGATGGAAATAAAACAACTCCGTATTTCATCATGTTCCCTCCTGATTAAGAAAGTATTTATTATTTTTTATTATAACAAAATTCAGTTGATTAACGAATATGGGAGCATTCTTTTTAACGAAGGTGAAATGAGCGGCTGCCAAAACGTCCATTTATGATCGCCTTCGAATGTCTCAAATAAATAATCCGCACCGGACTTCTCCAAAAGGACCTTTAATTCTTCGTTCGGCTGAATAAAGTCAAGCACTTGCCCATCTGTCGTTTTCACAGCTGTTTCTTCTATCCCGATTTGATGGATAATGGCATAATGAGCAAGGGATGATGACTGTTTGACTGCTTGCAGGACCGACTCATCCACGTAAGGAGACTGCAAAATCAATCCGCCAAATAACGAAGGATAATCAATGGCTGTCATAAGTGAGATCGTAGCACCTAATGAATCACCAATAAATGTACGACCTGATCCAACTTGATACGTTGGATAGTGTTCATCAATATACGGAACTAGTTCATTTGCCAAAAAGCGTTTATACGCCTCGAACTTTGGTCCGTCTGGATGATACGTATTTCGCCTTTCAGTCACATTTTCATATGGGACACCAATGATAATCGAGCGTTCCATTTCTTTGTTTTGCATTAATTCTTCCGCTTGTCTGCCTATTTTACCTAGACGGAAATAATCATGACCATCTTGTGCAATGATGACATGATATGTATAAAGGGGGGAGTAATTGACTGGCAAATAAATCAAAATGGTCATATCTGCCCCAAGTTCTTTTGACTGTAAGGTTTCTTCTTGAATGATGCCTGTTTTCTTCACCATAATCCATTCCTCCAGCTAACCAAATTCATCATAAGTGAAACGTTTCCATTCATTGTAACACGAAAAACAGCGTTGTTCCTATATGCTAACATGCAATCAAATTGGCTGACATCCAAACTGCTACAAAATACAGAAAATTTTAATTAATCGTTACATTTCCCCTTGAAAAATGAGGTTTAATGCGTTACAGTATTAAGAATTAGAACAGACAGACAACACATTCTTATCGTGAGAGGTGGAGGGACTGGCCCTTTGAAACCTCAGCAACCGGTATGCATCACTTCATGTGATGTACCAAGGTGCTAAATCCAGCAAGCAGCTTTTTTGCTTGGAAGATAAGAGGAAGCGATTAAACCCCTTCTTCTTATGAAGAAGGGGTTTTTCTGTTTTGAAATTAGATTTTTACTTAGGATGGTGTCAAATGACAGAACATGTGGAAACGAAGTTAGCGCAAATTGGAAACCGCAGCGAAGAGGCGACTGGTACTGTCAGTCCTCCCGTTTATCTTTCAACAGCTTACAGACATAGAGGCATTGGGGAATCAACAGGATTTGATTATATTCGGACGAAAAACCCAACAAGGCAGCTTGTAGAAGATGCGATTGCTTCACTCGAAGAAGGAACGGCCGGTTTTGCCTTCAGTTCGGGAATGGCTGCCATCCAAACGATCATGGCGCTGTTTGAGAGCGAGGATGAACTCATTGTTTCATCAGATTTATATGGCGGTACATACCGTTTATTTGAAAACGAATGGAAAAAGTACGGACTGCGCTTTGTTTATGATGATTTTTCAGATGAAGACTGTTTACGCTCTAAAATGACGCCAAATACAAAAGCCGTCTTTATTGAAACGCCAACAAACCCACTCATGCAGGAAGCGGATATTCAACAGGTTGCGAAAATCGCAAAAGAACACGGTGCATTGGTCATTGTGGATAACACCTTTTATACGCCCGTCTTGCAAAAACCGATTACACTCGGAGCGGACATTGTCATTCATAGTGCCACCAAATATTTAGGCGGACATAACGATGTTCTTGCCGGACTTGTCGTCACAAAAGGAGAGAAGCTATCGGAAGACATGTTCCAGCATCAAAACGCCATTGGGGCGGTTTTATCTCCATTTGACTCATGGCTTTTAATGAGAGGAATGAAAACATTGGCGCTGAGAATGCGCCAGCACGAAGCAAATGCGAAGGAATTAGCTGATTTTCTAAAGCAGCAGCCTGAAATTCAAGATGTCCTTTACCCAGGCAAGGGAGGCATGCTGTCATTCCGAGTAGCCAAAGAGGACTGGGTCAATCCATTTTTGAAGCAGCTGAAAACGATTTGTTTTGCTGAAAGCCTTGGCGGAGTCGAAAGCTTCATTACGTATCCTGCAACGCAAACTCATATGGACATCCCAGAAGAGATTCGTATTTCAAACGGTGTGTGTAACAAATTGCTCCGTTTCTCAGTCGGGATTGAGCATGTGGAGGACCTAAAAGCAGACCTGAAACAGGCACTATCAAATGTGAAAGAGGAGGTACACACGAAATGACCACACACGATTGGACACTAGAAACACAACTCGTTCATAATGCGTTTAAAACAGACCGTTCAACAGGTGCAGTCAGTGTGCCGATTCAACATGCATCGACGTTTCACCAAAGCAGCTTCGATGACTTTGGTCAATATGACTACTCCAGATCAGGCACCCCTACACGTCAGGCATTGGAGGATACCATTGCAGCGCTAGAAGGAGGAACGAGAGGGCTTGCCTTTGCGTCAGGTATGGCAGCCATTTCAACCGCTTTTCTTCTATTATCAAAAGGAGATCATGTCCTTGTCACAAGAGATGTGTACGGCGGGACTTTCCGAATGATCACCCAAGTTCTTTCAAGATTTGGGATTGAGCATACCTTTGTGGACATGACCAATTTGAATGAAGTGAAACAAGGCATTCAATCAAATACAAAAGTCATTTACATGGAAACACCGTCAAACCCTACACTCGGTATTACGGATATTGAAGGTGTCGTACAGATTGCGAAAGAACATGACTGTCTGACTTTCTTAGATAATACGTTTTTAACGCCTGCGCTTCAGCGTCCGCTGGACCTTGGTGTTGACGTTGTGCTGCACAGCGCAACGAAATTTTTAAGCGGCCACAGTGATGTACTGTCAGGCTTAGCCGTGGTGAAAGATGAGAAGCTAGGAGACGAACTTTATTCGCTGCAAAACTCCTTCGGGGCGGTGCTTGGCGTACAGGATTGCTGGCTTGTGCTTAGAGGATTAAAGACCCTTCAAGTCAGATTAGAAAAAGCCAGTCAAACCGCATTAGAACTGGCTTCATTCCTCAAAGAACATCCTGCGGTCAAAAAAGTATATTACCCAGGATTAGATGATCACCCAGGGGCAGACATTCAGCGGAAGCAGGCGAGCGGTGCAGGTGCTGTTCTTTCATTTGAACTAGAAAACCAAGCGGCTGTCAAAGAATTGGTCGATGGCGTCACATTACCTGTATTCGCCGTCAGCCTCGGAGCAGTCGAATCCATTCTTTCCTATCCGGCCAAAATGTCCCATGCCGCTATGCCAAAAAAAGAAAGAGAAAAAAGAGGCATCACGGATGGTTTACTTCGATTAAGTGTGGGCGTAGAAAACGGAGAAGACCTCAAAAGGGACTTCAAACAAGCACTAGATCAACTAAAGCCAGCTCTTGTGAACCAGTCATAAAAGTTAGTGAAAAGCCGGTGCGGATACCGGCTTTTCGCCTTTTTTGAACAAAACCATTGACGACTGATCATGATGGTTATATAATAGAGATTGTCAGTAACAGAAAGCCCAGAACTGATACATAACCCGATTCCGTAGCTCAGCTGGGAGAGCGCTACCTTGACAGGGTAGAGGTCGCTGGTTCGAGCCCAGTCGGAATCATCGTTGAAACCCTTGCATAGCAAGGGTTTTTTGTTTTTATCTTTCCACATAAAACAAAGATTTCGACTTGTGGGGCCATTCTTTCAAAAAAAGTTATGAAATTGATCAAATGGTCTATTAATATTTAAATTAATTTGCGGTTTCGCTACGAGCTGTTTTAAACACATCGAATTTATCAGCTGTATCTTTATCAACTTTTTCTGTTACATGACTATATGTGTCAGAAAGAACTTTAAGGCGTTCATGACCACTTCTTTTTTGGATGGCTTTCATTTGAGCACCAGCTTCAATAAGAAGAGTAACCATTGTATGCCTTAGATCATGAAGTCTTATTTCTTTTATCTCAGCTTTTTTTCTAAACTTATCCCATCGAGCGGTTGGAGTTGTATAGTAAAATGGTTTTCCGCTGCCGTTGTGGAATAAAAATTCAAATGTACCGCCTTCCCATTCTTCACCAACTTTCATTTTTTCTTTCCTCCACCACAAATAATATTTCTGTAAATCTTCCATATACCATTCAGGCATTGAAACGAAACGACTTTTTTTGTTTTTAGTGGCTTTTATATACGCTTCTCCATTTTTAGTCTTGGACAAACTGCGGCTTATATTCAATCCTCCTTTATCCCAATCAACGTCTTTCCATTCTAAAGCCAGACCCTCACCTCTTCTTGTACCGGCAATTAACGTTGTTAAAAAATACATTCTCCACCAAATAGGCTCTAATTCATATAGTTTAGAAATGCACAAAGCAGCTTCTTCTGAATCAAAAAATCCCATCTCTTTTTTTCGATTTTTGGTGGTTTTAGTCCTTTCATAGGGTTCTCAGGAAGGATACAACGAATGTTCTACAATGTCCAATCAGGTATTTATATGGTTCCAGATGAATTTGAAAGTTTTAACGACATACTCGGGTTAGCACGTTATAAAGTGATGCAGTTCACAGGATTGAAGGATTGTAACGGCTTTGAGATTTATGAGGGGGGATTTCTAAAAATCATCTCAGCCTACAATGGACAAGAGATAATAGCAACAGTTAGATATGAAAATTCTCTTGCGTCATTTGTGTTTGAAACAGGAGAAGATCAAGGGTATTCGAGAATTGATGCAAGTTTTAAAGGGATCGAAGTCATCGGGAACATCTATCAAAATTCTGATCTATTGGAGGAAACACAATGAACGAAAACAACCTGATCATTACAAAAGTGATTGAAAAACTACATCGCCAGCAGGAAAAAGGCCTGCAAAAGTACGGGGTTGAGGTTGAAACCTCATCCCACGACTTAAAAGGATGGTTGCGACATGCGCAGGAAGAAGCAATTGATTTTGCGACATACCTTGAAACGGCCATTCAGTTGCTGGAAGAACAGGTTAATAGAAAAGACGAGGAAATGAAGTTTTATGAGGTAAACGAGCCGTATTACGCACTGATCAAAGCGAAAAACGATGAAAATGCTATGACAATCTATACTGATGTTGTCGCTGATGATGATGGCGGATTATCAGAAGAAATAACCGAAGTTACAGAAGCATATGCAACAATCATATACAGCCGAGTAAATGGAGAGGACAACAATATGATCCCGGTCAAAGAAGTGCTTGAGCATTTAACAAGTGAAGAAGAAATGGTGCTGATTATTGATGGCAGCTTGATATAAATAAAAAAGAGGGAGTTTTCCCTCTTTTAAAAGTAATATTCACGTCAATGTCGAGTACCAGCAACGCTCATATGCGCCATACCAAATACCTGAGTAAGTTTGCGCACCTTTTAGATACCAATTATAGGTGCCGTCGTTATAAATTGCTGGTATTGCATTTCTTGAAAAGTATGGACCAAATATTTCAGAAGTACAATGCTTCCATGTTTCGTTAGGAGTAGCAGCGTCTGCTTGTGCAGTAAAAAAAGCAGATGAAGAAAATAGCAAAGCGAGTGATAGAACTGAACTTGCAATTACTTTTCTGATTTGCATGATTGATGCTCCTTTTCATTTGGGATAATAGTCTTACAAGTTTAATAATACTATATATTCAAAAATAAACCATATGAAAATTTATTTAACTTATATGGGAATAAATATCGGGGGTTGTGAAATGAAAAAACTACTAATCACACTAACTATTATTATTGCGGCGGTGCTTTATGCGCCGTCTGTTGCGGCAGTAACAAGCGAATATAAAACAATTGGAGGGCATACAGTCAGCGTGTCGACGGATGCCAATTCATACACGCCGAGAGCCAAAAGTATTGATGTCACGGCACGTAAAACGGGAAATGAGACAGTATACTACCGCTTCACGTTACAAAAGAAGGTGAGCGGCAAATGGAAAGATCAACGGTTTAGTCTCGTTGGATCGTTTAAGACCGCCACGCCTGCAAAAGAGTTTTACATCGTCAACCATACAGTTGGCACGCACCGTATCAAAATGACGATATACAAAAACACCAATTGGACAGGTGTTAAGGGCTACATCTATACGCCAGCTTTTGAAGTGAAAAAGATGTTGAAATAAAGAATTTAATGTAATATTAAGTAAAAAAGGGAGAAATATATGAAACAACAAATTTTAGTCCCCAATATGGTTTATAAATTTATGGAGCCTAAGTATTTAAAAAAAATTCAAGATGATAAGAAAATTTTTATTAATTTTCTTGGTAATTATTCAACTGATAAATATGGGAATGCCATTGGTGATGACGATGAAGGTAAGCTTAATATCAGTGTTGAAATTAATAACCACATATTAGGTGATGGAAATGAAAGTGATTTAGATCATTACATGAATAATTTTTTTACTAAAGGAGATCCAAACGCAAAACTTCAGATAACGGGTGGTACTTTTTTAACACAAAATTTTGATAACAACTTTTATAATTATTGCGTTGCATTAGAGTATAGAGAAGAAATTAGAAAAGAGTTTGGCGGGGCCGTAATGGTGATCAGAAATTTCCCGAAATTTATAGAAGAGTTGAATAAAAAATTAAAGAAAAGAAAGATTGGTTTTGTATCTGCCGAGCAATGCGAATATGTTGTAAATAGAGAAAAAATTTATACTCAGAATAACTTCAGGTATGAAAATCCAGCTACTATTAAAGAATCAAAATATGAGTATCAGCAAGAATATAGATTATTATGGAAACCATTTAGTGGAATTAAAATAACTAAACCAATTGAAGTGTATTGTCCAAAAGCACTTGAATATTGTACATTCCATTTTTAATAAGTCCAAGACGGAGAGCCTGCGGACACTGATCAACACCTTTTAAGGGTGCTGGTTGGTGCCCGTTTTTTATTTCTTAGAAAGGAGTGGCACCATGAATAAAAAGGAGATCGAAGAACTCATTCACAATTATCACTGGATGGCGAAAGAGGTTCAACGGCTTCAACGTGTTTTATATGGCACTGACATACCTATGCGCAGCTGGGGCGTTGCTCAATACGGCATCGAGGCAACATTGCAAAAAGGGAGCAAAGGAAAGAGCCAAGCTGAATTACGTGACATGGATATGAGGGAAGAAAGATTGTTTAAGAGACTTCGAAAGTTTGAAGAACGTGTATATGCAATAGAGGCAGCAGCAAGCAAAATCGAAGGTGAAAAGCACAGGGTGGTCTATGACTGCATGATGGAAGGTATGAGTTATCGAGCCATTGGACTTCACTTGGGCCTGTCTCGTGAAAAGGTACGGCAGATGAAAGATAATATCATCGACCAAATATGCCAATATTGCCACTTTGTGCATATCTTGAATGACGAAAAATCCGTAGTGTAAAATGGAAGGCAGGACGGGGAGGCACAATTTTCCCGCGTCACCAATTCTTATTTTAAATAAAACTATGATAATCTTAAGTTACAAAATAAGAATTGGATGTGAATTACAAATGAAACTAGAATCTCAAAATATAAGTGAGGCTATCATTCGTAACTGGGGCCTTCCAGAAGCTTTATTAAGTCATAATGAAGATATTGAATTTAGATTCTCTGATGAAGGAATGAAAGAAAGTATTAGGACGGGTTATCACATTAATGACATGTCTTGTAAATTTTGTATATATAATGTAAGAGAGGATAAGCCTTTATTCAGTATGGATTTTCACGAAAAATTTTCTATTACGGAACGTTTTACTAAGACTTATGATGCTCAAAAAAACAGACCATTAATGCTACAACTAATACACGTACATGACGGCTCTTTAAGGAAAGGAGGAATAGCAACATTTTATATTGAAAAATTGATTGAGTATGCTAAATCAATTAAGAGTGATCATATTATTGTTAATAAAGTGAATGCAGAATCTCCAGATTTCAGAAGTGATCAAAATAATGCTTTGAAGCAGGATGAGTTAAAGAAATTCTATAAAAAGTTTGATACTCCTGAAATGCCAATAATACTAAATTGATTTTCGTTCGACAAATTTTGCGAATAGTTCCATGTGCTCGCTTTCTGCCGATATAAAGGCGGGGGTGATAAAGGTGAATTTTGAATCTAAATATTTAGTAAGATGGGGACTCCCTGGATGGGTGTTTATGATATTTATAACCCTGCTGTATTTAATAAACAAACCAGAGTATATACCCCAAATTCTAAAGTATAAAGGTTTCTCGCTAGTAGGTTTTACTGCACTAGCAGCAGCACTAGGATTAATTTTAGGGCATATCATTCATCAGATTAGTTTGTTTTTCTGGTTTGTAATTCCAGAATACAGAAAAAGAAAATGGTTAGTTTACTTTGATAAAGAATTTAAAATAGATAAGCGAATCATTGAAGAAGAACTTGGGAAAGGAATTAAAAACATATACAGTTATCGTTTAGGGCAACTACATGCGAGAAGAGGCTTACTTACAAGTTTAATGCTGTCATTTGTGACTATAGCAGTCCTCTGTTGGACAGATTTAACCTTACTCAGCGGAAAAACGATAATACTTGAAATTGGTAACGGTGTTCTAATAATGATTATGCTGATAAATTATCACTATTTTGATAGAAACCTAGAATATTTTATGGACAGAGTAAATGAGTTTAAAAAACAAAGTAATTCAAGTGATAACTCTGAACAATCTAATAATGAATAAAATGGCGCCTCTATTATTAAGGTGCTTTTTTTGTTCCCTGTAAACTGCTTCCGGTGAAGAATCTCTATAAAAAATATCGGCTTAAAGGTAGAGTGCGGCGGCAGTTTAGAGTGAATAAATTAAAAGGGGGTAAGGTGATATGCAATGAAACTGACAGAAAAACAGAAGCGCTTTGCTGACTACTACATCGAACTAGGAAATGCTACAGAAGCCGCTAGGAAAGCAGGATACAGCTCTAAGACCGCTAAATCAATCGGTCAAGAGAACCTGACTAAACCTGACATTAAATCCTATATAAAAGAGCGGTTGGATGAAAAGGATGCTGAAAGGATAGCTTCACAGGACGAGATTCTTGAGTTTCTAACTGCTGTCATGCGTGGAGAGAAAACAGAGCAAATACCTGTTGGCTTAGGCGAAGGCGCACAGCAATTAGAAGATAAAGACCCTTATCTAAAGGATCGTGTAAAAGCAGCTGAGCTGTTAGGGAAGCGTCATTCTATGTGGACAGATAAAGTTGATATGGTGGGACCTGTTGGCGTTCGTATTGTTGATGATATAGGTGATATCGATGACCATGATTAAAATATCGGAAGTGCTGGCACCGGCATTTCATGAGTTTTGGAGATGCAGGAGAGCAAAAGAGCATCTTCATTACGTTATGAAGGGCGGCCGTGCTTCTGGCAAATCGTTTAGCGTGGGTGTTGGAGTAGTAACAGACATCATTGAATACCCTGTTTCCGCTCTCGTGCTGCGTAAAGTACAGAACACGCTTGTTAAATCTGTTTTCGCACAAATAAAGCAAGCAACGGTAACGCTGGGTGTCTCTCATCTATTCAAGTTTGTTCCTTCTAGGTTAGAAATCACATACAAGCCGAGAGGGAACAAGATATATTTTGCAGGGGCTGACGATCCTGAAAAGCTCAAATCAATCAAAGACGCTGACTTTCCAATAGGTGTTATGTGGATTGAAGAGCTTGCAGAATTTAAGTCAGATGAAGAAGTAAGCACTATTATGAACTCGGTTCTACGTGAAGAACTAACACACAAAACAAAGCCGGACAACCAACGTAAACGAGCACAAGTATTTCTAAAGAGAGGTGCCTATATGTAATTGATGGCAATAAAAAAGACCTTCAAACCAAGGCCATTAATTGAATTTCTTTTTTAATCCATCCATCATATCTGCATCATAAAAAGATTGTAAAAGCTCATCTACATTGATTTTTTTATCCTTCTTGCTTAGAAATTGATTGATAATCTCTTCATATTCTTCTCTAGTATTTCCTTCAATATCTGAAAGGTTTAATTCTTCACCAAAGTGTCTAATGAACGCTGTCCTTGTTATATCATATGCCTTTTTGTTTTCTTCTTCACAGGTGCAAAATGCTCCTGAGAGAGTAATGAGGAATTGAACGTCTTCATCGTCTAAACCATTTGATTTTTGAAATTGAATGAATTGATTTTGTGACATATATATGTACCATCCTTTTATCTAAAGTATGAGTAAATCAGCAGTGAGAACAATGTATTCAACAACAAGTCCAATTGTATCAGCTACACCTGAGTCTATATGTTTTTTAAGCTCTGCAGAAACAACTTTTCGAGCCCTACTTGCTGCATTTTTTGGCGTATCAATAATTTTTTCTAATTCTTTAATGATCTTGTTTGCATTTTTGACAGTACCATTTACAGCTTCCTTTCCAAAACGTTGCTGTAAAACCCATTTTGCCCAGTCGTTATTCACTAAGCCTTTAATTACTTTTATTGCTGCCTTAATAGCCGCACCCTTAGGGCCATTTGTAGTAGCAAGTGGATCATTGTTAGCATTCTCAATAGCTTTAAATGCTTGAAGCAAGGCTTCTTGTTTTTCTAATGGTACATCTCTTAAAGCAAGTTGTTTTTGTAGCTCAGTAGGATTGAAAGTTACTGCCAAATTTTCTTTCTGTTCGATCTTTTCTGCTGCATATGTAGCTGTTGTGGGAATGAAAACTGCTGCTGATATGAGAACTAGCAACATCTTAACAAAAAACTTTTTCATTGGAATACTTCCTTTCTAATCATTTTTCAATAGTGAGGATATCACAGAAAGGAATTAATTTTACATAAATTAGAATAAATGGGCTTTACATCACATGCTGTTTGTCTTTGTTTAATTCGATGTGTTACTCATTTCTTGCATCTTGAAAAGGGCATATTTACGCATGAAAAAACCATCTACACATCAATGTAAGTGGCTACTTGTCTATCTAATTTTTTATTTATTTGAATTCATTCTTTACATCATCAATGAATTCAATAATATTGCATTCAATTTCTTTTTAGATGTAAGGTTAATAGATGAGAAAAGTGTTGGCGCACTATCTAATCTGATGGGTTGGTACGCGCCCGTGATACCAGCCCATTCTAACTTAATTTAGTTTATATTCAATAGGTCGTGCATTTTACAAGGCAAGTAAAGTTTACCTCACCTAACTAAATAGAATTAGTCTATACTCCTAGATCAAGGTGTTGTCTTTAGTGATGCCATTTTTAAGGATAAGACTGTCGTGGAATGTGCTAACACTTTAAACTTAAAAGGGTAGTGACTCAGCCGATGCGATAAATGAGGATAGGATACCACTGTGCTTCACTATTTGCACATGTATCTGAAAGGCGAAAGCTGCCATTAAGTGCTGTACGAAGGATGGGTGTATCGTTTCTGACGATGCAGGACAAGCCACAAGTATCAAAACTCAAACTTGAGGATTGAGAAACTGTTCGGGACACTTGACACAGTAGTGCAGTATTACAAAGGGAGTAGTTTTAACCTACAGTGGGGATCTCATAAATACCTACCGTCATTTAAAATGACATCAGCTTATGTCAAAACGCATATTTGCGTTCAGTCGTTTAAAACTATGATATTCTTTCCATTCAATCTAAATCCCCTGTATAATTAAGGGAAATTAATTAGGAGGATTAAAAGTGAAGGTTCTTAGATTTGAATATGAGAATAATAGATTTGAATTACACACAATGTTTATAGACGATATTTCAAACATGAAAGATAATGATATTCAAAGAGATATGTTGTTTAAGAGTAAAAATATAGTTAAAGCTGCTTTGGGCTTTGAAGGATATTTGAAAGTAGAAAGCTTTTCGACTTATGAAGAAACCAACTCTGTATATTGCTCATATACGTTTTGAAAGGATAACAAGATAAGAAGCGATTAGAACGTGAGTTAGATGAAGCTAAGAATATGGATCACGATGAATTGATTGAAGATTAATTATTAACTCATGTTATCATGGAAGAAAATGGATTATGGGGGATTGTCAATAAATGCTCAAATCAAAATTAATTGTTTGGACTTTTATCATTGCGACTGGATTCTATATGCTCATAAGTATATGGAACATTGCTGTATTTCCAGATAAGACATGGACAGATTACGCAGGACAGATTTTGATTGTAGTTTTTGGAAGTATGGTGAATGGTTTAATCGCTGCATTCTTTATGTACGCAGCAGCTATGTTAGTGAAATATATTAATGGTGATAAAGCTTAAAACAGGTGTATAAAAAAGTAATAAAAAAGGTAACATTTTTTTTGGTTTTAAAAAATGCGAAGGAACACCAGAGGATCTCAGTGATACTCACAGGATGCCATATACCTACCTTGACAGGGAAGAGGTCGCTGGTTCGAGCCCAGTCGGAATCATCGTTGAAACCCTTGCCTAGCAAGGGTTTTTTGTTTTCTTGACAACGAATTTTTGTTCTGTTTCTTTTGGTTGGGGACGAATTGGGGACGAACTTTATCCACCAGATTGTTTCTCAGTACTTTTAGAATCAAAAAATCCCTTTTCCATACCGATCACACACTTTTAATAGTATCAGCATATCAAGTTTAAGAGGTTACTTACAAAATATTTAGAACTTTTTCGTAAGAATCCTCAGAAATGTAATAGATTTTCATTTATAATTCTCTATTTGTCTATACTTCTCATATCGCTGTTGTATAAGCTCTTCCGAGGATAATCGTATCAATTTTTTAAGAGATGATTCGATTGCAGATTCAATCAATTTTGCTTGTGATTTTATATCATTTTGTGCTCCACCCTTAATTTCAGGAATGATTTCATCAATAATTCCTAAATGCTTTAAATCTTTTGCTGAAATTTTCATGTGTTTAGCAGCTTCTGGAGCATACTTAGCATCCTTCCATAGGATAGATGCTGCTCCTTCTGGCGAAATGACCGAGTACCATGAATACTCTAACATATGGATATGGTTACCGACACTAATACCAAGAGCTCCACCACTTGATGCCTCTCCAATTACAATACAAACAATTGGCACTTTAAGTGTAGCCATTTCCAATAGATTTCGAGCTATCGCTTCAGAAATTCCACGTTCTTCAGACCCTTTGCCTGGATAGGCGCCAATTGTATCAATAAATGTAATAATAGGGCGATTAAATTTATCAGCTTGTTTCATCAGTCTTAGCGCTTTTCTATATCCTTCTGGATGTGACATTCCAAAATTTCTTTCTATATTTTCCTTTGTACTTCTCCCTCTTTGATGACCAATAACCGTAACGGGCACTCCTTTAAATTTTGCAATACCACCTATCATTGCTTGATCATCACCATATAATCGATCACCATGAAGTTCTAGAAAGTTTGTAAACAATAAAGGTATATAATCCAATGTCGTGGGCCGGTTACGTAGCCTTGCAATTTGAACTCGCTGAAAAGGTGTAATATTAGAATAAATTTCATCTTGCATTTTATTTAAACGTTTTTCTAATACATGGATTTCTGATGATAAATCTACATTATGTTCTTCCATCATTTTCTTTAATTCATCAAATTTCTCTTTTAGTTCAATAATAGGACGTTCAAAATCCAAACTCATTTTATCCTCCAAAGGGTATGATTTACCTCACTCTAATCAAAAGACTTAGAAATAGAATCAATAAATAATTCAAAACCATCCACAACTATTTTTTGTTCTGATTCTGATAAATTATTGAGGATACGTTGATAAAATGTAAGGGATTGTTCTCTTAAGCGATTAACAGTAATGTGGCCTCTTTCTGTGAGGTGCAGAAAAAGTTCTCTTCTGTTTTCTTCATTTACTTCACGATAAACAAGTCCCTTTTTTACTAACTTATCTACCAATCTACTTACAGTTGAAGTCTCTAATCTAAGTTTATTGGATAGTTGCCAAACAGTTAATTTTTCCATCTCTATTTCCTCTAACGCCATCATTTGAGAAGTTGGTAGAGGTTTTTCAAATGGTCCATTGGGCAAATTTTGAGATTCAAAAACCCCAGTTATTATAATCATTTTCTTAATATCTGATCTTAGTTTTAAGGCATCTTCTCTTTTCAAAAAGGTCACCCTCCTAAAATTCATGTATGATACATCAATTGTATTATACATGAATATGTTTTTTTCACAAGTTTAACGTAAGCCCATATGACAACATGGACAAGAGATTTCTTCTTGTTAAAATGGTTTAAGTGGATTGATCATAGTCGATCCACCTGATTGATAGATGCATCAGGATCTTACCCTAAGTAATTGCTGTTTACTGTTCTTTCAACAAAAATATGAAAAATAAAGAGAGGGGGAGAAAAATATGAAGTCATTTTTACTAATTGGACAATCAAATATGGCGGGGCGAGGCTTTAAGCATGAAGAGCCGCCAATTTATAATGAAAGAATCATGATGTTGCGAAACGGTAGATGGCAAATGATGACTGAGCCCATCCATTTTGATAGACCGGTAGCTGGCGTAGGACTAGCGGCTTCTTTTGCGGAGGCTTGGTGTAAAGAGCATGAGAGAGAAGATTGGTCTTATCCCATGTGCCGAAGGTGGCAGTTCCATTGATGAGTGGTCACGAGATGGGGCATTATTTCGTCATGCAATAAATGAAGCTACATTTGCAAAGGAAGATAGCGAATTGGCCGGGATATTATGGCATCAAGGAGAAAGTGACAGCCAAGATGGGAAATACAAAGAATACGATGAAAAAATAAGAAGATTATTTCATGAGCTAAGAACTGAATTATCTGTACCTAACATTCCGCTTGTGATAGGTGGTTTGGGCGATTTCTTAGGAAAGACAGCATTTGGCGCAGGATGTGTGGAATATCAACTGATCAATGAGGTACTACAAAAATATGCAAATCATCATGAAAATTGTTATTATGTTACTGCGAAAGGCCTTATACCTAATCCGGACGGAATTCACATCAATGCGATGTCCCAGAGAATATTTGGGATAAGATACTATGAAGCATTTCGAAAAACAGAACATATACATGAACCATTACCAAATGAACATGAGCTAGTGAAAGACTGTCATAATAGAATGAATACCTCAGCGGAGAATACATATATAGCACTAGAAAAATTCACGTTGGGCAAGATAACTTACGAAGAGTTGTTGCAGGCTTTATGATAGGTAAAGCTCATGAATGGGCAGAAAAGGATGAATTTAAACTGATATAACACGTCTCTTAAAGTTTTTTGTTTTAAAAGTAAAAAACATGGTAAAATTAGATAAAAGTATAAGAAAGAGTGATTCTATGGAATATGTAATCATATTAATCTTTTTATTAGCACTTTTTTTTATTTTTACTGTTTTCCTAAAAACTCGTTATAGTTTTGATGAAAAATGTTTAGTCTTAAAATTTGGGTTATCTAAAACAGAAATACCAATTGATCAAATCGTTAGTATTAAAGAGTCGGACAAGTATGGAGTAGCAGATAATATTGATTATAGAATTGGTGCTCCATATGGTCAACCAGATAGAATCGTTATTGAAACTATGAATAAGCGTTTTCTAGTTTTTTTAAATGAAAGTCATCAATTTCTGCAAAAATATAAAAAAGCTAGTACTAGAGTATAAGATAAGTACCTTCTACAAAAGAAGGTGCTTTTTTATTCAAGTTCCTTTAGTGTAACTTCTTTAGATTATACTAATAGCATGAGTACTTTTACGTTGGGCAAGACGACTTACGAAGAGTTGCTGCAGGTTTTAACGTAGGCAAAGCTCATGGTTAACTTTGAATAGACAGAAACATGATATATCTCTAAAGGATGATAGTGATTGAGGTGGTAACAGATAAAGCTTCCTCCTGAATACAAGAAATTACATTCAGGAGGAGATAAAAAATGTTTAAACAAATAGATGAAAATTATCCGAGAAAAGAGCACATTCATCATTATATGACGGTAACCCGATGCTCATATAGTCTGGTGATCGATCTAGACATCACGAAATTGTATGCAATATTAAAAGAAAAAAGGCTAGATTCAATGCAAATTACCTGAAGACAAAAGGTATTCTCATGGAAATCTAGAAGATGAAGGCAGACTGAAATGAGTCTGCCTTTTAGTTTTGTGATGATAAAGACATGTGCCAAAGGTTTATTGATGTACAATGGTTCTTTTTGCGGTTTCTTTTCGGTGCCTTGTAAATTTCTGTATGTCATAATAAATGTAACATAAGGCAATCTTGTGGAAGGGGAGTAAGGGGATGGAGAAGGTTCTTTCTTCACATGTTGGTGTGAAAATAAATGAATGGTATAAAATGATTCGTCAATTTAGTGTTCCAGATGCAGAGATTTTGAAAGCTGAGGTAGAACAAGAAATTGAACGAATGGAAGAAGACCAGGATTTACTGATTTACTATCAATTGATGTGCTTTCGTCATCAGCTTATGCTTGATTATATTAAACCCTCTGATCAACGCTCTTTATCCATTGGAGGCTTAGTTGATAAAATAGAAAACTCCAATCATAAATTGTCCGGCATGCTGCAGTATTACAACGCTTTTTTTCGTGGGATGTACGAGTTCAGTATAAAAGAATATGTACAGGCCATCCAATACTATAAAATGGCAGAGAAACAACTTACGCTAGTTATAGATGAAATTGAACAAGCTGAATTTCATTTCAAGGTGGCTGAAGCTTACTATATTATGAAACAAACCCACGTTTCGATGCATCATATTTTAAAAGCTCTGGAAATCTACGATCAATATGATCTGTATAAAGTAAGAAAAATTCAATGTTTATTTGTCATAGCAGGAAATTATGATGATTTGGCTCGACATGATAAATCAATTCCTCATCTAAAGAATGCAATTAAAATTGCAGAGGAAATTGGAGATCAAAAAATCCTAACTAAAGCATTTTTGAACATTGGCCATACATTTGATAGAGACGGTCAATGGGATGAAGCTATCAATTATTTTGAGAAGGCTATTCTAAAGGCAGATGATGATTCGGAGCTTCTTACCAAATTGTATTTTGCGATTAGCTGTACGCAATTTAAAGCAGGAAGACTTAAAGAAGGAGAAGCATCTTTAAAACAAGGAACTAATATACTTGAGGAAGCCCCTAATAAGCTTTATGAAAATCTATTTACCTTCTTAGAAGCGATTTATGTTAATAATATAAATGAGGAGCAGCTGGCCGAAGTGTTTCAGTATCTAGAACAGAAACAGCTTTTCGCTTACGCTGAGGCATGCTATATAGTGTATGCAGATGAGTATGGGAAACAAGGTCAATTTGAAGAAGCAACAGCTGCTTATCAAAAGGTATTAGAAACACAACTCAAAATTCAGAGAGGGGATTGTTTGTATGAGTTTTAAGAAGGGTTTTACGATGATTGCTCTTACTGTGGTTGCAGCTGCAGGAGTGTACACTATTGCAACTGATCGAAACACGACATCGATAGAAATACAAAAAATCGATCGAAACACGACTATGATCGATCGAAACACAACTTCTCAAAACGTATAGGCAAAATTAAAACAGACCCTGCATGGTCTGTTTTTTATGGGGACGGATTGGGGACGAACCCTTTCAGTTTTGTTCAGAAATGAAAATTTTTAATCAGAAAGGCTCATCATAGAATCTTATTAAATCAGTCTTTTTCAGAGAACCCACGTTTGCTTTGGATAAGATCATTCATCTTGACAGAGTAGAGGTCGCTGGTTCGATCCCAGTTGGAATCATCGTTGAAACCCTTGCCTAGCAAGGGGGTTTTTATATTTTAAATGGTGTAACTCTACTAGTAGTCAAAATTTAATGTTTTGGATTTGTAAATAATAGTTTCACACCAAAACCTACTAAAACGATTCCTGTTATTCTGTCAATGGTCATTTGCACTTTTGTTGATAATAGGAATTTCCTGATGTAGCCAAGCAGAAATACAATCGTCGTAAACCACAATATAGATAATAGAGCATAAATAGAGCCCATAATGACAAATTGAAGACTAATACTGAACTGTGGTGTAACGAATTGAGGTAAAAACGTTAAAAAGAAAATAGCAACCTTTGGGTTTAAAGTATTTGAAATTAAACCTTGTTTAAAGGCAGATTGTTGTGGTAATTCAACTTCTTGTAAAGATGTATTGTCTTTCTTTTTCTTGTTGATGAAAGAAGATACACCTAGATATATAAGATAAATAGCACCTAAATACTTGATGATTTCAAACACTAAGGCAGACTTCATTAAAATTATAGAAAGTCCAAATGCTGCGGCAAGTGTATGAATGAGAGCGCCAGATGTAAGACCTAATGCCATCTTCATTCCATCAGATTTTCCTGTTCCGATGGTTCTTTTCGTAATTAACGCAAAATCAACTCCAGGAGATGCAACGACAAATAAGGTAAGAAGAAGGAAAGTCACAAAATCCTTCATGTTCTCACATCCTTTCAAAAGTAATAATACATACTAACTCAGAAACATTTTCAATGCAACATGAAAGTGCCATAATGAGCAAAATTCAATGAGGTAAATGGCTACTGTGATTCAAAGACAGCAGATGCGGTCAACTCATTGCAGCTTGGACCTGTGGCGAATGGAATTATGTGCTTAAATCGAAAGAAACAATTGGACAGGTATTGAAAAATGAACAAAGTAAAACCCCTGACTTTTATGGCCAGGGGCTTTTTTCTGAGAACCTTCTTCAAATGGTTAATCACAAAAAAACAAAGGCACTAAAAGTGAGAAGTGTAACGCTAAGAGATAACAAACTGATAAGTGGCGCAATAGTCCGCATTAATTCCGCCTCGACATTCACTACTAAAACCAGCTTTCTCAATTTCTTTCTCAAAATGCCCACTATCTTAAAATTTGTATTTTTGTTGTAATTGCAATAAAAATATTTTATTCTTACTAGTATAAGACCATATAAATGCTTCACCTAGTTCAGACTAATATCAGAAAAGGATTGATAAACAATGCATATAAAAAAAATAACAACTGAAAATGATTTACAAGTTGCTCTTAATATTAGAAAGTCGATCTTTATTGATGAACAGCAAGTACCTGAGTCTGAAGAATTTGATCAATTTGACACTCTTCAGGATCAATGTCAGCATGTCTTAGTATGCCATGAGAATGAACCTGTCGGCACAGGTCGGGTGCGTATTGTGGATGGTACAGGTAAATTGGAACGAATTTGCATCCTAAAACCTTATCGTCAGTACGGTTTAGGCAAAGTGATTATCAGAGAACTGGAAAAAATCATGCAAGAAAAAGGAATTGCAAAGATAAAGCTGCATGGACAAACACAAGCAGAAGGTTTTTATAAAAAACTTGGTTTTCAAACTGCTTCAGATGAATTTATGGAAGACGGAATTCCGCACGTTTTAATGATAAAAAAATTATCTTTAAGTAGAGATCATGTCTAATAAAACGAAGTATGTTTATTACGGATTAGGTGTACTTGTATTAAGTTTAGGAATTTCATTAACAATACAATCAGGACTAGGTGCTTCTCCATTTGATGCCCTTTTAGTTGGCCTTTCCAACGAATTTGGTCTTACCGTAGGGAGCTGGGGGGTCTTAATTTCTATCATCATCTTAATTTGCAATTCTATATTAGTGAGAAAAAAACCTGTTTTTTTAGGTTTGATTACAGCGTTCGTGACTGGAATCGGTATTGATCTGTGGTTACTCCTCATCAAATATGTCATTGATACAAACACGTGGTTTAGCAAACTGACTTGCTTCGGAGCTGGTTTGATATTCATTGGTCTTGGAACAGCCGTATATCTTCAAACAAAATTCGCATCAACGCCAATTGATCATTTAACACTCATTCTTCGAGATATTTCAAAAAGAACCATCGCATTTTCGAGAACAATATTATATGCAATTTTCTTAATATTAGCTTTTATATGTAAAGGTCCTATTGGTGCTGGTACCATATTAACGATTTGTTTCGGAGGCATCATTCTTCACTTTTTCATGCCTATTGTTAACCGTCGGTTATTATCAAATTGATGATTTGGCTGGGTACGATAAATCAATGAAAAAGCTTCTGCAGCAGTAAGGGTAGAAGTGAATAGAGGATATCACTCAAAATGACAAATTCTATATTGACAGTGGAGAAATATATATGGCACTAGAACCCTTCACGTTAGGGGAAATTACTTACGAAGAGTTGCTGAACTTTTTATTGTAGGATAAGCTTATGGTAGCTTTTGAATGAAAATGTGATAAATCACAGACCGTATTGGATAGAAACATAACCGATCTGTTGAAAGGATGATTGTGGTGGTAAAAACAGATAAAGCTTCCTCCTGAATACAAGCAATTACATTCAGGAGGAGATAAAAAATGTTTAAACAAATAGATGAAAATTATCCGAGAAAAGAGCACTTTCATCATTATATGACGGTAACCCGATGCACATATAGTCTGGTGATCGATCTAGACATCACGAAATTGTATGCAATATTAAAAGAAAAAAGGCTAAAAGTATATCCTGTGCAAATTTATTTGTTAGCAAGAGCTGTGCAAAAAATACCGGAATTTCGGATGGATCAAGTGAACGATGCACTTGGTTACTGGGAGATTCTCCATCCTAGTTATACGATTTTAAATAAAGAAACAAAGACGTTTTCAAGTATTTGGACGCCTTATGACGAAAACTTTGGTCGGTTTTATAAAAGCTGTGTAGCGGACATGGACACTTACAGCAAAAGCAGCAGCCTATTTCCGAAACCTCATATGCCAGAAAACATGTTCAATATTTCAAGTCTGCCGTGGATTGATTTTACTTCTTTTAACCTTAATGTATCTACAGATGAAGCTTATTTACTGCCGATATTTACGTTAGGCAAATTTAAGGTGGAAGAAAGAAAAATCATCTTGCCAGTCGCCATTCAAGTCCATCATGCTGTTTGTGATGGCTATCATGTCGGTCAATATGTGGAATATATGAGGAGGCTTATTGAACATTGTGAAGAGTGGTTAAATGATTCAATGCAAATTACCTGAAGACAAAAGGTGTTCTCATGAAAATCTAGAAGATGAAGGCAGACTGAAATGAGTCTGCCTTTTTGTTTTGTGATGAGAATAAAAATGTTCCAAAGGTTTACTAAGGCTATATTTGTTCTTTTTGCGGTTTTTTTTCGGTGCTTTGTAAATTCTTGTATGTGATAATAAATGTCATATAAGGAAGTTCAGTGGAAGGGGGATAAGGGATGGAGAAAGTTCTTTCTTCACATGTAGGTGTGAAAATCAATGAATGGTATAAAATGATTCGGCAATTCAGTGTACCTGATGCAGAGATTTTGAAAGCTGAGGTCGAACGAGAAATTGAACGAATGGAAGAGGATCAAGATCTGCTCATTTATTATCAATTGATGTGTTTTCGCCATCAGCTCATGCTCGATTATATTAAACCTTCAGAAAAACGATCGCCTTCTGTTTCTGATTTGGTTGATAAAATTGAGAATTCTAATCATCAACTTTCGGGTATGTTGCAATATTACAATGCTTTTTTTAGAGGAATGCATGAATTTAGTAAGAAAGAATATGTACAGGCTATTCAATATTACAAGATCGCTGAAAGGCAGCTTGCACTGGTTGTCGATGATATTGAGCAAGCGGAGTTTCACTTCAAGGTGGCTGAGGCCTACTATATTATGAAGCAAACGCATGTGTCTATGCATCACATCATAAAGGCGCTAGATATTTATAAAGAACATGAGCAGTATAAAGTTCGCCAAATTCAAAGTCTAATTGTCATTGCAGGAAATTATGATGATTTCATGAGATATGAAAAGTCGTTGCAACATTTAAAGACTGCTTATTCAATTGCTGTGGGCGCAAACGATCAACGTTTAGTAGCAAAAACATTATTAAATATTGGTAATACATATGATAGGTAATCAAAGTATACAGAGGCAATAAAGCATTATAAAGAAGTGTTAGATGTTATTTCTTCGGAAAAAAGTGACATAAAGCCAATCACTCTATTTAGTTTGTGTTGGTCGCTGTACAAGTCTAATCAAACTGATGAAGCGGATCTGCTCGTTAAAGATGGACTTATATATTCCTTAAAGGTAAATGATTCGCTAAGTGTCTTGTTATTTAATGCATTAAAAGCTATTTATATGGATACTAATGAACAAGCTTTGAAAGAAGTGTTTGATATTTTTGAAGAAAAGAAACTACATGTCTATGTGGAAGCATTTGCTCAAAGTGTCGGGTTATTTTATGAAAAAAAAGGGGACTTTGAAAAAGCTGCCGAATATTACAGAAAGGCTCTTAAAGCTCAAAATGATATTCAAAAAGGAGAGTGTCTGTATGATTATTAAAAAATTACTAATCATTTTATCCATTGTATTGTTAAGTGTTTCAACAGCAGAAACTTTAAAAATCATTGAAACGAAATCAATTCGGAATACAACAATGGAGGAACAAAAATCAAATCGAAACACGACTATGATTGATCGAAATACAACTTCTGAAAATGTATAGACAAGATTAAAACAGACTTTAAGAGTCTGTTTTTTTATGAAGTAGAATGAGTAAATGAACAGTTGGTCAATGTTATACTTATCTCAGATAGATACGAGGAGGCATCCACTTTGAAGTCATTCTGGGAGAAAGAAGAAGAGAGTCCTTTTACGTTAGAAAAGATAGATGAGGCACAAATTCGTGAAGCAGAGGGAACGCTTGGTGTCACTTTACCTGATACATACAAAAAACTCATTTTAGAATGGAATGGTGGTTTTACAGTTCGTAATGCTTTTCCAACCGATCGGCCGAATTCATGGGCAGAGGATCATGTTCAATTCGACCATCTAAGAGGAATTGCCAAAGATGATGGAATTATGAATAGCGCTCAGTTAAGTGATGAATTGGAGCTGCCAGAGGGACTTGTTTTCATCAGCGGGGAAGAAGATACATGGATCGCCATGGATTACCGAGAAACGAAAGAACATCCTCCTATTCACTATTTCGATTTAGAGCTGGAAGTAGATTTTAAGCTGGCAGATAGTTTCGATGAATTTGTTGAGCGGTTATATACAGCTGACGACGCCATGGTTGAAGTAATAGAGATTGGGGAGGAAGCTTCGGATTTATATATCAGTAAAGAAGAGCTTGAACACATTTTTGAGAGAGGAGACCTTCGTCAGCAGAATCTCTTCAAAATAGCGCATTATCCGATGGAAGACATTGAAGAGATCGCATGGTTTTTCATGCGCATGAAACAGTGCATCAAACAGATAAAAGATCAACATGTCTTGTATGAAACAGCTACTGCTATACACTCCAACCTTCTGTTAAACCCAGATATGCCAAGGAATGACCGTATCAATAAAGAGCTGCAAGAAATGGCTGAATTTCTAGAAAATAGTGGAGATCCGAATATCGCCTTTTTGGGAGGGGACATTCATCCAGTGAAAAAACGATAGTGAAAGAAAAAAAGCCCCCAAAAAGGGCTTTTTTTAATCTAATTCATGAAAAAATTGTTTGAGCTGATCAATGAAAACGGATTTGGATTTTCCCTTTTTATAGATAAACTCAATATTGATGTTGAAATTGATAGATGGATCGATAGAAATTTGTTTTAATGTTCCTTGTTTTACTTCATTTCTAACACAATGATGAGGAAGAAACGATAGTCCCATTCCTTGCAGTACCAAATTTTTTGCAGTTTCCATATGATCAACCTCAATGGAAATGTTCGGTGTGATGTTGTTTTTTTGAAATAATCGGTGGAGCATCAACCAATCAAATGACCCATAGTCAAAGAAAATAAAAGGTTGTTCTTCTAGTTCTTTCATATTGATGTTGCCATGGCTGGCGAGCGGGTGATGAGTTGGGACGAACAGCCCGATTGGATCGCTGAAAATCGGGATTGATTCAATTTGAGGATGTGTTTCAGTCCTGACAATGCCAAAGTCTACTTGGTTGTTAATCACTTTTTGGACAACATCCTTTGAATGTCCTGTTACAATTTTCACTTTCAGGTTTTCGTATTTTTCTTTTAGGGCGGGCAATATGTTAGGCAATAGATTATTGGAAATAGAGGATGCGCATCCAATCGTCAATTCATAAGGGATCATCGTTTGTTTGAGACTATGCTTTGCTTCTTGATAAGAATGGAGAATCTTTTTGGCATGAGGGTAAAACTGTTCACCTTTTTCCGTCAGAGATAATTTATTTCTCTGTCTATCAAATAATTTCAGATCTAATTCTTTTTCTAACGATTGAATACGTGCCGAAACAGAAGGCTGGGTTAAATACAGTGCTTCTGCAGCTTTATTGATACTGCCTAGCTGGCATACATAAATAAACGCTTCTATATTCTCAATATTCATGTTATCCCCTTATATGACGTTCTTTAAATGTTTAGCTTTTCAAGCTCATACACTAATTTTACAGCTTCTTTCGCCAAAATGACAGTAGGATCAATCACTTTCACAGCTTTGGTTGACCTTAGAACTAAAGGAATTTCTGTACAGCCGGCAATGATGGCTTCTGCTCCTTGATTGATTAAAATTTCTGCAGCTAACGCCAGTTCACTTTCGCCTTTACTCAATTTCCCTGCTTTCACGGCATAAATCCCATTCATCACGTTTTTCTGAAGATTTTCACTAGGAGTCATGACATCAATCTTGTGATGGGCACAAGCCTTTTGATAGAGCTGGGTTTTTAATGTGCCATCAGTACATAGTAAGCCCACAGACGTATAGTGATGTTTGTTCAGGTGCTTTGCGGTTTCTAATGGCATATTCATGATAGGGATATGAGTGGATTGTTGTACGTTTTCTAAAAAGAAGTGAGCGGTATTGCATGCAATCAGAATAAAGTCCGCTCCTGCGCGTTCTAATCTTTTAGCTGATGCAATCATATATTCTGTAGGATCTTCGCCTTTCCCAAATATGGCATTGGTTCTATCAGGGATTTGCGGATAATTATCAGCAATTACATGGAGATGATCTTGATCTTTAATAGCTGGTGTATGAGAGATGATTTTTTTCATCAGATCAATCGTCGCTAAAGGGCCCATACCGCCCATAATCCCAATCGTTGTAGACATCACTATCACCACATTTCATTTTTTTCTATTATAAAAAAAGAAAGGATGGTGAGTGTTATAGAAAAGTTCTATTTGTATATAGAAGGTTGATCAAAAGCACCTTTTATTTTCTTCTTTATCTGTTTTGAGGGATGAGTTGCAATCTAATTAAAAAACATTAGAATAAAGAAAAATTGATAAAGGAGCAGCCATATGAATTTCAATTTGAATGAAGCTTTAGATATGTTGAGTCGAACTCCTGGTACATTAGAAAGTCTTTTGTCAGGTTTATCGAAGGATTGGCTTCACAGTCGTGAAGGGGAGGGAACGTGGAATCCTGTTGAAGTCATTGAACACTTGATTGAAGCAGAGAAATTCAACTGGATTCCCCGATTAAATGTCATTCTTGCTGATGGAGAGAATACCCCATTTCCTGCATTTGACCGCTACGCCCATTTGAATCAAACTGAAAGACAGATAGAACAAGCACTAGCGGAGTTTCATCATGTGCGGATGGAGAATGTGGCATACATTCAGCGTATGACACATTCAAGTCTTGATCTAGAGAAAAAGGGCGTCCATCCAGAATTCGGCGTCGTGCAAGTGAGCGAATTACTTTCTGCGTGGGTTGTCCATGATTTCACCCATATCTCCCAAATTGTTCGGGTCATGGCGGAACGATATCGAACCGATGTAGGACCGTGGAGCGCCTATTTAGGGATTTTGAATAGGAAATAAATGATTAATGACGCTTCGCGGCCCACTCGGATTGAAGAATCGCATATTGATACTCATCGACCCAATGTCCTTTTGACATATAATTTTGTAGCAAATGTCCTTCGCGTCTCATGTCTAAACGTTCCAGCACTCGAATAGATTTTTCGTTGCGTACATCTGTAAAGGCAATGATTTTATGCTTGTTCAGTGTAGTGAAAATATATTCGATCATTGAATTCAAGGCTTCATGAATATAGCCCTTTCCTTGAAATTCAGGCGCGAGTGTAAATCCTATTTCAACGATTCTAGGCTCGCTGCCGAGTGTATGAATGGCGCAATCTCCTATCAACTGATTGGATTCAGATAAGGCAATCGCGTATTGAAACCACGTCCCTGGTTGATTAGGTTGTTGCGTCATTTGGTGTTGAACAAATGATTCAGCGTCTTCGTGCGTGTAGTTTTCCCAGGATTGAAATGTGGCAATAGAGGGATTTGATCGGTATTGATAAAATGCTTCAATATCCTGCTGATCAAACTGGCGAATCACAACCCGGCTTGTTCTTGTAAATATGCTGTTTGCATTCTTCATGTGTTATCCTCACTTTTTAGTTTGTTCTTGATTTGAAAAAGTCTATTAGCCATTCAGATAGCTGTTTTTGCGCTTTGGTCACAAATCGATCGGCATAATACGTTAATTCAAGATGCCGAACAGGAGCAGGGGCAGAAATAGGGATAGAGACAATATTAGGCCATGCTGAATGTTGCTTTAACAGCCCTCTTGGCTGGATGGTGGCGCCGATACCGGCTTCAACCAGCTGCAATAATGAAGTGGCAGACCCAACATCCATGACCGTGTCCAATTCAAAACCGTGTTCTTTACATACGTCATCGACCAAATCTCTTCCTAGATAGCCTTTTGGATACATGACCAGTGCATGCTTTGTCAGCTCTTTTAGCGTCACTTCACGCCTTTTTGCCAGTTCACTGTCTGAATGAACAAACAATTCGTAGGGCTCATCGCCAAGTGGAATTTGAATCAGTCGTTTATCCGCAGGCCCGCGCAGCCCAATTCCGATATCGACTTTATGTGAGAGCACCTCGTCACGAACAAAGATGGTCGAAAAAGCCTTTAGGTTGATCTCTGGATACAGCGTTTTAAATTCTACAAAAAGCGGAACAAGCTGAAAGTCAAGATCAGAGGGAAGGACGGCAAGCCGAACAGTGCCCCGCTGTTCAGATAACAGTTCTTTCATAGCATTTTTGGCATCTCGTTCAGCCTGAAGCATTTTCATGCCATATTGATAAAGAAGCGTACCAGCTTCAGTTGCAACTACTTTTTTACCGATTCGGTCAAAAAGCGGCATCCCAACTTCAGCTTCAAGCAGCTGAATCTGTTGGCTTAATGTAGGCTGTGATATACCTAGTTGCTCTGCAGCCTTTGTGAAATGTAAATGATCGAATACAGCCATAAAATAGGTAATGTGACGAGTATCCATATGCCATCCTTTCATTAATGATAGTATTTTCCTATCATCATAATACGAATTATTGTATTGATCAATGAATGAAGCGGATTTATACTCATAGTAACCTCAACAAGATGAGAGAGGAAGAAGAGTATTGATAAAAAAAATATTTTATTTAGCTGCTTTATTTTTAGCTGCCTTAAACTTGCGCCCAATCATTACATCCGTAGCTTCTATGATGAGCATGATTCAATCAGACCTTGGCGTTAGTGCACTCACGGCAAGTCTTTTAACCACTTTGCCGGTCTTGTGCATGGGAGTGTTTGCCCCTGTAGCAACGAAACTAAGCCGACGGTTTGGATTAGAGAGAACCCTTTTTTTCTCGATTTTTCTTATCACAATTGCGACTGGACTGCGTGGTACAAGTCAAACGGTTACCATCCTTCTTACGACTGCTTTTGCAGGAGGAGTTGGAATTAGTTTTGCCGGACCATTGTTGTCTAGTTTTATTAAAAAGTATTTCCCGAAAAGTCCTGGGATTGTCAGTGTGTACTCTATATCGATGACAGTTGGAGCTGCACTTGCTTCGGGCTTGACCATTCCGATTTACCTTCGCAGTGAGCATAACCTTCCACTTGCGTTATCCTGCTGGGCGATTTTAGGCGTTATTGCCATGATTTTATGGCTCGGTCTAGCTCGTCAAAACCAACAAGCGGATCTTGCAGACGTGCCACTGAGATTACCGCTGCGAAACAAAAAAGCCATTCAATTCACCTTGTTCTTTGGCTTTATGTCTAGCATGTTCTATTCGTTAACAGCATGGATTTCACCCATTGCGCTTGATTTTGGGAATAGTCCACAGTATGCCGCCATGCTGCTTACGATATTTACACTCATTCAGATTCCGGTGGCATTACTCGTTCCAAACATCGTCAATCGTCTAGGAAAGCCGAAATTATTTCTGATCTTATGCAGTTTGTCAGAGCTGATTGGCCTCCTATTCCTTCTACTGCCAATGCCGATCCTGCCAGCTGTTATTTTTCTGGGGATTGGAGCAGGTGGATTATTTCCTTTGGCGCTTATGCTGCCTATTATTGAAACGCGTACACCAGAAGAAGCCGGTACATGGTCAGCGATGTCACAGATGGGCGGGTACATCATGGGAGGATTTGGTCCATTTTTAATCGGTTTGATTTTCGATATCAGCGGACATTTTCAAGCTGCTATTGTCGCAATGCTCGCCATCGTGATGCTGATGATTGGCGTGCAGTTATCTATGAAGTTAGGAAAAAAACGTGATGAGGTATCCAATTAAAGATCAGTATACCGCTGCTTTTATATCATCACTCAATTGAAATCGCCATAGCCTATTTCTAAGTAGGCTATGACGATTATTTTGCTCAATCTTTAAAAGATGCACCTAAATGAATTATCGTGCCAGATTTTTTTCAACTTTACGAGTGGCCATTTCTGCAGCCTTCATGATCATTTCACATAATGAATGAGGGGGAAAGAGGATGCCTTATCCGAAAGGTCATAAGTCAAAAGTGAGAGAGCAGATCATCGCTAGTGCTGCACGAGCATTTCGAACAAATGGCGTGCGTAATATCAGTTTGCCATACATTATGAAAGGAGCAGGTCTAACTCATGTAGGGTTTTACGCTCACTTTAAGAACAAGGATCAGTTGGTGATAGAGACTTTTCATTTTGCTATTACTGATACTAAGATGCTACAAAGTGTTGCAGACAAAAAGGCAGATCAGCCTCGAATTCAGACGATCATTGAATTTTATTTAAGTTCCGTTCACCGTGATCAGACGGAAGTCGGCTGTATACTGCCTGCACTGGCAGGGGAGATTGCTCAATTATCGCAAGAGGTACGGAAAGCTTATACTGATGAATTGAAACGGTTTATGGCGTTTATAGCCGATACGGGAAACATAGATCTCTCTAAGAGTTACGCACTAGTAAGCAGCATGATTGGTACAATTGCTCTTGCGCGTGCTGTCAATGACTCGCAGTTCAGTGATCAATTGTTATTGGCAGGCAGAACACAGGCAAAACACATTTTAGAAGCGAATTAACATTCAAATGAAAAACATAGGAGATGTTGCGATGTTTATTAGAGAAGCAAGCATAGAAGATTATCCACAATTAAGACAAATCTATTTAGAATCCCGACGTCAGAGCTTTCACTGGCTCAATACAGAAGAAATCAAACTGCAAGATTTTGATCAAGATACGCAGGAAGAGCAAATTTTCTTAGCTGAGGAGAACAATAAAATCCTTGGATTCATCTCATTATATGCGCCAGATCGTTTTATTCATCTCTTGTTTGTACATCCAGAAGCTGCTGGTCAAGGGGCTGGCGATCTACTGCTTAAGCAAGCTATAAAAGTTTTGGGAACACCAGTCACCCTCAAATGTGTATCCGAAAATCACAAAGCTTTGTCTTTTTATCAAAAAAGAGGATGGAAGGCTGTTGTAGAGGAAGGGGAGCCTGGGGCGAAGTACTGGGTGCTTATTTATGAATAGAAGTCATGTTATCTATCATTCACACGGCCCTTTATAGGGCCTTTTTGCGGTTTATTTTCGGTGTCGAATGGTTCATGAAATGATAATATATGTCATTATAGGGAAAATAGAGGAAGGGGCAAGAGCTGATGGAGAAAGTGCTTTCTTCTCAGGTCGGTTTGAAAATCAATGAATGGTATTATCATATTCAACGATTTAATGTACCGGATGCCGAAGCATATAAAGAAGAAATCAAATCGATGTTTGTGATCAGATGGAAGAAAAATCAAGATAAGGTGTGTGAGTTCTTACTGCCTATTTTTTTAAACCAAGGTACCTTTAACATTCCAAAAGAATATACGAAACGCGTTGTTAGTCCAAAAACACTTCGCAAGCTTAAAAACCTTTTAACAGTGTTAAAAATTTTGTCTACTGATTTGGACTTACTTCAAGAATTAAAACATAAAAAGTAATTTTTTAATTATAATGAAAAAATAACCTTAATTGAGAAAAAGGTGTTGACTAAGAATAATTTACCACATATAATCCTTATGAACCATAATTTGAGATAATAGGAGATGAAGACAACATGAAAAAAATTGTAGCAGGAGTTTTAGCACTTAGCTTAATAGTTGGTGTCGGCGGTATAGCACAAGCAAAAAACTATAATTTTTCAAGAGTTTTACCTAAGCTTCAAAACTGGGGAGATGTAGCACAAGGTGTGAAAAGTACCAGTAAAAAGGCTAGCATTAAATTTTCTGTAATCGCAAGTGATTATAAGGTGAATGTAGGACATTGGAAAGGTAATACACAAGTTTCAGCAAAAGCCTACGACCTTAAAAAAAATGATAGACGTTATTTTACTGTTGATTCTAGTGCAGAAAAAAAGACTATTAAAGCAGGAGCGCAAACGTCTAATTGGACGATACGAGGCGTGGAAGTTTCAGGAACGTGGAATCCAGATTACAAATAATTATGAAAAACAATACGGCTAAATAGTCGTATTGTTTTTCATAATTAAGAGGGAGAAACCTATGTGTGAATTAAGAAAGCTTATAAAAAACAAGTTGTTATATATTGTATTATTTATATCAATTTTTATCGTTTTGGCAAATGCAATTATGGGCTCAATACAATATAATACAGAATTCGATCTGTATAATCGATTATATAGTGAATTTCCAGATGCTATTGCAATGATATCACCGCATCAATATTGGATGGGCTTATCAGATTCATTTTTCTCATCATTTTTTTATTTCATATTTCCATTACTTATTGGTTTGCCAATTGTTGATTCCGTCTTTAGAGAAAAAAGTTCAGGGAACATTGAATATATCCTAACAAAAGAAAGTAGACTAAGGTATTATAGTAGGAAATTTATATTTACATATTTTTCAGGGGTTATTTTGTTTGCAATCCCATTACTTATAGGAATAATAATTTCTAATCTGGTTAATGGACAATGGGATTTTTCATCATATACGGATGTGTATAAGAAAGTGATGAACGGAACAGCTTCTTTTGCTGATAATGTATTTGACGGACAGAAGAAAGAAATGTTCTCTGATTTACTAGCTGAATCCCCTTATTTTTATATTTGTATATATTACTTAATAGCTGCATTTTATGCAGGAATGTATGCTTGTTTTGGATTAGCGATTTCTTTGTTTTTGAAAAATAGATATATTGTGATTCTTTCTCCTTTAATGCTCTATCTAGGATTCTGGCTTTTATGTAGTTTAATAGGAAAAGTATCTGTTGACCCATTTAATTTCTTAGATCCAAGACAACCAGTAAACAATCTATCATATTCTTCTTTTTATATTAATTTTATTATTGGAATGTTGACAATAGTAGTCATTTATATATTAGGAGTGAAAAAAAATTCTGACACAATTTAAGTATGTTTTAATAGATTTAAAAAAGGATTTTATAAAATTATTAATTTTTATGTGTGTGCTTCTTTGCGTATTAAGTATATCTGTAACTCCAATATCCTCATACGGACTTGCGAAATTTTCTGATTTTATAGAAATACTTACTTTTTTTAGATATGATTTTATATTTGGACCAATTTTTCTTTTCTTACTGGCAATATCTAGATCCTATCAAATGAACGCTTGGATAATTTTAAGAAGGTTTTCTTCTAGAAAAGAAATTATTTCTTTTAAGATTACAACAGTTATCGTCTATTCCTTTTTATATACTCTGTTCATAAGTACTTGGGCAATTATTGTTAGTAAGTTGGCTAGTTACCTACACTTCAAAGGAATAAGCTACACAGCTTTGTTAAATTACATGCCTTCAGTAGAAAGTGATAATATCTTTAGTGGTTTTTTTTTCTTCGTCGTATTCTTTCTTATTACGCAATTAATGGGATTGGTGTATGTTTTTTTTCAAGAGCTAATTAATAATAAGTCGCTAGTTACTCTTTTTTGTATTTTTTTAATGATAATAGATAGAACATTAACGGGCTTTGTTTCATTTTATCTTGTGTATGGTTATAAACAAATTCCTTTTCAATCTGTCTTAGAGCTTTCAGCTCTCATCTTTATATTTTTCTTATTAACAAGGTGGATGTCTACTTCAACGGACTTTGGGAGTCTCAATTAAATGAAAATATTAAAACTTGAATACTTCAGACTGAAAAATACCATACTTAAAAGTTTAGTCATTGTACTAGTGTTACATGCTATAAATACAATGATTTTCATCAGAAATATTAAAGGTTTGGAAAGTTCTAAAGACTTCTTCACTTTACTTTTTAGTTCTTCAAATGGGACTTTTACAAGCTGGATGTATTGGTTGTCATTTACTGTAGGGTATATTATTTTTCTTCAAATTCTTTGGAAAAATCCTTTATATATGTTTGAAATGCAAATGATTCTAAGGTTACGTCAGTGGAGAATTCTGTGGATAGCTAGATTTATTATTGGTATAATATTTACTTTTTATTATGTGATAACTGCACTCAGTATTGCTATAATTTTATTTAGTTTTCTTCATGTAAGCATTCAATTTAATTTGGGCTGGGTTTTTATTTTTATCTATATCACTATAAATCTATTCTTGCATGGAACAATATGGTTAGTATTGAAAAATCACTTAACTGTTGAAGTGGCTAACATTTGTGTGCTGGGTATGTTTTTTGCTGGTATTAAAATAGAAAATAAATATATCCCCCTATACTATGGTATGTATGAACATGTACAAGGACAATCGCTTTTTATTCTTCTTGAACTTATCATCATTGCATGTCTCATGACATATGTTGTATATCATTCTAACAAAACCGATTATTTATAAAAGGAGCTTTATCATGTCTATAATTGAATTGAATGCAGTTACGAAAGTAATTAGAAAGCAAACTGTATTGGAAGATATAAATTTGTCATTAGCAAAAGGAAAAATCATTGGCTTTGTTGGTCATAATGGATCTGGAAAAACGATGCTTTTTCGAGTGATAGCTGGTTTGGTGAAACCAAGTGCAGGTGAGGTTATAGTATCTGATCAAATTTTGCATAAACAAATTTCGTTTCCTAAAAGTATTAGCGTGCTTTTAGAGAAACCCGCTTTTTTAGAACAATACAGTGGTTTTGATAATCTCAAGTTTCTTGCTGATATACAAAAAAGAATAGATGATCAACAAATTAGACAGGTAATTGACAGTGTTGGGCTGAATCCTGATGATAAAAGAAGTGTTAAAACATATTCGTTAGGTATGAAACAAAAATTAGCAATTGCTCAAGCTATTATGGAAAAGCCAGACATTATCTTATTAGATGAACCAATGAACGGATTGGATGAAGATGCAGTGGAAAATGTTTATCATTTAATTAGAGCAGAAAATGAAAGAGGTGCCACTGTTTTATTAACATCGCATCATAAACAAGATATTGAGAAATTATGCGATGTAGTATATAAAATGAATTCAGGAAAAATAGAAACTACAGATTAATTTTGAAAAAATAAGAAAGGGAATCACGTTTTATGTGGTTCTCTTTTTTGGTTAATATCAGTGATTTATGAAGATTGAATGATTCTATACCATACAGAATAAACATTAAGGAATGGTATTCAGTGAATACAAGAGAATAGACATTTAAATGAGTTAAGGGGGTCATTCGATTGAAAAAGCTTTGCAGGGAAGTCTGGATCGAAGTCAATCTTGATGCGATAAAAAGGAATATCGAAGCGATTCAAGCGCATATTCCAAGAAAAAGTAAGATCATGGCTGTCGTGAAGGCGAATGCTTATGGACATGGTTCAGTGGAGGTGGCACGTCAGGCACTAGAAAGCGGTGCGACTGAGCTTGCAGTTGCTAGCTTGGAAGAAGGCATTGTATTGCGAAGAGCAAAAATAGAAGCACCTATTCTTGTGCTTGGATTTACACCGCTCGATTGTGTGAAAAGGGCCGCAGCCTGGAGAATTGATCTGTCCGGCCTTCGAGAAGACTGGATTGCTCAAGCAAATGAGATCCTAGCGGAAGAAGAAAGCCAGCGCCGGCTTGGGATTCATGTCAATGTTGACACAGGGATGGGGCGATTAGGTGTACGAACAAAGGAAGAGCTGTTAGCGGTGGTGAAGGCGCTTGAAAAGAGTGAAAACCTGAGGTGGGATGGAATATTTACGCATTTCTCCACTGCGGATGAGCCTGACCCTGATTTCACGTTGCTGCAGCACAGCATCTTCATTGATTTCCTTCGGTTTTTGAAAGAAGAAGGGATCAAACTGCCGACCGTACATATGAACAATACAGCAGCTTCGATTGCGTTTCCTGAATTTAGTGCCGATATGATCCGGCTTGGTATCGGACTTTATGGATTGTATCCCTCGCAATACATTGAAAGCTTAGACGCTGTTCAGCTAGAGCCCGCTCTCAGTTTAAAAGCAAGAATTGCGTTCGTGAAGAAAATGGTGACAAAGCCAAGAACGGTCAGCTATGGGGCAACCTATGTGGCAAAGCCTGACGAAGTCATTGCGACCATACCGATTGGTTATGCAGATGGGTACTCGCGTGCTTTATCCAATCGAGGGTTTATGCTTTTCCGCGGAGAAAGAATGCCGATTGCTGGCAGAGTCACAATGGATATGACGATGATCAGCTTAGGAGAGATGAAAGCAAAGCAAGGCGAGGAAGTCGTCATTTATGGCCGTCAAAAGGGCGGCGAAATTTCTGTTGATGAAATTGCTGAAATGCTCAATACGATTAACTATGAAGTCATTGCAACATTAAGCCGCCGTGTTCCAAGGTTTTATCGTCGAGGCGGGAAGATTATTAAAATATCGACGCCGGTGATGTATGTGTGAAAGTAAGGACAGCATGAAATTGCAAAAATCCCCCTTTATAAAGGGGGATTTTGAGTTTCACGTCTTATTTCGGCTTAAGCTCGATACTCTTTATCTAAAATAAGAATTGGTTTAATCGTAGATCCATTTTTAGAATCTTCAAAAGCTTGTTCAATCTCTTCTAATTCGTAGAATTTTGCTAGTTTCTCAACTGGGAATTGTCCATTTTTAAAGAACTTGACTAGTTTAGGAATGAATAGTTGAGGAACGGCATCGCCTTCTATCACACCTTTTAACGTGAGCGCATTGAGCATGAGATCATTGGTCACATTAAACGTTAAATCGCGCTTTCCTACTGCTACTGTTGCACAAGTTCCTTTGACACGCAGGCAGTGAAGGGCAGCTAGCGTGACTTCTGGTACTCCAGTTGTTTCAAATGAGTAATGTGCTCCTTTTCCTTCTGTGATTTCCTTAACTTTTTCAGCTGGATTCTCATGTTTACTGTTGATGACATGTGTTGCACCTAATTCTTTTGCTAGCTCAAGGCGGCTATCATGGATATCAACGGCAATAATCGGATTACAGCCTGCAATTTTTGCTGCCATTAACCCACTTAAACCAACAGCGCCTGTACCGAACACAACAAAGCTTGTACCTGGAGCTGGAGCAAGTGAATTTAAGACAGTACCGCTCCCAGTCATTAAGCCGCAACCGAATGGTCCTAAATAACGTAAATCAGTTTCTTTGTCTACTTTCACCACATTTTTCTCATCAACCGTTGCATATGTACCAAATGACGATTGACCAAAAAATTGTGATACATCTTGATGATCATGTGTATGGATAGGCGTTTCATTATGTTTATTACGACCAGAAAAATTCAGTGGAATCATGTTTTCACATCCACCAGCGTTCCCGTCAAGACAATTATGGCAATGACCGCAATAAGCGAAACCAAGTACAACGTGGTCTCCTTCTTGAACGGTTGTGACATTAGAACCTGCTTTTACGACAATGCCAGAGCCCTCATGTCCTAATAAAGCAGGACGTGGGACAGGAAGCGTGCCATCTAATACAGTGGCATCCGTATGACAAACGCCAGATGCAACGATTTTGACAAGCACTTCATCTGCTTTTGGATCATCTAGTAATAATGTTTGTTTCTCGAAATCTTTTTCATTTGTTGTGACCATCGCTTGAATTTCCATATCATGTGCCCTCACTTTTTGTATAGTATGATATTCTGAAGAAGTTAGATCAAATGTCACAAAAAATTCATTTCTTTATGACTAAGTTGATTGTAGGACGAAAGATTTTTCGTTTCAATCAGCAAAAAAACTTATTTGTATAGGTTTTCAACACAAATGAATTTATGTATCTCTAATCAACATTTTTTAAAAAGTGTCTAAAGGAGGGGCCCATGATCAAAAAAGAGGATCGCCGTGTTGAGCGAACAAAAGAAACACTTCGTCAAACATTCAAAATACTAGTAAAAGAAAAAGGATATTCGCACGTAAAAGTGAAGGATATTGTGGAAAAGGCAAACTATAATCGGACGACGTTTTATGTGCATTATGAAAGTAAAGATGAATTAGCAGCAGATGTTATTCACCGGGAAATGGTCAATTTCGAATATGAATTTTGTAAGCCGACTCGTGAAAATCCACTGTTGGATTTAACTCGCATGAAACCAGAGGGCACCGATGTATTTCAATATATCGTTGAAAATCGCGACTATTATGATTTATTAGTGATGGAAGACCGAATTCCCCACATACAAGAACAATTGCTTAAGAAAATACAATATATCTTCCAAAATAGAATGTCATTTGTTAGTGATCAGTATGAAGAAATCAACGACAGTTATTTTGTCCAGTATCGTTCATACGGCATCTTTGGTTTTATCATTGAATGGATCAGAAATGACTACAATGCATCTCCCTCAGAAATGGCACGACGTATTATCAATTTATTATATATTCAATCCTCACTTATGATTCAGTTGAAAGATGAAGAAGCGATTATGAAAAGGTAATGTCAGATAAATTTGATATATGTAGAAAGATACTAATAGAAATAAGAGCGTCCTAAATTTATGACAGGCACAACGGCAAAAATTAAATTTTATTACAAATATGTCGATAAAAGGAGGGAAATTTAAGAGATGGAGGAAAGAAACGATGAAAAAAGGATTATTTTTAGTGCTTTTGACCATTTTTATGATGGTCACAATTCATCCGTTAAAAGCTCATGCAGCTGAGACAAATGGTTGGACGAAGCGAGCGGACTTACCGGAAGAGCGTATCGGAGCAAGTGTAGGTGTAGTTGACGGAAAAATATATGTATTCGGTGGAGCTAGCCAGCAGTCTAAGTTCAATGATTCAACATATATGTATGATCCTAAAACTGATTCGTGGACAGAAAAATCAGTTATGCCTAGGTCAAGAACAGGTGCTGCTTATGCGACAGTAGATAAAAAAATCTATGTCATTGGCGGTCTCTATGAAACGACTAAAACAGTTCATAGAACTATGGATGTTTATGATACAGAACTTGACCAATGGACAGAAGAACCGATTAAGATGCCTGATAAATTTATATATACATCCTATACAACAGGTGCCTTACGAGCTGTTACAGTTGGAGAAAAGATTTTTATCGTATCCTCTTTATCATCCTATAAAGAAAATTTTTATTCCTATGATACGGTAAGTGGAGAGTGGGAATCTTTAGATAGTTCCCTATTAGTGAATCACCAAGGTAGAAGTATTTCAGAAATAAATGGGAAAATATATATTGCTGGTGGTGAGGCTAATGTTAGCCGAGGGAAAGATAAAGACATTTTAGAATATGATAGGTCGCTAGGGAAGTGGCAACGCTTAAAGGATGTGCAATTAAATTCTTTTGCCTATGAAGCTGCATATGCGACATATAATCATAAACTATTTATCATTGGTGGACAGCAAATTGGTGATAGATCTAGCAAATTATTAAAACAAGTTCAAATATTTGATCCACAAACTAGTCAAGTTAAAGATTCTTTATATGAAATCCCTGAAGGTAGAGTCGGATCTGTGGCAGTTATTGCTGATGATCAATTATATGTTATTGGTGGAAGAGACTATGCTGAATCAATTGGTAGTCATTCTGTCAAAAACAATTTTAAATCTGTTATCTCTATTCCATTAAAAGATCTGCAAAAAGTGTCAACGGATCAGGAGGAAACAAAACCAGATGATGGTACAACCGAAGAGCCGAAAGATCAGGATGGGACAAATCCAGGTGATAGTACAACCGAAGAGCCGAAAGATCAGGATGGGACAAATCCAGGTGATAGTACAACCGAAGAGCCGAAAGATCAGGACGGGACAAATCCAGGTGATGGTACAACCGAAGAGCCGAAAGATCAGGACGGAACAAAGCCTGGGGAAGAATCAACAAAAGGTATACTTTCCATTACCATGATAAACGGACTGCAAAAGGATTATCTGCTCTCAATGAAAGAAATCAACGATTTTCTTAATTGGTATAAAGAAAGAAGCTTTGGAATCGGAATGAACTTTTATGAGATCAATGATGAACACAATAAAGGACCTTTCACAAGTAAGAAAGATTACGTGGTGTACCAAAATATCTTAATGTTTGATATCAAGCAATATTAATAAAATGAAAGCTGCTGATAATAGATTAGCAGCTTTTTATATTTTGCATTATTGTTAAAATTAGGATGAACATCATAAAAAAATAAGATATTTTTTTAAAAATCTGCTAAACATCCCATAACCACGTCCGATAATAGAATTGTCAGGGTTGATAAGCCCTAGAATAAAGGACTTTTTTCAGACATGGACGTCTGTCAGGTCCCACATACATGGAGGTAATAGGAAATGAGAATTAACCACAATATCGCAGCACTTAACACATTAAACCGTTTGTCTGCAAACAACGGTGCGAGCCAAAAGAACATGGAGAAACTTTCTTCTGGTCTTAAAATCAACCGTGCAGGAGATGACGCAGCAGGTCTTGCAATCTCTGAAAAAATGCGTGGACAAATCCGCGGATTAGAAATGGCTTCTAAAAACGCACAAGACGGTATCTCTCTTATCCAAACAGCTGAAGGTGCATTGACTGAAACTCATGCAATCCTTCAACGTATGCGTGAACTAACTGTTCAAGCAGGTAACACTGGTACTCAACAAACTGAAGATTTAACTGCTATTAAAGAGGAAATGGATGCATTAATCGAAGAGATTGATGGTATCTCTAACCGTACAGAATTTAACGGTAAAAAGTTACTTACTGGAGAATATGCAGTTAATACAACTACTCCTGCAGATCAAAAGGATTTGGTTTTCCAAATTGGTGCAAATGCTACGCAACAAATTAAAGTTAACATTGAAGCAATGTCTGCTGATGCACTTGGAACAGACGATACTTTAAATGTTTCTTCTTTAGATGTAACTAAATTTGCTACTAATGCACCTGATGTTGCAGCTGATGGCTATGATGCTCAATTAAAGATTGTTGACGATGCAATCAATCAAGTATCATCTCAACGTGCTAAACTTGGTGCAGTTCAAAACCGTCTAGAGCACACAATCAACAACCTTGGTGCTTCTGGTGAAAACTTAACAGCTGCTGAGTCTCGTATCCGTGACGTTGACATGGCGAAAGAAATGAGTGAGTTCACTAAGAACAACATTCTTTCTCAAGCTTCTCAAGCAATGCTTGCACAAGCGAACCAACAGCCACAAAACGTACTTCAATTACTACGTTAATGAAAGGCCCCTTAATGGGGCTTTTTTTATGCTCTTTTTTCTTTGCTTTTTCTCCTTCTCTTCACTTGTGATTCTTTAAACCCTCTGATAAATCATGAAAAATGACCTTTAAATTTGGCATACTCTAGCGAAACGATCATATTGAATGAGACTTTTACCTTATTTATTCCTTTTTTGTTAAACATATTCCATTAAAGTTCGATAAATGGATTGTAAGGCTTACAGAAAAATTCTAATTTAGAACTTTTAGACATGGATGTCTAATTGGTTCAAACACATGGAGGTCATTTAATATGAGAATTAACCACAATATCGCAGCACTTAACACATTGAATCGTCTTTCTACTAACAACGGTTCAAGCCAAAAGAACATGGAGAAACTTTCTTCTGGTCTTCGCATTAATCGTGCAGGGGATGACGCAGCAGGTCTTGCGATCTCTGAAAAAATGAGAAGTCAAATCCGTGGTCTAGAAATGGCTACTAAAAACTCTCAAGATGGTATCTCTCTTATTCAAACGGCTGAAGGCGCATTGACTGAATCTCATGCGATACTTCAACGTATTCGTGAGCTAGTTGTTCAAGCTGGGAACACAGGTACACAGCAGGAAGAAGATTTAGCATCCATTCAAGATGAAATCTCAAACTTGCAAGATGAGATTACAAGTATTTCTACTCGTACAGAGTTTAACGGGAAGAAATTATTAGATGGAACTTATTCGTCTAAGGGTGCTGATGACGGTGGTGAGGCACAAAGCCTTGTATTCCAAATCGGTGCAAACGCAACACAACAAATTACACTTAACATCGAAAACATGGGTGCTTCAGTTTTAGGTACAGATGGGACGGCTGAAGGTGAAGATGGAGCCGGTTCTGTTGCTGGAATCGATGTGACAAAATTTATTAGTGCAAGTGGTGAAGATGGCGAGGAAGCTGCTGGATTTGATGCACAACTTGGTATTATTGAAACAGCTATTAAGCAAGTGTCTGCTCAGCGATCTAAGCTTGGTGCAGTCCAAAACCGTCTAGAGCACACAATCAACAACCTTAGCGCTTCTGCTGAAAACTTAACAGCTGCTGAGTCTCGTATTCGTGACGTTGATATGGCGAAAGAAATGAGTGAGTTCACAAAGAACAACATTCTTTCTCAAGCTTCTCAAGCTATGCTAGCACAAGCGAACCAACAGCCACAAAACGTACTTCAATTATTACGTTAATTAAAAGCCCCCGTTGAGGGGCTTTTTTTATGTTGATTTTAGCAACAGATGTAATTGAAAATCTGGAACAGCTTCATAGAAGAAAGCTCGATTTAATTCATCATTTTTTTGATCCCACCTATGCCACCAGTTGCGGACCTCACCAGTGGAGTCAGCTTGAATCATGTCTTGCAGCTGCTCTAGGTTGATGATTTTTCTCGGTTCTATTAAGAATGAATGCATACGATGATACGCCTCAAGGCATTTAGGTTGTTTTGTTTGAACGGCATATTGTACATAATAATTGAAAAATTCTTGTACAAATGTCAGATGGGGAATGGGGGTTCCTTTTAATTCGACGCCTTCCCATGCCATATCCGCAATCGCACAAAGCCACCAGCCAAGCTCATTGGCGTGCTGCATTTGTTGTAAGGTGTTTTTTTCAAAAAACATAAGCTCATCTTCTTGTGCTTGTTTGAGCATACGCTCAAGTGTCTGTGCCTCAAGAGCGGCCTTTGTCATTCCCTGACCATGTATTGGATCTAATGTGCATAAGGCATCACCCATGACCAATAAGCCGCTTGGCCAATCTTCCATTTGTTCATAGTGGTTTCTGACACAAGCCGGAACTCTAAATCCTTTTGGTTTCGTATAGGGAATTAAATGAGTGATGGCTTCTGCTATCGAGGGATTGGTCAGCCTAGCGGTCTCTACATCAAACTGATCAGCGTCCGTTGTTGGATAATGAGAGCCGCCAGCTGCAGAGAGAAGAACCGCTGCTAAATCATGATCTACTCGTTCAAACAGTCCTGTTGGAATTTTTTTATTTGGCTGTCCAACGATGACCATTGGTTCTAGGTTCGGTGCCTCAGATGGTATTTGGTAGTATCTCGTGCTATAGCCAAGAGACACGATTAGCTCATCTGTCTGAGGCAAGGTTCGTCCTGCGCTTTTCAGCCATTTTGGCAATTTAGACATTCTTCCAGACGTATCAATCACTAAGTTTGCTTTCAATTGGTGAATGATTCCAGGCTTTATCCTCCGATCTTTGACCTGTAATCCACTCACTTTAGTCGTTTCTTCTTCAAAAAGAAGAGCGATCGCTTCATGTTTTTCTAAAAATTGTACACGTTCCTCACGTAACATTCTTTGCATCAGCACCCACTCTAGCATGGCACGTCGTGTGACAGCTGTTTCTTCAGTATCGGTGAGTACTAACTCGCCATCTTTTGTCATAAAGCGAGATGTCTGATGCCATGTGTTGTACCCGCCCATTTCGAGTAATTCTTTTGTATAACCAGGAAATAGACGTTCCACTATTTGTTTGCCTAGTGGCAGCATTCTATGTGGATGAAAGGCTTGAGGCGTGCCAAGACGATTTTCAGGAGCGTCTGGCAATTCGTCCTTTTCAATAATCAATACTTCAAGGTAAAAACTTGATAAAACCTTTGCAGCGAGCATTCCCGTTATTCCGCCTCCGATGACGATCGCCCGCTCATACTTCATGGGTTGTGTCACAACATGCGCCTCCAGTGAATATATCAAATGGTTACATGACCATTTCATCATATGTTGATTTTTTAAGTATAGCAAATTCTCGTTTTTTTGAATATAGAAAGGAATTGGCATACTTTTTACTCGTAAATATGAAAAAAACTTCAATCATGATCATTATTTTTAAAAAATAATGATCAAATTTAAGAGGAATGACCGATAAATACATTAAGGGGGTAGAGAAGATGGATATACTACAGAGTATTGTAACAGCAGCACCTTATATGATGAAGATTTTAAAAGATGAAGTGACGATGGGGGTCATTGATCGGGAAAAATTCTTGCTGTATTTGCCATCAAAAGATGTGGATTTTCAAATACGGACAGGAGATCCCATTAAACCAGATGATCAGAATATGAAAAATGCGCTTAGAGGCGAAACATCAAGTACATTTGTACCTGAATCGGTGTATGGGACGCCTTTAAATGCAATGGGATTGCCGATTTTCGATGAAAATCAACAAGTCATTGGTGCAATCGCTTTAGGTTTTCCGCTTAAAAATCAAATAGAACTTGAGGCGTATATGGAGTCATTGAACGACATCATTCAAAGTATTCAAGAAAAAGTGCATGTGGTGGCGGCTCATTCAGAAGAGCTCTCTGCGACAAGTGAGGAAATGACATTCCAAACACAGCAAACACTTGAAAGCTCGAAAAAAACTTCAGATATTACAAAAATGATCAAAGGTATCTCTAAGCAAACGAGTTTGCTAGGGTTGAATGCTTCAATTGAAGCGGCCAGGGCAGGAAAAGAGGGAGCGGGTTTTAGTGTGGTAGCGAGCGAGGTTCAAAAGCTATCAAGCGAAACCTCACGTGCAACAGAAAACATAGAAAGCTCATTGCAAGGGATTTCCTCTAATATACATACATTACTTGAGAGTATGGGCCATATGAAAGGGTCATCTTCAGAACAAGCTTTATTAGTGACGGAGTTTAGTGAAATTGTAGACAGGTTGACGACGGTTAGCAAAGAAATGAAAGAATTTATGCAAAAGGTGATGTCAACGTAAAAAACGAATCCAAAAAGGGTTCGTTTTTTTGCTGGCTCGTTATTTTCTATTTTTCTGATCAAAGCGATAATCGTATGTTTCACCTTTGACCACATTTAAAAACTCATGTCCAATTTGAACGAGCTGTGCATTTTCCCATTTGATCAGAGGATCTTTATCAGGGTACTTCCAGTAGATTGTTTTTTTGTGATGGGTGAGTTTGTTTTCAATTTCTGCTCTGACCGCATTCTCTTTTAGCTTTCCTCCGCTATGTCGATATGTGTTAATGGTATAGGTTCCATCAGGTGATGATATCGAGCGAATGAATGTGCCGTGAGACACGCCTTGAAGAGAGAAGCATTTCCAGTAAATAATTCCGGCGAAGCTAAGACATAAGATGGCAAGGATGATGGTGGTTTTCTTTTTAAACATGAATTCCTCCAGGTGTAGATCGCAATATTCTAATATATGAGAGAGATTACAAAAAGATTCATATAGTCCAAAAGTTCTATTCATTTCAATTATCGGTCATTTTTTCTCAACATTCAACAGTTAGCCCGTAAAGATAAGGAAATTTTAAGGATGCTTTTCAGATCACACTGGTTATTCGAAAACACTTTACAAAAGAATTTGCGATCAGTAGACTTATGCTCATATAGAGAAATGGGGCAGATGGAATGAATCAAATCATAGATACGTATCAAAATTATGAAGAGCTTTCCGCTCATGAAAGAAAAGGGATCGACTATCAAATTCTTCATCAGCGGAAAGGGGATCAGCTTCTCGTCCTGTCACCTCATGCGGGAGGAATTGAATCTGGCGTGAGCGAGCTGGTCCATGAAGTAGCAACCGATTATTCTATGTATTTATTCGAGGGCCTTAAAGTGAAAGGCAATCATGTTCTTCATATTACGAGCACACGTTTTGATGAGCCGATTTGTCTTTCTCAAGTGCATACACATCATTATACATTTGCACTCCACGGCTATGGAGAAACAGACGTCCTACAAACTTTAGTTGGCGGTACCGACAGGGAAAAAGCTGCTGAAACAGTGAAGTGTCTCACACAAAATGGCTTCCATGCCTTACTTTTATCTGAATCGGATCAATTTGCTGGAACACATCCTCAAAATATTAATAATCAATGCCTCACAGGAAAAAGTGTTCAAATTGAAATTAGCCAAGCTCAGAGAAGAGCTTTCTTTCAAGACTTTAGGCGGAGCCGTAGGCGTGATACACAAACCGAACAATTTTATCAATACACAAATGTACTGAAACAAGTGTTAAGCCTTTATGAATAAACTTCTGACGTCACGTGTGCAGACGCTTTTGTTTGATACGCAGCTTCATTTTCTGCGACCTTGCCTGCTCTCATTAAATAAGAAGTGAATTCTTTTTGAAATTGAATGCCGGCTCTTCGCTGTTCAAATAGAGCAAGCCGTTTTTCAGCAAAATCCCGAGTGACATGAAATGTTTGAGCAATATGCAAAATGGCTTGCTGCCTAAGGTTTGGGAGCGTCATTTGCAGCAGCATAAAAGTCGGAACACAAAAGTGATACATGAATTGTTTTGCTTGAAACTCTTGCAGTTCTCGAAAGAGCTTGTGCATGTTAAAGTGGTTGCCTGTATGCTTCAGCACATGACAAAGCTCGTGGGCGAAATCCTGCCACTGTTCTTCTGACGATAAGGCTCTGTTTAAAATAATACTGTAAAGACCTTGATGTTTGATCATCATGCTGCCAGTATCCTCGTAGTGTACCCATACATGAAATTCAGCTGCGATCCTATGCATGTCTACATAGGCAGGACCGCTTATTTGCAGTTGAGTGTATAACCGTTTAATATCTTCTTCTAAATGGGTTAAAAAATAAGTCATGTCAAAACCTCCATACAAACGTATGTTCTATTTTTGCCGTAAAAGAAAAGTCCATATAGGACTAAATGGCTAATAAAGCTATCGCTTACTTTTTATATCGGCTTGTTTTTAACAATTTTAACATAAAATCAAAGAAAATTGGAAGTTTTTCCTGTTTTTTATTCTGTTTTTTTATTTTTTATAAAGATAAAACGGCGATTGAATTCAAATTTTACCATAGTCTTATGACGAAAACAAACAAATTTGTCTTACGTTTGCCACCGATTGATGAGCAAGATCAAACATCAATTTAACAAAAAGGAGTGCAAAACATGGTACAAATTTATCAAGATTTTATTCCAGTTGGAAACGGAAATCGGCCAGGATATGCTATGGCGCCGCTTTATGTAACTGTGCATAACACAGCCAATACATCTAAGGGAGCTGACGCAAAAAGTCACGCGGCATATGTCAAACGCTCAACAACAGAGGTAAGCTGGCACTTTACAGTGGATGACAAGGAAATTTTTCAGCATCTCCCTTTAAATGAAAATGGATGGCATGCTGGGGATGGACATGGAGATGGCAACCGAAAATCGATTGGCATTGAAATTTGTGAAAATGAGGATGGAAACTTTCAACAAGCTGTCAAACATGCCCAGTGGCTTATTCAAAAGCTTTTAAAAGAACATGGCATTCCATTAGCAAATGTGGTGACGCATCAGCATTGGTCAGGAAAAACATGTCCACGTCTGCTGCTTGCTACATGGGATGAATTTAAAAGAGGAATTGAGACTGCAGGTCATCCGGAAACGGTTATCACATATGTGGTGAAAAGCGGGGATACGCTAACGAGTATTGCCAAAGCCCATGGTGTCACAGTGAGTGATTTACAGACATGGAATCAGATTAGTGACCCGAACATGATTCGAGTTGGACAAGTTCTCAAGATTTATCATGCAGAAGAAAAGCTCAGTTATGAACTGCCAGATGGGGTGTTAAAGGTGACATCACCTCTGACAAAGGGGGAGCATGTACGTCTCGTCCAAAAAGCGCTTGCTGATGTGTATTTTTATCCTGACAAAACAGCTGTAGATAAGGGCATTGATGGCGTTTATGGGGAAAAAACAGCCAATGCCGTCGCGCGATTTCAACTGATGAATGGTCTAACAAGTGATGGAGTATACGGTCCTAAAACAAAAGTGAAGTTGCTTCAACTATTAAATCAGTGAGTCTTTCTTTTTGGCCGCTTGAATGACGGCTACACTTTTTTCGTGTAATCGGCAGACATAAGGGGATGGCTTAAATTCAGCAAACTGAACATACCTCAATTGTTTAAGTTTCTTTTTCATATTGGCACCTCAATCGTTGCAGCAGTTGGTTTTATTGTATGCAAGTAGATGTGAAAACGGAAGTAGGACGCGGATGAAGTTCCGCGTCCTTTAGTGTAATCAAGCTTTTTTATTTTTATACTCATCTAGGAGCTGTTCATTCTTTTTGAAAATACGCTCCGTATGGGGACTTACTTTGTAATCAGCCATACTAATATGGCGCTTTTTCTTTAAAATCTTAAATGGGTTTTTCTTGCGATTGTTATTATCCCCTTGAAGTGCGTGTTCCATCTTCATCACCTTCCTCTTCGTCAGGCAAGATTAGGTCATAAATCGTTGTAAGTGAAGTCATTAATAAATAGTCGAATTCAGTGACAATTTCCTCAGAGGTCAGCTTAATCACAAAGTGTGCATCCGCTACTGAAAACGGGATGAGAACCAATTTGCCGAAATCATCGTAATACACTTCCTGCCTGTCAAGCTTTGCTTGAATGAGCGCTCTCTGATCAAGTGTCCGCAGCAGGTCATCTTTTTGCTCCTGCGTATCATAAGGACAAAGAACTGCTTGAATATTCATTTTTTCTGCAAAAGAATAGATCAGTCGTTCAATTCCCTCTATATATGCTTCTATACTTCCATAATATACATGGATCGGTTCGTTTTTCAATAGGTATTGGTACGTTTTTAGTTTATTGAGGTAAGAATGAAGCAGGTCGTTATTTTGTTCTAGGAGTTGATGGGTGTCGGTTTCAAGTTCATGATTTCCGAGTTTTTTAATATAGGAGCTGAGGAAAATAAAGGCATCAGTTAATGCGAAAAAAACAGCAATAATCAGGTAGTGCATCCAATCGGTGAAGATTGAAGAAGGGTCATTTGTCCAGTACACAACAGCACCCGCTACATAAATCCAATACCACGTTTTACGAATCGCAAACATCTTTTCTTTTACTTTTTGTTCAAAGCGCCATACCGCAAATACATATACAGCAAGAGCACCTAGCAATAACCAAACAGTCAATTGAAAAAATAATAGCATGTTCTTCTCTCCCATAGACAGATGGATACTTATTTATTTCTATGGATATGTTTGGAAACCCTGCTTCATGAAAAAATGGCTTGCAGAAAAAGACCATTTGAGGATGCAAACAAATAAAAAAAGACCTGTTAGACAGGTCTTTTAAATTAAAGAATCGCATTTAACACAAAGTATATAAGTGCCCCTAGAGTTCCCGAAATCGGTAATGTGATCACCCAAGTGACAAGCATACGTTTTGCCGTACCCCAGTTAACTCCTTTTACTCTATGTGCAGAACCTACACCTAGAATAGAAGATGAGATCACGTGAGTGGTACTAACCGGTAAGTGAATAAATGTTGCACCGAAGATAATAGCTGCACCCGTTAAGTCTGCAGATACTCCGTTTACTGGACGAATCTTCATGATTTTACCGCCGACTGTTTTAATAATCTTCCAGCCGCCAATAGACGTACCTAGTCCCATTGCAAGCGCACAAGAGAATTGTACCCAGAAAGGAATGTCGTCTGTTGTATGCAAATTACCTGCAATTAAAGCCATCGTAATAATTCCCATCGCTTTTTGCGCATCGTTTGTTCCGTGGGTATACGATTGCAGTGCAGCCGTTAAAATTTGAACACGTCGGAATTGTTTATTTGTTTTTGCGAGATTGTTGTTTCGGAATATAATTTTGATAATGGTATACACGATATATCCCAAAACAAAAGCCAGGATAGGTGAAAGCAATAGTGCTTGAATGATTTTAATGAATCCCGAATAGTTTAAAGCGCCAAAACCAGCAGAGGCAATAACAGCTCCTGCAATTGACCCGATCAGTGCGTGTGAAGAACTACTCGGAATCCCGTAATACCAAGTAAGCAAGTTCCAAGTAATGGCTGCAATTAAAGCAGCCAAAATGACGACAGATCCGTTTTGAAGTGTAAAAGGATCTGCGATGTCTTTTGTAATGGACTTTGCCACACCTGTAAATGTCATTGCTCCTAAGAAGTTCATAAACGCTGCCATAATAATAGCATGTCTAGGCTTTAACGCCTTTGTTGAAACAGAAGTAGCAATGGCATTTGCTGTATCGTGGAATCCGTTAATGAAATCAAAAGCAAGTGCACAAATGACAATAAGTATGGTAAGGATGAGTAATGTATCCATGTTTAACTAACCCCGTTACGCATTCTTCATAATGATTGTTTCTAGATTGTTGGCAACACTTTGACAGGAATCTGCGATTTCTTCAAGTGTTTCGTAAATTTCTTTGTATTGAATGACCTTAATTGGATCTGTTTCTTTTCCAAACAAGTTCTTTAGTGATTTGCGGTGAAGATTGTCACAATTATGCTCAATCTCTTTAATTTTGATTGCGTGCGGATGAATATCTTTCAAGCGATTATCAGCCAGTAATTCAATAGTCGTTAGAATTTCTTTCGCACATTCTCTGATGTAGTGGCTGAATTTGTCGATATGTTCGTCAGAGCTTGTAATTGAATAAATTTCTAAAGTTGCTGAAAAATGCTCAATGCCGTCTAAAACATCGTCGAGGCTATTCGTCAATTGAAGAATGTCTTCACGTTCAATCGGTGTAATAAAGGCTTTGTTCAGCTCTTTAATCATGGTATGAACATGATTATCACCTTTTGTCTCATATTCCTTCAATGTGTCAGAAAATTCTTTCAGAGTGGTTTGATTTGTTACTTTATAGCTAACAAAATACTCAGCAGTTTCATCTAAATTTTTAGCAATTTCCGTTAACAAGACGGAAAACTTGTCTTTTTTCCTTTTTAACATGTAAAAACCCTCCATTGTATAAATGAGACAATGCACACATCAAATAATTATATATTCTTTTGTCGAAAAAAAACAGGTGTAGTCGAAAATTTCTTCACTTTTTCTATTTGATCTTATTCTGACCTAAAGATGTGATCTCAACTCACCTTTTTCAGAAAGGGGAAAAGAAAGCAAAAAAGCGGACCATTTTTGGCACCGCTTAAAAGTTAAGAAGCTGAATAAACAAGCTTAAATCGCTCACAAACAAGGAGCATATCTTCCTTAAATGTTAATCCGTACGGCTTAAGGGCTTCTGTGAAAAATTCTTCATGTTCTTTGTACCAATAGTCATATGAAAGATCGCCTTCACCTTCTGCTTTTGCAAATGATTCAGGAACCTCATTCATTGGCATGATATCTACTTGCGTGATCTCTATGATGGCTTTTGGTTCCTCCTGGCTATCCAAAATGACCGCATATTGACCGGGTTTTGGAAGAGGCTCTTGTTCTTTTTCGTAAAAAAGGTATCCAGAACAAGTGGCTGTTTTTTTTCCTTGTTGTACAAGGTCAAGCAAGTGATCTGGATTTGCGCCAAATGCCCAAGCAGAAACAGAGGCGTGATCAGGAGTTTTTTCTGATTTTTCTTCCCAATAAGATTCCCAAAATAAAGTGCTTTTGTGGTTCATTCTTTTTCCCCCTTTGTTATGAGTTTATTATATCGTGAAGTTTCAAACTTGGAAAACGTATGTCTTTATTACTACGAGATGTGCATGTCATATGTTTTGAAAACATGTGTTTTGTTTGGCAGATATAGGATGATAGAATGAAAAATTTTGAAATTTTAGAATAATCTATTGTATTCTGGTCAAGAAGTCGGTAAGGTCAAAGTAAGAATATGGAAGGGGTGTTGTTCATGAAACGCATTTCTCTAACTGTTTTGTCCATATGTCTGTTTGTTTTCTCGTTTTTCCTGCCGGTCAGCCAAGTCACTGCAAACGAAACTCATGGGAATAAAGTAGCTGTTGGCAAAGATGGTATGGTGGCTACTGCACATCCGCTTGCATCGGAGATTGGTGCTGACGTATTGAAAAAAGGTGGGAACGCAGTGGATGCTGCTGTTGCCATTCAGTACGCACTTAACGTAACAGAGCCAATGATGTCTGGAATTGGCGGCGGCGGATTTATGATGGTTTATGATGGGAAGACAAAGGAAACATCCATCATCAATAGCAGAGAGCGAGCACCACAGGGCGCAACACCTGACATGTTTTTAACAGATGATGGAAAAGTGATTCCGTTTGCTGAGCGATCTACACATGGAAATGCGGTAGGTGTTCCAGGGACTGTAAAAGGTCTTGAAGCTGCATTAGATAAGTGGGGTACTCGTTCTATGAAGGAATTGATTGAGCCCTCCATTCAACTTGCAGAAGATGGTTTTGAAATTGATTCTGTCTTGGCAAATGCGATTGATGATCACCAAGGAAAATTGAAAAAAACGGCCGCAGCGCCAATTTTTCTTCCAAATGATCAGCCACTCGAAGAAGGAGATCTGCTTGTCCAGCCAGGTCTTGCAAAAACATTTAAACTCATTGCGAAAAAAGGAAGCAAAGCGTTTTATGAAGGAAAAGTAGCAAAGGCACTTGCAAATACAGTTCAAGATTTTGGCGGGACGATGACTTCAAAAGATATCAAACGTTATGAAGTCAAGACTGACAAGCCAATCTGGGGAGACTATAAAGGATATCAGCTTGCAAGCATGCCTCCACCAAGCTCAGGCGGGGTGTTTATGCTACAAATTCTCAAAATACTTGACCATTTTAACCTGTCTCAGTATGACCCCAAATCATTCGAAAAATATCAGCTGCTTGCTGAAACAATGCACCTCTCCTATGCTGACCGAGCCGCATATGCCGGCGACCCCGAATTCGTAGATGTTCCACTAAAAGGACTACTAGACGATGATTACATTTCAGAAAGAGCCTCTCTCATTCAATTAGATCAAATGAATCGCAGCCCGAAAGAAGGAGATCCTTGGGCATATGAGGATGAGAAAAATCCATCCCCAATTGTTCCTCAGCCAGAAGATAAAACCATTGGTGAGACGACCCATTTTACTGTTGCAGATCAGTGGGGAAATGTTGTGTCATTTACCACTACCATTGAACAATTATTTGGTACAGGAATTCTTGTTCCAGAGTATGGATTTTTCTTAAATAATGAACTGACTGATTTTGATGCAAGGCCAGGCGGGGCAAATGAAGTCCAGCCCAATAAACGTCCGTTATCAAGTATGACTCCGACGATCATTTTTAAAGATGGAGAGCCTGTCATGACTGTTGGGTCTCCTGGTGGAACGACGATCATTGCTTCTGTTTCACAGACGATTCTCAATTTACTTGAATATGACATGGAGCTTCAAGATGCGGTAGAAGAGCCAAGAATCTACACAAACAGCTTAACTTCGTATCGTTATGAAGTAGGTGTCCCTCTAGATGTAAGAACAAAGTTAAATGATATGGGTCACCAGTTTGGCAGTTCCCCTATTGATATAGGGAATGTGCAAGCTTTACTGATTGATCGAAAAGCAGGGACATTCACTGGAGTAGCTGATTCAACGAGAAATGGAACTGCTGTTGGTGTCAATCTAAAGGTAGCTGCAGATCAATAGCATTTCCCGGGAAAAGGAGCGCCTCATCAAGAAGGCGTTTCTTTTTAGTTTTCATTAAAATAAAAACACAGTTGACACCTGTGAATAGTTTGAATAATATATAGACTAACATCAATCATACATAGCTGATCGGACAACCGAAGGCTCTTGGCATTGACGTACAGGACTTTTTTGTACTTCAATCGCTGAGAGCCTTTTTTGCGTATTGAACTGAAAACGGCAAGGTTGGTGTCACTATTCAATGTGAAAGGGAGCGGATAACATGAAAAAATGGATATGGATTTCTATTGCGATGACACTTTTCATCATCACAAGTGCTGCATGCTCAAATGCGAATGAAGCCTCAAATCAAAAGGGAAAGATTGAGCTGTTGAATGTGTCATACGATCCTACTCGTGAATTGTATCAGGAATACAATCAAGCCTTTCAGATTTATTGGAAAGACAAAACCGGTGAAGATGTGACAATACAGCAGTCTCATGGAGGGTCAGGTAAGCAGGGGAGATCGATTATTGATGGACTCGAAGCAGACGTGGCTACACTTGCTCTTGGGTACGACATTGATGCCATTGCAGATCGAGGGCTACTTTCAAAGGATTGGCAAAAAGAATTTCCAAATCAGTCCACACCTTATACGTCTACTATTGTGTTTCTTGTGAAGAAAGGAAACCCCAAAAATATTAAAGACTGGGATGACTTGATTCAGCCAGGTGTATCTATCATCACACCTAATCCAAAAACGTCAGGCGGTGCAAGATGGAATTATTTAGCCGCATGGGCATATGCCGATAAAACCTTTCATGGGGATGAAGAAAAAACGAAGGATTTTGTGAAAAAGTTATATGAGCATGTCGAGGTGCTCGATTCAGGTGCTCGTGGCGCCACAACAACTTTTGTCGAGCGCGGTCTTGGTGACGTGTTAATTGCTTGGGAAAATGAAGCCTATTTAACACTGCATGAATTAGGCAAAGACAAATTTGAGATTGTCAGTCCCTCCATTAGTATTTTAGCAGAGCCGCCCGTTGCCGTTGTCGACCAAAATGTGAAACGAAAAGGAACAGAGAAAGTGGCAAAGGCTTATTTAGATTATTTGTATTCTAAAAAAGGACAGGAAATTGCGGCGAAAAACTATTATCGACCAAGAAATCAAGAAGTGCTAAACAAATATAAAGATCAATTTAAAGAGATTGATATGGTGACCATTGATCAGGCATTTGGCGGATGGCGAAAGGCGCAGAAAAGATTTTTTGATGATGGCGGATTATTTGATCAAATATATAGTGGACAAAAATAGGGGGCGACGTGATGAAGAAAGGCTATGCTGCCGCCAATAAAAGAAAACGTGTATTGCCTGGATTCGGGCTGAGTCTCGGAGTGACACTTGTTTATGTCAGTGCGATTGTCGTGATTCCTTTATCTATGGTATTTATTTGGACGGCTTCATTAGGAGCAGAAGGAATTTGGAATGTCTTTAGTGATGCGCGGGTGCTAAAGTCGCTGCAGCTTACGGTTACGACTTCTTTTGCAGCTGCATTCATCAATGCAGGTTTCGGTGTACTGATCGCATGGGTTCTCACGCGGTACTCGTTTCCAGGAAAGAACATCCTGGATGCCCTCATCGATTTGCCGTTTGCTCTTCCAACGGCAGTGGCTGGCATCGCTTTGACGACTCTTTATTCTCCGAATGGGTGGATTGGGCAATTTTTGCATGTGAAGGTGGCATACACCCCGCTCGGTATTATTTTGGCACTGATTTTTATTGGCGTTCCATTTGTCATAAGAACGGTTCAACCGGTCATTGAGGGGCTTGAGCAGGAAGTGGAAGAGGCCGCAGCTATACTTGGTGCTACAAGAAAACAGACCTTTTTTCATGTACTGCTGCCTGCCTTGTTTCCAGCGGTGCTGACTGGATTTTCTCTTGCATTTGCAAGAGCACTCGGTGAATATGGCTCCGTTGTGTTTATAGCGGGAAATATTCCGTTTAAAACAGAGATTACACCACTGATGATCATGTCTAAGCTTGAGCAGTATGATTATCAAGGTGCCGCAGCCATTGCCTGTTTCATGCTGCTCTTATCATTTGTCATTTTGTTATTGATTCACGGATTGCAGTGGTTTGTCGAGCGGAAAAAACAAGTGGAAGTGAGGTGAGATGATTGGAAAGGGAGCTTCTTAAAGAGCACCGCATCAAGTACAGGAGTCCTGTGACGGAATCAAAAGCGGTGAAGAGTATGTTGATTGGTGTGGTGTATGCTTTTTTGATTTTGTTTTTACTCATGCCGTTGATTGCTGTGTTTTCAAAGGCTTTTGAGAAAGGATGGAGTTCTTATCTTCTTGCCATCTCGCATCCAGACACGCTTGCGGCAATTAAATTGACTGTTTTCATTGTGATGATCACATTGCCGCTTCAAATGATTTTTGGGGTCAGTGCTGCTTGGCTCATCACAAAATTTCATTTCCCGGGAAAACGTTTGTTAACGACTGTCATTGATCTTCCGTTTGCGGTGTCACCTGTCATTGCAGGACTTGTATTTGTACTTTTATTTGGTTCAAATGGACTTTTAGGACCGTGGCTTTTAGCAAATGGATGGAAAGTGATTTACTCTGTACCGGGGATGATTCTTGCGACCATCTTTGTGACATTTCCTTTTGTTGCGAGAGAGTTAATTCCGTTTATGCAAAATGAAGGCATTCATGAGGAAGAAGCATCGCTTACGCTTGGTGCCAGTGGGTGGCGGACCTTTTTCCTTGTGACACTTCCAAATATAAAATGGGCCCTTTTTTACGGCGCCATTTTAGCAGGGGCTAGGGCAATTGGTGAATTTGGTGCAGTGTCGGTTGTATCCGGTCATATCCGCGGAATGACGAATACGATTCCGCTTCATATAGAAATTCTATACAACGAGTATCAATTCCAAGCGGCTTTTGCTGTGGCCTCTCTCATGGCGTTTGTTGCGGTCATCACATTAATCATCAAGCAGATCATTCAGCAGAGAGATCATAGGCTTGGCAAGCGTTCAAAATAAATGGAGGGATCAGCCTTGGGGATTACAGTGAAACAAATATCAAAGCAATTTGGGCAGACGAAGGTTTTGCAAAACGTGGATTTGACAATCGGAAATGGGGAATTGATTTCCTTACTTGGACCGTCTGGGTCAGGTAAGACGACTTTATTAAGAATTATTGCAGGGCTTGATGATGCGAATACAGGGCAAATCTTATTTGGAGAACAGGATTATACTTATATTCCAGTGCGAAAACGCCAAATTGGTTTTGTCTTTCAGCAATATGCGCTTTTTCCAAATATGACGGTATTTGATAATGTGGCTTATGGATTGAAGATGAAACCTAGAGGAGAAAGGCTGCCTAAAAAAGACATCAAAGAACGCGTGCATGAGTTGCTGAAAGTCGTTCAATTAACGCAGTATGAACATCGTTATCCAGAGCAGCTGTCAGGTGGACAAAAGCAGCGTGTAGCACTTGCACGTGCTCTAGCCGTCAAACCGAAAGCTCTTCTCTTAGATGAACCTTTTGGTGCACTAGATTCAAAGGTGAGAAAAGACTTAAGACATTGGCTGAAAAAAGTTCATCAAGAATTTCAAATGACGACCATCTTTGTGACGCATGATCAAGAAGAAGCGTTTGATATCGCTGATCGTGTTGTAGTGATGAATGAGGGCAGAATCGAAAAAATCGGCACAAAAAAAGAAATGACAGAGCAGACTGACAACCTTTTTGTAGCTGAATTTTTAGATATAGGAAGCCATATTTAACAAGAAGTTGATGTGATGTAATGAAAGAGATGCGGCAAAAAGCTGCATCTTTTTTTATAAAAATTTTCCTAGGAACATTGACTTATAATTTCGAATATTATAATATCTTTACAAAGGTAACAGTATTGAACATTTTACAAAACATCTATATGTAAGCGCTTTATAAAAGGTTCTATTTTAAAATGTTCATTCTATTTGTTACATGTGTTCATATTTATACCAAATGAAAGGGGTGGTTGTTTGAACAGCTTGTTTGAGTTAGATCAACAGCTGATTGAGCTGCAATACGAAGCATCTTCAAGTGAGGAGGTGACTGCCTATTTAGCAGAAAGGTTAGAAACGGGAGGGTATATTAAATCGAGCTTTTTACCAGCAGTGCTTGAAAGAGAAAAAACATATCCGACCGGTCTTCCTCTTGCGACCTTTGGGGTAGCCATTCCCCATACAGATCCTGAACATGTAAACAAACCGGCGATCAGTGTAGCGACATTAAAGGAACCTGTTATTTTTCATAAGATGGGAAGCCCTCATGAGACAGTTCAAGCCAAAATTGTGTTCGTTCTGGCAATCTCTGAACCTAGTAAGCAGCTCGTGATGTTAGAGAAACTGATGACGCTTTTCAGAAAAGAAGAAGTAATGACAAGATTATCTCACATGACATCGTATGAAGAAGCCGTTGATGTACTTCAAAAAGAATTAAACCAATAGCTATTCACGACATAATGTAAGCGCTTTATTTAAAATCAGGAGGTGGATGTATGATCAAGCAAGCCGTCGATTTCATCTTAGACTTAGGGCCAACAATTATGCTCCCAATTATTATGACGTTATTCGGTATGATTTTAAGGCAAGGATTTAAAAAATCCTTCCGTGCAGGTATTACCATCGGAATTGGATTTGTCGGGGTCAATCTGGTCATTAATTTACTTGTAAGCGGTCTTGGACCAGCAGCCAAAGCCATGGTCAATTCCCTTGGATTAAAGCTTGATATTTTAGATGTCGGTTGGCCGATTGGAGCCGCCATTTCATTTGGTACACCTGTAGCCCCTTTGATGATTCCTCTTGTGCTCTTGTTAAATGTCATTTTGCTGTCTGTTAACTTTACGAAAACATTGAATGTGGATATTTGGAATTTCTGGCATTTGATTTTCGCTGCTTCTGTTACTTACTACGCTTATCATAATATGTTCTTAGCTCTTGCCGTTGGTTTAATCGTTTCTGCGATTACACTAAAACTTGCCGATTGGACGGCACCGACGATTGAACACCATTTCGGATTAAAAGGCGTATCGATGGCTCATGCTGAAACGGTCAACTTCGCTCCGCTGATGTATGCGTCAAACCGCGTGATTGATAAAATCCCTGGTCTAAACAAAATTCATGCGGATCCAGAAACTTTGAAAAAACGTTTTGGCATCTTTGGTGAACCGCTTGTGATGGGTCTTATACTTGGTATCATTATTGGTCTTCTTGGGGGCTATGATGCAAAAGGTGTCATGACCCTTGGAATTCAAATGGCTGCAGTGCTTGTGTTAATGCCAAGAATGGTTGCTTTATTAATGGAAGGACTTATTCCAATCTCTGAGGGTGCTCGTTCTTATATTCAAAAGCGTTTCCCTGGAAAAAATGTCTATATTGGTTTGGATACAGCGATTGTCATTGGTCATCCAGCGAATATGGCTGTAGCCCTTTTGATGGTGCCAATCACCATTTTGCTCGCTGTCGTTCTTCCTTACAATGGTATGCTGCCGTTTGCAGACTTATCGGTTCTGCCATTTACAGTAGTATGGGCAGTAGCAGCCGCTCGTGGGAATATTATTCGCGGCCTCATTAACAGTATTTTTACCTTAATGATTGTCTTCTTCATTGCAACGAACCTTGCACCACTCGCCACAACAATGGGGAAAGCAGTTGGTTTCGACTTCCCAGAAGGGGCAAATATGATCTCTGGTATCGATCTTGGTTCACACGTCATTCCTTGGATCATGGTGAGACTTCTTGATCCGAGCAATCCTTACTTCATTGCAGCGATTGTCTGTGCACTGGCATATGCGCTTCTTTGGTACTGGGTGCGAAATGATATTAAAAAGCAGTATGCAAAAGAAATGGGCTTAGATCAGAAAGATCAATAAACGAGCTGGAGGGATTCTCATGGCAAAAAAAATATTAGTATCTTGCGGAACGGCAGTTGCGACGTCAACGGTTGTGGCAAAAAAGGTAGAAGAGACATTAAAGGAAAAAGGATACGATGTCATCGTTGAACAGTGTAAGGCATCTGAGGTTCCGCAGAAAGCAGAGGGTGCTGATTTAATTGTGACGACAACGCCTGTTAGTGATACAAAAGGAACGCCTGTGATTCAAACGTTATCTTTTTTAACGGGATTTGGCATTGAAGATGATATTGAAAAAATTATCGATCATATTAAGTGAACGATGATTGCGTGGAGGAGCTGCGAAAGCTCCTTCCATGTCATTTGAAAGGGGGAGCTCTCATGCAGCAGCATGCTTATAGCCGAACGTCTGCCATGTTTTCTATTTTCCTTCCGGCCTTGTTAATATGTGTGTTTTTTCTCTGGTCTCTTTATACGTTGATGTCGGCAGGACCTGAGCCATTAGCTGTGTTAGGTGTCTATACGCTGCCTATCCTTATGCTTTCTAGCATCACTGGCCTGAATCAGCCAACGAATATCATGATTAGTGAAGATGAGCTGAAAATAGGTGCTTTTGGCAGGTGGCACACATATGCCGTGTCCGATATTAAAGGAAAATTGTTTTTAAAACCATATCCTCATATCGGGAAAGTATATGTCAGAGTGGGACCTGCGCGAATATTTGGCGGACGCTACTGGATTTCAAGTGAGATGAGTGAGTACAAGCAGCTCGTTCAATCCTTGCAGAGTCTTGCGACATGTGATGAAAAGGAGGATGCGGCTAAATGAAATCAGCTGTCTTTTATTCTTCAGAGGACATTCGTTACGAGGAGCGGAAGCGGCCAGCCATTGGTGATGATGAAGTGTTATTAAAAATGCGTGCCTGCGGGTTATGCGGGACGGATATTTATAAAGCGACACATGAGACGGTACCTCCTGGCACAGTGCTAGGGCATGAAATCGCTGGTGACATTATCGAAACAGGCCGTCACGTCACACATGTTCAAACGGGAGACAGGGTGTATGTAGCGCATCATGTCCCTTGTTTTACATGTGACTTTTGTCAAAGAGGATTTTATACAATGTGCCCGCAATTTGCAGCCACAAATGTAGAGCCGGGCGGTTTTTCGGAATATATTCGTGTTCCTGCTTTACATGTTAAGCATACAATGGGCAAGCTCCCACATGACGTCTCATATGAACAAGGAGCGATGGTCGAACCGGTTGCCTGCTGTCTTCACGGCTTTGAAAGGGCGCCCGTTCATCCTGGAGATTCGGTCTTGATTCTTGGAGCGGGGCAAATTGGCTGCATTCAATTACAGCTTGCCAAATATTATTTGGCTGGAAAAGTGATGATCACAGACGTAAATGAGAACAGGCTCCTTCAAGCAAGAAATCTTGGGGCGGACGTCGCTTTTCATCCAGCATCTGAGCCAGTAGAAAACCGCGTCATGAAAGAAACAGATGGAAAGGGAGCGGACCTTGTCATTATTTCTGTGGGTAGTAGTGCGCTTTTAAAAGAAGCATTTCAAGCTGTCGCTAGAGGCGGAACGATTTTGGTCTTTGCTCACTTTCCGAAAGGGGATGTCTCCATTCCAGCAGAACGTTTTTTCCATGATGAAGTGAAAGTAGTCGGAGCTTATTCTTCGCATCCATACCATTATCGTGAAGCGCTGGAGCTCTTAAAAGCGAAAGTCGTTCATACAGAAAAAATGGTGACGCATCGATATCCATTAAGTCAGCTTCGTCAGGCGATAGAATGCGCTAGGCATCCAGAAGGTGAAAGCGTCAAAATCATGATGTATCCAGATGAATGAGAATGTACGAGATGGAGAGAAAGAGAAGGTCTTTGGAAAAGGGCTTTGCCTTTCTCTTTTTTTCTGAAAAAAGATGAAAACGCTTAAAAAATAAACGGAAATGCTTGACTTCAATGAGAGTTAAACGTATGATAATTACAAATGTAACACATAAGAACAAATGTAAAGGGGAGAGAAGAAATGCAAAAACAAATCACTTTGCCTGAACAGATTAGTCATGAGAAATTAGCAGATTTATATAAACAAATGTGGTTAGTAAGATATTTTGATGAAAAGGTCGATCAATTCTTTGCTAAAGGATTAATCCATGGAACGACCCATTTATGTGTTGGACAGGAAGCATCGGCTGTTGGATCTATTGCTGTGTTAAAGGATGAAGATAAGATTGTCAGTACACACCGCGGACATGGTCACTGTATTGCAAAAGGTGCAGAGGTCAATAAAATGATGGCTGAACTGTTCGGACGTGAAACGGGTTACTGCAAAGGAAAAGGCGGCTCCATGCATATTGCCGACTTAGAAAAAGGAAACCTTGGGGCAAATGGAATTGTTGGCGGCGGTATTCCGCTTGCAACAGGTGCGGCGCTCACGTCCAAGATGAAAAAGGAAGGCTTTGTGGTCCTTTGTTTCTTCGGAGACGGCGCCACAAATGAAGGTAGCTTCCATGAAGCGCTGAATCTTGCTTCCATTTGGGATTTACCTGTTGTGTTTATTTGTGAAAACAACCAATACGGCATGTCTGGTCCTGTGAAAGAAATGATCAACATTGAAGACATCTCAACAAGAGCAGAAAGCTACGGAATGCCAGGGAAAACAGTTGATGGAAATGACATGGTTGAGATTATGAATACAGTAGATGAAGCGGTAAGCCGTGCAAGAGCTGGAGAAGGGCCATCACTCATTGAAATGAAAACGTATCGCTGGAAGGGTCACTCTAAGAGTGATGCGAAAAAATACCGTACACGTGAAGAAGAGACAGAATGGAGACAAAAAGACGGAATTAAACGCTTTAAGTCACTCTTAATGGAGCTAGATGTTCTGACAGAAGAGCAGGCTGCTCGTTTACAAGAAGAAGCGAAGCAAGAGATCGAGGCATCTGTTGAATTTGCGAAAAATAGTAAAGAACCATCAATTGACACACTATTAGAGGATGTATACGCCTAATTAGGAGGGGAATCACGTGACAAACACGACAGTGAGAGAGATTTCATATTTAGAAGCCGTTCGAGAAGCAATGAGTCAGGAAATGAGAAAAAATCAAGATGTCTTCATTTTAGGTGAAGATATCGGCGTATACGGTGGCGCATTTGGTGTCACGCGCGGGATGATCGAGGAATTCGGTCCAGAACGCGTCCGCAATACGCCGATTTCAGAGGCTGCCATCGCAGGAGGCGCAGTCGGAGCGGCTTTGACAGGAATGCGTCCGATTTTAGAACTACAATTCTCTGACTTTATTACAATTGCAATGGATCAGCTTGTAAACCAAGCAGCGAAAACACGTTACATGTTTGGCGGAAAAGGGAAGGTGCCGCTTGTTGTCAGAACACCAGCAGGTTCCGGGACAGGTGCCGCAGCGCAGCACTCCCAAAGCTTAGAAGCGTGGATGGCTCATATTCCTGGACTAAAGGTGGTTCAGCCTTCAACAGCTTATGATGCAAAAGGACTTTTAAAAGCAGCAATGGATGATGACAACCCTGTCATTTTCTATGAACACAAGCTTTTATATAAAACAATTGGTGAAGTACCAGAAGAGCAGTATTCGATTCCTTTAGGGAAAGCGGATGTGAAGAGAAGCGGAAAGGACGTCACAATTGTCGCAACAGCCATTATGGTGCACAAAGCGCTCGAAGCAGCGAAGGAACTAGAAGCGGAAGGAATCGATGTCGAGATCATTGATCCGAGAACGCTCGTCCCATTAGATGAAGAAACCATTATTGAATCTGTGAAAAAAACAGGCAAATGTATCGTTGTGCATGAGGCAGTGAAACGAGGCGGCTACGGCGGAGAGATTGCCAGTATGATAGCGGAAAGTGAAGCCTTCGACTATTTAGATGCACCTATTAAACGACTTGGCGGTCTTGCCGTCCCAATACCGTACAACCCAACGCTGGAAAAAGCAGTCATTCCACAAGTGCCAGATATTATTGAAGCAGCAAAAGAGCTCGTGCGCTCTTAAGTAAAGGGGAGAAGATCATGCCAAAAGAGATATTTATGCCGAAGCTAAGCAGTACGATGGAGATCGGTACCTTGCTTCAATGGTTTAAAGAAGAAGGCGATTCGGTTGAAATCGGTGAGCCTCTATTTGAGATTATGACAGACAAAATCAATATCGAGGTTGAAGCCTATGATGATGGCGTTTTTCTAAAGAAATATTACGAAGCAGATGATCAGATTCCAGTTAATGCTGTCATTGGATATATCGGAGAGGCTAATGAGCAGGTACCGAGTGAGCCGCCAGCGCAGTCAGATGAAGCATCTTCTGAAGACAGCGGAACGTCATCACCATCTGAACCATCTGTTTCGACTGAAGTTGAACCAGCGGTGGGTGAGAAAGTACGTGCAACACCTGCAGCGAGAAAAACGGCAAAAGATCACCAAGTAGCCATTCACGAAGTATCTGGTACAGGACCAAAAGGCAGAATTCAAAAACGGGATGTCGAAGCGGCCCTTCATACGAACGAGGAAGGCCAGCGCGTATCACCACTTGCAGGGAAAGTGGCTGCTCGTGAAGGAATCGACTTAGCGAATGTTGCTGGTTCTGGCGCTCACGGAAAAATCATGAAGAGTGATGTGACAGCAGCAGGCGCACAAAAGGCAGAGGCTGCTCCAGTGAGAACACAAAAACTAGCCGGGATGAGAAAAGTGATCGCAGATCGCATGTCACAAAGTGCCTTTACAGCGCCGCACGTCACATTAACAAGTGAAATTGATATGACAAAAGCAAAAGAAGTGCGCAAACAGCTGCTCCCAGCGATAGAAAAAGAGACAGGCTACAGATTGTCGTTTACAGAAATCATCATCCATGCGGTCAGCAGTGTCCTCACGCGCCATCCGCAAATCAATATGACGTTTGAACAAAATGAGCTCCATTTCCATGAGGATGTGCACATTGGTCTTGCGGTTGCTGTGAAAGACGGCTTAATGGTTCCGGTCATCTCTCATGCAAATCAAAAAGGGCTGAAACAGCTCACAAAAGAAGCAAAAGAAATTGGTCGAAATGCACGCGATCAAAAGCTACTGCCAGACCAGTTGAAGGGGTCTACATTTACCATTAGTAACTTAGGGATGTATGCCATTGACACGTTTACCCCAATTATTAATCAGCCGGAAGTGGCGATTTTAGGCGTTGGACGCATTCAAGAAAAACCTGTAGTGATCGATGGAGAAATTCAGGTGCGGCCAATGATGGGCGTCAGTTTATCATTTGATCATCGAGTGGTAGATGGTGCACCAGCAGCAGCCTTTTTAACAGACCTTAAAAAAGTGCTTGAACAACCATTTGAATTGCTAATGTAGGAGATGAATCGGATGACAAAAACGTATGATCTGACAGTCATTGGCGGAGGGCCTGGCGGATACACTGCCGCCCTTCAAGCCGCTGAACGTGGACACAAGGTTGCATTGATTGAAGAGGATTTTCTAGGGGGGACTTGTTTAAATCGAGGCTGTATCCCTTCAAAGACACTGCTCAAACATGCAGAAGTCATTGAATCCATTGAGAAAGCAAAAAGCTGGGGAATCGAAACAGGTGAGATGGTTCTTTCCTTCGATAAAATGAGAAAACGTAAAGATGATGTCATCGAAAAACTCAGGGGCGGAATCGCCTTTTTATTAAAGCAAGGAAAGATTGATGTATATAACGGCAGAGGCACAGCTGTGACAAAAAATCGCATTGACATTGAAAAACAAGATGGGTCAGAAACGATTGAAACAAAAGAGCTGATCATTGCCACTGGCTCATCACCTGCTATTCCGCCTATTCCAGGGCTCAAAGAGATTCAATTTGACACAAGTGATACGATCTTTGACATCCCAGATATTCCTGCATCTGTCGTCATTATTGGCGGGGGTGTAATTGGTCTTGAGCTGGCATGCATTTTCCAGAGTCTCCAATCAAAAGTCACCATTATAGAAGCCGCTCCGTCGATTATTCCGCAGGAAGATGAAGAAGCGTCGAAATTACTAGAAAAAGAATTGAAGAAAAAAGGCATCCATATCGCAAAGAAAACGACGGTGACAGAGGTAACAGAAAGTGAAGGAGTCAAAGCAATTCATGCGACAGACGATAAAGGAGAGACGCACATCTTTACGGCTGAAAGACTGCTAGTTTGCGTCGGAAGAAGACCAAATGTCTCTGCTGTCAGTCAGCTGGGCCTTCAGCTGGATGGTCCTTTTATTAAAGTAAACGACGAGATGAAGACAAGTGTTGAAGGTGTATATGCAATTGGAGATGTAGCCGGCGGCTATCAGCTCGCTCATGCGGCGATGGCAGAGGCAGCCGTTGTGGCCAGCAATATATGCGGCGAGCCTGAAAAAATGAATCACGACATCGTTCCTAGATGTATTTATACATTGCCAGAAGTAGCGAGTGTGGGACTGACAGAGAAAGAGGCAAAAGCCAAAGGGCTAAACGTACGGGCAGAGCGATTTGATTTAGCTGCAAGCGGAAAAGCGTTGGCAGCAGGTGTTCAAACTGGTTTTATTAAACTCGTGTACGATACCGTATATGGTGAAGTCATTGGCGCTACAATGGTTGGTCCGCATGTAACGGAGATGATATCAGAGGCTTCCTCATTTATGTATTTAGAAGGAACAGCGGAAGAGATGGCCAAAATGATTCACCCGCATCCAACCATCTCAGAAGGCTTTTATGAAGCAGCTCTTGATATTGTGAGTAAGCTGAGAAAATAAATGCCAAACAAGGGATAGGGAGGAGATCCGTGTGCACGTCCAGCTTCATCAGAAAGTGGCACTTGTGACAGATAGCACAGATGGATTTGGAGAAGCCATCTGCCTAGCTTTGGCCCAGGCAGGTGCACATGTTTTCATACACGCTTTTCGTGATGAATCAAAAGCAAAGTCGATAAGCGAAGACATTGAAAAATTAGGCGGCCAATCGACTGTTGTCATCAATCCGCTTGAGACACCGCGTGATGCTACGCTTATGTTAAGACAAGTCATCGATACATGCGGCAAGCTTGATATTTTAGTCAATCAAGCCGAGCAAAAAGCAGATGAGGAGATTGATGACGTAAGTCCTGAGATATGGGTCGATGAAGTGGAAAGATCCGTAAATACAGTCTTTCTTTCCAGTCAAGCCGCTGTGTGGCATATGGTGGATCAGAAGCAGGGCTGCATCATTAATATTTCCTCATCAGGCAGCATAACAGGTGATGGCGGGATCTCACATGCTACATCAAATAGTATGTTGAATGCCATGACAAAAGGATTAGCGCGCGAATTTAAAGACAAAGGCATCCGGGTATTGGCACTACTTCCGCCGCCTCTCCATTTGCTTCCTGACAAAGAGCAAATCAAGGAGACGGTGGCTCATATGACGGTTTTCTTAAGTACATCGTACGGTGCATTTACAGATGGAGCAGCAATTATGCTTGATGGGGGTGAGAGCGCTGGCTAATCAACAAAAACCAGTTCTCATCGTAGGTGGCGCCCAAGGAATCGGCAAAGAAATTGCTCAGCGTTTTTTAAAAGAAGGGCATCGTGTAGCTGTGTCAGATATAGATGAACAGGGACTTTCGCTTTTAAAACAGCAGCATCCTCAGCTGCTGACGTTCCAAGCTGACGTTTCATCGTGGGAAAGTGTTCAGCAAATGGCGTCAGCAGCTGAAAGGGAGTTAGGTGGCATTGGGCATCTTGTCTATTCAGCAGGAATGACGAAATCCCTTCCTTTTTTAGAGGTTGATTTTTCACTTTGGAAAAAGACACTGGCTGTGAATCTATATGGTCTTTTCTACTGCATCAAAGCATTAGCACCCTATTTATGTGAGCGGAAAGAAGGCAGCGTTGTCATTATTGGATCAGGATCTGCGATAACAGGCTCTGGCGGCGGCATCCAGTATTACGCGTCAAAAGCCGGTGCATTTGGTCTCATGCGTTCGCTTGTAAAGGAATTGGGTTCCCATCATGTCCGCATCAATGTCATTGCACCGCGCGTCATTGAATCTCAGATGCTTGATACGCTCTATCCGACTGAGCTTGAGAAAAGTCAGCTTCGATCACTTATTCCTATCGGGAGATTAGGAAAACCAGAAGATATTGCTGGAGTCACTTTATTTCTCGCAAGTGACGAGGGAAGCTATTTGCACGGACAGATACTCTTATTAGATGGCGGGAGAACGTATCAGCCTAAATATAGCGAGGGAAAAAGAGCGGAGAGTTAATCGCTCTTTTTGTCATTTTCATAACAATTGTTCCAATTAGAAACGAATGTTTGGTATACTGGTAATCATAGTATATTAAAAGGATGATGTCACATGCTGAATTGGGAAGAAAGACGACAGCTCGTCAAGGTTGCTCATCTTTATTATACAGACGGGTGGACGCAGCAGGAGATTGCAAAAAAGCTCAATGTCTCAAGACCAGTCATTTCAAAGCTCTTACAAAAAGCAAAAGATGTGGGAATCGTTGAAGTGTACATTAAAGACGAAAGTATTCATACAGTGGAACTTGAAAAGCAGCTGGAAACGACCTTTCAATTAACGGATGCTGTCGTTGTCCCAAGTGTCGGGACAATGTCTGAGATGGTCAAACGGGCAGTCGGTCAAGCGGGCGCCTATTATCTTTCTAAAAACATGAAAGGCGCTGAGAAAATCGGTATTTCATGGGGAACCACACTTGCCGAGCTAGTGAAGGAATATCCATTTGAGCGAAGAAACGATGTCAAAGTCATTCCTTTAGAGGGCGGAATGGGCAGGCAGGCAGTCGACATTCACGCGAATCAGCTGGCATATGAGCTGGCAAAGAAGATGAATGGTACGTGCTCCTATTTATATGCACCTGCGATTTTAGAAACAGAAGAATTAAAAGAGCGGCTGATGGCGATGCAGGACATAGAAGCTGTGCTTGAAGAAGGCAGAAATGTTGATATTGCCCTGATCGGTATTGGGAATCCGCATAAAGGCTCTACATTGAAAACAGTCGGTTATTTAAAAGAAGAAGATTTGTCTGGTTTAAGGCAATCAGGAGCTGTTGGTGATATTGGTTTTCGTTTCTTTGACGGGGAAGGGAAACCAGTCCAAGATGAGCTGAACCAAAAGGTGATTGGATTATCGTTAGAACAATTAAAGAGCGTGAAAAAAGTCATCGCAGTTGTGGAAGGAACCCATAAGGCTGAAAGTATTTTAGGGGCTTTAAATGGCGGCTTTATTCAGGTACTCGTCACCGACGAATTGACTGCGGCAGCTATTTTAAAGGAAGCATCTGTCCAATAAACAGCTGACAGCCATCGTATTGTATAAAAAGAGCAACATCAAACGAGAAAGGAGCTGTGTATCTTGAAGCAAACCGAAATGGAAGCAAACCTACACTGTACTCGGTGCCAAGAAGAGACCCTCCACAGCATCGTTTATGTGAATGATCAGATGAAAAGCGTTGAGTGTACAGAGTGTCATCAGAAGATCAGTGTGCAAGTCGACATCATGAAGGAATTTTACAAAGAAGTGTATGAAAAAATTGCCACAAAGCCGAAGCGGATGACGCAGGAGTATAAGGCGAATCTGAATGGATTTATTTCAAGACTCCCCATCCGGGTTTTAAGTAAGCCATACCGGCTGATGAGATATTTAAACGAATCTTATAAGGTCATTAAGCAATATAAAAAATAAAGCAGAGGCTGTCTTAGCGCTCTGCTTTATTTTGTGTTTTTTTCATGTAGTAATAAATCGGCAGTCCAGCAATGCCGATCAGCATGGAGATCAGGCAGCTTTGCCAATCGGTGATCATGGTGCTGATTAAGACAAAGAAAGAGCCGATAATTGCAATGATCGGTGTGAGCGGGTAAAGTGGTACGCTATAAGCGCGCTTCATTCCCCTGTTTTGTTTTCTTAGCTTAAAGACAGCGAAAAAGGCCATCACATAAAAGATGTAAATCATGAAAATCGAAACTTCTGACAGCTTCTCGGGATTACTGACGATCATAAACACAATGGCAATCAAAATCTGTACAAATACAGCGATCCAAGGTGTTTGAAAAGTAGGATGAATGCGTGAAATGGCTTTGGCAAACGGAATTTGTTTTCGTTCTGCCATCGCAAAAATGACACGCGGGAACGAAAGAACCTTTCCATTCAAACAGCCAAAGATACTAATGATGATTCCGATACTAATAATTTTACCGCCAATTGGACCAAAGAGCATTGTAGCAGCTGTGCTTGTTGCATTTTCACCTAGTTGAACGATTTGATCAGCTGGTAACACGTGCAAAAGGGCGATGTTAATAAAGAGATAACATGCTGTGACAATTAAAATACCGCCTGCCATCGCGCGAGGAAGCAGTTTCTCTGGATTTTTCATTTCACCGCCAAGCGCTGCAAGCAAAATCCAGCCATCATAGGCGAATAACGTCGCCAAAATTGCTGCACCGAAGTTCATTTGTGCGATACTCTCATTGACGGCTGTGAAAATATGTTCATTTCCTTTCCATAAGCCAAACACAATAATTGCTGCAATTGGAACAAGCTTTCCGATCGTGGTCAATCCTTGGACAAAACCACCGTATTTCGTTCCCATAATGTTGATCACACATAAAAAAAGAACGGTGATAATGCCAATGGTTGTAGCCCATAAAGAAGAAAGAGAAAATAAATTAGCTAATAATGAACCAAAATAAAGACCAAGAGCACCAATAATCGCTGGTCCGTAAATAATAATTTGCACCCAGCCACATAAGTAGCCCCAAAATTCACCGTATACTTCTTCAAGATAGGCATATAAACCGCCAGTACGTGGGATTTGCGTACCAATTTCAGCGACTGTGAGTCCGCCTGCAAGGGTTAAGATCCCGCCTAACAGCCATGCGGATAAGGCGATGCCTGAGCTTCCTGAATAAGAAAGGACGTTGCCAGGCTTCATAAAAACGCCAGATCCAATAATTGTTCCGATGACAAGAGATAGGGCAAAAAATAAGCCGATGTCTTGTTTTAACGCTGGTTGTTCTTTGTTCATTACACACGACCTCCTGCATCACTTTCGTACGTTACTGTGACATGTATTTTGTTCATTGTAATACGATTTTAGGAAAACAAGAATTAAAAAAATTTTCTGATTTTCGTATTTGTATTTAAAAGTGTTCGTTTATTGGAGATATTAGGATGAATGTTATCTTAAAAGCGAACAATAGAAGATTATTTTTGATTTAATGTTAATTTAATAGGCGAAAGCCGAACGTCCAATAAAGATGCAGCCGAATGGTTGACTTTTCTTCTAAAATGACCTATTTTATTCATAAGGATATTATCTTGAATTCGAGATATTTTATAATAGGAGTGAACACAATGAAAATAAATGGGATTCACCACGTATCAGCACTAACAGCAAATGCTCAGAAAAACGTTGATTTCTACCGCCAAATCCTTGGCTTAAAACTGGTGAAAAAAACAGTCAATCAAGATGATCCATCGATGTATCATCTATTTTATGGAGATGAGGTCGCCTCACCTGGTACAGAGCTGACGTTTTTTGAAATACCGATGCTCGCCCGCCGGCTGGACGGAACAAATGCGATCTCACGCACAGGTCTGATTGTCACTTCAGAAGAGGCACTCACCTTTTGGGAAAAGCGCTTTGAAGAAAAAGGTGTAAAGAAAGAAACAGCTTCTTTAAGAGGCGGCAGACCTGCCTTGAAATTTACAGATCCAGAAGGACAGCAGCTGTTTTTGACTGTAGAACCAAGCGTGCAAGATGGAGCGAAGCCGCCAGTGCATGATGAGATTCCTGCTGATTTTGCGATCAGAGGTTTGGGACCAGTAGAATTAACAGTCGCAGAAGCAGATAAAACGATCAGTGTGTTAACGAGCATCCTTGGTTTCACAGAAAAAGCACGTGAACAATCAAATGATGGGGAAATCGTGACGATTTTTGAATCAGGACAAGGCGGAGCTGGAACAGAGATTCATGTCATTGAAAAAGCAGAAGGACCTGCTGAGCGATCTGGCAGAGGGAGTGTTCATCACGTAGCCTTTCGTGTAGCGGACGCAGAAGAGCTTGAAAAATGGCATGATAAAATAGCCAAAGCCGGTTTCACCAACTCTGGTGTTGTAGAACGTTTTTATTTTAAAGCCCTATATTTTAGAGAGCCAAACGGCATTTTGTTTGAAATCTCAACAGACGGTCCGGGATTTACAGTGGATGAAAGCGTGGATGAACTTGGTGATCAATTAGCACTTCCGCCATTTTTAGAGCACAAACGAGCAGAAATTGAACAAAGATTGGTCCCAATCAAGTGAACATGAAAAAAGCAGCTCAATTTTTATGAGCTGCTTAGATTGTTGACAAAGGGCTAAAATGAACTTTATTTTAGCCCTTTGTCTTCTTTTCAGTGTGAAAGAAAACCTTTGCAGTCTAGGAAGGACGAGCACTGGCACGGAGCGAATTTGTCATTCGTGAGTACCAGCGCGCAGGACTGACAAAGAATGCGAGGGTTTGTCTACACGCTGTGCAGCTCAATTTTTATGAGCTGCTTTTTTCGTTAAGAGCTGACTTGCTTTGATTCAGATTGTGTTAATGTCACTTGTTTTGTTTCTTCTTTTCCATTACGAACGAGTGTGATGCTGATGGTATCTCCTACTTTTGCATTCGTGTAAAGCTCGTGGCGTAATTCACTGCCGGTTGTCACTTTTTTGCCATTGATGGCGGTGATAACATCCTCTGCCTTTAATCCAGCGTTTGCAGCAGGTGAGCCAGCAGCGATTTCTTTTACATACACGCCTTTATCCAGCTGACTGCTTGTCAGTCCAAGCGTTTCCTTCTGATAAGCATCTGGTACTTGTTCGAGATCAAGCATGCTGATACCGATATAAGGTCGTTCGATTTTTCCTTTTGTGAGAAGCTGCTCTGCAATTGGTTTGACATCATTGATTGGGAGCGCAAACCCGATACCTTCCACACCTGTTTCAGAAATTTTCATACTGGTGATCCCCACAACCTTTCCGTCTGTTGTTAAAAGCGGTCCGCCGTTGTTACCGGGGTTAATGGCGGCATCTGTTTGAATGACATTAATACTGCTTTCGCCAGCTGATGTATCCATAGAAACTGTTCGATCGACACCGCTGACAATTCCTTGTGTCACTGTTCTTGATAAATCTTCACCAAGCGGGTTTCCGATTGCGATGACGGTTTCTCCCGCACGAAGGGATGAGGAGTCTCCAAGTTCAGCGACTTTTGTAACGCCGCTGCTGCTAATTTCCACGACAGCAAGATCAGTCAGCGGGTCAGAACCAACCACTTTTCCTGCTACCGTCTTGCCATTATGCAAGGAGACTGTTAATTTATTTGCTCCTTCAATCACATGGTTGTTTGTTAATACATAGGCTTTACTGCCGGATTTTTTGAAAATAACCCCTGATCCGGTACCGCTTTCTTGCTCTTGACTGCTGCTGTTTTGATTTTGCTGTGATCCATCAAAAGGTGTGTTCATATCGCCAAAATCTGTGGTTGTTTGACTTTGTGTTTGATAGTTTGTAATGCCGACGATGGCTGGTGATACGTTTTCGACCATACTTGAAATACTGCTGGTCGAATTCGATGTTTGTGACGCTGTTGTTTTTGACGAATTTGTACTTGTATCATTTGTCGATACAGCGGCTGTTTTCGTTGACGAATCAGTTGAACTATTTTCTGAATGCTGAGCATATGGAGTTAGAACGTAAACACCTAACGCTAACGTACCGCCTACAATCCCGCTGACAAATGGCTTCAGCCAGCCACTTGGCTTCTTCTGCTTTTTTTTCGGCTGTTCAATGGTTTGTAATTCATAAGAAGTGTGTTTTTCATCTTTGTGATGTGTCATCAAGATCACTCTCTTTCATCGATTTTTACATGTATGTGTGTAAGGTGATTGACCGTATGTGGTGGATACTGACTTTATCGTAAGAAAAAAGTGTGGGATAAAAATGAAAACATTGTGGGAAATTGTTAAAATAAGTAGTGAATCTAAGCAAAATAGAGGAGATTAAACTGTGGAGACTATTGGAATCATTGGATATGGAAGCATGGCAGATATGATGGTACAAAAATGGCTGGACAAAGGAGTACTTCATGCCAGTCAGTTTATGATCCATACAAGAAGTGAAACGGAGCGGCTACAAGAGCTGAAAGAGAAGAACCAGCATGTCAACATTTGCTCTTTAGATGACATCTCTGCATCATGTGATGTCGTGTTTGTTTGTGTACCACCGCTTGCTGTACTTGATGTCTTAGATCAGCTGAGCCCCGCAAAGACATCTCTTCATATCGTATCAGTGGCAGCGGCTGTCACGTTAGACAAATTAATGCAACATACGAATCAGCCGGTTTCTAGATACATTCCCACTTTGACATCAGCCGTAGGGACGGGTGTATCCCTTGTGGCGCATGGTGAAACCACTGGACAGGAGGCACAAGAACGACTCCACCGCCTGCTTTCAGCTTTTAGTATCGTCAGGGAAGTGGAAGAGGACCGGTTTGATGCGGCGAGTAATTTGACAAGCTCTTCTCCGGGCTTTATTGCAGCAATCTTTGAAGAAATGGCGAGAGCCGCTGTTCGGAATAGTGAGCTTTCTTTAGAAGAAGCCTATGAATTTTTAACATATGCGCTGCTCGGTACAGGACAAGTTCTTGTTGAACGAGGACTGACATTTGCTGAAACGGTGAACAGGGTCGCAACAAAAGGCGGGATTACAGGAGAAGGCGCTGCAGTCATCCAGCAGCAGGCACCGCAAATGTTCGATGACTTATTTACACAAACGATGAAAAAATATGCGCAGCTAAAATCGCAAATCGATGAAGCAGACAAACACCACTAAAGACATAGCTAGTGGTGTTTTTTCTGTCAAATAAATCCTTTCGTATCAATGCTTTTGACCTGTATTAACTGAGTCTAATTTCCTTATTTTCAGACATTGTATTGAAAAATCAATCAAGTTCTCATATAATTTTTTAGAAAATTTAGAAAAATATACACAAATTTTAAGTTTAATTAAAGGGGGATGGGGATGAAGCTCTATGTATCAGTCGATATGGAGGGAATTACTGGTCTAGCTGATCATACATTTGTTGATAGCCGCCAGCACAATTATGAGCGCGGGAGAAAAATCATGACAGGTGAAGTGAACGCCTGTATAGAAGCTCTTCTTACACATGGGGCGACCGATATTTTAGTGAATGATAGCCATTCTAAAATGAATAATCTGTTGATTGAAGAATTGCATGAGGAAGCATCTCTCATATCAGGTGATGTAAAGCCTTATTCAATGGTCCAAGGATTAGATCAAACGTATGATGCCGCTGTTTTTTTAGGCTACCATGCGAGGGCATCAATGAAAGGTGTGATGTCTCACAGTATGATTTTTGGTGTCAGACATTTTTACATAAATGATCATCCAGTTGGTGAAATGGGCTTTAATGCGTATGTCGCAGGGTATTATGGTGTTCCAGTCATTCTTGTATGTGGAGATGATCAAGCGGCACTTGAAGCTGAAAAGTTAATGCCTGGCGTGAAAACAGTGGCGGTGAAAGAAACCATTTCAAGATCTGCTGTGAAATGCTTAACACCAGCGAAAGTGAGCACCCTCATCTCTCAGCAAGTGGAAGCTGCCATGAAACAAATTCATCAAATGAAGCCGCTCACGCCTCCGGAGCAGCCAGTGCTGAAAATCGAGTTTGCCAATTATGGACAAGCCGAATGGGCGAATTTAATGCCGGGTACCGCCATCATCGAAGGGACAACAACGGTGACGTACCAAGCAGAGAATATATTAGAAGCCTACCAAGCGATGCTTGTCATGACAGAGCTTGCCGCACGTACAACATTTTGTTAAGCGAGGGGGAGACGGCAGATGACCAGCTTTTTGCTCAAGCGTTTGATTGCGATGATTGCCACGATTTTAACGATTACGACGTTAACGTTTATTTTAATGAAGGTCATCCCAGGATCGCCCTTCAATGAAGAACGAAATACAAACGAAACTGTCCAGCGAAACCTCGAAAGCTACTATCACTTAGACGAACCACTCTATGTTCAATATATGATCTATTTAAAATCCATCGTTACTTTTGATTTTGGTCCTTCCATTAAAAAGCCTTCTGAAAGTGTCAATGATTTATTGGCGAGAGGTTTTCCAGTCTCATTAGAACTTGGTCTTATCTCTATTTTGATTGCTGTCATCTCCGGCATCTTGCTCGGAATCATGGCTGCCCTCCGGCATAATGGCTTGATTGATTATATCGCCATGACGATTGCTGTTTTCGGTATATCCATACCAAACTTTATCTTTGCTACCTTATTAATTCAGCAGCTTGCTGTGAATGTAAAGCTCTTTCCTACAGCGATGTGGACAAGTCCAATGCATATGGTGCTTCCTACCATTGCACTGGCGGTAGGTCCAATGGCTATCATTGCCCGGTTAACGAGATCGAGCATGATTGAAGTGCTGTCGCAGGACTATATTCGAACTGCAAAAGCGAAAGGGCTTTCCCCTTATAAAATTGTGTTTAAACATGCCCTGCGGAATGCACTTTTACCTGTTGTCACGATCCTTGGCACACTTGTCGCAAGTATTTTAACAGGCAGTTTTGTGATTGAAAAAATATTTGCGATCCCTGGAATGGGAAAATACTTTGTTGAGAGTATTAATAATCGTGACTATCCTGTCATCATGGGAACCACTGTTTTTTACAGCATCATCTTAATTACCCTTCTTTTCATTGTAGATGTGACATATCGTCTGCTTGATCCAAGGATCCAGCTGCATCAGAAAGGAGGAAAGGCATGAGTATACACCTTCAGCATGATCAAATGAATCAAGCGCATGAAGTGCCAGATGAATGGTTTGCTCCTAAAGAACAAAAGACATCTGAAGTCCATGCCATTAAAAGACCTTCACTTTCGTATTGGGCAGATACTTGGCGACGGTTAAAACAAAATAAACTCGCTATGTTTAGTTTATCGGTGCTGATTTTCCTTTTCGTCATGGCTGTATTAGGCCCAATCCTGGCACCGAATAGTGTGACAGAACAGCGGCTTTCCATGCAAAACTTGCCACCGTCAGCTGCTCACTGGTTTGGAACAGATGAACTTGGACGTGATGTGTTTACACGTACTTGGTACGGCGCACGCATTTCATTATTTGTGGGCGTGATGGCCGCTCTCATTGATTTTGCAATCGGTGTCATCTATGGCGGTATTGCAGGCTATAAAGGCGGGAAGTATGACCATGTCATGATGCGGATCGTCGAGGTGCTTTACGGTCTGCCGTATTTACTCGTCGTCATTTTATTGATGGTTCTGATGGGGCCTGGGCTTGTCACTATTATTGTGGCTCTCACTGTCACAGGATGGATTGGGATGGCAAGAATCGTGAGAGGTCAAGTCCTTCAGCTGAAAAGCCAAGAATATGTCCTTGCCTCGAAAACCTTTGGCGCAAAAAGTTTGCGCATCATCCGCAGAAATTTACTGCCGAATACGATGGGACCGATTATTGTCCAGATGACGCTAACTGTACCGACAGCGATTTTTGCTGAAGCGTTCTTAAGTTTTCTTGGTTTAGGGATTCAAGCGCCGTTTGCAAGCTGGGGTGTGATGGCCAATGATGCCTTGCCGACAGTGCTATCAGATAATGGTCACTGGTGGCGTTTATTCTTTCCGGCATTTTTTATTTCGCTGACGATGTTTTGCTTTAATAATTTAGGTGATGGCTTGCAAGATGCGCTTGATCCGAAGATGAAGAGGTGATGGCGTGATGAAAAAAATGCTTCGGATTATCGATCTGCATGTTAGCTTTCGGACATATGGCGGTTCTGTTCAAGCGGTACGCGGGGTGAATGTGGATGTGTATGAAAAAGAAACCCTCGCCATTGTCGGAGAATCAGGCTGCGGAAAAAGTGTGACGTCTCAAAGTATCATGCGGCTTCTCCCTGCATACAGCGCACAAGTCGATCAAGGGGAAATTTGGTTTCGTGATCGCAACTTGCTGTCATTATCTGAAAAAGACATGCGAAGCATTCGTGGTGTCGATATCTCCATGATTTTTCAAGATCCTATGACGGCACTCAACCCGACGCTGACAATTGGAGATCAGCTGATGGAGGCTGCAAAAGTGCATCGGAAGCTGACAAAAAAAGAAGTGAAAGAAGAGGCGCTTCGTATGCTTGATTTGGTGGGGATTCCGCAGCCGAAAGAGAGGCTGAAGCAATATCCGCATCAATTCAGCGGTGGCATGAGGCAGCGGCTCATGATTGCAATGGCTCTTATTTGTGAGCCGAAGGTGCTGATTGCAGATGAACCGACAACTGCACTAGATGTCACCATACAGGCGCAGATTTTAGAACTATTTAAAGAGATTCAGAAAAAAACAGGCGTGACGATTATTTTAATCACACATGACCTAGGGGTCGTAGCACAAGTCGCTGATCGAGTGGCTGTCATGTACGGGGGGAAAATCGTTGAAGTTGGGACAAGGCGAGATATCTTTTACAGTCCACAGCATCCCTATACAAAAGGGCTGCTGCAATCCGTTCCAAGGCTGGATATGAAAGATGAACTCATTCCTATTGAAGGAAGCCCGCCAGATTTATTTGCTCCGCCAAAAGGTTGTCCATATACCGATCGATGTCCGTCTGCGATGAAAGTGTGTGATCATATTATGCCGCATGAAACGCAGCGTTCACCTACACATGCAGTACATTGCTGGCTTCAAGATGAACGAGCGAAGCAAACGGTTTTATCTTCAACACAAAGGGGGAGTTTTTCATGAGAAAAACAGGTTGGATTCTCAGTATGTGCTTTATCATAGTGATGCTGCTTGCAGGATGTACAGCCAATGAGCAAGCAGGCAAAGGATCTTCAAGCAAGGGGGAAGAGAAAGTTTTAACATTAAATAACGAAAACGAACCGACATCATTTGATCCGCCCATTGGTTTTAATAATGTGTCCTGGCAAGGGCTCAATAACTTAATGGAAGGATTAACGAGACTGAATGAGAAGCACGAACCATCTGCTGCCATGGCGGAAAAATGGGACATCTCAAAGGACGGAAAAACGTACACGTTCCATTTAAGGGATGGGATTAAGTGGTCAAATGGTGATCCAGTCAAAGCAAGTGACTTTGAATATGCGTGGAAGCGGCTGCTAGATCCAAAGACGGGCTCTTCTGCGGCATTCTTAGCTTATATGATTGAAGGGGGCGAAGCGTTTAACAGCGGAAAAGGGAAGAAAGAAGATGTAAAAGTCAAGGCTGTTAATGATCAAACGCTAGAGGTCAAGCTAGCATACCCGCAGAAATCTTTCTTAAATATGACGGCAAACCCTGCCTTTTTCCCAGTGAATGAGAAGGTAGTGGAAAAGGACCCGAACTGGGCCAAGGATGCGAAAACCTTTGTCGGCAATGGACCGTTTAAGCTGACAGAGTGGAAGCATGATGAAAGCTTTACAATGGAAAAAAGTGACACGTATTGGGACAAACAAACGGTCAAGCTAGATCAAGTGAAATGGCTCATGATCAGTGATCGAAACACAGATTACCAAATGTATCAATCAGGAGATTTAGATACGGCCTTCGTTCCGGCAGAACAAAGTGAAGACCTGTTAAAAAGCAAAGATGTGCAAATTGAGGATCAAGCAGGGCTGTTTTTTTATCGTCTAAATGTCAACATGGAGCCTTTTCAAAATAAGAACATTCGCAAAGCCTTTCAAATGGCGATCAATCCTCAGGATATTGTAGAGTATGTGACGAAAAATGAAGAGAAGCCAGCACGTGCCTTCGTTTCACCAGGAATTTTAGATTCAAATGGTGAAGATTTCAGAGAAGCTGGCGGCGACCTTGTCAAACATGATACGAGTGAAGCTGTAAAACTATTAGAAAAAGGGTTGAAAGAAGAGAACTATTCTAAGCTTCCGCCCGTCACATTAACATATAGTACAAAGCCTGAAAATAAGAAAAAAGCAGAAGCCATTCAGCAGCAATTAAAAGAAGCGCTAGGGGTAGATGTGAAGCTTGCAAACATGGAAGCAAATGTGTTTGCAGAAGATCAAAAGGCACTCAAATTCCAATTCTCGCAAAGTTCATTTCTAGCTGACTATGCAGACCCTATCAATTTCTTAGAGAGCTTCCAAACAGGAAATGCGATGAACCGGACAGGTTGGTCAAATGATACGTATGATCAGCTGATCAAAAAGGCGAGTCAAGAAGCAGATGAACAAAAGAGAAATCGTATGTTGCATGTTGCCGAGGCACTTCTGATGGAAGAAGCACCGATCATTCCCATTCATTTTTATAACCAAGTCTATTTACAAAAAGAAGGCGTAAAGGGCATTGTCCGTCATCCTGTTGGTTACATTGATTTGAAATGGGCACAGGTAGATGGAGAGTAAATGAAAAAATGAGAGAACGGGACGCTTTGTAAAAAGCGTCTGTTCCTTTATTTGTTCATGTTATGAAGAAGATGCCCATAGATTGAAAGAAACGAAGAGAAAGAGGGGATTGGCATGAACCATCTGCCAGTGGCACTTCAAACAGGAGATGCAGTGGGAATCATTGCACCAGCAAGCCCGCCTGATGAGCTGAAATTAGCAAGAGGTATTTCTTTTTTAGAAAGCTTAGGGCTAAAGGTGAAAAAGGGGAAGTATATCAACTCCCGGTATGGTTATTTAGCAGCTCATGATCATGAACGAGTGGAAGATATTCATCACATGTTTCAAGATCCAGACGTGAAGGCAGTGATTTGTGCTTGCGGAGGATACGGAACAGGAAGAATTGCAGAAGCCATTGATTATGACTTGATTCGCCGGAATCCAAAAATTTTTTGGGGATACAGTGATATTACGTTTTTACATACAGCCATTCAGCAGCAGACGGGTCTTGTGACCTTTCATGGTCCAATGCTCTCCTCTGATGTGGGACTTGAAGAGGTTCATCCGTATACAAAGGATACCTTTTTACAGCTATTCACTCCGAAAGCCTTTTCGTATACGAACCACCTGTCACCTCTTCACACTTTTTATCATGGCACGGCTTCAGGCGAAATCACCGGAGGAAATCTTGCCCTTATTGTCACGACACTTGGTACACCTTTTGAAATTGATACAAAGGGGAAGCTTTTATTGATAGAAGATATTGACGAAGAACCATATAAAATCGATCGAATGATGCAGCACCTAGCCTCTGCAGGAAAATTACATGATGCGGCGGGATTTATCATTGGTGATTTTCATCAATGTGAGCCGAAAAAGAAAGAGCAGTCGTTAACGCTGGATCAGTTATGGGAGACGTATATTGTCCCGCAACAGAAACCTGCACTTGGCGGCTTTCGGATCGGTCATTCCTCTCCAAACTTCGCCATTCCAATCGGCGTGCAGGCTACATTAGATGCTACAGGGAAAAAACTGCATATTTCCCCAGGTGTTGCAGCGAAAGAGGCGATCAAATGAAAATCGTAGATGTTCGCACATGCAGAACGAATGTACCGCTAAAGAAGCCTTTCAAAACAGCATTAAGAACGGTGTATGACGCCGCATCTCTTATTGTGATCATCACCTATGATCAAGGTGATGTCAGCTATGGAGAGGCAGTGCCAACATCGGTCATTACAGGTGAAACACTGGAAAGCATCGACTATGCTATTTGCGCTGTGATGAGGCCGCTCTTGATTGGGGCCTCATTGTCACAATATGAACAAATCTTTTCAGCGATCGACCGTGTACTTGCAGGAAACACGAGTGCAAAGGCTGCAATAGATATGGCGATTTACGATGGTTTAGCGAAGCAGGCTGGCCTGCCACTTTATCAATATCTTGGTGGTTATCGTGATCAGCTGGAAACGGATTATACGGTTAGTGTCAACCGTCCGCTAGAAATGGCAGAGGATGCGAAGCAATATGCAGCTGAAGGCTTTCGTACCTTAAAGATCAAAGTGGGAAAAGATGATATAGATACGGATATTCAGCGGATCAAACGGATTCGAGAAAAAGTCGGGCCTGATATTCAAATCAGGCTTGACGCCAACCAAGGCTGGACATGGAAGGAAGCGATTGTCGCCATTCGAAAAATGGAGGCACTCGATATTGAACTAGTCGAGCAGCCAGTGCCTAAAGAAGACATCGAGGGTCTGCGCCGGGTGACGGAAGTAACAGACACATTGATTATGGCAGATGAAAGTATTTTTAGCCTCCATGATGCCATCAAGGTGTTAGAAACGAGAAGCTGTGATCTCATCAACTTAAAATTAATGAAAACAGGCGGTATCAAAAAAGCGCTGAAAATCAATAGTTTAGCAGAAGCATACGGCGTCAAGTGCATGGTTGGCAGTATGATCGAATCAAAACTAGGGATTACCGCAGCCGCTCATCTTGCTGCAAGCCAACCGAATATTACCCGTTACGATTTTGATGCGCCGCTTATGCTCAAAGAGGACTTAATAGACGGAGGAATTATCTATCAAGGAAAAGATATTCTCTTTCCGCCGCATCATGGGTTAGGCATTCAAGGAGTGAAAGGGGTCTTATGATGTTATATGAATCAAAGGTTCCAGTCGCAAATATATGGACAGCACCGCAGTCACCGAGAGAAACAGATCGACACGTTCTTCAAAGTTCCGTCCAGATCAAAGAATGGATTGATGAGCAAACATATGAACAGAAATTGGCCTTATGTGAAGAAAACCTTATTCAAACCCAAGTACTGCTTGGCGAACGAGTCATTGGGCTGGAGGAAACAGATGGCTGGATGAAAGTTGTCATCCCGCAGCAGGCAAGCCGGAAACACCCGCAAGGCTATCCAGGTTATATCCCTGTAGAGCAATTAAATGAAGTATCAGAGAGTGAACCACCTGCTAGTCCCTTGATTGTTTGTCAGAAAAAAGCGGTTTTATATCAAAACGGAACACCGGATATGGAGGTTAGTTTTTTAACAGAACTAGCACCTGTTGAAGAAACGAGCGATTCCTTTGATGTTCTAACTCCAGTAGGAAGAAGAGAAATCAAAAAAGAAGATGTGCGCCGTGCTTCATCACCTTCTTCTATGAGCGGTAAGGATGCCTTAGCCATAGGAAAACAATTTATTGGACTGTCATATTTGTGGGGCGGCATGAGCAGCTATGGCTACGACTGTTCGGGTTTTGTTTACAGTATGTACAAAGCGTGTGGATGTTTATTACCGAGAGACGCAAGTGACCAAGCAGTTCAAGGAACCCCAGTCGCATCAAACCATTTGGCGCCAGGTGATCTCATGTTTTTTGCCAATGACAATGGGAAGGGAGCAGTTCGCCATGTAGGGATGTATGCTGGAGATGGCATGATGCTTCACTCACCTAAAACGGGCAGACAGATTGAACTTCTTTCTCTTTCTGGTACTTCATATGAACAGGAATGGGCAGGAACAAGGCGGTATTTGAAAGCTGAGAGGGGGAGATGTGATGGGAAGTGAACCACTTCTGCAAGTCAACAACTTAAAAAAGCATTTTCATCTATCGAAAGGAAGAACGTTAAAAGCATTAGATGGTGTCACCTTTCAGCTGAAACAAGGCGAAACCTTTGGTCTTGTTGGTGAGTCAGGCTGCGGTAAATCTACACTTGGAAAAGTGCTCATGCGGCTTTATGACCCGACAGAAGGTGAAGCTTTGTATGAAGGGAAAAGTCTCCATCACTTATCGAACCGAGAATCATTTGATTTCAATAGACAAATTCAAATGGTGTTTCAAGATCCGTATTCTTCTTTAAATCCTAGGCTCTCTGTAAAAGATATTATGCTAGAACCGATGGAGATCCACCAATTGTATGGCAGTCAAAAGAAAAGGCTCGAGCGCGTGAAGGAACTGCTTGAAGCGGTGGGGCTAAGTCATGATTTTGCTACACGCTATCCTCACGAATTCAGCGGAGGTCAGAGGCAAAGAATAGGGATTGCTAGAGCACTCGCCTTATCACCAAAGTTTATCGTGGCAGATGAGCCGATTTCTGCACTAGATGTATCCGTTCAAGCTCAAGTCGTGAATTTGCTGAAAAAACTGCAAAAAGAAGAGGGATTGACGTTTTTATTTATTGCCCATGATTTATCGATGGTCAAATATATTAGCGATCGAATCGGTGTCATGTACTTAGGACATCTCGTGGAGATGACCAGCAGTGATGCTTTATATAAAACACCACTTCATCCATATACACAAGCATTGCTGTCTGCTATCCCGATTCCAGATCCTGATGTGGAAGATAAACGCAAGCGGTTTATTTTAAAGGGAGAAATTCCAAGTCCAGTGAATCCACCAAGCGGCTGCGTATTTCGGACAAGATGTCCTGCTGCAATGGATGTATGTGCGGACAAAAAGCCAGTATTACAAGCAGTCGAAGAAGGACATGAAGTGGCTTGTCATTTATATGATAGGAAATAGATAGAGGGAAGAAGGTAAGCATTTAAAAAGCCAGCGAGTAGACAAGCTGGCTTTTTGGCTTTTATGAACGCCTAATAGGTAATGTACAGCATCTAAAAGAGCCGCCGGATTTAATGATTTCTGAAAAATCTACTTCAATGACGGTGTAGCCGCGGGCTGTTAATGCAGCATTTGTTTCTTGGTTGATTGGTAAGCTGATGACTTTTTTCTGACCAATGGACAACACATTTGGTCCAAGTGTGAACTGCTCTTGCTCACTTATTTCAATGAGATCATAATGCTTTTTGAGCATATGAAGATCCTTTTCCGTAAAAGCTTCAGGGTAAATCAAGATCTCATGATGAGAAAGAATATTCATCACACAATCAAGATGCAAAATGTGAGAAGGAAGATGAATAGGAATGATGTCGTGATTCGGCAGTTCTTTTTTGAGCTGCTGGATGGCGGCTAGATTTGTTCTTTTGCTGATCCCCACAAATACCCGGGTTTGGTCTACAAGCACATCGCCGCCTTCAATCGTTCCATCATCCAGCGTGATGGTTGTCCATCCTTTTGTCTGTGCCCATTCTTTTAAGGAATGTTCTTCTCCTTGTCTGACAGGGGCTGCCATGTTTGAAACAAATAAAGTTTGTCCAATTGTAAATCCAATATCCCGAGTGAAGACTTGTTCAGGGAAACGTTCATTTGCAGGAAGAAGGACAGGCCGGACATGATGGTTTTTCAGCGTTTGGATGAATTGCTTATGCTGCGTGAGGGCTTTGATTTGAGAAATATTTTCTCTTGCAAAATGCTTTTGGGTTTCATTGATGATCTGTTTAATTTCCATATAAATTGGACTGCATAAGAGGACTTCTTGTAAATCATCATATTCACTCATACATTGCGGCGTTTTATACACTTTCTCTGATTTCATAGAATCCATCAAAGGGCCTCCTTGTTTATCGATAGTTATATTATTCCTCCTTCTAGTAAATGTTGAAACATTTCCGAAAGAAAATCTCTCATGAGAGACTAAAGCAAAAAGTTTAGACAAACCTAATAGAATAGTGTTTAATAAAAGTCGTTCCGCATCAACGAAAACAGCAAGAAGGAGCTATGACGATGAGTGAAGAAAATTTCAAATACTGCAAGGAATCAAAAGTTGTGAAAACCAGCAGGGTATTCCCCCTCGATACGAATAACCACCAAACGTTATTTGGCGGGAAATTAATGAGTTATATAGATGACATTGCTTCCATCTCGGCAGCAAGACACAGCCGTAGTGAAACAGTCACCGCATCAATGGATTCAGTTGATTTTTTAGAGCCGATTGGACAGAAAGAGTCCGTCTGCTTAGAATCTTATGTGACATGGGTCGGCACATCTTCTATGGAAGTATTCGTCAAAGTCATTAAGGAAAACTTGATGTCTGGAGAGCGCAGACTCGCAGCAACTTCATTTCTTACTTTTGTCTCGCTTGATGAAAACGGGAAGCCAAAACGAGTTCCACAAGTCATGCCGGAAACAGAGGAAGAAATCATGCTTCATCAAACAGCGAAGCAGCGGGCAGAGGAAAGAAAAAGCCGCCGGAAGCATAGTAAAGCTTTGGCTGACGCACTTGGGACGGATAAGCCTTGGGCGTAAGAATCACCCTTTAAGCGGTGATTTTTTTCTGAGTCGGTATCTTGCATGGCAAGATAGTGTGTGGTAAGATCAAACTATCTTGTCATGCAAGGTACTGAAAGCGGAGGATCGATGATGACACAATCAACACAAATGCTAAAAGGAATTTTAGAAGGATGCCTGCTGTCGATTATTTCTGAAGGTGAAATTTATGGCTATGAAATGACAAAGAAGCTTGCTCACTATGGGTTTGATCAAATTAGTGAAGGCAGTATTTATCCGATCTTGCTGCGCATGCAAAAAGAACAACTGGTTCATACGTCCACAAAAGCATCGGCGAGTGGACCGAAAAGGAAATACTATACGCTCACACAAAGAGGCGAAGAAGCGCTGACGGATTTTACCATGCGATGGAATGAGCTGTCAGGGAATGTAGAGCGATTATTACATAAAGGGAAGTGAGAAGATGGTAACAAAAGAAACGAGACACATCTTATTAGAGCTGCAACTCTATCTCATATCAAAAGGGAAAAATCAGGACGAGATCGACGAAGTGATGGATGAATTAACGACACACGCTGTCGAAGCTGAGAAAGATGGGAAAACAGGGGAAGATGTATTTGGCGGAGATCCACGGGGCTTTGCTGACGAGCTAGCGAAAGAGCTCTCTAGAAATCATAAAGACTGGGTTCCGTTTGTCAGTGCTTTTTTAATTGGATCTCTTTTTTACATGATGTTAGCAGATGCCATCAGTCAAAGTTTATCGTATTCTTGGTATGCACTCATTGGTTATCCGCTAATCATAGTGGCCAATGTGATCATGACCATTGTGATGTTTAGAGCTTCTGCCTTTCAAACAAGCAGGAGGGCATTCTTTTACTTTTGGATATTAGGTGTTTTTCAGATGACAGCCTTGATCACAGTGAAATTATTGGACCAAAAACTTGGTACTCCTTTACTTGTGTTGACCTCGAGCCAAAGATGGGGCGTCATTCTTCTGTTGCTGCTGTGTATTGTCTTATTGAATGCCATTTTAAAAGCCAATATGGTGTCGCTCATTCCGGTGATCTTCTTTGGGCCGCAGCTCCTATTCGAATGGCTTGGATGGACATCACCTCTGATGCTTCTTTTCACAAGTCTGGTATCCATTGTGATTTTAGTCTTGCTCACAATCGCTTTTTTACAGAAAACAAACAAGAAAAATGAACATTTAATGTAGATAGAGCACATCACTTGCGATGTGCTTTTCTTTTTCTAAAAAAATGTAGATATGGGATCACATTTTTCTTTACAATGAGAAGAGGACAAAAATGAAAAGGGGTTCTGTGATTGGATATTGTATGGGGGTATGTACTCGTTTTTATATTGGCTGCTTTACCTTTCTTTGAAGTGGTTGGTGTCGTTCCGCTAGGGATTTTAAGTGGTCTGCATCCTGTGACAACGGCAGTTATTGGATTCGTCGGCAACTTTCTTACCGTCTTGCTACTCATCGTCTTCGTGGACCGATTTAAAGCGTGGTGGCTGAAGAGGAAAGAGGAGAAACATGATGAAAAAGGAGAGAAAAAACAGCTGAAAGCCAGAAAGGTTTGGGAACGGTACGGTCTCCCTGGTTTGGCACTTATCGGTCCTTTTATTATTGGCAGTCATTTAGCGGCTTTTATGTGTATGAGCTTCGGGACGAAAAGAAAACAAGTCACTGTGTGGATGACGGTCAGTTTAATCATGTGGACCGCATTAGCTGCTAGTTTAACGGGTGCGGGGTTCCATTACTTTGCCCCAGATTCAAATGGGTTGTTCGGAGATATTTTTAGCAAGTAAGCAGGGGGGATAAAAAATGGCACATCAAACACGGATCGTGCTTGAAACAGAGCGCCTCAGACTGAGAACAATGGATGAACACGATGCATCTTTTTTATATGAAAAGCTATTCCAAGATGAAGAAGTCATGAAGTACTATCCTTCACTAAAGGATGAAAAGCAGACAAAAGAGTGGATTGCTTGGAATCAAAAGAATGACCGCACGTACCATACATCCCTGTGGATCATTGAAGAAAAAGAAACGAAAGAACCACTTGGACAAAGCGGAATTGTTCTCCAAAACGTCGAAGGACAAACAGAGCTTGAAATTGGCTATATGCTAAAGAGATCGGCATGGGGAAAAGGATATGCTGTTGAGGCTGCAAAAGGCTGTCTTGCGTATGGTTTTGACGAAATGAAGGTGAGACGAATGGTCAGCTTAATTCGCCCTGACAATGAAGCGTCAGTCAAGGTCGCAATGAAAATGGGGATGAAAAAAGAAAAAACCATTTCAAAATGGGATCAAATGATTGATGTTTACAGTGTTACTCGTGACGGAAAAAGCGGCTCGCTTGAATCATAAGGAGAGCCGCTTTTTCTTTTATAGACGCTGTTCTAACTGAAGTAAATATTTCTTTCGTTCGATTCCCCCGCCGTATCCGCCAAGTTCACCGCTTGTTTGAATGACTCGGTGACAAGGAATGATGATGGCCAACTGATTGGCACCATTTGCATTTCCAACTGCCCGAACCAAATGGGGATCGCCAAGCATGATGGCAAGATCTCGATACGATCTCGTTTCGCCTGGCGGAATCTGTAATAGAAGATCCCATACCCTTTTCTGAAAAGGGGTGCCATGTATAGCAAGTGGCACAGTAAACTGCGTGAGTTTCTTTTCAAAATATAAGGCCAATTCCTTTGCTAATTGCTGATGGACGTTTGTTTCTCCAACTAAAATACGGGCATGATGTTTTTTTCTGATGTCCTCAATTTCTCTTTCTAATCCTCGCCTGTCCATAAATTCAAGCAAATACACATGGGTTGCATCTGAAATGCTCATCATCCGCCCAATCGGAGTAGAAATAAAATTCGCATGCAAAATATTGACTTGCGCCTTTTTGGGTGGATTCCCCATGATTTTCGTAAAGGCATCATTGAAGGCACTGGAAGACTCGTAACCGAAGGTGACTTGCTGATCAATGACTTTTTTTCCGTTCAGAATCTCTTTAAACGCTAGCCCCATTCGGCGTGATCTAGCATATTGAACAAAGGTCATTCCATAGATTTCTTTGAATTTTCTCCGAGCTGTTGCAGAGTGAATCCCTAATTGGCGAAAATCTTCTTCTTTCCACCGTTTCTCAGGACTCTCTTCAACTGCTGATACAAGTGTTTTGACTTCTTCTGGAATGCTGTTAGGATATGTTAAAGGCGTGCATCGCTTACACGGCCGATACCCTGCAAGCAGCGCCTCCTCTGCTGTAAAGAAAAACTCGCAGTTCTCATATTTTGGTTTTCTAGCAGTGCACGTGGCATGGCAGAAGATGCCGGTTGTTTTAATACCAGCAAAAAACGTGCCGTCATATTGCGGATTCTTATCAACAAGTGCTTGATAAAATTCGTGTTTTTGTTCGTCGGTCATCATCATTTGATCCACCTCTTGTTTTATTATATCAGTGATGTGGTCGTTCCTCTTTCTAACATTTAGTATACTTCGCTTTCATCCACTTTCTTTCGAAAAATGAACAAGTATATTTGAAGGGGAAAAGCAAAGTGGTAGACCGGCATATCAGGGTGTGATACACTTTTTCATACAGAATCGGCTGTATGCTAGATCTGATTATCATGAATTGGTTTTCTAGGGTTCCGTGCGGGCAGCGCAGTCTGGACCGAGAGAAAACACATAGGGTCTAGACAATAGACCGTATGGACACGGAGGGATAAAAGCCCGGGAGATTTGATCAAACGATCGATTTCCGGGCTTTTTTTATTGCTTGGAATCGGTAAGAAAGGAAGAGATCGAATGAAATGGGGAAATGTTTTGATTGCAGCCGTATTTGAAGTCGGCTGGGTGATGGGGTTGAAATATGCTGGCTCTATATTGGAATGGAGTGCAACCATCGTTTGTATTGTTGTCAGCTTTTATTTACTCCTGAAAGCCACGACTGTACTTCCAGTTGGCACACTTTACGCCGTTTTCACCGGACTTGGAACAGCCGGTACGGTTATAGTAGGGATGGTCATGGGTGAGCCGGTACAGCTAGTAAAATTACTTTTGATCATGGTGCTTTTAAGCGGTGTATTAGGACTCAAATTGACCACAGGTGAAAAGAAAGGGGAGGCTGAATCGTGAGCTGGCTTTTACTCATTGGAGCAGGCATCTTAGAAATGCTTTGTGTCACCATGATGAATCAATTCCAGAAAGATCGCCATGTCAAATGGATTTTCTTCATAGCAGCTGGATTTTCGCTTTCCTTTCTGATGCTGTCTCTTGCGATGAATACAATTCCGATGGGAACGGCGTATGCGATTTGGACAGGAATCGGAGCAGCTGGAGGAGCGATTGTTGGGATGTTGTTTTATGGTGAGTCGAAAGACGCAAAACGCAAAACGTATTTTCTTTATCGCACTCATTTTATCAGCAGCGGTCGGGTTAAAAATCATTGAATAAGAAAAGGCTGGCAAACATGAGCCAGCCTTTTTGCTACATCGAATGATGATTGGAATCGTTTTCATTTTTGCGGTAAAGCTGACTCACAAGCAGAAAACATACACCAAATGTAAGTAAAGGAATGAGTCTTTCTCCGGTCATAAATAGATAAATGCCCGTGATTAGACATACGATGCCGAGCCAAAAGCTCACTTTACCAAACAAAGTCATGCTTTTCATCTCCATCACTCCTTTTGTGATAAAAGGTCTATTCATATTATATCACGCCAGGTGCAGAATTGAATGAATATTCAATAAAAAATACGCCACTTAATTGCTTTTTCTGTTTCCAGTCCAGTATAATATTTCATTAGAATGAAAAACGTAAATGAGGTCATAAGACATGAGAACATTGATTACAGAGAAACTTGAATTACACAGACAAAAGCATGAGCAAAAAGGAAGGCTTTTAGTCAGCTGCCCGGATCAGCCTGGTATTGTGTCAGCTGTTTCTACTTTTTTATTTGAACATGGAGCAAACATCATTGAATCTAGTCAATACACAACAGATCATGAGAGCGGCCGGTTCTTTTTAAGAATTGAATTTGATTGGAAAGACATCTCGGCCAACTTAGATCAACTGATAAGCAGCTTTGAGCCAATTGCGCAATCATTTCACATGACGTGGAGCATGTCGCGTGCAAGTGATCTGAAAAAGCTGGCGATCTTTGTGTCCAAGGAGCTTCATTGTTTACATGAACTTTTATGGGAATGGCAAAGCGGTAATTTAATGGCTGAAATAGCGGTTGTCATCAGCAATCATGAAACGGCAAAAGATACAGTCGAAGCACTCGGCATTCCATTCCACTTCGTGAAAGCAAATAAAGACATTCGCCAAGATGCAGAAAAACAACAGCTTGCATTATTAGAAGAATATGATATTGATGCGGTTGTGCTTGCGAGATACATGCAAATTTTGACGCCAGCCTTTATCGAACAGCACCCGAACAAAATCATTAATATTCATCATTCCTTCCTGCCGGCTTTTATAGGGGCTAACCCTTACAAGCGTGCATATGAGCGAGGGGTTAAACTGATTGGGGCGACTTCTCATTACGTGACAAATGATTTAGACGAAGGGCCAATCATTGAACAGGATATTGAGCGAGTAGATCATAGAGATGATGCAGAGGCATTAAAAAATATTGGCCGCACGATTGAGCGCAGTGTGCTTGCCCGAGCTGTCAAATGGCATCTGGAAGATCGAATCATTGTTCATGAGAATAAAACAATTGTGTTTAATTGACCGCTTGACTTTTCTGAAGCAATTGGTGATAATATAAAAAAATTAACGAGCGTTGAGAAGGAATAGTAAGCAGGACCTGCTGTGTAAAGAGAGCAAATGATACGCTGAAACATTTGCCGCAGACAGCTGCTGAACCTACCCTTTGAGCCTTAGAGGAAAAATCTAAGCGCATGCCTGGCGTTACAGGAGTTGAGTGGAATAAGCAGACGTATGCTTATTCAATGAAGGTGGTACCACGGAAAATCCCTTTTTCGTCCTTTACATAAGGAGAAAAAGGGATTTTTTATGTGGTGAAAGGTATAGCGGAGGGAATCAATGATGAAAAAGCAAAGGATCGTCATAAAAATTGGTAGCAGTTCATTAACAGAGCAAAAGGGAGCCATTGATGAACAAAAAATGCAGGATCATGTCAAAGCCATCGCAAAGCTAAAAGAGGCAGGCCATGAAATCATTCTCATTTCGTCAGGTGCCGTTGCGGCGGGATTTGGCAGTTTAGGATATCCGTCAAGACCTGTGACCTTAAAAGGGAAGCAGGCTGCTGCTGCTGTTGGTCAAGGCTTGTTAATGCAGAAATACACAGAACTATTTTCACAGTTTCAGATGACGCCTGCACAAATGCTTTTAACACGTAATGACTTTTCAGATCGTACAAGATATCGAAATGCTTACGCAACAATGATGGAACTGCTCGAAAGAAAAATTTTACCGATCATTAATGAAAATGACTCTGTGTCCATCGAGGAGCTTACCTTTGGTGATAATGACATGTTATCAGCACTGGTCAGTGGCTTAATTCATGCAGACCAATTGATCATTTTAACAGATATCAACGGAATTTATGATGCCAATCCAAGTGAGAATCCTGATGCGAAGCGGTTTGATGTGCTGACTCACATTTCAGATGAATTGTTCTCATATGCGAAAAGTACGGGTTCAAAGGTTGGAACAGGCGGGATGAAATCTAAGCTTTCAGCTGCACAAACAGCTCTCTCCCTTGGCGTTAAAGTCTTCATTGGTACAGGTGCAGGGGAAGACAAGCTTCTTCACATTCTCGCTGGTCAAGGGGACGGCACATATATTGGTGAACAAGACTTATCATCAGTCAATAACCGTCGCCAATGGATTCAATTCCACTCACCAGTCTCTGGAAAGATCATGATTGATGCGGGGGCAGAGGCGGCGATTTTGCATAATGGAAGGAGTCTTCTTCCAGCTGGTGTCATTGATGTAGCTGGTGAATTTTCTAAAGGAGAGGTCGTCGAAGTTGTTGGTCCAAACGGGTTAGTCGGTAAAGGGCAAACATTGTATGATTCAGATGAGCTTCTTGGCATTAAAGGGATGCGAAGTCAGGAGCTTTCTTATGAAAAACCTGAAGTCATTCACCGAGATCACTGGGTTCAGCACGTACAAAACTGAGGAGGGAAAACGATGAATGAAGTTCTAGAAAAAGCAAAAAAGGCAAGCGCAGCCAAAGATCAGTTGCTATTAAAAACGACTGAACAAAAGAATGCTGCATTAGACGCTATTGCAAAAGCATTAAAAGCATCTTCAGCTTATTTAATTGCCGAAAACCAAAAAGATGTTCAGGCGGCTATAGACAAAGAGTTCACGCCATCTGTGATCGACAGAATTACATTAACAGAAGAGAGAATTGAAGCGATTGCAGACGCTACGCATCAACTCATTCAGCTCAAAGACCCAATTGGTGAAACATTAGAGACCATTCAAAAAGAAAACGGGCTTCTCATTGAAAAAGTACGTGTGCCTCTTGGAACGGTTGGGATGATTTACGAAGCAAGACCAAACGTGACAGTCGATGCGGCCACTCTTTGCTTGAAAACTGGAAATGCTGTGATTCTTCGAGGAAGTTCATCGGCCATTCATAGTAATAAAGCGATTGTGAAAGTCATTCACGAAGCGCTGCAACCAACGGATATTCCCGTAGACAGTGTACAATTGATTGAAGATACAGGCCGTGAGACGGCTAAAACCCTGTTCACTTTAAATGACTATCTAGATGTCCTTATTCCACGAGGCGGGAAACATTTAATTGATCTTGTTGTGAGAGAGTCTACTGTTCCAGTACTTGAGACGGGTGCAGGGAATTGTCATATTTACATTGATGAAACAGCCCAAAAAGAAATGGCTGAACAAATTGTTCTGAATGCGAAAACACAAAGACCATCTGTTTGTAATGCCATTGAGAGCATTGTCATTCATGAAACATGGGCAAAAGAACATGGCGCTTCGCTTTTTGAAGCACTTCAGACACATGGTGTAGAAATACGGGGCGATGAAGCAGTATGTGCACTTGCACCTAGTGCCACATTAGCGACGACCACTGATTTTGAAACGGAATTTTTAGCGCCGATTGTCAGTATTAAAACCGTAAAGACCATGGAAGAGGCGATACAGCATATTCAAATGTATAGCTCTAAGCATTCTGAAGCGATCATTACGGAAAACGAGCAGCATGCGGCACTTTTCTTAACAGCCGTTGATGCTGCCGCTGTGTATCATAATGCATCTACCCGGTTTACAGATGGCTTTGAATTTGGCTACGGAGCGGAAATCGGCATTAGCACACAAAAATTGCATGCTAGAGGACCAATGGGTCTGCCAGCCCTAACCTCTGAAAAATTTGTCATTCGTGGTCAAGGACAAATAAGAGAATAACCCATCCAAAAAGAGAGTCTTATCGCACAAGGCTCTCTTTTTCCTTTCATTTTTGTATTTCTTCGGTCAAGTATGATAAAATATGGTAATGTTTTATATTTTGAGAAGATTGGAGAAGGCAACGTATGGCGAAAATCATTCCCTCTTCGGATATTGGAGTGAAAATCAATAAGTGGTATGAATTAATCCGCAGATTTGATTCAGAACAAGCAGAACAGTTAAAGCAGGAAATTCGCACCTCTCTTGATTCAATGGAAGAAGATCAGAATTTGCTTCTCTATTTTTCTTTAATGGAATTCAGGCATGAGGTCATGCTCGATTATTTAAAGCCATTAAAGGAAGGAAAGCTTCGCGCCAACTTTTCCGAGCTTTCGAAAGAAATAGATGAGCATCAAACGCATGTCACAGGCATGCTTGAATATTACTATCATTTCTTCAGAGGCATGTATGAGTTCGGCCGGAGAGAGTACATTGCTGCCATATCGTCCTATCAAAAGGCAGAGCACAAGCTTTCTTTTGTATCCGACGATATTGAACGTGCAGAATTTCATTTTAAAATGTCAGAAATATATTATCACATGAAACAAACACACATTTCGATGCACCATGCCAAACTAGCGCTAGATGTCTATATTCAGCACGAACTATATGCGCTTCGTACCATTCAGTGTGAATTTATTGTAGCCGGTAATTATGATGATATGAGAAGGCATGAAAAGGCATTGCCACATCTCGAAAGAGCACTTGCAAGATCAAGAGACTTTCAGAATGTGCGTTTTATTGCTTCTTCTTTGTTTAATATGGGCAACAGCTATTACAGAATGGGAGACTTGAACCGCGCACTCGACTTAATGAAAGAATCCATCTCATTATTTGATCAAAACCAATCTGATCATCTTCGTCGATCGATAGACCCTCTTTATACAGCCGCTCAGATCTTATACAAACAAGGTAAAAACGATGAAGCATTATATTACAGAGAAGAATGTATGAAACGAGCAGAAGCTCTGCAGGATGACATTCATATTCAGAAGACCATTTTTTTAGAAGCATTGTACTTACGACAAGATGCAGAGCATATTAAACGGATTTTCCATTTTTTAGAATCTTCCTATGCATATCCAGATATAGAAGAGCTGGCTTTAGACACCGCAAAGTATTATAATGAAATGGAGGATTATGAAAAATCTTCCATGTTCTATGGGGAAGCGGAACATGCTCGTATCTATATTCAGAGAGGGGATTGTTTATATGAATTTTAAAAAATGGGCAGTCGTCTGTACAAGCATCACGATCTTGGCATTATGGATCACATCACCTAATGCCGACCCCGATAACAGAAACCATACGCTAGAAAAACCGAATCCGCAGCATATCACGATCTGAAAAGCCCTTTTTAAAGGGCTTTTTTTATTGACCGCTTCAATCATCGTAGGTTGCACATTCATAAAAATAAAAAATGGAGGAAAGATGAAAGTGAGTGTTTTTCATTGACTCTTGAATTTAGATTGTGTACAATTCAATTGTAGAAAATATTAATAGAGCGAAAGAGGGTTATATTCATGTCAGAAGTTTTATTTACTGCAACGGTATCAGCTGTAGGAGGAAGAGAAGGTAAGGTTGTTTCAACAGATGGTGTACTAGAGCATGATGTAGCAATGCCAGGAACGCCAAGAGCGAAAAAGCTTGAGAAAGCAACGAATCCAGAGCAATTATTCGCAGCGGGCTATTCTGCATGTTTTGATTCAGCCCTTCAAATGGTCGCAAGACAAGAGCGTATCCGTTTTGAAAGTGAAGTAACGGCACATGTAAGCTTAGTCAAAGACAGTTCAGACGGCGGTTTCAAACTAGGTGTCAAATTAGAAGTAAAAGGAACTGGAATTGAGCAATCTGCACTTGATGAACTTGTTCATAAAGCACACGGCGTTTGCCCATACTCAAAAGCAACGCAAGGAAACATTGAAGTAGAATTAGTAGCTGTCGCTCAATAATAGACATCAAAAAAAGGCTGAGGGAATATTCCCTCAGCCTTTTGATTGTGTTAATTTTTGCAAAAGCTCATGTAAAGAAGCGCGAAGTGTTTTCAGCTCTTCTTCTGATCTGCCTGTTCCAGACAGCATTTGAAATGGAATCGAAGTGGCCTTCTCTTGTAAAGCTTCTCCGTATTCTGTTAAACGAATTTGGACCGAACGCTCATCCTCTTTCGAACGTTCGCGGATGATGAGTCCATTTTGTTCCATTCGTTTTAGCATAGGTGTGAGTGTACCGGAGTCTAAATATAAAAGCTCTCCCATTGTTTTCACATTTAATGTCCCATGCTCCCATAACAAAAGCAGTGCCAAATATTGCGGGTATGTGATATTTAACTCTTCTAATAATGGTTTATACTGCTTCGTCATTTCTCTTGAACTTGCATATAACAAGAAACAAAGCTGATTTTCCAGCTTCATATGTTCAAATTCATTTGTCATATCTGTCACCAACTATTTTTTGTCATACTTATCATTGTATAAGATTTTCTTCCTTTTTAAAATAAATACAGACTAAAAATGAAAAATTCTTCAATGTGCCATAAATGTTTGAGCAACGAATAGAACGTGAAAGGTATAAGTAGAAGAAGGAGGAGATCAAGATGAAACCATTATTTACTGCAAAAGTAAAAGCACAGCACGGAAGAGCAGGACATGTTCGTTCTGATGATGGTGTGCTTGACCACAACATTGTGATGCCAAACGCAAAGAAAGATGGAGAAACTGGTACGAATCCTGAGCAATTATTTGCAGCGGGTTATGCGGCCTGCTTCGGAGGGGCGCTTGAACAAGTCGCCAAGAAGCAAGGTGTCGAAATTGAATCAGAAGTAGAAGGACATGTCAGTCTATTAAAAGATGAAAGTGATGGCGGTTTTAAACTTGGCGTGAAGCTGATTGTTTCCGCTAAAGGGCTTGACCATGACAAAGCGAAAGAGCTTGTTGAGGCTGCACATGAATTCTGTCCATATTCAAAAGCAACAAGAGGAAACATCGAAGTAGAGCTTGAAGTGGCGGAATCATGAAAAGAAAAAAGGGCTAAAATTTAGCCCTTTGTCAACAATCTACTGACACCTGCTGTGGAGCAGGTGTCTTTTTTTAATATTCTTTCTTTTTGTCGTATGTGTCCCATGCTTCAAATGGAGCAAGGGTTTTTTGAAGGGTCAGCTGGTAAAATGGAATGTTTCTTGATTCGTATTCTTTGTTGATTTCTTCATAAATAAAGGAGTCATCAAAACCAGAAGTCGCTGCATCCTTGTGTCCAGCGGCAAAATATACGGCCTTTGGTCTAGCCCAATAGATAGCACCAAGACACATTGGACAAGGCTCACAGCTTGTATACAAAATACAGTCTTCTAATTGGTATGTATGTAGTGTTTGGCACGCCTTTCGAATGGCTGTCACTTCTGCATGTGCGGTTGGATCATTACTCGTTGTGACATTGTTGCTTCCCTCTGCAATAATCTGACCGTCTTTGACAATGACCGCTCCAAAAGGGCCGCCTGTGCCACTATTTACTCCTTCTACTGCAAGATCAATTGCGCGTTGTAAAAAAGCTTCGTGATTCATTGTCTTCCTCCCTTTGTTCGACTGACTTCTCTAGTATAAACGAATCATGATAGAAAAGGAATCATTGTAGGAGGAGATCGAACAGGACAATTTACGGATAAAAAACCCCTGCCAAATGTTCAGCAGGGGAAGAGTGAGTTAATTATGCGTGCTGCGCTAGCTTTTTACGAGCGACTTCAGCAGCTGTCACCATGTTTTTCAAAGCAGCAATGGTTTCAGGTTCTTGTCTTGTTTTCAGTCCACAGTCAGGGTTGACCCAGAAGCGATCTGTCGGACAGACGTTCAGTGCATCATCAATGATTTTACTCATTTCTTCAACAGCTGGAACGCGCGGGCTGTGGATGTCATATACCCCAAGTCCAAGGCCTTTCAAATACGGGTGTTTTTCTAAATAATCGAGGAACCCGCCATGACTGCGTGAATGTTCAATCGTAATCACGTCTGCATCAAGGTCTTCAATCGTATCAACAATATCCTCGAAATTGCTGTAGCACATATGTGTATGAATTTGCGTTTCATTTTGAACAGACGATGTCGATAGACGGAATGACTCTGCTGCCCAGTTTAAGTATGCTGCCCAATCACTCTCTTTTAAAGGAAGACCTTCTCTTAGCGCAGGTTCATCCACTTGAATCACTTGAATACCCGCTGCTTCTAACGCTTCTACTTCTTTACGTAAAGCAAAAGCAATTTGGAAGGCAATGTCTTTACGAGAGATATCTGTTCTTGGGAAAGACCAGTTTAAGATCGTGACAGGCCCTGTCAGCATTCCTTTGACTTTTTTCTCCGTTAAGCTTTGAGCGTAAACCGTCTCTTTCACTGTCATTGGCTCTGTAAATTCTACATCTCCATAAATGATCGGCGGCTTCACGCAGCGTGATCCATAAGATTGAACCCAAGCGAATTTTGTAAAGGCAAATCCAGCGAGTTTTTCACCGAAGTATTCAACCATGTCTGTACGTTCAAATTCTCCATGAACGAGTACATCTAGGCCAATCTCTTCTTGAATATCAATCCATCTTTTTGTTTCTTTTTTAATAAATTCATCATACTCTGCATCTGTCCACTCATTTTTGCGCCATTTTTGACGAGCACTGCGCACCTCAGCTGACTGAGGGAAGCTTCCGATTGTTGTGGTTGGAAGAAGCGGCAGTTCAAGAGATTCATTTTGAATGCGTAGTCGTTCTTCAAAAGCAACTGGACGTTTAAAATCTTTTGATGAAAGACTGTTGCGCTCTGCTGTCAGGTCCGCATTCGTTCCTTTCGCGAATTCTTTTAACGTCAGAAGTGCTTCATTTGCTGCATGGATGTCTGCATCAATGGCAGCCGCTCCTTTTGATAAGCCTTCTTTTAATAGCGTTAATTCAGCCAGCTTTTCAGTGGCATAAGAAAGTCCGTTTAATAGTTTTTCTTCAAGCTGTTCGCTCGGATGTTTTGCAACTGGTACATGTAGCAGGCTGCTTGAAGGCTGTAGCCATAATTCTTTCGGCTGCACGTCAGCAATTACTTCAGAAATAAACGATAATCTTTCTCCTAGATCTGATCTCCAAATATTTCTGCCGTCGATGATACCGGCTGCTAAAATTTTATCTTTTGGGAAGCCGTGTTTTTTCACTTGTTCAAGGTTTCGTCCTTGATCATGGACAAAATCAAGACCGATGGCTTCAACAGGATACGTGACAAGCTCTTCATAGGCATCTACTGAGTCAAAGTATGTTTGAAGGAGAACGTTTAAGGCAGGTACAGCTTCTTTAATCGTTTGATAGATGGCTTTTACTGCTTTCACGTCTTCACTTGAAGCTGTGACTAAAGCAGGCTCATCAATTTGAACCCATTTTACACCGGCTTCTTCAAGCTCTTTTAACAACTGAGTATAAAGCGGCACTAGGCGCTGCTGAATCTCTTTCACTTCATTGGCTTCATAGCCTTTAGAAAGAGAAACAAATGTATAAAGACCAAGGACGACAGGTTTTGTTTCAACACCAAACGCTTTTTTCACCTTTTCGTATGCTTCAAGCGGTTTGTTATGTGTGAGTTTGAATTCTGTGCTTTTTTCGTATTCTGGAACGATGTAGTGATAGTTTGTATTAAACCATTTTGTCATTTCACTTGAGACAGCATCTTTTGTTCCTCTTGCTATCGCAAAGTATGTATCTAGCGGGTCTTTCAAGCTGCGGAAGCGCTCTGGAATCCAATTGAACATAACGGCAGTATCCAGCACGTGATCATAGAAGGTAAAGTCTCCAGAAGGAACAACGTCAATTTGTTGATCAATTTGAGTTTTAATAGCGGCTAAAAATTGTTCATCGAGTGTGCTTAAGAGGGTTTCTCGGTCAGTTTGACCTTTCCAATAAGACTCAAGTGCTTTTTTCCATTCTCTGTTTAAACCAATTCGCGGGAAACCTAGATTACTTGTTTTAACAATTGTCAATTCCAATTCCTCCTCTAAATATAAAAAGACACTCACACTCATGATCAAGATTGATGAGGGCAAATGTCTGGTTTAAAAAGACAAAATGTGTGTGCGAAAGAAGGCGTAAGTATCAATGACGAACGCTTTTCCGACATCTCCTATCAACCGTAGGGGGTTTGATGTGATAGAGCGGCTGGTATCCTGGCTCGCGAATCTGCAAGCTTTTCATCCTTCCCATCCTCATGACAGTGGATTATTAACGAAAAGCTCTCCTCACTTACAGTGGCGGGACCGCGCCGGATTTTCACCGGTCTTCCCAATTAAAATTCGACGTGTGATCGAATTACCGACTCTCAAACTATGAATTTATTGTGTTCGATTATATAACGTTCACTTCATTTCGTCAAAGTAAATTTTGAATAATTTTAATTAAAAAAATCCTGAGAAAATTCTATCTTTTCTCAGGACCTAACATGTACCTATAGAGACAAAAGTTCTGCTTCCAATGTTTTCTCAAGAAGCACATCTGGTGCAGTTAAATATAAAAACCCGTTTCCTACAAGGGTTTTCGATTGTTTTAGCGGAAGGGTTCTCCGTACGAGCTGAGCATATACCTCAGGTTCTGTCAGTTTACGCTGGAACGCTTCTTCTTCGGCATTTTTAATAATGGCGAGTGCACCGCTCACATGAGGGGCAGCCATGGAAGTGCCTGTTAGTCTTCCGTATTTATGGTTAGGGAGAGTGGATAAAATGTCTTCACCTGGAGCGACGAGGTCGATTTCTTTATTCGCATTGGAGAATTCAGAGGATTCTCTTGCAAGAGAGACAGAGCCGACGGCAATGACCTCATTGTATGCAGCTGGGTAGGAGAACTCTTCAGTACGCTCGTCTCCGTCACCTTCATTTCCTGCTGCGCAGACAACAAGCACACCGCTGCTTACCGCATGTTGGATGGCCTTTTGCAGTGCTGGTTCATTGCTTGGCCCACCGAGAGACATGGAAATGATATCAACCTTCTGCTCAACCGCATAGTTAATGCCATTGATAATCCATTCGTATTTCCCGCTGCCATTTTTCCCTCCAAGAACTTTTACGATCAACAGCTTGGCTTCAGGTGCAACACCTAAAATGCCGCCATTTTGATCCGTTGCTGCAATCGTTCCTGATACATGGGTACCATGCCCGTTGTAGTCTTTTACATTCTCAGCATCTCCATTGTCATCATCGGTAAAGTTTTTTCCTCCGATAATCTGATCTTTTAAATCGGGATGCTCCGTGTCGCAACCTGTATCAAGGACAGCAATGGTTATGCCTTTTCCTTTGAAGCCACTTGACCAAAGTTCGGGTGCTTTAATCTCCTGAATACTTTCCGGCGTCTCTTTCGCTTCCATCACATTGGCTTTTACTTCATACGGAATTAAGCGAATTTCACCTTTCATAAGAAAGCCCTCCTTATTTTGTTTTCAAAGTAGATTCAGGTTGCGTAATGTTATTGTATAAAACAAATGTTTGATCGGAAAGGGTCAATTGTAATAATTTTTCAAATAATCAAATAATTATTCATTGTGCAGTTCTCCTCATATCTTGCCGAAAGAAGTCACCTTTTGAGGAAAACTCTTAGTATCATATGAAAAAGAAGGAAATGCTGCATAGTGAGCTTGCACCTGTATAGATGAAAATGGGTGAAAAGAACTAAAAAAGGCAGAGCGAAAAAGCAATCATATAAAAAGATAGATGATGACAGAAAAGAAAAAGGTACATGCCATGTGCGGATGATTGTTTTTCCATTATAATGATCGAAAGAATTTAGAATGTAAAAAGTATTTGACATTTTTTAAGTGGATGATATGATTGAAATGTAAAAAGTATTTGACATTTTGATTGGGAGGGGACTAACCGTTGGATGTTGTAAAAGTCGTGTATTCAGTCATCTTATTAGTGGTCGGATTGTTTATCTTTATCGCGCCTATGATTCAAAAGGGTGATGAAAGAAAGAGATTTATCTACTCAAAAGCTCAATCGTATGCATTTATGGTGGTCATCGGTATGCTTTTATTAGAAGTCGCAAAGTCTATATTTTTAACGACCCAGGGGAACAATTCTGATAAGGGGTTTGGGATTTCTCCCATCATGTTCCTAACTGTGATTTCGGTCATATATTTAGTTACATTACTCATATACAGAAAAAAATATGGTGATTAAATTGCAAAATCATATAAGAGAACTAAGGAAATCCATTAAATTATCCCAAGAAGAACTTGCTAAACGGTGTAAGGTCTCGAGACAAACCATCAATGCCATTGAAAACGATAAGTACGACCCTACTTTACAATTAGCCTTTGACATCGCCTCTGTTTTGAATACGACTGTAGATGAGCTTTTTGTCAGTCAACCTAAAAAGAAGTAAGGGACCAGCCTAACCAGCCTCAGAAAAGAGGCTTTTTTTGTTGATTTGTGTAATGTGAAAGGATCAGCTGAAAATAAAAATCAACCATATTACATAACAATTCCTCATTCATGAAAAATAAGATATGAAGATTGTGACTGTTCCAATGGAGAAAGGCAACATATAATAATGGAAAGACAAGCTTGCCTTTTAGATAGGAGAGATAGAGATGAACAAAGGGAAGATACTCGTGGTCGAAGATGAAAAGAAAATTGCAAGAGTGCTGTCATTAGAACTTGAATATGAAGGATATGAGGTCACAGTCCAAGATACAGGGATGAAAGGGCTCCAGGCGCTCGAGGAGGAGAGTTTTGATTTAGTGCTTCTAGATGTCATGCTTCCAGAATTAAGCGGACTTGAAGTGCTTAGAAGGGTTCGAAAGACAAATACGGCAACACCGATCATTTTGATTACCGCAAGAGGAAGTGTTCCCGATAAGGTCAGCGGTCTTGATCTTGGGGCAAACGATTATATTACAAAACCCTTTGACATAGAAGAATTATTAGCGCGAATTCGTGCACAGCTGAGGTTCAATCACAATGCGCAAGAGGAAAAGGAAATTGAGCTAAGTATTGCAGATTTAACGGTGAATGAGAAAACAAGAGAAATTCAAAGAGGCGGTCAGACGCTTGAGCTGACACCGAGAGAATATGACCTGCTTGTTCATTTATTGAAACATCAACAGCAAGTGCTCACAAGAGATCAGCTTTTAACAGCTGTTTGGGGTTTTGACTATTTTGGTGACACGAACGTGGTTGATGTCTATATTCGCTATTTAAGGAAAAAAATCGATTACCCGTTTGAAAAACAATTGATTCACACAGTGAGAGGTGTGGGTTATGTGATGAAAGGATAAAGCATGAGATTAAAAAATAAGATCCAGCTTTATACATCGTTGTCCTTGTTTTTAATGGTGCTGCTGTTTCATACAGCGATTTATTTTATTTTTTCGATGACCTTGACGCAAAAAGATATGTCCAGACTGTCGGAAGTAGCTGAAAATATTGCGATTGCACTAAAGAAGTCAGAAGAAGAGGGCCTTCCATCTTCAGAGCTTCTGAAAGCGTATCTGCCTCAAAATGGTATGATCCGTGTCGTCACAGAGAAAGGTGAATCAAAGCTGACCGTCACGAAGGAATCTACGTTTAGCTCACTTCCTTTTACATACGAATCTGGTCAGACAGCAGAAATTCAAGAATACAATAAGCAGATGATTGCGTTCGCGGCTATCCCTGTCATTTGGACAAATGGGGACATTGTGTCGCTGCAAGTTTATGAAGAAATTGAAAATACAGAAGAGAACTTGGCGTTATTAAAAATGATTTTAATCGCTGCTGGCGTTTTGTTTATTGTGCTTTCTTATTTTGCAGGCCACATTTTAACGAAACAAATTGTCCGCCCAATTAGTCGAATGACCAATACGATGAAAGCAAGTATGAGAGAAAAGGCATTTAAACGAATTGAATTAACAGGCGATTCAAAGGATGAACTGTATCAAATGGGTCAAACCTTTAATGAAATGGCCGAAATTCTTGAGAAACATTATGAGAAAGAGCAGCAATTTTTGCACGATGCTTCTCATGAATTGAAAACACCCATTACCGTCATCATGAGCTACAGCAATTTACTAAAACGCTGGGGGCAAAGTCGGCCAGAGGTCGTAGAAGAATCCTCTCAAGCCATTCATGATGAGGCAAAAAAAATGAAAAGGCTGACAGATCAACTACTCACACTGGCGAAAAATGGCCAGCCGCTTTACTTGGACATGAAGCCGGTTGATCTTGGTCATTTGTGCAGCCAAGTTGGCCATACACTTGAAGTGGCAACCAATCGAACCATCCTTACTCATGTACAAACAGATCAGCCTGTTATTGCTGAAGGGGACGAAGAGAAGATCAAACAGCTTTTGACCATCTTGATTGATAATGCGGTTAAATATAGTGCAGAGCCAGTTGATGTGAACTGCGGACGAGCAGGAGAGAAACCGTTTATTTCGGTTGTTGACAAAGGAATTGGCATAAAAGAAGAGGATCTGCCGAAAATCTTTGACCGCTTTTTCCGTGTGGATGAAGCGAGAAACAGTGAGACGGGTGGTACTGGACTTGGCCTGTCAATTGCGAAGCAAATTGCTGAAGAGCATGGGGCTGAGCTAAAGGTAGACAGCCGTATCGGTGAAGGAACCGTGATGACCATTCTTTTTCAGAAATAAGTAGGTCTTTTCTCATCAATTTCTCATTTCCTCCTTATAAAATAGGAAATAGGAAGGAGGCGCTGCATGTCTAGAAAACTGAAAATGCTGCTTACGCTCGCAGGATGTCTTTTCATTCTTGTGGCTTTTGCAATGCTCATGATTCAAACCATTGACAAAAAAATATTAAGCGAAGCAGACATTAAAAAAATCATCGCAAAAGACTACAATGGAAACATCACAAATATTGATTTGATCAACCATAAACAGGACTATACATTGACGCTTGAAAATTCAAATGGCATCTATCAAATCATTGCATCTTCCTCAAGCGGTCAAATGAAAGAGATGAAACAGTTAAAGAGCTATCAAAAACCAAATGAGAAAAATGCCGAACTCCAAGCAGAAGAAGTGGCAGTGAAAAAAGTGAAGGGTACCGTGATTCAAAAGAAAGAAAAATCGGATCGCTTTATCTTTACGATTCAATCAAAAAAAGAACTGTATCAAGTGGATGTTGAGAAAGACACGTTCAAGGTGATTGAAGCAGAAAAGAAAAAGCCAACCTCTAAAGAAAAGAAGCTGACAAAAATAACGGTAGAAGAAGCCATTCAGATTGCCGTAAAAGAAGTGGGCGGCACAGTGGATGATGCAGATCTTGAAACTTTTAGCGGAATGCTCGTGTTTGAGGTAGAGCTCGATTTGCCGGATGGAAGAGAGGCAGAGGTGTTAGTGAATGCCTATACAGGAGATATTGAAGGCATTACGTACGAAAACTAATCATTTTCTCATGATTTTCTCATGTTCCTTTCCTTCCTTTATCATCTTGTTTTTTTAAGATAAAGGAGAAATCAAACAGAGGAGGAATTAAACATGATAAAAAAAGTACTAGTAGCTACAGCATTCACAGGAGCCCTTGTCGCAGGTGGTTTCACCCTTCAAGCGCAAAATACAAATCAAACGGCAAATGCCGAACAAGTGGTGCAAAAGAAATCTTCATTTGTCTCAAAGAAACAGGCTGAAAAAGCAGCATTAAAAGTTGTGAAAGGCTATGTAGATGATGTAGATCTTGAGCGTAAAAAAGGAAAATGGGTATATGAGGTCGAGATTAAAAAAGGCGGCTTTGAATATAAAGTATATGTCGATGCCAAAACAGGCAAAGCGCTCAATGATCCAGTCAAAGAAAAGAAACAAAATGTAAAAATCACCAAAAAACAGGCTGAACAAATTGCCCTTGCAAAAGTAAAAGGAACAGTCACAGATTCAGAATTAGATAAAGAAAATGGTGTGTACTTGTATGAAATTGAAATTACGACACCAAGCGGTGAAGAAGTTGATTTTGAGATTTCCGCTAAAACAGGCAAAATCCTCAAGCAAGAATGGGACGATTAAGCTATAAATGAACCTTTGAGCGTGATAGAAAACCTTTGCAGCCCTAGGAAGGACGAGTACTGGCGCGGGGCGAATTTGACATTCGTGAGCACCAGCACGCACACGCTGAACCTTACACTTTTATGTGTAAGGTTTTTTCATTGGGACAAACTACTGAAAAGGAGGCGAGAGAATATGATGAAGAAAAAAGAAGAAGAACAGACGATGGATCGTGCGGAATATGTTCCCCATCCTGATGGAGAAGGATATGCTTTGTTTTTGCATGATTCTTTTCATCTCCTCTCCCAAGAGGATATGAATCAGCCGGAAGAGGAATAGAAGACATGAAAGGGCGATGGTCAACTTGTCTATCGCTCTTTTTTTGAAAAGTAAGCGAATACATCAGAAAACTTGGCATCTTGCTTATTGACATCATTGCGCTTTTTCTGTAATCTCAGTGTGTCAACAATATGAGACTTCGTTAGGTGAGGCTCCTGTATGGAGATACGCTGCTGCCCAAAAATGTCCAAAGACGCCAATGGGTCAACAGGAATCATCGACATAAGGTGATTTTTAATGCAGCTGGATGAATCCTATGCCATACAGTGCTAAAGCTCTACGATTGAAGGAGCAAGTGTTTATTTGTCATGCTTAAAAAGCGCCTTCATTCGGTTGAAGGTGCTTTTTTATGAGAAAAGGAGGTGTGGGGATGGATCATCCCGATTCGAGACACATAGAGAGTATGTCAAAAGATCAGATTGACGCATCAGATAGAGGAGATCCTGACCCCCGCACAATCTAAGGGATTCGGGTATCTCCTGATTTTGGGGAGGTAACAGCGATGATACAGAACATTACGTACGATGAACTCATTTTACGCATCATTATTTTACTAAGAGATGGAAAACGTAAAGAATTTAAAAACATTATGGAAGAACTTCAGCCTTATGATATGGCCTACTTATTCAAGGAGCTTCCAGAAAAACACCGCGGCCGCTTTCTCAGCTTTTTAACAGTCGATGACGTGACGGAAATGATGGGTGAACTGGAGCGGGAATATCAAGAGATTGTTCTTGAAAAAGTAGGGAAAGACAAAGCCACCTTCGTCACAAACAAAATGGATAACGATGATCTAGCCAACTTGTTTGATGAGATGGAGGATGAGCTGAAGGATCAGCTTTTATCTAACATGGAAGCAGAGGAATCCAAGGCCGTCCAGCTTCTCATGAATTACCCTGCTGAGACAGCAGGCCGGATCATGACCAATCGGTACGTTTGGATTCCGCAGCATTATACGGTTCAGGATGCCGTGGTGAAGCTGAAAAGCTTTGCTGAAATTGCAGAATCGATCAACTACTTATATGTCATAAATGATCAAAAACAGCTTGTAGGGGTACTCTCATACAGGGATCTTATTTTAGGTGAACCGGATGAAAAAGTGCAGGATCTTATGTTTACAAGAGTCATTGCCGTTGGTGCCTTTCAAGACCAGGAAGAAATCGCAAAACTCATTGAGCGATATGATTTCCTTGCCATCCCTGTTGTAGAAGAGAACAATGTCTTAGTCGGAATTGTGACAGTCGATGATATCATTGATGTTGTGATTCAAGAGGCAGGAGAAGACTATGAAAAGTTTGCTGCCTCTGGTAAAGATATCACGTTCGACACACCGGCATTTGTGGCGGCATACCGCCGTCTTCCATGGCTCATTTTGCTCCTATTCATTGGGCTGATTTCAGGCAGTATCTTAAATTATTTTGAAGATACCTTGCAGCAAGTCGTTGCTTTAGCATTCTTCATGCCGATGATTGCAGGTATGACAGGGAATACAGGGACACAGTCTCTAGCGGTTGTCATTAGAGGATTGTCAAAAGAGGAATTAACGAAAAAAACCATTATGCGCTTGATTTTCAGAGAGCTGAGAACAAGTATTTATATTGGGATTGTTTGTTCAATCATTATTACGGTCGTTGCCATGGTATGGCAGGGCAATATGATTTTAGGTTTTGTTGTTGGTTCCTCGCTTCTTGCAACACTGATTATTGGGACAATGGCAGGTACGGTCGTGCCGATTATTTTACACAGATTAAACGTCGACCCAGCCATTGCATCTGGACCGCTGATCACAACATTGAATGATATTTTATCCTTACTCATCTATTTTGGAATTGCAACAGCATTTCTTCATACACTGATGTAGTCAAAAGACTGTAAAATGTAACGTTTTACAGTCTTTTTTGAATAAAGATTGCATATAGCGCTTCCATCCTTTACATTTTAAGGAGAAGGTGGGAGAAAAAAATGAAGAAGTTTTTATTCATTTTCATGTGCATTGTTTTGCTAAGTGCATGTTCAAGAGAAGACGAGGGGAAAGACAGAAGACTTGTGGCATCAGAGCATATGCTTGAAGCGATAACTGAAGGAAATAAACGAAAAATGGACAATGTCTATGTCGAAGGCGCAGTCCCAAGCCCAAGTGACATTCTTAAATCGAAAAAGGAATGGGGAATTGAGACGCTTTCTTATGAAGATTTTCAATTGGAAGAAGCCAGCATCCATGTCTTTCATGCAAATTATAAAGATGTAAACACTGGAGAAAAAAAGGCGCTTGCCTTTCGGGTGAAAGAAGATCCTGAAAAAGGCGGCGTACGAATTGACTTTGTAGGGGTTATTGAAGGAACTGACGCTTCATCTAAATAAAAAGTATCGTTCATATGCTTTATGATAAATCAGGCATAAGTTGAGATAATGTAAAAGGATAGAAGAGCTGAAAGAATGTCGCTCTATCTATCCTCTTTTTTTAACACACATGATCTTATTAATGAAAACAATGATTTGTCTCAGATCACATATTCGTAATGCCTATTAACTCCATAAATTGTGACAGAGCACTGGTCATGTACGAATCACGTCGCCTGATCAACACAGTGGGCACGATCCGATGTGGTTCCGGTAATGGATGACAGGTAAATTTGCCTTCCCCCCGAGATTCAACCATAGATTTTGGTAATATAGTCACTCCCAGCCCGCTTTCAACACATTTAAGGACGCCCTCTAACGTACCATATTCCATGACCTTCATAGGAGGATAGCCGTTGTTCTCTAGCCACTTTTGCCATCGTCCTAAATAAATACAATGGGCGAATGACGAGAGCAATGGCTCATGTAAAATAGATTCTACCTGGAATTGCTCCGTGGAGTAGCTTGTAATGAGAACGAGGGATTCTTCCAATACAGGATACTCGATGATTTCTGGATGAAGAATTGGCCCATCTACTAACGCGCTGTCTACTTTGTAGTTGAGGATAGCGCTAACTTGGTCGACTGTAGGTGCCATATACAAGCTCAATTCTACTTGTGGAAATTTTTTGTGATATTCTGTGAAAATGCTGGGCAATCTTGTAGATGCGGTGGACTCTATAGATCCAATGTGTAAAGATCCCCGCGGAGTAGAGGAAAGCTTTACTGCTTCTATCGCTTCTTCGTAATCGTATAGTAATTTATTTACATAGGGCAGCAGTTCACGTCCTGCAGGCGTTAAAGATATTTTCTTATGATATCGATAGAGAAGAGGTACACCTAACTCTTGTTCAAGACGTTGGATTCTTGCGGTGACATTGGACTGCACATAATTTAATTTTTGAGCAGCTTTTGTGATGCTTTGTTCAATGGCAACGGCTTTAAATACTTCCAAAGATTTAATATCCAAACTAACTCTCCTTTTTTGCATCACAAATCGTGATGATCTATATGCTATTTTTTGATTTTACGTGATCCAAAGAAGTATGTAAACTAAATGATAGAAGAGGTTGATGCTCATTGCGGTGTCCCTTTTATCAGATCGAGAGGAGAAAATGAGAATTTTTTAGCTGTGGCAACTAAAACAGACGTTTCCATTTAATAAGGAGGGGAATCGATTGATTTCAAAGGTAAATATCGAAGAAAAATTTTCGCAAATAAATGATTATTGGAATCCTAGAATAGGTGGAGAGTTGAACGACTCATACATGAAAATGGTGAAAATGAAGGGTGAATTCATTTGGCATCACCATGATGATGAGGATGAAATGTTCTTTGTGTGGAAAGGCAATCTAGTCATCCGTTTTAGGGATAGGGAAATAACGCTTCATGAAGGAGAATTTCTTGTGATTCCAAAAGGAGTTGAACATCAGCCAATTGCTGAAGAAGAAGTTCACTTGCTCTTAATAGAACCCAAAACGACGCTAAACACGGGGAATGTGCTCAATGAGCGAACTGTTTCGATTCCTGAACAAATTTGAAAAACTAAATTGTTAAAGATCAAGTATCTTAGGTGATAAATAGTTGAATGGTTGTTTTAGCTAATAACGAGGCTGCAATTGCTGCCTCGTTTTGTTGCTTCAATGATTCAAGATGAGCTGTAACGCATTTCCTTTCGCTACCTGAAATAGACTCTTCAGCAAGAATCGGTCTTTGGGTCAGTTCGTGCTTTCATCGTTTCATAAACAGGTCGTCAGATGCTAAGTCTATTTTGCCGAGTAAGCGATTGTTATTTAGTTCATCGATTCTTGTACCGGAAGTGCGCGTTGATCTGTCCTTCCAGCATTTTTTTCTTATATTGTCCGCTTTTTAATGCCTGTTCTTTTTTCTTCATGTCTTTTAAAATTTCCGCTGTCTGCACACCATCTTCCCGTTTATTGGCGATATCCATTAAACGTTCTACATCAGAAAAAGAATATTTCCGTGTGCCTCTTGTTGAGCGCTGGGGGTAGATGAGTTTACGTTCCTCATAATATCGGATTTGCCTGACGGAAAGTCCTGTTAATTCACTGACAATCCCAATTGAAATGACTTTTTTATCTTTATAAGATACATCTTCCTGCGTCATATCCTCACCCCTGCAAGTCTTTTCTTCATATTATATCCAACAGTCAGTAAAAAAACCTAACGTTTGTTAGATAATATAACACAAAAATGAAAAAATCGAAAAACAATGGAAGGAAAATTAACATATAAAGTGCAAATCATATCACGTGAACATATGATAAGAAAAAGAAAAAATAAGGAGGAGGTGCACTTGATGGAGAAAACACAGATCATCCGTATGGCAAAAGAAATCATCGCATTAGATGTGAAGAGGGATGAACTGCTGGAGCAGTTCATGCAGGCTGCGGGTCAGAATGCACATGCTCTTCTTAGAGCCGTACAAAATGATTTGTATAAAAAGTCCTCATAAGCACCCGATCCATATCCATTGATAGGAGGGGAGATGTCATGCGGCGTATATTAAAAGAAGCTTTAGCGAAAGAAAGACATTATTATACGAAGCAGCTTTGCTCACTTGGAGTGTATAGCCCTGATATGACCAAGAACATGACAATTAGTGACTTAAAAAAAGAGTATCATTTCTTTTTCAACAAAACAGATCGCTATCTTTAACATCCCTTATCATGTGCGTTGTCACATGAAGGGTTCTTTTTTTTGTGTTTAATATTATAGCAATATTGGATTTTGTAGAAATTTGACGAATCAAATGTAAGAAAATATAGAGCCTTTACAGATTATGTTAAAATTTGTCGTAACATGATGGTTTGCTGGAAAAGCTTTTTTTCGAGATGATTGTGAAAAATAAGAAGGATTTTAAAAGTTTATATCGAAATCTTATACATAACACGAATGGAGTCACTTATGTGGTTGAAAGGGTTTTCAAAAACGTACTTCTATTTTTTACGAAAGGCTCCAACTGCACCGCAAGAAAGCCTTGAAGTTAAAAAAATATTATAAGAGGTAGATATGTGATGAGACTATCGTTTAATGAAGAAGAAGTAGAACGTTCAATGACGCTTTACAAAGTTTTTGCAAGGGCATTTAAAAGCGTTTCCGAACACAGTATTAGAGACAGCAAGGAGCATGGATTCAATCCAACTGAATTTGCCGTTCTCGAATTACTGTATACGAGAGGTGCTCAAAAACTTCAGCAAATCGGCTCAAGACTCCTGCTTGTCAGCGGGAATGTTACGTACGTAATTGACAAGTTAGAACGAAATGGTTTCATTGAAAGAGAACAGGACCCAAAGGATAAGCGGTCAGTTTATGCCCATTTAACAGATAAAGGGCGCAGTTATTTGGATAAAATTTATCCAATCCATTCTCTTCGAATTGCGCGGGCGTTTTCTGGTCTTTCGCGTGAAGAACAGGAGCAATTAATTAGTCTGCTGAAAAAAGCAGGTATTCACAGTCAGCATTTGTTATTTAGATAAAACGAAAAGGTGCCATGGTTGGCACCTTTTTTATGTATCCAGCTGATGAGCAGGATAGGCGATAAATTTTTCAATGTCACTAGCTGGAAGTGGCTTGGCATAATAAAAGCCTTGTAGATCGTCACAGCCCTGCGCAGATAAAAGTTGCGCTTGTGCAAAAGTTTCAACACCTTCAGCAATGACTTCTAGAGATAGCTGGTGCCCCATTGCAATAATAGCCCCTGTGATTTGCTCAGACTTTGAATCGCTCAAAATATCCTCGATAAATGATTTATCAATTTTCAGACGGTGAATCGGCAAATCCTTCAAATAGCTTAAAGAGCTGTGGCCTGTACCAAAATCATCAATACTAATACGGACGCCAAGTTGTTTTAGAGATGTCAGTACTTGTTTTGACTGCTTGATGTTGTCCATTGTCATGCTTTCTGTCACTTCAAGCTCAAGAAGTGATGGTTGAAGGTCGTATTTTTTTAGCGTTAGCTTGATCAAATCAATTAAGTCTTCAGAGTTAAACTGCTTAGCAGATAAATTGACCGCTACAGGGATTTTCAATTGCTTGTCATACCACAATTTTGCCTGCTTACATGCCGTGTCAATGACCCACCTTCCAATATCGATAATCAGGCCCGATTCTTCAGCAAGTTCAATGAAAGCCTCTGGTGATTTTAGAGAACCGTCTGGTGCTTTCATTCTTAAAAGGGCTTCAACACCTGTCATCTGTCTTGTTTTGGCGCTGATTTGCGGCTGATAATGAAGCACAAACTGCTTTCTTTGAATGGCATCTCGTAGCTCCAGTTCGCGATTGAGTCTGTCCTCACTCAATCTCTCCATAGATTCAGTAAAGAATTCATAGCGGCTTTGTTTATGTTTCTTTGATAAATACATGGCCATATCTGCTTTTCTCATCAATTCCATACCATTCTTACCGTTTTGCGGAGAGATGGCGATTCCAATACTAATGGATGTAATGAGCTGATGGTTTTGAATGAAAAAAGGACGTTCAAATTGGCGAATGATGTTTTTCAAAAGCTGTTCAATTTTATGTGTGTTATGCTCCATGTGAGGAAAGATCATTAAAAATTCATCCCCGCCAATTCTTGCAATAAAGCCATTGTCAGGCAAACATTTGGTTAGTCTGTTTGCGGCGGCTTTCAACAGCAGATCGCCTATGTTATGACCAAGGGCATCATTAATAATTTTAAACCGATTTAAATCAAGAAAAAGAACTGCCGTTGACGTTTTTGTCTCTTCTTGAGCGGATAATACATCATTTAAATGATTAATGCCGTGACGACGGTTCGGAAGTTCAGTTAATGCATCATAATGTGCCATCACATGAATTTCTTTTTCAGCAATCTTCTGCTGGGTTAAATCTTTTAAAACGAGATAAATGCTGTCAAGTGTATGGTTGACGTGTACGGGTATGTATGTAACATGATAATAATAAAAACGATCTGCTGCTTTCAGTTCTGCTTCGCGCGTAATTGCTTTTTTTGATTGATAAATAAAGTCTTCCCACATCTCAGTCGGCATGACGTATTGACTCACATCATCACCAATCCAGGAATTGCACATTTTCAAAATGTGTTTGCCTGGGTCATTCGCAGATATCACTTTACGATCAACGGATAACACGATAATACCATCTATATTATGTTTGATCAGTGATTGGAACCGCTGTTCATTTTCTTTTAGCTGATCTGATTGTGACATAATCCGTTGATCAATATAGGCGCCGAAAATCATGAGTGATTGGACGATAAGCGTCATCAGGCCGATGAAAATGGACAGGCTAAATGGTGACATTTCAAGAGAACCACCCGCAGCGACCTGACCATCTGAATGAAAAAACATCGTCGAAGACGCCATGCCAGTGTAATGCATGCCCGCAATAGCACCGCCCATCATCAGTGCACCCGCTATTTTTAACAGCTGATCTTCCCGCCTTTTCTCAGAGCGATGGAGCCGGAAAAAAAGGTGTAATGAAAAGAATGAAGCGAGCGCACCAATAAAAAACGAAAGAAAAAAGAGAACAGGGTCATAGCTGATGGTGACATTCGCCATTGATTCCAATCCGAGGTAGTGCATGCTGCAAATAGCTGAGCCCATCGTGATCGAACTAATCAAAAGTCGCCTTGTGGAAAGTTGCTGCTGAATACATATTGAAAAAGCAATGAAAGAACCGATAAAAGAGGCCAAAATCGATAAAATGAGTAAGGGTGTTTCATATGTGATACCAGAACGTAGATGAAACGCCATCATGCCAATAAAATGCATTGACCATATTCCCATCCCCATGATCATCGCACCAATGATCAACCATACTCTTTTCTTTGCGCCGCTCGACTGGATCACCCGGCTGGCTAATTGAAGAGCTGAGTAGGAGGCGACAGCGGCGACAGCGACTGACAGAAAGACAAGCCATCCGTTGTAGCTTCCTGTTAAATGTGTCATGTAAGAAAACCTCCTGTATCTAAAAACAGACATATACTTAATATATCGGATCAAGTGGCGCCTGTGTTCACTTTTCCTTTACTTAAAAAGGGCATTCAGCATTTTTTTTGAACATTTTTTATAGTAAAATCAAATTTAATGTAAAAAAACGAAGAAAAGTGAATCATTTTTGGTTTTTTATTCGTTTAATAGGTGGCACGGTACGATTTGCAAGCATAGCCTGTCAAACTGATTATGTGTGAAAGGGATTGATAAACATCGAAGATTTTATTATTTCATTAGCTGATGCCTTTAAGAATTTGTCGTACTTCGGCATCTTTCTTGCATTATGCATTGAATTTGTTCCTGCTGAAGTGGTGTTGCCTCTTGCAGGTTACTGGGTTTCAAAAGGGGACATGGCCTTCATCGGTGTTGTGGCTGCCGGTTCTATTGGCGGTGTGGCAGGCCCCTTGACCTTGTACTGGTTAGGGCGTTATGGAGGGAGACCCTTTTTAAATAAATATGGGAAGTATTTCTTTGTTAAACCTGAGTCACTTGATAAATCGGATGCTTTTTTTGAAAAGCATGGCGGATTTGTTGCGTTTAGCGGCCGGTTTATTCCAGGGGTCCGAACCCTTATTTCCATTCCGTGCGGGATTGCGAAGATGAATGTGTGGGTTTTTTGCCTGTATACGTTTTTGGCGATTACGCCGATTACATTTGTGTACGTGTATTTAGGATTTGTCCTTGGAGAGAACTGGCAAGAGGTTGGAACCATTTTAGAACCATATGTATTGCCGATTGGGATTGGTGTGCTCTTGTTGTTTGTTGTCTACGTGTGGCTCAAACGAAGAAAAAGAAAAACAGAAACACCAACGGCTTAATCAGTGGGTGAAGATGAAAAGTCACCTGTTGACAATCCGGGGTCTGTTGATTATGATATAAGTAATCTAAATATTCTTAATCCCACCAAAGGGGAGTAGCGTCCGGTTATCACCGGAAACAAAGTCGTCATTACATGGAACCTTATTCCATCGGCTTTGTTGGCATGATTTACATATCACATGTCTAGCAAGACCTTTGCCATTACAGGCAAAGGTCTTTTTTGCATTCATAAGCCTTTGTCTGTTGTGGGACAATAGATGAAAAATAAGGAGGAATGATGATGGATGCAGCAATTATTTTAGAGTACGGGTGGGTTCTTCTCGTATTGATTGGATTAGAAGGGATTTTAGCAGCTGATAATGCGCTGGTTATGGCTGTGATGGTCAAACACCTTCCTGAAAAACAAAGAAAAAAGGCTTTATTTTACGGACTTGCGGGAGCATTTGTCATGCGATTTGGTTCTCTTTTTCTTATTTCGTTTTTAGTAGATGTGTGGCAAGTTCAAGCCATTGGCGCAATTTATCTTCTATATATTTCGATTCACCATATTTTAAAATCGCACGTATTTAAGAAAAAGGAAGCAGACACAAACATGAAACAAAGCGGCTTTTGGGCAACCGTCGTGAAAGTTGAGCTTGCTGACATTGCATTTGCAGTAGATTCTATTTTAGCAGCCGTTGCATTAGCTGTGACTCTGCCAGCAACAAACCTTCCACAAATTGGCGGGCTTGATGGCGGTCAATTTATTGTCATTCTATTAGGCGGTATCATTGGTCTAGTGATCATGAGGTTTGCGGCGACTGTATTTGTGAAACTGCTTAAAACGAGACCAAGCCTAGAAACAGCAGCATTTGTCATTGTCGGATGGGTTGGTGTGAAGTTGACGCTCTATACACTTTCTCATCCAGCCATTGGGATCGTGTCCTCTCATTTCATTCATTCAACATTATGGAAAATCATTTTCTGGACGGTCCTTCTCGCGATTGCAGCATTTGGTTGGTTTTTATCAAGTCCATCAAGAAAAGGCGGCCAGCAAAACGAGGAAAAACAAGAGATTCGGCTGGAAGAGTAGGTTTTTTGAAAGAAATATCATTTCATTTTCATAACACGTATATTACAAAAAAGGGGGGGATACCCCCTTATTTCTTTGCTTTTAAACGAAACGTTGTAAAGTAGATAAAGAAATACATGTCACAATTGAGTAACAGGAAATGAATTCCTCATTTCTTCCTTTGCGCTTCCTTCATAAATTAGCTATCATAAATGAGTAATATAGGGAGAACTGAGGTGAAACCATTGCTTAGCCTTTTGTTTAAAAAGGGAAAGAAAAAGCAAACATTAGAGCAGTCGGCAATCAACATCCAACAGGGTGATACCGAGCTGCAAAATGCATTAATAGAGCAATACAAACCATTTGTCGCTAAGACGGTTTCATCCGTTTGTAAACGATATATAGATGAAAAAGATGATGAATTTAGCGTAGGCTTAATTGCCTTTAATGAAGCGATAGAAAAATACTCTGCCGAAAAAGGCAACTCACTCCTTGCATTTGCGGAGTTAATTATTAAAAGAAAAGTAATCGACTATATTCGAAAAGAAGCAAGAAACGCGCCAACGGTTCAAATGGACCTTCAAGAAAGTGAGAATGGCGAATACTCACAAAGCATGATTGAAGCAGAGCTTTCTGCAAATGAATATAGGCGTTTAATTGAACAAGAACATAGAAGAGAAGAGATTGAACATTTTAAAGAACGATTGAAAGTATATGGTCTTACGTTTCAAGAACTGCTTGAGCATTCACCAAAGCATGCGGATGCGAGACAAAATGCCATTAAAGTGGCCCATACACTCGTTAAGCACGATGAACTGAGAACCATTTTATTTCAGAAAAAACAATTGCCAGTCAAACAGCTGGAAAAGCTAGTGGAAGTCAGCCGCAAAACGATTGAGAGAAATAGAAAATATATTATTGCGATGGCGATCATTATGACAGGTGATTATGTGTATTTGAAAGATTACCTTAAAGGGGTGCTTAATTCATGAGAAGAGGCATTATAGTAGAGAAAAACAAAAAATATGTCACACTGCTGACCCCTGATGGACAATTTCTGCGGACAAAGTATGAACAGCAAGACTATGAAATCGGTCAAGAAGTGACGTTTCCGAATGAATCACGTCTCGAAAGAAAAAGAGCCGGTTTTTTTGACCTGCTTCGTTTACGTCCGTTAAATGCAGGAATTCTATCAATTGCAGCAATTATTGTCGTGATTTTCACTATGATGCCATCTTTCTCAAGTCAAAAAGCATATGCATATATGACGATTGACATTAACCCAAGCTTTGAGCTGAAACTCGATCACAACTATCAAGTGATCGGTGTCACTCCGCTGAATAAAGATGCGAAGCAAGTACTGGCCAGTATGAAAGATTTAGAAAAAAACGACATGACCAAAGTCGTGCAGGAAATCATCGATGACTGTGATAAAAAAGGATACGTGAACCACTCTAAAAGCATTTATATTTCAACTGTTTATGAAAACAAGCAGGATCATACATACAAAACAAACGTAAAAAGTAAAATCAGCACCATCTCGGGGGAATATCAAAAGCGCAATTATAAGCTGGAAACTGTGGAAGGTGACCTGGAAACAAGAGAAAAGGCACAAAAAGCAGGCATTTCAACAGGAACTTATATTAGAAATCAAGAAATGCAAGACAACGAACAAGAGGACGTTAAAAAAGATGATGAAGATCCAGCAGATGACGAGGCTGTCAAAGAAGAAGAGCCGAAAAATGCTGATGAAGATCAAAAAGACGAAGACAAAAAAGAAGACATAAAGACAGACGGTAGCGATGAGATGCAGCCGGATAAAGAAGCTCCTGAAGGCGAAGACAAAGAGCAGAAGGAAGTTGAGAGGGAAGAGCAAGGAGCTGTTCAAAAGCCTCACCAAACAAGCCCTAATCTTGACAACAAAGAGAAAAAGGGAAAAGAAGAAAAGGATCGCTCTTTTGAAAAAGACAAAGAGCAAAAAAAAAATCACTCAACTGATCCAAATGAAAAAAAACATCCAAACGGCACATCACGTGGTGATGCTGAAAAGCATGTAAAAAAAAACGACAGTGGTCAGAATCGTCCGTACGGCGAACGTAACAGAGATGGCGTCAAACAAAAAGGAAAAAACACATCGCCCTCATACCGTGAAAACCGGGATGAGCCTACATATGAACAGTAAAAAAACGCCAGAATAGATCCGGCGTATTTCACCATGTCTTTATTTAGTTGAATGGCCCATTTGAGATTGCGCCTGCTGTACGAGTCTTTTTGTCATCTCGCCGCCAACAGAACCGTTTGAACGTGCGACTGTATCTGAACCGAGATTCACGCCAAATTCTTGAGCGATCTCGTATTTAAATTGATCTAAAGCTTGTTCTACTCCAGGAACAAGAAGTTGATTTCGATTTGCCATCACATATTCCTCCTTTCACCTCATGTTTGTTGCGCCTTCTTATTTTGAAAAAAACAGCCTGCAATTATGCTGGCAATTGCTGCACAAAAAAGCCGAGGTGATGAAGGTCACCTCGGGCTCAGTTTTAAGCCTTTTTCAGCTGAAGCGTATTAAACATCATTTCTTGCGCTGTGCTTTGCAAGTGAGAAGTGAAAACGGAGAAAACGGTAGAACTGATAATGCCTTTAATCAAATGCCATTGCGGCTTCGTCAATTCTGTAAACTCTTCGTGGAGCTTGTCCGTCTGCTCTTCTGTCATTTCTCGTAAATTCGTTTCCTTTAATGGAAAATGTGTATGGTGATAAATAAAATCAAGGACGTGCGCATATGCTTCATAAAAACGGATGGGGCTGATAATATCATCCGTTCGATCTGTGATCGTATTAAATAAGGCAGATAAAATCGTACGAATAGCATCAAAATCAAATACTGATTTTAAATCCCGGACAATTAATAAAATAACGACTTGATCAATGGAGTACTTCTTGCCAAGCTCTGGATGGCCGATCATATCTTTAATATCTCGCTTGATCCAGTTTTGAATGGCTGTTGATTTAAGTGAAGTCAGCTCACACAAGTTGCCAAGCTCAACGATTTCGTTCGTTGAAAGCCCGTGCTCTGATTTTTGCTTGCGCCGTTCGAGTTTTTCAAAAAAAGAAGGGATTTTTAATTCATCATATTCATGTTCCTTATCGCTTTTTACAGATAAATTCAAAAGCTGAAGCGGAGTCAGATCTCCCTCGCCTTTTAGAGAATACAGAAGTCTCGTCATGTCAATTCTCGTTAATTTAAAAGTCACCATGTTCCACCTCATTTTGTACGTCAAAAACGTGATTATTCATCTAATTCAACATCATAATCTCTTTTTAATGAAAATGCAAAATAAACTAAAATAGGACCGATGCGTCACAATTTGTTCACTTGTTTGCGGATGCAAGTAGCGTAATCATTGAAATGACGAGGTTTTAGCCAGTATGATAAACATAGTAAAACGATTCCTTTTTCCTTGCAATTTGAGACGTTTATTTTTATAATTTTATTAATAAGTTCAAATGAACTTAATATGACAGCGGAGGTTATGTATGGGTAAAAGAATATTTCTGTTTATATTAACGAACATTCTTGTTATCACTACGATTGGTATTGTCCTATCGGTTATTAGTGCAGCAACTGGTGTTGGTTCTTATATAGGAGCAGACGGAAGACTTAATATCCTTTATCTTCTTGTATTCAGTGCAGTTGTTGGTTTTGTAGGCTCGTTTATGTCACTAGCGATGTCTCGCTGGATGGCAAAAATGATGATGGGTGTGCGTGTGTTAAATCCAGAAAAGGATTCTTTAACATATGATGAGCAGCAGCTTGTTGACCGCGTTCACAGACTATCAAGAGCAGCAGGCCTTTCTAAAATGCCTGAGGTCGGTATTTACCAATCATCTGAAGTAAATGCATTTGCGACAGGTCCTTCTAAAAGAAGATCGCTTGTTGCCGTATCAACTGGATTGCTTCATGAAATGGATGATGCAGCAGTTGAAGGGGTTATCGCTCACGAAGTCGCTCACGTAGCGAACGGTGACATGGTTACAATGACGTTACTTCAAGGGATCGTCAACACGTTTGTTGTCTTCCTTTCAAGAATTGCGGCATGGATCGCAAGCCGTTTCGTTCCACGTGAAGAGCTTGTGCCGATTGTTCACTTTATCGCTGTGATCGTCTTCCAAATTATTTTCTCTATCTTAGGAAGCCTTGTCGTATTTGCTTACTCTAGACATCGCGAATTCCATGCAGACCGCGGCGGTGCGGACCTTGCAGGAAAAGATAAAATGATTCATGCGCTTCGTTCACTAGAGGCGTATACATCAAGAATCAAAGATGATGATCAAGCAGCTGTTGCTACACTGAAAATCAGTGGTAAAAGAAAAGCTTCTCTTTTCTCAACACACCCTGATTTAAACGAAAGAATTAGAAGACTAGAAGCAAAATAAGAAAGATCAAAAGACATTCTGCGTAAGGATGTCTTTTTCTTTTTGATGAAAAAGTAAATAAAGCACAAAATACCTTTAAAATCTTTTTTCTTTTCATTAAAATGATATAGTATTCGAAAAGAAAGATAAAAGAAGGAATAACCATGAATCCAATGAAAAAACTAATCGACCGGCTGTCGGCTTTTCAGTTGATTGCCCTTTATTATTTTCTTGCTGTGACCGTGTCGTTCATTCTACTCAGTCTACCAGTGGCTCACCAAGAAGGAGTCAAATGGACATTTATTGATGCGCTGTTTACAGCTGTGAGTGCTGTCAGTGTCACGGGTCTGACTGTTGTCGATACGTCACAAACATTTAGTGTGACCGGGATGTGGATCCTTGCATTTGTTTTGCAAATCGGGGGTATCGGCATTATGACCCTTGGTACATTCGTCTGGCTGGTTATGCGAAAAAGGATCGGCATTAAAGAAAGAAAATTAATTATGGCAGACCAAAACCAGAGCAACTTATCAGGTATTGTAAAACTCATGAAGCAGGTCTTATATTTAATCTTGCTGATTGAGTTTGTAGGTGGTCTGATTTTAAGTATGTATTTTCTAAAGTATTACGATGTGCAAGGCGCTTTTTTACACGGATTTTTCTCTAGTATCAGTGCCACAACCAATGGAGGCTTTGATATTACTGGGAATTCGTTAATTCCTTATAAAGATGACTATTTCGTCCAATTTATCACGATGCTGCTCATCATTTTTGGCGCTATTGGCTTTCCGGTACTTGTCGAAGTAAAGGATTATTTATTCAATCAAGACCGAAAACATGCATCGTTTTCATTGTTTACGAAAATTACAACAATCACGTTTGGCCTCCTTGTTGTCGTTGGGGCAATTGGGATTTATGCACTTGAAGCCCGGTTCACTTTTCTAGGGAAGAGCTGGCATGAAATCTTGTTTTATTCTTTGTTTCAATCAACAGCTACCAGAAGTGGCGGGCTATCGACATTAGATATTACGCAATTGACAGAGCCGACACTGTTATTTTTATGTTTGTTGATGTTTATCGGGGCATCTCCAAGCTCGGTAGGGGGCGGAATACGGACAACCACGTTTGCCCTTAATTTACTTGCTTTGTTTCATTTTGCGAGAGGGAATAAGTCCATTAAAATCTTTAAAAGAGAGCTTCATCAAGCGGATATTAATAAATCCCTCATGGTGACGATGATGGCCTTTATTTTAGTGTTTGGTGCTACGTTTCTGTTAACTTTATCAGACCATCATACACTTCTTGAAACTTTATTTGAAGTTTGTTCTGCCTTCGGAACAACGGGACTGTCGCTCGGAATTACGTCTGACTTGTCCGTATTTGGTAAGTGTATTATTATGGTCGTCATGTTTATAGGACGGATTGGAATTCCAAGCTTCTTGTATTTAATTGGCCGCCGGGAAAGTGAAGCGAATTATCATTATCCGAAAGAGCGTGTGATCATCGGCTAACCAGCATTCCTACTGAATGCTGGTTTTTTTATTTCCATTATATAACTGGCTAAATCACAAAGGATGTTCGCAATCTATAGGTAAGAGGTGAAAGAGACGTGCTGGATGTGTTATGGAAAGCAATTGTAATGCTGCTCGTTGGTACTTTGCTGCTGAGAATAGCAGGGCCTAAATCCATTAGTCAATTAACGGTTCAACAGACAGTCATCATGATTTCGATTGGATCGATTATTATCCAACCCTTTATTGAGCATAATTTACTTGAAACCATTTATGCGGCCGCCATTTTTATTGTGGCGCTTGTGATTATGGAAAAGCTGTCGATCCAATTTGATTTTTTTGAAAAATTGGTTTCAGGGAAGTCTGTGGTGATTTTAGAGGATGGAGAAATGCTTGATCACAAGCTAAAAAAAACGCGACTGACAAGGGACCAATTCAAAATGCGCTTAAAGCAGCAGGGCATCACAGACATCAGCAGTCTCAAAAAAGCAACGCTAGAAGCGAATGGGCAAATTGGATATGAGTTAAAGCCTGAGGAAAAACCAGTGACAGTCAAACAAATGAAAGAGCTGTTTGATCAATTGAGCGAAGAACTAAACATGTTAAAAAGGAATGATGACAAATGAAAAGAAAAACAGCAAAAAATGAAGCACTCACGAATAATATGACGCCTACAGAAAGCATGGCACACGATCAAGGACAAACACAATTTGACGAGCAATCAGAAGACCGCCAAGCGAACCGAAATTCTCATCAAGGTAAACAGGGGGGAGCATCTCGTGACTAAAAAACATGTGAAAAGTAAAGATATGAAAGACCATAAAAAACCGATGAACCCCGATATCTTGGAAGAGGAATTTGGCAGCGAGCTGGGAGATATAAACAGCAGTAAATGGATTGATACCTTAATGAAGCCTAAAAAAAACGATGAATGTCACACTGAACAGAAAAACAAAAATAAATAGAAAAAAACGATCCTGAGAGATCGTTTTTTTCTATTTAATATAACTGTTTTGTCTGCCAGTAATGGTTCGCATCAGACTGGTCATTTTGAGCTCGATGACTGGTTGTGCAACAGTTTTAACAAATGTGCTAGATAAGGTAAAGGTTAAGAGAACCGTAAGCAGCAATAGAATCAATACACTTGCCGTATTTAGAGCCCAATCATCAAACCAAGTCGTTCTTAAAAGCTTAATCACAAAGCCGTGAAGTAAATAGACATATAACGTTCTTGTGCCCCATTTGGTAAAGAAGAACCGGCGTGTAGGGACTAATGCAAAGAAACTAAAGGTAGCAGCAAATGCAAGTAAATACCATGCCATTCGTTTCATAGCTGCAATGAGTCCTTCATCTCCAAGAGAAGCGTACGATTGTGACCCAAATAAAAAGGAATAATCGAATTCATAAAAATAGCAAAACATGAACACGGCCATCAGTACAAGAAGTGCAGTCAGTTTCCCTTTGCTTGTTCGGATAAATTCAAAGTGCTGCTTTTTTAAATAAAAGCCAGCTAAAAACATCGGCAAAAAGACAAACGTACGAGATAGGCTGAGCGTATCACTAATGCTGTCCACGTAACCGACAAGTAACGCCATCGATAAACTGACGATCATTGCCCAGTGGAATGGCAGTTTTGAAAAAGGAATGAGTAGTAAGTTCCAAAAGAATAAACTGATTAAAAACCATAAAGACCATTGCGGATCAATCGGATTTAAGTTAGAGATGCTTTGATCCTGTAAGAAATAATAATACACAGAATAGATGACCTGAAAAATCAAATATGGGATGATCAGCTTAACTGCGACTTTTTTCATAAAACCTGGTTTTCTAAAACCTTTGGCAAAGAAGCCAGACACCAATATAAAAGCGGGCATATGGAATGTATAAATAAATTTATATAAGTAGAGTATCCAGTCATTATCATGTATGAATGACCGTAACAAATGACCAAAAACAACTAGAAAAATCAGAAGAAATTTTGCATTATCAAAATAACTGTCTCTCGTTGACGTCATAACATCACCTTTCCTGCTTCTTTTCGAACATAAACGTTCTAAGTGCACTGTTCCCTCATTTGCCCCATTTTAAAATACAAATTGGCTCATTTCGCTATTTGATTTGAAATTGTAGAACGGTTGTAAAAGAAGCGTAAGAAAAGAGAATCGTTATACAATCGTGTCATCCAAATGAAACAAATGAAGCAAGCCTCGTGTAAAAAGTTCTCTTTTTTTATGAGTCGAATGAAGGAACAATGAAAATCTTGTAGAAATATTGTAGAGGAATGAGGCTGGAAAAGGAGTGTAAGAGAATGACTGAAACGCTCGATGGCGCGAAAAATATCAGAAAATTAGAAAAAGAGAACGAATATTTGCGAAATGAATTGATACAGCACAAAATGCTGTTAAATAAGACGTTAGATGCGATTTTTATATTTGATCAGCACCTCAACATTATTCAAGCCAATGAAGCGACATGTAGGCTTGTGCAAACACCGAAAGAAGACCTCCTCAATAAATCCGTTCTAGATTTCCTATACGGCATCCCGAAAAACAAAATTGACTGTTCACTTGAGATTTTTTTTCGAAAAGGAACGTTAAAAAGAGAGATCTCCATTCAACTTGAAAATGGAGAGACAAAATATATTGAATTTGTAGCAGAGCACGACGTGGTGAATCAACAATATATTGTCGTCATGCGTGATATTTCTTCAAAGAAAATATTAGAGCGAGAACGTTCGATGAATGAGCAGCTGTTTAAAGATTTATTTGATCGAGCGATTGACGGTATGGTCATTTTTGATCAGGATGGTTGTATGATTGACGCCAATCACTCTTTTTGCCAGAGCTTTGAACTTCAAAAAACAGATTTAACAGACCGCTACTTAAATGAATTTGTTGAAGAAGAAAACCTTCCAGCGCTCCAGCAGCTCTTAACTTCATTGAAAGAAACAGGGAAAGCAAAGGGAGAACTTCCTGTTACCCTTCAATCTGGGCAGCACAAATTATTCGAACTGACCATCACATCCAATGTGATGAGTGGTTTTTACATGTCCATCATGCGTGATATTACAGAAAAAAGATTAATGGAAGAAAAGCTGCTAAAAAGTGAAGAACGTTTTAGAGAAATATTCGAAAATGCGATGGATGCCATCATCATTTGGGCGGATGATGGAGAAATTGTCAGGGCAAATGAATCAGCCTGCCGAATTTTTGAATTACCGATGCATCAGCTGATTGGCAAGAAACTCATGGATTTTCTAGTCAAATCTGATCGCAGATACCGGCCGACAAGAAGACGGTATATCAGGAATCTTGAAATCAGAGAAGAACTTCTCTTTAGAATGGCGAATGGCCAATTCAAAGAGCTTGAGTTCACCTCTAAGCATGCGGTATTAGAAGGACAGCACTTAACCATTCTACGGAATGTCAGTGACAGAAAGCGAATGGAAGAGGAGCTGCGAGAAAGTGAGCTCAAATTCCGTAAAGTATTTAATGGTTCTATGGATGGCATTGTTCTTTTCGATAATCAATACCGGATTATTGATGTGAATCCATCCGCAAGTGAACTGCTTGGCCTCAAAGATGATCACTTAACGGAAATGAATCTTTTTCATATCCTTGCGCCATATCAAATTGAAAATTTGGCGCAGCCAGCTCAGGCGATGTCATTAGATGAGATGGACAATGAAGTTCCATTTGTGCTGAACCATCCAGATCAACGTATTTTGGAGTTTTCTTTTAAACGAAATATTATTCATAACATGAATTTGGCGATCTTTAGAGATGTGACTGAGCGCAAGGAATTAGAGGAGCGGGTAAGAAAATCGGATACGCTTCATGTTGTCGGAGAGCTTGCCGCTGGAATTGCCCATGAAATTAGAAATCCAATGACGGCTTTAAAAGGTTTCATTCAGCTGCTCAAAGGAAACATTGAAGGGGAGTATTCGCTCTATTTTAATGTCATCACATCAGAACTAAAAAGAATCGAATCCATCATTACAGAATTTTTGATTTTAGCGAAACCGCAGGCCATCATCTATGAAGAAAAAAATGTCGTGCAAATTGTCAAAGACACGATGGACCTTCTTCACGCACAGGCCAATCTTGGCAATGTACAAATGCATTTAGATGTGCTGGATGATATTCCGCTCATCTACTGTGAACAAAATCAATTGAAGCAAGTTTTTATTAACATTTTGAAAAATGCGATTGAAGTAATGCCTCAGAAAGGAAATGTATACGTGAGCATTCAAAGGAAGGGGGAGGAGCACATTGTGATTTCTCTTCGTGATGAAGGCTGCGGCATGACAGAGGATAAACTAAAGCGTCTCGGAGAACCATTTTATACAACAAAAGAAAGAGGCACTGGACTTGGGTTAATGGTTAGTTATAAAATTATTGAAGAGCATCAAGGAACCATTGAAGTAGAGAGTGAAGAAGGGGTCGGAACAGTGTTCCATCTCACGCTTCCACTCCGGCAGCAGAAACAAGAAGGGGAGCTTTAATGTGTATTATACAGTCTATACCGCACCAATCGGGGCATTATACATACTAGAGAAAGATGGTGCCATCATTGAAGTGAAGTTTGATGATGAATCGTTTTTGGTCAAAAAACAGAGAGAGCGTTTTAAACAAGAAGACACGCCTGTATTAAAAGAAGCGAAAAAACAGCTGGATGAATATTTTAAGGGCGATCGGAAAGTGTTCGATCTCCCGCTCAAGCAAGCAGGTTCTCCGTTTCAAGAGCAAGTGTGGGAGGCACTTTCTACTATTCCGTATGGTGAATCAAAAAGCTATGCTGATATTGCAGAAGCGATCGGCAATCCAAAGGCTGTCAGAGCCATTGGACAAGCTAATAGACGCAATGCATTGCCTATTTTTATCCCGTGTCACCGGGTCATTGGAAAAGACAGGACTCTGACTGGTTATGCAGGGACGAAGACAGGGATGAAAGCGATCCTGTTAGAATTAGAAGGCATCCCATTTGTTCAAAAATAAATGAATGGACCTGTTCCAAATGTTTAGTGAGCGACATATCCTTTTATTAAGCTAAAAAAGTTGGTCTAGGGAAAAAGGAGGCTGCTAACATGTTATGGGGCAAAAAAGATAAAATGTATGCCGTCACATCACTATGCGTCAAAATGAACGTGTTGACAGAAGAACAGAAAAAAGAAATATTAGCAAAAACGAACGAAACAAAAAAGCGCGGTGCTCTTAAATGATAAGAACCCCGCGCTTTTGTTTGATTAAAGTGACACGCTTTCGGTGAATAGTGCATCAATCTCTTCTGTATAGTTGGAAGTGATAATGCCTTTTTCTGTAATGATCCCGGAAATGAGATGATGAGGAGTGACATCAAAGGCAGGGTTAAATACCTGCACGTCAGGAGGCGCAATTTGGATGCCGTTTAATTCCTTTACTTCCTGCGGATCGCGTTCTTCAATCGGAATATCTGACCCATCCTGAGTTGACACATCAAAGGTCGAAAGAGGCGCAGCCACAAAAAATGGAATTTGAAAGTGTTTAGCTAAAATAGCCAGACTTAACGTTCCAATTTTATTTGCTGTATCACCGTTTCTAGCGATTCGATCTGCACCAACAATAACGGCAGAAATTTGTTTTTCTTTCATCGTATGGGCTGCCATATTATCCGTGATAAGCGTCACATCTACGCCACCCTGCATCAATTCCCATGTCGTCAGACGAGCGCCTTGAAGGACAGGACGTGTTTCACATGCGTAAATGTGAAGATCGAGGTTTTTCTTTTTCGCTAAATAAAAGGGTGCAAGCGCTGTTCCGTACCGGCTTGTGGCAATGGAGCCTGCGTTGCAAATGGTCATAATTCGATCACCAGATTTAAAGAGCTGAAGAGCATTTTGACCGATTTGCCGGCATGTTTCTTCATCTTCGATTTGAATTTGAATGGCTTCATGGACAAGATCAGTTTTGGCTGCATTCACCGAAGCAGCACGCTCAATGCGCTGATAAAGCCGGTCTAATGCCCAGGCAAGATTCACAGCGGTTGGACGAGCACTGTTTAAGTATTCTTTCAGGCGAGCGACTTCTCGCTTAAAGAGATCAATGTCTTCTGTATCAATCTCTTGTGCACTGAGTGCGAGCCCAAAAGCCGCTGTAATGCCAATAGCAGGTGCTCCGCGTACTTTTAGTGTCACAATGGCATCATACACATCTTCTTTTGTATATAAATGCTCAAACACGGTTTCAGCGGGTAATTTTTGCTGATTCAAAATGTTGATACGGTTTTCTTCCCATTCGACGGAACGGGGAACTTCAAATTCTTTAGACAAAACTCGTCACTCCTTTACAGTTTGCTGGAATAATGCGACGAGGTCAGACGCTGTTTCCACTGCTTGATATTGTTTGATGAATGTTTTTCCTAGTGTAAGTGCTGCTTTTTTCTGCTGAAGCCTTCTAGAATGTGATGGAATCGCATCGAGATCAGCCGCATGCGCAAGACCGATGGTTCGGCGAACAAGCTCACAGCCAGCAAAGCCGGTGGCTTCTTTTAAAATACGGTCAAACGTTGTTTCTAAAAAGCTGTCCGATACACTAAACGCTTCAATACTGTCTTCTTTCCATGCTTTTGTGAACACTTCTTTGAATGTTGCCGACACATTGACGACATGATCAAAAAGGTGCTGCTGATCCTGCTCATTCTCATGAGATAAAGCATTTATGAACAGATTGGCAATAAAGTGACCGATATCGAATCCGAAAGGACCGTAAAAAGCGAACTCTGGATCAATGATTTTCGTTTCCGTTTCGTTTGCAAAAATACTGCCTGTATGAAGATCTCCATGTACCAGTGTTTCAGCAGAGGTTAAGAAGATCCGTTTCAATTCGGCTGCTTTTGCTTGCAGTTCAAGATCAGCCCATAGTGCTTGTGCCTCTTCTCTTAATTCCTCTTCGAAGTCATTCGTTTCGCTGTCAAAGAAAGGATCTGTGAAGACGAGTTTTTCTGTAATGTCACAAAGATCAGGGTTCGTAAACTGTTTCACGAATTGTTTTTTGATTTTAGGATTTGTGGCAAAGTCAGACGTGTAAAATAGTGTTTTGCCTAAAAATTCTCCGACATGATCTGATAAATACGGATAATGTTTTCCGGCAATTAGCCCTTTTCTGACGATTTCAAGGTGTGATAGATCCTCCATTGCCGTCACTGCAAGAGCTGTATCCGAATAATAGACGGCTGGTACAAGATGAGGTGCATACTCTGATTGCTTGATGAGTGCTGCACTTTCAATTCTTGCACGATCTAATGTCAGCGGCCAACTTTCTCCAACGACTTTTGCGTAAGGAAGGGCCTGTTTGATAATCAGTCCTTTTGCTTGTTTGTGATCATAAATATGAAAGACGTAATTTAAATTTCCGTCACCGATTTCAGTGCATGTTAAATGACTGCTCTCCTGAATCAATCCAAGTCTAATGGCAAGTGCAACTGCCGAACTTTCTGTTAATTCTTCATATGATGCCGTAAGTGTAACCAATTGCTTCCCCTCCAAATCATATAAAAAAGCCTCTTTCTCCTGAGAGAAAGAGGCTTGATGGCGTGTATGCTCGAAGCCTCTCTTATCTCTCAGCACATACGTCTGATGGAATTAGCACCGTGCCCTATAAGACAATTGTCTTGGCGCTGTACTTGCTGCGCCCCACTTCACAGTGGTATTAACGGTCGGTTGCTGTTGGGGTCAAAAGGCCAAATCCCTCGCCCAACTCTCGATAAGAGAAATCAATATGTAATTGTTTCATGTCTGCTTGCATTTCTTAATTCTAGATATTATCAGAGCTGCAGTTCACATGTCAATCTTTTTTCAAAATTGCTTTACAATTCATAAAACAATCCATTACAGTGATTGTATTGTCACGTAACTTGAATAGAAGGTGAAAAAATGGAATTCCAGCAATCGGATGTATTGAAACATTTACCGAAACAATTTTTTGCGTCGCTTGTACAAAAAGTACAGAAAAAAGTGCAGGAAGGGGCAGATGTGATTAATTTAGGTCAAGGAAATCCTGATCAGCCCACTCCTCCACATATTGTGAAAGCGATGCAGGAAGCGGTAGCAAAACCTGAAAATCATCAATACTCCTCATTCCGGGGGACAGCGAAACTAAAAAAAGCTGCAGCTGCTTTTTATGAAAGAGAATATGGTGTCACGCTTGACCCAAAGACAGAGATTGCCATCTTATTTGGAGGGAAAGCGGGACTAGTCGAATTGCCGCAATGTTTACTGAATCCAGGTGATACGCTGCTTGTTCCAGATCCAGGATATCCTGATTACTGGTCAGGCGCTGTGCTTGCCGGAGCTCATATGGTCACAATGCCTCTTCTTGAACAAAATAACTTTTTGCCTGACTACCACCAACTGTCTGAGGAAGATAAGAATCAAGCAAAATTGATGTACTTAAATTACCCAAATAATCCGACTGGTGCGACTGCAACCCGGACATTTTTTGAAGATACTGTTGCGTTTGCGAATGAAAATAAGATGTGTGTAGTCCATGATTTTGCATATGGCGGCATAGGATTTGACGGCGAAAAGCCCCTTAGTTTCCTGCAAATAGACGGAGCAAAAGAGACAGGTATTGAAATCTATACATTGTCCAAAACGTATAATATGGCTGGTTGGAGAGTCGGTTTTGCAGCAGGGAATGCCTCTGTTATCGAAGCCATTGAGCTTTATCAGGATCACCTGTTTGTGTCACTGTTTAAAGCAACTCAAGATGCAGCAGCAGAAGCACTTTTAAGCGATCAAACGTGCGTACAAGTACAAAATGATCGGTACGAAAAAAGACGAAACACTTGGATTGCTGCATGCAAAGAGATTGGCTGGGACGTCAGTGCGCCAAAGGGCTCGTTTTTTGCTTGGTTAAAGGTGCCTGAAGGGTATACATCTGAAACTTTTTCTGATGTATTATTAGAAAAAGCACATGTTGTTGTGGCACCCGGGAATGGCTTTGGTGCTCACGGTGAAGGCTACGTCAGAGTCGGACTTTTAACAAGTGAGGAGCGGCTAAAGGAAGCAGCTGATCGTATCGCTGCCTTGCAGTTATTTGAAAAAAAGCCATTGACAACGTAAAAAAATGGTGCGATAATTCAGGCAATATTTAAGAAAATTGAATATTCTTATCAAGAGTAGGCAGAGGGACTAGCCCAATGAAGCCCGGCAACCGACTTCCATGAAGCACGGTGCTAATTCTTGCAGCAAGCGCTGAGAGATAAGATTCGGATGAATGAGACGAAACCTCTTTAACGCGCTGATCAAGCACTTAAAGAGGTTTTTTTATTGACCATATACAGGACGCAATCGAAAGGGGATTCCTAGTGAGTGAACTACTGGCAACATACGTACTAACACATCGAGAGGATGAACAAATAGACCGAAAAGCAGAGCAGATCGCACTTGGGTTAACGGTCGGGTCATGGACGGACTTGCCGCAGCTCAAAAAGGAGCAGCTGAAAAAACATAAAGGCCGTGTGGTGAGCGTAAAAGAACAGTCTCCCGCAAATGGTGGTCTGTATCAAACAGAGGTGACCATTGCTTATCCTGAGGCGAACTTTTCAGCTGATATACCAGCGGTGTTGACGACGATTTTTGGAAAGCTTTCACTGGATGGGAAAGTAAAGCTCGTCGATATCGAATTTTCGGAAAGGTTTAAAAGCTGTCTGCCAGGACCGGTATTTGGCATTGAGGGGATACGAAAGAAAGTAGGCGTGTTTGATCGGCCGCTATTGATGAGTATATTTAAAGGCGTGATCGGTCGTGATATGGAGGATTTAAAAGAACAGCTCCGCTTACAGGCTTTAGGTGGAGTAGACTTCATCAAAGATGATGAGATTTTATTTGAAAGCCCATTAGCCCCTTTTGAAGATCGAATCAAGGAAGGAAAAAAGATATTAAAAGAAACATATGAAGAGACAGGACATCGCACGCTTTATGCTGTTAATTTAACTGGTAGAACTTTTGATTTGAAAGATCGAGCAAGAAAGGCAGCCGAACTCGGGGCTGATGCGCTTTTATTCAATGTTTTTGCCTATGGACTTGATGTCATGCAAAGCTTGGCTGAAGATCCAGAGATCCCATTGCCGATCATGGCACATCCGGCAGTGAGCGGTGCAATGACATCATCTCCAGACTATGGATTCTCTCATTCTCTTCTTTTAGGCAAATTAAATCGATATGCTGGCGCTGATTTAAGTCTTTTTCCCTCTCCTTATGGATCAGTCGCCCTTCCGAAAAAAGATGCCATTGGCATTTTCGAAGCATGTGTGAAAGAGGATACAGTTCAACAAACATTTCCTGTCCCTTCAGCAGGCATTCACCCGGGAATGGTGCCGATCTTAATCAAAGATTTTGGACTTGATCATGTCATTAATGCAGGCGGGGGAATTCACGGACATCCGCGGGGAGCAATTGGAGGAGGGAAAGCCTTTCGTTCGATCATTGATGCAGTTGTCAAAAAAGAGTCTATCGAAGAAAAAGCATCAACTTGTCAAGACTTACAAGCAGCACTTGATCTTTGGGGAAGGGTAGCAGAATAAATGAAAAAACCAATTGTATGTTGTGATTTTGATGGCACGATTACGAAAAATGATAATATCATTCGCATCATGAAGCAGTTTGCTCCAAAAGAATGGACGAAATGGAAGGATGGTGTTCTAGCAAAAGAGATCACGATCCAAGAAGGCGTCGGGCAGATGTTTCAGTTACTGACGAGTGATCAGAAAGAAGCCATTCGGTCATTTATTTTAGAGGATACAGAGATTCGTGAAGGATTTGAACAGTTTGTCGATGATGTCAAAAAAGCAGACATTCCTTTCTATGTACTCAGCGGCGGTATGGACTTTTTTGTCTATCCTATCCTTGAAGGGATTGTCGAACAAGAGAATATTTATTGTAACCATGCATCATTTAAAGAAGATCATATTCAAATTGAATGGCCGCATGCCTGTGATTCAGAATGCCAAAATGGCTGTGGCTGCTGCAAGCCTTCCATTATTCGAGAGCTGACGCAGGAAGATGATTTTATTATCATGATTGGTGATTCAGTGACTGATATTGAGGCAGCGAAACATGCGGATCTCACGTTTGCGCGTGATTATTTACTGAACGAATGTAAAGAGCTAGGGCTCGTACATAAAGAGTATGAAACATTTGTTGATCTAAAAGCGCAATTTGATCAAATAAAGGAAGTGAAGGAATGGCAGACGAGAAGAGTAAACGCTGGAAGGAACTAGCAGACATCAAACGTGAATTGGCACAAAGAGACTGGTTTTACGGAACGAGCGGCAATTTATCGATAAAAGTGTCGGATGATCCCATCACGTTTTTGGTGACGGCAAGCGGCAAAGATAAAAGAAAAGAAACCGATGAAGATTTTGTTCTTGTTGATGCAGCAGGTCAGCCGGTTCATCCGAATCAGCCGCTCAGGCCATCAGCTGAAACACTGCTTCACACATACGTTTATGAGCGGACGAAAGCAGGATGTTGTCTTCACGTCCACACGATCGATAACAATGTCATTTCTGAGCTGTATGGTGATAAAGGAGAAGTTCGTTTTAAAGGCAACGAAATCATTAAAGCGCTTGGTTATTGGGAAGAGGATGCAGAAGTTGCTGTTCCTATTATTGAAAACCCAGCTCATATTCCACACCTTGCAGAGCAATTTGCAGTGCACCTGACGGACGATGCTGGTGCTGTACTCATTCGTAATCATGGCATCACCGTTTGGGGGAAAAGCGCATTTGAAGCCAAACGAGTCTTAGAGGCTTATGAATTTTTATTTACCTATCATTTGAAAGTAGCGCTTTATCAAAAGCAGCTTGTTAAATAAAAAGGAGGAAACACACATGGCGACCATTTACATTCATAATGAAGAGAACACGTTACTTGAGAACGAACAAGAGGTTCAGGCGTATTTAGAACAGCAAGGGGTCATTTATGAACATTGGGATATTGAAAAACTACCAAAACAGTTATCAGAAAAGTACGATTTAACAGATGATGAAAAGGAAGAAATTTTAACTGTGTTTCAAGAGGAAATAAAGAGTATTTCCGAGCGAAGAGGATACAAAGCGCAGGATGTGATTTCATTATCAAATGCGACTCCTAATCTGGATGAACTGCTTCAAAACTTTAAACGTGAGCATCATCATACGGATGATGAAGTCAGATTTATCGTGAGCGGTCATGGAATCTTTGCCATTCAAGGCAAAGACGGCGTCTTTTTTGATGTGAGACTGAATCCAGGTGATTTAATTTCTGTGCCCCCGAATATTCGTCACTACTTTACACTTCAAGAAGATCGTCAAGTCGTCGCAGTTCGCATATTTGTCACAACTGAGGGCTGGGTGCCAATTTACGAAGAAGAAACGGTTTAATAGTGGGAGCTGATCATTTCGCATGAGGCGGAAGATCAGCTTTTTTTTAGGAAAATAGACATAAAATGAGAGAGAAAATAGTTGATTTTGGTCTTCTGCATAGGATAAAATTCTGTTTAATCAATGTGTCAGTCCTGTCCAATTTTGAAGTTTACCCCCAGAATTCATTGGGTAAAAGGTCTTTAGGCTGTAAAAAATTAAATAAAATAAGCATATTTAATTTAATTTACAAATAAAGTATAATTTTGGTGTCGGATCATTTAGAGCGTAGACAGACGAATTCATAGCGGGAGCTGAGATCATGAATATTTATGTACGGAAAGAACAGCTATTAATGTCAATTGATGAAAAGAGAAGACAAATGGTAGAAGCTGCTCAAGTAGAAGGCTATACAGGTGAGACGACAATTAAATATAGCCAAGAACTGGACAACCTGATGAATGAATATCAGTCTCTTCTTTTTCATGAACAACAATCTGTTGCTTCCTTTCATGATCTTGTATCACAAATGAGTCTCCTTTCTGTCAATCGTCCTTCTTATTGACATCAAAAAACCGGTCTTGCCATTAGCAAAACCGGATGAATGCGTCAGCTATTAGTGTGCAGAAGGGAGCATGATGATCACGGTTGTTCCTTTATTCACTTCGCTCTCGATATCGATTGTCCCCCCATACATCGAAATGATTCGTTTACACACAACAAGCCCAAGACCTGTTCCTTTTTCCTTCGACGTAATAAAAGGGAGGAAGATATGTTTCAGCATCTCTTCTGGTATACCTTCACCTGTATCTTTCACTTTTATGATGACCTGTTCTTTTTCAGCCTCAATGACAATCTTCAAATGACCGCCATTTGGCATCGCTTCTAACGAGTTTTTCGCTACATTCAATACCACTTGTTTAATGTGATCCTTCGTGCAATACACGCCAACATCTTGAATGGTGTTGATTTGCAAATCAACCTCGACATTATAAAGGTTCGCCTCAGAAAATACAATGGGCATGATCTCACTCACAATTTCTTTCACAGAATTATTTTGCCACTTTTCAGCCGTTGGTTTTCCTAGCACAAGAAACTCACTGACGATTTGGTTAATCCGTTTAATTTCTTCCTCGATGACAGAAAAATAAAGCTGATCCTCTTCTGAACGATACTTCTTTTGCAAAAGTTGAATAAACCCGCTAATGCCTGTTAATGGATTGCGAATTTCATGCGCTGTACTTGCCGCAAGTGTTCCAATGAGTTCAAGTTTTTGTGCTTCATTTTGGTGGCGTTCCTGCTGGGTTTGTCGTCTTAAAATGATATATTGGACGAGTGTGAATAAGATATTTAAGAGAATAAATGCACTGGATAAAGGAAACAGCATCACAGACAGGACTTCACTTGTTGTCGCACGCTGCGGAAAAACCTCCAGCTTCCAGCTGTTTTCATCTAAATATGTAGACACGGTGCTATCACTTTCAGATGCTGGCTGTGGACCACTTGTAAACACAACGTCTCCATTTTGATTCAGCATCTTAAAATGAAGCTCTGGGTTTAATACATTCATAATGTTTCTTAAATAATCAATTTGAATCGCAGCGACTAGCACATCCGTGACTTCGTCGTTCTCATTCAAAACAGGGACACAAATGGAGAGAATCCGCTGCTTAGTAATGCGGCTTACATAGTTATCTGTAATGACGGTCTGTTTTGTGACTTGAATACGTTTAAAGTAATCTCTAAATGACAGGTTGATTTTTTCCTTTAATGGTGTGGTGCTGGCTGTGACATTTCCTTTTTGGTCTAGGAGATACAGGCCTGAAAAACGAGGTTCTTGTTTATAGATTTTCTCTAGGATGTTTTGTACTCTTTTCGCTTCAAGCGGCTGGTCAAATCCCATGGCAAGGGAAGTTAATCTTGCTTCTGTTTCACTGATTAAATAATTCATTTGGTTTTTGTGAATATTTAACATAAGTGTAGCGGTTTGTTTGTTTTTTACATCAATTTTCTCAGTTTCTTTTTCGTAGATAAAATAACTAATGATGAGGGTTGGAATCACGACCAAAATAAGGTAAAGCTTGATCTTCTTCCAAAACCCTTTCAGTATACTCATGATTCATCGCTCCAACGTATTACCTAATAGACTTATTATAGCATTGAACCTATCTTTATTACGATGACTTGTGAGATTTTTAAAAAATTAGGTGATTCGTTCTGGTCTCTTTTTCATGCAAAAAATGGATCAACATGTTGACATTTTACTTATTGTTTATTAATGTCACATTAGTGGGTTGCATTTCATAAAGGATGATAAAAAATGGAAAATCATAATGTTGAGAAATCTTTGAAATTATTTATTGTACTATCACGTGCCTATCGCTCCATTAATCACCACATGAACAAACATATTGTGAAGCACGGTCTGAATCCGACTGAATTTGCTGTATTAGAATTGCTGTATCATAAAGGTGATCAGCCGCTTCAGCAAATAGGTGATAAGATCTTACTCGCAAGCGGAAGCATCACGTATGTGGTTGATAAATTGGAGAAAAAAGAACTCCTTAGCCGGAAAGCTTGTGCAGAAGACCGCAGGGTGACATTTGCACATATTACGGAGCAGGGAAGAGCTTTACTTGATGACATCTTCCCAGATCATGCAAAAGAGATTCACGAGATGATCAGTGTGCTTAGTGAAGAGGAGAAGGATGCCTGCATCGATATGCTCAAACATGTAGGACTGCGTGCCAAGCATTTATATGATCATAAAGAATAAACACATAAAAAAGGAAGCCATTGGCTTCCTTTTTAGTATGTAGACTAATCCTCGTATATAGTGTCAATCCTGCGCACCGATAAACGACAAGCGCTTTCAATCGCGCTCATAAGAAAGACAAAGGGCTAAAATAAACATCATTTTAGCCCTTTGTCATGATCTGAAAGGAAGCTGCTGGCTTCCTATTTATTTTGCTTTTTTCTCAATTGGCAAAATAAGAACTTCGACGCGTCTGTTTTTACTTCTGCCTTCTGCGGTATCGTTAGAGGCAATCGGTTTAAATTCACCGTAACCTTTTGTGCTAAAGTTCTCTTGGTCTAGGTTGCTGTTTTCAAGGAGAATATTTAAAAAGTTGACCGCACGAATGGCGCTTAAATACCAGTTGGATTCAAATTCAGAATTCCGAATCGGAACGTTATCTGTATGTCCGCTAATGACGATGTCACGAGCAGGGTTAATGACGAGCAGCTTGGATATTTCTTTGGCTAACGGAACATCCTGCGAGCGGATCACCGCTCGCCCAGAATCAAAGAAGATGCTGTCTTCAATTGTAATAAGCAGACCTTCATCCGTCAGTTTTGTTTCGAGCTTCGAACCAAGTTTTTTATCTGCAATGAATGAATCTACTTGCTTTTTAACCTTTGTTAATACCGCTTGGTCACGAGCTTTCGCTTTTGCTTCTTCTTCTTCATCTTCTGCTGATTTTTTGGTTTGATTGCTGTTTTCTGTTTCTTCGGTGCTCTGCATGCTTGATTGGTCCATTACGCCAGTGCCGCCAGTAAAGACAACATTAAACGATTTAGCCATCTGTTCATATTTTGCCGCATCAATGGAGCTAGATGCAAACAGCACAATGAAGAGGGCGAGAAGAAGCGTAAGAAGATCGGCGTAAGGGATCAGCCAAGACTCATCTACATGGTCTTCATGATCATGTTTTTTACGTTTCCTAGCCATTCTGTTTTTCTCCTTCTTCAATGACAAGATTTGCACGTTCTTTTGCTGGTAAGTACATCAGAAGTTTTTGCTCAATGACCTTTGGAGACTGGCCTTCAAGGACAGAAAGAATCCCTTCAATCATAATGAGGCGAAGCTTTACTTCTTCCTTTGATTTACGCTTCAGCTTGTTGGCAAATGGATGCCACAACACATACCCTGTAAAAATCCCAAGCAGTGTGGCGACGAAGGCAGCACTAATCGCATGTCCAAGTGCTTCAATGTCTCCCATGTTTGCAAGTGCGGCAATAAGTCCGACAACGGCACCAAGTACCCCTAGAGTCGGAGCGTATGTACCAGCTTGTGTAAAGATTAATGCGCCTGACTGATGTCTCTCCGACATGGCATCGACTTCTTCAGTTAAGACGTCGCGAATAAATTCAGCACTTTGACCGTCAACTGCCATGCTTAAGCCGTTCTTTAGAAAATCGTCATCGACTTCCTCAAGATTTGCCTCTAATGCCAAAAGACCTTCACGACGAGCAATTTGTGCCCAGTTTGAAAATAGAGGAATCATTTCTTGTATCGTTGGAAGCTTGCTATCTTTGAAAATTTTGCCGAATAATTTTGGTGTTTTCTTAATTTCACTAGATGGGAAGGCAATGACAACAGCTGAAATTGTCCCAACCACAATGATCAATATAGCCGCCGGGTTGATAAGAGCGGTTAGACTCACACCTTTCAAAACCATACCGACACTCAGTGCAATAAATGCTAAAATAATACCAATTAACGATGTTTTGTCCATTATCTCACCAAATCCTTTAACTATCTTTTTCTATAGTTAATATCGGTGTCTTCTAGAAGGGTTTTAGTCAGAATATAAAATTAAGACAGTTTATGTGAAGAAATTTTGACGAAAGCGCTTTCTGAAAGCCGTAAAAAAAGAAACTCCCTCATATAAAAGGGAGTTTTCAGCGTGTAGACAAACCCTCGCATTCTTTGTCAGTCCTGCGCTCTGGTGCTCACGAATGCCAAATTCGCTCCGCGCCAGTACTCGTCCTTCCTAGGGCTGCAAAGGTTTTTATCACGCTGAAAAGAAGACAAAGGGCTAAAATCAAGTTCATTTTAGCCCTTTGTCAACAATCTGGAAACTTCATCTTTTTTGAGCTGTTTCATCTAAGAGCAATTCTTTTAATTTTTCTTCATGTATGATTTTGATCAAATCGTAGTTCCAATTGATCATGTGATCCATGTAATCCACCTCTTTTTCTTTTATCGTAAAGGAAAAGAGGCGGGGGAGCGTCGGCGCTCAGATGGAATTTAGACACTGCAACATGATGGAGCTGAAGATCCTCCTTAGGATGTACTTAGCTCTTTTTCACAACAATTTCGTCATGTTCAACATCGACTGTAAATCCAGTAAGTTGTTCTTCTTCAAGCAAGATGTCCGTCATTTGATCCTCAACATGCTCTTGAATCGTTCTTCGTAACGGACGAGCCCCAAATGCTGGATGATAACCAAGTTCAGCGATTTTTTCTTTCGCTTCGTTTGTGACGTGAACAGTTAGATTTTGTTCTTTTAACTGCTCTGACAAATCTTTGAGTAGAAGATCCACAATTTTGACTAAATCGTCTTTATCTAATGAATCAAACTGAATGATGCTGTCAAAACGGTTCAAGAATTCCGGTTTGAAATAAGCGCTCAGTGAATCAATCAATGATTGTTCTTCGATGGCTTCTTCTTGTTCAGACTGGAATCCGACTTTGACTGCTTTTTTATCTGTGCTGCCAGCGTTACTTGTCATAATGATGACTGTGTCTTTAAAGCTGACGGTTCTGCCTTGGCTGTCTGTTAGACGGCCATCTTCCATGATTTGAAGGAACATATGCTGGACATCAGGGTGCGCTTTTTCGATTTCATCGAGCAAAATGATGCTGTATGGTTTTCTGCGAACCTTTTCCGTGAGCTGTCCGGCTTCATCATGTCCAACGTAACCAGGAGGAGAACCGATGATTTTGGACACGGAATGTTTCTCCATGTACTCACTCATATCTAAACGAATGATCGCTTCTTTTGAGCCAAATAATTCTTCCGCTAATGTTTTAGACAATTCGGTTTTCCCGACGCCTGTTGGCCCAACGAATAGGAAGGAGCCAGTTGGTCTGTGTTTTGATTTTAAGCCGGCTCTGCTTCTTTTTACGGCTTTCGCCACTTTTTCAACCGCATGTTCCTGACCAATGACGCGGGCTTTTAAGCGGACATCAATTTCTTTCATTTTTGTTTGTTGGTCTGCTTGTAGTTTGCCGACAGGGATACCTGTTTTTTGTTCTACAATCGACTGAATGTCCTCAGCTGTGACGACATGTTCTTTGTCATTTGTTTTGTTTTGCAATCTCGCTTCAATCGCTTCTTCTTCGTCTCGAAGCTTCGCTGCTTTTTCATATTGTTCTTCATTTAAAGCGGCTTGTTTTTCAGCGGCAATTTGCGCAAGACGGTTTGTTAATTCATCTTCACTTGCTGCATCAATGGAGAGATTCGCTTTTGAACCTGCTTCATCCATTAAATCAATGGCTTTATCTGGCAAGTGGCGGTCTTGAATATACCGCGAAGATAATTGAACACACGCTTTAATGGCTTCGTCAGAATAGGTGACGCCATGATAGGCTTCATACTTATCCTGAATGCCTTTTAAGATCTCGAATGCTTCATCCTGTGTTGGCTCATCAACGATGACAGGCTGGAACCTGCGTTCAAGGGCAGCATCTTTTTCAATCTGACGATACTCTTTTAATGTTGTCGCACCTACTAGCTGCAGTTCCCCTCGAGCTAAAGCTGGTTTCAAAATGTTTCCGGCATCCATTGACCCTTCGGCAGAGCCTGCGCCTACAAGAAGATGAATTTCATCAACGAATAAGATGATATTTTTACGGCTTTGCAATTCTTTGATCAATTTCTTCATCCGTTCTTCAAATTGACCTCGTATACCTGTGTTTGCCACAAGTGAAGAGACATCTAATAAATAAACTTGTTTGTTCTTTAATTTATTTGGTACATCTCCATTTGCAATTTTTAGTGCTAGTCCTTCGGCTATGGCCGTTTTACCAACACCAGGTTCACCAATGAGGACAGGATTGTTTTTATTTCTTCTATTTAAAATCTCAATGACTCTTGTGACTTCTTCATCACGGCCAATGACAGGATCGATTAAACCAGCATGTGCGCCATCCGTTAAGTTCCGGCCAAGCTCATCGAGTAAGCCTTTTTGTTTAGGCCGCTCTTGGCTCGTCGCATGTCCTGCTTGCTCAGAGAAGAATGAGCTGCCTCCGAAAAGGTTAGGACCCATTTTCATTTTTGACTGTTCCATCAAAGAGGTATAGCAGTCTTCACATAAAACCATTTGGCTACGGGACGAATTTACTTGCATATTCAGGCGAATAGTTGCTTCATTTACTTGACAATGTTGACAACGCATGAACCATGACCTCCTTAAAATAAAGTTTGACTTTATTTGACCAATGAATGTTAAATAAAATGGTCTGTTGTTTGACCATCTTTGACTATAGTATACTCTGACCTATTTTGACTTTCAACTGTTTTGCTCATTGCTGAATGAAAAATCCTTTTTTGCATTTAATCATGGTTTGTCCTTCTTTTCAAGGAACTTGTCTCATAGGATAAAAAAGAGACAATCGAAAGTGATGGGTGCGGAGGGGTCATATGAAACGTTCAAATGAATCCGCTTTTCAGCTTGCCTTTGTATATGTAGGAACAGTGGTTGGAGCTGGGTTTGCGACAGGAAAAGAAATCGTAGAATTTTTTGTTCGTTTTGGCTGGATTGGATTGATCGGGATTTTGATTAGCGGTGTTATTTTTACAGGCCTTGGCGCAAAAATGATGCTTATTTCCAAACGAATTGAAGCGGAGTCTTATCAAGATATGAATCGGTTTTTATTTGGAGCTGCTGCGAGTCGATATATTAACATCGTCATGTTTTTTATCTTACTAGGTGTGACGTCAGTGATGATTTCTGGAGCAGGCGCTATTTTTGAAGAACAACTTGGCATCTCAAAAGAATATGGTATTTTTTTAACGATTATTTTAAGTGTCATTGTCCTTTTTAAAGGTTCAAAAGGGTTATTTGGTGTCAATGTACTTGTCGTTCCAATGCTGATTTTCTTTTCGCTGATTGTGTTTCTAGACTCATTTGTGTTTAGTAGCGGTGAAAGCCACGTTCTGGGGCTGCAAATGGGAGAGGGCGAATGGATGTTGTCTGCGATTTCATATGGTGCATTTAATTTAGCGCTGTCTCAAGCCGTATTAGTGCCGGTCGCAAACGAAATGACATCCGAAGCTGTGATAAAAAAAGGAGCGGTGCTTGGGGGGCTGATGCTGACACTCATTCTGCTCGCCTGCTTTTTATCCCTTTCTTCATTAGAAATACTGGAGGCGTATGATATTCCGATGGCCCAAGTGGTGTATCAAGTCGCAAACTCCATTCATCTCATCTATTTATTCGTGATCTTTGGTGAAGTCTTTACATCCGTTATAGGGAATTTATACGGTCTCGAAAGACAGGTGAGGGCGTATATCCGATTGAACAGTATGTATACGATATCCTTTATTCTGCTTTGCTGTTATGTCATCAGTAAAATTGGATACGGCACACTCATTTCAACAGTTTACCCTGTTTTTGGCTATGTCAGTATCTTTTTTATCCTCTTTCTTTGTCTGAAAAAAGTGCCTGCATCACGTGATAAGTAAAGAAGGGATAGCTTGTACACCAATTATGTGGTACACTATCCTCTGTGAAAATTGAACAAAAATCCGTGAAAACGGGAGAGGTTCTAGCAAAACCCTCTATAAAAAACTAAGGACTTGCCGTATCCTTGGATGTGGCATTTTTTATTTTTTATGGCTGGGACACCTCATACACATGTAAAGGTGTCTTTTCTTTTGAGAAAAATAGGGGTTTTCATGAACCTTTCAGATGCAGCTTTGTGCCGAGGTACGGATCTGCAAAAGGAGGAAAAGGAAAAATGAAAAATGAAAAAGCGGTCGTTGTCTTTAGCGGGGGACAAGACAGTACGACATGTTTACTATGGGCACTTCAACAATTTAAAGAGGTTGAAACGGTAACCTTTCATTATAATCAGCGTCATCAAGAAGAAATTGATGTCGCCAAAAGAATTGCTGACAAGCTAGGTGTGAAAAATCATCTATTAGATATGTCTCTTTTAAATCAGCTTGCACCCAATGCCTTAACAAGAGATGACATTGATATTGAAGAAAAAGAAGGAGAACTGCCTTCCACATTTGTTCCGGGGAGAAACTTAGTTTTCTTATCCTTTGCATCCATTCTTGCGTATCAAATTGGAGCACGTCATATTATCACGGGTGTGTGCGAGACAGACTTTAGCGGCTACCCGGATTGCCGAGATGAGTTTGTGAAATCTTGTAACGTCACGGTGAATTTGGCAATGGAAAAACCATTTGTCATCCATACGCCGCTCATGTGGCTGAATAAAGCTAAAACGTGGAAGCTGGCTGATGAACTGAATGCGCTAGATTTTGTGAAAAATGAAACGCTCACTTGCTATAATGGCATCATTTCTGATGGCTGCGGGGAATGTCCTGCATGTAAGCTTCGGAAAAATGGCTATGACACTTATATGGACATGAAGGAGGCGAACTAAATGCTTTCTCAAATCTATCCACAGACGAATCATCCATTTTCGTTTGAATTAAATAAAGATATGCATATATCGGCAGCCCATTTTATCCCGAGAGAAGATGCTGGCGCTTGTAGCCGTGTACATGGTCATACGTATACGATTAACATTACGATTGCAGGAGATCATCTAGATGATTCAGGTTTCCTTGTGAATTTTAGCACGCTAAAAAAACTCATTCATGGACAGTACGACCATACACTGCTCAATGACCATGAAGAATTCTCATCAAATGATTCATACGCGATGCCAACCACTGAGGTTGTCGCAAAGACTGTGTATGATAAAGTCGCAGCATATTTAACGACTTTAGCGAACAAACCGGTATGTGTTCAAGTTTTTGTCAGAGAGACACCAACAAGCTACTGCATTTACCGTCCGAAACGAGTTGAGCTCAATGACTAAAGCGATTCCTGTCTTAGAAATCTTTGGTCCAACCATTCAAGGAGAAGGAATGGTCATTGGCCAAAAAACCATGTTTGTCAGAACGGCTGGTTGTGACTACTCTTGCAGCTGGTGTGATTCAGCTTTTACATGGGATGGATCAGCTAAGCATGATATTCAGTGGCTTCAGGCAGAGGACATTGTAAAAGAGCTGAAGAGAATAGGTGGAAAGGCATTTTCTCATGTCACCATTTCAGGTGGGAATCCTGCGCTCTTGAAACAAATGGAATCACTTATTGATTTATTGCATGAAGAAGGAATTGATACGGCGCTTGAAACGCAGGGAACGATGTATCAAGATTGGTTTTTGAAGATAGATGATTTAACCATTTCTCCAAAACCACCAAGTTCAAATATGAAAACAGATTTTACGAAACTTACGCGTATCATAGATGAATTGAAAAAGGGAAACAGGTTGCAACATGCAAGCCTGAAGGTCGTGATCTTTGATGATCTTGATCTAGCCTATGCAAAGGATGTCCATGCGAAATACCCAGAACTCCCCTTTTATTTGCAGGTGGGAAATGATGATACGACAACAGCTGATGATGCGTACCTATTGACGCACTTATTAAAGAAATACGAAATGCTTGTAGATCAAGTAGCGAAAGACCCTGATTTGAATCGTGTGAGAGTCTTACCACAACTGCACACGCTATTGTGGGGAAATAAACGAGGCGTATAGAAAGGAAGAGACAAAATGACGACAAGAAAACCAGAAGAATTAGAAGGTGTCACTTTACTAGGAAACCAGGGGACCAATTACTTGTTTGACTATGCACCACAAGTGCTTGAAACGTTCCCGAATAAACATACGAATAGAGATTATTTTGTGAAATTCAACTGCCCAGAATTCACATCCCTTTGCCCGCAAACAGGGCAGCCAGATTTTGCGACCGTGTATATCAGCTACATCCCAAATGAAATCATGGTCGAAAGTAAATCATTAAAATTATATTTGTTCAGCTTCCGTAACCACGGTGACTTCCATGAGGATTGTATGAATATTATCATGAACGATCTCATTGAATTAATGGACCCAAGATATATCGAAGTATGGGGCAAATTTACACCAAGAGGCGGTATTTCAATTGATCCGTATACGAACTACGGAAAACCTGGGACAAAGTATGAAGAGATGGCATCGTATCGTATGATGAATCACGATATGTATCCAGAAACGATTGATAATCGCTAATAAATAAGAAAAGACATGTGGATGACATGTCTTTTTTTATGGAATAGATTATGATGGCACATAAAAAAAGAGAAGAGTCATGTCACTCTTCTCATACCAATAGGAATAGAACTTGCTAGGACGGCTGGGGGCTACCAGCTCGTATGTATAGTATACACGACAGAACGTATGTTTGTAAAGGTGTATCATGCTTTTATTCTTCATATATTTACTTTAAGATAAAATTGAAACGAGCGAATGAAAATGGAGGCGTTTGTGTTGGCAAACAAAGAAGACAAAACAGAGAAGCTGCTAATGGAATTAAGGGAAGAGCTTCAGATGCTTGAACATCAAAACAAAGAACGATATAAATGGAGTGCCTCCACATTACTTGGAGTGATCGCCCTTTTAATTGATAAAGGCGTGATAACACCTGAAGAAGTTGATATGTACAAAACAAAAGCGGAAATGCAAACCTTTCACGCGCAAAAAGACTGACGCCACTTTATATGGTTGTCAGCCTTTTTCATATGTGATTGTCAAAAGAGAACAGAGCTGTTACACGAGTCAGCTTTGCTGTGTATATCTTTATGTAACGGTAGTCTGAATTGAGGATTGCAAATTAATGTACGGAGTCTTTGATGATTTTATAGTTTTTATGATTAACGACTGTTAGTGAATCCAGTTCTAAATCTCTATAGTTGTCCATAATGGTGACATCCACAATAACAGAGTTTTCATTCACTTTTTCAACTACACCTGTTAAACCATTTCTAAATTCGATCACATTCCCAATTTTTGCAATCTTCAACCGATCCCTCTCCTTTAAAAACAGATTTCATTCCCTATTAAAAAGTATTTTGCAATATTTTCATACCAATGTAAAGGATAAAGACGTTTTTCTTTCGTTTTCGTTGTACGCTTTGAAAACGAATGGTATATTTAATATTTGATCAAGGCTGAAAAGGAGCGATTTTTTTGACTGAAGAACACATCAACACAATACTAGAATCATTACGGAATGGTACTGAAAAACAAGTGACCATTCAAAAGGATGATTTTTTAACATTTCGTTCTGTATTGGTCAATCAAGATGATTTTAAACATTTTCGCGGAATCGCCAAGCATGGTGGAGATGTTATTTTTGAATATCTTAAAGAAGCAAGAAGCTAAAGCTTTTTCTCATTCATGAGAAAAAGCTTTTTATTTTGGTTCTTTTGTCACACTTCAAACCAGCTTGATACATATGAAAAGAAAATGTAATAACCCATAATCAGGAGCATAAGGATGATTATAGGCTAAAAAGAGACTATATTAAACGCTTACATTACCAGTTCATGCGTATTTCAACTAGGACATGCCATTTAATGACGGAATTTGGACAGGCATGAAAATCTTTGTGCGTGAAAATAGAAGAAGCTCTTGTTAGAGTGGACAAGTATCTTACGGCCTACATTAATTAAGGGAGGAATGAGGCGAATGATCAAAATTCATACAGCTCTTTTTGCCATCCTTATGCTCATCTCAGCGATCAAGATGGACAATATACAAGAGCAAGAAGGCACATTAAGTCAGAAACTTGGACAAGCACCTGTAAAGCATCAGCTTTCATATATAGATCAAGATAATAAGCATACCGTGATTCCAGCGTTTTCAGAGGAGAAACATCAGCCGAAAGTGAAAATGCTAAGCACATCAACAGAGGAAAAGGCATCAAAACCGAGGCCGAAGCCTAAGAAAAAGGAAACGGCAAAGCCAGCAAGCTCAAGAAATGAATCACACTATTCTAATGAAGAAATGGACTTGCTTTCTCGCTTGGTACATGCCGAAGCAAAAGGTGAATCTTACGCAGGGAAAAAAGCTGTAGCAAGCGTCGTCTTAAACCGCGTGGAACACCGCTCTTTTCCTGACAGTGTCAGAGGCGTGATTTATCAGCGAAATGCCTTCCAGCCCGTATCAAATGGAAGTATCAATGATAAGGCAGACCAGGATTCCGTAAAAGCTGTGAAGCAGGTTGTCAAAGAAGATGACAGAACAACAAAGGCGATTTATTTTTATAATCCAAAAACGGCGACAGATAACTGGATTCGTTCTCGTAAAATTGTAGAACGCATTGGCCGTCACGTGTTTGCAGTGTAAAGAAAAGCAGCGATCAATCAGTCGCTGTTTTTTTTGTCTTCAATTATTAAAATATTTTCAGGACTTGTCTCATAGAATGTGAAAAGAATTTGCTTTTAGACAAGGGGAGGCTACATGAATCGATTTGTAAAAGGGGTCATTCTGCTATCTGTCGCAGCTTTCATTGCTGAGTGTATCGAGTTTTTAGTCAATATGATTTTAGCGAGAGAGCTTGGAGAACATGGAATGGGTTTATATATGAGCATCCTTCCCATCATCATGCTTGTGCTTGTGATCGCCAGCTTAGAGCTGCCAGTCTCCATTTCTAAATTCATTGCAGAATCGCATGAGCGGCTTCATAAAAGTATGCTTCGCCATGCATTTAAAATGACGCTTGTGGTGACATGCACAACAACGACAATAGCAGCCATTGTACTGCCTTTCATTCCTGTATTTCAATCGTATCATCCGCTGATGAAGGGCTTGGTTCTGTCACTTATTCCAATCATCGCATTTACGTCCATTGCACGCGGCTATTTTATGGGCAAGCAGCAAATGGGTAGAATTGCTCTAGCCAATATGCTGAAAAAAACGATCCAGCTTATCTGTTTGTTTTTGTTTTTTCATTGGTATTCGTTTGATATTGAAACAGCGGTGCTTATCGCGATTGGTGTGATTGTTGCAAGTGATCTCGTCGTCTTTATCTATTTATATTCCCAATACGTCATGGCGAAAAATGCTGTGAATGTCAGATCGGTTGAGTTAAGAGGAATTGACGTCAGAAAACGTTTGTTAGCAGTCTCCATTCCGACAACAGGTATGCGTATCTTTCATGCCATTGCCAATGCGGTTGAACCGTTTTTAATCAAAGGAGCCCTCGTTGCAGCGGGCATTTCTGGTACGCTTGCGGTTGATCATTACGGAATGCTTGCTGGCGTAGCGATGTCGATTGGTTTTTTTCCGGCGTTTATCGCTCATTCCATTATGATTGTGATGATTCCGAATGTATCAGAAGCCTATGCCTTGGGGCAGTATGATCTCGTGAAAAAACGTGTCAGACAAGCGATTCTCATTACGTTTGGCTATGGGGTGCCAGCGGTGATGATCATGTATTATTTCGCTTATCCGCTCACGCAGCTCTTTTTTGACTCACCTCAAGCAGCCGTCTACTTGCAGCTGCTATGGCCTTATTTCTTATGCCACCTGTTCGTGATGCCGTTTCAAGCGTGTTTAATTGGTATGGGTCTCATTAAAGATGTGTTCCTACATAATATATGGGTGCACGTGGTGTCGTTCTCTATGGTGTATTTCCTAGGATCCATCGAATCCTTAAATATGATGGGCGTTATCTTAGGAATGAACACGGGGATGCTGCTATTAACGGCTTTGCATTATGCGACGATTTGCAAGGAACTCGGCGTCTCCATGTTTCTTACATTGAAAAAAGCTTGAATGTCATGTGCAGCTAGCGGGCAAGCTATAGGAAAATCAGGAAGGAAGATGCTGATGAATCGTAAATATCTACCCGCCAGTCTTCTCATGATGACCCTTCTTTTATTTCTGATGAACATAGAGGCTGAAGCAAAAGATTCTGTAATGGCGCCGAGGATAGAAGCCCCTACATTAACAGGTGAAACGCAGGTGATCCCGGTGAAAGGGAAGCGGACCATTCTGCATTTTTGGACAACGTGGTGCCCGTCCTGCAAAATGGAGCTGCCAGCCTTTGAACAGATCGTGAAAGAAAATCAAAGTGATGTAGACATACTAACTGTGAATTTACTTGGTGCTGAGCAAAGCAAGCATGCAGTTGCCCAATTTGTGAAAGACAGAAAGTTCACATTTCCGATCGTTCTCGATGAGCACGGCGAAATGATGAAGAAATACCAAATTATTACGATCCCGACGACTTTTTTCATCAATGAAAAGGGTGAAGTGGTCAAAAACCATGTAGGTCCGCTGACGAAAAAACAAATCAAAGAGTGGACAAATTCGTAGAACACAAGCTTTCTGTAAAGAACCAATGGGCGATCCGTTGGTTCTTTTTTGTGTTCAATTACCTTTCAGATGAATAAAATGTGCTCAGAAAGAGGAAGAAATGTCGGACACTAATAATGATAATTATTATCAAAAAGAAATTATAATAATTATTAATTGAAAATTGATCAGAACCTGTTATAATGAGTTACAGACCTATAAAAAGCTTGAAATAGCAGAAAATATAGATGATAAACGGAACGGGCAACGATTGATAATGTGAAAATCATTATCAATTAGAGAGGAGAAAGTAATCATGAATGAGAATACAGCACTTTATCAAACGACAGATCAAAAAGGATCCAACTCGCTCTTTCAAAAATGGGCACAGCACGGAGAATTAATCGCAGCAGGCATTTCGGGGATTCTCATCTTGATTGGATGGTTTCTAAAGGATGAAACGATGTGGAGTATTCCTCTTTTCATTCTTGCTTTTGTTATTGGTGGTTTTGCAAAGGCAAAGGAAGGAATTGAAGAAACCATTTCATCCAAGACATTAAATGTAGAACTTTTAATGATATTTGCTGCGATAGGCTCAGCGATCATTGGCTACTGGGCAGAGGGCGCCATTTTAATTTTTATTTTTTCGCTCAGCGGTGCGCTAGAAACGTATACGTCAAATAAAAGTAAAAAAGACTTAACGGCCTTAATGAGTATCGCTCCAGATGAAGCCACTTTAATTGAAGAAGATGGCACCACCATCCAAATCGCTGCTTCTTCACTTACGCCAGGCGACCGTATTTTAATCAAAGCGGGCGAACGAATTGCAGCAGATGGTGTGATCATGAGCGGAAGAACAAGTGTAGACGAATCTGCCTTAACGGGTGAATCGGTGCCTCAGGAAAAAGGGCAAGGGGAAGATGTGTTTGCAGGAACAGTGAATTTAAATGGTTCATTAACAGTAGAAGTAACAAAACATAATGAAGAAACACTTTTTCATAAAATCATTAAGCTGGTGGAATCTGCACAAGAAAGTGTATCGCCAAGCCAAGCGTTTATTGAAAAATTTGAAGGTGCATATGTAAAAGGTGTGCTCATCACTGTAGCGATTTTAATGTTCCTACCTCATTTTGTACTTGGCTGGAGCATGAGTGAAACGTTTTACCGCGCGATGGTGTTTATGGTGGTTGCCTCGCCTTGTGCACTTGTTGCCTCAATTATGCCAGCAGCTCTTTCACTCATCTCAAACGGTGCAAGAAACGGTATGCTTGTAAAAGGAAGTGTCTTTTTAGAAAAACTGGGCACAAGTACGATGATTGCATTTGATAAAACGGGTACGATTACAAGTGGAAAACCAGCTGTTGAAAAAGTGGTCTTGGCAAAAGGGCAAGATGAATCGACCTTTTATCATGCACTCTATCAAATTGAAAGTCAGTCAAACCATCCATTAGCTAAAGCCATTTCTGATATGGCAAAAGAGCATCATACAGAGCGGACAGCCCACGTAACCATTGAAGAAACATCAGGTTTTGGTGTGGAAGCACAAATAAATGAGGATATATGGCGGATTGGGAAGAAAGATTTTGCCGGAAAAGCTTCAATGGATCGTGATATTGAAGAGCATGGTGATGTTCTTTCATCCAAAGGATATACAGTTGTCTATGTTCAAAAAAATCAAGAAGTCGTCGGCTGTCTCGGTTTGAAGGATCAAATCAGACCTGAAGCCAAAAAAATGATTCAGGAACTGAATGATTTAGGCATCCAAACCGTCATGCTCACAGGGGATCAGCAAAAAACAGCTGAAGCGATTGCAGAGGAAGCAGGCATCCAAACCGTTGTCGCTGAATGTCTTCCAGATGAAAAGGTACACGAAGTCAATCAACTGAAAAAACAAGGTGATTCGATCATTATGGTCGGAGATGGAATCAATGATGCACCGGCACTCGCCACAGCAGATGTTGGCGTCGCAATGGGCGGAGGCACCGATGTTGCTTTAGAAACAGCAGACCTCATTTTAATGAAAAATAACTTAAACAATCTAACAAAGATGATCCGTCTTTCAAGAAAAATGAACCGAATCATTAAACAAAACATCATCTTTTCATTAACAGTTATTTGTTTGTTAATCTGTGCGAATTTCTTACAAGTACTTGATTTACCTTTTGGTGTCATTGGACATGAAGGCAGTACGATTTTGGTTATTTTAAACGGACTTCGTTTGCTTCGTGCTTCTTAAGCAAATCACAAAAGCGCACTGGCTTTAGGTCAGTGCGCTTTTGTGCGAAATACAGTGAAAACTGATACAATAGATCAGTAGTCAAACGTGTGAGGAGGATCACGATGAATCGAATGAAAAACTTGTCTTCTTGGCTTAAGAAAAAAGACATTCAAGGTGCATTTATACATACAAAGGAGAATGTATTCTATCTATCTGGATACTTCACAGAGCCGCATGAAAGAGTGATGGGGCTGTTTGTTTTTCAGGAAGCAGATCCATTTTTCATTTTGCCTAAGATGGAAGTTGAGCAAGCAAAAAATGCGGGATGGGCTGGAGATCTCATTGGATATGAAGACCATGAAAACCCCTTTGATTTCATACAAAAGGCACTAGAAAAACGAGGAGTAAAAGCGACTCGCCTAGCGATTGAAAAAGAATCCATTCCTTTGCAAAGAGCAGAGCAGCTCCAAGCTGTCACCGGGGCAGAAACATTTGTCCGGGCAGAAGATGTGCTCAATCAGCTAAGACTAATTAAAGACGAAGCTGAAATTGAAACATTGAAAAAAGCTGCTCAATTGGCAGACGAAGGCGTCAAAATTGGGGTTCATGCCCTAAAAGAAGGGGTGACGGAAACCGAAGTTCTTGCTGTCATCGAATATGAACTGAAGAAAAAAGGCATTCAGGGCATGTCCTTTTCAACCATGGTACTATTCGGAGAAAAATCAGGAGAACCTCATGGAAATCCGGGGCAGGCAGCCTTGAAAAAAGGTGATTTTGTTTTATTTGACCTCGGCGTGATTGTGGATGGCTATTGTTCAGATATTACAAGAACCTTCATCTATCAAGAAGCGTCTGAACAACAAAAAGATATTTACAACACCGTCTTGAAAGCCGAATTGGCAGCACTTGATATGAGCCAGCCGGGTGTGAGAATTGGTGACCTTGACTTAAAAGCAAGAGGGCTGATCGCAGAAGCAGGATATGGCGAATACTTCCCGCACCGTCTAGGGCATGGACTCGGGGTTTCTGTTCATGAGTTCCCTTCTATGAGTCAAGCAAATGATGACCTTCTAAAAGAAGGGATGGTCTATACGATCGAGCCGGGTATTTATGTACCAGGAGTCGGCGGGGTTAGAATTGAAGACGATGTTCTCATTACAAAAGATGGCCCAGTCACCTTAACCAATTATCCAAAAGAGTTGACGATCATCAAGTAATGAAAAAAATCACGATGAACGTCCAAGTATTGGGAGCGTCATCGTGATTTTTTTGTCACTCTTTGCGATCCTTATCAACAAAAAAATCATCAATTGATTGAAACGGCTTGATTTTATGTTCTTTTCCTAAAGGATGTAGTGCGAATCGAGCAGAAAACAAAATAGTCAAACATAATATGATCCATATGATAATACCCATCTTGAATTCCCCTTTCCACCCAGTGATTTGTTCAGCTCACATACATCTTAAAGTATGAAACGCTTACCATATCAAGAGAAAGTAGGAGAAAAAATGCCTAACATAAGGGATATTGCGAAAAGAGCGGGTGTATCTGTTACCACCGTATCACGAGTGATGAATGATCATCCTTATGTCAAAGAAGAAAAGCGAGAGCGCGTACTTAGTGCGATGAAAGAGCTCAAATATACACGGAATATTCAGGCGGTGCATTTAGCAAAGGGCTATTCCAATATGCTTGGAATTGTACTTCCGACAATTGATCACTCCTATTTCAGCGGAATTGTCACAGGGATTGCAGAGAAAGCACAGGAGTGCGGAATGCATTTTGCCTTGTTTCAAACAGGATATGACCCATTAAAGGAAAAAGAAGCATTAATGAGCTTAAAAGAGCAGCGTGTGGATGGTTTAATCTTTTGCTCAAATGCGTTAAGTGATCGAGAAATTTTAAAGTGGCAGGAATCTGGTCCTATTATCTTTTGTCATCCTACTCCGCATGATACATGTTCATCGGTATCGATTGCGCATGATCAGGCTTTTAAGGAAGGGCTTGAACACTTAGCGGCATGCGGTCATGAGCGAATCGCAATCGTTCTTGCTAGAACAGAAGGGGAGAACAGCCAAGTTCGCATTCAGACTTATCAAGAAATGATGCAGTCGCTTGGACAGGACATTGATGATGAATGGGTCATTGAAGGAAAACTAACCATTTTTGATGGCAAGCAATTATTTACAGAATGGAAAGAGATGAAAAATCGTCCGACAGCCTTACTGATTACAAACGATGATGTCTCAGCAGGTTTTTTACTAGAAGCACAGCGTCACCAAATAAACGTTGGAGAATCACCAGCCATACTTGGCTTTCAAAACGATCAATTGAGTGAAGCATTGGGGATTTCTAGTATAGATATTCCCCTCAAACAAATGGGACAGGAAGCATTTGACTTGTTTAATCGAGTGTTACAAGGTGAGGCACCAGAAAAAAGGGTGCTTTCATATCGACTCGTTGAGCGCACAACGACTATTTTGAAAAACAATCGTTGACGCACGTTTCATCTGTTTTGTACGATAAGAAGGATTGAATAAGAAGGAGGTGGGGATGTTCATGGAATCCTTCACCGTTGATAAAGCGTTAAATAATAATGTCATCATCGCAAAACACCCTTCTTTAGGCGAAGTGGTCCTGATTGATAAAGGGATCGGCTTTGGGAAAAAATCGGGTGACGTTCTCGATCAAGCGGCATTTGAGAAAATGTTTGTGTTAAAGAATACAAAAGAGCAAACAGAATACAAACAATTGCTGCACCACATTAATGAGGACATGATTGAGCTTGCCAATGACGTCATTTATCATATACGAGAAAAAATGGGGCATCGTTTAAATGAGCATATTCATATTGCACTAACAGATCATATTGCCTTTAGTTTTAAGCGAGTTAAGCAAGGCTATGATATCACCAATCCTTTTATGCTTGAAACGAAATCCTTATACCCGAAAGAATACGAGGTCGCAAAGGAAGTCGTGGAACTGATAAATGCGCGGCCAGATGTTGAAACAAAGCTGCCCGAAGGAGAGATTGGCTTTATTGCGCTCCACATTCACTCTGCTTTAACGAACCGGCCTTTATCCGAGGTCAACCGTCATTCGCAGCTCATGACACAAATGGTCCAAGTCATAGAAGATGCATTTCATATGAAAGTAGATAGAGAAAGTATTCATTATTTACGCTTACTGCGCCATATTACGTTTTCGATTGAGCGTATTAAACGGGAAGAATCATTAGAGGAGCCAGAAAAGTTGCTTCATCTATTGAAAAATGAATATCCTTTATGCTACAATACTGCTTGGAAAATGATCAAAATTTTGCAACATGCATTGAAAAAACCTGTACAAGATGCCGAAGCTGTCTATTTGACACTTCACCTGTACAGATTGACGAATAAAATTTCATAGTTTCCTTGAAACGTGTAACTGATTCGATCAGGCATGAGTGACTTAAGGTAAATACAGGATAAGATCCTGTTATTTGCGCAACCTTATATCATCATGCCTTTTTTGTGTTCTGAAAGTGAAATGTAAACGGTTAATTATGAAATGTACGTCAGTGTGTAATTGAAATGCATGTTGTAAGCGAAAACAAAAGGAGGTTCAACCAGTGTTTAAATCACTTTTTGGTGTGTTGCAAAAAATTGGACGAGCACTTATGCTTCCAGTTGCGATCCTTCCTGCTGCTGGTATTTTACTAGCACTCGGAAATGCGATGCAAAATCCGCAGCTGATTGATGTCGCTCAATTTTTAAGCAATGATACAATTCAGCTTGTTGCTAGTGTTATGGAGAATGCGGGGAATATTGTCTTCTCGAATCTTCCACTCCTATTTGCTGTAGGGGTTGCCATCGGTCTTGCCAATGGAGACGGTGTGGCAGGGATTGCCGCGATCATCGGTTACCTTGTCATGAACGTAACGATGAGTGCCGTATTAATGGCCAACGGTTCCATTCCATCCGATTCAATCAAATTGGCTAAGTTCTTTAAGGAAAGTCATCCAGCGTATGTGAATATGCTCGGCATACCGACCTTGTCTACCGGCGTTTTTGGCGGGATTATTGTCGGGGTATTAGCCGCTTATATGTTTAATAAATTTTACAAAATTGAGCTCCCGCAATATCTTGGCTTCTTTGCTGGTAAGCGTTTTGTTCCAATCGTTACTTCGATTTCAGCACTTATTTTAGGGCTTTTGATGCTCGTCATTTGGCCGCCAATCCAAGGTGCATTGAACTCATTTTCAACTGGACTGCTTGCAGCGAATGAGCCGCTAGCTGCCTTTGTATTCGGTGTCATTGAACGCTCATTAATTCCGTTTGGTCTGCACCACATATTCTACGCACCATTCTGGTATGAATTTTTTAGCTATAAGAGCTTATCAGGAGATATTATCCGTGGTGACCAGCGTATTTTCATGGCGCAAATCAAAGATGGTGTTCAGCTGACAGCTGGGACATTCATGACAGGGAAATATCCGTTCATGATGTTTGGACTTCCAGCAGCAGCACTTGCGATTTACCATGAAGCAAAACCTAAGAATAAAAAACTTGTAGCAGGAATTATGGGGTCAGCGGCCCTTACTTCTTTCCTAACAGGGATCACTGAACCGCTTGAATTCTCATTCTTGTTTGTTGCACCGATATTATTTGCGATTCACTGTGTATTCGCTGGATTATCCTTTATGATAATGGATATTCTAAACGTGAAAATCGGGATGACCTTCTCAGGAGGGTTAATCGACTTCTTCCTATTTGGTATCCTGCCGAATAGAACCGCTTGGTGGCTTGTTATTCCAGTCGGTCTCGTACTGGCTGTCATTTACTACTTCGGATTCAGATTTGCGATTCGCAAGTTTAATCTGAAAACGCCAGGACGAGAAGATGAAGCAGCTGACGGTGCAAGTAGCGCTCAATCTGGAAAAGGCGATGACTTACCTTATGAAATTCTTGAAGCAATGGGTGACCAAGAAAACATTAAACACCTAGATGCTTGTATTACGCGTTTACGTGTCACTGTAAATGATCAGAAAAAAGTGGATAAAGACCGCTTGAAAAAGCTTGGCGCTTCAGGTGTCCTTGAAGTAGGGAATAACATCCAGGCCATCTTTGGACCACGCTCTGATAATTTAAAAACACAAATGCAAGACATTATTGCAGGGCGCACACCTCGACCAGCGAAAGACCCTTCTGCAAAAGAAGAAGTCAGTCAGCAGGTTGAAGAATTCATTGCAAAACCGCTTCAAAACGAACAAGGGGAAGAAACGTTTGCTTCACCAATTACAGGGGAGCTGCATCCAATTACAGATGTGCCAGATCAAGTATTCTCAGGGAAAATGATGGGTGACGGTTTTGCTATCTTGCCAAAAGAGGGAACAGTGGTTTCACCAGTAAGAGGAAAAATCTTAAATGTGTTCCCAACAAAACACGCCATCGGCCTCCAGTCTGATGGTGGACTTGAAATCTTGATTCACTTCGGGATTGATACAGTCAGCCTCAAAGGAGAAGGATTTGAAGCATTTGTACAAGAGGGAGACCAAGTAGAAATCGGTCAAAAACTTTTAGAGGTTGATATTGATAAAATTAAGTCAGAAGTACCATCTTTAATGACACCAATTGTATTTACAAACTTAAGTGAAGGACAATTTATTGACCTTCAAGAATCCGGTGAAATCAAAGCTGGCCAAGAAAACATCATGAAAATTTCAAAATAATTTTCATAACTGCCGTTCTTGTTAGATGACAAGCTCGGCAGTATGATATAATATTGTGGATGTATGAAATGTATAAAAAGGAGATTGATAAAAATGGCTCAACAAACATTCAAAGTAACTGCAGATTCTGGAATTCACGCACGTCCTGCAACAGTTCTTGTACAAACTGCTAGTAAATATGATGCTGATATCAACTTAGAATATAATGGTAAAACAGTGAACCTGAAATCTATTATGGGTGTAATGTCTCTAGGAATTGCGAAAGGTGCTACAATCACAATCTCTGCTTCTGGTTCTGATGAAAATGATGCACTTGCTGCGCTAAAAGACACAATGAAAAGTGAAGGCCTAGGCGAGTAATGCAACAACTGAAAGGAATCGGTGCTTCAGCAGGCGTTGCGATTGCAAAAGCATATCGTCTAGAAGAACCAGATTTAACAGTTCACCAAAAAGACATCAATGATCCAGAGACAGAAGTGAAGCGTTTTGAAGAAGCAATTCATGTTTCTAAACAAGAACTTGAAGCAATTAAAGAACATGCGCTAAAAGAGCTTGGCCAAGACAAAGCAGATATCTTTTCTGCACACCTTCTTGTGTTAAGTGATCCAGAGCTGCTCAACCCAGTGAAGGATAAAATCACATCGGATAAAGTAAATGCTGAATTTGCTTTAAAAGAAACAGCAACAATGTTTGTTACAATGTTTGAAGCAATGGACAATGAATACATGAAAGAACGTGCAGCGGATATTCGCGACGTTACAAAACGTGTCACTGGTCATTTGCTAGGCGTTGACATTCCAAACCCAAGTATGATTTCTGAAGAAGTCATTATCATTGCTGAAGATTTAACACCTTCTGATACAGCTCAGCTGAACAGACAATTCGTCAAAGGTTTTGCGACAGATATCGGTGGTCGTACTTCTCACTCAGCGATTATGGCTAGATCAATGGAAATTCCAGCAGTTGTTGGGACAAAAGAAGCAACAAAAACGGTGAAAAACAATGATCTGATCATTGTTGATGGTATTAGTGGAGACGTCATCATTAAGCCTTCTGAAGATGAAGTGAAAGCGTATCAAAAAAAGCATGAAGACTACTTAGCTCAAAAAGCGGAATGGGCGAAACTTGTTGACCAGCCAACGGTCACAAAAGACGGCGTTCACGTAGAGTTAGCTGCGAATATTGGAACACCTGAAGATGTAAAAGGTGTACTTGAAAATGGCGGCGAAGCAGTTGGATTGTACCGTACAGAATTTTTATACATGGGCAGAGATCAGCTCCCAACAGAAGAAGAGCAGTTCGATGCGTATAAAACCGTTTTAGAGAAGATGGAAGGCAAAGCTGTGGTTGTCCGCACACTAGATATTGGTGGCGATAAAGAACTTCCTTACTTGCAGCTTCCAAAAGAAATGAACCCGTTCCTTGGCTATAGAGCGATCCGCCTTTGCCTTGAAGAGCAGGAGATTTTTAGAACACAGCTACGCGCGTTACTTCGTGCAAGTACATATGGAAACTTGAAAATCATGTTCCCTATGATCGCGACGTTATCAGAATTTAGAGAAGCAAAAGCTATTTTACTTGAAGAAAAAGAAGCATTGGTTGCTGCTGGTACAGAAGTATCTGATTCCATTGAAATCGGAATGATGGTAGAAATTCCATCAACAGCTGTTATTGCAGATCAATTTGCAAAAGAAGTAGATTTCTTCAGTATTGGAACAAATGATTTGATTCAATACACAATGGCTGCTGATCGAATGAACGAACGAGTGTCTTATCTTTACCAGCCATACAATCCAGCTATTTTACGCCTCATAACGCTTGTGATTGAAGCAGCGCATAAAGAAGGTAAATGGGTTGGCATGTGCGGTGAGATGGCAGGAGATGAAATCGCAATCCCGCTCCTACTTGGATTAGGATTAGATGAATTTTCAATGAGCGCAACATCGATTCTTCCAGCAAGAACGCAGTTAAGCAAGCTTTCTAAGGAAGAAGCTGCATCATTTAAAGAGCATATCTTATCACTGAGCACAACTGAAGAAGTGGTTGATTTCGTGAAAAAAACGTTTCAACATAACTAGGTGATGTAAACCAGACAGGTCAAACTGTCTGGTTTTTTTGTCGAATTTTATCATAATCAGTCATATCGCTTGCAGAGAAGGGCATCCTAAAATAAAAAAATGGAGGTGACCAGTTTGTCTTTCTCTAACTATAAGCCGGGTGATCAAGTATATGTCATTTATCGAAATCCACATGCAGCCAATGTCGCACAAATTAAAGAAGCGGAAATCGTTTCACACCCTTACAATGAGCAAGAGCTTGCGCTATTTCTACTTGAAACATATCACCCATTAGCCCCTGATGATGCCGTATTTCCAACATACGAAGAAGCAGAAGCCCTTTATCAAGATCTGTTTGAATAAGGGAGATTTTAGAAAGGATAGAAACCATCCTGAGAGGTTAAAGTAACGATATGAACCTATAAGGTAAGGATGTGCTAATTATGATCAAACCGTTCGTTCCCCAGCTTGTGTATATTGAACCTCGGGCGCTAGAGTACCCATTAGGACAAGAGCTGAAAGAAAAGTTTGAAGGCATGGGAATTGAAATTAGAGAAACAACCTCACACAACCAAGTGAGAAATATTCCGGGGAAAAATGATTTGCAAAAGTACCGTAATGCAAAGTCGACGCTCGTTATCGGCGTGAGAAAAACCTTAAAATTTGATACATCTAAACCATCTGCAGAGTATGCCATTCCGTTTGCGACAGGATGCATGGGGCATTGCCATTATTGCTACCTGCAAACGACTATGGGGAGTAAGCCGTACATTCGCACATATGTCAATGTAGAAGAGATCTTAGATCAGGCTGAACAGTACATGAACGAGCGTGCGCCTGATATCACGCGATTTGAAGCCTCGTGTACATCTGATATCGTCGGAATTGACCATTTGACTCACACACTCAAACGAGCGATTGAATACTTTGGTCAAACCGATCTTGGCAAACTACGCTTTGTTACGAAATTTCATCATGTAGACCATTTGTTAGATGCAAAACACAATGGACGAACAAGATTCCGTTTTAGTATCAATGCCGATTATGTCATTAAATATTTCGAACCTGGCACATCACCACTCGATCAGCGGATTGAAGCGGCTGTAAAGGTAGCGAAAGCAGGCTATCCACTGGGCTTTATTATTGCCCCTATTTACATTCATGAAGGGTGGCAAGAGGGCTATAAAGTCCTATTTGAAAAACTCGATGCAGCTCTTCCTGAAGAAGTGAGACAAGATATCACCTTTGAAATGATTCAGCACCGTTTTACAAAACCGGCGAAGCGTGTCATCCAAAAAAACTATCCAAAAACAAAACTAGAACTAGATGAAGAAAAGAGAAGATATAAGTGGGGTAGATACGGAATTGGAAAATATATCTATCAAAAAGATGAAGAACAAGAACTTAGACAGACATTAGAATCATATATAGAACAGTACTTTCCGTCTGCAAAAATTGAATATTTTACTTAAAACAAGTCATTATGGCTTGTTTTTTCTATTTAAATTTTCTTACAACTATTGAATGCGGTACCAATTTTGCCGATATACACATTAAGATGCGAAAGTAGGATGTAGGGGTGATGAGATGTTTAAGAAACTTCAAGTGAGAATAGCTGTTTTCATCTCAGTTATTTTAATTTTAACCGTTGTCGCAGTTCAAGTGGGTTCCAATTTAGTATTAAGACCACTGATTGAACGAGATGCGAAAACAACGACAGCAGCAACGGCAGAAAGCATGAGAGACATCATAGCACTAAAGCTTGAGAATTACGGTGATACGATTAACAAATTGGCAACAAGTACACTTACTGAAGATTTTGCACAGAAACAAACAAAGCAGACATTGGCATTTGAAAACGATGAATTAAAAGGATTGCAGGAGCAGGATGAACTCATCTCGCTTGCCTATATAGGAACAAGTGATGGTAAAATGTTCGCTTTCCCGGAGTCCGATTTTGGTGAAGGGTATGATCCGTCTAAACGAGACTGGTATATTCAAGCGGCTGAAAAGCCTGACGAAGTCCTATGGACAGATCCGTACATTGATAAAGCAACAAATGAAATGGTCGTTTCAGCCACAAAGGCGATCGTACGAAACGGGAAAGTAGTCGGTGTCGCTGGACTTGACTTGAAACTGGCTTCCATTCAGTCTTATATAAAAGAACAAAAGATTCCTTATATGGGAACGGCTTTCTTAGTTGACGGCACAGGGACCATTTTGGCACATCCAACAGAGCAAGGAAAAAATATCTCAAAAGTCGCTTCTGTGAAAAAAGCGATCGACAACTCGGGTATTGATGATGACAAACAGCTGACCGTCATCTCAAAAATTAAAGAGGCCAACTGGACGATCGGTGTGAGCTTCGAGAAAAAGAAACTTCTTTGGATCACTGAACAAATGAATCAGACAAGTATCATTATTTCTGTCATTGCCATTATACTTGCCATGATTCTAAGCTACTTATTGGCTAGAAGCATTACAACACCAATTAAACGCCTCATCGAGCATGTTCGTAAAGTGTCTGAAGGCGATTTAACCAGCTCGCTTGAGTCGAAGTCTCAGGATGAGATAGGGTTCCTGACGAAAAGCTTTAATCAAATGACTGAAGGCATCAGGGATTTAATTGAAAAAGTGAAAGAGTCTTCAGATCAGGTTGTGAAGTCAACGGATGAAGTGACACAAATTTCAAACGAGACCTTGCTGTCTAGTGAACAGATTGCAACGGCTATTCAAGAGGTCGCTGTAGGAGCAACGAAACAAGCATCAGAAGCGGAAACCATTAATGAAAAATCAGAGCATTTGTATGAAAAAGTTCGTCATATGGGTGAGCTTGCCACGCAAATGCAAACCAACTCAAAATCATCGGAAGATGCAAGCTATAGAGGACTTGATGCTCTTGGTCTGCTCGTCCAAAAATCAACACAAGCGAATGAAGAATCGAAGAAGGTAGAGCAAATGCTGCTTGACCTTGAGCATAAAACGAAAAATATTGAAAACGTCGTAACAGCGATCTCTGAAATCTCAGATCAAACGAATTTACTCGCACTGAATGCAAGTATTGAAGCAGCGAGAGCAGGAGAAAGCGGAAGAGGATTTGCTGTTGTTGCAGAAGAAGTCAGAAAGCTGGCTGAACAATCTGCAGAATCAACGAAACATATTAGTGAAACCGTAAAACTCATTCAAGATGAATCGAAAAAGGCAGCTGAAGCGATGACAGCAGCAAGCAAAATGAATGAAGAACAAGGTGATGCCATCAATTCAACAGGAGAGGCACTCAGCAGTATCACAATGGAAATGCAGGCACTTGTCGGCTCCATTGACAGCATTCATACACAAATCAATGAAATGACTGAAGAACAGCAGAAAATGAATGATTCCATTCAAAGTATTGCGGCCATTTCACAAGAATCCGCCGCTTCAGCTGAGGAAGTACATGCTTCCACAGACGAACAAGTACAAGCTTTAGAAAGAACGAAAACATCAACAGAAATGTTGAACGAATCAAGTCAGGCACTGCGTCAGGCAGTCAATCGGTTTAAACTATAATCTTGCAGAAAAGAACCTTGCCATGTGAGCAAGGTTCTTTTTGTATGATAAAATATGAACAGAGGAGGGTGCCAACATGCATGTTAATCTATCTGGAAAAAAAGCATTGGTCGCTGCAAGCAGTCAAGGTATCGGTAAAGCCATTGCCTTTCATCTTGCAAAAGAGGGAGCAGATGTGATGCTCTCGGGAAGACATGAGCACACGCTGCAAGAAGCGGTCAAAGAATTATCCCCGCTTGTAAAAGGGAAGCTGACGTATCAAGTATGTGATGTATCTGATGCCGAGCAAATTAAAGCGCTTGTCGTCGCAGCAGCAGGTGATGAAAAACGCCTTGATATACTAGTGAACAATACAGGCGGTCCTCAAACAGGAACACTTGAAACCTTAACAGATGAAGATTGGATGGAATCATTTCAGCTTCATTTACTCAGCTATATTCGGTTATTAAAAGAAGCCTTGCCGTATTTAAAAAAACAAGGTGCACGAGTGTTAAATATTGCATCTATGTCGGTCAAAGAACCGATCCCAGGCTTGATGCTGTCGAATACATTTAGACCGGCCATTACCGGCTGGACAAAAACAGCTGCCCAGGAGCTTGCCAAAGATGGCATTTTGATCAATACCTTAGCCCCGGGGAAAATTGAAACAGAGCGCGTGAAACAGTTGGACAAACACCGTGCACAAGAGGAGCAACAATCGGTTGAAGAGATCAAAGCACAAGCTGAACGGATGATTCCGCTGGGCCGTTACGGACAGCCAGAGGAATTTGCAGCATATGCGGCTTTTCTTTTATCTGAAGCCAATACATATATGACAGGTCAAACCCTCATCATTGATGGTGGATTGACAAAGTCTCTATAAGGAGGAATTCTTGATGGCACAAATCAAAACAGTTGGTTTTATTGGAATCGGTGTAATGGGACGTAGTATGGCAGGGCATTTAATGGATGCTGGCTACGAAGTTCTCGTTTATACAAGAACAAAAGCAAAGGCAGACACATTGGTTCAAAAAGGTGCTCTTTGGAAATCGACCGTAAAGGAGATCGCAAAGGAGGCAGATGCCGTCATCACAATGGTCGGGTATCCATCAGATGTAGAAGAAGTCTATTTAGGAGAAGATGGACTCTTGGAACATGCTGCGCATGGTACATACCTCATTGATATGACCACATCGAAACCTCAGCTGGCAAAAGAAATTGAAGCGAAAGCGAAGGAAAAAGGACTATTTGCATTAGATGCGCCGGTCTCTGGCGGAGACGTAGGAGCCAAAAACGGCACGCTGGCCATCATGATTGGCGGAGAAAAAGCAGCCTATGAAGCGTGCCTGCCGCTATTTCAGCAAATGGGAGAAAATATTCAATATCAAGGACCTGCAGGAAGTGGTCAGCATACAAAAATGTGTAACCAAATTGCTATCGCAGCAGGGATGGTAGGTGTGGCAGAGGCAATGGCTTATGCGGAAAAATCAGGACTTGATCCAGAGCAGGTACTTAAAAGCATCACAACAGGAGCAGCCGGCAGCTGGTCTTTGTCAAACCTTGCACCAAGAATGCTGAAAGGTGATTTCGAGCCAGGATTTTATGTGAAGCATTTTATTAAGGATATGGGCATTGCACTTGAAGAAGCAGAGCTGATGGGAGAAGAGATGCCAGGCCTGTCACTAGCGAAGTCATTATATGAAAAGCTCAGCGAACAGGGCGAAGAAAACAGCGGAACACAAAGCATCTATAAATTATGGGTGAAATAAAAAAACTGCCCCGCCTACGTGGAACAGTTTGTAGCGTGTAAACAAGCCCTCACATTGTTGAAAAAAGAAGACAAACTAAAAACCTGTCCCAAATAGAGACAGGTTTTTTTGATCTTATTTTCCGATGAATTGCTGCGTCCAGTAGTTACCAGATTTCACATAACCTACACCGATATGTGTATAGTTTTTGTTTAAAATGTTCGCTCTGTGACCTTCACTGTTCATCCAAGCTGTTACTACTTCTTGAGGTGATCTTTGACCTTGCGCAATGTTTTCACCTGCTGTTTTGTACGTGATACCAAATTGCTTCATTTGATCAAATGGAGATCCGTAAGTTGGGCTTGTATGAGAGAAATAGTTTTTATCTTTCATATCTTGTGATTTAGCGCGAGCAGATTTGCTTAATTTAGAATCGACAGAAAGAGCTTTTAAGCCTTGTTTTGCACGCTCTTTATTTGTCAGCTCAACCACTTCTTGTTCAAATGCATTTAAGCTGCTGTCTGCTTTTGTTGCAGTTGTGTCTTTTTGATCAGATTTTGGGCTGTTGTTCGTTGTGTTTTCTTTTGCTGGTGTGCTTGGTTTAGAAGCAGCTGGTTTTTTCACTGATTCTTGTTTTTGTTCATTTTTTGCTTTGTTTACTTCTTTCACCACTTTTGTTCCAGTAACAGGTTGACCACTTTTGATCAGCTTGTTTAATAGAGCTTCGATCTCTTTTTGATTTGAAGTGCTTAGCTTGTTTACATCTGAAGAGATATGTAATTTTGCAGCTAATGTATGAAGATCAATGGCTTGATGCTGTACGTTTATGACTTGTTTCAGGTTAAGCTCTTTCGCATCAGCTGAATGCCCTCCAGTGAACGTGATCAATGCAGCAGCTGTCAGCGCTGAAAAAATGAATGATTTCTTTTTCATTTTGTAACTCCTCCTAAAATCTTTGTTTTGTTTTCTCACAGAAAATCATAACATGGACTTTTTGTTATAAACGTACCAGCATCCTCCATTGACAACGCCCATTTGTCATTTTTGTTAAAGTCAAAGAAAGAGTCTCCTTATATCAATGAATGGAGAATCTTTCTATTTAAAGAAAACGACATAAACATACCAATATTTTAAAGTGTTAGTATATTTTTTTGCAGAATAGGGATTGACAGCTTTTTTTCACTTGTTTCGCTGTAACAACTATTACAAAAGTGTTACAATAATGAGTGGTAATTGTAAAAGATTGAAAGGATGAGAGGAGCTACATAAGTGGGAGAGAAACAGCATCAAGGTGCTGCCGAGCAGAAAAAAATGAAGCGCCGGAACGCCTGGAGAATTAATCTCTTTTTCTTCGCTGTATTTAGTTTATTTGCTGGACTTGTCATCAAGCTCGGTGTGCTGCAAATCGTCAATGGTGAGGATTATAAAAAGCAAGCCAACCGAACTGAGGTCAAAACAGCATCATACCCGTCTCCAAGAGGAAAAATGTATGACGCGAGAGGAAGAGTCGTTGTTGATAACGAAAGTGTACCTGCCATCGTTTATACATCAGAAAGCGGTGTGAAAGCGGAGGATAAGATTAAAGTAGCAAGAAAACTTGCGACTTATATAAAAATGGATACAGATTTTTTGAGAGAGCGTGACATTCGAGATTTTTGGCTGGCCAGCCATCAGAAAGAAGCGGATAAGCTCATTTCAAAAGCAGAGCAAAAGAATCTTAAAGCAAAAGATGTCTATCCTCTTCAAGTAGAGCGTGTGCCTAAGAATGAAGTCAAGGCGATCGAAAAAGATGCAGAGGAAAAAGCAGTTGCAGCGATCTATCGCAGGTTTACAGGCGGATATGCCTTTGAACCTCAAATCGTGAAAGCAATGGACCCGAATGAAGAGAAAAAAGGGGACGAAAAAGTTGCGTTGCTTGATGAAACAAAAGAATCAAAACAGACATCATCCGTAAGTTTGACATACGAAGAGATCTCACTAGTATCAGAGCATCTTGATGAACTGCCTGGTGTAAATGTCATCAATGACTGGACAAGGAAATATCCGTATGAAAAAACCCTCTATAATGTCCTTGGCGGTGTCACTACTCCAGAGCAAGGCATTATAAAAGAGCGTGAAGATTACTATATGGCAAGAGGTTACTCGAGAAATGACCGAGTAGGAAAAAGTTATTTAGAATATCAATATGAAGATTTTCTCAATCCAGAAAAAGCAACTGTTCAATATACACAGGTCGGCGGCAAACTGCTTGATGAAATCAAGCGGACAGAAGGACGAAGAGGACTTGACCTTGCACTCACATTTGATATGGAGCTGCAAAAGGAAGTCGACAAAATCGTTGAATCAGAGCTAAGATCCGCTAGTGCAAGAAACTATATGATGGACCGTGCCTTTGTTGTGATGATGGACCCTAACACAGGTGATGTTCTCGCAATGTCAGGGAAGAAAATGGACGGAAGAGACGTCACAGATTATGCGATCGGAACATTTACGACACAGTATGAAATGGGCTCTGTTGTCAAAGGAGCTACTGTCCTCTCTGGTTATCAAGATGGTATGTCACACAACCAATCCTATATGGATACACCGCTGTATTTTGCGGGAAGTGGAGGAAAGCCGAAACAGTCTTACAAAGTTCTTGGATGGGTTAACGACCTTCAGGCACTCCAAAAAAGTTCCAACGTTTACATGTTCCAAGTGGCGATGAGAATGGCAGGGATTACCTATCAAAAAGATGGCCCGTTACCGGCAAGACCTGAACACTTACAAAAAATGAGAAACTACTATGCGCAATTCGGACTTGGCGTAAAAACAGGGATCGACTTGCCGCAGGAATCAAGCGGAATGCAGACGCATCCTAAGACAGTCGGCGGACTCTTGCTTGATGAAGCGATTGGTCAGTATGACACGTATACACCACTTCAAGTCGCACAATACATGTCGACCATCGCAAATGGAGGTAACCGTATTCAGCCAAGAGTGGTGAAAAGCGTTCACTTTCCAACGAATAAGGAAGAAGTAGGTCCTGTTGTGAAGAAATATGAGCCGAAGGTGCTGAACACGATTAACAACTCGAAAGCAGATATCGACCGCGTCAAAATGGGACTAAAAATGGTTACATCAACAGGCGGGACTGCCGCTGGCCGGTTCGGTCAGCATGATGTCGCAGGGAAAACGGGTACAGCCCAAACCTTCTACTATGGTGCCAACCGGAGCTGGTGGGGGAATGCCACGTACAATTTAACCTTTGGAGGATATTATCCTTCTTCCAATCCGAAAGTGGCATTTAGTGTCGTCACACCGTATGTATCAGATAAAGATCCTGTCATTAAAACCATTCCAAGTAAAATTGTTGATAAGTACGTTGAATTACAAAAGAAATATGAAAAGCAATAAACAGCAGGGAGCACAGCAAGAGAAAGTGCTCCCTTTTTGCTGAAAATATGGACGTTTCACACGAGATTGGGAGGAAAATACGGTTTTTCTAGCGAATCCTTTTTATACATCAAACTAAGGACAACCCTAAAAAAATTAAAGGAGGGTCGGACGACGATGGAACAAAAAATGAAAGATTCGAATCAGCTGTACTCGAATATTGATTTACATGCCGTTCTTTCTTCTAATGGCCGCTTTCTCTACATTTCTTCCAATTGTAAGCAGCTTTTGCTCTATGAACAAAAGGATTTACTAGGGTGTTTTTTGAAAGACTTTGTTCATACCGAAGATCAATTTCTCGTCGAAAGTTATTTCTATAATCAGCACATGCTAGAGATTTGCCACTTTAGACTGCTTAGAAGTGATCTTACAGCTGTATGGGTAGAAGCAAGCATTGATTTTGTTGCTTGTGATGGGTTAGACAACGAATTAAGTAGAGAAATGATCCTGAAAATGAGGGTAATGAATACAGAGCCTCAAAAAGCAGCATTTCAACCAACAGAAGTGTCAGAACAGTCGTTAGGCAGTCTACCGGCTTTCCAAGATGTCAGTGAAGCTGAAAATCTGATTGCCATGCTGCCAAATCCGTTATGTATTACGGCGCTTGGGAAAATAGTGTATGCCAACGATGCGATGCTGCAATTAATGGGTGTATGTACAAAAGATGAAATGATCGGCAAGTCTGCGTTTGATTTTATTGCCGAGGAGTACCATGACATTGTGAGAAGCCGAATCAAAAGACTACAGCAAGGCCTTCCAGTCGGAATGATTGAACAAATATGGAAAAGGAAAGACGGGAGCATGATTCATATTGAAGTGAAGTCATCTCCGGCAATTTATCAAAATCAACGGGCAGAACTTTTACTATTAGTGGACATCTCTTCCCGTAAAAAATTTCAAACGGTTCTTCAGAAAAGCAGAGAGCGGTATCAGCTGCTTATCCAAAATTCTATTGATACCATCGCCGTCATCCACGATCATAAATGGGTATTTATGAATGAATCAGGTATTAAATTATTTGAAGCCGAACATTACGATAAATTAATCGGAAAAGATATCTTTCATCAAATCCATTCATGTGATCAGCAAAAAGTCAAAAAGAGCTTATCACGTATAATCGAAAGAGCATCAGATTCTGAGATTGTGACGATGAGCTGCCATACGTTTAAACACCGGTTGATTTATACAGAAATGGTGTGTATCCCTACCACATTTTTTGGTGAAACAGCCGTTCAAATTATTTTAAGAGATATATCTGAACGAAAACAGACAGAAGAACTCATGCTGCGCTCTGAAAAATTATCAATCGCAGGTCAATTGGCAGCAGGTATTGCACACGAAATAAGGAATCCACTGACGGCGATTAAGGGCTTTTTACAGCTCATTAAACCAAAAACAAAAGACCGGGATCAATATTTTGAAATTGTCTTCTCTGAGCTGAGCCGGATTGAAATCATCTTAAGTGAGCTACTAATGCTTGCAAAGCCGCAGCAAACAGCATCCATGCAGACGCTTGATTTGAAAAAAATCATTAGCGAAGTCACCGCTCTGTTAGAGACACAGGCCAACTTAAATGGAATTTTGATGAACACAAGTGATATCGAGGAGGATCTTCTGATGAATGGGGATCAAAACCAGCTGAAGCAGGTGTTTATCAATTTAATCAAAAATGCCGTCGAATCCATGCCGGACGGAGGGAAGGTAGACATTACCGCCAAAGCCGAAAAAGAAGGAATACTTGTCACGATTAGAGATGAAGGAATTGGTATTCCTGAATCGGTCATGAAGCGGATCGGTGAACCTTTTTTAACAACAAAAGAAAAGGGAACAGGACTTGGGCTCATGGTGACATTTAATATTCTAGAAAATCACAACGGAACTATCCGGGTAGATAGCCACCCAGAGAAAGGGACTGTGTTTCACATCATGTTTCCCGCAAAATAAAAACAACGGCAAGAGAGCCGTTGTTTCATCCGTCTATTGATTGTATGGAACGCTTTTCAAGAACAAATTGTTCGAGACGGTCAAGTCCTTCTTTTAACGTTTCAAGTGAATATGCATAGGAAAGGCGCACATATCCTTCTCCGAGTGAAGAGAAAGCAGAACCAGGTACGACCGCAAGTCTTGTACTTTCTAACAACTCCATGCAAAAATCAAATGAACTCATCCCAAACGATTCAATGGAAGGGAAAATATAAAAAGCGCCGGAAGGCTTAATGACCGGAAGCCCCATAGAAATGAGTCGATCATATACATAGTCGAGTCTTTTCTTATATTGCTCTCTCATGATCAGTGCATCATCCACACCATTTGTCACTGCTTCAAGTGCCGCCTTTTGTGAGATAGCCGAGGCACAAGACACGTTATATTGATGTACTTTTAATACATGTTTAGCAATAGGAGCGGAAGCAAATAAAAAGCCGATTCTCCATCCGGTCATGCTATGAGATTTTGACAGTCCATTGATGACAATCGTCTGTTCCTTTAAGAAAGAAGCAATGGAGTGATGCGGACGATCAAATGTCAGCTCACTATAAATTTCATCAGATAGAATAAAAATATCCTTTCCTTCAAGAAGCTGTGCAATTTCTTTCAATTCTTCTTCTAATAGCGTGACCCCAGTTGGATTTGAAGGGTATGGAAGGACAACACACTTTGTCTTTTCCGTTAATGCATCTTCAATCAGCTTGGCGTTTAATTTAAAACCGGCATTTGTTGTGTCGATATGCACGGGCACCGCACCGCACATCCGAATGATCGGTTCATAGCCAGGGTACACAGGGCCGGGCAGGATGACCTCATCGCCTTCAGTCAAAATGGTTCGAAACGCAGCATCAATTGCTTGACTCGCACCTGTTGTCACAATGATTTCTGTCTCTGCATCATAATCAAGATGGACTTTCTTTTTGATGTATTGCTGGATCGCTTGTCTTAGCTCTAAAAATCCAGCATTATGAGTATACGAGGTGAAATTCTCGTCAATGGCTGTTTTGGCAGCTGTTTTGACATGATGCGGCGTATAAAAATCGGGCTGACCTATGGTCAATGAAACGACATCCTCATATGAAGATACGAGATTTGAAAATGTTCGAATGCCTGAAATTTCAATATCCTTAACTCTTGGATTCAGCAAATGCTCCATTTCTCATCACCTTAAAAATTTATGTTTTTATCCTATTTTACCATTCACTGCATAAATGTCACCTGCGGAAAGGCTTCGGATATCGTTATATGTAGTCTATTCTCCTATCCATCACAGCATGAGTGATATATGAAGAAAGAGCAACATTTATTATAGCGTAACCTGCTCGGAAAATACAGCTCTGCTTAAGATGATTAGAATAAGGCAAAACGGTATAAACTGAAAGAACGAGAGAATCAAGTCATGGGAATTGCTTTCACAGGCATACGATCTCCTGAAGGAGGACGATAATAGATGGATCAATCAGCAAAGACATCGAAAATAGCCTTTTTATCCGTCATGAGTAATACGTTTGTTGTGGTCCTTAAAATCATTGTAGGGGTGTTAACTGGATCTGTTGCGGTTTTATCAGAAGCCATTCACTCTTTTCTCGATTTAATGGCCTCTTTTATTGCATTTATCTCTGTTCGTATTTCAAGAAAGCCGGCAGATTCAAAACATCCTTATGGACATGGGAAAGTTGAGAATATTTCTGGAACGATTGAAACTTTGTTGATTTTTGTTGCTGGGATTTGGATCATTTATGAATGTGTTCATAAATTAATGCATCCAGAGCCTGTTAAACTGCCGGTACTTGGTATTGTGGTCATGCTGATCGGGGCACTTATCAATTTTGTTGTGTCGAGAGTTGTGAACAAAGAGGCAGAGCGAGTACATTCTGTTGCCATGAAATCGAATGCACTGCATCTTTTAACAGATGTGTTTACGTCACTAGGGGTCGCCATTAGTTTATTGCTTGTTGCATTAACGGACTGGTATTTCCTCGATCCGATTATTGGAATGGTGCTAGCGCTCTATATTATGCGTGAAGCGTTTAAACTCATGAAGGAAGCCTTCCCGCCGCTTGTCGACGCCCGGTTAACTCCGGAAGAAGAACAAGCGATAGAGGGCATCATTCAAACATTCAGTCAAGAATTCATTGAATATCATGACTTTCGAACAAGACGATCCGGTGCTGAAGAATATATTGATTTTCATTTGATTGTTCATGGAAAAACAACCATTGAAGATGTCCACCAATTATGTGATCGAATTGAAGAGAACATTCAGCAGGCGTTTCCGCATGCACAAATCTTTATTCATGTAGAACCTGAAAGTGAAAGAAGCACACAAACGTAAAAAGGCGATACCACCTCTTTGAAGGTTGTATCGCCTTTTTTTACGCTTCATCTATGAAATGAAATCAATATCCATAAGCAGTATCGTAATCTTCATACCAAGAGATATAAGCAGCATCTTCATTAGATAAACCATGTTTCATATCTAAAAAATCAGCTTCGCAAATATCTTCAATCACAGTCATTTCGTTGTTCTTTAATAGTACGACAGTTCCCATCATGAACACCTTTCTTTAAAAAATCCTTGACTATTGTATCATGTGAAATGTGATTGTCAACAGAAGAATCGAAATGAGACAAAAATATCACAAAATGTTAAAAAATCAGGCGTTGAAAGAACTAGATGTGCCATAATTTTCGTGAATTTTCAGTATTTATTCACATAAATCATCATTGCAAAATGATCTAAAATTCATGTAAAAATGAAAAGCTCCATTGATCTTGCGATATTCATAAGATATAATAACGAATGATTATAAGAAATTTATAGAAAACATACATAATAAAGGAGAAATAGGATGGAAACAAACATGTCAGAAGCACCTATTCAAGAAGAAAAACATCCTGAACTAGCTGGAGTAGGTTATCGTTTTCTTGCTCATCTTTTAGACGGTGTCATTATTAGTGTACCATTTTCATTCATTGTATTTATTCTCGCAACACTCTTTTTTGTCTCAAGCCCTGAGGCGGCATTTTTAATGTATGATGATAGCTATTACTATTCTTCAACGGTGATCACGGATGAAGAATGGGCAGTCATAATGGGCTTTATCTTTTTCTATGGCGCAACGATTTTAGTCGGTATCGCGGTGACTTGGCTGTATTATGCGATCATGGAATCATCAAAGCTGCAAGGAACTCTTGGTAAAATGGCTCTTGGAATCAAAGTGACAAAAGTAACGGGTGGAAAAATAACATTTGGGCGCGCGACAGGCCGCTTTTTTGCAAAAGGCTTTTTGTCTCCAATCTTATTCATTGGCTACATCATTGCGTTTTTCACAGAAAAAAAACAAGCACTTCACGATTTGATTGCAAGTACCATTGTCGTAAAGAAATAATGAAAAGAAGCACCTCTGCTAAATAGTTAGGGGTGCTTTTTGTATAGATTGCTTGTATGGAAGAGGGAAACGTCACATAAAGTAGAATGATAGTGAAAATAAAGCAGAGAAGGGAGTCAATCTATTGAAAAGAGGGAAAATGACCGTTCAAAAAAAAGGGGCAAGCTTCGGGCTCTTTTTCACCGCACCTGTTTTGGCCTGGGCATTGTATGATTTTGCAAATACGATATTTTCATCGAATATGATCACCATTTTCTTCCCATTTTACTTGCAGGAGACGATAGGTGACAGTGCGAGGATGGATCAAATCGCCAGTACATTTATTTCTTATGCGAACGCACTTGCAAGCTTTTTCCTCGTCATTTTTACGCCTTTATACGGTGTGCTGATTGATCGTACAGGGAAAAAGAAGCGGTATATCACGGTGTTTACCCTGATTTGTATTGCCTGTACCTTTATGATGGGGATCTTTGCTGGGATTGATTTCTCAAGCAAATGGTTTGGTCTTCCTGTCTCCTTATTGGTGGTGGTTACTTTGTTCGTCATCGCCAAATTTTTCTATCACTCTAGTCTTGTTTTTTATGATACCATTTTGCCCGATCTTGGGACAAAGGATGAAATCCCCCTCATTTCTGGATTCGGTATTGCTGTCGGCTATTTAGGTACACTTGTCGGCCTTTCTGTTTATTTACTTGTAGGAAATGACCAGTTTCATGAAGCATTTATTCCGACAGCCCTTTTATTCTTTCTCTTTTTTCTTCCCTTTCTCTTTATTATAAAAGATCCTCAACCTCTCCCGCAGCAAGAGAAAAAGGCGTCTTTTTTCAGCGGGTATAAAGAGATTATTCGTACGTTTAAAGAGATGAAGCAGTACAAACCGGCCTTTATTTTTATGATCGCTTTCTTTTTTATGAATGATGCGTTGCAGACAGCGATTGCGATGATGGCGGTTTATGCAAAAATTATCATTGGCTTTACGGCAGGTCAATTTATTTTGCTGTATCTTGTGTCCACTATTTCAAGTATCATTGGCTCGTTTCTATTCGGATATGTCACAAAGGCCATCGGGGCAAAGCGCTCGATTACAGTCGTGTATGTCATTTTAATTGTGGCGCTCATTCTAGCTGTGACAGCGACAACTGAATGGGTCTTCTGGGTAGCAGGCAGTCTATTCGGAATTTCACTTGGTGCAAGCTGGGGATCATCACGAATCCTCATTATTGAGCTGACGCCTAAAGAAAAACGAGGGCAATTTTTTGGTCTCTTTGCGTTTTCGGGAAAGGTGTCTTCAATCGTCGGTCCCATCATTTATGGCTCCGTCACACTGCTATTTGCAGCACATGGGAATCTCGCAAGCCGTCTTGCATTAGGGTCTTTGCTCATCCTTGCAGCCATAGGACTTGTGATTCATCAATTCGTGCGAGAGAAAGCGTAAAGAAACGTCAACTTTTTACCCATGCTGCCGATATAAAAAGTACAATCTTATATTGAAGAATAGAGGGATTTCCGTGGCTTTAAACAAACAAGAAATTTTACTTGACTCTGGTACTAATGAATTGGAAATTGTGAAGTTTGAAATTGGTTCAAATCAATTCGGCATTAACGTCATGAAAGTAAGAGAAATTATTCAGCCAGTTGAGGTGACAGTTATACCGCACTCTCACCAAGATGTAGAAGGGATGATTAGTTTACGAGGCGAGATTTTACCAGTCATCAATCTATTTTCCTTTTTTAATGTCGAGTCAGATCAGTCAGAACAAGAGAAATACATTGTGACTGAATTCAACCAACGGAAATTTGTGTTCCATACAGGAACGGTATCGCAAATTCACCGCGTCAGCTGGGAAGAGATTGAAAAACCAACTGCACTCAATCAAGGAATGGACCGTCATTTAACAGGGATCATCAAGCTTGACGAGAAAATGATTTTCCTTCCAGATTACGAAAAAATCATTTATGATATTGAATCCGCATCTGGCGTAGACACATATCATATGTTTGACGGTGAGAAAGACGAGAGAAGAACAGGGAAGAAGCTGTATGTTGTTGAAGATTCTCCGCTTCTCATGCGCTTATTAACAAACGAATTAACCGAGGCAGGCTATAAAAACATTGTAACCTTTGAAGATGGGAAACAAGCATATGACCATGTCATGGATCTTGTCAGTAAAGGCATTAGTGTGACAGAAGAAATTGATATGATTATTACAGATATAGAAATGCCAAAAATGGATGGACATCGATTAACAAAGCTGCTGAAGGACAATCCTTTAACACAGTCCATTCCAATTCTCATTTTCTCTTCATTAATTACGGACGATCTGCGTCATAAAGGGGAAACCATCGGTGCAGATGATCAAATTAGTAAACCAGAAATTCATCAGCTGATTGAAAAAGTAGATCATTTTATTATCTAAAGAAAAAAACCACTCGCTTTGAGTGGTTTTTTCTGTTTAAAAATAACTTTCCCCGAGCCGTTTGAAGACGGGTTTTGTATAATGTGATTTTTGTTTTGTGGCGGCAGGTTTTTCTTTTAAACCGACATACGTTTGAAGAATTTGTTTTGCTCGATTTAATGACATATTCGCTTTCGGATTGCGATATGATTGATTTAAATTTCCTAAGTGTGGCAAAAATTCGAAGTCTTCTTTAGTTGGTGGCAGATGAAAATAATAATCTCCGATTTCAATCAGCACGTCGGACTGTTGTTGACTATATCTGGGATTGTTAGAGAAATGTAGGCCCACTTTTCTTCCTTTACCTTCTTGCAATAGTTTTTGCAGCGCACGTTTTTTCAAAAGATAAAGAAACTTGGGATTTGGTGCGGTTTTAGCATGGCGGTTAACAGTATAAATGGCTTTTGCGATGTTTTCTGCTGTAGGTTCTATGTCTTTAGTATGAGCATAATCGTCCATTTTTTCTCTCCTTTGTCTTTCGTCTTCCTGTGCTTAGTATAAATTATACGTTTTTATTAGTAAATTGCAAATAGTCTTATTGTAAAAAGCAATGAGATTACATGGTTATTATTTAAAATAGCCAAAAATCATAATGTTGAAACCTTGCTGAAATTTGAAGAGGTCGACACATCTTTCTATCACTTTTATGATAAATGTCTCGCTGTTTTAGATGAAAAGCATACCATTATGTTAAATATTCAAGTGGTAGGAATTGGCTGATCATTGGTAGAAGATGCAGTAGGGGTGCATAAGTTAAAAGATCGTTTGTTTTCGATCATTAGAGGATGTAGTGAAATGTATACAAAGTGAACTATCATAACAAGATAACTACCTATTTGAATCAATGGGTAGTTTATCAATGTATAGATGGTTCATCGTGTAAAATTTACCATATGCAAGACAATCAAAGTCGAACATATGGCTTAAAAACATGGACTATTTCGTATGGCTAGAATAAGCACAGTAAAAACAGCCGTTAAAATCAGTTTCACTCGTCATTTTTTTGGCTTCATCCATGGCGCTTTCACTGTTCATGTGCAGACCAATCAACGTACGGCTTGCTGCATCACCTAAAAATGCGCAGTCTTCTGTATGTACAACGTATTGTCCTTGATCATTTTTTGTATGAATAAAATAATAGCTTTTTAGCATACTCCTCACCTCCAACCTGACTATCCTACTATAAAACTTCCAATAATGTAAAGGTTTTTTATTAAAATTATTGCAATTTTATGCACATTCCTTTTATTTCATAAAAAGGGAAATGTGTTATAAAATATGAAGAGCAAAGTCAATGAGAACAGAAAGGACGGTTTAGATTGAAAGATATTTTAACGCCTTTATTGGTCGCTTTTGTCGTTGGAGGCATTGTGTACGTGATAGATGATCAGCCGATTCATCCTTTTCTTCTTTTTCTCATCTTATTTATTAGCATTTATACAGTCGATAGAATCGTTCATTTTGCTTCAAATCATTTCGATGAGCAGAAAAAATAAGCGTCGTTTATGTTACTGCCATGAAAAAAGGACTTTCTATAGAAGAAAGTCCTTTTTGCTTCATCTATTGTACTCCCTGACCTTTTAATTCACGCTGTACATCTAAGTCAGCAGCTTCTCTGCTGAACTTTGGCAGTGTAATGAAGTAAAAAAGGAAGACGAGTAAAATAATAATACCCATTCCGTAATAAATGTAAGAAACATTGGTGATGAGCTTTGGAAATAACACGGCAATTAAACCTAGCGTCATTGATTGTGCAAACATGGTGAGCGGATCAACCCACCCTGATACGCGTCCCATCAGACGAGGGTGAACAATTCTTGGGAGCCAGCCTCCAATGACAATGTTGACTGGACCAATACATGTACCAATGACAAATGATGTGACATAAAATAACCATAATGTATGGGTAGAACCAAGGACAAAAATTAAAATACCTGCAACTAGAATTGGAATCGACATGAGATATTGCATCTTTACCTTTTTCGCAAGAATAGAGCCAAGTAAGCTTCCAACTAGAAGTCCGGCACCGATCGCGATCGTAAAAAAGGATGTATGCAGTTCAAAATGGTCCGGTGAAAGACCGTATTTCATTGTAAACATCGGAAGAACGGCAAATGCGCCATTCACAAGACCAAAAACAAAAAAGCCAAAAATTAAAGAAGCCAATAATTTATTTTTTAAAATATAGAGAATGCCTTCTTTAAAATCTTTTAGAGATGTTTTAACGGTCATGCCTTTCCAGCCTGCTTGTCCATTAGGCTGTCGTGCTTCAATTGGAATATTGCATGATCGAATGAGAATACCGGAAATAATAAAACTGACCAAATCAATGGTAATGGCACCGTGAAGTCCAATCGTTTTATACATAATGGCACCAATTCCAACACCAAATACCATAAACAAACTAAACAGCATCTGATTTAAACCTGCAGCTTTTGCATATTGATCTTTATTTAAAATGGCCTGAACGAGAGAGGCTTCAGCTGGATAGAAGAACTTCGTAATGGCACTTCGTATAAACAAGATCAAGAAAATAAGCGGCAGTGAATTAAAATAAATGACGATAAATAAAACGATCGTCAGCCCAGCTCGTATCCAATCACAATTCTCTGCGACTTTTTTACGATCAAAACGGTCTGCGACCACACCGACCATAAAAAAGACAAAGATCGTAGGCAGTGAATACATTAACTCTGCTAAAGTGGCGTAAGCGGGCTGATGACTAAAATGGTCGAGCAAATAAAAGGCAAACGCCATATTGCCTACTGTTGTCCCCATTTGCGAGGCAAGTGCTGCAAAAAAGAGACGAACAAAATTTCTGTTTTTAAAAATATCCATAAATACGCTCCTTAACCTGAAGATCCCACTTTCTATCATATAAAATTTTAACCATTCGTACAATTAATTTCTCCTACTGGCTAATGGTCACAGGTGTTCCATTTGGAACAATTGAAGCAAGTTCGATGACATTCTGATTGTACATGCGAATGCACCCTCTAGACACAGCTTTACCAATTGAAGACGGGTTATTCGTTCCATGGATGCCGTAATGAATTTTTGAAAGGCTCAGCCAATAGGCGCCAAAGGGACCTCCTGGGTTTGGCTGTCTGTTGACAATATAATAAGAACCTGTCGGTGTCATGTTTAATATTCTGCCGGTTGCAATCGGGTATGAGCGCAAGAGCTGTGATCCAGAAAACAGCACGAGACGTTTCGCTGAAATTGACACAGATATGCGGTAAGGGATCGTGTTAGGATCCGGTAATCCAGGGATGATGATGACTTCATTTTGTTCTGGCTCGCGGGCTTGAAGTGACGGATTTGCAGCCTTTAAATCATCTGTCGTTGTTCGAAAATCAAGTGCTATAGAAGCAAGTGTTTCTCCACTTTTTACCGTGTATCGCAGCACGAAAGTACACTCCTTTTACTCAAATAAAAGAAGCCATGATCCCCGCCTCACATATACTATATGGACGGGATCAGGCCCAGTAAGGTTTCTCCTAACATTTGTCATGAGAATGATCTTTGTTTATACATATGCAGGAAAAGGTGATTTGGCTTCTCTTTACACGTGAGATGTTAAGGTGAAAAAAGTGATTTCAGGTTTGGCTAAAAACCGAAGCGGCAGTCTAGTTGTCCCAAGCCCGCGGTTGACATAGATACGGTGCTGATAGCTACCGTATAAGCCTTCGACATATATACGCCCAAAAGGTGCTGTGAGAATCGGTCCATAGAAAGGAAGCTGTATTTGACCGCCATGCGTATGCCCAGAAAGCTGCAAGTTAATAGGTGTTGTTTCAAGCTCTAGTGCGGCATCAGGCTCATGCACAAGCAATAACGTAAAGAGATCAGAAGAGACTTCTCGTTTGATGAAATGGTAATCAGGCATACTCATCATGAGATCATCCAGTGTAGCGATCTGTATGCGTCCGCCTTCTTTTTCTAAGTGAAACACTTCATTTTTACATAATGTAAAACCGCAAGCTTTCATCGTTTCTTCATATACATCAATGCCAAAGGGTCCGTAGTCATGATTTCCGCATATGGCAAACTTTCCAAACGGAGCATCAAGCTTAGACAAAGAGGCTTTGGCTTTTTCATGTTCTTCAATCGATGCTTCAAAATCAACAAGGTCACCTGTAAACACAATGAGATGTGGAGATGCAGCGTTGATCTTTTGGACAACAGTCTCTAAATCTTTTGCCGGAAATGTATCACTTAAATGAACATCACTAAATTGCGCAATTTTAAACTGGTCAAAAGAAGCCGGTAGCTGAGCATCATGAATGGTGAGTGATACGGTGTCGATCATGCGCGGCTCAATGTACCGAGCATAGCCATAACCGGATGTGGTTGCCAAAAGCCCGAGAATACTCGCACCAGCTGCTCCTTTTAAAAACTGCCTACGGGAAAGTTGCTTCATATAAGACTCCTTTAAAAATAAAATTAAGTATAGCATGATTTTTGATGAATCTCCCATATGGTGTATGGAGGGGAAATCATGATATGATAGATGGATAATGAATGAATAGTCATTCAAAACACACAAAGGGGGAGAACAAATGGCGAAGCAAACAGTGATTGTCACAGGAGGATCAAGCGGAATGGGAAAGGCGATGGCGACTCATTTGGCACTCGGGGGCTGGAATGTTGTGATTACTGGAAGAACAGAAGAGACCCTTGAAACAACGGCAAATGAAATCAAACAGCAAGGTGGTTCGATCGCTTATTTTCCAATGGACGTGCGACATCCAGAAGATGCTGATCAAATGGTGAAGTTTGCGGTAGATACATTTGGTGATGTGGATGCACTTATTAATAACGCGGCAGGCAACTTTTTAGTTCCAGCAGAAAAACTGTCTCCTAACGGCTGGAAAGCGGTCATTGATATTGTGCTAAATGGCACCTTTTTTTGCAGCCATGCAGTGGGCAACTATTGGATTCGTCAAAAGAAAAGCGGAAGTATGATCAACATGGTCGCCACATATGCATGGGGGGCTGGTGTTGGTGTAGCGCATTCAGCAGCCGCAAAAGCAGGCGTACTATCACTTACCCGAACGCTTGCAGTCGAATGGGGAAAGCAATATCGGATTCGCGTAAATGCCATTGCGCCGGGGCCCATTGAAAGAACAGGTGGTGCAGATAAACTGTGGGAATCAGAAGAGGCTGCCCAAAGAACATTAGATAGTGTTCCGCTCGGTAGACTTGGCACACCAGAAGAAATTGCAGAACTTGCGAGTTTCTTATTATCTGAGCATGCATCTTATATTAATGGAGATTGTATCACGATGGATGGGGGGCAATGGCTCAACCAATCACCATTTTGAATGACCGTGTAAGACCTGCTTTTGATATGGTATAATCACACAAAGAGAGAAGCAGGTGATGAAAATGGTCGATCCATTGGATATTTTAACGAATATTGAAGATGTTTTCCCGCACTATCAAGCGATCTTCAGTGCGGAGGAACAAAAAGTGATAGGCTATGAGATTCTTGGAAGAATGAAGCTTGAATCGGGAACAGTTAGTCTAGGCTCCTTCTTTACGGATTCATCTATTCCTGACGAATATAAATTGGAAGTAGATCACAAAGTATTAAGTCAAGCGCTTGATCTCTTCACGACCGCAGATGAAGATTTGCTCATCTTTATTAATCATGATGCGAATGTCCTCATGCTTGATCATGGCGAAAGTTTTTTAGAACTTTTAAAAGAATATGAAGCAAGGGGTATTCAGCTTAACCGGTTTGTCATTGAAATTACTGAACATACGTTTAGCGGCGACATTGAACAGCTTTACCATACGTTAACGTATTATCGTACATATGGGATCAAAATCGCCGTATCTAATATAGGAAAAGAAAGCAGCAATCTTGACCGGATTGCTCTGCTTTCACCTGATCTATTAAAAATAGATCTTCAGGCTTTAAGAGCTTCGTCTCCATCTCCTTCCTATGAATATGTGTTATACAGCATTTCACTTCTTGCAAGAAAAATAGGAGCGGCTTTAATCTATGAAGACATTGAAGCGAATTTTCAGCTGCAATATGCATGGAGAAATGGCGGAAGATATTTTCAAGGCTTCTACCTTCACGAGCCTGCCGCACAATTAATTGACCGTAACAAACGAAAAGAGCAGCTTAAAGAAGAATTTCAACAATTCATTGCCCATGAGAAAAAGAAACTCCAAGCTGTCTATGAACATTCTGAAACCTTTTATAAACGAATTCATCAAGCCGTCAGTACGTTAAAAAAATCATGCAGCACAAATGATGAACTTATACAAAAACTGGCACTTGAACTAACCGATTGCAGCTTTCGCATTTATATGTGTAATGAAGAAGGGTTTCAAATCACTGGAAATGTGTTTAAGAAAGAGAAAGAATGGCTGTTTCAGCCAGAGTATATAGAGAAAAACTGGAGCTGGCGCCCTTATTTTCTAGCAAATATTCTTCAAATGAGAATTAGCGGAAAAGGATTTTTCAGCGATATCTACAGTGATTTAGAAACTGGAGAACGAATACGTACGTTTTCTTATCCGTTAGAGGGAGACGTGTATTTGTTTGTAGATCTTCCGTATGCTTATCTATATGAGCAGGAAGGATTAATTTAAAAGCAGCCGTCAAGGCTGTTTTTTTTATTAGAAAAAAGATAGAAAAAATGGTTGACAATGAAACTGATAATCATTATCATTTAGTTATAGAGAGAAGCTACTCTCTGTTCCCCAACCCCTCTATCAGATCAAGATCCAAAAAACTTGGCGCTACCCCCGCCAAGTTTTTTTTGTGCGCCAATCATTCCCTTCATGCATAGGACATCCCAATTCATCCATACACCTTAAATGATGATAGTTAGACAGTAGGAGGGAAAAGTCATGATCAAACGTGACAAGCGGCTGCTGATTGATTTACCAATGCCAGATCACCCAGATGCAAATGGTGCAGCGGCTGTGCAAGAATTACTCGGCGGAAAATTTGGTGAAATGTCCACATTAAATAACTACATGTTTCAATCGTTTAACTTTAGAGGGAAACGAAAGCTCAAACCATTTTATGATCTTGTATCAAGTATTACAGCTGAAGAATTCGGTCATGTAGAGCTTGTGACAACTGCAGTCAATCTCATGATTACGGGAACCACCCATGGGGGCGATCCAGATACGACCCCGATGAAAGCGGCTGTTGATAAACGAAATACTCAGCATTTTATCCAAACGGCACAAACAGGCTATCCGTTTGACTCCATGGCAAAGCCGTGGACAGGTGAGAATGTGTTCTCAAGTGGTAATCTGATTCTGGATCTTCTTCATAACTTCTTCCTAGAGTGCGGAGCTCGTACGCATAAAATGCGCGTATATGAAATGACGGATCACCCTACGGCAAGAGAAATGATCGGTTATTTACTTGTCAGAGGTGGCGTTCATGTTGTGGCGTATGCAAAAGCCCTTGAGGTAGCGACAGGGGTAGATGTTGGGAAGATGCTGCCAATTCCAAATCTCGACAATAAATACTTTGACTCTGCAAGAAAGTTTGAAGATCAGAATATTCATACAAAACTGTATACATTTAGTGATACGGATTATAAGGATATCAATCAAATTTGGAAAGGAAATCATCCGATTGATGGAAAGCCGCTGACAGTTATTGAGGGCACGCCAAAAGGTGCACCCGTGCCAGATTATAGAGATTTGCCGGAAGAGTTTGCTCCAGGTATTTCAAAAGAAGATTTTGACGAAATTGCGAAACGCCTGATGAGATCGGCCGGTTTATAAAAAACAAGATGCATGAGAAAAGAAAAAAGACTCAAAATAAAAAAACAGATTCTTTTTCTTTTTTTGAATTCAAGAGGAAAAATATCATCTGAGAACACTTTATGGTATGATGCTTTGTAGGACTTGTGTATAATCAATACGGGTTCATCTTGAGTTGTTTTTTTGAAAGGAGTCTTTTTTTAGAATGTCACAATTAATGGGTATCATTACAAGGCTGCAAAGTCTTCAAGAGACAGCAGAAGCTGCAAACGAACCGGCACAGCGTTATTTCGAAGTGAACGGTGAGAAAATCTGCAGTGTTAAGTATTTCGAAAAGAATCAAACGTTTGAATTGACTGTTTTTCAACAAGGGGATAAGCCAAACACTTTCCCATTTGACAACATTGATATGATTTCGATTGAGATTTTTGAGCTTCTACAATCCTAAGCTGAATCGTATGAAATGTTTTTTCTAAGAATTCCTTCGTTGATTGCGGAAGCATACACTTCATAAGTGATGAACAAATGGAAGATGATCATTCAGTGCAATATTCGGATAAGAGACCATTGAAAAGGAGTTCCTTTCTGTGAGTGATTCTTTTTTCTTTAATCTTTCTGAAGAGCATTTAGCGTTTTCTGATGTTGTCATGAGATTGAAAGACTTTATTCAGAAAGACCCGAGATCTGTTTATGTACTATCAATTGGTACGGACTCTCAGGTCAATCAGAATGTCACAAGATTTATGACTGCAATTCATCTTCACCGGATCGGCAAAGGAGCTTGGGGCTGTCTCACGCAGCAAGTGTTGAATCGGCCTGTACAAAGTCTTAGAGAAAAAATTTCATTAGAGACAGCGTTTAGCCAAAAGGTATGTGCAGACATCCTTGAGGGACCTTTAACAGAACTGATGGATTTGCTTCTTCCGTTTGCTGAGGAAGGGGCAGACCTTCGTTTTGAAGTCCATCTAGATATTGGCAAAAAAGGAAGTACAAAAGAGCTGATCCAGGAAATGACCGGAATGATCACAGCCATGGGAATTGAAGCAAAAATAAAACCCGACTCATACGCAGCATTTTGCTACGCCAATCGATACACAAAATAAATTCCGTCATTTTTCTCCAAACGTTGTCGAAACGTGCGGTTGACGATTCGATTCTAGTTCCTTATTCTAGCTGTATAGAGAGGAAGCAGACATTCAAACGCCTGCTAATCAATATAAAAGCATATATGAAACAGGGGGCCTGATGTTGAATGAGCGTCATCGAAAATCGTTTTAATGAAGAAGAGAAAAAGCTATTATTAAACGTATTACTGAATCAGGAATATGCTGTCGAATTACTAAGCAGTGAGATCAATGATATAGAATGTGGAACAAAAAATGTCGACGACAATACGTATAAGAAATTGATCACATTGTATGACAGAGTAAGGTTTGAGAATTAATATCGATTGAACATTCTATTAGATACTCTACGCTGAGTATCTTTTTTATGCAGAAAAAAATCTTTCGACAAAATTCGTTTTAGTTTATGCTTAATGTTAAAGGGGAATGTATGATTGATGATTGAGAGAAAAGGGGTCGAAGAAACATGATAGAGATAGAACCGGCTCAATTACTTGAGTCAACAGTAGCTGAGCATATGATTGATGCAGATAAAGTGGCACACGTTCAAATTGGAAATAATCTTGAGCACGCCCTATTGGTCCTGACAAAAACAGGATATACAGCCATACCTGTTCTGGATGCTTCTTATCACCTTCATGGGTTAATTGGAACAAATATGATCATGGATAAAATCTTTGGCTTAGAACGAATTGAATTTGAAAAGCTCGACCAATTGAAGGTAGAAGAGGTCATGCTATCAGATATTCCAAGACTGAAAACGACGGATCCTGTTTTAAAAGGCGTTCACGCTGTGACGAATAATGGATTTGTTTGTGTGGAAAATGAAGAGCAAGTATTCGAAGGAATTTTCACTCGGCGTGTTGTATTAAAGCGCTTAAATGAGGTCATTCATTCCGCAAAAAAATGAGCTGTAGCCCAGCTTATTTTTTTTGCCTTCATAAGCTATTATTTATATAATGACTATATAAAATAAGAAAAACTTATCAAGAGAAGGAGGGCGTTCATGCAGCTTCAAGAGTTACATATGCTTGTTGTACTTAGTGAGGAATTGAATATGAGAAAGGCTTCAGAGCGGCTCTTTGTCTCTCAGCCTGCCTTATCTCAAAGGCTGCAAACGATTGAAAAAGAGTGGGGAACCAAAATCTTTTTTCGTTCACAAAAAGGCCTGACAGTCACTTCAGCTGGCGAACAGATTATTCAATTCGCCAAAGAGGTCACGACTGAGCAGGATCGAGTGCGAGAGAGAATTGACGAGCTTGAAGGAGAAATTCACGGTACACTCAAGCTTGCCGTTGCGTCCATTATTGGTCAGCACTGGCTGCCAAAGGTGCTGAAGCGGTATGTCGAGAAATACCCAAATGCCAAAGTATCTCTTGTGACAGGCTGGAGCAGTGAGATGCTTAAAAGTCTGTATGAAGACCATGTCCACATTGGCATCATTCGCGGGAATCCTGATTGGAAGGGCACAAAGGAATACTTAATGACCGATCATTTATATTTAGTCGATTCTGTCATCAAGGACGTGGATGAGTTAATTGAGACAGAACGCCCGTTTATTCAATTTAAAAGTGATAGCACCTATTATCAAGAAATTCAGCACTGGTGGCATCAAAAGTTTAAAGTGTCGCCAAAACAGACGATTCTTGTGGACCAGATTGAAACATGTAAACAAATGGCCTATCACGGTATCGGCTACGCCATTTTGCCTTCGGTCACCTTATATGATCATGAGAAAAGCGTACACAAAACCCCGCTCGTAGACGCAAATGGAGAGCAAATCGGACGTGACACGTGGCTGTTAGGATATGAAGCCTCTTTTCAGTTAAAACAAGTTCAAGCATTTGTTGGTGTGGTGAAAGAAATGCTTGAAAGTGAGGCAGTGTAAGTACTTCTAGAAGAGGAGGTGCTTTTTTAGGATAAGTGGTTTGATTAGGTTTCTAATAGATTTATCTACTGAAAAAGCAGAAAGCTGGAAGAAATGATGAGAAATCAACAAAAAAAGAAGATGGATATACCGAAGTGGGGAACTTATTTACGCGAGAGATGGCGTGGACGTTTTGCAAGTCATCTTTCTTTAGAAGAACAAAAAGAGATAGGGATGGATGGCTTCCTATGGCACTTATGCAGCTGGGAAAAAGTTGAATGCCTTGAAAAAGAGGCAGCGATAAACGCCTTTCATCAGCAATCAAAGCATACATGTACTATTTTTTATCAATTTACTCAAGAAGCGTATCTGTTTGAAAACGCCGATGACCTGTCAGTGAAGGAACTGCCGTATACAGACGGACACATGGACTATAGCGATCTGTATGTCATGGATTGGGAAGAAAATTGGACATTTGTGATGACGCACGAATCCGATTGCGGTCCATATTTTATTCAGAAATAAAAAAACGAGTGACATAGGGTCACGATCAATTATAGCCGCCTTCCAATTGGAATGAGCGGTTTTTTGATGTACGTCATGTTTATTTTGAACAGCACCTTTTCATAAAACATTTGACAATGAAAATCATTATCATTTAAAGTGTACATATAATAATTGAAAATGATTATCATTTAGATGAGGTGACCAATAGATGAAAGCACTAATTGCATTTGCGAGTATGTCTGGCAATACGGAAGACATGGCAGCGATCTTAAAACAAACGCTTGAAGGAAAAGGGATAGAGACAGAGATGATGGAATTTGACGACACAAGTGCAGAAGATCTTTCTTCATACGATTATGTCATGATCGGCTCTTATACATGGGGGGACGGTGATTTACCTTATGAAGCTGAAGATTTTTATGAAGAGGTCTCAGCACTTGAACTTAGTCACATCAAAGCGGCGGTATTTGGATCAGGCGATTACAGTTATCCGAAGTTTTGCGAGGCTGTTCATACCTTTCATGACATGCTGAAATCGACAGGTGCATCCGTATTTCCTGAAACATTGAAAATGGAACTTGCGCCAGATACAGATGAAGATGTGGCGTGCTGTGAGGAGTTTGCAACAAGCTTTTTAACGTGGGCATCATTGTCTGAGAAAAGAGTTGAAAATCATGTTTCATAAAGGTGCGACAGCTGTTGCTGCGTCTAAAAGTGGCGGCTACTTTGTTGCTGTCAAACGAGAAGGTATTTTTCATTACAGTGTGGAGGGCGGATGGCAGCAGCTTTTTAAGCTCAAGCATAAAATCCACGCTATCAGTTATATTGGTCCGTATTTGTTCGGAGTTGGTGAAAATGGAACTGTCATACGATCAGGAGATGAGGGCCACACATGGGCGCTATCATCTTTTCCAACAAATGCAGTTGTTTGGTCTATTACAGGACGCAAAGATGGGTTTGTATGCGCACATGGAAAGCATAGTATTTATGTGTCAACCGATTTCGGAATTTCCTGGGAAATTATGAAGCCGTTTGCTCATGTGAATCAGCCCCCTGTGATTCGTTCATTATGTGTAGCCGGTGATTATCTTTATATTGGAACGCAGATTCATGAGGTGCATGGAGGAATATGGGTGTATGACTTGCAAAGTGAACAGATTTTTCTCCTAAACAGAGAAGAGCACCGAATGACTGCTTCTATGCTGCTTTGCAGGGAACACCTCCTTGTCTGTGCGTTGGGCTCTAAAAAAGGGAAAAGAGGGTCTGTTCAAATTTTAGACTTACATACAAATATGCTGCATGATATTCAATCACAAGCTTTTGCGCGAGAGGAATCATTTTTGGATGTGTCAGAGGATAACGGCATTGTGTACGTGACCACCTCACAGGATGAGCATGGATTTTCTAAGGTGTATCAGCTTGATATAGAGCAAAAAGAGCTCAAGTGGTTTGATACGATCAAAGGGCACGGTTTTCGTGTCGCCAATCAAAAGGAGAATTTTTTTTGTGCGGGTTTATATGAAAGTAAGTTTGTCAGGCCTTATGAGGAACCTGCACTGATTCATTAATAAGGAGGAAGAAAAAGTGACGAAAAAAGTTTTATTGGTGTATGCCACAATGTCAGGAAATACAGAAGCAATGGCTGATTTAATCGAAAAAGGATTAAAGGAAGCTGGGGCTAGCGTGGACCGGCATGAAGCGATGGATATTGATGCTGAACTTCTTCATGATTACTCGCACATTCTGTTAGGTGCATATACTTGGGGAGATGGTGATCTTCCAGATGATTTTATTGATCTATATGAGGAAATGGAAGAGCTTGATTTGACGGGTAAAGCATTTGCTGTATTCGGTTCTGGAGATACATCTTATGAACATTTTTGCGGAGCTGTGGATTTAATTGAAGAAAAAGTGAAGGAGCTGGGCGGTGATATCGTCCTACCATCCATCAAAATTGAGCTGAATCCAGAAGGAAACGAGGAAGAGGAATTGATTTCTTTTGGTAGACAATTTGTTCATCTTCACCAGCAAGAAGCGGGATAAAGAGGCCCGCTTGTTTTATTTGCCAAGGCGCAAGTAATTCTTTCACTTGTCATTAAAACTCTCCTTTGGTACAGTAATGAAGTATAAATTAAGAGGAGGACATACATACATGAAACAAATGGACGCTAATGAAATTATTTCATTTATTCAAAATAGTACAAAATCAACACCTGTTAAAGTCTACATTAAAGGGGACTTAGAAGGTATTGAATTTGGTGAACATGCAAAAACATTTATCACAGGTAATACTGGTGTTGTCTTCGGTGAGTGGAGCGAAATTCAAGAAGCTCTAGCATCAAACAAAGACAAAATTGAAGATGTTGTCGTGGAAAATGACCGTCGTAACTCTGCGATTCCTATGTTGGATTTGAAAAACATCAAAGCACGTATTGAGCCAGGTGCAATTATTCGTGATCAAGTGGAAATTGGCGATAATGCAGTCATCATGATGGGTGCATCTATTAATATCGGTTCAGTCATCGGTGAAGGTACGATGATTGATATGAACGTTGTTCTTGGCGGCCGTGCGACAGTAGGTAAGAACTGTCATATCGGTGCGGGATCTGTTCTTGCAGGTGTTATTGAGCCGCCTTCTGCTAAGCCAGTTGTAGTAGAAGATGATGTTGTCATCGGTGCAAACGCTGTTGTTTTAGAAGGTGTGACAATTGGAAAAGGTGCAGTTGTAGCAGCTGGAGCGATCGTTGTGAACGATGTCGAGCCTTACACGGTTGTAGCAGGTACACCTGCAAAGAAAATCAAAGACATTGATGAAAAAACAAAAGGTAAAACTGAAATCAAACAAGAACTGCGTCAGCTTTAATTGACACAATTCGCAGCTGAAGACATAGACGTGGATGATATATCCACGTCTTATTCGTATAGAGGAAAGGAAGCGAGTTCACTTGTTAAATCGTGAGCAATTAATATCCATTCGAAGAGATTTGCACCAAATTCCTGAGCTTGGTTTTAAGGAATTTAAAACACAAGCTTACCTCATCAAGCATCTCGAATCGTACCCAACAGATCGAATCGAGATGGAAACATGGCGGACTGGACTTTTTGTGAAAGTAAAAGGGACAAATCCTACGCGCGTCTTTGCGTATCGTGCAGATATGGACGGATTATCTATCCCTGAAGAAACGGGCTACCCATTTCAATCGGTACATGAAGGCCACATGCATGCATGTGGACATGATCTTCATATGACCATTGCTCTTGGTATCATTGATCATTTCGTGCATCAGCCAATCAAAGAAGATCTGCTATTTATTTTCCAACCGGCAGAAGAAGGGCCAGGCGGAGCTGAACCAATGCTTACAAGTGATGTTCTAAAAAAGTGGACGCCAGACTTTATTACTGCGCTGCATATTGCACCTGAATATCCAGTCGGCACGATTGCAACAAAGCCGGGCCTATTATTTGCTAATACGAGTGAGCTTGTGATCGATCTTGAAGGAAAAGGCGGGCATGCCGCATACCCTCATTTAGCAAATGATATGGTGGTGGCTGCAAGTGCACTAGTAGGGCAGCTGCAATCGGTGATTTCACGAAATGTGGACCCTCTTGATAGTGCCGTCATTACAGTTGGCACGATTACAGGTGGCACTGCTCAAAATATCATTGCGCAGCACGCAAAGCTGGATGGAACCATTCGCACGCTCTCGCCAGAGTCTATGGAAAAGGTGAGAAAACGAATTGAAGCACTAGCAAAGGGAATTGAAATTGGCTACGAATGCAAGGCGACAGTTCGATACCCATCATCTTATTACGAAGTGGACAATACAAAGGATTTGACAGAGGAATTTATGTCATATGTAGCCGAAGAAGGGCTTGCGAATGTCATTGAATGCAGAGAAGCGATGACAGGAGAAGATTTCGGCTACATGCTAAAAAAATACCCTGGGTTCATGTTTTGGTTAGGGGTAGATTCAGAATATGGTCTGCACCATGCCAAGCTGACTCCTGACGAAAATGCGATTGAAACAGCTGTGAACGTCATGACGGCTTATTTTAAAAAGCAAGCAGGTGAATGAATAATCAAATGGTCTCCTGTACACCTTATGAACAGGAGGTGTTCTTGATTATGACAAGAATTGGTGTAGAACCATCTTTATCCGATGTAGAAGAGCTTTTGAAGCAAAAAGGGTATGATGTCGTACGTATTCAAAATGAACAGCAAATGGATCAGTGTGACTGCTATGTGGTTACAGGGTTAGATTCAAATGTTCTTGGCATTTCAGACACAACGACAAAGGCATCTGTCATTACAGCGTCAGGTATGACGGCTGATGAAATTTGTCAAGAAGTAGAACAGCGTGTTCAATAAAACAAACAAAAGAACCAGGATTTTATGATCCTGGTTCTTTTTGCTCTTTTTCTAGATCAAGTGCTTCTTTCATTTTTTTGCGCAGAATTCGTTCGACACGCCACTGCTCCATCGTTTCAGTTTTTGCAATGATCCGAAGGACGAGGGATGAGGAGCCAAATGATTCCACTCCAACGACTTGAGGACCTTCGATGATTTGCGGCATGCTCTCACGAACTTCATCACAGGCTGCTTGCAAAGTGGTGATCATCTGATCCACATTTTCATCTGGGGATAATTCGATATCAACGAGTGCCTGCATCGTCCCTCGTGAATGATTGCTTACATTAAGTATACTTCGGTTCGGAATGAAATGAAGAGTGCCATCAAAGCTTCTAAGCTGTGTTGTTCTCAGTCCAATTTGTTCAACGATCCCATCGAAACCAGCAACCGTTATATACTCGCCGACATCAAATTGTTTTTCCAGCAGTATGAAGAAGCCTGTCACAATATCACTCACTAATCCCTGAGCGCCAAATCCAATGGCAAGTCCTACAACACCTGCCCCAGCCAGCAAGGCGGTTGGGTTATAATGAAATAAGTCGAGGATCATCACAACTAGAATAAAAATCAGCAAGTAGGCGAAAATATTTAAGGTAAGACTTTGCAGCGTTTGAGCTCGTGATAAAGAGACATCGTGCTTCTCAGAGAATGCTGAATAGGCACGCTTAATCATCTTGTTTCCAATCGCTCTGATGATAAAATAAATCACAAAAATAGCGATTAGTTTTAACAAAATTATACTGCTGTTCATGATGATGGAAACCCAATCTACTTGTTCAAGTGCTTTCATGATCTTCAAAACCTTTCTATGTATGTGCGAAATGAGAAGCTAATCATTTGTTCCCTTATGCAAGTCATGTTAAACTTTTAATAGTTGGAGCGAGAGATTGTGACAAATCGTTAATTAAATTTATTATTAATTAATATTGACTAAAAATCGCTTAAGTATTATAATTATATTTGTGAAGTTATTAACTAAATGAGAATTTAACCTATTGATTCTCATTTTATATACAGCTAAGAAGTCTGTATAAAGATATTATTTTTGGAGGGATTTACATATGGCAGAGCGTTTTGTAGGAAAACAAGCTCCACGTTTTGAAATGGAAGCAGTACTTGCTAATAAGGAATTTGGTAAAGTGAGTTTAGAGGAAAACATCAAGAATGACAAATGGACAGTTCTTTTCTTCTATCCAATGGATTTCACTTTTGTTTGTCCAACTGAAATTACAGCAATGAGCGATCGTTATGATGAGTTTGAAGATTTAGATGCTGAAATCATTGGTGTATCTACTGATACAATCCATACGCATCTTGCTTGGATCAACACAGATCGTAAAGACAATGGTCTTGGAGAATTAAAATATCCACTAGCTGCTGACACAAACCACACAGTATCTAGAGAATACGGTGTTTTAATTGAAGAAGAAGGAATTGCACTTCGTGGTCTATTCATCATTAACCCAGAAGGCGAACTTCAATATCAAACAGTATTCCACAACAATATCGGTCGTGATGTAGATGAGACACTACGTGTTCTTCAAGCATTACAAACTGGTGGACTTTGCCCAGCGAACTGGAAGCCTGGTCAAAAAACACTTTAATTGATAGTTGAAGAAACAGTCTAACTGATGTTAGACCTTCAGATTGTTGACAAAGGGCTAAAATGAACTTGATTTTAGCCCTTTGTCTTCTTTTCAGCGTGATAGAAAACTTTTGTAGTCTAGGAAGGACGAGTACTGGCGCGAAGCGAATGTGACATTCGTGAGCACCAGCACGCAGGACTGACAAAGAATGCGAGGGTTTGTCTACATGCTGGGGTCTAACTGATGTTAGACCTTTTTGTTTCGAGACATACAATGGATGGAGGCGCTTCAAAATGAAATTACGTCAACCAATGCCAGAACTAACTGGTGCAAAAGAATGGTTAAATGGAGAAGTAACAAGAGAAGAATTAATTGGTGATAAACCAACATTGATCCACTTCTGGTCAGTTAGCTGCCACCTTTGTAAAGAGGCGATGCCGCAAGTGAACCAATTCCGTGATGAATACAAGGATCAACTAAACGTGATCGCAGTTCATATGCCACGTTCAGAGGATGACCTAGATCTAGAAAAAATCAAAGAGGTTGCAAATGAGCATGAAATCACACAGCCAATCTTTGTAGACAGCGACCATAAATTAACAGAAGCATTTGAGAACGAATATGTACCAGCTTACTATGTATTCGATAAAACAGGTGCTTTACGCCACTTCCAAGCTGGCGGCAGCGGTATGAAAATGCTTGAAAAACGTGTCAATCGAGTTCTTTCTGAGTCTGAAAAGGCTGCAGAATAGGCTTCCCCCCATTCATGGGGGTTTTTTCATGGGGAAAAATAGGAGACATATTGCACTGGATGAATATGATTGTAGGTGGAATGCCTAAGAAAAGAGAAAATGAGGGATTTCATTAAAAAAATTTCCTGAAACAAAAAGGTATTATGACCTATTTACATTTTTATTTTGAAATGAAAATGTAAAGATTTTAACTTTTTACTATTCAGAACGTTTTTGCACAAAAGAAATTTCAGTTTGGTAAATAACTATATAAATCAAGTAGTATAAGCATTTATTCAAAATTTTTACAATATTTTAAAGGTAGTCAAAAGCCTATAGTGGCAATGAAATGGGTGCCGATTTTTCTTCTTTGGTAAAATTTTAGTTGGAAATACCTATCTGATAGCAAACTGTAAAATGATAAAAAAATAGTTGATAAAATTAGTTTTCTAATCTAATATTTACTATAGAATATTTTTTATATGATGAGGGGGAAATCCATTGTTTAATGAGAGGGAAGCGTTACGTTTACGATTGGAACAATTAAACGAAGCAGAAGTAAAGGTCATCCGTGAATATCAAATTGAACGAGATGCGATTTACGCAAAACTAAGAGAATTAGACCGTCAAGGTACAGGTCTCGTCACAGATACAAAAAAAGAAGTGCGTACAGAGAGAAAAACGGATTCGTTGCCTGTATTAGCTGAGCTGGCTGCACAAGAAATGAGAAGCTACAATCAGCCTGCGCAAACGCAGTCAAACGTTACATCATCTTTAGGAACAGGTCAGCTAAATGGTGCACCTGTAGGTATTCCTGAAGGATCTACAAGACGCAGAAGAGGCACAGCTAGACCTGGATCAAAGGCAGCTAAGCTTCGTGAAGCTGCAATCAAAACATTAAAGCGTCATAATGCTGCGATTAAAAGCTCTGAACTTCAAAAAGAGATTGAAAAAGAGAGCGGTCTTGAAATTCCAAATATGACAACGTTTATGCAAAGCTTAATTAAAATGTACCCAGAAGTGAAGAAACCTTATCGCGGACAGTATATTTTAGAAGGCGACATTCAAACAGAAGACGAATAAATAAAAAAGAAACTGCTGGGCGTAAATGCCAGCAGTTTTTTCTTGCGTACGTGATGAACGGATCACTTTTTTTGATCAACTGTATAGACAATCTTTCGTTCTTTGGGCATGTTGTCGCGCTGTTTTTTAAATCCATCGATCTTCACTGTCATGACCTCTCCACTCCGCTGCACCGCATCAACTTTTGCCTGGAGCGTTTCTACTTGTTCGTTTAGTTTCTTCAAAATCGGTCCTATTTCTTCGGTTGTTTGCAAAATAGGGTCTTGTGAGAACGGCTCGGCATTTGTTTGGGCTGACTGGTCGATATCAGCAAAATGAGAAGCGATCCATTCCTCGCTTTCGGCTAACTGTTTTTGGTAGCTCGTGAGTGTTTCATAAAAAATGGCTTCTTTTGCTTTTTCGATTTGCAGTAATTTTTCTTGTGTTTCATAAAAACGCTCCTGTAGATGCCGCACGCCTTCTTGTAATAAATGAAGCTCTGCGTTTTTATCGCCTAGAGTTTGTTGCAGTTTTTCAATCACAGCGGATAAAGTATTTCCTTTTTTCTCCTCTTTTGCAAGCTGTTTATCTTGGTCTAGTAATCGCTCCTGTAGTTGCTGAGACATTTCCTTATATTTTACAACCTTCAAATGCAATCGGTGCTTTTCCTCTGTTTCTTTTCGTCTATGATAGGTTTCCTTTTGCAGCATTTCATGAAGAAGGACGATTTTATGTAATAATTCGGATTTGCTATAAGAGAGATCCTGTATTTTAGATGATGCTTCGTCTTGGTCAATGGTCATTTCATCCAATTGTTGTTTTAATTGAGTGAAATCTTTTTTCATCTCATGATATTCTTGAGATAGCTTCTTGTTTTTAGCATAGGTATACGTGGACTGTAAATCTGAAATCATCTGTTGATATTTGGCCGTTTCAGCTTTTAAAAATAGATTTTCTTGAGACAGATCATGGAATAGGGGAGAAGCATGGCGCCGGTTCATAGGTAGACCCTCCTTATTCATGTTATCAATAAAGTATGCGAAATGAGTGCGATTAGAACAACCATATCAAAGGGGATGAGATGATGAGAATAGTGAATGTGATACTAGCCGGAGGTGCTTCTAGGCGTTTTGGAGGGCCAAAGGCAAGTCATGTCTATCAGGGGAAACCACTATATGAACATGTGAAAGAGCAACTTTTGAAAGGGGAAACCATCATCATCAGTCACCCGAAGCTTCTGCCTTTTTTCAAAGCGAGAGGGGAACAAGCTGTTTGGTTAGATGATGAACAGGTGCGTGGGTATGGCCCGCTTGCAGGCATATATACCGCTATGCAAAAGCAAGAAGCAGAGTGGTATTTAGTGACGGCATGTGATATGCCATTTATACGAAAAGAGACATCCGTCGCTTTATCTTCTTATTGCCATGAGCATGTAGATGCTGTGGTCCCGATGGTGCAGGAAAGATTACAGCCGTTATTTGCGCTTTATCACCGCCGCAGCCTTCCGTTTATTTATGCGTGCTTAAAAGAGAATCAATTAGCTATCAAAGACTTATTACAAAAACTTCACGTCCAGGTTGTTCCAGCCGACGAACTGAACGTGGCACCAAATGAATTTCACAATATCAATAAAAGAAGCGATTTACCTGAAAACGGTATGATATGATACATAAAAACGAGGAGGAGAGAACAATATTGAACGAGCGATATTCAAGGCAAATCTTGTTCACTCCGGTAGGGGAAAAAGGGCAGTCTGCGCTTGCCGAAAGTCATGTCCTTATTGTTGGAGCTGGTGCACTTGGAACAGCGTCTGCTGAAGGGCTTGTCCGTTCAGGAATTGGTACTTTGACGATTGTAGATCGTGATTATGTGGAATTCTCAAATTTACAGCGGCAGCAGCTGTACACTGAACACGATGCAAAGATGCATGTGCCAAAAGCGGCAGCAGCTAAAAAACGTCTCCAAGAGATCAACCATGAAGTGACCATACACGCTCTTATTGAAGATGCAGGAGTAGAGCTGTTAAGACCTTTATTCCGAAAGGCAGATATCGTCATTGATGCGACTGATAATTTTGAGACAAGAATGGTGATGAATGACTTATCTTTAGAAACAAATACGCCTTGGATTTACGGTGCCTGTGTGAGCAGTCAGGGAATGTATATGACCATTTTGCCGGGCAAAACACCTTGCTTATCATGTGTGTTTACCTCAATGCCTGTTGGGGGTTTGACATGTGATACAGCTGGTATTATTTCTCCTGCTGTCCAAATGGTGTCGGCTTATCAGCAAGCAGAGGCATTAAAATATTTAACAGGGCATGAAGAGCAAATGGAGCGAAAGTTTGTCACGTTTGATTTGTGGCAGTCGTCTTCGTTTAAAATGGATGTATCTCGTACGAAGCAGGAAAGTTGTCCATCTTGCGGCACAAATAGAACGTATCCATATTTACAGGAACAGCGCAAAAAAACAGCGGTTCTTTGCGGACGTGACACCGTTCAAATCATATCGAAGGATTTAGAAAATCTTTCATTTCAGCATGTAAAAGAGCGTCTGTCCTCTATTTGTGAGGTGGAAGTGAACGATTTTTTAATTCATATACGCTATGAAAGACACCGTATCGTTTGTTTTAAAGGAGGACGTGTATTAATCCATGGGACAAATGATGAAAAAGTAGCCAATTCATTACTAGCAAGACTGCTAGGCATATAGGAGTGAGAAGTGATGGAAAGACGACAGCCAATTCCAGTAGAAGAGGCAGTAAAGAAAGTCCACCAATTTCAAAAACATGGACAAGTCGAATGGGTTCCTTTAAAGAACAGCCTTGGAAGATGGCTTGCAGAGGATATTTTAGCAGATCACGATGTTCCTGCCTTTGATCGTTCTCCGTATGATGGTTTTGCACTTCGAGCAGAAGATACAAAGGATGCATCGAGCGAGCATCCGGTTGAATTTGAGGTCATTGATCATATAGGGGCAGGTATTGTTTCTGCAAAAACGATCGGCCCTTTTCAAGCGATTCGCATCATGACAGGAGCGAAGATTCCAAAAGGAGCAAATGTTGTGATCATGCTCGAATTGACGAAAACGTTTGAAAAAGACGGTAAATCAATGATGTCACTTAAAAGACCTCTGAAAAAGGGAGACAATATTTCTCGGCAAGGAGAAGAGACCCTCAAAGGGAACGTCATGATCAAAAAAGGCTCAAAAGTTACCCCAGGCGTGACGGCGATATTGGCAACGTTCGGGTATGCGGTTGTGCCAGTCGTCAAAAAACCGGTGATCGGTATCATCTCAACAGGTACCGAGCTCCTACAAGTAAGTGATGCCATGGTGGACGGTAAAATTAGAAATAGTAACCTAAGTATGGTGTACGCTCAGGTTCTTGACGCTGGAGGAGAACCGCTTGATTTAGGCGGTGTATCCGATGATTTTGATCAAAGCTATGAAGCCGTAAAAGCAGCCTTAAGCAAAGTTGATATGCTCATCACAACAGGTGGTGTATCGGTAGGTGATTTTGACTTTTTACCTGCTATTTATGAAAAACTTGGTGCAGATGTGTTGTTTAATAAAGTCGCCATGAGACCTGGAAGTGTGACGACCGTTGCTGCGTTGCCAAATGGTCAATTGCTTTATGGGCTGTCAGGAAATCCGGCTGCCTGTTTTGTTGGCTTTGAACTATTTGTCAAACCGATCATTTATAAATGGTGTTTGAAAGAAAATCCATTTCCCGTTTTTGCTGAGGCGAAGCTGACACATGATTTTCCAAAAGCCAATCCATTCACACGTTTTGTTAGAGCATCACTTGATTTCGCTGGCAGTCAGCTGAGTGTGACGCCAACAGGTCTTGATAAATCTAGTGCGGTGACATCGATTGCTCATGCTGATTGTTTCATTGTATTGCCCGGAGGAACAAGAGGGTTTAGTGCAGGTGACCAGGTCAGCGTTCTGCTATTTCACCACGAAGGCGGTGCTTCATGTTGGATGACAAATTAAACATTCTACAAGTCGTGGGCTATCAAAATAGTGGTAAAACGACGCTGATCGAAAAATTATGTCAGCTGGCTGATCAAGAAGAACTGAAGCTAGGCTGTTTTAAACATCATGGACATGGCGGAAAACCAGACCGTCTGTTCAAACAAAAAGATACGGATCGATATGTTCAAGCGGGTGCATTTGCCGCAGGTGTGGAGGGAGAAGGTGAATGTCACTTTTTCATACGGCACATGACATTCACACAACTAATCAACATGTGTCAGCATCTTCCTTTAGATGCCGTCTTGATCGAAGGATACAAACAGGCGCCTTACCGCAAAATCCTGTGTGTCAAAGACGAACAGGAACTCATTGATCTTTCGACACTTTCTCATATACAAGCAGCCATTTATTTCAATAAAGAAATACAATTCACTGAGAAATACCCTTTTCCTGTGTTTTCAGCATTTGACAAGCGCGGGATCACATTTGCTTTTAATTTATTGAAGGGGGAAGCCTCGTATGAATGAACTTTTTAAGATCACAAAAGAGCCCATTGATGTGAATGAATTGATTCAGCATGTCACAAGACGCAAAGCGGGAGCCATTACGACATTCATAGGCACGGTAAGAGAATGGACAAATGGCAAAAAAACGCTGCGTTTAACATATGAAGCATACATACCAATGGCGGAAAATATGTTGAGTCAAATTGGACAAGAAATTAAAAAACGCTGGCCCGATACAGAAGCTGCTATTGTGCATCGTATTGGCACTCTTGAGATATGTGACGTTGCAGTGGCAATAGCTGTTTCATCACCTCATCGGAAAGCTGCATACGAAGCGAATGAATATGCGATTGAACGAATAAAGGAAATCGTTCCTATTTGGAAAAAGGAATACTGGGAAGATGGAGAGGCTTGGATAGGTGATCAGCTTGAAACCGTTTCATACCCGGAAGGAAAACCAAGTACTCTCCAACTTAACGAGAAAGAAGGGAAGCGGCATGATTAGCGTATTATTGTTCGCCGGCCTTGCTGAGAAGGCCGGTAAACAACAAATCATCATTCAAAAAGATCAAACAACGGTTGATGAGATTAAAATAGAATTACAGGAGGTATATGGAGTTGATACTGCACAAAACGTGATGGTTGCAGTCAACGAAATATATACGAGGGGAAATGCTGAAGTGCGTAGCGGGGACACTGTTGCACTCATTCCTCCTGTAAGTGGTGGATAATAGATATTAGAGGATTTGGTTATGGCCGGCGGCTGTAACCAATTTTTTTATGTGTGAAAAGATTGTAGAGGTACTTGGGTATGATCTTCGTAAATAAAACATCCCCGGCGTGCTTTAGAAATGTGAGGATCGAGCTGTTGAATGAGATCATACAATTCGCTGATTCGTCTCACATTGAAATCTGTTCGTGCTTGAAGCTGTTCTTTTAATTCTTTTGTGCTCACAATGCTTCCCTTTTTTTCTTTAATAATATCTACACACCTTGCTGCGTAGTATATTTTGTCATTAGAAGGTCTGCTCTCTTTCATATCAAGTAATTTAAGCTCATGATAAATCAGTTCTCTTTCCTTTCGAAAGTATTGCCATGCTTCTTGTTCCTTTTCATAAAGTAAAATCAATTGCAGTTTCAATTTTTCTCTTAACATTCACTTGACTCCATTTCCACTATCATTTAACCTACCTCTATTTTACATTATATGAAAAAATAACATTTGATCAAGTAAAATCCTTTTATTTTTATTTTTTTAATATGAAAGTATTGTTACTAAAGGCTTATCTGTTCTATAAAAGGCGCTAAACATAGTCCTATAAAGCCGGGATTCATTGAAATTACTAGGAATATTTTAACAAAAAATTGTTGTGTCTAACTGAGACCATCTGAATCCAAAGGAAAAGGATATTTATTCCGAAAGACATGTTGTTTACTTCATAAAATGTTTTTCAGTCAGTAAAATCATGATTTTTTCATATGAATATGGTCGGATCAAGGTATCATTTGAAGGATGTCGTTCATGAAAATAGAATAATAGATTCAATCCTATCACTATGAAAATAAGAAAATCAAATGATCTATCACTTATTGGCAATCTTTTGATAAAATAGAAACAACAAGAGTATGAAAAAACGTTTCCATACTTACAGCACATGGAGAGGATGACATTTGATGAAAGAAACAACGCCAAAACCGACAATGATAGGAGTAAGCATAAGACCATCAGAGCATTTGAAAAGAGTGTGGGAACAGCCATTCGTTTGGTGGCCTTTATCATGTGTGCTTGTATTAACAGTTGTTGTCACTTATTTGTCTCAGCTAGTGAATGAAGGAATGTGGGCAGATTTAATTTTACCAATCCCTTTCGTTTATGTGATCACGCTCATTGGTTTGGTCATTGGGATTGTCATTAATACTGCCGTATACAGGTTCATCGTCTTTTTAGCAAAAGGTGATGCAACGTTTCAGCAGCTATTTTCAGGTGTACTTTATATCACACCTATTACGATCATTGGTACGATCATTTCTCATTTAGCGATCATCATTTTTCATGTGCCAAAAGATATCACTATTACCTCACTAAACGCATTCATTCGAATGTCTGGTTCATGGCATGCTGTGTTAGGAAATATTGACCTTTTTGTGATCTGGAATCTTGTTTTAACAGGCTTTTTATTGATCAAGGTCGGCCGCATTTCGCCAAGAATATCTTGGATTATTGTGAGTGTCTTTTATGTATTATCTTTAATTTTTCAATATATAGGAACTACGATCACCATCAACATGCAGTAAGCTGGAGGTAGAATGTTTTTATGAGAAAGAAAATCATCATCGGATCCATTATCATTATTGTGATTGGTCTATTTATTGGATTTAATATTGCAAAAAACCAATCAAAACCTGTGTCTACGGCAGCGTTTAAAACAGTTAAACTCACACCAAAAGAAATAACCTCTAAGGTGATGACGCCTGGAACACTTTCATTCTCGGAGGAGCAATTTATTTATACAGAAGAGGAGAAGGGAAGCCTGAATCATATCGCTGTGAAAGAAGGAGAAAAGGTGAAAGCTGGAACACCGCTTCTTACATATGAAAATAAGGAACTGGAGCTTGAAGAACAGCAGCAAGCACTTGCGGCTGAATCAAGTACACTAAAGCTTGAACAATTACAAAATAGACTCAATTCATTAGATGAAAATCAGGGAAAAAAGGCGGGCTCTGATTCGAAAAACGAGCGAGATCAGCTTGAACTCGAACTCAAAGCTGCTGAATTAGAGCAAAAACAAGCGGAGCTTAACCAAGAAAAAGTAAAGGCACAAATAGAAGATTTAACGATACATAGCAAAATTGAAGGAACAGTCATCTCCATCGAGAAAGATGCTGGCGCAGGGAAGCTAGAAGAGAGACAGCCGGTAATCCATATTGGCAATGAGAAAAAAATGATTGTACGAGGCTTAATCAGTGAGTATGATGCTATGAAAGTCAAAAAGAAACAAAAAGTAAAGGTAACGTCTGATGTCATTCGCGGAAAGAGTTGGCAAGGAGTGGTGAAAAAAGTGGGCGCTGTGCCTGCCCAGTCAACAGCAGAAACAGCTGCTAGTGATCAAACCGTACAATATCCAGTCGAAATTGAAATAAAAGGGAAAAAGCCGGATGCAAAACCAGGCTTTAAAATGATCATGGAAATTGAAACGGACAAGCGTCAAGTGCTCACAATTCCTGAAACAGCTGTGAAAAAAGACAAAGATGGTTCATACGTTTATGTTGTTGAAAAGAATGCACTGAAGAAAGTAAAAGTGACATTAGGTGAAACGTCAGGTCAAGATCTTGAAGTGACGAAAGGTTTAACAAAAGAAGATCAAATCATTGCAGAGCCATCAGATGATATGTATGACGGAATGGAAGTGAATGCTGAATGATTCAGCTTTCAAATGTGACAAAAAGCTACGAAGTCGCTGAGGAGACATTTGATGTATTAAGTGAAGTGGACCTCGTCATTGGTAAAGGCGAGTATATGTCCATTATGGGCCCGTCCGGCTCTGGAAAATCAACGTTAATGAATATCATTGGCTGTTTGGATCACCCGACCTCCGGACAGTACCATTTTCAAGGTATGGAGCTGTCGGCAGCAAAGGATCAAGAACTGGCAGTGATTCGAAATCGATCCATTGGTTTTGTTTTTCAACAATTTTATTTACTGCCTAGATTAAATGCGAGGCGAAATGTTGAACTTCCGATGATTTACGCTGGTATCAGTCAAAAGGAAAGAAAAGAACGTGCGGAAATGGCACTTGAAAAGGTTGGTTTGGCAGATCGAATGAAGCATATGCCAAACGAGTTGTCAGGGGGTCAAAAGCAAAGAGTAGCCATCGCACGTGCGATTGTCAATGAGCCGGAGCTCATCTTGGCAGATGAACCAACAGGCGCTCTTGATTCAAAAACGAGCGGCTCGATTATGGAACAGTTTACAAAGCTCAATGAGGAAGGAACAACGGTTGTGCTCGTTACTCATGAAGAAGAAATAGCTGCGTATACAAACCGGATAGTCGTTGTGAGAGATGGACGCCTCGCTCAAGATAGATTGATACAAGGAGACGAATGAATGAAACTCTTTGAAAATATCAAAATAGCGCTGAATTCTGTCCTTGCTCATAAATTGCGGTCTATTTTAACGATGCTTGGCATTATTATTGGGGTTGGCTCGGTGATTGCAGTCGTTGCCATCGGTCAAGGCGGCGAGCAAATGCTGAAAGAATCAATTTCAGGGCCAAACAATACCATTGATATGACCTATACACCCTCTGATGAGGAGTTAAATGCGAATCCGAATGCGTTATTTGAAGCCACATTTACTGAAGAAGACATTCAAAGTGTTCAAGCATTGAATGGGGTTAAACAGGTTGCCTCCTCCACGGCACAAGGCATGCAATTAAGATTCCAAGATACAACAATAGATGCAACGGTCAATGGGATTAATGAAGGCTACACGAATGTACATTCATTACATATAGCAGAAGGACAGGACTTACGTGAAATCGATTTTAGGAGCGGAAGAAGGGCAGCTGTTATTTCAGAAGGGATACAAAAAGAATTGTTTAATGGAGAGAAGGCAGTAGGCAAGTTGATTTGGATGAATGGACAGCCGGTTGAGGTGATCGGGGTTTTAGCAAAACAGGAAGGGCTGTTTTCATTTGATATGAATGAAATATATGTCCCATTTGCAATGCTGACAACTGCATTTGGTGTGAAAGAATATGATAAGTTGTCTATTCAAGTCGCACATGCTGATCAAATGAAAGAAGTAGGAAAGAGTGCGGCTGCACGCTTAAATGAAAATCACCATACAGAAGATGCTTACGAAATGATCAATCTGGAAGAGATTGCAGCAGGCATTGGTCAGATTACGTCTGTCATGACAACAATCATTGGCTCAATTGCTGGTATCTCATTACTTGTCGGCGGCATTGGTGTCATGAATATTATGCTCGTATCTGTCACAGAAAGAACAAGAGAAATCGGAATTCGAAAGGCACTTGGGGCAACTAGGGCTCAAATACTCGTTCAGTTTTTAATTGAGTCTGTCGTCCTTACACTGATCGGTGGGTTACTTGGAATCGCGCTTGGCTTAGGAGGTGCTTCACTTGTGTCACTGTTTGCAGGGTGGCCTTCTCTTGTATCGTGGCAGATCGTATGTGGAGGCGTCCTATTTAGTATGCTCATTGGTATTATTTTTGGACTGATTCCTGCCAATAAAGCAGCGAGGCTCGATCCTATTGAATCACTTAGATATGAATAATCCTAAAGTTAACGTTCAAGGTGCTGACAAGAAGGTAGAACGAGATATGTTGCCTGCTGTTCCGCACCTGAAGCCTTTATGCAAAACGCATAAAGGCTTTTTTTCGTTCAATTGAATGAAATGAAAAATGATAGAAATGCTAATATCATGACTTTCTTCTCAATGTCACATATTTTTCAGTTTACAAATGGTACATATAAAGGTAAGATGACCATTGTGAAAGATTTTGATAGTTATTGAATGTATTTGATTGTTTTGTATTGATAATGTTGAAAAAAGCGATTACAATAAAGGTGCGCGCAAAATGAATACGTTTTCAAAAGGGGGTGTTTTCAATGCTAACACCAGAAAGACATCAACTCATTATCGACTATTTAGAAGAAAACGATGTCATCAAAATACAGGACTTAACGATTATGACGGATGCGTCTGAATCTACAATTAGAAGAGATTTGTCAGCCCTCGAAGAAAAAGGTTTTCTTAAAAGAGTTCATGGAGGAGCTGCTAAAATATCTAGTATTCGTCTCGAGCCAGATGTGTTTGAGAAATCTGCCAAAAACCTTCATGAAAAGTCATTGATTGCAGAGGCAGCTGCATCACTTTTAAAACAAGGCGATTGTATTTACTTAGATGCTGGTACGACAACACAGCAAATGATTGACTTTATCGATCCAGATCAAGATATCGTGGTGGTGACAAATGGTGTCATGCACATTGAAGCACTCATGAGAAAAGGCATTTCTTTTTACCTGATAGGCGGATCAGTGAAACATCGAACAGGAGCCATGGTGGGAGCCGCAGCTTTGACAGCTATGGAAAATTACCGTTTTGACAAAAGCTTTGTTGGGACGAACGGCATTCATCCCGAGGCAGGGTTTACAACACCTGATCCAGAAGAAGCGCTCATTAAAAAAAGAGCTATAAAGCAGGCGAAAAAAACCTACATTTTAACAGATGCCTCAAAGTTTGGCGAAATATCGTTTTCAACCTTTGCTAGTTTACAGGAAGCCACCATTATCACAAACGACGCAAAAGAGGATTCATTCGATAATTACCATGAAAAAACGGTTATAAAGGTAGTGAAAACATGATTTATACAGTTACTTTAAACCCATCAGTTGATTACATCGTACACGTGGAGGATTTTGCGGTCGGCGGTTTAAATCGTTCAACCTATGACAAAAAATATCCAGGTGGTAAAGGAATCAATGTCTCAAGGCTTTTAAAACGGCACGGTGTTGAATCAAAAGCACTTGGATTCATTGGCGGTTTTACGGGCAAATATATTCAAGACTTTTTACAAAACGAACAATTACAAACAGCCTTTCATGAGGTGTCAGAAGATACACGTATCAATGTGAAACTAAAAACAGGCGAAGAAACGGAAATCAACGGGCTCGGTCCAAGTATTACTGAAGCACAGTTCGATTCATTTTTATCCCAATTCACTTCATTAACAGAAGGCGATGTCGTTGTATTAGCAGGCAGCATTCCTTCTTCGCTGCCTCATAACACATATGAGAACATTGCTGAAGTATGTGCGAAGCAAGGGGTAAGAGTAGTACTTGATATTTCTGGAGAAGCCTTAAAAAAAGCAGCAGATCTGAAACCATTCTTAATGAAACCAAACCATCATGAGTTAGGTGAAATGTTTGAAACCAGTATTTCATCTGCAGAAGAAGCCATTCCTTATGGGAAAAAGCTGTTGGAACAAGGTGCTGAACATGTCATTGTATCTATGGCTGGAGACGGCGCTCTCTTATTCAGTAAGGAAGGGATCTTTCAATCTAATGTTCCAAAAGGCAAGTTGATCAACTCAGTTGGTGCAGGGGATTCAGTCGTTGCAGGATTCATAGCTGGCGTTTCTAAAGGCCTTTCCATAGAAGAATCATTTAAGCTTGGCGTCACATCAGGAAGTGCTACAGCATTTTCTGAGGAACTTGGAACAAAAGAGCTTGTCGATACATTATTGCCACAAGTAAAAGTCACACGCATTTAAAGGAGGAGTCATCATGAAAATTACAGAACTACTCACGAAGCATACGATTAAGCTTCAATTAGACAGCCAGCAAAAAGAAGCCGTTATTGAAGAACTGGTCACTGTATTAGATACAGCTGGTAAATTAAATGATAAAGAAGGCTACAAAGCAGCTGTTGTTAATCGTGAAAAACAAAGCTCTACGGGAATCGGAGAAGGAATTGCGATTCCTCATGCGAAAACAGCAAGTGTGAAAGAACCTGCCATTGCATTTGGCCGTTCAACAGCTGGTGTAGATTATGAATCATTAGACGGACAGCCAAGTCATCTTGTCTTTATGATTGCAGCAACTGAAGGCGCAAACAACACGCATTTAGAAGCACTTTCTCGTTTATCCACACTTCTCATGCGTGAAGAGATCCGAAAGCAACTTCTTGAAGCGGCTACTGAAGATGAAATCATTGAAATTATCAATACACATGATAAAGACGATGAAGAAGAAGAGGAAGTCAAAGAGGAACCGGCTGCACCGGGAAAACCTGCTAAAATTTTAGCGGTGACAGCTTGTCCAACAGGCATCGCGCATACATTTATGGCCGCAGATGCTTTGAAAGAAAAAGCAAAAGAAATGGGCGTTGACATTAAAGTTGAGACAAACGGCTCTAGTGGAATTAAACATGCCCTGACAGCAAAAGAAATTGAAGAAGCGCCAGCTATTATTGTGGCAGCTGATAAACAAGTGGAAATGGAACGCTTTAAAGGCAAACATGTCATTGAAGTACCTGTGACAGCTGGAATTCGCCGTCCGCAAGAATTGATCGAAAAAGCCATCAATCAAGATGCGCCGATTTATAAAGGTTCAGGCGGCAGTTCTTCAAAAGATGAAAATGAATCATCAGGCAAGGGAAGAAGTGGATTCTATAAGCACTTAATGAGCGGTGTAAGCAACATGCTTCCGTTTGTTGTTGGGGGCGGTATCCTCGTTGCGATTTCATTCTTCTGGGGAATTAACTCAGCTGACCCTAAAGATCCTTCTTTCAATTCATTTGCAGCTGTATTAAAAGGAATTGGCGGAGATAATGCGCTTGCCTTAATCGTTGCTGTATTAGCTGGATTTATCGCAATGAGTATTGCAGACCGTCCAGGTTTCGCACCAGGTATGGTTGGCGGATTCATGGCCTCTGCAGCAGGTGCTGGATTCTTAGGCGGATTGATTGCTGGTTTCCTTGCTGGTTACATTGTGGTGCTACTCAAAAAAGTATTCACTTTTGTACCACAGTCGCTCGATGGTATTAAACCAGTTCTGCTCTATCCATTGTTCGGTATTTTCTTTACAGGGATTATCATGCATTACATCGTCAACACACCTGTTAAAATGGTCATGGACGGATTAACACACTGGCTTGAATCACTTGGTACTGGAAACCTTGTATTAATGGGGATTATTTTAGCTGGTATGATGGCCATTGATATGGGTGGTCCGATTAACAAAGCGGCCTACACATTTGGTCTTGCGATGATTGCTGCTGGCAACTATGCACCGCATGCTGCGATTATGGCAGGTGGAATGGTGCCGCCTCTAGGAATTGCCCTAGCGACAACGATCTTTAGAAACAAATTCTCTAAACGTGACCGCGAAGCAGGTATTACATGTTACTTCATGGGAGCTGCGTTCATTACGGAAGGGGCGATCCCGTTTGCAGCGGCAGATCCTCTGCGCGTCATTCCTTCGGCTGTGATTGGTGCAGCAGTTGCAGGTGGATTAACAGAATTCTTTAGAGTGACGCTTCCTGCACCGCACGGCGGACTATTCGTTTTCTGGGTAACAAACCATCCAGTTCTTTACATCATCAGCATCTTAATCGGTGCCATTGTTACAGCGCTACTTCTCGGAATTCTAAAAAAACCAGTCCGACAAGAAGCTTAATTTGAAAAGAAGCATCGTGAAGAGCGGTGCTTCTTTTTGTTTAATCATCAGCAAATTAGGAAAAAATATCTAATTGAATAGTTGTCTTGTGAATTTTTAAATGACATGTGATAAAGTAAAGTTATTCAATTCGCGTTTCAAGTCTTTTAGCAGAAAGTCTTAGGAGGAAGCAGTATTTTGAACGAAGAAAACAAACAAAACGAAAATGACATTCAATCTGATGGGAAACAAGCCAAAAAAGAGAAGAAAAGTTCTCTGTTTGAATGGATCAAAGCCATTTTAATTGCACTTGCCCTCGTCCTCATCATCCGTACGTTTATTTTTGAGCCGTATGTGGTGGAAGGAGAGTCAATGGAACCAACCCTTCATGATGGAGAAAAGCTGTTTGTTAACAAAACCATCAACTATCTTGGTGGAGTCAAACGTGGTGACATCGTGATTATTAATGGAAAAGACGGTCAGAAAATTCATTATGTCAAACGATTGATCGGCCTTCCAGGCGACACGATTGAAATGAAGGATGATACGCTTTACATTAATGGTAAAAAAGTAGATGAGCCTTATTTAAAAGAGAACAAGGCGCATGCCAAAGAGTATGAGGTACATTTAACAGGAGATTTTGGTCCAGTGAAAGTACCGAAAAACGATTACTTTGTTATGGGTGACAACAGACTGAATTCTATGGACAGTCGAAATGGACTCGGACTCATTGAAAAGGATCGGATTGTCGGCACATCAGAATTTGTTTTCTTCCCATTTGGCGATATTCGACAAACACAATAAATACACCTTTCTCAATGCGTAAGAAAGGTGCTTGAATGGACGACCCTTCATGTAGGGTCGTTTTTAATTTGGTGTGAGCATCGTGACAATGATGACAATGGCCAAAACAGAAGCGAAAACGGACCCGGTAATCGCCAAAACAGAACGGAATAATCCAATTTTCACATTGTCTTTTCCGCGCTTTTGTAAAAAGCGTTTTGAAAAGATGTGGACCAGTGTGTAAATGAGGACAAGCCCAATATAAAGGCCAAAGTCTCTTGCATTAAAGCCTGTCGCTGATAAATAAATGCCCATAAAGAAAATCAATAAACAGTATTCCATGAGTGTGAGTAATCTCAAATCGCCCGAACTCCTTCAACAAAAACATTCCCACTTATTATACCATATTGGACAAAAAGCCTTTGTTCTTAGCGAGAGACGTTTCTATCAATCGTTATTCATGTTATACTTCATATTGATGAATGAGTGATGGAGGATTAATAAATGATTGCAGTGAATAATGTTAGTTTGCGATTTGCTGATCGTAAATTATTTGAAGAAGTAAATATTAAGTTCACTCCTGGCAACTGCTACGGACTAATTGGTGCCAATGGAGCTGGTAAATCAACGTTCTTAAAGATTCTTTCTGGAGAAATTGAAGCTCAAACGGGCGATGTTCATATGAGTCCTGGTGAACGTTTAGCGATTTTAAAACAGAACCACTTTGAATACGAAGAGTTTGAAGTGTTAAAAGTCGTCATCATGGGTCACAAACGTCTATATGATGTGATGCAGGAAAAAGATGCGATTTATATGAAACCTGATTTCTCAGATGAAGACGGGATTCGTGCAGCAGAGCTTGAAGGTGAGTTTGCTGAGTTAAACGGATGGGAAGCGGAAAGTGAAGCTGCGATCCTATTAAAAGGTCTTGGCATTCCAGAGAGCTTGCAATCGAAGAAAATGTCTGAGCTTGGTGGATCTGAAAAGGTAAAAGTGCTTTTAGCACAAGCTTTATTCGGTAAACCTGACGTTCTCCTTCTCGATGAGCCAACGAACCATTTGGACTTACAAGCGATCCAGTGGCTAGAAGAGTTCCTCATTAACTTTGAGAATACCGTCATCGTCGTATCGCATGACCGTCATTTCTTAAACAAAGTATGTACGCATATTGCAGACCTTGACTTTGGAAAAATTCAAGTGTATGTCGGAAACTATGATTTCTGGTATGAATCAAGCCAGCTGGCATTAAAACTCAGCCAGGATGCCAACAAGAAAAAAGAAGAACAGATTAAGCAGCTTCAAGAATTCGTTGCTCGGTTCAGTGCGAACGCATCTAAATCGAAGCAAGCGACATCAAGAAAAAAATTGCTTGATAAGATTTCGCTAGATGACATTAAACCATCTTCTCGTAAATATCCTTATGTTCATTTTGCGCCAGAGCGTGAAATCGGAAATGATGTCCTTCAAGTAGAAGGTCTATCAAAAACGATTGACGGTGTAAAAGTACTGGATAACGTCAGCTTTATTATGAATCGTGAGGATAAAATTGCGTTCTTAAGCCGTAATGAGCTTGCTGTCTCTACTTTATTTAAAATCCTTGCTGGTGAAATGGAGCCAGACAGCGGGACGTTTAAATGGGGCGTGACAACATCTCAAGCCTTTTTCCCTAAAGACAACAGCGAATATTTTGAAGGAAGCGATTTAGATCTTGTTGATTGGCTTCGTCAATATTCTCCTAATGATCAAAGTGAAAGCTTCCTGCGTGGTTTCTTAGGCCGTATGCTTTTCTCTGGGGAAGAAGTGAAGAAAAAAGCAAGCGTCTTATCAGGTGGAGAAAAGGTTCGTTGTATGTTATCAAAAATGATGCTGTCTGGAGCGAATATTTTGCTGTTAGACGAGCCGACGAACCATTTAGACCTAGAGTCCATCACAGCGCTGAATAACGGTCTAATGAGCTTTAAAGGGGCTATGCTCTTCTCATCTCATGACCATCAGTTTGTTGAAACAGTTGCAAACCGTATTATCGAAGTGACGCCAAATGGCATCGTTGATAAACAAACAACTTATGATGAGTTCTTATCAGATCAAGAAATTCAAAAAAGACTACAAGAACTGTATGCATAAACATAAAGAAAAGACATCCACATGAGGATGTCTTCAGGCTGTCGAGAAAATCTCGACAGCTTTATTTTTTTCCTTAAAATTTACATCTCCTCATTTTATAATAGAGAAAAGCCCACTAAAGGAAGGTGTTTTTCTCATGTTCCACACTAGAAATTCTTCTCAGCACGAAGCTGAATTTGTATTGCTAGATCAACTGGTCGAAGAGGATCACCTGCTTCGTAAAATTGATCAGTACATTGATTTTTCATTTATCGTAGATAAAGTAAGACCGTATTATAGCGAGAATAAAGGTCGTCCTTCTCTTGATCCACTTATTTTGTTCAAAATGATGTTTATCGGATACCTGTACGGTATCCGTTCTGAAAGACAACTTGAAAAAGAAATTTACTATAACATGGCGTATAGATGGTTTTTAGGTTTGAACATCAATGACCCCGTTCCTCATCACTCGACCATTAGCTGGAATCGTCGTACTC